>Ga0209721_1000002_pt1 | contig 621326 bp, 623 predicted proteins | sample TshhotsprinmetaG_FD_184139 | JGI IMG/M metagenome (GOLD analysis project Ga0209721, IMG submission 184139) | Hot spring microbial communities from South Africa to study Microbial Dark Matter (Phase II) - Tshipise hot spring metaG (SPAdes)... | ecosystem: Environmental > Aquatic > Thermal...
CATCAGGCATGAGATCGTGGGCAAGCGGGCGGTGGCAAGGTGACCGGTGGGCTCAGTCGAGCAGAAATTCCTGGCGATACTCAGGGATGGTCACAGTCCAGCCGGTCTTTTCTCTGATAGCGCTGGCGAGGCTTTCCGTTGCCTTTGCCTCGCCGTGGGTGATGAAGGCATGTCTCGGCGGTCGCTTTAAGTTAAGCGCCCATTTCAAAAGCTCGCCTTTGTCTGCGTGCGCTGAGAAGCCATCTATCTGTACTATCTTTGCCTTTACCTGATAGCGCTTTCCCAGTATCCTCACCTGTTTGGCGCCGTCCACGATCTCCCTGCCCAGTGTGCCCTCTGCCTGATAGCCGACGAACAGAATGGCGCTTTCTTTCCTGGAGATGTTATTGGCAAGATGGTGTTTTATCCTGCCGCCGGTACACATCCCGGAACCGGCGATGATGATGACGGTGCCGCTGATGTGGTTTATCGCTTTGGACTCATCCACCGTCCTCACCAACTTCAAGCCGGGGAAGTGGAAGGGCGACTTTTTCTGGCGTATTAGCTCCTTCATCTCCTCATCGAAGAGGTCGATGTGGTGCTGGAAGACCTCGTTTATACCGACCGCCATGGGGCTATCGAAAAAGACCAGCAGGTGGGGGATGCGGTCTTCCAGGAGGAATTTGTTCAGGTAGTAGAGCATCTCCTGGGAGCGCTCCAGAGCGAAGCTGGGTATGATGATATTGCCCCCGGCCCTGACGGTGGCATTTATCGCCGCGGCAAATTTGTCAGCCGCTTCAGCCGGCGATTCTAGCTGTCTATCACCGTAGGTCGACTCCATGATGATGTAGTCAGCCTCGGTGAAAGTCGTGGGGTCCTGGAGGATAGGCTTATTCTGTCTGCCGATGTCGCCGGAGAAAAGCAGCCTTCTTTGTTTGCCATTCTGCTGCACCACCATTTCTATCATCGCTGACCCGAGCACATGCCCGGCATCGTAGAAGGTGGCGGAGATGCCATTTGCTACCTCGATGGTGTGTTGATAATTTACCGGGGTGAGCAAAGGTACGGCGGCTTCGGCATCTTTTACCGTATAGAGCGGGACCTCAGGATAAGGCCCCTTTCTTTTCTCCTTCTGGTGGCGCAGCCTTTTGAACTCGGCGTCCTCTTCCTGTATGGCGGCTGAGTCCAGTAGCATGATTTCGGTGATCTCCTTGGTGGCAGGGGTACAGTAGATGGGGCCGGAGAAGCCATCGTGCACCAGTTTGGGCAAAAGACCACTGTGGTCCAGATGGGCATGGGTCAGCAGCACTGCATCGATGGTGTCTGGGGGCACCGGGAAAGGCGCCCAGTTGCGCTCCCGGAGCGGTCTTTCCTGGTACATGCCGCAGTCCACCAGCAGTCGGTTTTCCCCCGTTTCGAGAAGGTAGCAGGAGCCGGTGACGCTGCGGGCAGCACCGAGAAAGGTAAGCTTTATCGTCATAGCCCTCCGATGATAGCAGAAGGTAGCTGTGGCGTAAAGAGTTGTTGTGGTGCTTGGTTGTAGTATAATTTAACACCAAAAGGAGGATAAAAAGTATGCCCGAACTTAAGACTGCGATCACGCTGGTGGAGATAGTCGTCGGTGTTGCGGTGTCAATGCTGTTTGGTGATTTTCTGGGGGCAAAGGTGGGCAGGGTCAAGCTAGCCATAGCCATGGGCGCGGTCATTCTGCTCGCCATCGTTGCTTTTACCATATACGCTGCGGTCAAGCTTTCGACAGCATAATTTGCCGTAGGACGTGCGAAGGTGCCCCTGTCCGGTGGGCAAGGCGCGGCAGTCCGAGTTCTAGCTGGTGTGTGGCTTGATACGGCGGTGGCATTTGTCGTAAACTTGGTATGTTTTGTCAGGATAAAAAATTTTCTGCAGGCACGGTGGCAGATTGAGAAACAGGGCAAGTCTGAAAACTGCAACTGGAAAGTTTAGCTTGTTTAGTACCATCGGCAATACGCCGCTGGTGGAGCTGACCAACCTCAACGGTAATCCGAAGGTGCGCATTTTGGGAAAGTTCGAAGGCGCTAATCCTGGTGGCTCGGTCAAAGACCGCCCGGCATATTACATGATAATGAAAGCTGAAGCGAGCGGTGAGCTTACCCCGCAGAAAACGATAGTGGAGCCGACATCAGGGAATATGGGCATTGCGCTGGCGATGATGGGCGCTGCCAGAGGCTACCGGGTAAAGCTTTTTATGCCGGAGTGCGTCAGCGTGGAGAGACAGCGCACTCTTACTGCTTTCGGGGCTGAGGTGGTGCTGACGCCGGGTGACGAGGGCACCGACGGTGCCATCAGAAGGGCGCACCAGCTTGTGATGGAGGAGCCGGAAAAATACTATATGCCCAACCAGTTCGATAATGAGTACAACGTGCTTGCTCACTATGAGACTACTGGTCCGGAGATCTTCTCTCAGACGAATGGAGAGGTGGATGTGTTCGTGGCCGGCATCGGGACGACGGGCACGCTGATGGGGGTATCGAAATACTTTAAGGAGAAAAAACCAGAGGTCAAAATTGTGGCTGTTGAGCCCACTGTAGGTCACGCCATCCAGGGTTTGAAAAACCTGAGTGAGTCCATCGTACCCAAGATTTATCGTCCGGAGCTCTGCGACGACAAGGTGGTGGTTGAAGACGAGGAGGCTTTTGAGACGACTAGGCTGTTAGCGGTCAAAGAAGGGCTGTTTGTCGGTATGTCAAGCGGTGCTGCCGTGGTGGGAGCACTGCGGCTGGCGAAGAGGATGCGCTCCGGCACCATCGTTGTCATACTACCGGACCGTGGGGACCGCTATCTCAGCACCACCTTGTTCCGCTCCGTCTGCGCCAAGTGCCCACCGTAGAGACAGAGCTCAGTCCAGTCCCTCCACAAAAGCTCTGACGTTTTTGTCCAGCACGCTGTGGTTATAGCCACCTTCGAGGACGGCGAACCTTCTGCCCTGGCAGTTCCTCTCTGCTGCTCTTTTGATAAGCCTTCCGATGGGGTTATAGTCGTCTCCCTTTTAATGGACTCTACATGCTGCCGGGTATGTACTCTGAGCAGGTCTTCTTCGGTAGCCGGTTCGGGTTCAACGAACTGGAGGTGGCGTAGTTCCTCTAGGATGGGTTCCAGCCTGCCGGGGCTGGCGGCGGGGTTGGAGGCGTAGACCTCCAGGAATCGGGAATGGTAAACCACTTTCATCGCGCCAGCCCCTCCAGACCGTACGATATCAAGTGTCTGAACTATTTAAGCTGTTCTCTGGTAAAGTCAAGGATGCGGCGTGCTACCACCAGCATATTTATCTGACCGGTGCCTTCGAAGATGTCGTTTATCTTGGCATCGCGCATCCACTTTTCCACCAAGTATTTCCTGGAGTAGCCCAGCGGTCCCAGTATTTCCACAGCCTTCTGGGTGATTTTGGTGGCGGCGAGTCCAGCCTTTACCTTGGCCATTGAGGACTCAAGGTTATTGGGTTTGAGCTGGCTCATCATCCATACCGCCCGTAGCATCAACATCTTGGCTGCCTTGTATTGGGACTCCATTTCCATAACGTCCCGTTCCAGGGCGGTGAGTTTCTGGCGGTGTAGTCCATAACGGACCTTGATACCTTCCTTCTCCAGCGTTTCCTTAACGAAGTCGAGCGCTGCCCTGGCGATGCCGATGGCCATGGCGGCGATGATGGGGCGGGTGGCATCGAAGGTTGCCATCGCCTTCTTGAAGCCAGCGGTGTCCGTGCGGTCGACTTGCCTCACCTCAGGGCTACCGAGGATGTTGTCGAAGGGGATGCGGCAGTTGTCGAAGACTAGGGTGACGGTATCGCTGGCCCTGATGCCCAGCTTCTTCTCCTTTTTCTCCACCTTTACACCCGGGGTACCAGCTTCGACGACGAACGGTTTCATTCCAGCCCTGCCAGCGGTCTTGTCCACCGTAGCCCAGACGACGGTCAGCCCGTTGGAGTCCTCCATCGCCCGTTTGCCGGCGGTGACGAAGATCTTTTCGCCGTTAATTACCCATTCATTGCCGTCGCGGACGGCGGTGGCGTTGATGGCTGCGGTGTCTGAACCGCAGTGGGGTTCGGTCATTGCCATGGCACCCCAGCAGGGCTTGTCCTCGCCGTACCGCTTGAGGAACCTCTCTATCTGTTCCCTGGTGCCGGAGGCGAACACAGCAGCACCGCCCAGCCCCGGACCGGGCATCGCCAGCATCAGCCCGGCATCGCCCCAGCAGAACTCCTCTACCCTCAGAGCTGCAGCTACACCGAGACCGAAGATACTGCCTTGCGACCTTAAGCCCACCCACTTTTCGATGAGTTCCTTAGGGTCTTCATGCTCGTGTTCATCGTAGTAGCGGCTGAGGGGACGAAAGAGCTCTTCAGCATATTTGTGCGCTGCCTCTATGGTTGCTTTATCCTCGGCTGAAAGTTCGAAGTCTATCATCGGTCAATACCTCCTTAATGTTATACCATAGCCATGCCATCGAAGGTGGCGAAACCTCGACCGTTGCGGAACCAGAGCTCCACCGGGTGTTCGCGGATGTAGCCGTGCCCGCCCAGGATCTGCACTCCTCTATCGGTGGCGGTCATCACCATATCATCAGCGTACAGCTTGACCAGTGAGGACTCTCTGGTCGCTTCCATCTTCTTGTCCAGCATCCAGGCGGCTTCCCATACCATCAGCCTGGTAGCATCTATTTCGATAGCTGTCTCAGCGAGCATAAAGGCGATGGCCTGTCTTGAGGCTATGGGCTCACCAAAGGCAACGCGCGTCTTGGCGTAGTCCCGGGCATATTCATAGGATGCCTTCGCCACCCCAACTGCCATCGTTGCTAAGGCTACACGGGAACAGTTGAGCAAGCGGTTAAAGTCGCACGCCTTTTCTCCGCCGAGGCGGTTCTCCCTGGGCACGCGGCAGTCCTTTAGCGACAGCTCGTAAGTCGCCAGGGCTTTGATACCCATGTTCTTTTCCCGTTCCTTTATCTCCAGTCCCGGCGTTCCCTTTTCTACAATGAACCCTTGTGTCTGCCCGTCTTCAGCGGCATATACCAGGATAGCCTCCGATTCGGCAGCCAGTGGCACATAGCACTTTTCGCCGTTGAGGATGTAGTTATTGCCGTCTCTCCGTGCCGTGGTAGACAGCTCGTTGGGGTCGAAATTGAACTTGGGCTCTATCAGAGCCGCAGTGGCTGCGGTGAATTTGGCACCGCAGAACATGGGGAGGTATTTTTTCTTCTGCTCCTCGGTACCCATTTCCAGGATGGGCAGGACGAACAGGGAGGGGCAGAGGATGTGCATCGCCATCGACAGGTCGCCCCAGGCTAGCTCTTCGGCGATGAGTGCCCCGGTGAGCACCGAGCGCTCACCACCGGCGCCGCCATACCCCTCGGGGATGCAACTCGAGGTAAGCCCCAGCCCCCATGCTGTTTCGATGAGCCTCTGAGGGACCTCGCCGCTCTCGTCGCACTCCCGATAGATTTTGCGCATCTCGTCGGTGGCGAACTGCTTCACCATATTCACTATCATCTGTTGTTCTTCGGTGGGACTGAATGAAATCATAACGCACTCCTTTTTCCTTTCAGATCAACTACGTGTCCGAGGCGTGTCACGCACTGGTGGACACAATCGTGAATGATACCATATGACCGAAGCAGCGTCAAACTGGCCGACCGGTACAACCAGTGGCGTTTTGTTTTTTAAGGAAAAGGTGTACAATTTTTGTAGTCGAAGTCTTGCAGTACTAGATTTTTACGAAGGTGGACGCCATGGAGACTACTAAAATCGCGGTAAGCCGGCAGGAGGCCGGGGTTGCTTCGCAGGCGGGATATGTCCCGGAGCGCATCAGGAAGATGCGGGAGCGCTTACTTGCCACCACTTTCAAGCTGGACATCGAAAGGGCAAAGCACTATACCAGGGCATACAAGCAGACCGAAGGACAGCCCCCGTGTTTTCGTGCCGCCAAGGGGCTGGAAGAGACGCTGCATAATATACCCATCAGGATCGAGGATGAGGAGCTGATCGTAGGCTCCAAGTCGAGCAAAGACTGGGCTGATCCCATTTATGTTGAGGCTTCTGTGGGTCAACCCCATATCTTCCTGGCGTTATCTCTGTACGGCACCGGGAAAACGGTGGAGGAATGGGTGGCGGAGGCTGCAGAAGTCCGCGGAGGTGCCCTCGGGGCAAGGGGCCCGAGTTTCTGGAAGGAAATGCCGAACATTTCGGAGGAAGAGTACCGCGAGCTTAAAGAGGAGATAGTGCCTTACTGGAAGGACAAGACTGTCCATGTCCTCAAGCTGGCTGCCTGGAAGGAGAACGGCATCATCGCTGAGGATGGCAGTACCAGAGCGCTGGGGGGGTGGTTTGTCAGCGATGTTCCGCCCCAGGGACATGTGATTGTGGGGATTAAGAAGGTTCTGGATATGGGTTTCAAGGGCATTGCCCGTCAGGCGGCAGAGAAGCTGGCTGCATTTCGGGCGGATTTCGAGAGGGGGAAGCTTGGGGAAAAGGCTTATCTAAGGAAGAAGGACTTTCTGGAGGCGGTGCAGATTGTTGCCGGGGCGGTGTGCCATTTTGCCGAGCGCTATGCCCGGCTGGCTGAAGAGATGGCACAAAAGGCTAGCGGACAGAGGAGGGGAGAGTTATTGGAAATAGCTGAGCGTTGCCGCTGGGTGCCAGCCAACCCGCCACGGAACTTCATGGAAGCGGTTCAGGCTGTCTGGCTGACCCAGGTGGCGGTGTTGATCAGCTACGGTGGCAACTCTATTACCTGCCCGGGCAGGGTGGACCAGTTCCTCTATCCATACTACAAGCGTGATATTGAAGCTGGGAGGCTCACCCGAGAACAAGCCCTTGAGGCCATCATGGAGTACATTGTAAAGCTCGCCACCAATGTATATTTTGGTCCCAATAATGTGACCATCGGTGGAATCGACAGGGACGGCGAGGATGCAGTAAATGAGGTGAGCTATCTTTTCCTTGAAGCCCACAGGAGACTGAAGGGCTGTGGGCGGTCCGGGCTGGCGGTAAGGATTTATCCAGGAAAGACACCGCGGGAGTTCCTGACTAAAGCATGTGAAGTCCACCGGGACTGTGCCGGCGTCGCTTTTTACAATGACGATGTGGTGATCAAGGGGCTTCTGGAGGATGGCTATTCGCTGGAAGATGCCAGGGACTACTCTATTGTGGGCTGTGCTGAGCCCACTGGTACCGGGAACAATAACGGCTACACCGCCACCAACGGTGTCCTGCTGGCGGCTGTCCTAGAGTTGGTGTTGCATGAGGGCAGAAGGTACCCGGTGAAATGGAAGCAGGTGGCACCGCCTGCAGCCCCTGTGTCCTCCCTCAACACGTTCGAAGATTTTAAGAAGGCGATCGAAGAGCAGCTTTCACGGTCTGTCGCAGGATGTGTGAAAGCTGGGTACTTAAAGGATCAGGTGATTGCCGAACATTATCCGTTGCCATTGCTTTCGGCGACGATCGAAGGCTGTGTGGAGTCCGGCGAGGACGTTACTCGAGGTGGTGCCCGTTATAACCACTCGGCGATCGGCAACTGCTCGCTGGCTACAGCTGCCGACTCACTGGCAGCCATCAAGTGGGCGGTCTTCGACCAGAAGCTGGTCACGATGGAAAAACTTGCCGAGTGTCTGCGCAACAATTTCCAGGGGAGAGAGGACTTAAGGCAGCGTTTGCTCCGTGCTCCAAAGTATGGCAATGATGACCCTTCCGTTGATGAGCTGGCGGTGTGGATTACCGATGTATATAACAGGGAGGTGAGGAAGCACAGGTTCTGGATGGGAGGTGTCCACAGACCGTACATGCTTTCCTCGGCGACGCATGTTGCCTGGGGAGCGACCATCGGTGCTACCCCTGATGGCAGGCTGGCCGGGACGCCGCTGTCCAACGGGATCACCCCCTCGAATGGGACGGAGCGCAACGGGTTGACGGCTGTTATGTGTTCGGCAGCAAAGGTCTGTGCCGTCCCGGTGAGCGACGGTACCATACTTAATGCCATCGTTAACCCGCTGGGCATAAAGACCGAAGAGGGCTTGAACAAGTTCGCCTCTTTGATCGAGGGCTATTTCGCTCTCGGTGGCAGACAGGTGCAGTTTAACCCCCTAAGCAAAGAGATGTTGCTGGATGCGCAGGAGCACCCGGAGAACTATCTCGACCTGATGGTCAAGGTCTCTGGTTTCTCCTTCCGTTTCATCGATCTGCCCAAGCGTGTCCAGGACGACATCATCGCCCGGACCGAGTTTCAACTTAACTAATTAAAGGGGCACAGTCACTAGCCTTTTAACTGCCCCAGCCGAGTAGAAGCCCGTTTCGGAGGAGATAGCGCGTTTGAAGCTGCGTCTGCTCGGCGTCTTTTATGAGGTTAATCTCTTGTGAGGTTGGTATTGAAAGGCCGCCCTTGGGTTTGCGAGCGTTTCCCCATAAAGCCCGTTTTTGCGTTAGCGAGAAGCAGTGTGTACAATAGTTGCGGTAGGGCCATTTGAAATTTATGGAAAGGAGATAACAGTTATGACCCTGGCAGTTACCCAAGTTAAGCAGAGGCCACTTTCAGACAGGATACAACGGTTGAAGCAGCGTCTGTTCGCCAGCCCATACGAAGTAGATATCGAGCGAATGCGTTACTACACCAGGACCTGGAAGCAGATGGAGAAGGCGCCGCCAGCTCTCCGTGCAGCACATGCCTTGAGGGAGACGCTTGGTAACATGTCTATCAGGATAAACGAGGATGAACTGCTGGTGGGCTCGAAGACTTTCAAGCCGGTAGCCAGTGTGGTGGGGATCGAAAGAAGCCTGGTAAGCGCCGCCATCCGAAAGGCGCTGTTGATTCGCGAAGGTAAACTTTCTGAAGAGAGACTGAAACTGTTGTCGGGTATGGGCGGACATAGTCCGGAGTTCGACCGTGAGGTTATCAATATGCCGGAGGAGGTATATCGGGAGTTGAAGGAGGAGATACTCCCTTATTGGGAGGGAAGGGACCTCCGCAGCCTGAAAGCCGAGTTTTGGAGAAAAAGGGGCGTTGCCCCCGATGCTACCGAGGTGGCACATAGCGTGGACCTGCAGGGTCATATTATCGTTGGGCTGAGACGGGTGCTGAACATTGGCTTCAATGGTATATATGAGTGGGCAACGAAAGCCCTAAGCGAGCTCAAGGAGGATAGCAAGGATTACGAGACCAGAAAGAATTTCTATGAGGCTGTTCAAGTGGCAGCCAGGGCGGTATGCGATTTTTCCAATCGGTACGCGGCTTTGGCTGAAGAGATGGCTCAGAAGGTGGAGGGACAGAGAAGAAAAGAGTTGTTGGAGATAGCCGAACGCTGTCGGTGGGTGCCGGCTAATCCACCGCGGAGCTTTTTGGAGGCACTGCAATCGGTGTGGATGACACAAGTCGTCTTGGCAATCAGCTATGGCGATGACGGGGTCCACACTGTAGGCAGGCTCGACCAGCTCCTTTACCCGTATTATAAGCAGGATATTGAAAAGGGGCTGATAACGCCAGAACAGGCGTTGGAGTATCTGGAGGAGTACCTGATAAAGGTATCGCACTTCCTCGTTTTCGGACCGAACAATGTCACCATCGGAGGGGTTGACCGAAACGGCGAAGATGCGACCAACGAGCTCTCTTACCTGTTCCTCGATGCCCACGATGCCCTTGGAGGTGGTCTGCGCAAGAGCTTCAGCGTAAGGATTTCTGCTAGAACACCGCGGGCTTTCCTGGAAAGAGCTTGCCAGACGCTCCGTATAGGTGCTGGCATTGCATTTTTCAACGACGAGGTGATAATCAGGGACCTGTTGAAGGACGGTTATTCGCTTGAGGATGCGCGGGACTATGCCATCGTGGGGTGTGCCGAACCTACCGGTTCGTGCAATAACAATGGCTATACCGCCGGCACCGGTATTCATTTGACTCAGGTGCTGGAGCTTGCTTTGAACGAAGGATGCCGATTCCGGGACGGGAAACGTGTGGGGGCGCCGACTCCTCCTGCCAGCACCTTCAAAACTTTCGAGGATGTAAAGGGGGCTTTTCTAGGACAGCTTTCTTACGTGGTGAGTGCCGCGGTCAGGCATGGGGACATCAAAGACGAGGTGATCGCCAAATATTTCCCCAATCCACTGCTGTCATCAACGATAGAGGGATGTCTGGAAAGCGGCTACGATATAGCTCAGGGAGGGGCACGGTACAGCCACGTAACACTGGGTGCGCAAGGGCTGGCCACTGTAACGAACTCGCTGAGTGCCATCCGCTGGGCGGTGTTTGAGGAGAAGCTTCTCACCATGGAGGAGCTGGTAAACCATCTGCGCAACAACTTTGCCGGTGCTGAGAGCGTCCGGCAACTGCTGCTGCGTAAGGCTCCAAAGTACGGGAATGATGACCTCAGGGCTGACGAACTCGCCGAGTGGGTTACCAGCGTCTTAGAGCATGAGGTCAGAAGCCATAGGTCGAGGGTGTTAGGAGGATGCTATCGTCCGTTGCTGATATCGTCCGGGACTCACGTGACCGAGGGGCTGGTGTGTGGAGCTTCAGCTGATGGTCGGTTAGCCAGGGCACCGGTGTCCAACGGTATATCTCCCACCAATGGTACGGAAACTAACGGAGCCACGGCGGTACTCCATTCGGTTTCCAGAGCGTGCAAGGCTTGTTTGAGCAGCGGTACGACGTTCAATATGAGACTCTCACCCGGTGTTATAAAGACGGACGAAGGTCTAGACAAATTAACTTCTATGATCGAGGCTTACTTCCTACTGGGTGGGAGACATATACAGTTCAATCCGGTGGATGTAGAGACCTTGAAAGATGCTCAGAAGCACCCCGAGAATTACCCTGACCTTGTGGTTAAGGTTTCAGGTTACTCTTTCCGTTTCATAGACCTCTCGAAGCCGCTGCAGGACGACATAATAGCTCGAACTGAGTTTGGCGAAATATAACTGCTGTTATCAGCGGATAGCCAATCTGAGCGCCTAGAGAGGGTGGAGGGATTTCGTTGACTGAATCGAACAATCTTACCGGAATGATTTTCAATATTCAGCGCCACTCCACCGAGGATGGTCCAGGGATCCGCACCACGGTGTTTCTCAAAGGATGCCCATTGCGATGTCCCTGGTGTCACAACCCTGAGGGGATGAAGATGCAGCCGCACCTCGTATGGTACGAGGTTCGATGTATCGGAGCAACGGAATGCTTAAAAGCTTGCGCTAAGTCGGCTCTGCAGCTCACCTCCGACGGTATGCTCATCGCTAGAGATATTTGCGATTGTTGTGGCGACTGTGTCAGGGCATGTCCGGCTGCAGCCCTGGAAGTAATCGGGCGACGCGTCACGGTAAATGAAGTGCTTGAGCAGGTGCTGCGCGACAGAATATTTTATGAAAAGTCAGGAGGGGGAGTGACTTTATCCGGTGGTGAGCCGGCGATGCAACCTGAATTTTCGCTTGCCCTGATGCAGGCTGCCTCCCGGGAAGGGATACACGTCGTGCTGGACACCTCTGGAGGGGTAACCTGGACGAGGTTGCAGCCTCTAATCAGGATGGCTGATCTTGTTCTCTACGATATAAAGATAATAGACGAGGCAAGACATCTGGAATACACGGGGATTTCGCTCCAGACGGTGCTGAATAACGCCCGCGAGATAGCTAGGCTGGGCAAACCCATGTGGGTGCGGACGCCGGTGATACCGGGGTATACCGATAGCGAAGACAATATCAGGGGGATAGCCCGTTTCATCAGAGACAATCTCCCCACGGCAGAACGCTATGATTTGCTAGCTTTCAATAATACTTGCTCGGCAAAGTACCGCCGGCTGGGTTGCCCTTGGTCTCTAGAAGGGGTGGACATGCTCACGGCGGACGTTATGGAATCGCTGGTGGAGATAGCAAGGAGAGAAGGGCTTAATTTTACGCACTGGTCCGGCATGGTAAAGAGAAAAACGCCTCTTGAAGCGGGCTCGTCATAAACATATCAAACGCGCCGGTAACACAGAGGAGCGCAACCGCCTGCGCAAGGCAGTCCTATAACGGACTTTTAACAACTCAGGCGACGCTAGATTCTACTGGTAATCGATCGCGCGTTATCCGGTTGCTAATTACTGAGGTCGCGCCAGCGATTTGCCTGTAGATTTGTCGTGGTCAGCCAGGATATCAACTTGACAAATCCCTGCCGAAAGGTTATTCTCAGTTAGCCATTGTTAGCTAACAATTGTTAACCCAAGCGCTTACCCGACGTTACGAAGCTGTCTTCGTGAAGTAGTTCATCGAGGTGGGGAAATGATGAAACAGATTCGGCATTCGATCACCGATAAGGAACTCCTTTCCAAACGAAGGGAGCAGATATGTAAGGTGGCGACGGAACTTTTTATGGCCCAAGGGTTCAGGGAGACGGGCATGCGGGCGATAGCAGAGGCCTGTGGTCTGACCATCGGTGCGCTGTACCGTTACATCGGGTCGAAAGATGACCTTTTGTGGCTGAGCACGGAGTATGGGAACTCATATCATGAGCGTTTGCTTAAGGAAATGAGGGAGCGGGTGAAAGGCTTATCCCCTGTTGAGGCTCTGAAGGAATCGATCAGGATGTACTTTCAGAATGCGGATGAGCTTCAAGGTCTATACAACTTACACAATCACATCGTTTGGACGGCTTCAAAGGAGCTAAGGCAGACTATTTTCGACCGGGAGATACAGAAGGTTGAATATTTCACCCAGCTGCTCACCGAGGGGGTGAAAGCTGGCGAGTTTGAAATAGAGGACACATATTTGGTGGCCCACAATATTGTGGTTGCTGCCAATGCCTGGGCAAATAGGAGGTGGCTGCTGAAAAAGCGGTATACCCTGGAGGAGTATATCAGGAAACAGACCGATTCCATCCTTGCCAGCATTCGGGCAAACAAGAAGCCGGTCAGTCGGGCGCAAAGCGTAAGCAAAAATTGACGGTTGGTACTTGCAGGAGCATTTAGAGAAAGGTGGTGATAATTATGGAAGCTACAAGGTAACTGAATAGCGTTCAAGGTGCGTGGACCACATTATGCTGAATTGGAGGAAACACACATGACAAGAAACCGGATGCTAGCCTGCCTTTTTATCTTAGTTGCTATCGTCACCCTTGTGGGTAGTAGCTGTGCTAAGGGTGTCAAAGAGGTGGCCGTGGAGAAAGAAAAACCTGTTTACGGTGGCACCCTCACGGTCAGGGTCGAGCTCACACCCTATTTTGATGATGCCATCCAGCCCCATTACAACACTTACCCCTTAAAGCTGACCAACGATGAGCTCTGGGAAGGCGACTGGACCAAGGGGAAAGCCGGTGGCTATGGCACCGGTGAGTGCGATTGGTTCATTAGTGGCCTTAACCGCTTGGAACACAAGGCCGGATGTTTAGCTGAGAGTTGGGAGATACAGGGCAAGGATACCATCATCTTCCACCTGCGCAAGGGCGTCAAGTTCTACAACAAGCCGCCGACCAACGGTCGGGAGGTAACGGCTGAGGATGTTGTCTACTCTATTGAACCGTATGTTGACTCTGCCCACAGCCTATTTCAAGAGGACATACCCTAAGGCGGCTGGGGCCACCGAGATATCAGCACCGGACCCCTATACCGTGGTCATCAAATGTAAGCCAGAATATTTCGCCGACGTCATCACTACGCTGCCTGATTATGCTCACATCTTCCCCAAAGATGCTGTGGAGCAGTTCGGTAACATGAACGAATGGCAGAACAATATCGGCACTGGCCCATTTACGTTGACCGAATTTGTGCCTGGCAGCGTTATCTCATATGTGCGTAACCCCAATTATTGGCAGCGGAACCCGATTGGACCGGGAAAAGGAGACCAGTTGCCATATCTGGATGGTGTTAAAATGGTGTTCATTCCTGATGAGTCCACTGCCATTGCGGCTTTCCGCACCGGTCAGCTTGATATAGCCACTCTCGATTGGGAGACGGCACTGGAGTTCCTGAACAGACCGGAGCTGAAGCATGTCGAGTTTGAGGGGGATACCGGACTGGCTATATGCATGAGGATGGATAAAAAGGACTCTCCCTTTGCTGATAAGAGGGTGCGGCAGGCACTGTCCATGGCTATTGACCGTAATAAAATACTAAACGAGTATTTCGGTGGCAAGGGTAGGCTGTACGGTTGGCCGGTCCCGAACACGAGGGAGTATGCCAATGCATTTGTGCCCTTCGAAAAATTGCCACCGTCAGCACAGGAGGTATTCAAGTACCAGCCGGAGAAGGCAAAGCAGCTTCTGGCTGAAGCCGGGTACCCCAATGGGTTCAAGGCGAAGATAATCTTCTACAATCAGCGCCTATATTCAGACCTGCTGCAAATGGTGAAGGACTCATGGGCAAAGGTAGGCGTGGAGTTAATACTTGAACCTAAGGACTATGGCGTGTTACTGTCCCTAGTTGTCAGGCGAGCTTATGATGATATGGCCTTGTGGACAGGTGCTGGCGTCGGCGCTTATTTTAAGGGTACAAACTATACTGGTACCGGAATGTTCAACCTCAGCTTGATAGATGACCCGGTGCTTAACAAGGCGAGGGACGAAATGGGGGCAGCATTTCCTGATGAAGCCAGAGTGGACAAGATACATGCCGAAATGTTACCGTACCTGTTCGAGCAATGCTATACCATCCCGCTGCCGGGACAGCGCTATTACCGGTTCTGGTGGCCCTGGGTGAAGAACTACAGCGGCGAAGCCTCGATTGGCTACTATAACACCTTTAGCTATGCCAAATATATCTGGATAGACCAGGAGCTGAAGCAGTCTATGCTGGGCAAATAGAAGGGCGCCAAGCCAGAGTCGGTTGGAGTTTGAGGAAGCCCGACGGCGATTTTCGTCGGGCTTCCTCGTTTCTTTTAGGACTTGCGGCATTATGGCGTCTCTCCCAATGGATGTCAGGTTTCAGTGCCACGGTTTTCGCAAAAACGTGACCAAAGTCCATCCGGCATGTCTTGACAGGGTGCAGCAAGTCTGTTAAAGTAAATCCTATAGCAGGTTTTTAGGGGTGGGAAGCAGTATTTGTCCGATAAAGGCACGAGGTGTAGTGTATCCTGTATATTGTGTCCCTCGTCTTTTTCGTTTACCACCAGATTCAGAATAAGGTAGAGGGGGTGAATGCTGTGGAAGTCTCGTCCTGAGAGGTCACATATTTTAGATTTTTAGAGCTGAAAGGAGGAACAAGAATGATAAAGAAGACAACGGTAGTGTATATTTTGGTGCTGGTGCTGATTGCCGGGCTGATGGTCAGCAGCTGTGCCAGGGGCGTCAAAGAGGTAGGCGAGGAGAAGGCGAAGCCAGTTTATGGTGGCACCCTTAACTTAAGGATCGCTGCCGACCCTCCCGCTTTTGACGATGCAATCCGGGGTCACGCATATTGCACCACCCTGAAATTTACCAATGACGAGCTGTGGACTGGGGACTGGACCAAGGGGCATGCCGGTGGGCATGGCACCAAAGAGTGCGATTGGTTTGTCGGAGGAGGGCTCAACCGCCTGGAACACAAGGCCGGGTCTCTGGTTGAGAGATGGGAGATACAGGGAAAACACACCATAATCTTCCATCTGCGCAAGGGGGTCAAGTGGCACAACAAGCCGCCGACCAACGGCAGGGAGCTTACCGCCGATGACGTCGTCTTCTCCCTAAAGCGCCAGTGCACTCTACCCACAGCCTACATGAGGCAGACATACCCCAAGGCATGTGAGACCATGGACATATCTGCACCTGACCCTTACACCGTGGTGGTAAAGTGCGACCCGCTGTATTTCGGCGATGTCATCACCTTGCTACCTGACTACATGTGCATCTTCCCCAAAGATGCTGTGGAACAGTTCGGCAACTTGAATGACTGGAAGAACAGCATCGGCACCGGTCCGTTCATGCTCACCGATTTTATGCCCGGCAGCATAGTCACATTTACGCGCAACCCCAGCTATTGGGAGAAGAATCCGATCGGTCCCGGTAAGGGTGATCAGTTGCCATATCTTGACGGGGTCAAGCTGCATGTCATACCTGACGAGTCTACCTTCCACGCCGCTTTCCGCACCGGTCAGCTTGACATAGCGACTGTGGAGTGGGAGATAGCACAGGAATTCCTGCGCATGCCGCAGTTGAGACATGCGCGGTTTTCCGAAGATGCTACCTATTGTATTTATATGAGGACGGACAAGAAGGACATGCCTTTTGCTGATAAGAGGGTGCGGCAGGCTTTATCGATGGCGATTGACTACAAGGGGATAGTTGACCGGTACTTCGGCGGAGACGGGCTTGCCATCAAGTGGCCTATCATACATGTGAAGGAATATTCCGGTGCCTACGTGCCACTAGAACAGATGCCGAAGTCGGTGCAGGAGCTGTACAACTACAATCCGGAGAAGGCGAAGCAGCTCCTGGCTGAGGCTGGCTACCCCAACGGCTTCAAGGTCAAGATGCCGTGTTATAATACCCGCATGGTCGTCGATGTCTTGCAGCTTATCAAGGATTATTGGTCAAAGATAGGGGTGGAGCTGACGATTGAGCCTAAGGACTACTCCACCTACCTTTCCCTTCATGTGAGAAGGGCGTATGATGAAATGATGCAGGCCAGCAACTCGGGCATAGGCACCTATTTCAAGGCTATTAACTATACTGGTGGCGGGATGTTTAATGGTAGCTACGTAAACGACCCGGTGCTGAACAAGGCGCGCGAGGATATGCTGGCGGCATTCCCCGACGAGGCTGCGGTGGACAAAATACACCGGGAGGTGTTGCCCTATATCATGGAGCAGGTATATGTCATCCCGATGCCAGGACCATATTTCTATCGGTTCTGGTGGCCGTGGGTAAAGAACTTTAGCGGCGAGTCCTCGGTGGGCTATTACAATACCTTGAATTACACCAGATACATCTGGATTGACCAAGAGCTGAAGCAGTCGATGCTTGCCAAGTAGAAAGGCGCTGCATCCGGTGGTCTTAAGGGGGGAAGCCCGCTCACAGCTACGGGCTTCCCCCCTTTATTTTCAGTCTTAAAATGCTGGCGACGTCTTTTGTATGCTTAGCCAGCCTGATTGACGCTAGCAGAAAAAGCCACTACAATTAGCCCAAAACTTTTTCTTAGTGGAGGATGAGCTATGGCTGAGACCACAGGGGCAATCGTGGAGACCACTTTCGGGAAAATAGATGGCATACTCAGGAAGGGGACGTACGTTTTTCGGGGCGTGCCCTTCGCGGCACCGCCGGTGGGCAAAAGGCGCTGGCTGCCACCTGAGCCGCTACAGCCGTGGAGCGGTGTGCGACCGGCTAAGGAGTTCGGAGCAACTTGCCCGCAGGTGCCTATGGAGATCCCCCTACTAAGTCCACCTGAGCAGCAGCCACAGAATGAGGACTGCCTTTACCTTAACGTCTGGACGCCTGGTCTGGATGATGCTAAGCGCCCGGTGATGGTCTGGATTCATGGTGGTGGCTTCACCACCGGCGCTGGTTCTTGGCTGGTATATAACGGCCGTCGCCTGGCGACGCGTGGGGACGTGGTGGTGGTCACCATTAACTATCGGCTTAATGTCTTCGGCTTTATTAACTTGAACGAAGTGACCAAAGGCAAAATCCCGGCCACGGGTAATGAAGGGCTGCTCGACCAAATGCTCGCTTTGCAGTGGGTGCGGGACAACATCTCTAACTTCGGTGGCGACCCCAGTAATGTGACCATTTTCGGCGAGTCTGCCGGTGGCATGAGCGTGGGGACGCTGTTAGCAATGCCAGAAGCGAAAGGTCTGTTCCACAAGGCTATTTTACAGAGCGGCGCCGGTCACCATGTCAGCTCCGTGGAGCGCGCTGTGAAGGTGGCGGAGATGTTTCTTGACATCCTGGGCATAAAGCCCGGCGAACCAGAGAAGCTGTGGTCGCTGACTACGGAACAGCTTCTAGATGCCCATAAGGAGCTGAGCGCCAGAGCGCGTGACCCCAGATCAGGGCTGGTCGACCTGCCTTTAAGACCGGTCGTCGACGGCTCTGTAGTCCCCGATATGCCGCCCCGTGCCATTACGAATGGCTCGGCGGACGAGGTCGTCATCATGGTGGGCACCACCATGGACGAGTGGAAACTGTTTGCCCTTGTGGATGCCAGGCTGGCAGAGATGGACGAAGCTAAACTACTGCGTCGTTGCCAGCGGCTGATACCGGGCGCAGATGCGGTAGCGCTTGTTGATGCTTACCGCCAGGCGCGCGCCAGGCGCGGCTGGTCGGTTGCGCCGGTCGATTTATTCACCGCCATCCAGACGGACAGGATCTTCCGTATACCGGCAATCCGGCTCACCGAAGCCCACCGCAGTCGCAACAAAAGAAATTATATGTACCTCTTTGACTGGGTGTCGCCGTGGAAGGATGGTGCCCTCGGCTCATGCCATGCGTTGGAGCTGGGCTTCGTCTTCGGTATTCTGGACGACAACTTCACCGGGTCCAGCGAGGAGGCCTGGGCTTTGTCCGAAAAAATACAGGACGCCTGGACATCTTTTGCGCGGCGCGGTGACCCTACCTGTCCCAGCTTAGGTAGCTGGGAGACCTACGGTGAGCGCAGGCAGACCATGATACTGGGGAAACAGTGCCGGCTTGAGGATGCCCCTTATGATGAAGAGCGACAGGCGTGGGAAAAGGTACCCGATGCAGTGCTGAGCGCGTTTTGACCGGACCTTGGAGGGTAGGTATAGCGAAAAAGAAACCGTAGCACATCAACGCGACCAAGGAAAGGGAAAGGCTGCTGCCGTTGTTGACAAGACCTGAATAGTTTGCTATAGTTTCACTTCAGCGTCTACTAGCCATTAGTTTAGGTGTAACAACCTGAGTAAGCCGGCTAGTTGAACCGGGGCGCAGACCTTTTGGGAAGTAGACCGGTAGACAACTAGGTGGCTTTTTACTTGTTGAAAATGATGACATTGTGGTAATGTTTATGCGAGGAGTTGGGTATGCCGACGATTAATCAACTGGTGCGGAAGGGACGGCGAAAGGTGACCAAGCGCACCAAGGCGCCGGCGCTAAATGTTGGCTACAACGCGCTGAAGAACAAGGCGGTCTATGGGGTGAGTTCACCGCAAAAGCGCGGCGTCTGTGTGCAGGTGAAGACGATGACGCCGAAGAAACCGAATTCGGCTTTGCGTAAGATAGCCCGTGTCCGCCTGACCAACGGCGTTGAAGTTACTGCATATATCCCGGGCGAAGGACATAACCTTCAGGAGCACTCGGTCGTCCTCGTCCGGGGTGGCAGGGTGAAGGACTTACCCGGTGTACGTTACCACATCATCAGGGGCACTCTGGATGCTGCTGGCGTGGAGGGAAGGCGACAGGGGCGGAGCCGGTACGGGGCCAAGAGGCCCAAAGCAAGCAAGGTAGGGGAGGAATAGTCTAAATGCCGAGGCGTGGTGAGGTAATAGAACGGGTGCCATCACCCGACCCCAGATACGGGAGCGTGCTGGTAGCCAAACTTATCAACAAGGTGATGAGGGACGGTAAGAAGGCTACCGCTGACAGGATTATGTATGCTGCGCTTGACCTTGTGAAGGAGCGAATGCACACCGAGCCGCTGCCGGTGCTGGAGCAGGCGATTAAGAACGCCACACCCTTGCTCCGTGTAAAGTCACGCCGCGTCGGCGGTGCTACTTACCAGGTCCCGGTGGAGGTGGCGCCGGAGCAGGGACTGTCCCTTGCCATGCGGTGGCTGATAGGTTTTGCCCGGGAACGCAGCGGCAAATCGATGGCAGAGAAATTGGCTGCCGAGATAATTGACGCTTCTCAGGGTCAAGGGGCGACTATAAAGAAGCGGCAGGATACTCATAAGATGGCTGAGGCCAACAAAGCTTTTGCTCACTATCGATGGTAACATTATCGCAGTATAAAATGGTACAACAGGCTAGAAAGGTGGTTGCTGGCAGCGTGATGAGCCGGACTTTTCCTCTGGACAAGGTGAGGAATATAGGCATCATTGCACATATCGATGCCGGTAAGACCACGGTCACGGAAAGAGTCCTATTCTATACGGGTCGCACCTATAAGATCGGTGAGGTAGATGAGGGGACCGCGGTCATGGACTGGATGGAGCAGGAGAGGGAACGTGGCATCACCATCACAGCCGCAGCTACCACCTGTTACTGGCGGGAGCACCGGATAAACATCATCGACACACCGGGGCACGTGGACTTCACCGCTGAGGTGGAGAGAAGCCTCAGGGTGCTGGATGGTGGCGTAGTGGTGTTCGATGGGGTCGCCGGCGTGGAAGCCCAGTCAGAGACCGTGTGGCGGCAGGCTGACAGGTACAAGGTGCCGCGGATATGTTTTGTAAATAAAATGGACAGGGTCGGTGCCGATTTTTACCACACGGTGAAAATGATAGAGGACAGGCTCAGGGCTAAGACGTTACCGGTGCAAATGCCCTGGGGTAAGGAGGACGGATTCCGCGGCGTTATTGACCTCATCGAGCAGAAGGCATGGCTGTTTTCTGATGATGCCGAAGTTGCCCCGGAGGAGATGGCAGTGCCTGATGATGAAAGAGAGGAGTTTGAAAGGCAGCGCCATTTGATGATCGAAAAGCTGGCGGAGAATGACGACCAGTTGATGTTGCTCTATCTGGAAGAGAAAGAGATCCCGGTGGCGGAGGTGAAAGCGGCGATAAGACGGCTCACGCTGGCCAACTGGATAGTCCCGGTGCTTTGTGGTAGTGCCCTGAGGAACAAGGGCATCCAGCCACTGCTGGACGCTATCGTGGATTATTTGCCCTCACCTCTGGATATCCCGCCGGTACTGGTCACCGACCTGCGCACTGGCGAAGAGGGCGTGAGGGAGGCGAGAGATGAGGCACCTTTCTCTGCTTTAGCTTTCAAGGTAGTGACCGACCCATTTATGGGCAGGCTGGTGTACTTCAGAGTGTATTCCGGGGTGGTGACACCCGGGATGCAAGTGTTCAATTCCACCAGAGGGCAAAAGGAGCGTATCGGTAGGCTCATACGGATGCACGCTAACCACCGCGAGGAGATCGAGATGGCTGATACCGGTAGCATCGCCGCTACCGTGGGGCTTAAGAATACCTTCACTGGCGATACCCTGTGCGACCTAGCACACCCGGTGCTGCTGGAGCCCATCCGTTTTCCCGAGCCGGTGCTTTCTATGGTGGTGGAACCTAAGAGCAAGGCAGACCAAAATAGGTTAAGCGAAGCGCTGAGTAAACTTGCCGAGGAAGACCCCACTTTTAAGGTGCGTGTTGACCAGGAGACCGGGCAGACCGTAATAGCGGGTATGGGCGAGCTGCACCTCGAGGTATTGCTTGACCGTATGCATCGCGAGTTCAACGTGTCTGCCAGGGTGGGCAAGCCTCAGGTGGCTTATAAGGAGACGATAACTGTGCCTGTGGAGGTTGAAGGCAGGTTTATCCGCCAGTTTGGCGGTCGGGGACAGTATGGTCATGTATGGTTGAAGTTAGAGCCCGGTGAACTGGGCAGCGGTTTCAGGTTCGTGGACCATCTCAGGGGTGGGGTGATACCGAAGGAATACGTTCCTGCTGTAGAGGCCGGTGTCCGGGAGGCGCTGGAGACCGGCGCTATAGCTGGCTATCCGGTCATTGATATAAAGGTCACTTTATTTGACGGCAGTTACCACGAGGTGGACTCTTCAGACCTTGCCTTCAAGATGGCCGGTTCCATAGCCGTGAAAGAAGGAGTGAGGAGAGCTAAGCCCGTGCTGCTGGAGCCGATTATGAAGCTGGAAGTGGTGATGCCAGCGCAATTCCTGGGCGATGTTATCGGTGACCTCAATGCCAGGCGAGGTAATATCGAAGGCATCGAGACCCACGGTGAGACCTGTACGGTGAGGGCGTTGATCCCGCTGGCTGAGACCTTTGGCTATGCCACCGTGTTGCGGTCGCTGACTCAGGGGAGGGCTAGCTACTCGCTACAGTTCCACTGCTATAAGGAGCTTCCCCCCAGCCTGACCGAACAGGCCCAATTTAAGGTGAGAGGCTTCTAGGTATGCCCAAGCAGAAAATTCGGATAAAGGTCAAAGGATATGACCACAGGCTGGTAGACCAGTCGGTGGTACAGATTGTGGAGACCGTGGAACGGACGGGGGCGATAGTGGCTGGACCTGTCCCGCTGCCCACGCATATCCGCAAGTTCTGCGTCATCAGGTCCCCCCACATCGATAAGGACTCGAGGGAGCAGTTTGAGATCCGCACTCACAAACGCCTTATCGATATCCTGGAGCCGACATCTAAGACCATAGATGCTCTAACTCAGCTCCAGTTACCTTCTGGGGTGGAGATCGATATCAAGTTATAAGGTTTTTCTAACGATGTTTCCAGGCATGATCGGTAAGAAAATAGGTATTACCCAATTGTTTCGCGAAGACGGCGAAACGGTGGTAACGGCCATTGAGGCCGGTCCCTGCGTTATCACTCAGATTAAGACGAAAGAAAAGGACGGCTACAACGCTATCCAGCTTGGCTTTGGTGAGACGAAGCGGCTGAATGCTCCACAAAAGGGGAACCTCAAGGGCTTAGGGCTGTTCAAATACTTGCGCGAGTTCCGCGTCGAAGATGTCAGCGGGTTCAAGTTGGGGCAGAAGATCGACGTCGATATATTCAAACCCGGGGACTTGGTCGATGTCATCGGCACCTCGAAGGGTAAAGGGTTTGCCGGTGTGGTCAAGCGACATCATTTTGCCGGTGGTCCCAAGACACATGGCCAATCGGATAGACACCGGGCTCCGGGCTCAGTCGGTGCCACTACGTTCCCCGGGCGCGTGCTCAAAGGTACCCGTATGGCAGGCCATATGGGCAATGCCAGGGTTACGGTGCGCAATTTGAGAGTGGTGGAGGTGGACACGGCGCGCCATCTGTTGCTGGTTAAGGGCGCGGTGCCCGGTGGCAGGAATGGATTGGTGCTCGTCAGAAAAGCCATCAGAGGTGGTAAGAATGCGGCTAAAGCTTCATAATGTGGGCGGCCAGGTAGTGGGAGAGGTAGAAGTCAGGGACGACGTCTTTGATGTGCCTTTTAATGAGGCAGTGGTGCATCAAGTACTGGTAGCACAGTTAGCCAACCGGCGCCTGGGTACTGCGGACACCAAGACACGGGGTGACGTCAATATTGGTGGCAGGAAGCTATATCCGCAGAAGCATACCGGCAGGGCTCGGCACGGCGATGCTGGAGCACCTATTTTTGTGGGCGGTGGAGTAGCTCACGGACCGCATCCCAGGAGCTACCGGCAGGAGGTGCCCAAGAAGATGCGTCGTCTGGCTATCAGGTGTGTACTTTCGGACAAGGCAAAAAGCGGTCGCTTGATAGTCCTGGACAAACTGGAGCTGGCCAGCCCCAAGACGAAGGAAGTGGCTAAGGTCCTGGCCGCGCTGAAGGTCGAGGGGTCAGCCATAATTGCCACAAGTCAGAAAGACGATAGGCTAGTCAGAGCGGCGCGTAATTTGCCGAAGGTCAAGACGATGCTGGCTTCGTTGCTTAACGTAGCTGATTTATTATCATATAGGTTTCTGATAATGCCCGAGGATGCGGTGCGTGTGGTCGAGGACCTATGGGGCGTGAAACCCAGAGCCAGAGCGATAGCGGCTGCTGATTGAGTTTGAGAGAGATCGAAATGCATCTTTACCAGGTACTGAAACGCCCGATAATCTCGGAGAAAACGACTGTCCTTAAAGAGCAGGGCAAATATGCTTTTGAGGTGGTAAAAGGGGCAAGCAAGCGCCAGGTCAAGGAGGCGGTGGAGCTTGCCTTCAAGGTCGATGTAGTCAAGGTGAATATCGTAAATGTACCCGGCAAAACGAAGAGGTTTGGCAGGCGTCAGGTGGAGACGCCGGAGTGGAAGAAGGCGGTGGTGACCCTAGCCCCAGGACAGAAGATAGAGTTCTTCGAAGGAGTGTAAAAGGTCAGAGCTGAGGTAGTAACGTGGGCTCAGTCATAAAAAAGCGCAGAAAGAAGATGGCAAAACACAAACATCGCAAGCTGCTGAAGAAGACGCGATGGCAGCGGAGACATCCTTAGAGAGGTAGGCTGCTTTGGGACTGAAGACTTTCAAACCGACATCACCCGGCAGGCGGGGCATGGTCAGTGCCACCTTTGAGGAAATAACGAAGACCGTGCCCGAGAAGTCGCTTTTGTTGCCATTGAAGAAGAAGGCAGGGCGCAATAACCGGGGTGTGATCACGGTACGACATCGTGCTGGAGGTGCCAAGCGGCGGCTGCGCATTATAGACTTCAAAAGGGACAAGCTCGGCGTGCCGGGCAAAGTGGCAGCTATCGAATATGACCCCAACCGCTCGGCGCGCATTGCCTTGATACACTATGTCGACGGTGAAAAACGCTACATACTGGCGCCGCTGGGGTTGAATGTGGGTGATACTGTAACGGCTGGTGAAGGTGCCGAGATCAAGCCCGGTAACGCTTTGCCACTGGGTTCCATCCCCGACGGCACGCTGATACACAATCTGGAACTTGAGCCGGGAAAGGGTGGCCAACTGGTGCGCAGTGCTGGCGTGGTAGCGCAGGTGCTGGGCAAGGAGGATAAGTACACACTGGTTCGTCTGCCGTCGGGCGAGGTGCGCCGTTTTCTGTCCACCTGCGTGGCCACTATAGGCCAGGTGGGCAATGTGGAGCATAGGGGAATCAAGCTGGGCAAAGCCGGGCGCACCAGGTGGCTGGGGAGGCGTCCCCAGGTTCGGGGTTCGGCAATGACTCCGCGGGACCATCCCCATGGCGGTGGTGAGGGCCGGGCCCCCAGAGGGATGGCGCCCAAGACGCCTTGGGGCAAGCCGGCGCTGGGAGAGAAGACACGACGAGCCAAACCCTCGGACAGGTTGATTGTGAAGCGGCGAAAGGAGTAATATTTATTATTTTGGAGTATTAGAAAGAAATGTCACGTTCATCAAAAAAGGGTCCTTATTGTGACCCCAAGTTGCTCAAAAAAGTAGAGGCGCTTAACCGCTCCGGAGGAAAAGCGGTAATAAAAACGTGGTCCCGGGGTTCTACCATACTGCCCGAGATGATCGGTCATGCCATTGCCGTACATGACGGGCGGCGTCATGTACCCATTTTTATTACAGAGAATATGGTGGGGCATAAGCTGGGGGAATTTGCACCGACCAGGACCTTCCGTGGTCATACCGCTAAAGCGCAAGTGACAGTACAGGCTAAGAAGAAGTAATAGCTACGGACATGAAAGTGAAGGCTGAAGCTAAGGATGTACGCATCTCAGCACAGAAGGTGAGATTGGTTGTTGACCTGGTGCGTGGCAAGAAGGTGGACGAGGCGCTGGCGATGCTCAAGTTCTTGCCCACACCGGCGGCTCGGGAGGTAGCCAAGGTGATCAAGTCGGCGGCAGCCAATGCGGAGAACAATTTTCAGATGGAACCTACGGCGCTTAGGATCACAGAGATCTTTGCCGATGAGGGGCACAGGCTGAAGAGGTTCCGCCCTCAGGCGAGGGGACGTGTCAACCCCATCCTTAAGCGCTCCACCCATATAAAAGTCTTTGTTGAGGAGGAGGCAAGTGGGGCATAAGGTACATCCTTACGGTTTTAGGATCGGTGTAATTCGCGGCTGGCAGTCCAAGTGGTATAGCGAAAAGCATTACACCGAGTTCTTGCAGGAAGACTTGAAACTGCGCAAGGCTATAGCTGAAAAGTGTGCCGATGGCGGCGTTGCCAGGGTGGGGATCGAGCGTACCGGAAATGAGGTGGTGGTAACCCTATACTCAGCGCGCCCGGGTATCGTTATCGGAAGAGGGGGCCAACGGGCTGAGGAGTTGAAGAAGCACCTTGAGGAGATATGTGGCAAGAGGGTGAGGCTGTCCATCAAAGAGGTGGAGCAGCCGGAGCTGGAGGCGGTGGTGGTGGCGAGGACTATCGCTGACCAGATCGAGCGCAGGATGGCCTTTCGTAGGGCGATGAAACAAGCTGCTTTTCGGACGATGCAAGCTGGGGCTAAAGGTATAAAAATTAGCTGCGCCGGCAGATTGGGCGGTGTAGAGATCGCCCGCCGTGAGACTACCCTTCAGGGGCAACTGCCGTTGCATAAGCTATGTGCCGATATTGACTATGGTTTTGTCGAAGCTAAGACCACATTGGGCAATATCGGGATAAAGGTCTGGATTTACAAAGGCGATATTACACCGGAGGTAAGTAGAGAACTTGTTGCAGCCGAAACGAGTGAAGTATCGTAAAGCCCAGCGAAGGCACTTACGGGGTAAGGCACAAGCCGGGAACACCCTCGCCTTTGGAGAGTTTGGTCTGCAAGCTCTAGAGGGTGCTTGGGTGACGGGAAGGCAGATCGAAGCTGCGCGCCGCGTCATCGTGCGCTACTTGCGCCGCGGCGGGCGTATGTGGATACGCATTTTCCCGGACAAGCCGGTTACTAAGAAGCCGGCGGAAACAAGGATGGGTAGTGGCAAGGGTGCTCCTGATCATTGGGTAGCTGTGGTAAAGCCGGGCAGGATACTGTTTGAAGTGAGCGGCATCAAGGAGGATATGGCCCATGAGGCACTGCACCTGGCATCGTACAAACTGCCTATAGCTACCAGGTTTGTGGTAAAAGAGGGCGTTAAGCAAGAGGCGACAGCATGAAGGTTGACGAAATCCGTGCTTTGCGTAACGAGGAGCTAGCCAAGAAGCTTGAGGAAGCCTATGAGGAGCTGTTCAATCTGAGGTTTCGCCTGGCGACAAGACAGCTAGCGAACACCAGCGAGCTGAAAAAGGTGAAGAAAAAGATCGCCAGGATCAAGACGGTATTAAGAGAGAGGGAGCTAGGAATAAGGTAGCCCATGACAGGCAAGCGAAAAGTGAGGATAGGTACAGTAATAAGCGACAAGATGGACAAGACAGTTGTGGTGCAGGTGGAAAGCCTGACGAGGCATCCACTGTACAAGAAGGTGACAAGGCGGCGAGCCAAATTCAAGGCACACGACGAGGAAAACAAGTGCCGCATTGGCGATGTGGTGAAGATAATGGAGACACGCCCGCTTTCCAAAGAGAAGCGCTGGCGTGTCGTTGAGATATTGCAGAAGAAAGAGAAGGTTGAGGTTGAGCCCGGTGAGGTAACTTGAGCGGGTATCTTTTTAGGAACCAGAGATGATCCAGCCTTATACCAGACTTAAAGTAGCTGATAATACTGGTGCCAGACAGATTATGTGTATCAATGTGCCCGGCGGTACCCGGCGGCGCTACGCCACCGTCGGAGATATTATTGTGGGTACGGTAAAGCGTGCTATCCCCGGTGGGGTGGTAAAGAAAGGGGATGTTGTCCGGGCGGTGGTCGTCCGCGTGGCAAGGCAGTACCATCGACCTGACGGTTCCTATGTCAAGTTCGATGAGAATGCCGCAGTTATCCTGGACGACAAAAATAACCCGCGTGGCACTCGTATTTTCGGTCCGGTGGCCAGAGAGCTGAGGGACAAAAACTTCATGAAGATAATCTCGCTGGCCCCTGAGGTATTGTGAGGCATTGTAGCGATGAAGATCAGAAAGAACGATACCGTGCTAGTGATCGCCGGCAAAGATAGGGGGAAGAAGGGCAAGGTCAGGAAGGCTATGCCCAAAGAGCAGAAGGTGATAGTCGAAGGGATAAACATGATTAAGCGTCATTCACGGGCTCGGGGAGTGGCCAGACAGGCCGGCATTATCGAACTCGAGGCGCCGGTCCATGTGTCTAATGTCATGCTCATTTGCGGAAAATGCAACAAGCCGACGCGGGTCGGTTATCGCTTTTTGGATGATGGCAGGAAGGTGCGTGTTTGTCGCTCCTGTAGTGAGGTAATTGACTGATTGGATGTACCTGTGCCATGTCTCGTCTTAAGGAAAAGTATGTGAAAGAAGTGGTACCGAAACTTATGGAGAAGTTTGGATACAAGAACGTGATGCAGGTACCACGGCTGAGCAAGATCGTGTTGAACATAGGTCTCGGGGAAGCAGTGCAGAACCCCAAGGCCCTAGAAGCTGCGGAGAAGGACCTGGCGCTGATCTCGGGACAGCATCCGGTGACGACACGGGCCAAGAAGTCCATTGCGGCGTTCAAGATCAGGGCTGGTGTGCCCGTGGGGATGATGGTGACCCTCAGGGGCAAGAGGATGTACGATTTCTTTGATAAGCTGGTAAGTGTGGTGCTGCCGCGGGTGCGGGATTTTCAGGGGGTGCCACGGGACTCCTTTGATGGCGCTGGCAACTATACATTGGGACTTAAGGAACAGATCGTTTTTCCGGAGATTGAATATGATAAGGTGGACAGGCTGAGGGGACTGGAGATAACCATAGTGACCACGGCAGCCACTGCAGAGGAAGGCAGGTACCTGCTCGAGTGTCTGGGCATGCCTTTCAGGAAGCAATGAGGTTACTGAGATATGGCGAAACTATCTAAAGTTCTTAAATCTATGCGACCGCCGAAGTATAAGGTGCAGCACCGCAACCGCTGCCGGTTGTGCGGTAGGCCTCGTGCCTTTATCCGGCAGTTTGGGCTGTGCCGTATCTGCTTTCGGCAGCTTGCCTTAAAGGGGGAGATCCCGGGGGTGAGAAAGTCGAGCTGGTGACACGGAGGACTGTTATTTATGGTCACTGACCCTATTGCTGATATGCTGACTCGGATCCGAAACGCCGTGATGGTGAGGCATGATAGCGTCCTTGTCCCGGTCTCAAAGATGAAGCTAGCTATAGCCAAGATTCTTAAGGAGGAAGGCTTTATTTCGGATTATACTCTCCTCAGGGGCAGACCGCAGAGGATGATAAAGATAACTCTGAAATATATAGATGGACAGCCGGCGGTGAGGGGGCTGGAGCGGGTGAGTAAACCAGGTCTCAGGGTATATGTGGGGCGCGGTGAGATACCCCGCGTTTACGGCGGGCTGGGCATAGCTATCCTGTCCACGTCGAAAGGATTGATGACTGGACAGCAAGCCTGGCAGCGAAAGCTGGGTGGAGAGCTACTGTGTTACGTATGGTAAGTTCTGTGGAGAGCTATTATGTCGCGCATAGGTAGGATGCCGATCCACGTTCCTCAGGGTGTCAAGGTGACCATAAAAGGGAATGAGGTAACGGTAGAGGGTGCTAAAGGAAAGCTTACGCGCGCCTTTCATCCGGACATCTCTATCGCTTTAGAGGACGGTAAGCTGGAGGTGACCAGGCCAACAGGCAACAGGAACCACCGTGCTTTGCACGGGTTGACGCGGTCGCTGCTGGCTAATATGGTAGAGGGTGTGACCAAGGGCTTTGAGAAAGTCCTGGAGCTAAGTGGTGTGGGGTACAGGGCACAGAAGGTTGGAAATGCGCTGTCCTTGCAGGTCGGTTTCAGTCACCCGGTGGAATTTACACCGCCGCCGGGGATAGATATTGTGGTCGAGGGAGCGAACCGTGTCCGTGTCATCGGCATTGATAAAGAACTGGTGGGGAGGACTGCAGCTGAAATCAAGGCTATAAGGCCCCCCGATTCCTATAAGGGAAAGGGTATCAGGTATGCGGGTGAGAAAATTCGGCTCAAGCCAGGTAAGGCCGGAAAGGCGTCAGCCAAAGGCTAAGGAGATGAGATGGCTAAAGTAGATGTTAGATTGGCGCGAAAGAGGCGTCATGTTCGCATCCGAAAGAAGGTGGTGGGCACGCCTGCTAGGCCAAGGCTGTGCGTTTTCCGGAGTTTGAACCATATCTATGCTCAGGTTATCGACGACTCCAGAGGACATACCCTGGCAATAGCCAGCAGCCTTGAGCCGGAGATAAGGGGCAGGGCAGATGGGAAGAAAAAGGTCGAGGTGGCTGAAGTGGTGGGCACACTGGTAGCCCAGAGGGCTTTGAGCAAAGGCATAAAACAGGTCGTCTTCGACCGCGGCGGTTGCAAGTATCACGGGAGAGTAAAGGCTTTGGCAGAAGCGGCGAGGAAGGCCGGACTGGATTTTTGAGGTTTGTGTTTATGAAAGCGGTGACCAAAATGCCCAAGAACAAGGCAAAAGTTGACCCTGCTGAGCTGGAGCTGGAAGAAAGACTGGTGGCACTGAACCGTGTGACCAAGGTGGTGAAGGGCGGCAAAAGGCTTCGTTTTCGTGCTCTGGTGGTGGTCGGAGATGGAAAGGGGCATGTGGGTGCTGGTATCGGTAAGGCTAGAGAGGTTCCGGAAGCGGTACGTAAAGCGGGTGCTACTGCCAAGAAAGATCTGTTCAAGGTGGCCATGTCAGGCACCACAATACCACACGAGATTCGATCCAAGTACGGGGCGGCGGAGATATTGCTGAAACCTGCGGTACCCGGTACAGGCGTTATTGCTGGTGGTGGTGTCCGAGCGGTGCTGGAGGCCGCGGGTATAAAGGACGTCTTAAGTAAGTCGTTGGGTTGTTCCAATCCCATAAATGTGGTCAGGGCCACTCTCATAGCCCTGGCGACCTTAAGAAACCCCGAGGAGGTCCTTTCCCAGCGCAAGGGAGAAACTGCGACCAAGGGAGAGAAGTCAGGTGGCTAGACTGCGGATCACCTGGGTCAAAAGTGATATCGGTTATGAAAAAGACCAGAGGCGGACACTTAAGGCCTTAGGGTTCCGCCGTCTTCAACAAACGGTGGAGCATGAGGACTCGCCTGCCATAAGAGGTATGGTAGCCAAAGTCAAGCATCTGGTCAGAATGGAAGTGATCGAAGATGGAGCAGCATGAACTGAAACCTCCTGCGGGAGCTAGGCGCAAAAGAAAACGGGTTGGCTGTGGCGATGGCAGCGGTCATGGTAGTTATTCGGGACGCGGCTGCAAGGGGCAAAAGTCGCGTTCCGGCGGTGGGGTGCGTCCCGGATTTGAAGGTGGGCAGCTGCCGCTGGTTAAACGTTTGCCGCACAAGCGTGGCTTTACTAACATCTTCAAGACTGAGTACCAAATCGTCAATGTGGGGCAGTTGAAAGCTTTTCCGCCTAACACTGAGGTCACCCCCCAGGTTCTCTTTGATGCCGGTCTAGTCAAGAGTAAAGGACGACCGATCAAAGTCTTGGGGGATGGGGACATCAACTGCCCGCTGGTGGTGAAAGCCAACGAATTCTCCGCTTCTGCCGAGAAGAAGATACTGGCTGTTGGGGGGAGGGTGGAGCGCATTTAGCCATGCAGCAGGTATCAGGAAGGCCCCGTCTTATTCAGGCAATGATTGACGCCTTTTCGTTGCCTGACTTGAGGCGTCGACTGGTGTTTACTTTTGCCATGCTGGTGGTCTTCCGGTTCATCGCCCATATCCCCATGCCAGGTCTGGATGTGGTGGCGATGCGCGACCTCTTTGAGCGGAACCAGCTATTGGGCATGCTCGACCTGTTCACCGGTGGGGCCATGCGCAACTTCAGCGTAGCAGCGATGGGGGTCTACCCCTACATAACCGCTTCCATCGTGATGCAGCTGCTGGTACCGGTTATACCGGCACTGAGGGCGCTTTCGCAGGAGGGTGAGGCTGGCAGGCGGAGGATCAGCCAGATCACACACTGGCTGACGGTGCCCCTGGCTGCTTTGCAGGGCTATGCCCAGATAAACCTGCTGCGGAGTCAGGGGGTGGTGAGCACGGCGGCAGCATTCCCAACATTTGCCATGGTACTTTCGCTGACCGCTGGCACCATATTCCTTGTCTGGTTGGGGGGGCTAATCACAGAGCGGGGCGTCGGCAACGGAGTCTCCATAATCATTTTCGGCGGCATCGTTGCCCAACTCCCTGAGATGATCGGGCGCGGCCTTATCGTGAGGGAGAACATTACGGGGCTTATCGCTTTTACCCTTCTGGGACTGGTTACCATAGCCTTTATAGTCATGTTCACCGAGGCACACCGTCGCATTCCTGTCCAGTATGCCCGGACGACATTTCGCGGCGCCCGGATGTACCGCCAGACCGGCTCCACGCATATTCCGCTCAAGGTGAACTCTGCCGGTATGATACCGCTCATCTTTGCCATCTCGCTGATGATCTTTCCCGGCACCATTGCCAGCTATTTCGCCAGCCCAATGGGGCAGGAGCCGAACTTTGCCAACGCTATCATGGACTGGTTTAACCCCGACGCTCCCCTCCCCCGGGGATTGTTTTATTGGGCGCTCTATTTCCTGATGGTGGTAGCATTCGCCTTTTTCTATACCATGGTCATATTCGAGCAGATGGACCTGGCGCGGACATTGCAACGCCAGGGTGGTTTTATTCCTGGAGTGCGTCCGGGGAAGCCCACCACAGAATATCTTAACGGGGTGATAACCAGGATAACCTGGGGTGGTGCGCTGTTCCTCGCCACGGTGGCGGTGTTGCCCTTTTTCATCCGTAGCATAACTGATGTAGCGGTGCTGACTATATCGAGCACGGGCTTACTAATAGTTGTCGGTGTTGCCCTAGACACAATGAAGCAGATCGAAGCCCAGCTGACTATGCGCCGCTATGAGGGTTTCCTGAGGTAGCTTGTCAGATGTATCTCGTCTTTCTTGGTGCACCTGGAGCTGGCAAAGGGACTCAGGCAGCTATTGTTTCCAAGAGACTGTCCTTAGCCCATATAGCTTCTGGTGACCTGTTCCGTGAGGCGGTGGAGAAGGGCACAGAGCTGGGGAAAAAGGTCAAGGGATATATGGAAAAAGGGGAGCTGGTGCCCGATGAGGTAACCATAGAACTGGTGTCGAAGCGCCTTGATGCGCAGGACTGCCGGGAGGGCTGCATTTTTGACGGTTTTCCGCGCACCCTTGCTCAGGCTGAGGCACTAGACAGGATGCTGGCCGCACGGGGCAAAGCCATAGACAGGGTGGTGTACATTGAAGTGTCAGAAGCGGAGCTGCTGAAACGTTTAGGAGGACGGTGGGTGTGCCGTAAATGCCAGGCACCATACCACGAGGTCACCTCTCCGCCGAAGGTAGCGGTGGTATGCGACAGGTGTGGCGGTGAACTGTACCAGCGTCCTGATGACAGAGTGGAGACGGTGAAGGAACGCCTCAGGGTCTATTTTGACCAGACAGTGCCGCTTCTGGACTATTATCAGGCCCAGGGCAAGCTGGTACGGGTAAATGGTCAGCGTGGCATTGAGGACGTGGCTGAAGCGATAGTCAGTTCTGTAGACAAAAAGTAGCGGAACATGGGTGACCGTGATAATTATCAAGTCGCCACAGGAGATAGCCTTTATGCGTCAGGCCGGCAGGATAGTGGCTGTGGTGCTGGAGAGGCTGAAGGAAGAGATAAGACCTGGGGTGACCACACGCCATCTTGATATGGTAGCTATGAGAGAAGTAAAGAGATACGGCGCTAGAGCTTCATTCAAAGGTTACCGGGGGTTTCCGGCACATCTTTGCGTCTCGGTGAATGACGAGATTGTGCACGGTATACCCGGTGAGCGGGAGCTTAAAGAAGGTGATGTAGTGTCGTTAGATTTCGGTGCCGTAGTCAACGGTTTACACGGTGATGCTGCTATCACTGTGGGCGTTGGCAGGCTGAGCGCGCAGGCAGAAGAGCTGATAAATGTGACTAGGACCGCCCTGATGATGGGGATAAAGGCGGCGCGCTGCGGTGGCTATGTGGGAGATATATCAGCAGCGATCCAGAGCTATGTTGAGGGGAAAGGGTTTTCGGTGGTGCGCGAGTATTCTGGACATGGAATAGGCAGGGACCTGCATGAAGACCCGCTGGTGCCCAATTTCGGCTCGCCAGGAGGGGGGCCTCTGCTTCAAAGAGGGATGACGCTGGCGGTGGAGCCGATGGTTACCGCTGGCGACTGGCGAACGAGGGTCGCCCCTAACCGGTGGACGGTGCTTACCGCTGACGGAAGTCTGGCGGCCCATTTTGAGCACACCATTGTAATCACAGATGATGAGGCGGAAATACTCACTCTGGTATAATTGTTTTGTATGCCTAAGAAAGAGAGCATAGAGGTCGAAGGAGTGGTGATCGAGTCGCTACCGAATGCCACCTTTCGGGTGCAACTACCCAATGGACATGTGGTCTTAGCCCATGTCTCGGGAAAGATGCGGAAATACTATGTCCGCATTCTACCACAGGACAGGGTGCTGGTGGAGCTTTCCCCGTACGATCTGTCGCGGGGGCGGATAACCTACAGGTTGAAGTGAGGCTTTTCCCATTGACATTTTGACAGGATTGGCAATAAAGTATATTATTTAAAAGTTTTTGACTATTGAACATTGGTGATTGGACATGAAAGTAAGATCGTCAGTGAAACGCCGCTGTGCCAAGTGCAAAATTATCCGGCGCCATGGAGTGGTACGTGTCATTTGTGAGAACCCGAAGCATAAGCAAAGACAGGGATAAAAAGAGGAGCAGGTGAAAGATGGCACGAATCGCTGGTGTCGACATACCCAACGAAAAGAAGGTCTATATCTCGCTGCAGTACATTCATGGTATAGGGCCTACCCTGAGCCGCAAGGTGCTTCAGACAGCCGGGGTAAACCCCGATGCCAAGGTAAAGGACCTTAAGGAGCAGGAGCTAACCCGTATACGCGAGATCATCGACCGGGAGTATACAGTCGAAGGTGAGCTGCGCAAGGAGGTCAACCTTAATATCAAGAGGCTCATCGAGATCGGCTGCTATCGCGGTATCAGACATCGCCGCGGCTTGCCGGTCCACGGGCAGCGGACGCGCACCAACGCCCGCACCAAGCGTGGGCCGCGAAAGACGGTGGCTGGCCGCGGACAGAGGCGTGGTCTGGCAAAGAAGTAACGGAGTAGATAATCATGCCTGGAAAAGCTAGGAGCAGTGGCAGAAGACGAGAGCGAAAACAAGTAGGCGAAGGTAGGGCTTACATCCAGTCCACATTCAACAATACTATCGTGATCATGACCGATGCTAAGGGGAATGTCATCGCCTGGAGCAGCTCGGGCACAGCGGGGTTCAAGGGGTCGAGGAAAGGCACGCCATATGCAGCCCAAATGGCAGCACAGCAAGCTGCCCAGAAAGCTAGAGAACACGGTCTGAGGCAGGTGGAGGTGCTGGTGAAAGGTCCTGGCAGCGGGCGTGAGGCTGCGATCCGTGCCATTCAGGCATCCGGAATTATGGTAACCGCGATCAAGGATGTGACGCCGGTACCGCACAATGGCTGCCGGCCTCGTAAAAGGAGGCGAGTCTAAATATGGCGCGCTATACTGATGCCGTCTGTCGGTTGTGTCGTCGTGTTGGCGACAAACTGATGCTTAAAGGTGACAGGTGCTATACTTCCAAGTGCGCTCTTGAACGTCGGAGCGTTCCACCGGGCTACAACGCAACGGCGAAACGGCGTACCAGGAAATCAGAGCGCGGTCTACAATTGCTGGAGAAGCAGAAAGCCCGGTATACTTATGGACTTTTGGAGCGCCAGTTTTGGAAGTTCTTTGCCGAGGCTGAGAGGCTTCCGGGGGTCACCGGTGAAAACCTGCTTATACTACTGGAAAGACGCCTTGACAATGTGGTCTACCGCCTCGGTTTTGCCAGCTCTAGGGCGCAGGCAAGACAGGTCGTGCGTCACGGTCATATCCTGGTGAATGGGCGCAGGGCTGACATCCCTTCCTACCTGGTAAAACCGGGCGATGTCATTGCTTGGCGTGAATCCAGCAAGAACACCGAATATTACAAGATGGTGGCCCAGACTGCTGGGGATGTGGTCATTCCCACCTGGTTGTCGCTGGACAAACAAAAGCTCATCGGTAAGGTAGTCAGCCTGCCGGTCGCTGAGGACATACAAGCAAAGTTTGATGTAAAGTCGATAGTTGAGTACTACTCACGCTAGGTATGGAGCTGCTGTGCTAGAGTTAGCATTGCCAAAAGTAGAGTGTGTGGAGAGCACTGCGACATACGGACGTTTTGTCGCTGAGCCGGTGGAGAAAGGCTTCGGCATTACCTTGGGGAACAGCCTGCGCAGGGTGCTGTTAAGTTCGTTGCCCGGCGCGGCCGTCACCTGGGTCTGGATAGAGGGTGTCCAGCACGAGTTCTCTACTATACCACATGTGAAAGAGGACGTAATCGAGTTCCTGCTTAACGTTAAAGCAGTGCGCTTTCGCCACTCCGTCCAGAGAAGTGGTAGGGCTAGGCTGGAGGTGCAGGGCGAAGGGAAGGTATGCGCCGGGGATATTCAAGCACCTGCCGGGTTTGAGATTGCCAACCCCGAGCTCCATCTGGCCACTCTGGATACTGCCGAAGCTAAGTTGATTGTTGAGTTCAACATCGAGGTCGGCAGAGGATATATCCCGGCAAAGTCCGGTGATAACTTGCCCGCCGGTGTCATCCCGATAGACGCTATTTTCTCACCGGTGCGGAGAGCAATTTTTTCCGTCGAGCCCAGCAGTGCCAGGGAGGGGAGTACTCTGGAGAAACTGACGCTGGAGATATGGACGGATGGGACATTGTCTCCCCTCGAGGCTTTGACCCAGAGCGCTGCCGTACTGGTGGAGCAGTTCAATTGCTTCCGCGAGTTGGTGAAGGCGGCCGTGGAGGAGGGAGCAGAGGTGGTCTGGCAACGCGTGATTCCTCCAGAGCAGTATCTCATGCCCCTCGACCAGTTGCCACTTTCCACTCATACCTACAACAGCCTGAGGAGGGCTGGCGTCACCACCGTAGGGCAGGTGCTGGAGAAGGGGATTGACAAACTGACCTCGCTACCCGGTTTCGGGACGAAGTCCAGGGAGGAGGTACAGGCAGCTCTGGAAAAACTTGGCATCCCTATGGTGACGGAACCTAAGGAAAAGAAACGGCGCCAGAAGAAGTCGGTATAAGTGGAAGAAGATTCCCCCGAGTCTGGTGAAGAACGAGGCAGAGATGAGACATAGAGTGGATGGTAGAAAATTCAGTCGGACCACAGAGCAGCGGTGGGCTTTGTACCGCAACTTGGTGTCCGACCTCATCCGCTACGAGAAAATCGTGACCACAGAGGCAAAGGCAAAAGAGGTGCGAGGTCTGGCGGAGAAGATGATCACTTTGGGCAAGGAGGGGAGCCTCGCCTCTCGGCGTCGCGCCCTAGCGTTCATCACCGATAAAAAGCTGGTGGAAAAGTTGTTCGACGAGCTAGCTCCCAGGTTTAAGGAACGCCCCGGAGGGTATACTAGGATTACTAAGCTGGGGAGAAGAGTGGGAGATGGGGCGCCCCTGGTGCAGTTAGAAATGGTGGAATAACGTTGCCACCATATGGGTGAGGTGGCGCTCTTTAACAACAAAGTCGTACTTTTGGTGGAGTACCACGGCGGCAACTATTGTGGCTTCCAGTGGCAGCCCGGTGTACCTACTGTCCAAGACGAGCTGGAGAAGGCGATAAGGAAGGTGACCGGGGAGGCGGTTCGTGTGGTTGCCGCCAGCCGTACCGATAGCGGGGTGCATGCCCTGGGGCAGGTGGTGAGCTTTAGGACGCGGTCGATGCTGTCGCCGCGGACATTTGTGCGGGCGTTGAACTTCTATCTACCCAGGGACATAGCCATCAAAGGGGCCTGCAGGGTAGACGTGAAGTTTGACGTCAGGCGTGATGCTACCAGTCGGGAGTATGAGTATAAGATACTGAACAGCCCGACGCGCTCACCCCTGTGGGAGGGACTCGCCTACTTCGTGCCTCAGAAGCTGGATGTCGAGATGATGGACAGGGCATGTAAACTGCTGGAGGGAGAGCACGATTTCGCCTCCTTCGGCGCTGATTTGGGGAAGCGCAGAAGCACGGTGCGCACTCTATATGAGGCTGGGGTAGAAAGGGAGGGGGAAATTGTGGCCCTGCGCATGCGGGCTAACTCTTTCCTGCCCCATCAGGTGCGCAACACGGTGGGGTTACTGGTCAGGGTAGGGCTGGGGAAAGCTGGACCCGAGGAGCTCCACCGGGTTATGGAGGCGAAAAAGCTGGGCTTAGCCGGACCGACCGCGCCAGCCCATGGTCTATATTTAGTAAAAGTGGAATACCCGTATATTCTGGAGATGGAAAATTGAAGACGTATGCAACTAAAGCTAGCGATGTAGAGCGCCGGTGGCATCTGATAGATGCTGCCGGGCAGACGCTGGGCAGGCTGGCATCTAAGATAGCCAGACTGCTTATGGGCAAGCACAAGCCGATATATGCCCCTTATCTGGACACCGGCGATTATGTGGTCGTAATTAACGCTGCCAAGGTGAGGGTCACCGGCAAGAAAGCCAGGGAGAAGATTTATTACCGCCATTCTGGCTATCCCGGAGGACTCAGGGCGGTTACCCTTAGTGAGATGCTTGCTAGACACCCCACTCAGGTAATTGGGCATGCCGTAAAGGGTATGCTGCCAGACACCGATTTAGGCAGGCGCATGTTGAAGAAGCTTAAAGTTTATGCTGGTGAGGACCACCCCCACAAGGCGCAGCTAGCTGCGTCGAAAGCGACCGCCAAGGAGGTTAAAGGCACATGACCACACAGACCTATGTCCCGGGCACGGGTAAGCGTAAGTGCGCTATAGTGCGGGTGAAGCTGTTCCCTGGCGGTAGCGGAAGGCTTACGGTGAATGGTAAGCCCTATGAGGAGCTGTTCCCTCGCTTGACCCACCAGCGCGCCATCATGCAACCGTTTATGGTCACCGAGACCGTGGGCAAGTTCGATGTCGAGGCGAAGGTGGAAGGTGGTGGCATCAGTGCTTGGGCGGATGCCATGCGCCACGGTATCTCCCGGGCGCTTGTTGCCTACAATGAGAACTTCAAGCCGCTGTTGCGGTATGCCGGCCTGTTGACACGCGATGCCAGAGTGAAGGAGCGTAAGAAGTACGGCTTAAAGCGCGCCCGCAAAGCGCCGCAGTATACTAAGCGTTAGTCCGACGATCTTCACTAAAAGGTTATCCCCTGCTTCAAGCAGTTGAAGGCCTCCATGCGGTTTCTCTCGGCGCAGGTGAGCCTACCGTTTGCTGTCGCCAGTATGCAATCGTAGATCTCCTTTCCTACGTCGGCGAGCGCCCTCTCGCCTTCAAGTATGGTACCGGCATCCACGTCTATGTCACCTTTCATGGTTCTAAAAATGGTGGAATTGCTGGACACTTTAATGACCGGTACTGCAGGGAAACCCACCGGTGTCCCTCTGCCGGTGGTGAATACGATTATCTGTGCACCGGCGGCAGCCATGCCCGCCATGGCATCGATGTCGTAGCCTGGGGTGTTCATGATGACCAGCCCGCTGCGACTGGGCCTCTCGGCGTAGCCCACGATTTCCACTATTGGCGAGGTACCTGCCTTGGCATTACAGCCCAGGGATTTCTCGGTAATGGACGATAGCCCGCCATCGATATTTCCCGGGGCAATGACCAGCCCAGCAAGCTCACCCAATGCCTCCCTCACCCGTTTTTCCTGCTCCAGTATTAACTTCTGCAATTTTTCGCCCAACTCGGGGTCAGGACAACGTTTTTTCAGGATGTGGTCGGTGCCGATCATCTCGGTGACCTCACCCATGATCACGCTCGCCCCTTCAGCTACCAGCATATCTGCAGCTACACCCAGCGCCGGGTTGGCGGTGACACCTGAGAATGCGTCCGAGCCGCCGCATTTCAACCCCACCAGCAGTGCGCTCAGCGGCACCGGCTCTCGTTTTTGTCGTTTGAGGTGGGCGGCGAACTTTTTAATAAGCTGACTAGCTTTATTTACGGTGGCTTTGCTTCCCGAGGTCTGTATCAGCAGTGATTCCACGGGCTTATCCTTTACCCCTGTTGCCACATATTCCGGCTTGAGCACCTCGCAGCCCAGCCCGATGATGAGGACGGCGCCGACGTTAGGGTGGCTTGCCATGCCACCCAACGTCTTCAAACTAAAGGTCAGGTCTTCGGGGCCGTAGCCACAGCCGTAGGCGTGCTTTACGGTCATTATCTCCGGGAACATGCGTTCCAGCGCTTCCACCACGCCGTTGGCGCAGGCGACCGATGACATCACCAATATATGGTTCCTCACCCCTGCCCTGCCGTCCTCGCGGCGGTAACCGTTAAACTCCATATCTTGCCTCCAGTGCTTTAACCTTCTACGGGCCTGGTGTTGTGCAGGTGCACCCACTGTCCCACAGCGATGTCATCGGTAGCCACCACAATTGGTTCGCCATATCGGACGACCGGCCTACCCACGGCGATCGGCTCCAGGGCTATCTTGTGGCTGGCGGGTATATCCTCAGCTGCCACGCACATTTCTGTGTCGTCTATTATCACCGGCTCGCCCTTCTTTATTTCGCGTATGGCGATGGCAACATTGTCAGCAAGGTTGATTTTCAAAGCATTATTCTTTACCTTCAATTCAGTCCCCTGCCTGTTTTACCCTTCCATCTGATGGAGAGCAGCGGTGTCCACCTTGTTTGAGGCGAGCAGCGATTCCACCTCTCCTTTCTGTTCCCAGTCAAAGCGGAGGGCGATGCCGCAGTCGCTGGAGAACTGGCGTGGTGTTGGAATGAGCTTCACTTTCAGTCCGGCTTTAGATAGCAGCCTCTCCGCCTGCATCGCTGCCGAGGTGGTGTGGAAAAGTATCACTCCGTATCTCATGACCTGATCACCCTGGCTATGGCTCGAAGCGCAGTCTCCACCTCAGCGAGCGTGGTGAAGATGCCTGGCGCTAGCCGCACGGTGCCCTCGGGGAAAGAGCCGATCGTCCTGTGGGCTGCTGGGGCACAGTGCAAGCCCACCCGTACCAGCACATCATGCTCCTCGTCGAGCCTCATCCCAATTTCAGACACCGTCTTGCCCTCCACGGTAAAAGAGACTATGGCAACGCATCTTTCGGCGTCAAGTGTACCATAAATTTTGATGCCTGGTATCTGTGACAGCCCCTCGATAAACCGGCGGGTAAGGTCCTTCTCACGTTCGCGGATGGCGTCCATTCCCCTTTGCCTCAGCCATCTTATCCCGGCCTGCAAGCTGGCGATGCCCACCAGATTGGGGGTCCCGCTCTCGAACTTGTCAGGAAGGAATTCGGGGTGTTCCTCAAGCTCGGACTGGCTTCCGGTGCCACCCCGCATCAGTGGTTCTATCTGTGAGACATCAACGCCTGATCGAATCACCAGACCACCGCTGCCAGGTGAGCCCAGCAGCGCTTTGTGCCCGGTAAAGGCAAAAAGGTCGATGGCTAGCCCCTGAATGTCTATGGGCAGGGCGCCAGCCGCCTGGGCGGCATCGACGAGGAACAGGGCACCGGCCCTATGGGCGATGTCGGCGATCTCTTTTATCGGCATAATGGTGCCGACCACATTGCTGGCAAAAACGCTAATTACAAGCTTTGTCCTTGGCGTTACCACCTTCGCCATCTCTGCCAGATCAACGGTGCCATCCCTGGCGCAGGGGACGACCTGTAGCTTCACACCTTTCTTTTCCAGGCGGCGCAGCGGGCGCATCACCGAGTTGTGCTCCATGGAAGTGGTGACCACACGGTCGCCGGGGCGGAGGACTCCATAAATAGCGAGGTTAAGGGCATGGGTGGCATTGCTGGTGAAGATGACGCCCAACGGGTCGCCGGAATTGAAAAACTCGGCGATGTCCTCTCTGGTCTGATATATCATCCTTGCCGCCTCGATAGACAGCCTGTGTCCGGAACGCCCGGGGTTACCCCCGGAGCGTTCCAGAACGTCGGTCATAGCTTTCAATACCTCTGGCGGTTTGGGCCAGGAGGTGGCAGCGTTGTCCAGGTAGATCATTTACTCAGTACCAGTTTAACACTTCCATCGGGCTGTTGCTGGATGTCCACCTGCCAGCCAGCATCTCTTGCCAGGCGGGAGACGTTCTCACGCGCTGTGGGTGAGTCTACCAGCACCTCCAACGTACCTTTACCGAGCTTCTGCAGCGCCTGGCGGGCGAGCATCGCTGGCTGGGGACAGGACAGGCCGCGACAATCTAAAGTTTCGCTCATTGACTACCTCCTAAACCTTTCTCTCTCGCATGGTCAGGCCGATGATAATGCAGATGACCAAACCCACGACCAGAGCGAGTGCGCTGAAGGCAGACGGGCCGTTTGCTGTGGCGGCAACGCTGTAGGTGTGGGCAAAGCCGGCTCCGACTATCATACCGATGACGAACATGGCAGCATCGGCATCGCCCTCACCCGAGAGGAAAAGCTGCCTTCCTGGGCAGCCGCCTGCCAGGGTGAATGCCAGCCCTGCCAGCACCATGCCGCCGAAGTTGAACAGGGCATTGGTGTGCGACACCGGCTGGTTGGCAAAGCCGGGATGGAACTGACCCAATATCAGGTTGGTAAGGAAAGCGAGGACAATGAACGCTAATATACCGTTAAGCAGGCGTGAGTCGCGGAGCAAGATGACATCGCGTATAGCACCCACGGTACAGAAGCGGCTCCGCTGAGCAAGGAAACCTATTATAAGCCCCACGATGATGCTGACAATAATCGGTGCGTGCTGGCTGCCCGGACCCTTTTCTGAGAAGAAGATAGGGCCGGTGGGGTTCCCCGAGGCATCACGGCCGAACTGTGGAGCGAGTGCCAGCAGCACCAGCAGGGCAAGCATAATCGCGGGCATTATCCAGCCCAGAGCCTTAGGGGCGGGGTGGTTACGCCCCAGGCTGTAGCCCATTTTTAGGAAGCCGATACCGATGCCGATGCCGGCGATGAGACCGAGGATGGCAAGGATGGCGTTCCAGTCGCCGCCAGCCAACCTGAGATAGGCGCGCCAGGGACAGCCAAGGAACAGCAGCGCGCCGAACGAAGCGAACACGCCCAGCAGGAAACGCACCAGCGGGGCTGAGCCGGTGCGCGGCTTGAATTCACCGAAGGCGAGCGCACTGGTGAGGGCACCGAAGAAGAGCCCGATGATTTCGGGCCTGATGTACTGCACAGCCGCAGCACGGTGCAGCCCCAGTGCCCCGGCAATATCGCGGGTGAAGCAGACCATGCATAGCCCCATGTTGCCAGGGTTGCCCAGCTTCACCAGAATGGGTGCAAGTATACCTACGACGGCACCAGTAATGATCGGTCCCCATCGGGACATAAGAAAGCGCGAGAAAGCATTCATTGAAATCAGCACCTCCTTCGTTGTTATGGTTTTGCCCGCTGTCCGGGAAGCATAACAACGCGAGGTGCCCAGCGGGAGCTTCAGCAGGTATCTGGGGTTGGGGTGGCGTTGCTGGCTTCCTGTGCAGCGGCTCTGTGGTGGTGCACTACGTGCACCGTCAACGGGTCGAATCATACCCGCCGATGCAGGACAACCATAGCGTCACCCCCTTTCTATGCAAAGTCCGCCGATATTATAGCGGGACGCAGCGGCTAAGGCAACAAACGGGCATTTGTTCAGAAGTAATAGGAATAACATCAATAATAAATAGGCAAGGTGAGAGAGGCTATTGAGGTGAAAAAGCTGATGCTGCCAGAGATTCCTGAGGACTAATTCTTGTTCTTATTCTGGTTTGGGTGGTTTTTGGTCGTCTGCTTGACAGATCAACAACTTTTCGCTGAGCTTTTTCCCCACCGCATCGGGGAAGTCCGAGATGATACCGTCCACATCCATCTTGACAACACCGTTGATACAACAAGGTAATGGCAGGCCCCAGACGAAGATAGCCCGGCCGACCCCATGGACCGCCTCGACCAATTTTCTGCCCCCAAACGGGTACCTGGCGACAATAGCGTCAGCCTGCACCGATTCCATCAGTTGCAGCGGACTCTTTCCCGGAGATGTAACGATAATAGCCCTGGGAATGTCTGGCGCCAGGTACAAGGCTTCGGTAAGCAAAGCCCTGCTAAAAGATAGCAGCATGATATCGGAAAGCGGTGCTTCTGACCTCAGGACCTCCACCAGCCGTGGAAACGATTCCACAGCCTTCAGTTCAATGAACAGCCTGGTACGATTGCCGCAGAGGCGAAGTACTTCTTCCAGTGTGGGAATTTTGTATTTTCCTTCCAGCTTTACGCCCTGCAATTGTGCCAGCGTCAGCTCCCTGATACTGGTGCCGTGCAGCTTCGGATCATGGAAGACGACGAAATTTTTATCGGAGGTCTCCCGAACATCGAATTCCACACCATCAACGCCTATCTCGATAGCCGCGTCCAGAGACTCTAGGGAATTGTCCGGAAAAACCCTGGTAAAACCTCTATGGGCGATGTTGAGGACTCTCCGCACCGCTCTAAAACAGCCCCTTTAAAGCTATCGTTGAGATATTAAGCATGTTATGACTACAGATAGATTAGCTGGCGACTATGCAAAAGGCAAGGGCGTGCCTGCTGGATTTTCCACGGTATACCATATATGGGCATCGTCGCATTCGCGGCTATGTTTTAGCTCGGTCTTTTATACCGGACGCTAAAACGTGCAGGCGGGTCCTGTGGAATGAAGTGGGTATAGGGTCGCCGGTAGAGCCCCTCTGGATCAATATCAAATACCAGCTGCCTGGATGATATCCGGGACGACCTCCTCCCTGCCGATAGCCATGATGTGGACACCGTCGCAGATACCCTCTTTCTTTATGGTGGCTATCATCCTGCCAGCTATCTCGATGCCTTTGTTAAGCGCCATGCCTTTGGGCGCGTTTGCCAGCTCGTCTATTAGGTATTGAGGGACGAAGATACCGGGTACATTTTCTGTCATGTATTTTGCCATTCTAGCTGAAGAGAGCAGAACGATGCCGGCGAGGATTTTCACAGGGAACTGACGAGCAAACTGCATGAATTTGGCGAATTTGTCCAGGTCGTAGATTGCCTGTGTCTGGAAGAACTCGGCGCCAGCCTCCACTTTTTTCTCGAATTTGATCAGCTGTGGTTCGATGGGGTTTGCCTCTGGGGTGACGGTAGCGCCGGCGCAGAACTCCACAGCACCATCGAGGTCATTTCCACCGACGTCCTTTCCTGATTCCAGTGTCCGTATCGTCCGGAGCAACTGCACGGAGTCGAGGTCGAAGACGCCTTTAGCTTCCTTGTGGTCGCCCACGGGCACGGCATCGCCGGTGAGACAGAGGACATTCCTGATCCCTCTGGTGTAGGCGAAGAGGAGTTCTGCCTGAAGTGCCAAACGGTTGCGGTCGCGGCAGGTCATCTGCAAGATGGGCTCACCGCCGTGCTCTTTTATAGCTAGACAACCACCGATGGAGGGAAAGCGCATGACGGAGCTCTGGTGGTCGGTGACGTTGAGGGCATCAACCTTATCTTTAAGCAGGTCGATGTGGTGGTACATCTTCTCCAGGTTTGTCCCCTTAGGTGGGCCTATCTCACTGGTGATGACGAACTTATTGGAGTCGAGCGCTTGTTTAAACTTTGAAGGCATATTCCACCTCGCTTCTTTAGACTGCCTCAGAACACCTTGATAGTCCGTGGCCTGGGAACGACCTGATAATTCTTGGGTCGCTGGTATTTTCGCATCATATCGAGCCTGCCTTGATCCTTAAGTCGGTTGTAGATGAGCGTCCAGGCGCAGTCTTTCTCCTTGTCCACCTCACACTTCCCGTTATTGGTGCCGCCGCAGGGACCGTTGAGCAGCCCTTTATGGCAGGCGGTAATGGGGCAGATGCCGGCCATTTCGCCCAGAACACATTGACCGCATTGGGCACAGACCTCGTGGAACACCCCTTGTCCATAGTCCATGCCGATGAACAGTGTGTCCAGTGCGGGGATGACCGGCTTGTTGAATGCGTTGTTGGCTATCCTGTGCACGCCCAGGGCGCACGCCATCACCAGTATGGCATGGGCGCTGAGTATGGAGCCCTCGTGCTCGCCTGCCAGCGTCTCGGTGATGTCGTCGCAGGCGACCGGGATAACTATAGAGCCGGTGACAAACTTGCCTTCCGACTCCAGCTTTTCCTTCATAGCTGCCACCTCCTCTACCCCGCCGGTGTGGGTCAGGGTGGCACAGGTACCGCAACCGGCGATGAAGATACGGCTGAAGCCACGGAGTTGTCCGGCGATCTCTTCGAACGGTTTCTGTCTGGTTATGGATTTCATGGCACCTCCTAACTCTCCAGGTCGCACCGCAGGCACCGCCTAGCATCGTACCTAGCCTGCTCTTCGGAAAGCCCGAGCTCGGTCTCCTGGAAGCTCCGTTTCCTCATCTCGATAGGGAGCGTGGGTGGTCTTGGTCTGAAGGCAACCTGCCAGGTCTCTTCCTCCTCCGTAGTAGGCTTTTCTGCTGGTCTGGTGCCCGGCTCTTTTGTGTCGTACATATGCACCCGCGTAGTATCATTTCTAAGGTACTTATCGATGGCTAGTGCCCCCCTTCTACCGCTGGCGATGGCATCGATTATCATCCCAGGACCGAAGACGAAGTCGCCACCGGCGAAGACACCGGGCACATTTGTACTCAGCGTATTAGAGTCGACCACCAGCCTCTCCCATCGGCTGCGCTCCAGGGCGCTGTCAGGTGGCAGGAAGGAGAGGTCGGCTGCCTGTCCTACCGCGGCGATGACGGTATCTGCTTCGACGAAGAACTCTGATCCGGGGATAGGGATGGGCTTTCTACGGGCGCTCTCGTCGGGCTCACCCAGCTTCATACGAACGCACTGTAGGCCAGCCACACTGCTGTCCCGGCTGACGATCCGGGTGGGGCCGACGAGAAAGTGGATTTTGATACCTTCAGCCACTGCTTCGTTGAACTCGACCTCGGTCACCGGCATCTCCTCGCGGGAGCGGCGGTAGTAGACGTTGACCTCTTCTGCGCCGAGGCGGAGGGCAGTGCGTGAGGCATCGAGGGCGACGTTACCGCCGCCGATGACTGCTACCCGCCGCCCCACTTTTAACTGCCTACCAAGTTTGACATCGCGCAGGAACTTCAGACCGTAATAGAAGCCAGAAAGGGCTTCACTTTCACCGGGTATGCCGATTGTCTGACTTTTCTGTGCCCCGGCGGCGATGAACACGGCGTCATAGCCGCTGGACCGCAGGTGTTCTATGGTGAAGCTGGCATTAAGCGGCGTATTGTACCTTATCTCCACCCCCCGCTTCACGATATAGTCGATCTCTTTATCTATGACTTCCCGTGGGAGGCGGAAGTCGGGTATTGCCACCGCTGGCATGCCGCCGCCCACTGCGGCAGCCTCGAAGACGGTGACCCCGTAGCCCATTTGTGCCAGGAAATAGGCGCAGGAGAGGCCGCAGGGACCAGCGCCGATGACTGCCACCTTTTCCTTCTTCGTCCTGGGGAATGGCTGTGGTGGAGGTAACTCATCGATACGCTCAAAATACCAGTCGGCGACAAATCTTTTCAGCGCCCTGATGGCCACCGGTTCGTCCAGTTCGCCGCGCCGGCACCTGCCCTCGCAGGGATGGTGGCAGATACGACCGCAGATGGCGGGAAAGGGATTTCTTTCTCTGACGGTCTCTATCGATTCGAAGTATTCACCGGCGGCGATGTGGGCAACATATTTCGGTATGTTGATGCCCACGGGGCAGGTGTGCTGGCAGGGGGAGATCATCAAGGCATCGCACACCGCCGCCGGGCACTTTTTCTCTTTAATGTGGGCTTCGTACTCATCCCGGAAGTAGGTGAGCGTGGTGAGGACGGGGTTGGGGCAGGTCTGCCCTAGTCCGCAGAGTGAGCATTCTTTCACCGTTCTGGCCAGGGCGAGCAAGGTATCGATGTCGCTATCGCGTCCTTTGCCCTGCGTAATTCTGGTGAGAATCTCCAGCATCTGCCTTGTTCCCAGCCGGCAGGGGACACATTTGCCACAGGACTCCATCTGGGTGAAGCTGAGGAAGTAACGGGCGACCTCCACCATACAGGTAGTCTCATCCATCACCACCATGCCGCCGGAGCCCATGATGGAGCCCAGCCTGGCAAGGTTTTCATAGTCCACGGGCGTATCAAGGAACTGTGCCGGGATGCAACCTCCCGAGGGCCCCCCGGTCTGTACCGCTTTGAACCGCTTACCTCGGGGGATGCCGCCGCCGATGTCGAAGATAATGGTGGAGAGAGGTGTGCCCATGGGCACCTCGACCAGCCCGCTGTTTGCCACCTTCCCGGTCAAGGCGAAAACGGCTGTACCTTTGCTCTTCTCGGTGCCGATGCTGGCATACCATTTGGCGCCGTTGGCGATGATCAATGGTACGGAGGCTAAGGTCTTCACATTGTTGATAATGGTGGGCTTTCCATCAAGGCCTGATTGTGCCGGGAAAGGTGGGCGGGGACGGGGCATGCCTCGACGGCTCTCAATGGAGGCTATTAGCGCTGTCTCCTCGCCACAGACGAAGGCACCGGCACCCTCTTTGATCTCGATGGTGAAATTGAAGCCGGAGCCGAGGATATTGCTGCCAAGGTATCCCTTTTCCCGACAGCGCTCTACTGCGTGGCGCACCCTGCTGACTGCAAGAGGGTATTCAGCCCTTACATAGATGTAGCCCTGGGTTGCCCCGATGGCATAGCCGGCGATGGTGAGCCCCTCGATGACAGCATAGGGGTCGGCCTCAAGTATGGAACGGTCCATAAAGGCGCCGGGGTCTCCCTCATCGGCGTTGCAGATGACGTACTTCTGGCTTCCTAGGGCACTACGGCAGAACTCCCACTTTCGCCAGGTGGGGAAGCCGGCGCCCCCGCGCCCGCGCAGGCCGGACTCTTTTACCTCTTCGATGACCTGCTCCGGTGTCATCTCCAGCAGGGCTTTGCGCAGGGCGCGGAAGCCACCGCTGTTGATGTAGTCCTCGATGCTTTCGGGGTTGATGTGACCGCAGTTGTTCAGGATGACACGCTGCTGCTTGGCGTAGAAATTGATTTCGGAGTAGTGCGGGATAGGTTTGCCACTTAGGGGGTCCCGGTAGAACAGGCGCTCGACCGCTATGCCGTCACGGAGGTGGGAACTGACGATTTCGGGGACATCGTCCACTTGAACATGGGTGTAGAATATGCCTTCGGGCTCGATGACCACATTTGGTCCCTGCTCGCAAAAGCCGTGGCATCCGGTAAAGTCCACTTTCACATTCGCTAGGCCCAGTGCTGTCACCTGTTCCTGGAATGCGGTGTACACAGCGTCTGACCTACTGGAAATGCAGCCTGTACCCTGACAGACGAGCACAGTGATCCGTGGTCCCATGTTACTCGCCACCTCTTTTCAGCAAATAGTCAACCTTCTTGGGGTTCATATGCCCGAACACCCTATCATCGATGACAATGTTGGGTGCTAGGGCGCAGACTCCAATGCATGCCACCGTTTCCAGCGTGTATTCCATATCTGGGGTGGTCTCACCCTCCTCGATTCCTAGAGTCTGCTTGACCAACTTCAGGATGGTTTTTCCGCCCCTCACATGACAGGCTGTGCCACGGCAGACCCTGACCACCTTTCTCCCCCGTGGCTTGGTGTAGAGCTGGGCGTAAAACGAGATAACCCCCTGTACCTGGCTGGGGAACAGCTTGAGGGCTTGAGCGATTAGTGGTATTGACTCCTGTGGAATGTAGCCGAACTCGTTTTGTATCCGCTGTACCAGCGGAATCAGCGACCAGCGCTGGCCAGTATACTCGGCGATAATCGCGTTCAGCTTCCTTAAGTCCAGTCTGGTATTCAGCAGTTGCTCAGTCATTTATAACCACCCTTTCGACCTTCACCCGGCAGGACTTAAATGCCGGTGTTTTCGATTGTGTATCGAGTATGATGTGGAAAAGCCCGTTCACCGCTATCTCAGGGAATGAGCATGGGACAAAGACCATTCCCGGTGGCATGTCGGTTGACACCCTTACCGGGGCCACCACTGTGCCCGCAGCCGAGGTGACCTTCGCCAGGTCACCGTTGCCCAGACCCAGGCTGCGGGCATCCTCAGGACTAAGCTCGGCATACCCCTGCGAAAGGAACCTTCTCAGCCTCGGTGCTTTGAGCAACCATAAATTACTGCTAGCGTAAGGGAAAGTGCCTCCGGTAAGCAGGAGGAACGGGTAGTCGCGGTCATCCGGGGTGGGAGCTTCAGAATATTCGACAGGCCAGAAGCGGGGGAAGCCGCGTGGTGCCTCCTCCACGGGTTGCTGGTTGTTGCCCGTGGTCTGAATGTCGAATTCCTTGCCCTCACCGCCGTAATACTGATAGCCAGGCATACAGTCCTCCATCTCCGTTACAATGTCCTCAAAGCGGGAGAACGGCAGCGGTCTTTTCATTCTGGACGCGATCTCGGCCAATATCTGCCAGTCGGGGCGACTCTCACCGGGTGGTGCCACCGCTTTTCGGAACCTCCTTATCTTTCCCTCGAAGTTTATGGTGGTACCATCTTTCTCAGCCGGGCTGGTTCCAGGGAGCACCGCGGCTGCTAGCTTCGCTGTCTCGGTGAGGAAGATGTCCTGGACGACAAGGAGTTCCAGCGAGCTGAGGGCTTCGCTGACCAGATGGCGGTCGGGAAAGCTGGACATGGGGTCTTCGCCGTAGATGTATAGCGCTCTAATTTTCCCCGATCTTGCCTCCTGTAGCATCTCAAGGGCTGTCAGCCCCAATGGATCGGGTAGTTTTACCCCCCAGAGCACTTCAAGCCTTTCCCTTTCCAGTTTGTCGGTCACGCTGCGGAACCCGGGGAACAATCGGGGTGACAGTCCCATAGCCATGACACCGTAGCTGTTGCTTTCCCTGTGGAGAGAAATAATGCCCCCGCCTTTTCGCCCGGCATTGCCGGTCAGCAACGCCAGATTAGCGATTGCCTTAATGCAGTCAGTCCCGGTGGGGTACTGAGTTACACCGTTGCCATAAATAATGGAAGCCTGCCTTGCCTTAGCATACAGTCTGGCGGCAGCCACTATTTGCTCGGCGGGGACACCGGTGACTCCGGAGGCATATTCCGGGGTGTATTGTTCCAGCGACCTGGCAAATAGCTCAAAATTATCTGTGCGTCGCACCACATACCCCTTGTCCAACAGGTCTTCCTTCACGATTACATGTGCCAGGGCGTTCAGCAGTGCGATGTCCGTCCCCGGTCTTAGCTGCAGCTGGAGTGTGGCGAAAAAGGCGAGCTTGGTGCGGCGTGGGTCTATCAGTATTAAACAGGCACCTTTGCTCTTGACAGCTCGCTTGATGGCATAGCTTGCTGCTGGTGCAGAGGTGGTGGGATCGGCACCGACAACCATAATTACATCGGACCTTTCGATCGCCTCTATTTGGTTTGCTGGTTGGGGCAGTCCGATGGTGGTGGCCAGCCCCAGGATGGTGGCGGCGCTATAGAGGCGGCTGCTGCTATCCACGTTATTGGTGCCGATAGTGCACCTGGCAAACCGTTGCAGTAAATAGGCTTCTTCGTTGGTACAGCGGGCTGAGCCGAGCACGGCGATACTATTGGGGCCGTACCTTTCCTTTACTCTTTCAAGCTCATCAGCTACCAGCTTCAGCGCCTCCTCCCAGCTTGTCTCCTGCAGATCCCCGTCCCGCCTGATGAGGGGCATAGTAAGCCTTTCCGGGCTATGGGTGAAATCGTAACCGTAGCTCCCCCGGATGCAGAGGGGGCGGTAGTCGCTGCCCTCTATTTCCCTGGGCGTTGAACGGACGACACGGTTGTCTTTAACTTCCAGTTCAATGCTGCAGCCGCAGCTGCAGAAGGGACAGGTTGTCTGCACCGTTTCTCGTGTTGTCCCGCGGTACGGCGCATCCTTTTCCATCAGGGCACCGGTGGGGCAGAGCGTCACGCAGGTACCGCAGAAGGTGCATCCCGAGACCTCCAGCGGTAAGTCTCCAAATGTTGTTGGCTTGGCCTTAAAGCCCCGCTGGAAGTAGTCCAGGACACCTTCAACCACAAGTTCCTCGCAGGCCCTGATACACTTGGCACACAAAACACATTTGCTCGAGTCGCGCTGGACGAACGGATTGAGCTCCTGAATAGTTGCTGCCTGAGGTATGCGGTGGAAGTGGGTGGGTGATATTCCCATCTCAGCGGCAAACTCTCTCAGCTTGCAGCGGTTGCCCTTATCGCACACTGGGCAGGCATCGGGGTGGCTTGCCAGCATGAGTTCCACTATTGTCTTGCGGTGGGAGACCACCCGTGGCGAGCGGGTATTGATCACCATTCCCGAGGCTATAGGGGTGACACAAGCCGCCAAAAGAGCACCGGTGTTTTCCTCTTCAACGATGCACAGACGGCAAGCGCCTATATCTGGCAGGTGGTCATCGTGACACAGCGTGGGTATATGAACTCTTGCCTCTCGCGCCAGGGCCAGGATGCTCATCCCGGCGTAGCCGCTTACCTCATTGCCATCCAGCGTAATCGTTACTGGCTGCAACTCACCACCGCCTTTGACAAGGGGCCTGGTGTCGTAATCTATTGCCCGCTCAGAGTGGGACGGGGATACGCTCGCCTTTATCTGCCGCCCTTATGGCGGCGAGCAGCATGGAACTGGCAGTCTTTTTGGGGATGAAGCCAAAGGCACCCACTCTCTCACTGGCACGTACATTGGCTTCGTCAGCATATTGTGTTAGCATTAATACCCTGGAGGGTATGCCCTCTTCGGTCAATTCCTTGGTAGCCTCCAGTCCATCCATACCCGGCATGGCGATGTCCATGAGGACGATATCGGGCATAAGTTCACGGGCCTTCTGTATGGCTTCGGTGCCGTCGACCGCTTCACCCACCACCCGGATATCGGGTTGCAAGCTGAGCAAAATGCGGATACCTTCTCTAACGACCACATGGTCATCGACTATGAGCACCTTTATTTTTCTCGTCGCCCTGTCCAGCGCCTTCCTTACGGTGACCATCATCATCTCCACTTCGACAGGTTTCTGAAAGTAGTCCTCGGCCTCCAGTTGCATACCCTCCTCCCAGTGCCATCCTCTGGTGAGCCTCTGCTCCGGAGGGGCATCGACCACCACCAGAGGGACATTGCTGAAGCTAGGGCTCTTTCTCAGCCACTGGTGGAGCTGGAATGCGGTGCCGCGTGGCTCTATAGTGCCGATGATGACCAGGTCCGGTCTGTGGCGGCGCACCATTTCCTGCGCCTCAGCTAGCGAGCGGGCACAGAGTGCCATATAGCCGGAGTTTTCCAATGCTTTAATCGCGTCTGCAATAAACTCCTCTTCGTTGTCCACCACCAGTACCTTCAGCTTCTTCTCTTCCATTTTCCACCTCCTTGCCATGGCGCTTGAATGGTGCACCATGGCGTCACGCCTTTATCCTAAGTTTAGCCGCTTACTTATAGGAAGCACAGGGGTGAATGCCCCAAAAGACGTCGGGAAAAACTGTAGTTTTTGCTGCCGAAGCTACTGATATTTCGCCGGAATTTTGTGCACCGGGAAATGAACGGGCTAGGACAGGGTGATTATTCCTTTACGTATAGCGTACTTGATGAGGTCGGCGCGGTTATGGATATCGAGCTTGGCCATAAGGTTTGTCTTGTGCCTATCCACTGTCTTGGGGCTGAGCACCAGTATACTGGCGATCTCCTGGGTGGTATAGCCTTCAGCCAGTAGCTTCAAGATCTCCCTCTCCCTGTCCGTCAATTGCCGGTAAGGGTCTTGTTCCCTCATCGAGTCAAACTGTTGCTGGTACCTTTCTACAAAGACGCGGGCTACCGATGGTGATAGATAGGAGTCGCCGCGGTGGACAGCGCGGATTGCAGTGACCAGCTCAGAGGAGGCGGCGGTCTTGCAGATAAAGCCGCGAGCGCCAGCCTCGAACATAGGGAAGACAAACTCGTGGTCATCGTACTGGGTCAGTGCAATCACCTTGGTCCCGGGGAACTGTTTGCAGATGCGGCGCGTTGCCTCCAGTCCGTCCATGAGGGGCATGGCGACGTCCATAAGCACCACATCTGGCAGCAGCTTTTCCACCTTTTCTATAGCTTCCCTGCCGTTGGCTGCTTCGCCCACCAGCTCGATATCTGACATCAGCCCCAGCAGGGCGTAGATGCCATCGCGCACTATGGCGTGGTCATCGACTACCAGGACTCTTATCTTTGGCATCGCCTGTTCTCCACTGCATCGGTATTCGCACCGTGACCGTTGTCCCCTTGCCCGGCTGTGACTTCACATTACATTTGCCGCCCATGAGCTGCACCCGCTCTTTCATGCTGAACAGGCCAGCACCCCGCCCGCTGGGCTCCACCGTCTTTATCTCTGAAACATCGAAGCCGACACCGTTGTCGCTGATGAGCATCACCAGGTCATTGCCGTCCACCGTCAGCGAGATAGAGGCGCTGGTGGCCTTTGAATGTTGCTGGATATTGCCTATAGCCCCTTGCGCTACGCGGAAGAGGTTGGTTTCCACGTCTTTTGGTATCGTCTTGCCAATCTCATCGAAGTGGAAGGAAAGACTTATCCCCAGAGGCGCCAGCACCGACTCGGCATGCTGGCGGAGCGCGGGTACCAAACCCAGCGAGTCGAGGAGAGTGGGACGGAGATTGACGATCAGGCGATGGATCTCGTTGCCCACCTCAACAGCCAGCCCGTGCGCCTTCTTCAACGTCTCCTTGATCCTATTGTCCCGGATGCCGACCATCTCCAGCATTTCGATCACCGCTTGCAGGTTCAGCACCAGACCCGAAAGTGCCTGGCTGGTCTCATCGTGGAGCTCCCGGGAGATCCTCCTCCGTTCGTCTTCCTGGGCCATGAGGGCAAACCTTGCCAAACGACGGTAACGCTCCCTGCCCCGGCGCAATTCCTCGTAGAGCCTTGCTTGTTCAATTGCCAGACCGAGCAGGTCGCCGGTGGCATAAAGAAGGTGGATGTCCTTTTCGGTGAACTGGTGGGGCAGGTGGCTGGCGATGTTCATGACGCCGAGGACTCTGTCTTTAGACATCAGCGGGACGCTGACGAAAGCCTTGAGGCCCTCTTTGCTGATAAGGTCGGGGTGGATGGCATCCGGGCTCTGGGAGATGTCCGCCAGCATAATCGCTCTGGCGCTCTCAGCCACCTTTCCGGCGATGCCCTCACCAAGTCGGATGCGCATCTGCTGGGCGTAGTCATCGGATATTCCGTGGTATACGCGGTAGTAGAGGGTCCTGGTGCCCTCATCCAACAGCATTATGCCACCTATGGCTCTGTCCAGAACGGCAAGTACGGTGTCCAGTCCGACGCGCAGGATGGTGTCGAGGTCAGTGATGCCACTGATGGCTGCGGCAACGCGGCTCAAAGCGACAAGTTCGTCCGGCTTGGTCTTAGTGGTAGTTGGCACACCTATCTGTGGAGGGCTGGTGCTGGATGAGCCCCTTTTGCTGGTCTTCCCCCTTCCCGTTTTCACCATTTCCCCCTGCCTGATAGAATCTAGCTTACAGAAAGCAGTGGGAGTTGTCAATCAAGGGTGTGCCGCCGGTTCCTCAGCGGGACTGGTTGTGCCCCAGGGGCTTACGGCTACCTTGATTCGCTGAGGCGCTTTTTGAGGTGGTCAATGGCTCTGACTGGGGTGGGGTCTATTTCATAGAGAAGCGCCAGGTAGTAGCTTGTCCAGTCGCCAAGGTAGACTAGACCCATCAGTTGGGCGAGGTCGCTGTCCCCGTAGGCATCTACAAATTGGTGGCTGATGCCATTCTGTGTCAGTAGCTCGGAAGTTACTTCGTAGCGGATGAGGGTGTGTGGGTGGAGATGGCGGGAGCGGAGCAGGGCGACGAATATGTTTGAAGCCAGTTCTCGGGGCATCTCATAGCCCACCACTGCATTGTGGTCTAACTCGGGAAAGACCTCGAAAAATGCCCAGGCTTTGCTGTTCTCGTTGATCTGTGTCTTCCAGCGGCGGGCGACCTCGCTGAGGATGCCGGCGCCATATATCACGGCGATTTTGCCCTGGAGGCTATAGGCAAGCTGTTTTGCCAGGTTGGAGCTCGCAGGTGCGGTTTCGTCCCACTTCGGCAATGATTCCTCCAGTACCCTAAGCATTTCAGCCACCTCGGTGGACTTGTCCTCGAGGAAGTCAAGCTGTTGTAGGAAGGCGATAAGCGGCATCAGGCTATAGCCCAGTGCCGCCCGCGGTGGCGAAGTGATGTCGATGGTGAAAACGGGCACATTGGTCCTCTCTGCCATCTCCTTTAGCTTGCCGCCGCCGGTCAGCACCAGCTTGTGACATTTAATGTCCAGCGCTTGAGAGAAAGCGGAAATCGTTTCCTCGGTATTGCCGGAATAGCTGGAGGCGATGACCAGCGTCCTGTGGTCAACCCATGGTGGAAGGTCGTAGTCCCTGACGACTGAGATGAGGGGTTTTTTAAGGCGCTGCGTCAGGCTGCGGAGCAGGTCGCCGCCGATGGCCGAGCCGCCCATGCCTACTATAACCACCTTATCAATATTTCGGTACCCCGCCGGTAGCTTAAATGCCATGGCTTTATTCCAGGCAGTACGGCATTGTCCGGGCAGCCCTTTTAGCTGTGCCAGCATCCCGGCGCAGTCAAGGCGCTGGTATATAGAGAGGTCGTCGAGGTCAGCCATCTGGGTACCCCAGCATCTTCCTGCCGGCATCGAGTAACCTTTGTACTTGTTGCGGAGTGTGGGCCTCGGCGTATATCCTGACCAGTGGCTCAGTGCCGGAGAAGCGGATGAGCAGCCAGGAGCCATCGGCGAGTACGTAGCGGTAGCCATCCCTGGTGTCCAGGCGTGCCACGCCTATGCTGTCAATGGCCGTTACCTTCTGCTGGAGAAGCTTTGCATTCAGTCCCTCCCTGTCCTCCGGATGAATGTGGACGTCGATGCGGTCGTAATAATGCTCGCCCACCTTGCTGAACAGGTGCTCGAGCAGTTGGGAGGGCCTCTTGCCGCTCTTAATAATGAAGTCGAGGAAATAGAGTCCGGCAAGGATGCCATCGCGCTCAGGGATGTGACCGCGGAAGCCGTAGCCACCGCTCTCCTCGCCACCGATGATGGCGTCCTTTTCCCTCATCAGCGGTGCCACATATTTGAAGCCCACAGGGGTCTCGTAGACCGGCACGTCATAGAGTTCGCCGAGCCGGTATAGCATATCGGTGGAGGTCAGGGTCTTGATGATGGCGCCGCGCTCGCCGCGGACTTCGAGAAGGTACAGCGTGAGCAGGGCGAACACCTGGTGCTGGTTGAGAAACCTGCCTGTTTCATCGATGACGCCGATGCGGTCGGCATCGCCATCGGTGGCAAGGCCGACGTCGGCCTTATCCTTGACGACCGTGCTGCTGAGGTCGCCTAGGAATCTGGCGATGGGCTCGGGCTGAATGCCGGGAAACGAAGGGTTACGCTCGCCATGTATCTCAGTGATGGAAATGTTGCCACCTTCAAGGAGGCCCCTGAAGTAGTCGCAGCCGGCGCCGTACATGGAGTCGACGATGACCTTAAGCTTTGTCTGGCGGATAGCTTCCAGGTCAACCAGCCTGCGGAGCTGGGCGAAATAAATCGGGTTTGGGTCGAGATAGGAGACAAGCCCATCCTCCAGTGCTTTGACCAGCGGCATCCTATCTATCTTCCCGCTGGCAGCCACCCTGTTGGCGTCCTTTTCTATTTCCGTTGCCACCTCCACCGGGGCGCTGGCACCGCTACCGTCCTTGTATTTGAAACCGTTCCATCTCCCGGGATTGTGGCTGGCGGTGATGATGATAGCGCCAGCCGCCTTTTTGGCGGTGACGGCATAGCTCATCGCCGGCGTGGGCGCCGGCCTATCGCAGAGGCTGACTCTGATGCCGTTGGCGGCAATAACCTCGGCGGCTGCAGCGGCAAAGTCCTCTGAAGCGAATCTGGTATCGTAGCCGATTATCAGTCCACGCTCCACCTGGTGGGTGCGCTTCAGGTAATTAGCGACCCCCTGAGCACAGGCGCGGACGTTATCGAAGGTGAAATCTTCGGCGATAATACCGCGCCAGCCATCGGTGCCGAACTTAATATTGCCCATAATCTAATTATAGCCCAGCTTCAGCCCTGAGCGTCTGTGCCTTATCTGTCCGTTCCCAGGGTAGGTCGAGGTCGTCCCTGCCGAAGTGCCCGTAGACGGCCGTCTGGCGATAGATGGGGCGGCGCAGGTCGAGATGTCTGATAATGGCTTCGGGACGGAAGTCGAAGTGCTTCTTAATCAGCTCCAGGATGACCCTGTCAGGGACTTTCCCTGTGCCGAAGGTCTCAATGGACAGCGAAAGTGGGCGGGCGACGCCTATGGCATAGGCCACCTGCACTTCAATGCGTTCGGCAAGGCCCGCGGCGACCACATTTTTGGCCACATGCCTCGCCATATAGCTGGCGGAACGGTCGACCTTGGTGGGGTCTTTGCCCGAAAAGCAACCACCGCCATGGCGGCAGGCGCCACCGTAGGTGTCCACCAGTATTTTGCGTCCGGTAAAGCCGGTATCGGAGACAGGACCACCGATGACGAAGCGTCCGGCGCTGTTGACATAGTACCTGGTGCGGTCATCGAGTAGGTGCGCTGGCACCACTGCCTTGACCACCTTTTCGATTATGTCGTTGCGGATTGTCCTGGCGTCTATGTCGGGGTCATGGTGGGCGCCGATGACTATGGAGTCTATCCTCTTGGGTACGCCGCGCTCATATTCCACGGTCACCTGCGACTTGCCATCGGGGCGGAGGTAGGGGATTATTTTCTCTTTCCTCGCCTGTGCCATCCGGCGGCACAGTTTGTTGGCCAGGGAGATGGGCAGTGGCATGAGCTCGGGCGTCTCGGTGCAGGCAAAGCCGAACATCATCCCCTGGTCGCCGGCACCCGTCTTGTCCAGGATATCATCGACTGCTATTCTCTCTCGTACCTCCATAGCCTGGCTCACCCCGGCGTCGATGTCGGCTGACTGTGGCTTTATGGACACCAGCACGCCGCAAGACTGGTAATCGAAGCCGTATTCGGGCCTGGTGTAACCCACCTCCTTTACCACCTTGCGGACGACTTCGGGTATCTCCACATAGCATTTGGTGGTGATTTCCCCAAGGACAATCACCAGCCCCACGGTGACCGCCACCTCGCAGGCAACCCTGCCATATGGATCGTGCTCCAGAATGGCATCGAGGATGGCGTCTGAGATCTGGTCGCAGAGCTTGTCCGGGTGCCCCTCGGTCACCGATTCCGAGGCGAAAAAATATGAAGTTGAATCGTTGAAACTGCTAGCCATTTGTTTCTCCTTGTGACTATGTTCCTTCCTCCCAGCTCTGGAGGTATTTTTGTTGCTCTTCGGTCAGAGTATCTATGGCGATGCCCATGGACTTGAGCTTCAGCCTGCCCACTTCTTTATCTATGTCATCGGGCACAGGGTAGACCTGAGGTTGAAGCTTACCTTTCTTCTTCACCAGATACTCCAGGCAGAGGGCCTGGTTGGCGAAGCTCATGTCCATGACGCTGGCAGGATGTCCTTCAGCCGCTGCCAGGTTGATCAACCTGCCCTCGCCGAGGAGCAGCAGCCTCTTGCCATTGGCCAGGGTATACTCATCGACGAAGGGACGCAGTTGTCTTTTCCTGGTGGCAAGGCTTTCCAGCGCCTTGATGTTTATCTCCACATTGAAATGTCCGCTGTTTGCCATAATGGCGCCATCCTTCATCTCCAGGAAGTGCTGCTTATCGATGACGTTGACATCGCCGGTGGCGGTGATGAACACATCGCCGATTTTTGCCGCTTCAATTAAGGGCATCACCAGGTAACCGTCCATAGCTGCTTCTAAGGCGGGGATGGGGTCGACCTCGGTGACGATCACCTGAGCGCCCATGCCCTGGGCACGCCTGGCGATGCCCCTGCCGCACCAGCCATAGCCGCAGACCACCACCCTCTTGCCGGCCCACAGTATATTGGTGGCGCGGGTGACGCCATCGATGGTGCTCTGGCCGGTGCCATAGCGGTTATCGAAGAAGTGCTTGGTGCGGGCGTCGTTTACGGCGATGATGGGGTATTTGAGTTTCCCCTCCTTTGCCATGTTCCTTAGCCTGATGACGCCGGTGGTGGTCTCCTCGGTGCCGCCGATTATCTGGGATAGCAGGTCTGTCCGCTCTTTATGGGCGGTGCTCACTAGGTCGGCACCGTCGTCCACGGTGAGCTGGGGCTCATGTTCCAGCGCCGCTTTGATATGCTGGTAGTAGGTGTGGTTGTCCTCACCCTTGATGGCGAAGGTGGGCAGTCCCCAACTCACCAGCGCCGCGGCGACATCGTCCTGCGTGCTCAGCGGATTTGATGCGCAGAGGACGAGCATAGCGCCGCCGTCTTTCAGCGTTAATGCCAGATTGGCGGTCTCGGTGGTGATGTGGAGGCAGGCGGAGATACGGATATCCTGGAGCGGCTTTTCCCGGGCGAACCTCTCCCTGATGAGTTTTAGCACCGGCATCTCTCTGCCTGCCCATTCTACCCGCAGCTTCCCTTGCTCAGCTAACGAGGTGTCCTTGATATGATAGTCCATTTCCTATCCCTATAACCTTTCGGTCACTGTCCTGACAATATTACTTATTGGCTGGGCGGTGTCAAGTACCACATGCTGCTGGGGTGAAAATTCTTCGATTTTTTCAAACTCGTCCTTCTGGGCCAGGTAGACCTCCCAGCGCCCATCGGAGACCGAGCCCTGCCTAACCCTTTGCTCCAGTCGACTTTTAATGGCGGTCTCGTCGAGCACACATTCCAGGGCGGCGAAGTCAGCCCCTAATTCCTCCGCCAGCTGTTTTGCCTGCAACCTGTGTTCCCGCCTTTTGAAAGAGGCGTCCAAAATCACCGATTGCCCCTGGAGCAGGAGCTTTTTGGCGCTGGCGAACATCTGCTCGTATGTCTTTCTGGTGAACTCCTCGGAGTAGATGCCGCTGCTTATCGGCTCAAAGCGGCGCTCCGTAGGTGGGATGCCTGCCAGTTCCTTGCGGACTACGTCGGAGGAGATTACCGTCAGCCCCAGGCTACGGCTCAAAGCTTGTGCCACCGTGGTCTTGCCGGTGCCCACCAGCCCGGCGACGATGAGGAACAGCTTCCTATTGCGGGCGTACCTGTAGGTGAGGCGGAAATAACTCCGGGCTGCCTCCAGCGCGGTCTCCTTCTCTGTGATAAAAGGGTCGTCCAGCTTGAAGCTTTCCACCTTGCCCCTGACATAGGCCCGGTAGCACTTATAGAAGTCGAGCAGCTTCAACAGTTCCCCATCTCCACTTGCCTTGATGTAAGCATTGACAAAGACTTGCGAGAGGTCAGCCCGCTGAAAGCGGTCTAAGTCCATAGCTAAGAAAGCGATTTCTGAAGCCACGTCTCCGTAGCGGAAGCGGTCGTTGAACTCGATGCAGTCGTAGATGCACACCCCATCGGTGAAGCAGACATGGGCGGCGTGCAGGTCGCCGTGGCAGTCCCTTATCCTGCCCTCAGCCACCCGCTGCTCGAACAATGCCTGGTTTTTCGCCATAAAATTATTGGCGTAGTCTTTGATAAGGTTGTAGGTATCGGTGGTGATGGTGGTGCCGATGTACTTTTCTGTCTGAGAAAAGTTCTCTTCGGTATTCACCCTGATTGCCTTAAGGCTCCCGTACTCACTGATCTCCGTGCTGGTGGCGGCCTTTTCGTGGAAGGTAGCTAGCTTATGGGCAACGGCGGTGACCATTTCCACGGTCACCTCATCGGAGACCAGGAGCCTGTCCATCATTCGTTCCTGGGGTAACTGTTTCATCTTCACGGCATATTCCACCACCTCCCCGTCGCCACCAAGCTTGAATTTCCCGTGGCTTAAGGTGATGGGCACCACCCCTATATAGACTTCGGGACAAAGGCGCCGGTTCAGCTCTACCTCCTGCTCACAGAAATAGCGCCGTTTCTCCAGCGTAGTATAGTCCAGATATCCCAAGTTCACCGGTTTCTTCACCTTATAGGCATAATCGCCGGTGAGGAAGATAAACGACATCTGTGTCTGTGTCAGTGCCACCTTCTGGGGGTGATGGGGGTAGGTTTCAGGCTGGAGCAGGGCTTCGACTAGTACAGCTGTTTCGGGCATCGTTTAAGTGTAATGTTTTTGCTCTTTTGTTTGCAAGAGGGCGGTATCTGTATTTCAGTGTGGGTTTGAGACGTATTTTCGCGGGCCACCTCTGTGGTAGTTCTCTGGCAGGCTAGATCGTCTAGTTCTCCAGCGTAAAAAGTGGCCTTACCAGTTCGCCGGCGGAGAACTTATCTCCGGGGAAGATGGCGTGGCCTAACTTGACCCTCTTGCCGATGATGTCCATGGTAACTTTGGTAGGATCGATGCCCTCGAGGTTGCCCATGAGCCAGGGGCCTTCATCCAGCTCCACCAGGACGATGATGTACGGCGCTTCGGCCTCCCTGCCCTCAGGTGGCACGAAAATGGTGGTAAATGTTTGGATGGTGCCCCTGCCGCTGAGCTGCACCACCTCAAGTTCACTCCCCTGACATTTGCTACAAGTTGTCTTCGGTGGTACGGTGATGGCGCCACACTGGTGGCATTTCAGGCCCAGTAGCCTGTCCTCCTTCAGTGCCTCAGAATAGTCTTTGTAGGTGAGTTTATGTTCCATAGCCATCTCCTGTAATCAGTTTTGCATGGCTTACCAGCCCCGCGCCAGTATGGCGTTACAGATGGTGCCACCGTCGCCACCAAGGGTATCGGTCATACCTATCTTCGCTCCCTCCACCTGGCGTTCACCGCACTCACCCCGGAGCTGTTTGACTATTTCATAAACCTGTGCTGTACCGGTGGAACCGATGGGGTGCCCCTTTGCTTTCAAGCCACCGGAGGGGTTGACCGCTATCTTACCACCGATCTTAGTTTCACCCCGCTCCACTGCTTCGCCGGATCTGCCAAAATCGAAGAAGCCCAGACTTTCCAGGGCGATGAGCGTGGCGATGCTGAAACAGTCGTGGAGCTCGATTAGGTCTATGTCCTTAGGTGTCAGTCCTGCCATACTATAGGCCTGCTTGGCGGAAAGTTCTCTGGCGATGAGGCGCGGGAGGTAGTCTTTCTGGCTGGCAAGGTTGCCCGATGATGCTTGTCCCAGACCGACAACGAACACCGGCTTATCGGTGAGCTTTTTAGCCTTTTCTTCACAGGCGAGGACCACTGCCGAAGCACCATCGGAGAAGGGGCAGCAGTCATAGAGCTGGAGTGGCTGTGCCACCATGATGCTGTTGAACACATCGTCCATAGTTATCTCTTTGCGAAACTGCGCCTTGGGGTTGCGTGCCCCATAATAATGGGAGTTTATCGATACCTGCGCCATCTGCCTTTTCAGCCTTTCCAGTGGGATGCCGTATTTTCTGGAGTAGAGGTGAGTGAGCAAGGCGAAGACGCCGGGGAAGGTAAGCCCGCAAGGGTACTCGTAACGGCTATCGCTGGCGGCGGCGAATGTCCTAGTTGCCAGCGGTGTGCCCATTTTGGCAGCGGTCTCAGTGCCGCCGACAAGGACGATGTCGAAGGTGCCCGAAGCCACCCACATCACCGCATCGCGGAAGGCAGCGCTGGAGGAGGCGCAGGCGTTCTCATAGCGGTTTGCCGGCACATGGTCTAGTCCCAGGTAGTCGGCAGCGAAGACCTGGATCTGTGCTTGCCCCTCGGCGATGTCGCTCAGGGCGTTGCCCATGAAAAGCGCCTGGATGTCTTTGGGTTTAATATTCGATTCGGTAATGGCATCCATGGCGGCTTCCGCAAACAGCTCCACGGCGGTCTTGGGCTGTGCTCCGGTGAATCGGGTCATGCCCACTCCGATGACGGCAACTTTTCTCATCTCATGATCCTCCTTCAGATCAGTTTATCAGCTTCGGTTGACAGCGGTTACAGAAAGCAGCCTGCTTCCAGTCGGTATCGTCCAGGCTGTTGGAGAAATGCATCACGCATTTTGTTTCAGGGCAGTGCCCCAGGCTGAGCAGGTGTCCCAGCTCGTGCACTGCCTCCTTGGTAGCCCTTTCCAGGAGAAGTGACCGATCCTCGGGCAGCCCGTAAAACTCCTGTCTCAGACGGCACAGGGAGATGACGGCGGTACCGGAGGCAATGTCCGCCTGTCCGAAGACGAAATTGAGATGTGGGGCGTAGAGGTCAACGTCAACGATCCCGAGTACTTTTTCGTCTTTAGCCCTCCGCTGACTCTTTAGCTGGTCGATGATACTGGCGGCATGGTACTGTCCACGCCGGGCGTCGTAAGCTCTGGTCAGATCGAAGGACAGGGGTACTATTTCTGTGGGGCAACCAAAAATTGTCCCCAATCTCTCCGCAAGCTGCGCCATTATATGATCGTCTATCTTGCCTATCGGTCTGAAGACTATCTTCACGGAGTCTATTTTAGCCACTCAAGGACGCGGGCTGCCACCTCATTGTGGTTGCTACGGCTGAGGTGGAGAACGCTTACCTGAGGGTGGTGCTTAAGTCTATCGGCAAAAGGATGGGACTTGAGCATTATGGTCCCCAGCATTTTCTTACCGCTGCCTGCTGCTTTCAGTACCGCTTCCCTGAACCGGGGAGAGAAGAGTTCCATTTTACCTATCTCGTCAACGACTATGAGTTCACTCTCTTCGATAGCCTTTTCCAGCGCGGCCACGGCGACGTTTTCCAAGTTGTTGATGTCCACACCGTATTTCCCCACGCGGTAGGGACTGGCGGTGCTAACGTGTGCCAGGACGGCTTCCTTGCCGTCGAGGGTGACTATCTTGAATCCCTCCCTGGTGCCGCCGCTCCTGATCTCCTGTGTATAGAAGCCACCGGCTTTCTTGCTGACCTTACTTAAGACCTCCCGGATGAGGGTCGTCTTGCCCACGCCCGGGCTACCGGTGAGCAGGTATGCAGTGGTCATCCACCCGTGGCTTGGCTCTCCGCTCTCTTTGCTCTACCCCGTTTGCTGGGTGTAGGTTCAGCCTTAGCTTCAGCAGCCGTTTCTGCTGCCGAAGTCTCTACTTTCTTCGGTCTGCCTCGCTTCTTTGCCGGTTCGGCAGACGGCGCTGCTGCCTTTTCTACGACTGCTGCAGCCGATGCAGCTTCGGGTTCCCTCTTTCTGGTGCGTCTTCTGGGTGCCGACTTTTCAGCCACAGCTACAGCAGCCGGTGCCCGTGCTGTTGCGGTGGCCAGGCCCATGGCCAGTGCCATAGCCTTCCTCTTTTCCTTCAGCTTTTTCATCCGTCTACGGTGCTTTAGCAGTGCCATTCTTTTGCGTTTGTTCATCTTTCACCACCAGAACAACCTTCGTCTAGCGCGTAGTATTATGCCTTAAATTGTACCGAATTGCAAACTAATTAGAAGGAGAATCGACTCCGAATCCTGGCTGACAGTTCCGAGAGCATTTCCAGTGCCCGGACGGCAGCTTCGGGAGAGAGGGAAGCAAGCCCGCAGGAGGGGGTGAGCAGCCCCTGTGCGGCAACCTGGCGGAAGGGGATGCCGTTTCTGGTGAAGGGCGCTATGGCTTCACCGAGGCGGTCGTAGAGGCTGGGCACAGATTCCTTTTCTAGCGCCTCTTCGTCATTGGGCACGATGCCCCAGGCGATGTTGCCACCTCGTTCCAAGAATGACTTTACCTCCGTCGGGTAGCAGGCGAAGGAATCAGCATAGTTGTAGGCATCGAAGCTGATGATGTCTATGGGTGTGTTGAGCAGGAGCGACCAGTCGGTGCTGCCGCAGCAGTGGATGCCCTTGAGTCCGTTCAAGCCGCTAAGGACCTCGATGAGCAACCCGGTGACAGTCTCGTTGGACAGGGCAACAAAAGCAGTACCCAGGGAGGTAAGGTAGGGCTCATCGACGAAGATAATGGTAGTCCTGGCTATGCGGCGCAGGAATTCCTCCTGCCACCTGGCTTTTAGCTTGAGGAACCTGGCCAGGGCTTCAGCCAGCGTATCATCGTAGACAATTCCCCGGTTGTGGGCATCGGTGATGCACAGACCGAGGCTGACGGGGCCTGTTATTTGCCCTTTGAGCGTTGTGGCCTGAGGGATGAAGGCCGGCAGAGCGTAAAGTCCGGCAGCATGGTCGGGGTCTATTTGGTATACATCGAGGTCGCCGCTGCTATTGGTGAGCAGCCTTTCCAGTCCGGCATCGAGGTCGGCGCCGACTTCTATCCTGAGCCTATTGCCCTCAGCGACCAGCCCGGGGAAGCCGTCGCTGAATTGGAGGTACATATTCTCCTTGGGTGAGCGTCTGGGCAGCTGGGGCCAGCAGGGGATGTGGGGCAAATATTTTACCACCAGCCGGCAGGGCTCGCTGGCATCGGTGTGGGGCATGCTACCGATGGCGGTGGCAAGACAGCCGAACTCGAGTCTTGTCACTATTTATCCTTCTTCAAGTATTTGTCCAAAATAAGCGCCAGGTCTTTCCTCACCTTCGGTGGTATCAGTTCCGGTGAGGTGATCAGCGCGTCCTTCAAGGCGCTGGCGCAGATACAGTCGCGTTTTTGGGGCAGCCTGGTCAGTGCCTCCTTGATTATCTTTTTCACAGTATCTATCCCCTTCCTCAGGTTGGCGATAACCATCTCGGCGGTGACCACCTCCACGGTCTCCTTCCAGCAGTCGTAGTCGGTGACCACGGCACAGGTGGCATAGCATATCTCAGCCTCTCTGGCAAGCTTGGCTTCGGGGAGCCCGGTCATGTAGATCACGTCAGCTCCCCACGAGCGGTAAAGGTTGGACTCAGCTTTTGTGGAGAATTGTGGTCCCTCCATCACGATGGCGGTGCCGCCATCGTGTGCTCTGGCGCCGACCTTTACCGCCGAGCTATACAGAATATTGCGGAGCGCCGGACAGAACGGCTCGGCGAAGGCGATATGCGCCACGATGCCGTTGCCAAAGAAGGTATTGGGGCGGAGATAGGTACGGTCGATAATCTGGTCGGGGATGACGATGTCCAGCGGCTCTATCCTCTCCTTAAGGCTACCCACGGTGGCGACGGAGATTATCCACTCCACCCCCAGCGATTTGAGGGCATAAATATTAGCCTTTGAGGGTAGTTCTGTGGGGCTGATGTAGTGCCCTCTGCCGTGGCGGGGGAGGAAAGCCAGCTTAACGCCGTTCAGAGTACCCAGGATGATGGCATCGCTGGGGTCACCGAACGGTGTCTTTATCTTCACCTCCTTGACGTCGGTGAGTCCCTCCAGCTCGTAGAGTCCAGTGCCGCCAATGATGCCTACTTTTGCCTCAGTCATGTTCAGGCCTCCTTGGTTGCAAGCAATTTCTTTAGGTTCTGGTCAAAAGGTTCGCGGGCGATTCCCTTTTCGGTAATTATAGCAGTTATGTAGCGGTTGGGGGTGACATCGAATGCAGGGTTGGCGGCGATGGTGTCCTGAGGTGCGATGTGGGTACCAGCGATGCAGGTGACCTCGCTGGGGCTGCGCTCTTCGATGGGGATGCTATCTCCGGAGGCAATGGAAAAATCGATCGTAGAGGTGGGGGCGGCAACATAGAAGGGTATGCCGTGTTCCTTTGCCAGAACGGCGAGGGTATAGGTGCCGATTTTGTTGGCGGTATCCCCGTTGGCAGCTATGCGGTCAGCGCCCACAATGACGCAGTCTATCTTCCCCTGCCTCATGAAGTGCCCTGCCATGGAATCGGTGATGAGGGTTACCGGTATGTTCGCCTGCATCAGTTCCCAGACGGTGAGGCGGGCCCCTTGGAGGAGGGGGCGGGTCTCGGTGGCCACGGCTTTGACTTGCTTGCCCTGCTCGGCGGCGGCTTTGATGACGCCCAAAGCTGTGCCATAGCCGCCGGTTGCCAGCCCACCGGTGTTACAATGGGTGAGCACGGTGGCGCCGTCTTTGATTAGCCCAGCGCCAAGCTGGCTGAGCTTGAGCGTAGCTGCCTCCTCTTCAGCATGGATTCGCTTTGCCTCATCGAGGAGCATTTGTTTTGCCTCTGAGATGCTGCCCGCTGGGAGCGCTGCTTGCTTCATTCGGCTGATGGCGTGGAACAGGTTGACCGCGGTAGGGCGGGAGGTGGCAAAGGCATGGTACACCTCTTCCATACGGGCATCAAATGCAGCCTTGTCCTTAAGCTTGAGCTTTAGGGCATCAAGGGCGATGCCGTAGGCGGCGGCGATGCCGATGGACGGGGCACCGCGCACCTTCATCTGTCGGATGGCTGCCACCACCTGATGGAAGTCACGGCAGTCTATGTAGACCAGCCTGTGGGGCAGACGTGTCTGGTCGATAAGCCTCAGCCTGTCCCCAAGCCATTCCACCGCCTTCATCCCGTCCTCTTTCCCTGGCTCCGCCAGCGGACGACCGCTTTGTTCAAGTTTTCGATAAACTCCTCCGGTCGGGATGGTGTGATGTGGACGTTCATCCTTCCGTATCTCACGATCTGCACGGCATTGCGGTTGTGCATCGAGGTGGCGAAGTTAATGCCGAGGCTGATTCCCTCTGGCCTCCGGGCGGTGTCTATGGTATCGAAGGGGATATCGAAGCGAAAGTGTCCGCCAAGCACGATGCTCAGTCTGTCGTCGAGCACACAGTATTTCCTGGGGACAATTGCCCAGAAAATGGCTATGAGGAGTACTGCGGTGGCAAGCAGGCCAATTGACGAACTGGTATAACCATCGACCAGCTGAAAAGCTCCCATGAGCAGGAAAAATACGGGGAGCAGCAGGATGGCTTTGAACCAGACATCATATCGTGGTGTATCTTCATAAATGGCTGTGGACATTGCCCTATCGTTAACCCCCATGTGAAGTTCGAACGCTGGCGCGTGCAAATACATATTAGCCTAAAAGTCGCTTTTATGCCATATGTGCTATCGTCCTAGTGTGATGGGGTGTAAACTTTTACACTTTGAGGATGATGGCGGACAATGTCGGGTACCGTGTCACTATCACGGCACGCTACCCCATGCCGTTGCACGGCTTCAGGCGCAGGCGATTGTGGGTCATGACACCACCGATGCCACCAAGTCAGCGAGCAGGGCGATCCTTGATTTTCTTACGGCGGCGTGCTAAGCGTCCATAAGGTTTTGCCACAGGTGCTTATTGAAGGCGGTGATGTGTTCTGCTATCCTGTGGTGTATATGGAGGGGCTATGACCAAATCGATAGTTGAAGAGCTGGAACCTTTATTCAACCCGAGGTCGGTGGCGGTGGTGGGGGCGACCAATAATTTCAACAAATGGGGCTTTTTCACCTTTTCCAGCGCACTGAATGGCTTCTCCGGGCCGGTGTACCCGGTGAACAACCGTGAGACTGAGGTCCTGGGGAGAAAGGCGTATGCCAGGGTCACGGAAATACCTGATGTCGTGGACCTGGTGGCTATCGTGGTGCCGGCACCGAGCGTGCCATCGGTGATGGAGGACTGTGTGACTAAGGGGGTGAAGGCAGCGGTCATCATCTCGGCAGGCTTTGCCGAGACTGGAGCCGAGGGAAAGAAGCTACAGGACGAGGTGCTCCGCATCGCCAGGAAAGGCGGTATCCGCTTTGTCGGTCCCAACTGTATGGGCTACTGGAGCGCCACTTCCAATCTGAGAGCTTTTATGTTCCCGCTCCCGGTGAAGGACGGGCCGCTGGCTTTTGTGTCCCAGGGGGGGAATGTCGGTGGGGCGGTGGTCATCTCCGGCTACCACAGAGGCGTGGGCTTCCACCGTTATGTGAGTTGCGGCTGTGCCGCCGATATACAGATAGAGGACTACATCGAGTACTTCGGTCAAGACCCCGCGGTCAAGGTTATTCTGGCTTACATCGAGGGGCTGGCCGACGGCAAACGCTTTTTGGAAAAGGTGTCCAAAGTGACGCCGCAGAAGCCGGTGATAGTGCTCAAGCCGGGGAAAACGGATGCCGCTGCCAAGGCCATTGTCTCCCACTCCGGCGCGCTAGCGGGAACAGACGATATCTACGACGCAGCTTTCAAGAGCATCGGTGTGCTGAGGGTGGACAGCCCGGAGGAACTTTTGGACGTGGCTATCGGTTTTCTCACCCAGCCGCTGCCACGGGGAAGGAATGTGGCTATTCTTACCCCCGGGGGCAGTTACGGCGTGCTCTGTGCCGATGCCTGTGCTAGTGAGGGGCTCAATGTAGTCAAGTTGCCCCAGAAGGTCATCGCCGAGCTGGACAGAGTCTTCCCACCAAGGTGGAGCCGGGGAAACCCGGTGGACCCTGCTGGGGACAGGAACTTTATCACCTATCTTACGGCGCCGATGAAGCTGCTTAAAGTGGACGAGGTGGACGCCCTGATCTTCATGGGCTTCGGCGGCTTTTCCATCTTTGCCTCTCTGTTTGCCTCCTTCGCCAGGAACAGCAGCGGCGCTTTCAGTGTCCGGGTGCCCATGCAGCAGGGGCCGCAGGAGCTCTTGCCCGGGCTGCGCCGGGCACTGGAGTCCAAAGATGTTGAGCAGATAAAAGGGGCGCTGTACCCGGTGATCTCAGCCCTGGCGATGTTTACCGGTACCTACAACGAGCAGGAGGTTGACGACTTCTGCCGGCTGGTAGCCTCGGCAGTCGCTGCTGGCAGGATAGATGCCCTGCTTCTCCTTGGTGCTTTCCGACCCCTGGAGACCACCGTTGCCAGCCAGGGTGCCAGCAGTGACAGACTTGTCCCGGAAGAGGCGATAGCCCGTTTTTTCAGAGCGGTGGCGGAGCAGTGGGTCAGTGATTATGGAAAACCGGTACTTACCACAACTTTCTTTGCCGAGGACCAGCCACGCTTGGTAGGGTCACATTATGTCTACCGCTCTGGCACGCATGCTGCCAGGGTACTGGCCAAAATGGTGGAGTATAAGGAGTTTCTGGAAAAGGTGGGCGTTTATCGGGAGCGCGAGCCGTTGGGTCGAGAGGCGCTGACATAAGGCCATTTCAGGGCGGTTTGCCCTGTTGAGTCATATTTCTGCAGGAGGGACAGAATGTTGTGCGGTAAGTATGGGTTGATGATGATGGTATTTTTGCTGGCCCTTGTGGTGCCGGGGTGTGCCCCGGGGGTTGGTGACCAGGGCTGTAGTACGTTGCAAGCTGAGCTGGAGAGCGTGAAAGCTGAGCTTGAGAGGGTAAAAGCTGAACTGGAGAGAACAAAGGCCCAGTTAACGACGGCAAAAAGTGCTACGCTGGACGAGCTTCTGCGCAACAGACGGTCGGTGCGGGAGTACAGCAGGGAACCTTTGACCAAAGAGGAGGTGATGAAGCTGTTGTGGTCGGGGCAGGGGATCACCAGGCCGCCGCGGTACCGTACCGCGCCATCGGCGGGGGCACTTTACCCGCTCGAGTTGTATGTGGCGGTGGGCAATGTGGTGGGACTGAGGCCCGGCGTATATAAGTATGACCCTGTGGAGAATGATATCAAGCTGGTGAAGGAAGGGGATGTGCGGAGGGAGCTGGCTGTGGCAGCATTGCTTCAGCCCTGTGTGGAGTATGGTGCCATTGACATCATCATCGCTGCTGTATATGAGAGGACGAAGGTGAAATATGGTCAGCGGGGTGAGCGGTACGTCCATATCGAGGTGGGGCATGCTGCCCAGAATATCTGTTTGCAGGCTGTGGCTTTGGGGCTGGGGCTGGTTACGGTAGGTGCTTTTGACGATGCCAGTGTAGCTAGGATCGTCGGACTGGCCAGGGACGAGGCGCCGCTCTATATCATTCCTGTTGGAAGATTGAAGTAGGCCGCTGAAAGAAGATTACAGGAGCGACCGTTGGCGGCCGCCCCTGTAATCTTTGCCCGGTGGTGGGGCTTAGGGTTTACCTTTGTCCTTGCCTTTGTTAAGCCCCTTGCCGGCATCAGGGCCTGTCACCTGTTCTGTAGCCCCTACCTGCTGCTCGGCTTTGTTCTCCTGTCTTATTCTGTTTCTCACCCTCAGTTTCTGTTCCTCGCCGCTATTCTGCGTCTGTTCTGTTACAGCGACCTGTTGGAGTTCTAGGTTCTTATCAACAGATTTGCCCCACTTCCAGCGTAAGTTGAACGGCTTTTGCAGCCCCGGCGCTGTGAGGATGCCTTTGCCCGGCACCCCGCGCAGCCTCAATATCTGTGACTTTGTCAGTGTGACGTTATCGGTAAAGTTATCGGTAACATTGTCGGTGGCATTATCGCCGGTTGTGGTGCCGGACTCGAGGGCGGTGTCCAGTACTGCCTCCGATTGGGCGTTTACAGTGCCTGACAGTGCAGGCGTCAGCAATAACACCAGACTTAATATCAGCGATAGGCCCCAGTTCTTCATTTTATCCTCCGAAACAACATTGTTTTATTGTTTTCACCCAGTTATAACGGGGCACATGGGGTAAGGGTTTAGCCCGGAGGTGGTAATGGCTACCGCCGCAGGTTACTGGCTGTGAACCTTTGGCTTGAACTGGTACTTGGAGGGCGACTGATTGTTGTTGGTTGGCTTGTCTGTTGGCGATGGAGCTGTTTGCTGCTGGGGGTTGGCATCCTGCCCGCTGCTGTCTTTCTGCTCCTGACTGTCGGCGTTATCTTTGCTTTCGTTATCTTTGTCGTCGGGCTCTTGACCAGACCTTCGGTAGCCCTTTTCGGATATCCTGTCGATGGCTTTCTGTAGCGCTGGTCTTGCCTCAGGGGACGCCTCGTCCATGGCTTTGCGCAGTGCGGTGAGGCTACGACTGGTGCTGTTTTCCAGCGCTGTCCTCAAGCGCTCTGCTCTTTCTGTTTTTGTCCTTTCGGTAGTCCTTTGGCTCTTTGTCCCGACGGCGGAGCCCTCAGTCGTTGCGGTGGGGCTGGTGGTCTCCTCTTTTTGTGGAGTCGGCTGTTCGGGTGCTGGTGTGGGCTTCGGGGAAGGAGCCGGCGATGGCGTGGTGGTCACTGATTCCTCTGCCGGAGGCGGCGTTGATTGAGTGACAGGGACAGTGGTTGTGACCGCTAGTTCAGTGGGGGCGATGTCTGCTATCTTGGCGATGGTGGTGCTGGCTATCTCGAGATGGGTAGCCAGCTTTTCTGCGGTGGTGGTTGCCAGCTCTGTCTTTCCCTGTGCCGCCATGGTCTCGATTTCGATGACGCGTTTTTCTGCCAGCCTGGTGTGAATTTCAGCCTTGGCGGACTCGGAGAAGGTGAGGGCTAACCTTGCCTGCTCTGTAGCCAGCTTTACGGGATAGAGGGTGTCGTCGGGCATGGCATCCGAAGCAGCGGCTGCGGTGCTGATGCCACTCACCACCACGATGACTATGGCAGTAAGGGCCACCGCCCAGGCAGTGCTCCAGTTAAATCCCCTGGCAACCGGCTTCTGTTTTTGTCGGCGGGCATACTCGAAAGCGCCCTGGAGCCTAACGCCGGTCCAGTGCCGAAATTCCGGTCTGGGCTGGATATAGGAGCCTCTCCTGCCGATGTCAAAAGCGGTGCGTATCAATTTCTCCAGCTCTGCGGCATGCTCCGGATAGCTGGCAAGGCAGCTTTCCAGGCTTTCGCCAGAGCGTATTCGCTCATAGCACTCATTGAATATGTCGGCTAATTTCCTTGCCATTTATTCCTCTATCCTACCAAGAAGCGCTTTTCTCAGTGACATGGTGGCGTTGAACTGGAGGGCTTTGATCGTACCCTCGCTTTTGCCCAGCACCTTGGCCGTTTCGGCTATGGAGAGCTGGGCGATGAAACGCAGGGTAGCCACATCTCGCTGTGCTTCGGGCAATTTCTCCAGGGCCATTCTCAATTGCTCCACCTCGTACTGCCTTTCGCTCATCTCCACGGGGTCTTCCACCGTAGCCAGGTGCGCCTCGTTGAAATCGACTCTTTTTCCCCTGGACATCTTCCTAACATGGTCTATAACGGTATTGTGGGCGATCTTAAACAGCCAGGAAGTGAAGGGCAGGTCCCGCCATTTGTAATTACCGATCGCCTCCAGGGCTTTAATAAACACCTCCTGTGTTAAGTCCTCAGCTTCAGCCTGACTCCTAACTCTGGCGTAAACATAGCGGTAAATGCGGTCAAAGTTCGCATTGTACAGTTGCGTAAAGGCCGTCTGGTCACCGTTTACCGCCTGTTTTACTAAATATTCTTCACTTCCTAGCACCAGGTGGAACCTCTTGCATTTGCCTGAGAGGGCATCTCAGGGGGTCTATTCGCCTGGTGTCTATTATATAAAACGGGGCCCGACCGTGAAAGTTTATGTATCCGACTTTCGTTTGTACTCGATTTGGCATAAGGGGCTGTCCTGCAGTAAAATGCTGCTTTAGTCATGCCTTTGTCTGATGTGTCAGGAACCAGCCCGCAGGAGCCAGCGATGAATAGAGATAGCGACTTCGACCGCATTTTTTACCCCAGGACGGTGGCAGTGGTAGGAGCTTCCGGGGAGCCGGGCAGACCGGGATATCAGTTCATGCGGACGCTGCTGGAGTTTGGGTATCGGGGCAAGCTGTACCCGGTAAATCCGGAAGCGCCGGAGGAGATTCTTGGATTCAGGACTTATCCAAACGTGCGGGACGTGCCTGATGTGATCGATTTTGCCTTTGTCACTGTTCCCGCGGCTGCTGTGCCCGGGGTCATCGGCGACTGTGTGGCGAAGGGAGTGGCGGGAGTGGAGGTCTTCACCTCCGGATTCAGGGAAGTCGGAGAAGAAGGCAGGAAGCTCGAAGAAGAGATGGTAAAACTGGCTAAAGGCAAGCTACGGATTATAGGTCCCAACTGTTTTGGCGTCTACTGCCCGCGTGGTGGGCTGACACTGCTTCCTGGCGCGAGATTACCTTCGGAGAGCGGTGACGTTGCCTTCATCTCGCAAAGTGGCGGGCTGGCACTATATTTTGCCTGGGCAGCCAGCGGGTGCGGTTTGAGGTTCAGCAAGGTTATCAGCTATGGCAATGCCTGTGACCTGAACGAAAGTGACTTTGTCGAGTATTTCAGCGGAGATGAGGAGACCAAAATCATTGCCGCCTATTTAGAAGGGGTGAAAGATGGCAGTCGCTTTTTCCGGCTGGTCCGCGGTCTCCTGGGAAAGAAACCGGTTATCCTGTGGAAAGGCGGGCTCACCCAAACCGGGGGTAGGGCGGTGAGCAGCCATACTGGTTCCCTGGCCGGAGATAAGGCAGTGTGGCGGGCATTTTCCTATCAGACCGGTGCCGTGCTGGTGGACGACTTTGAAGAGCTTGTTGATGCCGTGCTGTTTTTCCGGCAGTGCCGGCGTAATGTTGACAGAAGGGTGGCGGTAATAGGTGGTGGCGGGGCTGTGGGGGTAGCTGCGGGCGATATTTGTGAACGGGTGGGGCTGGTGGTGCCACCGGCGCCTGTGGAATTGCAGCAGCAGTTGAGGGCGCTGTTGCCGCCGGTGGGGACAAGCACCAGAAACCCGTTTGACATCGGTGCACCGGTATTGCCGGCGCCGTTATTCAGGAAGGTGCTCGAACTCCTGCTCGCTTGGGAAGGGATAGACGCGGTGATAATAGACCGCGTATATCTCTATGGGCTGGGAGGCCTGAATGGCGTGCCGGAAAGTGGTTGTGCAGAGCGGCTTGAGGTCGTCCTGGACCTACAGAGGAGGACCGACAAGCAGTTTGTGGTGGTCACTGAGGAGCTTACCACCGCTGCCGACAAAATAGAGGCGGAGGTGGAGAGGAGGTGGGCGCAGCAGAGGTTGTTCGACGGTGGCGTAGCTTTTGCCCCCTCGCTCACCAGGGCAGCTACGGCTTTAGCCAGGGTCTGCTGGTACCAAGACAAAGTGCGTTCACTGCTGGCTGAAGTGTGACGCACAGCCTACGGCATGTATTAGAAATAAGCAGGCCCCTGGATGCAGAACCAGCGCACGCCGGCGTTTATAGACCTTTGTTGGCGATGTAGATGGCGAGGTCGGCGAGGCGGCAGCTATACCCCCATTCATTATCGTACCAGGCGAGGACCTTGACCATGTTGCCCATGGCCATGGTACTGAGGGCATCGAATATTGAACTGGCCGAGTCGCCTTTGAAGTCTGAACTCACCAGCGGCTCATCACAATAGCGCAGGATTCCGTTGAGCTTACCCTGTGCAGCGGACTTGAAAACTCCGTTGACCGCATCTGCAGTCACCTCTTTCTCCAGGTCAGCTACGAAGTCACACATGGAGACTGTGGGCACTGGTACTCTGTAGGCAACGCCGTCGAGCTTACCTTTGAGCTCGGGGATGACAAGCCCGATTGCCCTGGCGGCGCCGGTGGTGGTGGGGACTATGTTCAGCGCTGCAGCACGGGCACGGCGCAGGTCTGAGTGGTACATATCGAGCAGCCTCTGGTCGTTGGTATAAGCGTGGATTGTGGACATGAAACCACGGACGACTCCGAAGTTTTCGTGCAGCACCTTTACCACCGGGGCAATGCAGTTGGTGGTGCAGGACGCGTTAGAGATTACCCTGTGTTTTTCCGGGTCATATTTGTCCTCATTGACACCGAGGACTATGGTGATATCTTCTCCTTTAGCTGGTGCTGAGATGATGACCTTCTTAGCGCCATTCTGGAGGTGGACAGCGGCTTTGGAGGCATCGGTGAACAGCCCGGTGGACTCGATCACTATGTCAGCCCCCAGGGCACGCCAGGGGATTTTTGCCGGATCACGCTCGGCAAGCACCTTTACTTTCTTGCCGTTGACCATGATTCCATCGCTGACCGCCTCTACCTTACCCAGATAAACGCCGTAGGTACTATCATATTTCAGCAGGTGGGCGTTGGTCTTGGCGTCGGTGAGGTCGTTAATTGCTACTATTTCGAGCTTGCCGGCATAGTGCTGGGTTATAGCCCTGAAGACCAGCCTGCCGATGCGCCCGAAACCGTTGATGCCGATTTTTATTGCCATTATCCTGTCCTCCCTGTCAACTTTGGGACTATTGCCTATTATAGCTTACCTTTATCCTAGTGCCAATACCCCCCCTGATATTCCAATCAGCGGTGACCTCCAGCCTTAATGGTCTAATGGTGCTGACCAGGTCGTCCAGAATTCGGTTGGTGGCGGCTTCGTGGAACATTTCCACCATGCGGTAGCTGGTGAGGTAAAACTTGAGTGACTTAAGCTCGATGATCTCTCTGTCGGGCACATATCTTATGTTGATCGTCGCCCAGTCCGGTTGCCCCGGGTTGAGCGGACAGAGGCAGGTGAACTCGGTGGTAGCTATTTCCACCTCGTATTCTCTTCCGGGGTAGGGGTTGGGCAGGGCTATCAGCAGGTCTCTCTGGGGCTGTGGCTTGTATTTGAGCTTCAGCCCCTTCACCTTCCTTTTAAGCTGCTCCATTTCTCCCCTCCTCACTCTCCTGTCCAGTACAGGTCCAGGCCGTCTTTGGTGAACTTTTGTGCTTTGCCCTTGCTCATAAGATATTTAAGGTGGGCCAGCGTTTCCAGCACCGCCAGGCGCTTGTCGAAATTAGATAGCTTGGAGAATGGTATTGGTTCTCCTGTGGGCATCCACAGTATCTCGCTGGCTATCTGGTAGGCGGTCTTCATCTCGTCCTCGGCGGCGATGACTATCGCCCGTTCCCGTTCCTGATGATGGTACAGCAGTTCGTTGATGCGCAGCCTGATCCCGGAAAAAACGGAGCCATGTCCCGGGAAGACGAGGTTGATATCCAGCTGTGTCAGGGCTTCCAGTGCAGCCAGGAAGTCGCCCAGGGGGTTGTCTCCCGACTGCGGATGGAAGCCAACATGGGGGGTGATGTCGGGCAGGACGTGGTCGCCGGAGAACAGGAACTTCCTCTTAGGTTCGTAAAGGCAGAGGTGCCCCGGTGAGTGCCCCGGGGTGAAGATTACCTTAAGCTCCGTGGAGCCGACCGAGATTTTTTCTCCCCCCTTCAGCTTAGTATCGGCGGCCACCATGCCCACGAAGTCGCGCAGCGGCATAGCCACTTCGACGAATTCTGACAGGTATTCTTCGGGGACGCCGTTTGACTGGAGGAGCCCCCTTATCTCCGCCAGCAGGCCTTCCGGGTTCTGATAGCGGGACTCCAGTAACTTCTCTTCGGTCTCAGTAAAGGCGACTGTGGCGCCGGTCATCTGTTTCAGTTTGGCTGCCATCCCGTAGTGGTCGGGATGGATATGGGTGATGATGATGTGGGTTATGTATTTGAATCCGATACCGCCCATCCGGAGGCCCTCCCTGAGCGCGGCAAAGGTTTCAGGCGTGTCGAAACCGGTGTCTATGAGCACATTACCTTTGTCGCCCTGGAGCACATAGGCGTTAACGTGGTCGAGTGTGCCACCCGGGAGAGGGATTTTTATCTGGTGTACGCCCTGGACTATTTCCATTATTTGCCCCCTTGTCTTAGAAGGAACTCTTTGTCTGGAAAGCGGGCTCTGGGTCCGAGCTCCTCTTCTATCCTGAGCAGGCGGTTGTACTTCGCCACCCGCTCGCTGCGGCAAGGTGCACCGGTCTTGATTAGTCCCGAACCGACAGCCACTGCCAGATCAGCGATGGTGGTGTCTTCTGTCTCTCCAGAGCGGTGGCTGATTATAGTCAGCCAGCCAGCCCTCTGTGCCCTCTTCACCGTGTTTATGGTCTCGGTAAGCGTGCCCACTTGGTTGGGCTTGATCAGGACGGCGTTGGAAGCTTTCCTGGAGATGCCCGTCTCAAGGCGATTGAGGTTGGTAACATAAAGGTCGTCACCCACCAGGGTAACCTTGCTGCCCAGTCTGGCGGTGAGGGCTATCCAGCCATCCCAATCGTCCTCAGCCAGCCCGTCCTCGATGCTTACGATGGGGTACTCCGCCACCCAGCGGGCGTAGTAGTCAATGAGCTCGTTGCTGGTGAGGGTGGTCCCTTCCAGGCGCAGGACGTACATATTATCCTCACAAAAGCTACTGGCTGCCGGGTCCAGGGCTATAAAGCAGTCACTGCCCGCCCTATAGCCGGCAAGGTCAATAGCAGCCAGTATCAGCTCTATTGCCCGCTGGTTCGATTTCAGTGAGGGGGCGAAGCCACCCTCGTCGCCGACATTGGTACTTAGCCCTTTATCCTCAATCACGCGTTTCAGCGCGTGGTAGATTTCGGTGCCCATCTGCAGCGACCTTTTGAAGCTGGGAGCGCCGGCCGGCACCACCATAAACTCCTGGAAGTCGGTGGAGTCGGCGGCATGCTTTCCGCCGTTGAGGATGTTCATCATCGGTATTGGCAGGAGGTCAGCTGATTCTCCACCGAGGTAGCGGTATAAGGGCAGACGAAGGGAGGCGGCTGCCGCCCTGGCTACTGCTAGAGAAACGCCGAGGATAGCATTGGCGCCGAGCCGGGACTTATTGGCTGTACCATCGAGCTTGATGAGCTTTTCGTCGATCGATTCCTGGTCTGAGGCTGCCATGCCGATCAGGGCCGGGGCTATCTCCTCACGGACGTTGTCCACTGCCTTAACGACGCCGAGTCCGCCGTAGCGACTTTTATCGCCATCGCGCAGTTCCACAGCTTCATATTTGCCGGTGCTGGCGCCGGAGGGGACAGCGGCGGTACCGACGGTACCATCGGACAGCTCCACATCGACCTCAATAGTGGGGTTACCTCTGGAGTCCAGGATTTCGCGGGCGGATATTCTTTCAATGGTGGTTGTCGCTTTCATCAGGCAGCCTTAACCTCTTTTCCGTTCCTTTGCCAGGGCTATTGCCTTTTCCACGGCATCCACGGCATCTTCGGCGATGGTGATCGACCTGTCCTCTTTACCCCCTTTGGAAAAAGACCAGGTGTTCAAACCGACCACCGGGGTGCCGTTTTTAAGGGCGAAGGCTATCTCGCTGAGCGTCCCGTACTCACCGCCTATGGCGATGATAGCCTGGGCCGTTTTCACTATCAGCAGGTTTCTGGCCTCGCCCAGTCCGGTGGCGATGGGTATTTGTACGAAGTTATTGGCCGATGAAGTGCTGTCCCCGGGCAGAATGCCGATGGTCATTCCCGATTCTAGCACAGCGCCTTTACAGGCAGCCTCCATCACTCCCGACAGCCCGCCGCACAATAGTATTGCCCCACGCTTGGCCAGCTCTCTGCCCACGGTCTCTGCCAGGGCAGCCTCCTGAGGGGAACATTGGCCGCTACCTATCACTCCGATGACTATTTTCCTTTCCGGCTTACCCATCGGACCACTTTGACCTGAAAGCGTGAAAAGTTCGTGGGCAATTATACCATCCAGACTTGGGACTGTACAAAGCTGCTAGGTAAAAAGAGTTATAAAGGCTCTGAGGTCAAATGCGAGCATTGGAGGCACGCTTGAAAAAGATGAGGGCAACTAGCAGCACGAGGAAAACAGGGACTGGAATTACCAGGAGGCCCATGGTGGTGCCTGCCAGACCTGCTACCCATCCTATTGCCGGTGCTCCGATGGCTATCCCGGCGGTAAGCAGGGCATGGAACATGCCGGTAGCCAGTCCGCGCTCATCGCTATTTGTGTGGTCTATAATAAGTGCCGAGGTCGAGGGAAATAAGAGACCATAACCTACGCCGTAGAGGGCCATCACCATGGCGAGCAGCCAGAAGCTGGACATTGCTGGTAGTACGGTTAGCGAAAGAACAATGCACGCCAGCCCGGCGACCAGTGGCTTTAGCCGTCCTGCCCTGTCGGCGACAGCACCACTGGGTAACTGGGCGACAATAAACATTGCGGAAAAGACGGTGAGCAACATACCAACCTCGAAAGCCCCCATGCCCAGTTTTTTCACATAGATCGGCAGAAGTGTAGCCACACCGCCGAAGGTAAAGAAATGCGCAAATATGGCTGCGTAGGAGATTACCAGTCCTTTCCTGGCGAAAAGGCGTTTGACTCCCTGGATACCGCCGTCCGTTGATGGTGCAGGCGTTGTCATCTCTATCCGACTATTAGCAGGCAATAACAGACTCAGGAGCGCAGCTATAGCTACAACAATTGCGCCAAACAGGAAAAGCGCTTTGAAACCTAGGCGAGAAGCTATAAGCCCGCTCACCGGGTAACCTATTAGAGAAGCGCTGGCCAAGGCCATACCATACAGGGACATAGAGCGGCCCGTTCTCTCCCTTTGCGAATAGTTGGCGATAACTGACATGGTTGAGGGGGCGACCATGGCTCCACCGGCGCCGTGAAGGATTCGCACCAGAGCAAGGTGCCATGACTTTCCTGACAGGGCATAGAGCACCATGCTAAAAGCATCGCCAACCAGCCCGATAATCAGCGGTACTTTGTGGCCCACCTTGTCAATCCATCGGCCGAAGACGATGTTGGCTGGAGTATTGATGATGGAGTAGAGGCCGACGATCAGCCCCACCATTCCTATGCTGGCACCGAGACTGGATGCGTAAAGGGCAATGACGGGTATCAACAGATAGGTGTCGAGAAAACCAAGAAAAGTGATGACCGATGTTAGTGGTAAGACCCAATTGGCTATCCGCTGCGGTGCCACCATAAACTTTTATAGTATATCATATATAGTATATCATAGCATGTGATAAATAGAGGTAGGACCGACTGACCAGGCGTCTCTGCCGGTAAGGTGAAAAGACCGATGTTTGTCTCCACGGGCAGTCTTGCGCAATCGAGGGTGACTTCGAGTTGTGGAAAGGTCTGGGGGTTGTCTATTGCCAGATGATCCTGCTTACCGAGTAGGGTGGAATTTCAACCTCGTCGCTTGCAGGTATTATCCGCACTGATGGCGCTGCTTTTAAGTAGTCCTCGGTAGGGATAACCTGTGAGCTTTCAATCCTAGCGGGGGACTTCCCGGAGATGAAGCCTGCCAGGGTCAATTTTTTGGCTTCGGGGCTGGCATTATGGATAATTACCGTGGTTGTGTCCCCTTTTTGGAGCTCCAGCGCCTCGATGTCATAGTAGCTTTCCTCAGCGGTCACGCCGCTATTGATCAATCGTGCACCATTTACTGTCAACTTCCGGTAGACTGCCCCGCCGTTTGCTGCCTCGTTGAACCATTTCAGTATTATTGCGGACCCGATCGGAATGTAGGTATTGCTTTTAATATCGCGCCGGAATAGGGACAGTGGCCCGCCTGAAAAATTAAGCATATGATACAGGGCCATTGTTACCGAGGGATGTTCCAGGAACTTCATTAGCATGCGGGTGGTGAGGTGGATGTTAAGACCGAGGATCGGCGTTGTGGGGTCCGATAGATTCGCAATCCCCGGAAAGGAGCCGCTGAACTCCGTAATCCAGATTTCCTTGCCACCGAGCTGCTTCTCGATGGCGGCGATGGCTTCATCGACTCCCTGGTCGCAGCGGGCCATCAGGGAGGGGAACACCCTGTCCATGCCTTCAGGCAATGCCGCTTTCATCTCGGTACCGACGATGCGCTCCACCGCTGGGTACATATGTATGGTCACGGCGTCAAACCAGGGCTCAGGTCTAAGCGCCTCGTCCCACCTTTTCAGGGATGCTGGATATACAAGCTTGCCATCGACGACTGAGGCGTTGAAACGACTTGCCGCCGCCTGGACCGCAAATTTTGTCCCCGGGAAGACATACGGCTGCAGCGAGTCCCTGTATTCTTTCATAACGCGCATCGAGGTTGGTGCGTCCGGCCACTTTCTCAGCACATTGGGGTCACCGAGCATTGCGAGCCAAAACTCGTTACCGAGCTCGATGTACCGGGGTAAAACGCCCTGGTCTCTCATACTTTTGAACCAGGCCACCTGGTCAGGGATCGACGATGTCTCCAGGTTCACTAGTAAAACGATTTCGGCACCGATTTCCTGGCTGAACTGGTGGTACTGTTCGATGAAGACGCCCTGTGGGTGAAGCTTCCTGACCTGCTCTGCTAAATTGGCGTAAAACCGGTAGGTAGCCGAACTGTCAGGCCGGACATCGAGCTCCAGATGGCCTGAACGCCAGTTGTAGTAGTTGCCGACCATCCCTCCGGGAAAGCGCACGAAAGCCGGGGACATTTCTTTGGCGATGGCCACCTTTGTCGGGTCGTCAATAAGGTGCTCATACAGTGGCACGGCTTGGAGACCCAGCAGGCGCGCCGGTAGCTCTCTGGGTCCTGCTGTTCTAACTAGGTCTGTTTTGCCTTTGCTTGGGACTGTGGTCGAAATGGGGGCTGTCTCGTCTGGGTGGTCGGGTGGGGATGGTGCTATAGGTTGATTTACGCAACCAGTGAGTACAATCGTAGTTACGATTACGAAGATTATTATCCCTTTAGTCATGTCCACCAACCGCGAGTTACATTCTACACCAAGGGGTTATCTCGCTGCATCATTTGCTGCCTACGCTGTTACGGTGCAGTGGTCGACACCCGGCGGGGGCTGGCGCCCGGTGTGTCACCGAACATCAAAGCCTTAATGGTGGACCTCGCCCTCCGCAACCCCAGGCTGATTATCGCCTCTGCAATTGGGACAACGATGATGCTGTCATGAGCTGCCGCCACGTTCAAAGACATATTTCCAGATGAGGGCCGCGATAATGCCTCCTATTATGGGTGCGACGATGAAGAGCCAGAGCTGCACAAGGGCATCGCCGCCGACAAAGACGGCTGGCCCGAGGCTTCTCGCTGGGTTTACCGAGGTGCCCGTGATCGGTATTCCCACCAGATGGATCAGCACGAGGGCCAGGCCTATGGAGAGGCCGGCAAACCCTTTGGGCGCGTCCTTATGCGTGGAGCCGAATATCACGAAAAGGAACAGGGCTGTTAAAACTATCTCTGCAATAAGACACGCCACCAGGGAATACCCCCCAGGAGAATGGTCTCCATATCCGTTCTGCCCCAGCCCGTTTGTTGCCAGGGAGTAATCGAGGTTACCGATAGCAATGGCGAGCAGTATCCCAGCCCCGATTATGGCGCCTATACATTGGGCGATGATGTAGAAGACTGCATCCCTTCCCTTAATCTTGCCTGCGACTAGCATGGCAACCGTTATCGCTGGGTTGATGTGACATCCGGAGATATTGCCTATTGCATAGACCATTGCAAGTACGGTCAGGCCGAAGGCGAACGAGATTCCGGTAAACCCTATATACTTGCCAGCGATTACCGCACTACCGCAGCCAATTAAGACGAGAAACAAGGTCCCTATCAGTTCAGCCCAGTATTTTTTCAATTCTTCTGCCCCTCCTTTCCGAATTTGCCACATTATAGCCTGACTACTCGGTCACCGCAATGGGGTCGCCTGGTTATCTGTAGCTTTGAGGTAGATGGGTGACATAAGTAGCGTAGAAGGTGTTACGGGGAAGGTGTTGAAAGCCATCTAACAACGATGCCGGACTTAGTGGCGAAAGGTCGGTAAAAATCAAGGGGTAGCTAATACTGTAGCTTTGCTGCATAGCGACGGAATGGTAATTGCGCGGCGGTTACCAAAGGGGTTTGGTTGAGCTATTATACCGCGATCTGGGAAAGAGGGACGGCGGTCGCTGGTAGCGTTTTCATTTTTGCCAGGCGAAGGCCTGTCATGATAAGTTATAGGTGGCCCGTGGTCGTAACGCCAAGACAAGCACGGTCTTCTCCGGGGACGTAAGCGATGGCAGGCATGAAATCGTCTAACTCTGGCCCAATTCAGTTCAGAAGCGAGCGGTTGCAGCCAAGGATCCTGGTGCGGGACACCTCGGGGAAGCTGAACGAGGTGACGGTTCCCATAGAAGTCCGTTTCGATCCATTGACCGGACAATCATGCCGGCTGGTTGAATTCTCTCTGCAGAGGATCCGCCGGCCCGATTTATCGGCATTGGTGCAGCGGTCGCTGGAGATGCCGTGTCCGTTCTGCATGCCCCTTATAGAGAAGGCAACCCCCAGATTTCCCCCTGAGATTGTACCCGAGGGCACCATCCGCATCGGCAGGGCTGTGGCCTTCCCCAATGCCAGACCGTACGATGTTTACGGTGCTGTGGTGGTTATCTCTGATGAGCATTTTATCCCGTTAACCGAGTTTACGCTTGAGACCCTGGTGAACGCCCTGCTGGCGGCACAGGAGTATATCGTCAGGGTCAAGCGGGCCGATGCCCAGGTGAGGTTTGATTTCATAGCCTGGAATTTCTTACCTCCTTCCGGTGGCAGCCTGGTGCACCCACATATTCAGTGCAATGCCGGCTATTTCCCTACCTTCTATCAGAAGCAAGTCCTGGAAGCTTGTGATAAGTATCACCAAGCCACAGGCAGGAATTTCTGGAGCGATCTGGTGGAGGAGGAGAGACGCAGGCAGGAAAGGTATATCGGGACGACAGGTAATGCTTGCTGGCTGACGGCTTTTGCCCCCAGGGGGCGTCTCATGGACGTGCTGACAGTATTCCCGGGCAGGAGTTCGATTACAGAATTGTCTGAGGAAGACTTTCGCCAGCTGGCGACCGGCCTGCTTAACATATTCCGCTATATGGACGAGCTGAATCTGGTCAGCTTTAATCTTTCCACCTACTCGGGCACGGATAGCAACCGCTTCTGGACGCATGTGCGAATTATACCTCGCTCGCTTCTGTTATATACACCTATAGAAACAAACGACCATTTTTACCTGCAGGTGTTACATGATGAAAGCGTCTGTCTGCTGTCGCCAGAGGTTGCCTGTCAGGAGTTGAAAAAGCGGTTTTTCCCAACGGCTTGACCCCGGTGCTTTTGTCTTCAACCTGCGGCATCCCGGTCCATCTCACCATTCTCTTACGACCATCGGACTTATCTACCGGGTGGCGCCCGGCGCGCAGACTGCTATGTTTAGGGTAGCTTTCAGCCAGGGCGGCTCTCCTTCTCACCGTTCATTATCGGTGCTATACTAAAATTTGAACAGATGACGGACGCAAGCCTTAGCGCAGTAAAACAGAGAATAGAAAAGCTGCGTGAGCAGATAAACTACCACAATTACCGCTACTATGTTCTGGACAGCCCTGAGATCAGCGATGCTGAGTATGATGAGCTCATGCGGGAGCTCAGGGAGCTGGAGGCGAAGTACCCCCAATTTGTCACACCTGATTCGCCGACGCAGAGAGTAGGGGCGGCGCCGGTGGAGGAATTCGGCGTCGTGGAGCACCCTCAACCGCTGCTCAGTCTGGCAAACGCTTTTGACGACGAAGACCTCGAGGGGTGGTATCGCCGGGCGGCAAATCTTCTGGGCAACCGTAAGTTCGATTTTGTCTGCGAACTCAAGATAGACGGGCTGGCGGTGGCGCTAACTTATGTGAACGGGCTGTTCGAAATCGGGGCCACCCGTGGCGATGGTTTCAGGGGAGAGAACATAACCCAGAACCTGAGGACGATTAAGAGCATACCCCTTTCCGTTCCGCGGGACAAAGCCCCGCAGCGGTTTGAGGTCAGGGGTGAGGTCTATCTGTCGAAAACTGGCTTCAAGAAACTGAATGAGGAGCGGGCTAAGGAGGGGCAGCCGCTTTTTGCCAACCCGCGCAACGCTGCTGCCGGCTCGGTGAGACAACTTGACCCCCGCATCACCGCTCAGCGTCCTCTGGACATTTTTATCTATCAGTTGGGCTGGGCTGAGGGCGGCACGGTGCCGGACACACACTGGGACATCCTGCAATATCTGAAGTCCCTGGGCTTCAAGGTCAACCCCAACATTGCCCGCTGTGACACGCTTGATGAAGTGAAGAAACATTATGCCTATTGGGTGGAACAGCGTGAGAGGTTGCCTTACGATGTCGATGGCGTGGTGGTGAAGATCAACCCCATTCCTTATCAGGTGGAGCTGGGCTATGTGGGCAGGGAGCCGAGATGGGCGATCGCCTACAAGTTCCCCGCCACGCAGGCTACCACCCGCCTTATAGATATCGGCATCAACGTGGGCAGGACGGGCAGCCTCAATCCCTACGCCATCCTTGAGCCGGTGCAGGTGGGAGGGGTGACCGTCAAGAGCGCTGCCTTGCACAATGAGGAGGACATCCACCGCAAGGACATTCGCATAGGTGACTGGGTCATCGTACAAAGGGCTGGCGAGGTGATCCCGGAGGTGGTCGGTCCCATAATCAGCCGGCGCACCGGTGAGGAAAAAATCTTCCGCATGCCCAGCCGGTGTCCCGTCTGCGGTGCAGAGGTGATAAAGCCCGAGGGTGAGGCGATGCACCGCTGCACCAACGCTGCCTGCCCGGCCCAGGCACTGGAGCGGATAAAGCACTTCGTCAGCCGCAATGCCATGGACATAGAAGGCATCGGCGAAAAGATGTCCCTGGCTTTGTTCGAAGCCGGGCTGGTCAGGGACGTGGGCGATATTTACTATCTCACCAGGGAGCAATTGCTGACGCTGGAAAGGATGGCGGACAAGAGCGTCTCCAACATCATCAACTCCATAGAAAAAAGCAAAGACCGTCCGCTGTCCCGGGTGATATTTGCTTTGGGGATAACGCACGTCGGCGAGGAGACTGCCGAGCTGCTCGCAGAGCACTTCCACAGCATTGACGAACTTGCCAAAGCTTCCCGGGAGCAATTAATGGAAATTCCATCTATCGGGCCGAAGATCGCTGATAGCATCGTAGCCTTCTTCCGCCAAGAGCAGAACCATAATATCATCGAAAAGCTGCGCCGGAAGGGAGTCAGGCTGGAGGAGAAAAAGGCCGAAGCCAAGGAGCTACCACTGGCCGGGCTGGAGTTTGTCATCACCGGCAGGCTGGAATCCTCCACCCGTCAGCAGGCCGAGGCCAGGATAAAAGCCCTCGGCGGCAAGGCAGGCTCCGATGTCACCAGAAAGACGAATTATCTGGTAGTCGGTGCCGAGCCCGGGTCCAAGCTCGACCGTGCCCGGGCCCTCGGGATCAAACAGCTCACTGAGGCAGAATTTCTTGAGTTACTCAGAGAAGCGGAAGAAAAAGTAAAGCGAAGTTAAATCCGCTTGCGAAGACCGTAGAAGGGGCATTCCTCCAAAAAAGGCGATAGATGAAGTTAATAGTAGGCTTGGGCAACCCGGGTAAAGCATATGCCCTAAACCGGCACAACGTTGGCTTCCGTTGCATCGATTTTCTGGCGGAGACCCATTCTATACCCCTGAAAAAACGTCAGTGCCAGGCCCAGATCGGCGGCGGCAATATTTCCGGCGTTCCGGTCTTGCTGGCCAAGCCAAGGACCTTTGTTAACAACTCAGGGGAGTCAGTGAAGCAGTTGGTGCAGAAGTATTCCCTTAGCCTAAGCGACGTTATCGTTATCTACGATGACCTGGACTTGCCGCTGGGGAGGATACGCATAAGGCAGGGCGGAAATTCCGGCGGGCATAAAGGTATAAACTCAATTATCACCGCGCTCCAGGACAAAGGATTTTACCGCGTGAGGATAGGCATCGGTCGACCGGTATCCAGTGACGGGATGCCTGTGACCGATGAAGAGGTGATAGTAGACTACGTGCTGGGGGATTTCACAGCGGAGGAGGAGCTGGTCGTTAAACGGGTGATTGCCCGGGCGGGCGAGGCGGTGGAGTGCCTTCTTGTCGAAGGCCCGGCCAAAGCTATGGACAAATTTAACCGGGCGACAGCTCTTTCATAAGAGCCCTACTTGCTGTATATTAGCGAGTGGTGGCCGGTACCGTAGGATTTGACATGCCGTACCTTCCTTTCTATACTGTGCCGCGGGGTCGACGTGATCGTGTCCATCTGGTCTCGCACTTTCGTTGCAGCGGTACCGATGATTTTCGTGATGTTGACCGGCGCTTGCACCATAAGCCAGCGAAGCAACAATCTGGAGGTGGAAAAGATGGTCACCATAATAGACTTAAGCCTGCCGATAGAGGACAGTCCCAGTGAGGTTAGTCCGGTAAAGGTCGTCCACGAGCCGCACCAGCAGAGCGCGGCGTTGATGAGCCAGATATTTGGCTGTCAGGTAGACGACTTGCCCCAGGGGCTGGGATGGGCCAGTGATTCAATTAATCTGTCCACTCATTCGGGCACCCATGTGGATGCCCCCTGGCATTATGCGCCGGTGTCTGAGGGTAGGAAAGCCAGGACTATAGATGAAATGCCTCTGGACTGGTTTTATCACGATGGGGTGGTGCTGGATATGAGGCATAAGCCCAGGGGCTCCGGGGTTACCGTCGGCGACCTGGAGGAAGCGCTGAAGAAAATAAACTATAAACTGAAGCCCTGGGATATCGTGCTGATACAGACCGGTGCCGATAAGCTGTGGGGGACGGCGGACTATTTCAATGCCGGGTGCGGTATGACACGCGAGTCCACCCTGTGGCTTATTGAGCGGGGGGTAAGGGTTATGGGCATCGATGCCTGGGGCTGGGACCGCCCCTTCTGGGCTATAAGGCAGGACTACCTGCAGTCAAAAAATCCTACCATAGTATGGGGTGCCCATTATGCGGGCATTGAGAGGGAGTACTGTCATATCGAAAAGCTGGCGAACCTGGACAAGCTGCCGAAGCCGTTTGGCTTCAAAGTTGCCTGCTTTCCAATAAAGGTGACCGGCGGCAGCGCCGGCTGGGCCCGGGTGGTGGCGATATTTGAGGACTGAGCGGGGTTGAGTGGAGGGGATGAAACGGCTAAAATGTGTTAGCTTTACGGCGCAGTGGTAAAGGAGTGGCAGGAGGACGTATTCAAGACAACGATGGTGGAGACCTTCCTCTGTCCTAATTGCGGTGCCGAAAATCTGATGCACCATCGGTTCTGCGGTAATTGTGGCGCCAGATTGGCAGCGAAGGTGCAGTCGGTGGTGAAGAGATGTCCCAGGTGCGGTACGGAGAGCCCACCCGATTTTAAGTTCTGTACCGATTGTGGTGCTGTGCTTGATCTATGTTGTCCCAACTGCGGTGCTGTGGTGCCATCGGACTCCCGATACTGTCCCAAATGTGCCTACCTCTGTGGCGAGGGGCGGTACAGCGACGTATAGACTGCTGGGTGCTGTCCAAACAACGGTCTCATCTTGGCGAATGGCATTATGAACCCTAGGCCTCCGTTATGGTATATCGTGCAGGCTATTGTTGGTGCATTGTTTGAGCAGGTACTGCTGGTGGTTGCGGTGCTCTGGTTGCTGCCCCGGTTTGGTATTAGCCTCCCGCTGTGGCTGCTGGCGGTCCTCATGCTCGGGCTGGCGGTGCATTCCTACATCATGTACCGCGTGGGCAGGCCTACCTTTTCCCTCAAGCCAAAGGTGGCGTTTGAAAATATCATCGGTGCAGTGGGTGTGGTCACCAGATGGCGTTCGTCCGAGGGCTATGTCAAAGTGCAGGGTGTGCTGTGGAAGGCGAGATGTCCTGAGTATGGACTTAAAGTGGGAGATGAGGTGGTGGTGACCGATGTCAGCGGACTCAGTCTGGTAGTGGTGCCCAAAGCTGCGTATAAAGGTGCCGGCAGGACATGAGAAGTGGGGCCTACTGAGGTAAATTTTGCCCTGGGCATGCTTTGCCCGATATTTGTTGTCCCAGAGCTATCGGATAGCTATTCCGAGGAAGTAGGGCCAGATGACTATGCCGACTATGATCTTCCACCACGATAGCTGGGCAAAGCCGATGGTGAACAGCCAGCCAAAGAACCAGATTGTGCCGGCAAGAGCACCGGTGGGATTGCCGCTGCGCTTGCTCTCCTGTGCCATAGGGATTTCCTCCTTGTTGAAAGTTTAGTATAGCACCTATTATGGCAGCCAAATCAAACGTGTAATACCCCCGACAGCATGTGTCATCGTGTACCGGACGAGTACCAAATCTTTACGTCTGGAGTTGTTGGCAGTAAAATACACAAAGTGCCGATAACCGCTGGTATGTACTCTGGCGGTTCAAGCGTTTGGGCTGGGTGGTGGTCTCGGCGTGGTTTACCTATCTAACGAATCTGTAAGGAGTAGACCATGGCAACAAGAAAACGAGGTGCGTTAGAAGGGCTAAGGGTACTTGATTTCACCTGGGTGTACGCTGGGCCTTTTGCCACCAGACAGTTAGTTGATATGGGTGCCGAGGTGATAAAGGTGGAACCCTTTGGCACCGGTGCATTGGAGAGACGCTATTCCCTGGTTATGGAGCGCAACGGTGTCAAGCAAAGTAGCTACCATGTGTTTCTTAACCGCGGGAAGAAGAGTCTGTCCATAAATATTAAGACAAGAAAGGGACTAAGGATCATCAAAGAGTTGGTCAAGAGGTCAGACGTTATGATCTCCAACATGGCACCAGGGGCGATGAAGGAACTTGGGCTGGGATACGAGGCGGTCAAGAGGATCAACCCCAGGATCATCTATTGTACAATTTCCTGCTTCGGTCATTACGGTGCCTATGCTACCGAGCCCGGGTTTGACCTGATCGCACAAATTGCCAGCTCGTGGTGCGGGCAGACCGATCCGCCGACACCGGCGCCAGTGGCTATAGGAGATTGCAATGCTGCTATGCACGCCACCACAGCCATCCTAGCCGCCCTGTACTATCGTGAAAAGACAGGACGGGGGCAGAATATAGATATCTCCATGACCGACTGTCTGTTCCACCTCAATGAGAACAATGGTCCTGGGTATCTGTTCAGCGGTCGCACTGTGCCGGCGGTGCCCAACACACGCTGGGCGGCGGCTTATGCCCCTTACGGGCTGTATAAGGGAAAGGACGGGCTTATCGCCATTGCGGCGCTAAGCGACGTCCTCTGGGGGAAGCTGGTGAGGGTGATGGGCGAGGGATATAAGTGGTTGCTTACCGACCCGCGTACCAGCGAGCTCGAGGTCAGGCTAACCTATCAGAATGCCCCCTTCATACACCACATATTGGAGGAGTGGGTGGGCAAATTTGACTCGGTACAGCAAGTGGAGGACCTCCTCCGCCAGGCTGGCATCCCGGCGATGCGGGTAAGGACTTTTGCCGAAGTGGTGGACGCTCCTTACATCCGTGACCGTGATATGCTGATGAAGATGGAGCAGCCCTTTGTCGGTGAGATCGAGATCTACGGCAGCCCTTTCAGGATGTCCGAAACGCCCGGCAGGGTTATGGGGCACGCTCCACTGCTGGGCGAACATAGCCGCGAGGTGCTTTCACTGCTCCTCAACTATGGCGATGATGAGATCGAGAGACTGTTTAATGAAGGGGTTATCTATAAAGAGCCAGCGGTAGACCGACTTAGCGAATGGTACAGCAAACAGCCCCAGAGGCAATAGGCTTGGTCTGGCTGACCGCTAAGTCTATCTTAACCCCTTTGTTCCCTCCACCACCGCAATCGTGGGACCCGGCGGTATGCATGGAGAAGTTAGCCCCGATTTTGCCTATGATATGCCCAAAGCCTTTGCTGTGGCCTCCAAGCCCCTGGGCTTTACCCAGAGGATGGCCCCGTAGCGCCCTTCGCCGCTGGCTACTGCCTGCATGGCGGTGATGTTGACCCGCGCTTGCTTCAATTTGTCCACTATGTCAGCGACGGCACCGGCGCGGTCATCACCCTGGATGAGGAAAGCCGTCCTGGGTCCCACGATTTTGATGTTCGCCTTTCTGGCTGCGGCAAGGAAAGCCTCTCTGTCGTAAGGGATGAAGTCGAGCTGGGCACGACCCCAGCCTACGGGGAAGCCGAGGAAGGCAATGAGGTTGACTCCTTCTGATTTGAGTGCGTTGAGCACTGCCGCCCCGGCACCGGCTTTGTGGGGAACGATGGTATAGTAGTACTCGATGCGCTGGACCTTTTCCGCCATGGCAACCACCTCCTGAGCTATAACGTCTCACCCACTATCATAGGCCGTCAGGCAGCCAGGGTCAACCCGTGATCAACTTCAAGGCGCAGGGTGCTACTTATAATCATCACCGCTGTCCGTGCACCCGGCAGCAAAAATTGTTAGCATAGCTTTGCACCCGGCGCCTGCAACCCTTGACAAACTTTGGAAAAGTCGAGATAATAATAGTTATCAATTTTCATCATGCAACGCAAGACTAGGCAGCGGGAAGTCATTCTGAAGGTACTGCGGGGGACTAATACGCATCCTACTGCTGACTGGATATTCAATGAAGTCAGAAAGGAGATACCGAACATTAGTCTAGGCACAGTATACAGGAACCTGCGTCTTTTGTGTCAGAAAGGAGATGTGCTGGAGCTCGACATGTGTGGCACGTTTAGCAGGTTCGATGGCAGGACGGACAACCACTACCATTTCCGCTGTGTTAAGTGCGGTCGAGTGTTTGACATAGATGAGCCGGTGGATGAGCAGCTCAACAGAAAGGTGGCGGAGAAGACAGGGTTTGAGGTTCATTGCCACCGACTGGAGTTCGGGGGGCTGTGCTTTGACTGTCGGGGCAGTTGAGCAACGTGCAATATAAGGGGATGGTGAAGTGACGGCACGGGCTTTTGTCAGGGCAAATATTGACACAGAGGCAGCGGTGGACTATAGTGTACTTGCGTGCACCGGCAGCGGAAATGGGGCGCAAAGGAAGTGTGGCGCGCTGTTTACTGGTCTCCATTGTGAATTAAAGGGACTGCTGCGTGTTTCGGTGGCAGCCCCTTTTGCTTTCCGGAAAACGGGGGTGGGGAAGCCCGTTAGTATAACTTAAGAAGAAAGGAGGTGTTAGATATGGCGATACAGAGATGGCGTCCGTGGGACGAGCTCCGCGAGCTGGAGAGGAGGATGGAGGAGATGATGCGGCACCCCCTCCTTTCCCTGAGGTATCCGCTTGCCTGGTGGCGGGCACCCACTGAAGAGGCGGCGTGGATACCTCCTCTAGAAATGTATGAGAAAGAAGACAAGTTCATCGTCAGGGCTGAGATACCGGGGATGAAAAAGGACGACATTGAGATCTCCGTCCTGGGCGATACCCTGACCATCAGGGGTGAGCGCAAAGCCGAGACTGAGGTGAAGGACGAGGACTATTACCGCTGCGAACTGTGCTACGGCAGGTTCTCGCGCTCGATAACTTTGCCCTCAGCGGTGCAGACAGCCAAGGTTGAGGCTGTCTACAAGGACGGGATACTGGAGATAGTCCTGCCCAAGGCCCCGGAGGCGAAGCCCAAGAAGATACAGGTCAAGGTCAAAGAGGCTTCGGAAGGGACGGCGGCAAAAGCAAAGGCGACTGAGACAAAACCAAAAGCTGGTGAAGCTAAAAAGTAAGTTCCTGATCGGCTATCCCTGCTCCCTGTGGATAAGTATTAAGTAAATCGAGGAGGAAAAAGTGGCAAAACAGGTCAAAGTCTATTCCACACCCACCTGACCCTGGTGTGTTAAGGTCAAGCAGTGGCTTGACGCGCACAAGGTGCCGTTTCAGGAATTGAATGTGGCGGTGGACAAGGCGGCCAGGGATGAGATGGTGACCAAGGCCGGGAGGCTGGCGGTCCCGGTAGTTGAAATCGACGGCGAGGTGATGGTGGGTTACAACGAGAACTGGATGAAGCAAAAACTGGGTTTATAGTTTTGGGTCATGCATGAGCTAGTAATCATCGGCGGCGGTCCAGCGGGGATGACCGCAGCTGTCTATGCAGCAAGAAAGAAACTGGACACTGTGCTGGTAAGCAAGGACATCGGCGGCCAGGTGAACTGGACGCTGGGCATCGAGAACTATATGGGCTATCAGTTCATCGAGGGACCGGAACTCATACGTAAATTTGAGGAACAGGTGAAACAGTTCCCGTTAAAGGTGGAACTCGGTGATCCCGTTTCCAGTATAAGTCGGTTGAACGGTGGATTTGAAGTTAACACAGAGAGCGGTAAGTCAATCCGGTCCAAGACGGTAATAATCGCCACCGGAAAGCGCCCCCGGCCCCTTAATGTCCCGGGAGAGGACAGGCTGGTGGGCAGAGGGGTCACTTATTGTGCGGTATGCGATGGACCCCTATTTGCCGGCATGAAGGTGGCGGTGATCGGTGGTGGCAACTCGGCACTGGAGGCTGCCGATGATATGCTGAAGATAGCTGAGCATGTTTACCTGGTGTCGCTGACACAGTTCACCGGCGATGCCATCCTGGTGGACAGGGTGAAGGCGGGGCGCAATGTCACCATATTTTTGGAACATGAGGTACTGGAAATACTGGGGGAAAATATGGTGAGCGGGATAAGGATAAGAGATTTGAACAGCGGCAAACAAAGGGAGCTTGAGGTGAGCGGTGTCTTTGTGGAGATAGGGTTGATGCCCAATTCTGACCTGGTAAGAGGCCTGGTGGAATTGAACCCATCTGGCGAGATAAAAGTCAACTGCAGAAATGAGACGAATGTGCCAGGTCTGTTTGCTGCCGGGGATGTTACCGATGTTCCCGAAAAGCAAATAGCGGTGGCGGTGGGGGAAGGGGCTAAGGCGGCCCTGCAGGCACATCGCTATCTGCAGAGGCTCAGTTGATGCGCGGAGGACAATATGCAACTTAAAGGCAGTAAGACCGAAGAGGTATTGCGTCGGGCACTGACGCGGGAACTGCATGCTCAAGCTTACTATAAATACTATGCCGAAGCTGCCCGAGCTGTGGGGCTGGAACAGATAGCAGAGATGTTCCTTGCCACCGCTCAGAACGAGGCTGAGCATGCCTGGCATGAGTTCCAGTTTCTCGGTGGTGCCGGGGATACGGCGGCTAATCTGAAAACAGCCATTGAGCGCGAGCATGAGGAGGCAACCCTACTTTACCCGGAGGCGGCAAGGATAGCACGCGAAGAGGGCTTTGATGAAGTGGCTGACTTCTTTGAGCGTATGGCCAGTGTGGAGGCAAAGCACGAGCAGAATTTCAGTGAGCTTGCAGGAACGCTCGACCGGGGCGAGGTCGCCAGAGGCAGGACAGTGGGGCATTCTGAGGTGTGGATGGCGCAGCTAATGCTGCCGGAGCAGGCTAACCCCGCTGGATTCGTACATGGGGGTGAACTGATGAAGCTAATGGACAATGCCGCCGGCGTGGTGGCAGCTCGACACAGTCGGGCAAACCCGGTCACTGCGATGGTGGAAGACATCAACTTCCACACACCGGTGCGGGTGGGCGAACTGGTGCTGGTGCATGCCAAGGTCACTTTTGTCAGTCGTTCCTCTATGGAGATAAAGATAGAGGTAGATGCCGAGAATTTGATTACCGGTGAGAGAAGACGGGCACTAAGTGCTTACTATGTAATGGTTGCAGTCGACCTCAAAGGCGGTGCTGTGGAAGTGCCGCCGTTAATAGTGATAACCGAGGAAGAAGAAAGGCTGTTTAATGAGGGCCTGCAAAGATACCAACAACGAAAGGAGCAAAAACGACAAAAAGGAGGTGCAGATAAATGAGAAAAATGACCGAAGAAAACCTCAAAAGTGCCTTTGCTGGCGAGAGCCAGGCACACATGAAATACCTCATCTTTGCGGAGAAGGCTGAGGAGGAGGCTAGACCAAATGTGGCTAGGCTTTTCCGGGCTATTGCCTATGCTGAGCAAGTGCACGCTGCTAACCATCTTAACGCTCTCGGATTGGTAGGGAGTACCTCAACGAACTTGCAGGCGGCGATAGACGGTGAGAACTTTGAAGTGGACGAGATGTATCCGACTTACAAGGCTGTGGCGGAGCTTCAGGAAGAGAGGCGGGCATTGCAGAGCGTGAATTTTGCCCTTGAGGCAGAAAAGATACATGCCGGTATGTACCAGAAGGCTAAACAGGCGGTGGAAAGCGGCAGCGACATCGGACTGGGTGATGTGTTCATTTGCAGTGTTTGCGGCTATACGGTGGAAGGTGAGGCACCGGAGAGATGCCCGGTGTGCGGGGCAGTGAAGGCCAAGTTTAAAAAGTTCTGAGAAAATAAATGTCAGCCAAACGCGAAGTCTATCTCGACCATATGGCCACCACGCCGGTAATACCTGAAGTGCTGGAGGCGATGCTCCCTTATTTCAAGGGTGTCTTTGGCAATCCACAGTCGCCCCACTCTTGGGGAGACAATGCTCGGGAGGGTGTGGAACGAGCACGGGAGCAGTTGGCAGCGTTGATAAACGGGTCAGCGGAGGGGATAATTTTCACCTCCAGTGGTACCGAGGCCAACAATCTGGCGATCAAAGGAATAGCCCAGGGACAGGCGACAAAAGGGAAGCACATCGTGGTCTCTGCGATAGAGCACTTCTCCGTGCTACATGCGGCGCGAACACTGGAAAAGTCTGGATTTGAGGTCACAGTGGTGCCTGTGGACAAGTATGGGCTGGTTGACCCTGACGAGGTAGCCAAAAGCATCAGGAAAGATACGGTTCTGGTATCAGTCATGCATGCTAACAGCGAAGTGGGTACCATCCAGCCGATAGCTGAGATTGCCAGAGTGGTAAAAAGGGCAGGAGCGTTGTTCCACACTGATGCGGTGGCAAGTACCGGAAATATCCCTGTAGATGTAACGCAATTGGGGGTGGACGCACTGAGCCTAGCAGCTAATCAGTTCTATGGTCCTAAAGGGGCTGCTGCCCTGTGGCTGAGAAAGGGCGTTCGACTTATTCCTTTGATGGATGGCGGCGTTCAGGAGGGCGGGCGTCGGCCAGGGACCGAGAACGTGCCGGCGATAGTGGGTATGGGCAAGGCTGCTGAGCTGGCGCAAAGCGAGATGGGCCAGCGCCTTCAGAGACTGCAACAACTCCGTGACAAGCTGATTAACGGCGTCCTTTCGTCCGTGGAGCATGTTATCCTGACGGGACATCCTCAACAGCGTCTGCCACACCATGCCAGCTTCTGCGTCCAATTTATTGAAGGCGAGGCTATGCTAATGCTGCTTAATAACGAAGGCATCGCTGTCTCTAGTGGGTCGGCATGCACATCCAGGGCGCTCAAAGCTTCACACGTCCTCATAGCGATGGGTATACCGCATGAAGTGGCTCAAGGTTCGCTTGTTTTCAGCGTTGGGCTTGACAATAGTGATGAAGACATAAAGTATGTTTTGGAGAAACTGCCGCCGGTAGTGGCGAGACTGAGACAGATGTCGCCGTTATATGCCAGATTTGTGAAAGGACAAAGGGGGTGAGGCGGCCATGCCGATGTACAGCGAAAAGGTGATGGACCATTTTATGAACCCGCGTAACGTGGGTGAAATTAAAGATGCCGACGGCGTCGGTGAGGTAGGCAATCCGGTATGTGGCGATATGATGACTTTCTATATCAAGGTGAAGGATAACCGTCTTGAGGACGTAAAGTTTCAGACCTTTGGCTGTGGTGCTGCTATAGCCGTTTCCAGCATGGTGAGCGAGATGGCGCAGGGAAAAACTCTGGAGGAAGCTCTGAAGATAACGCCCAGTTTGGTAGCCCAAGAGCTGGGTGGTCTGCCCAAAAACAAGTACCACTGCTCCAACCTTGGGGCACAGGCGCTACGCAAGGCGATCAAAGATTATGCCACGAAAAACGGGCTAAAGCTCGAAGGACTGGAGGAGGAAGAGCATGAAGAAACAGAAGAAAGTTGAGCAGAAAAGGTGTCTTTGCCCCTACTGCGAGGAGGAGCTGGTCGTTGCCCACATGCCCTTTTGCCGGGCGTGCGGCGTGGTCTTCAGTTGCTGCGTAAGGTGCGGGGTGACTGTTCTGGAGAAGAGTGCGGTTACCTGCCCCAAGTGCGGCGGTCAGCTAGAGTAAGGTGAGGTAGGCATGCAAGACAGCGAAGTTAAAAAAATTAAAGCAGACGAGGTTCTCGATTGCGTGGGGCTTTATTGCCCCATGCCGATAGCGCATACCGCCAGAAAAATGAAGGAGATGATGGTGGGACAGATACTTGAGGTGCTAGCGGACGATAAAGGGATAAAGGAGGATATGCCCAACTGGTGCAAGATGACGGGCAATGAGTTCTTGGGTATTGAGGAGGAAGGCGGTATCTATCGGGCATTTGTGCGTAAGTTGGTGTAAAGGAGAATATTTGAGATGACGGAAGAACAGGGCGTAGTTCTGGAAGCATTACAATTTGCTATCAAGATGGAGACCGAAGGAAAAGAGTATTATTTGAACGCCAGTAAGGAAGCCAGCGATAGGCTTGGGAGCGAGCTGTTTGAATGGCTTGCTGGCGAAGAGGACAAGCACCGACGGAAGTTTGAGCAGATATATGAATCATTGAGAAGGGACAGGGGCTGGCCTCAGACTGAGGTCAATCCCGAGGCAGGGAAAGGCTGGGTAAGCCTGTTCCGTAAAGCTGAGAAAAGGACAGCTGTTGCTAGCAGGGAGCTCGATGCTATAGACAAGGCTATGGAAATGGAGCTGAAAACACAGCATTATTATGAAGGCCAGAGCCGGAAAGACCTACCGAAGGTGGCCAGGGAATTCTATTCGGCACTGGCAGCCGAGGAGCGGGGACATTATCTGGCGCTTGTGGACTACCGTGAATATTTAATTGACCCAGCGGGCTGGTTCCGCAAGATGGAACATCATTCCCTGGACGGTGGCTAAGGAGGTATGATGGACACAGATAACCTGCTGGAAATAAAAGACCTGGCGGTTGAGGTTGGGGGTAAGGAGATACTGCATCGTGTGAATTTGACCATTAAGCCAGGCGAGACGCATGTCCTCTTCGGGCCCAACGGTAGCGGCAAGACCACCCTGCTTATGGCAATAATGGGGCTGCCCAGGTACCGTGTCGCCAGAGGTGGCATCTGGTTCAAAGGCAGGGACATCAAGGACTTGTCGGTGGATGAGCGGGCGCGACTGGGGATCGGGCTGGCGCTGCAGAAGCCGCCGGTGGTGCGTGGGGTGAAGACCAAGGACATGATAGCCGCCTGCATGTGGGAGCGTGCCAGCGAAGAAGCCATCGTCAGACTGGCGCAGAAGGCAAATCTGGTGGAGTTTCTTGACAGGGAGGTCAATCTTGGTTTCTCCGGTGGGGAGACCAAGCGGTCGGAGCTTTTGCAGCTTTTGGCACAGAACCCGGAGCTGATACTTCTCGACGAGCCTGAATCTGGAGTTGACCTGGTAAATGTAGCCCTGATCGGGGAATTGATAAACGAGTTGCTGCACAAAGGGCACCCCATGCGTGAGCGTAAGCATTCAGGGCTGATCATCACCCACACGGGACATATCCTGGAATATGTGCATGCCCGTACTGGTTATGTGCTCCTTGACGGGCGCATCGTGTGTGAGGGTGACCCACTGGAGATACTGGAGACGATAAAAAGGAAAGGTTACGAGGAGTGCCGTAAATGCGCCATGTAAAGAAGCCCGACGGTCTGGAGGAGAAAGTTAAAGCCGCAGCTGCCAAACCGGCTGCTTTCGGTGAGGACATTGATTTGGGCCAGTTTGTGCATGTATCCGAGGAATTGCCCTATCAGCAGGAGCTATCGCTTTTACCCGAGGAGACGAAAAAGCAGATGGTGCAAGTGGGTGTGATGCCGGAGAGCAGCGACCAGCGCGCCGGGACGTTCATACAGATGGACCACTCGGTGGTGCACAGCCTGGCAAAGCAGGAAGGGGTGGAGGTGATCGGCATCGCGCAGGCGCTGGAGCGTTATGACTGGTTAGCTGATTACCTATGGAAAGCGGTGGCGGTGGACACGGACAAATACACGGCGCAGGTGGAGCTTGGTCAGAGCAACGGCTACTTCATCCGGGCTTTGCCCGGGAGCAAGGTTATCTACCCGGTGCAGGCCTGTCTCTATCTTTCTAAGGCGAGACTGGCTCAGAAGGTGCACAACATCGTCATCGCTGAGGAGGGCTCGGAATTGCACATCATCACCGGTTGCACCAATGCACCCAGGGGGGAGCCTGGACTACATATCGGTGTCTCCGAGTTCTATGTCAAGCGTGGCGCTAAATTGACGTTCACTATGATACATAACTGGACGCCTGAGATAGCCGTCCGTCCCCGTACCGGGATAATCGTGGAAGAAGGTGGGGTGTTCATCAACAACTATGTCATCCTGAAACCTGTCAGATCGTTGCAGACATACCCGGTAGCCAAATGCGTCGGCGAAAATGCCGTGGTCAGGTTCAACAGTATTCTTGTCGCCACCACCGGTTCCACCATGGATGTGGGCTCAAGGGTGCTTCTTGAGGCACCCCGTGCCAGAGGCGAGGTTATATCGCGGGCGATAACCACTGGCGGGACGATAATTGCCCGGGGGTACATCGAGGGCAGTGCGGTTGATGTTAAAGGGCACCTGGAATGTCGCGGGCTGATACTCGGCGAGAGAGGGGTCATTTATGCCATACCGGAGCTAAAGGGCACTATTCCAGGTGTGGACCTCTCGCATGAGGCGGCTGTGGGCAAGATAGCCGAGGAGGAAATCGAATATCTGATGATCCGCGGTCTAACACGTGACGAAGCCACATCAGCCATTGTCAGAGGCTTCCTCAGGGCGGGCATCGAGGGCTTGCCTCCTGAACTGGATGCTGAGGTCCAGCGTGCGATAGAAGCTAGCGAAAAGACGCTTATGTAAACAAATTTTAGTATAAGGGGGGACGATGAATTTAAAGGCATTTTATAAACTGAGCTATGGGCTATATGTGATAGGCTCCAAGAAGGACGGCAAGCTTAACTGTCAGATAGCCAATACCCTCTTTCAGGTCTCTTCAGAGCCACCGACCGTCGCTGTGGCAATAAACAAACAGAACCTGACCCACGAGTTCATCTCCAGTAGCAAGGTGTTCACTGCTTCAGTGCTGTCGCAGGACACACCGTTGGGCTTCATCGGCGGCTTCGGTTTCAAATCAGGGCGCGAGGTGGACAAGCTGAAGGGAGTGAATTACAGGCTGGGCATCAGCGGTGCACCGATAGTGCTGGAGAATACTCTAGCTTATCTGGAGGCGAGGGTGATTAACCAGATGGACTGTGGTACACACACCCTGTTTCTGGGGGAGGTGATCGAAGCCGATGTGCTTAAAGAGGGCGAGCCGATGACCTATGCTTATTACCACCAGGTGAAACGGGGCAGCACTCCGAAGACGGCCCCCAGCTATGTTGAAGTAAAGGAGGCGCCACCGAAGATGGCAAAATACAGATGTACAGTGTGCGGTTATATCTATGACCCCGAGATGGGCGACCCCGACGGCGGCATAAAGCCGGGCACGCCGTTCGAACAGTTGCCCGATAGCTGGGTCTGCCCGGTGTGCGGGGCAAGCAAAGACCAGTTCGAAAAGATATAGGGGATGGGAATGAGCGAACAGTTCGGGACTAATAAGCGTGAGGTGTTGAGGCGGCTGCTTAAGAGATTACATGAAGGCGCCTCGCAGACAGAGGTCGAGGCGGAGTTCCGCAAGCTGGCGAAGGAGATCACCCCGGTGGATATTGCCCAAGTGGAGGAGGAGCTAATCAAGGAGGGCATGCCGCGGGAGGAGATACAGAGGCTGTGCGACGTGCACCTGGCGGTGATGAGGGAATCACTGGAAGCGGGAAAGTTGACCGTGCCACCGGGCCATCCGCTCCACATTTTGATGGAGGAACACCGGCTGCTCCTCGAGTTTGCTGGAAAGCTGAAGGATGTGGCTGGAAAGATGAAGGAAGCGGCCGGCTCAACTATTGCCCTTGCGGAGATGGAGCAGCTAGCGCACATCGTCCAGCATTTTAAAGACTCGGAGAGCCACTACGTCAGGGAGGAGAACGTGCTCTTTCCACTCCTGGAGAAGCACGGCATCACCCAGCCGCCGGCGATAATGTGGATGGAGCACGACAAGATACGGGCAATAAAAAAGGAGCTTTATCAGGTAGTTGATACCGTCCACAGCGCTGCTTTTGCCGACTTCGTCAAACGGCTTGACCAGGCATCCCTAGAGCTGGCGGAGATGCTCTCCAGCCATTTCTTCAAGGAGAATAACATCCTTTTCCCCACAGCCCTGAAGGTGATAACCAAGGGCGAATGGCAGGACATCAGACAGCAGTTCGACGAGCTGGGGTATTGCTGTTTCACTCCCGAGGCGGCGACGGTCTTTCCCACCGGTGCACCTACCCGGAAGGTGTTGCCTCAAGCGGAGGGCATGGTCAACCTCGAGGTCGGAAGCCTCTCCACGGAGGAACTTGAGGCGATACTCAATACTCTGCCGGTGGACATCACCTTTGTGGATAAGGACGATACCGTCCGCTATTTCAGCCAGTCGAAGGACAGGATCTTCACTCGCACCAAGGCGGTAATCGGACGGAAAGTACAGCAGTGCCATCCTCAGAAGAGCGTCCATGTGGTGAATCAGATACTGGAGGACTTCCGGGCCGGAAGGAGGGATGTGGCCGAGTTCTGGATAAACTTCAAAGGAAGGCTGATTTATATCAGGTATTTTGCTGTGCGCACCAGGGCGGGTGAATATCTGGGCTGCCTTGAGGTGACTCAGGATATCACCGATATTAAGAGGATAGAAGGAGAGAAAAGGCTGTTAGACTGACGTCGTTCGGTCTGAAGCGGTTCTGGAAGGAGATGACAGATGAGACCGAGGGAGATAAGGTGTGGCGTCTACTGGGTGGGGGCGGTGGACTGGGATAGAAGGCTGTTTGACTCGCTAATACCTTTACCCGATGGCACCAGCTATAACTCATATTTGATCCAGGGCAGCGAAAAGGTGGCCCTGGTGGATGCCGTTGACCCCACCATGGAGAGAGTGCTTCTGGAAAACCTGGAGGTGCTGGGTATTAGGAGGCTTGATTATCTCATTGCCAACCATGCTGAACAGGACCACGCTGGTGCCATCCCCGCAGTGCTGGCGAGGTACCCCGAGGCGAAGGTGGTGTGCACACCCAGGTGCAAAGGGATGCTGGTTGACTTACTGATGGTGGCTGAGGAGAGGTGCATAACTGTGGAGGACAGAGCTACCATCTCGCTGGGGGACAGGACGCTGGAGTTCATCCATGCCCCCTGGGTGCACTGGCCGGAGACGATGCTCACCTACCTGAGGGAAGAAAGAGTGCTGTTCACCTGTGACTTCTTTGGCTCTCATTTGGCCACCGCGGATCTGTATGTCACCGATGAGGGGCAGGTGTATGAAGCGGCTAAGCGCTACTATGCCGAGATCATGATGTCCTTCCGCACCACCATCCAGAAAAACTTGGAAAAGGTGGCGGAATACAAGATCGATCTCATCGCCCCGAGCCATGGTCCTATGTACGATAAGCCGGATTTCATCCTCAAAGCCTACCATAGCTGGGCATTTGATGAGCCGAAGAACATCGTGGTGCTGCCGTATGTGTCCATGCATGCCAGCACACAGCGGATGGTGGCATATCTGGTGGGGGCGCTGGTAGAGAGGGGGGTTACGGTGAAGCAATTCGACTTGCCGGTAACTGACATCGGCAAGCTGGCAATGGCGCTGGTGGATGCCGCCACCATAATTATTGGTACGCCCACAGTGTTGGGCGGGGCACACCCTGCTGCTGCCTATGCAGCATTTCTGACAAATGCGCTGCGGCCCAATTTGAAGTTTGCCTCCATCATCGGTTCTTACGGCTGGGGCGGGAAAACGGTGGAGCAGCTCACCGGCATGCTGAGTAATTTGAAGGTGGAGCTGCTACCTACGGTACTGGTCAAAGGCTATCCACGCGAGCCCGATTTCAAGGCCCTTGACGGGCTTGCTGAGATGGTGAGACAGAAGCACCAGCAGATCGGCGTGGTGCAAAAATAAAAATAAACAAGGAGGGGGTAAAGATGTGTATAAAGGTGGGTAGACCGGCACCGGACTTCACGGCACGAGCATACCACGAGGGAAGGATAAAGGACATCAAGCTTTCCGACTACCGTGGCAAGTGGGTGATGCTATGTTTCTATCCCGGAGACTTCACTTTTGTCTGACCGACGGAGCTTTCGGCAGTTGCCGCCAGGTATGCTGAGTTCCAGAAATTGGGCGTGGAAGTGCTTTCTATCAGTGTGGACAGCCCGTTTTCCCATAAGGTCTGGCAGGAGGAGGAGCTCTCCAAGATGGTGGAGGGTGGGGTACCTTTCCCCATGGTCTCCGACCCCGGGGGCAAAATCGGTTCGCTCTATGGCGTCTATGACGAGGAAGCCGGGGTGAATGTGAGGGGGCGCTTTCTCATCGACCCCAACGGTATCGTGCAAGCTATGGAGGTCCTGACGCCACCGGTGGGGCGCAATGTTGCTGAAACGCTGCGTCAAATAAAGGCTTACCAGCACCACCAGGCTACAGGCGAGGTCATGCCCTCTGGATGGCAGCCGGGGAAGCCCACTCTAAAGCCAAGTACGAAGCTGGCAGGTAAGGTGTGGGAGGTCTGGAACCCCAAGATGGAGTAATCTGAGCGGAATGAAGGCAAGGCTCCGGGTAAACCATAAGCCGGTGGAGATGAACCGGTTCGTCGAAGACCTTCTGGGGCGCGTGACCGTGGCTATCGTCTCAGCCTTGAAGGGCACGGAAAACCTGCGGGAGCTTGATGTCAGCCTGACAAAGGACGAGGTAAGGGTGACGGTGAACGGGCAGGACATCCCTTTGAATTTGTTCACCGGCGAGGTTATAGGAAATACCCTGCGGGGGCTGGTGTCATCTCTCAAGGGGGTAACGGATACCGGACAGGTGGATATCAGGGTGGAAACGGATTAAGTGGCTACCAGGAAGTCAGTTTTTCGCGTATATGGCATGACCTGTGCCTCCTGCGTTGTCCGGGTGGAGAAAGCCCTGGCAGAAATGCCAGGTGTGGTCTCGGCTAATGTCAATCTGGCCTCAGGGACGGCACTGGTGGAATATGAAGGGGATGTCAGTCCCGCCGAGCTGAAGCGGGCGGTTGCCGATGCCGGCTATGAGCTGGGGGCTGAGGTCGGGCTTGAGGGCATGGGGCTGGCTGCTGTAGACGAGGCGCGCGGGCTAAAGGTCAAGCTAATCCCGGCACTTGTCCTGGCTGCGGTTGTAATGGTGCTGGGGATGTGGGCTGATTTCCCGGGTAGGCCGTATCTTCTCTGGGCGCTGGCTACTCCGGTGCAGTTCTGGGCAGGCTGGCAGTTCTATCGGGGTGCCTGGGGTGCGCTCAAGCACCGGACGGCTGATATGAACACGCTTATCGCCGTGGGCACATCAGCGGCTTATTTCTACAGCGCGGTGGCGGCCGTCATCCCCCAAGCTTTCTCAGGCGCCAGAGCGGCGCCTGAGCTCTATTTCGACACCTCATCCATGATCGTTGCCCTAGTCCTGCTGGGGCGCTTTCTCGAAGCCAGGGCTAAAGGACGGACTTCGGAAGCGATCAGAAGGCTTGTCAGTCTCAGACCGGACAGGGCGGTTGTGGTCAGGGACGGGGTTGAGACCGAGGTTATGGTGGAGGAACTACAGGTGGGTGATATAGTCCTGGTGCGCCCCGGGGAGCGGGTCCCTGTGGACGGCGTCCTCAGGCAAGGCTACTCCACAGTCGATGAATCGATGATAACCGGTGAGAGCCTGCCGGTGGAGAAAAAGGCAGGCGATACCGTCATCGGCGGCACCATTAATTTGACCGGCAGCTTTCAGTTCGAGGCTGTGCGGGTGGGCAGGGACACCATGCTTGCCCGCATCATCAAGATGGTCGAGGAGGCGCAGGGGAGTAAGGCGCCGGTGCAGCGTCTGGCAGATGTCATCGCCAGCTATTTTGTGCCCGCAGTGGTCGGTATAGCGGTCATCACCTTCGTCGTCTGGTCGCTTATAGGACCGGAACCAGCTCTGACGCATGCCCTGCTCAACTTTGTGGCGGTGCTCATCATCGCCTGTCCTTGCGCACTGGGGCTGGCTACGCCTACAGCCATCGTCGTGGGCACCGGTAAGGGCGCTGAGAACGGCATCCTTATCCGTAGCGGTGAAGCCCTGGAGATAATGCACAGGGTAAATTTTGTCCTGCTGGACAAGACGGGCACGCTGACCAGGGGCAAGCCCGAGGTCACCGATACAGTGCCTTTATCTCCGTTCACCAGGGATGAGGTGTTGCAGCTGGCGGCCTCGGCGGAGCATAACTCGGAACACCCACTAGCCCGGGCTATAGTTGAAGCCGCCTCTGCAGTCGGCCTACCGCTGCTCGAGGTGTCTGGTTTTAACGCCATGCCCGGTCATGGCGTTGAGGCGGCCGTGGGGAATAGACGGCTTCTGGTGGGCAACCTCGCCTTAATGCAGGAACGAGGGCTTTCAGCGGACGGTGTTGTCCATGTGGCGGAGCAACTATGGGCACAGGGAAAAACGGTGCTCTTTCTGGCTGTCGATGGCCAGATAGCCGGGGCGATAGCTCTGGCTGATACGCTGAAGCCCGAGGCTAAAGAGATGGTTGCTACATTGCACCGGCTGGGGGTGGAGGTGGCGATGCTCACCGGTGATAACTGGCGCGCTGCCAGGGCGATTGCCGCCGAGGCGGGCGTTGACCGGGTGCTGGCTGAAGTCTTTCCGGAGAACAAGGCCCTCGAGGTGCAGCGCCTGCGTGACGAGGGAAAGGTAGTGGCGATGGTGGGCGACGGGATTAACGATGCACCGGCGCTAACGCAGGCTGATGTCGGCATTGCCATAGGCACCGGAACCGACATAGCTGTGGAGACCGGCGACATAGTGCTCGCTAGCGGCGACCTTCGTGGCATCGTCAACGCAATATCCCTGAGCCGGCGCACTATGCGTACCATCAGACAGAACCTCTTCTGGGCGTTCGCATACAATACGGCGCTGATACCGGTGGCGGCTGGAGTGCTCTATCCGGTCTTCCAGGGCAGCGGCGTACCGGCGGCGCTCCGTTTTGCTTTGGGTGAGTATGGCTTCTTAAATCCGGTTCTCGCGGCTGCAGCTATGGCTGCCAGCTCGATAACCGTGGTGCTTAACTCTCTGCGCCTGAGGGGTTTCAGGCCAGTAAGAACAGAGATAACGGAAATACCTGTGAAAGGAGGTGAGCAGATGGCAATTGACCCGGTCTGCAAGATGGAGGTAAAGGAGTCGGAGGCTGCAGCGACATCGGAGTATAAAGGGAAAAAGTATTACTTCTGCGCCGAAGCCTGCAAAAAAGCTTTCGACAAGAACCCGGAGAAGTATCTTGCCCCTGAGATGCCAAGGCGCCGCTGAGGCATATAAGGGGCTATTTGCCCGGGATAGCCGTGGGCTATCTAAAAACGAAAAATAGTCTAGCAGGAGGTGACAGATATGGAAAAAGAGAAGATCATCGCTCTATTGAACGAGGATCTTGAAGGTGAACATGGTGCTATCATCCAGTACCTCATCCATGCGTATGCCATGGGAGAGGGCGAGCTGGCCTGTGAGATCGAGGCTATCGCCAGGGAAGAGATGCGCCACTTTGACTGGCTGGCTGAGATGATCGTCGAGCTCGGTGGCAAGCCCAGTCTGAAGCGGGGCAAGATGCGTATGGAAGGTAAGACGGTGAGCGAGTGGATGGGACAGGACGTGTTGCTGGAGAAGGATGCCATCGCTATGTATCGGGAGCACATCGAAGCCATCGATGACCCGAAGATAAAGCTGGTGCTCCAGCGCATCCTCTCGGATGAAGAGTCCCACCGGGACGACTTCCAGCACTTTGTGGACAAGGCGCAAAAAGAAGGGCTGAAGGATCTCAGGGGGGAACGCAAGGACAAAATTGTCCAGGTGCTGGACTGGGGCATTGAGCATGAGTATACCGTGATACTCCAGTACCTCTTCCACTCCTATATGGCGCAAGACCAAGAGATCAAAAGACAGATGGAAGACCAGGCGATAAACGAGATGCAGCATCTGGGCTGGCTGGCTGAGGAGCTGGTCGGTAGCGGTGGCAGTCCCCGAATCGAGCATACCGCAGTGGACCAGTCCACCAAGCCCGAGGCTATGCTGCAGGCCGATATCGAGATTGAGAAGAAGGTGGCTGCCGAATACGACCGGGCGGCTAAAGAAATTAAGGATGAAAAACTGAAGAAGCTGTTGCTGCGCATCAGGGACCATGAGGTGTACCATACCGATGTATTTACCGACTTGCTCAATAAAGTGAAGAAATAAAGAGCCAGCTTCGAGATTGCCGCTTTTGGTAGCAAGTGTGGAAACTTAGATCATAAGGAGGACAGTATGGCTTACGAAGCTAAAGATTACAGCAAGTTAATTGGCATGGAGGGGTTCAGCGAGGCACTACTGAAGAACCATTTCACTCTGTACCAGGGCTATGTCACCAATACCAACAGGCTGATGGAAAGTCTGGCTAATATGCTTAAGGAAAGCAGACAGGGAACGCCGGAATATGCTGAACTGAAACGGCGGTTGGGTTGGGAGTTCAACGGCATGCGGTTGCACGAATATTACTTCGGCAACCTCGGCGGGAAAGGGGCATTGGACAAAGGAAACAAGTTGGCGCGCAAGCTGGCTGAGGAGTTCGGGAGTTACGAAGAATGGGAAAAAGATTTCAGGGCCAGCGGCACCATGCGCGGCATCGGCTGGGTCATCCTGTACCAGGACAGCCTTACCGGAAAGCTGTTCAACCAGTGGATAAACGAACATGATGTCGGACATCCCGCCGGCTGTGTGCCCATCTTGGTGCTGGACGTGTTCGAGCATGCTTTTATGCTCGACTACGGTCTCAAGCGGGCGGACTACATCGAGGCTTTCTTCCGTAACATAGACTGGAGTGCCGCTGATGGCCGGCTGCGGTAAATAGCTTAAGGAGAAAAAACATGGGCGAGTTTATTCCGGTGGGCAAGGTCAGTGATTTTCCCGAGGAGGTGATGAAGGAGGTCAAGGCGGGCGACAAGGAAGTCCTCGTAGTCAGATCCGGCAGCAAATTCTACGCCACAGCCAGCCGCTGCCCGCACATGGGCGGCAGGCTGGCGCAGGGTAAGCTTGAAGGGATGGTGGTCACCTGCCCTTTACACGGCTCGCAGTTTGATGTCACCGATGGACATGTCGTCCGCTGGCTGAAGGGCTCAGGCGCATTGTCCGCCATCGGCAAGGCGATGAAGGGCCCGAGAGGGCTAGCTGTCTATAATGTAAAAGTAGACGGCGATAAGGTCCTGGTGGAGGTATGAACCAGAAATGGCGTTACAGGGAAAACGCATAGCTATACTGGCTGAGCAGGACTTTGAGGACTCGGAACTGATGGAGCCGCTTAAGGCGATGAAGGAGGCTGGCGCGCAGGTACTTATCATTGGTAGTGGTTCCAGCACCGTATACAAAGGCAAAAGGGGCAGGGCAACGGTGAAAGTAGACCTGCCGGCTGACAAAGTGAGGGCTGAGGATTTCGATGCTATTATCATCCCCGGCGGCTATGCGCCGGACAAGATGCGGCTACATCAGCGGATGATAGACCTGGTAAGGCAGGCTTATGAGCAGGGAAAAGTGATAGCTGCTATCTGCCACGGGCCTCAGCTACTTATCTCCGCCGATGTGGTCAGGGGACGGCGGGTCACCTCTTGGCCCTCAATAGTGGTCGACCTGAAGAATGCTGGTGCCATATGGTCGGACGAACCTGTGGTGCGTGATGGCAACCTCATCACCGCCCGCAAGCCGGCTGACCTGCCGCTATTTAACTCTACCATCATTCAGGCGTTGGAAGGTCGCTGAACCATAGTGGCGGTGCGGCTGAGTCCTCAAGGTGATAGTTGATTGTGTCCAGAAACCAGCGGTTGTCCCTCAAGACCCTGTCTGTCTTCACCAGTCTGATCTTCTTGCTGAAGATGGGACCGCCTGTTACCAGAGTGTGGTACTCGCCGTTCTCACCGCAGAGGTCGATGTTTTTACCTTTGAGGTAGTCCATAAAGGGCTGGGACACGGGCTGCCCGACCCAATCTGGGTCTATGAGGTCTGCCTGGGCGCTGACGATGACTGCCTCAAAGCCGCTGTTGATAAAACGGTCGAGCACCTCCTCAGGCGATTTACCCCATAGTGGCTCCAGTGCCCTGATGCCCAGTTCTCCGCACACCCTTTCCACCCATGCCTTGTGCTCTTCCAGGTATATATCGCCGAACACCATACCTTCGACACCTTCGGGGATGAGGCTTCTTACCGCCTCCTTGAAGGCTGGCTCATAGTCGTCCCAGGATGTTTCTTGTTGCACCAGCGGGATGCCCAGAGAATAACTCTGCAACTGGATGAGCCTGGCTTCCGTTCCATGGAAGCTTACTCTGCGGTACTCCCTGGAGATAAAGTTCACCAGATGTGATACCTGATATCCCTGCCTCATGGCTTCATAGCAGGCAAGGCAACTGTCTTTACCGCCGCTCCAGGAAACGATGTAGCCCATTTTTGGCTTTATTCTCAGGCCTTCCATTCTAGCTTTTTATCGTCGGTGGTGTCCACAGGCTGTGTTCTTTCTAATAACAAGACTAGAATTGACTTTCCCCTCGACTTCGGCATTTATTGCCCCGGTGCAGGTCTCCCATCGTACATCGCGTGCCTGGTGGTCTTTGGCGGCGCATGCTATGTGTGAATTGTCCAAGCAGTCTCGATTAACTGGGAGCGTCGGTAACTTGTTATAATTTTCTGTACAGCTTTAGGCTTTTGGCGCGGAGGTTTCATATGCAAGAGAAAATTAAAGTGGGAGTAATCGGGGCTACCGGGATGGTGGGACAGAACTTTGTGGTACTGCTGAAAGACCACCCCTGGTTCGAAGTGGTGTATCTGGCGGCGTCGGCAAGCTCGGCGGGAAAGAAATATTGCGATGCCGTGGCCGGGCGCTGGCATATGCGGGAGGAGATCCCGGAAAAGGTCAGGGACATTGTGGTGGAGGATGCCAGCGATGTGGACAGGGCGGTGGGGAAATGCAGTCTGGTGTTCTCTGCGGTAGAGATGGACAAGCAGGCGATCATTGAGATGGAGGCGAGGTATGCTGGCAAAGGCTTTGCCGTGGTCTCCAATAACTCTGCCCACCGTCATACTGAAGATGTACCCATGGTCATCCCGGAGATAAACGCTGACCACCTTAACATCATCCCCGAGCAGCAGAGGAACCACGGCTGGAGCAAGGGGTTTATCGTGGTCAAGCCCAATTGCAGCATTCAGAGCTATATGTTGCCCGTCTACGCCCTGATGAAGGCTGGCTATACTGTAGACAAAATGATCGTCACCACCCTGCAGGCGGTGTCTGGGGCGGGCTATCCTGGTCCGGCCTCCATCGATATGGTGGACAACATCATCCCGTACATCTCCGGCGAGGAGGAAAAGTCTGAGGTGGAGCCCAAAAAGATATTCGGCAGAATAGAGAATGGAAAATTTGTGCCTAACGAAAGCATTAAGATTTCGGCCCACTGCAACCGTGTCCCGGTGTGCGACGGGCACACTGCCTGCGTGAGCCTGCAGTTCGCCGGCAAAAAACCGGAGATGGATGAAATCATTTCTATCTGGCAGAACTTCACCGCGCTGCCACAGGAACTGAAATTACCGTCGGCACCGATCCCACCGCTGGTCTACCGCACTGAAGTTGATCGCCCCCAGCCGCAGAAGGACAGGAACACGGGGAGGGGGATGACGGTCACGGTGGGCAGGCTGCGCAGGTGCAATGTGTTTGATTACCGCTTCGTCGGTCTGCACCACAACACCATACGCGGCGCCGCTGGCGGTGCCATCCTGATAGCCGAGCTGCTGAAAGCCCAGGGTTTTGTAAAGTAAGTCCCTGGTCCCTTCCGGGTCTACCCAAATCTAAAAAATAAGGAGGCATCATGGACTATCAACGGATGACCGCCCCGTGTGGGCTGGACTGTTTTAACTGCCCTGTATATCTGGCAAAGGACAACGAGCGCCTCAGGGCAGCCGTCGCCCGGAACTTGAATGTCCCGGTGGAGCGGGTGGTCTGTCGGGGGTGCCGGGACGAGGGCGGGACGATCGGTTTCTTAGGCATGACCGAACCCTGCAATGTGTACAAATGTATCCAGAAAAAGGGGCTTGATTTCTGCTGTGATTGCCCGGATTTCCCCTGCGATCATCTTCACCCTTATGCCGATAAGGCAGCAGAAAGGCCTCACAATACCAAGGTGTTTAACCTGTGCCTGATCAAAAAGATGGGGCTGCAATCTTGGGCGGAGACAAAGGCAAGAAGCGTGAGGGATACCTATTTCAGGGGACAGTTTAAACTGTAACGGCCATAGTAGGTGGACCGGCGTAGGTGGAGCGAAAGAGATAACGAAGCCCCACCCGTTGCTGGATGTCAACGGGACTTGACTGTTCTCCCAGATGGTACGGTTGAATATGAGCGGTCAGAAAAAAGATAGTGTATCCCCACACCCAAAACGGTGGATGTTATGCTAAAATTTAGCAACTTTTGGATTTCAAGGCTGCATAAAAAGTTGCCTGAGGCCCTCCCAGCGGTCTAGCCAACTTGGTATGCCCCTTGAGGTGAGCAAGATTTGGAACGGTCTAACTTTCGTAGCGCATAGGTGGGGTCAAAAAACCTGAGCAGGAGCAAAAATGGAAGAGATGATTGCTGAGACCAGAGCAGGAAAGGTTTGCGGAATGAGGGAACGGGGCGTCCTATCGTTCAAGGGCATCCCCTACGGTGCGCCCACTGGCGGCAACCGAAGGTTTTTACCACCAAAACCTGTTGAACCATGGTCGGGCATTCGTTATGCCGGTGACTACGGGCCGATCTGCCCGCAGCTAGGACACCTGGTGGATGAATCAAGACCTTACACAAACCCACGATCGGAAGGACATATTAGGTACCTGCCGCAGAGCGAAAATTGCCTGACCTTGAATGTCTGGACACCGGGAATAAACGACGGTGGGAAACGTCCGGTGATGGTATGGTTGCACGGTCGTGGTCATTATGCCGGTGCCTCTTCGGAGACCATGTATAATGGCGCCAACCTGTCAAGGCGCGGCAACATTGTGGTCGTTTCCGTTAACCACCGCCTCAATGTCTTCGGTTACCTTTACCTTGAAGAAATAGCCGGTCAAGAATTTAAAGGGTCGGGCATCGCTGGTGAGCTGGATATCGTCCTCGCTCTGAAATGGATTAAAGATAACATTGAGTTCTTTGGTGGTGATCCTGAAAACGTGACGATATTCGGTCAGTCGGGTGGTGGCGCCAAGGTAAGCTTTTTGATGGGTATGCCTGCGGCAAAAGGACTGTTCCATCGTTCTATTATTCAGAGCGGACCGGCGATCCGCGGCGTCGAGCCTAAAGATGCTACGGACTATGCCGAGCGCCTGCTGTGGAAGCTTGGTATTAAGGCAAATGAAATAGACAGACTACAGCAGATGCCAGCACAGGAATTGCTACTGGCAGCCAACAATGTGTCGCAGAAGTCCAGGGTTAACCTCACAGGCAGGGTAATGAATGACTTAATGCTGCTGCAGCCGGTGGTCGACGGGTATTATTTACCGGCCCACCCCTTCGACCCCATAGCAGCACCAACTGCGGCAGACATTCCTCTGATACTCGGTACCGCCCGCGATGAGAATGCTACCTATGTAGCTGCAGACCCACGCCGCCGCAGGCTAACAGAAGAGGAGTTGCGGCAGAGACTGGCCCCGATGCTGGGTGAAAAACTGGACCATATACTTGGTATTTACAAGAAGACGCGGCCCAATGACACCCCCTGGGACTTGTATATAGGCATAACCAGTGAGGCTTTCCGCCGGGCGACAATACGCCTTACGGAGCGCAAATTGCAGGGCGGGAGCGCGCCGCTCTACATGTATCTTTTTACCTATGTTTCTAATTTCCTGGGCGGATTGTTTAAAGCGGGGCATGGCACCGAGATTGCTTTCGTCTTTGACAACACTGATGATGTACCCCTGGCCGGTGACCAGCCCGAAAAATACCTGCTGGCGGCGGCTATGAGCGAAGCCTGGATCGCCTTTTCCCGGGGAGGAAACCCCAGCCACCCAGGAATCCCGGAGTGGCAGCCGTATACGCTGGAGAAGCGGGCGACGATGATATTTGATGTACCCTGCCGTTTGGAGTATGACCCGGGGCGTGAGGAACTCGATGCCTGGGAAGGCATGCCTATACGCCGTTAAAAAAAGCGAGAAAGAGGATGGTGAAATGAGCGATGTAATTGTCAACACAACTGCGGGGAAGGTACGCGGTACCAGGGAGAGGGACATCCTTGTTTTCAAGGGCATCCCCTATGGTGCCTCCACCGGCGGTCATCGCCGTTTCCTGCCTCCGGTGCCACCGGAGCCCTGGGCCGGCGTGCGTGACGCGCTTAAATTCGGGCCGAGCTGTCCGCAACCGAGACAGTCGGCCGAGGACCTAACTTCAGGAGATGCCCAGGCTTTACCCCAGGGCGAAGATTGCCTGGTGCTCAACATCTGGACACCCGCCGTCGGCGACCACAAAAAACGCCCGGTAATGGTTTGGTTGCATGGTGGTGGATTTGCCGCCGGTTCAGGCTCATCTCCACTATACAACGGCACGAATCTCGCTAGACGTGGTGACGTGGTGGTACTCACCATCAACCACCGCCTGAACGTCTTCGGCTTTTTGCATCTTGAGGATATCGCCGGTGAGAGATTCGCCGGTTCGGGAATGGCAGGAATGCTGGACATAGTGCTGGCGTTACAATGGGTCCGTGATAATATAGAGGCATTCGGTGGTGACCCGAACAATGTGACCATCTTCGGCGAATCGGGCGGTGGCAGAAAGGTAAGCCTGTTATTGACCATGCCTTCGGCCAGGGGGCTATTCCACAAAGGCATTATCCAGAGCAGCCCGGCGTTACGCGGCATGCCACGTGCCACCGCTTCTGAGGTGGCAGAACGTCTGCTGCAAAAATTGGAAATCAAGAAAAACGAAATCGAAAAACTACAAAACTTGCCAGCCCAGCAGCTACTAGAAGCAGTAATATCGCTGCCGCTTCGTACCCAAGTACGTCCGGACGTTGAAGCGCCGGGCAGCCTGATGAGCTTCTCCCCTGTCGTGGACGGTCGTTACCTGCCAGCCAATCCATTTATCCCGCAAGCCTCCCCTTACCTCAACGACGTACCCATCATCATCGGGACCAACAGGGATGAAATGGCAATATTTGTGGCAAGGGACCCGAGGCGGCGCCGGCTTACAGAAGAGGAGCTGGTCGAACGGTTAAAAGCGAGACTTGGTGATAGGTACGAGGGCATATTAAATGTGTACCGAAAAACACGTCCCGGCGCCACACCTTGGGACCTGTACATCGGTATTCTGAGCGAAGACCGGCGGTTGGGCTGCATCAGGCTGGTCGAAAGCAAGATGGCGGCGGGGAAAGCTCCGGTATTTATGTACCTGTTCACCTGGGAGTCCGACTACAAAGGTTACCTTTTCAAAGCTTGTCATGCCCTTGAAATTCCATTTGTTTTCGACACTACGGAAAGCATGCCGCTAACGGGGGACCGCCCTGACAAACCTCAACTGGTCGATTTTGTAAGCGGCGCCTGGCTTGCCTTTGCCCACACCGGCAACCCCAGCCACCCGGAAATCCCGGAATGGGAGCCGTATACGTTAGAGAGAAGGGCAACCATGATACTGGATGTACCATGTCGCTTGGAATATGCCCCGGGGCGTGAGGAGCTTGATGCCTGGAAGGGCATGGACATCATCCCGTAGTCTTAATAGCAGTATGTCCTGACATCTGTGGGCGGTAACACCGCGGCAGAAAGCCCGTAGTAACCCGCCATTCAGTCCCTGCCCTGTGCCTCAGCCACCAACCGTCTTCCGTTCTTCCTCGCTGAGCAGGCAGCCGCTTCTGCAGGCTGGGCTGCAGGAGCCATCGCAGGGCTCAATGTGCACGAGGACGTCCACATCGTGAGGGAAGTGGGCTTTGAAATCACCCACTATCCTGTCACCGATGCTGTGTGCCTCGCTCACGGTCAATTTTGGATCGAACGCCAGGTGCACATTGATAAAACGCGTGGCACCGGACTTACGTGTTCGGAGCCGGTGGAAAGAGCGCACCGTGGGGTATAAGGCAGAAAGATAATTTTGCATCCATTCTTTCTCCTCCACAGGCACACTTCGGTCAAGCAGGTCCTGCACGGCGTGTTTGGTCAGGTCATAGGCGCGGTTAAAGATGAGCATGGCCACAGCGATGGCTATCGCGGGGTCGAGCCAGACGAGATTGAGTCCGGGCAGAGCATATCTGCCAAGCCAGATGAGTCCCAGCCCCACCATGACCCCTGCCGAGGTATAGACGTCTGTACGTAGATGCCATCCATCAGCGATCAGGGCTGCGGAGTCGGTCTCCCTGCCGACTTTGAACAGCAGTCGGGACACCGCCAGGTTAGCGCACACCGATACCAGCATGACGCCGATGCCCCAGCCGATTGTTTCCAAAGGTTGCGGATTTAAAAGCTTATGTACAGCTTCATAAATTATCCAGATAGCAGCGGCGAAGATCAGCACGGCTTCAATGGCGGCGGAAATATTTTCGACTTTGGTGTGTCCGAAGGGGTGTTCCTCATCAGCCGGTCTGCCGGCTATCCTGACGGCGAAGAAGGCTATGAGCGCCGCGATGAGGTCCATAGCCGAATGTATAGCTTCGGAAAGGACGGCAACCGAACCGATTAGTGCGCCAACTATGAGCTTAAATATTGCCAGCAGGCTGTTAGAGGCGACTGATAGTGCAGCTACCCTGGTCTTTTTTCTCTGTACATCCATTTTGTCCATAAAAAAGTCCCGCAGAACACTTAGTCCTGCGGGACCCAAAACCCGCTGCCTTTTTCAGCCCGGCTGCATCCCTGCCCCATCGGGACGGGACCGCCTGCTCCAAGCGTCGCCTTGGATTATAAAATACGCTTTTTAGCCCTGTCAATTGAAATAACACCAGCCGCTGTCAAATGCTTAATCACCGCTCCAGGCGGGGTCTAATGTCGAGGGCATCCGTTTGGGCCAGCTAGGAAGCTTAACCCCCAGGGCATTTCGGACTATAATAGAGCCTGGTCATCGGCTGCAGGCGATTCCAGATGGTCCTGGGGGTGTGCCTATGGTTGGGGCTATTGCCGGAGATATAATCGGTTCTGCTTACGAAGGAAGAAGAACAAAGACCACGGACTTTGAGCTGTTCACCTCTTATTCAAGGTTCACAGATGATACCGTCCTCACAGTGGCTGTGGCGGACTGCATATTGAACGGAAAGGATTATGCCAGAACATTCAAGGAATACGGCAGACGGTTCCCGCATGCTGGCTATGGTGGCATGTTTAAAAGGTGGCTCTGGTCGGATAGTCTGCTCCCATACCACAGTTTTGGCAATGGTTCTGCAATGCGGGTCAGCCCTGTAGGGTTTGCCTGTAGCACATTGGAAGATATGTTAGCAGAGGCAAAAAGAAGCGCCGAAGTCACGCACAACCACCCTGAGGGCATAAAAGGTGCCCAGGCAATCGCCTCAGCGATATTCTTGGCAAGGGTCGGCAGCAGTAAGAAGGAAATAAAGGACTATATTGAAAAAAATTTCGGATATGACCTGGGCCGGACGTTAGACCAGATTCGTCCCACTTATAGATTTGACGACACCTGTCAGGGCTCCGTGCCTCAAGCGATAATAGCCTTTCTGGAGTCGGAGGACTATGAAGATGCCGTTAGAAAGGCAGTGTCACTGGGTGGTGATGCTGACACGCTCGCCTGCATGACCGGAGGTATCGCACAGGCCTACTACAAGCAGGTCCCCGGATACATCGTGGCTAAGGTTAGAGAGCTCCTTGATAAAGACCTGTTGGCGGTGGTGGACGAATTTAACAGGCGTTACGGGCTATAAAAAAGCACTTCGGGCGCATGCTGTGGGGTGGCATACAGGACGGGTTGTTTCGGCCTGGTTATACCCCAGTGCCTGGTCCAGGAACATCGAGGTTGCTGAAAGACTATAAAAATGCCGTGGGTGGAGAGGTACAGTGAAAAGGCCTGGGCTTGGTTCAAAATCGCAACAGATCAGATCGTACAGTGTCCAAAAATGTTTAATACCCAACTCATTAGCATCAGTTGACGCATTCTTGACTTCACTCCCAATACTCATTATAATGAGTATATACTCATTAAGAGGAGCGATTTTTTCAATGTTCAGCCCTCATATTATTTTTACGGTGATCCAGAAAGTCCTTTGCCTTTTTGCTAAGTTTTCAGATAAGGAATTTTACGAAAGGCAGATTGCTCGTAAGCTCGGTATAGGCTATAGTTCTGCCAATGGTGCCCTTAACGAATTGTATTCTGCTGGTGTGCTCAAACGAAGACGAGAGGGGAAAATGTATTTTTACTCTGTTGACCACTCCAGTCCGATTGTGCTCGCACTCAAGAAACTGGTAAATTTGTTGCTGATTGAGTCCCTGATAGAAGAATTGAAAAAAGCATCCAGTCGTATAATCCTGTATGGAAGCTGTGCTAAGGGAACAGACACTTCTAGAAGTGACCTCGACTTATTCGTTGTGTCAAATAACAGGGATAGGATCCTGGATATAGTCAGTAGTTTCAAATTTCCCAGAGGATTTGAGGAAATCCATATACAGGCTGTAGTTAAGACACCCGTTGAGCTACTGGAAGTTAAGGGCTCGGACCAGGCCTTTATTGAAGAAGTAGAGCAGGGAATAGTCCTGTGGGAGAAGGCTGCCAGTGAATCAAGAATTTAAGCAATGCTTGGAAAACGGTAAAATCGTCTCTTTCCCTGGAGGCAGAGAGCTTGTCGCAAAAGAGCTATCGGTTGCCCGCAGCGACTTTCTGGATGCAAAGGCCGGCTATGAAAACCAGCGCTACAAATGGTCCACGATTCAAGCCTATTACGCCATGTTTCATGTCGCCAGGGCCCTCATTTACTCCCGTGGCTACCGTGAAAAGAGCCACTTTTGTCTTTCTGTCGCCCTGAGAGCACTATTTAGCACTATTTATTGAAGAAGGCAAACTGGATGCTCAAACCGGGCGGGACTTTCTCAATGCTATGAACTTGCGTGAAGCAGCCGACTACGAAGCCGAGTTTTCAAAGGAAGGGGCCAAAGCGGTCATTGCCTCTGCCGAAAGGTTTATAGAGAAGGCAGCGGCAATTCTGGATGTTAAGGGTGAATTTTGGAGAAGGCCGATCCGATGAGCGAGCAAAAAGGTAAACAACTCTCATCTCAGCAGGAGTCGTGGTTCGTAAACTGTGGACTATTTTCAGATCACTTTCTTAAAGCGCGTCTGCCCGAGTGGGAGGAGTGGCAGTGCGATATTGAATTAGGCGAGTTCCGTAAGAAATTAGTATCACTGTATGAATCAACAAAGGCTATATTGCCCAACTTGAACGAAGCCCAGACCGAGAAGGAATTTGTCCAGCCGGTTCTTGACCTTTTAGGTTATGCCAATAGTTACATCGTCCAGGCCCCTACCCACATAGGAGAGCACACTAACCGCCCCGACTATGCCCTGTTCCCTGACCCATCTACCAAGAACAAAGCATATGAGAAGCTCAAGAACAATGATTATACACTATGCATTGGCATAGCCGATGCCAAGTATTGGGATCGGGAGCTTGATTTAGCCAAGACCAGCCCCCGGGATACCTTTACCAATCAGAATCCCTCTTTTCAGATACACCAGTACCTCGTTGGAACGAAACAGACCTGGGGTATTCTTACTAACGTGAGGCTCTGGCGGTTATACTGTGCCAAGTCGCATCTACCTTTAGGCAATTATTACCAGGTCGACCTTGTCCAGCTTCTTAAAGCCCCTGAACGGGCCCTCAAATATTTTTACCTCTTTTTCCGCAAGGCGGCTTTAGTCCCGGTTGACGGCAAGTCTTTCCTTGACCGGGTGCTCGAAGACAGCAACCAGTATGCCGTAGAGCTTGAAGCCGACATCAAAGAGCGTGCCTATGAAGTGGTGGAACTCCTGTGCCGTGGCTTCGCCGCTGGTTTTTCGCCTGACCAGCTTACTGGGCAGACTTTGAGAGATATATATGATAATTCCCTGACCCTCCTTTACCGCTTGCTCTTCGTTTTCTACGCTGAGGCGAGAGACCTGCTGCCTCTGACCGCAAACCAGACCTACCGTGATAAATACAGTCTCCACAGGCTGGCACAGGAGATCGACGAGGCTCTGGCTAAAGGATATCAGCTTAGCACGAAGTCAACCGTTTATTACAATCGCGCCAGGGACTTATTCAAGCTGATAAATGAAGGCGACCCCGACCTGGGCGTGCCCGAGTATAACGGCGGGCTTTTTAACCCTGAAGAGCATCAATTCCTTGAAAAGTATGCCATTGCCGATACCTTTTTAGTCAAAGCTATTCACCAGCTGGCACGGATTCAGGACAAAAAGCTGGGGCGAGAGGTCGCGGTAGATTACAACACCCTCAGCGAGCGGCACCTGGGTAGCATCTATGAGGGTCTGCTAGAGTTTAAACCGCGGATAGCCGACTCTGACCTGGTAATTATCAAAGAGAAGGGCAGTACAAAATATGCCCCGGCTGATAAACATCCCGAAAAGAAGGTAGCCTACAAGAAAGGCGAGCTATATCTGGCTAATGACAGGGGGGAGCGGAAAGCCAGTGGTTCCTATTACACTCCGGAATACATCGTCAACTATATCGTGGAGAACACACTCGACCCGCTGACCAAGGAAGCACACGAAAAGGTCAAAGCACTCAAGCCGGAGGTTGATAAAGCTGTTGCCAAGTGGGAAAAGCTGAAAGAGCAGAAACAGGGTCTCGAACCGACGGAGAAGTACGACCGGGCGATTGCCGAGGAGCGTGAGAGGCTCCTTGAACCGTACCTATCCTTGAAGGTGCTCGACCCGGCCATGGGCAGTGGGCATTTCCTGGCAAGGGCTACCGATTACCTTGCCGAGGCTATCACCACCGACCCATTCATCAAACCGCCAGGCGAAATCGGCGAGGACTCAGAGCTTACCTATTACCGCCGCCGGGTGGTGGAAAGCTGTATCTACGGGGTTGACCTGAATCCCCTCGCCGTTGAGCTTGCCAAGCTGACGCTGTGGCTAAAAACTATGGCCAAATCCAAGCCCCTTTCCTTCCTCAATCACCACCTCCGTGTAGGCAACAGTCTTATTGGCGCCAGGGTGTCCGACCTTGATGAGATACCCAAAGCAAAGCCTAGGCGGGGTAAACCGGTTGACCTCAGCCGGGCGCCGGTGCAGCTGGGGCTTTTCCAGGAGGCTTTCAACAAGAAGCTTTATGACCTGCTACAGAACCGGGCGCTGATTGCCCAGCTACCCACCGAAACTCTGGAGGACGTCCATAACAAAGAGAAGTGGGAACGTGATTTTGAGTATAATATGCGACGTTTCCGCATCCTGGCCGACCTGTGGGTAAGCACCTACTTTGGCAATAATGTTGCCTGGGATACATACAATAAGCTGGTAGAGAACCTGCAGTCGCCGGAACCCGAGTGGGAGAATTTGCTGCAAAACGAGAGCGTTCAAAAGGCGATAGCCATGGCCGAGGACAAACGCTTTTTCCACTGGGAGCTTGAGTTCCCGGAAGTCTTTTACGATGTCAAAGGCAACCGCAAACCCAACGCCGGCTTTGACGCCGTCATAGGGAATCCGCCGTATGAGGTTCTCTCAGTAAAGGAAACAAAAGATTCGGCTCTGGAACAGCAGATGGAGTTCTTCTCCGAGATTTCGAGAGTGGCAAAGGGAAAACAAAACCTATATCGCTTAATGGTGGAAAAGGCATATTCACTGCTACGGCCAACCGCGCATTTCGGCTTTATTATTCCCGCCACTATTCTGGCTGACCAAAGCGCTGCACTCCTAAGAAGACTCGTGCTAGAAAAATCAGAGAAAGCGAGCTTTTATGTATTTCCTGAAAGCGCCCGTGTCTTTGAAGATGTTATACAGTCCGTGTGTATCCTGATTACAAAACAGGGACGCGGTGTTCTGACCGTCTCGTTGGTTACAGATTTGATGGACGCTGAAGACCTTCAGAATTCCAAATCTTTCACCATTCCAATAGATGTGCTTAAGGCGATTGATAGTACCGATTTCAGCATACCATCCGTACCGCAATCTGGGTGGAGCATATTAGGCAAGATTCATAAGTGGACTGCATTGGTTCCACCGAATGACACGGGCTTAGCTGAAATATACCAAGGTGAGGTGAATCTGACCGTCTTTGCCGATTGTTTGAGTAAAGCTGACACAGGCACTCTCCTTATACGTGGTGACCATCTAGAAAGATATGTGGCTAGGCTAGATAGGGTACCTGGCGAAGAAGGCTGGATTGATAAGAAAAAGTACATCTCTAAGGCAGGTGAATCTGTCAAGGCTCAACACCATCTTCAAGAGCGCATAGCCTTTCAAGAAGTAGCTAATATGCAACTGGAGAGGCGCCTGAACTGTGCATTTGTCCCGCAAGACGTATTTCTGGGGCACACAGTAAACTACCTATGTAATTTCAAGGCCGAGCGTTATTATTTGCTTGGCATCCTAAATTCGAAGCTGTTGAACTGGCGCTTCAAAGCCACGAGTACTAATAATCATGTATCAGGGGATGAAGTGCGAGCACTCCCTATCCGCCGTATTAACTTCACCACTCATAAGAACGAACGCAAGCAACTGCTGGAAAAGGGTAAAAACCTGTACCAGCAATACCTGATGAGCCACGACTGGGGCGAAGTTCTAACTTTCGTAGGTGAATGCCTGCCGCAGAAAGCGGACGGGACGCCGGACATGGAGCATGAAAAATCAGACGTCGTGCACGATTTGCTGGCTTTCCTCGCCGAGGAAATGACCCGGCTCAACAAAGAAAAACAGTCCAGGATTAAGGAGTTTTTATCCTGGCTGGAAAAGGAAATACTCAAAGGCTCTGTTGAGGACCAGAAAAACAAGACCAGGATTAAAGATTTTCATAACGGCAATCTCGAAGACCTGCTGGACGTGCTCAAAAAGAACAAGGTTGTCCCTAGCCCGTGCCCGTCCGGTATCCGGGATACAATAGCCAGCGAATTCTCGGCGGCGGTCAATGCCATCACTCCTCTCAAAGCCCGGATAAAAGCGACCGATGACCTCATTGACCGGATAGTCTACAGGCTCTACGGGCTTACCGAAGAGGAAATAGCTATTGTAGAAGGACAAGAGCCCCTCAAGAAAATGGGCTAGTTCGTATCTGACAATCCCAACACTTTTTGTCAAAAGATACAAAAACCAGGCTTCCGGTTTTTTGGCCCGGGCCTTTTCACCGCTGGTTGCAGGGCTGGTATTTTCAGGTCTGCTGCGGTTCACAGGTGTATCTGTCGCTCCGCGGACTTAGCTCGTTGGTTCAGTCAGTGATGCATTCTCTAGCGGGGGGCTTGCTGGTGGAATTCGGCCTGGCCCGGCCCTTTTGTGGCTGCTTGGCTAACAGTAATGTCGGCAAAATGTTTGCAACAGAGGGTAAAACAGGTGGCGCGCCTAGAGGGATTCGAACCCACGACCCCCGGTTCCGAAGACCGGTGCTCTGGTCCGCTGAGCTATAGGCGCACGGACTGCACAAGGTACCGGGCAAAGTAACAGCAGGTGGGGTGAGCGGAGGGATTCGAACCCTCGTTCTTCAGGGCCACAACCTGACGCCTTAAACCACTCGGCTACGCTCACCACGGGGTTACAAGCGTTATTATAGCTTACTGCGTGTGCTATTGACAAAGGCCACAGACAGGTTTACAATTCGCCATTAAAAATAAGAAATTCTGTGGCGAATAGTTGGCAGCCCAAGCTAGGTGACAAGTTCGTCCGCCGCCCCCGGGTGAGCCCACACCCATTAAGGCGTGTTCTCGGTGTTTCCGGGCTGTTCAGTGCAGGCTACGGCAATGTAGGTTCGTCCATCTATTATGCTTTGGGCCTGGTGGCACTGGTGGCTGGAGGTGCCACCCCGGTAGTCTTGGGGATAGCTGGTATCCTGTTCATCTTTACCGCTCTGACCTATGCTGAAGGTACAGCCATGTTCCCCGAAGCTGGCGGCTCTGCTAGCTTCGCCCGCCACGGGTTTAACGACCTGATGGGATTCATCGCCGGCTGGGCCCTTATGTTCAGCTACATCGTCACCATTTCGATCTCGGCTTACACCATACCGTCTTACCTGGGACTCTTCTGGGAACCTTTGAAGACATCACCTTTAGCCCACACCGGGGTGGCTATGGGCATTGTGTTGTTGCTCATGTTGGTCAATGTTATTGGTGTTAGGGAGTCTTCCCAGGTTAATGTCTGGCTGGCCATTCTGGATATTGCCACTCAGTTGCTGATCATCGTCCTGGCCCTGGTGCTGCTTTTCCAGCCGGCGGTCTTCTGTCAGCGGGTCACTGGCTACTGGCCTTCAACTGCCAATCTGATCTTCGGTATAGCCATTGCAGCTATTGCCTTCACCGGCGTGGAGACGGTGTCCCAGATGGCTGAGGAGACCAAACGTCCACAGGTGCGTGCGCCTCGGGCTTACATGTTGATGATTGTGGTAGTATTGCTTATCTTTAGCGGTGTATCCGTTTCCGCTTTTTCAGCGATGACGCCCTCTGAGTTGGCTTCTGAGTGGGCGACCGACCCGATAGCAGGCATAGCCCATAATGTCTCAGCGACTATTGTCCCTGATGAGATAGCGGCGAGGTTATTTTCCGACCCGATACAGTTCTTCCTGGCCAGCTGGTTTTTGGACGTGCTGCGGTTCTCACTCCCTGTGCTTGTGGCTGTACTGGCAGCGACCATTTTGTTCATTGCCACCAACGCCGGGCTATTGGGGATTTCGAGGCTGGCATTCTCTCTGGGAAGGTTTAATCTTGTACCTGGCGTTATGGGGAAGGTGCACCCTCGTTTTAAGACGCCTTATATGTCCATCGTCGTCTTCACCATGGTAGCGGTCCTTTTGCAGGTGCCCGGATTCTTCCGCTCGGACTTGTTTGAATCGCTAGGTGGTCTTTATGCTTTCGGCTCCATGTTGTCTTTCGCCTTAGCCCATCTTTCCATCCTGGCATTGCGTTGGAAGATGCCGAAGGCGGAGAGACCGTTTAAAGTTGGCTGGAATATTCGCTTTAGAGGTGTGGAGTTCCCGGTAAGTGCGGTGATTGGGCTTCTGGGCACGGCGGTCATATGGGCTATAGTGGTGATTATGCAGGAGTACAGCCGCTGGGTCGGTTTTGGCTGGATGGGGCTGGGACTGGGTATATATTTCCTGTTCCGCTGGCAGAGAAAGGTTTCTTCGACCAGGGCAGTGAAATAGGCTGACTTCTTCAGGTCGAGGTAGCAAACACGATTGCGCTGACACACAGGCGAAACTATAATAGTAGACGAGTGTCGTAGATTATGAAACTGGAGAGAATGCTGGTCGCGGTGAACGGCAAGGACAGCGATGTAGAGACAGTTAAGTTGGCCTGCGACCTGGCAAAGAAAGCCAAAGCCAAAGTCTATGTGCTTTATGTTATTGAGGTGAAGCGCAGCCTGCCTCTGGACGCTACCGTTGAGCCGGAGATGGAGAAAGCGGAAAAGGCGTTAAGCCGCGCTGAAGAGATTGCCGCTGAGCGTGACTACGAGGTGGAGACCGAGCTGGTTCAGGCGCGGGACGTTGGTCCCGCTATAGTGGATGAGGCTGTGGAAAAAGACGTGGACCTGATAGTGATGGGGTTTGGCTACAAAAAGCGCTTCGGTCTGTTTAACCTGGGCAGGGTGATCCCATATGTACTGGAGGAAGCCCCCTGCCGGGTATTATTGTACCGGGAGAATACCTCTTGAGGAGAGCGGTCTCATGAAGGTGATTATTATGGGTTGTGGGCGGGTCGGTGCCCAACTAGCCAGCCTGCTGGATGCTGAGGGACACGATGTCACTGTACTTGATATAGACGCCCACAGTTTCAGGCGTTTGCCGCCGAGCTTTAGCGGCACTGCTCTTGTTGGCGATGGGACCGACCTCGAGATGCTGAAGAAGGCGGATATTGAGCGTGCTGATGCCTTTGTGGCGGTGACCCAGGGGGACAATCGCAATGTGATGGCTGCCCAGATCGCCAAGCAGATTTTCAACGTACCTAAAGTTGTCTGTCGGATATATGACCCGCTGCGCAAGGATGTCTATGAGGCGCTCGGGCTTGATGCATTAAGCCCGACTACGATATTTGCCGAGATGCTAAAGGAGAAAATTATTTCATGAGTGAGGTTAGGATAGGATGTACATAATAATTGTCGGTGGAGGCAGCGTCGGCTACAGTCTGTGTAAGGTGCTGTTAAGAGAGGGACATGAGGTGCTGGTGCTGGACAAGGACCCTAGCAAGTGCGAGAAGTTTGAGGACGAGCTTGGCAGCGTCTGCATGAGGGGTGATGGCTGTGAAGTGGCTGTGCTCGCTGAGGCCGGGGCTTCAAGGGCCGATGTCTTTATAGCGGCTACCAACGAGGACGAAGACAATCTAGTGGCGTGTCAGGTGGCGAAATACAAGTTCGGGGTACCGCGTACCATAGCCAGGGTGAATGACCCCAAGAACGAGGAGATCTTTAAAAAGCTGGGTGTGGACTGTCCGGTCGGCGTGACCAACGTGATTCTGGAGCATATAGAGGAGAAATTACCCACACATCCGTTGGTCCATCTGTTGAGTATGGGCGAGGGTAAGATGGAGGTGGTGGAGGTCAAGGTGCTTAAGGGTGCCAGGTCAGTAGGTAAGGCGATCAAGGACCTGCCCTTGCCTGCTGATACCGTGCTGGCGCTGTTGATAAGAAACGGTCAGAAGCCACAGGTGCCCAGCGGCAATACAGTGCTCCAGGCTGACGACCGCATAATCGCTCTCACCACCACAGACAGCGAGGGTGTCTTAAGGGCGGTGCTGGTGGGGGGGTCCAACGACTGAACCGGATATGGTCAGAGTTACCTTTCAGGGGGAGCGGGGTGCCTTCGCGGAAGACGCTGCCGTCAGCTTTTTCGGAGATGCGGAGCTTGTTACCTATCGCCACCTGGAGGACGTGTTTATCTCTGTCCTGAAGGGTGAAGCCGATTTTGGTGTGGTGGCGGCGGAGAACTCTTTAGCCGGTAGCATCAACGAGACTTATGACCTGCTGCTCGAGCATGATGTGAACATTTATGGAGAAATAGAGTTGAGGATAAACCATTGCCTTGTGGCACTGCCGGGCGAAAGACTCGCAGATATAAAGACGGTCTACTCCCATCCCCAAGCGCTGGCACAGTGTGAGGACTTCTTGAGGAAAGAGCTGGATGCTGAGGTGGTGCCCACCTACAATACCGCTGCGGCTGCTAAGAGGATTAGGGAGGAAGGGCTTAAAGGGTGTGCTGCCATAGCCAGCCGTCGGGCGGCGCAGATCTATGGTCTGGAAGTCCTGGCTGAGAACATCGAGACAAGTGAGGACAACTATACCCGGTTTTTTGTCATCTCTCGGCTCAAACCGGCACCGGCAGCTAAGAACAAGACATCGTTGGTCTTCAGTACCAAAAACGTCCCCGGCGCGCTGTATGCCTGCCTGGGTGCATTTGCTAACAGGAATATCAATCTTACCAAGCTGGAGTCCCGGCCCAGCAAAAAGAAACCCTGGGAATACGTGTTCTATGTTGATTTCGAGGGGCATGTGGAGGATGAAGTGTGCCATCAGGCCCTTGTGGAGCTAAAGGAGAAGACAAACTTCATGAAGGTACTGGGCTCTTACCCGCGTGCCGAGAACCGGGTGTCAGCGTAAGGTTGCCAGCTTCTGCTTCAGCTTCTGGTAGGTCGCTGCCAGTGTCTCGGGGAGGACTTTGGTATCAGCGATCACTGGCATGAAGTTGGTATCACCCTGCCAGCGAGGGACGATATGGGTGTGAATATGGTCGGCTACCCCTGCCCCTGCTGCCCTGCCCAGGTTCATGCCGATGTTGAACCCCTCAGGTCTCATCGCTTCGGTCAGTACCCTGAGCCCCAGCTTGACCATCTCCAGGTGTTCTTTAGCCTCGGCTTCGGTGAGCAAGGCGGGGTCGCCTACATGCCGATATGGGGCCACCATAAGATGTCCGGTGTTGTAGGGGTAGGTATTGAGGATAATGAAGTTGCTCTCTCCGCGATACAGTATTAAGTTCGAGGAATCGTTGTCCTCTTTCGGTTTTTGGCACAGGAAGCAGCCCGGCTCCTCATTAGCCCTGTTTATGTATTCCATTCGCCAGGGTGCCCACAGGCGTTCCATTTGCGCATCAATATTAACTGAAAAAGTGCTTATCCGCAACAGCCCGGTCGCGGCAACATGGTTGCTATTGACTTTAACGACTAACATTGTTATCTTGTAGCTAGGCATGGCTGATGTCCAGCTCAATGTAGTCACCAGTGGCAGTGTAACTTGGGTCACCAAGCGAGAGATAGAGAATACCTTCCGCGACTGCTACCGTAAATTCAAAGTCAGGCTTCTCTACCGCGTGGATGTCCACATAGTGGACACAGAGGCAAATGTGCAGGCACTGCTCAAAGAGGAAAAACTAAGGATGGGCATAACCACCGCCGGAGATGAGGAATACATCTGCTACCATGATGCCTGGCGTGGCTACCCGCGGATAATCTGCTGTCTGGAGAAGCTAGCAGCCCTGAGCAAACAGGCTAAGCTTGGTGCCTTGAGGCACGAGGCGGCACACAGTGCCCTACATGGTTCGCTCGAGTACTACATCTTCAAGATCCCCGAAGAGTGCCGTTATGTAGCCACAGTGAAAGGGCTCGATGCCTCGGTGCTTGACCAAGCGGCATATTTTGTGTCCGTGGCGGTGAAGGACTTTGAAGCTACCAGGTTCCTGGTGCAGCGGGGCTTCATCGAGTGCCAGTTTGCCTTTGCACTGGAGTGGATACATTCTTCTGAGGAGGACAAGGCAGCCTGGAAGACGGTGCAGGGCAACCGGCGTGCTAGGTTTATCTATTTGACTGCTTTGCTCAAACCGGTGCTGTTTGCACACCCACTGCTGGCATTGCCCAAGTCGAAAAAGGTCCCTTTGGAACACCAGGTACTTCTGGCGAGGAGAGTTGAAGAGCTGCTGGAACATTTGGGACAAGCCGAGCGCAACAGGTTTCTTCAGGTAGCTAACCTGGTGGTGGAGGAACTGTCAGCAGACACGCACAGGAATGTCGACGCGGCATTGCAGCAGGTTATGAACTTTGCCTAATGCCCTTTTCGTCCGACCCCTGCTTTAAAGCTTTTGTCCACAAGGTCTTGTGCAGCAAATATTTCGATGTGCGGCGATGATAGAGATAGATGGTTCGGCAAAATCGGGCAGTGGTACCTTGCTGAGGTATGCGGTGAGCCTTGCCACACTGCTTGGTGAGGAACTGCATATGTGGAACATACGTGCTGCCCGGGAGAAGCCTGGCCTGCGCCACCAGCACCGGCAGGCCGTGCTGGCTTGCTGCGATGTGTCCCAAGGCTCGGCTGAAGGTGCGGCTCTAGGTTCTATGGAGCTGTGGTACACGCCGGGGAGGGAGGTAGTGGGAGGGACATATAGTTGGGACATCGGCACCGGTGGCTCCACTACCATGCTGGCTATGACTCTGCTGCCGGTGGCTTGTTTTGCCGCCGGGCCGTTGACCTTTGTAATCTCTGGTGGGTTGTTTCAGGACTTCGCCCCCTCAGCCTATCATATGAAGTATGTATTTTTCCCCTTTCTAAGGAGGATGGGAATCGATGGCAACCTGGAGATAAGGCGTCCCGGCTATGCCGAGCGGGGTGGCGGTATAATCGAGGTGGACGTCAGGCTGGTGGAGGGGAAGATCAAGGCGGTGAGGTTGATCACCCCCACGCCGGTTTCGCGGATAAAAGGAGTGGCGCTTAGCTCACATCTGCAGCAAGCTCAGGTCAGCGGGCGGATGGGGCAGGAATGCGAGCGCGTATTAAAGCGTGCCGGCTACCACGTCGACATAGAGGCTGTCTATGACAGCACAGCCACTCATCCCGGTGCAGCCCTAGCTATTTGGGTGGACGTTGAAGGCCGCTATCTGGGCTCGGATATGGCTGGCAAGAAGGGCAGGCGGGCGGAAGCGATCGGCAAACAGGTGGCGGAAAACCTTATTGAAGACATCAATTCTGGAGCTACTGTGGACAGGTTTCTGGCCGACCAGGCGGTCATCTATGCCGCTTTAGCAGAGGGGGTCACCGAGTACCTGATACCACATCTAACCGACCATGTGGAAGCGAATTTATGGCTGGTGGAGACGGTCCTGGGAAAGTTTGGTGCCCAGGTAGCGGTAGAGGGCAAACACCTGAAGATTAAGGGGATCGGGTATTCGAGAGAGTAACCTCAGTGAGGAGCTTCTTCAGCGATTTCAGGGTCTCTTTGTAGGGGGTTGCTATTTTTTCTAGCCTTTTCTGCCATTCCTGCTTGGCGCGGATGTTTATCCGGCTAATCGCCGAACCTGCGATGCGCATCTGGTGCAGGATCTCTCTGCCGGCTTTTTCTACATCCTCTCTTTCTCTGGCCTGTGCTAACTGGTACTCCTGTAGCACATCTTTAATTCTGGCTACGGTGTCTTTGATAGCACTGTTCTGACCCAGACTGAGGATACCATCCATCGCCTGTTGTGCCCTGGTGCCGGAAATGTCTATCGCATCGACAAGCTGGCGGATGAGGAGCCTGGTGATTGAGTCCCTTTCCTGACCATCGTGCTTTGCCAGCTCACCGGTCAGCAGTTTCGCATCAGGGTGGGCAAAATATTTATCAGCCAAGGTCCGGGCAATTTGAAGATGCTCCTTTTCCTTCTGTCTCCGTCTCTCTTCCGGTGAAAGGTCACCCAGCTTTTTGGCCTTTTCCAAGGCTATTTCTCGGGCGCTTTTAAGTTCCCCCATTTTTGGTCCTTGTTGTCTGGTTGCCAAATACGGCATACACTTCGTGCCGAACTTGTCAAGTGCCGCAATAATTATGTGGAGTAACCCGTATTTGGTGTTCGCAAGCATTTTACCTTATAATTGAGTTGCAATCAAAAAATGGTTTACAGAACGTCCGGTTACTATAGCGCATTAAAGCTTGCCGATAACCTTTACTGCTATGTGTGGCAGGGCAGGGGCAATAATTGCAACACCTGTCTATTTACAAACGTGCTTCGGGGCGGGCATCCTCACGTGCTTATTGATCCGGGGCATATAACAAACGAGTTCGGGGAGACCTGTTTTGAGCATCTGACCAAGGCGATGGAAAGGACCGGTTTTAAGGTGGCCGATGTGGGGCTAATAATCAATACCCACAGCCATCCCGACCACTGTCAGGCAAATGAACTGCTGGTGGAGAAGAGCGGTGCCTGGGTGGCCCTCTCCGAAGAAGAGGACGAGTTCCGCAATACATTAGGACAGAAGATGTATTCCATGTTCGGGATAAAGCCGCCGCAGTTTGAGCCGCTCTTCTATTTAAGAGAGGGCACGCTGAGCCTTGGCACTCAGAACAAGGTGGAGCTACAGATACTGCACACGCCGGGGCATTCCCCGGGCTCTATCTGCCTCTACTGGGCAGAGAAAAAGATACTCATCACCGGGGACGTGGTGTTCTACGGGAGCATAGGCAGGACAGATTTTCCCAGCGGTAGCCTTTCTCTATTGAAGAAGAGTATAGAGAGACTGTCACAGCTTGACGTGGAACTGTTGGTGGCGGGGCATAGTACTGAATATGGTAGTATTGTCCGTGGTAAGTCGAATGTAGAGCGCAATTTCCAGGCGGTGAAGCTGTTTCTGTAAAGGTGCGAGGTGTGCACCCGTGGAAGTAGACGAGAAGATCCAAAACGCCATCGAAAATACCAAGGTGCTCAGAGCACCGAAGCAGAGTTTAGCCACTTTTGGTAGCACCAACATATATTATTACCTGATAACCGAACTCACCGAGTGGGTAAATGTGGTGAGAGAAGGCAGGGTGATTGCCGCCCGGCCCAAGATCGTGACGCCGAGCTACTTGATAAACCTTGAGGGGTTCAGTACTGGGGCGAGGAGGTTCATAGAAATGATGGCAGAGCAGCATCCTCACGAACCGGGGATCTTTTATAGCTACAAGAACGAGCCCAAAGAGATGAACATCGTCTCGGAGCCTGTGGCGGCGATAGTGGAAAAGATAAATCGTCGGATAGATAGCCAGCGCGACCCCTTGGCTGCCATCATAAAAGGCGTTGAGGAGATGTGGGACGTCTCGTTGCTCAAGTTCACTTATGAACTGACCCAGAGCTCGGTATATGCCAATGTGGCGGAGTTTGAACGCAGGGGGCTGCTGAGCATCGATGCTGCAGGGATACCACGGGACGCGCGTCACTACATCGAGGAATTGTTCTCAAAGGCTGAACGTGACCTGCGCTGGGCTCAGGAACTGGCTACCGAGCTCGGGCGCTGGGGATTGTTTCAAGAATACCAGGATCGCTTCTTTCAGCTGTTTCGCAGAAGATGAGTGGGGATGGGTTGGCGTGGGGGTCTTGACAAAGCGTAGAAGTTATGTTAAATTTACCGACCAGCTACGCTGGTAAGTCAGGAGTCAGAGTCGGAGGAGTAAATACAGGAGAATATAGCCCTAAGCGGCCGATCTGGTTCGGGGTGCGATGAAGCATCAGCGGCAATGCGGTCACTTAGCTGGTGTGGAGCAAGTAGTGAGACCGACCCGAGAAGGGTCGGTCTCATTTTTTGAGACTACTGAAGGGAGAGAGTTCTGACAATGAATGCAGCAGCATTGATTTCCCTGGTGACCGCGGTAGCCTTCGTCCTGTTGGGTGTAGTAGTTTTACTTAATCGTCCGTGGGGCAGACAACAAAAACTCTTTGCCCTGTGTGTACTCGCCACCATCCTGTGGACATGGAGTGACTTTCTTTTTCGCAGTAACTTTTTTGCGCAGCATGGACTTTTTTTGCTTCAGATCACGGCCTACTTGTTCATCTGGGCAGCGGTACAGATCCACTATTTTCTTGCCTCCTTTTACGATAACAGGGGACTGCGTTTTCCCTTTGCTTACATCTTGATGGTAGCCCTGGTGGGCATGGTGCTGGCTGGTTACGTTGTGACTGACCTCAAGGTAGACAATGGCGTCGCTGTTCCGGTCTATCACAAGTGGGCCTTTGTCCTGCCAGCCGCCTTAGCGGTCCTGTTTGGCAGGGACTTTTACCTGCTATGTCGGAGGCTCGGAGCCATCACTGACCCGCTGTGGCGCAATCAGTACATGTACCTGCTATTCGGCATCGTGCTGATGGCGTGTTTCAGCTTACTGAACGCTTTCAGCGACTTCGGCAAGCGTTATCCTGTGGCTGGCGTAGGCGCGTTATTGACTGCTGCTACCTTGGCCTATGCGCTGCTGAAACACCGTTTGTTGGACATACAGATCGTGCTGCGGCGGGCATTAGCCTGGGTGGGCCTGATATTTGCCGGTGTTGCAGTCTATGCCTGCCTCCTTGCTTTGGCTTATTGGCTTGCCGGCAAGTCATTCGACTGGCTGGCGCTGGGAGTCTCTGCTGTCTCAGCAATAATAGTTGTTGGCGTCGCTTATGGGCTGAGGGGCTTGATCTTCACCGGCATGGAGCAATTGTTTGTAGGCAGGAGAGAGCGCAACTATCGTCACAGGTTGCTGTATTTTGTAAACAGTGAACTACCTCGTACTCCTAGTTTAACGGAGCTGGCGCATAAGTTGCTGCCCCTGATTGCCGGCAGTCTAGGCGCCAAATCGGCGGCGCTGCTGCTGCCTGTACCGAATGACGGCAGTTATAAGGCGAGCTTCGTCGAGCCCAAAGGCGTAGACGCTTCCTCACTGAGCATCGGCAAGTACACTCCCATCGTCAGGTGGTTAAAGCGCGAGCGCAGGTATCTCCTGCGTGATGAGATAGAGGTTTCGCCGGAGTTCATGTATCTCGGTGCCGAGGTAAAAGCGCAGCTTCAAGCTCTGGATCTCGAACTGCTCCTCCCTCTAATCAATGACGACAATCTAATTGCCATCCTGGCGCTTAGTAGGAAGAGGTCGGGGAGATATTCTGCCGAGGATATTGCGCTGCTGGAGTCGGTAACCAAGCAGCTAGCTGCGAATTTAGAGAAGGAATATTTCCACGAGCAACTAAGAAAACGGGAACAGGAGCTAGCGCTGATAAATGAACTGGTCAGGGTGATGACCTCGAGCCTTAATATCCAAGAGGTATACGCTGCCTTTGTGGCTGAGCTGAAAAAGGTTGTGGATGTGGACTGGGCAGCCATCGCGCTGGTCGATGGAGAAGAGCTTGTTTTTGAGGCTCTGTTTGCTACAGATATCGATTCGCCGTGGCAGCAAGGAGATAGAATTCCTCTGGAGGGGACGGGTACGGAGTGGGTACTGAAGTACCGTAAAGCCCTGTTTGAGTCCGACCTGTCTGAAAGTCGAAAGTTCTGGACTGGAGACCTGCACCTCAAGCAGGACATCCGGTCAATAGTCTATCTACCTCTGATCGCCAAAGGCGAGCCCATCGGAGGACTGATAATTGCCAGTCGCAGACCCAATGCATACACGCAGGAGCAAGTGTCATTGCTCGAGCGCCTGGCTGCACAAATAGCAGTGCCGGTGGAGAACAGCCGCCTCTATGGCAGGGCTGAGCAAAGGGCAAGGGTAGACGAGGTTACCGGGCTGTTCAACAGGCGTCATTTCGATGAACGGTTGAAGCAAGAGATAGACTTACGCCAGAGATACGGTGGCACATTTTCTTTGATCTTGCTGGACCTCGACCTTTTCAAGGCGTACAACGATGTCCATGGCCATGCGGCTGGCGATAAGCTGCTGGCTGATGTAGGGAGGATAATCCAGCGGTCGGTGAGGAGCACTGACCTCTCTTTCCGCTATGATGGTGATGAGTTTGCTATACTGCTACCTCAGACGGACTCCGCTGCAGCTTTTGTGGTTGCCGAGCGCATCCGTGGCAGGATTGCTCAGGAGATGGGCAAGGTCGACCCTAGGATAACGGCCAGCGTAGGTATAGCCACCTGGCCCAATGACGGGGTAATGCCTGATGCGCTACTCAGCGCTGCGGATAGGGCTCTCTATTATGCAAAGAAGACAGGTGGTGACCGTACCTGTATCGTGTCTCGGATTTTGAGCACTGCGGTAGCTTCGATGCCTGGGACAGCTTCCGATAAAGAAGCCCTCAATGTTATATACGCACTGGCAGCTACGATCGAAGCTAAAGACCGGTATACTTACGGGCACTCTAGAAAGGTGAGTAACTACGCCGTTGCCTTAGCCGAGAAGTTAGACTTATCGCCAGAAAAGGTGGCCGTGATCAGCACCGCTGCCCTGCTCCACGATATCGGCAAGATAGGGATCCCTGACGAGGTGCTGAACAGACCGGGAGCCCTTGACGCGCAGGCGTGGGAAATGGTCCGTGCCCACCCCAAATTGTCAACGACTATCGTGAGCCATGTGCTTGACTTAGTCTCTTGTGTGCCAGCTATCCTCCACCACCACGAGCGATGGGACGGGAGTGGCTATCCTACAGGACTGAAAGGGGAAAATATTCCTATTGAGGCACGTATACTGGCCATAGCCGATGCATTTGATGCTATGACCTCATCGCGTCCCTATCGTGGTGCCTTGTCCTATCAGGAGGCGATAGCAGAGTTAAAGCGATGCGCTGGCAGCCAGTTTGACCCACAGCTTGTGGAAGCTTTTCTGCCCATCGCCCTTTCCACCTTCACTGAGGGGCTATAGTCCAGCGCCTAAGAATCCGTATACTGTCAGCGTTTTCCAGACGCTGAGCTGCTACGCATCCTGTCGCCCGCAACAACTGTTCCAAAGCTGGTTGCTGGCCGAGCAACGGGTGCTATTTTTTGACCAGCGCACAGATATTTCGTGACAGCAAGGGGAACGGCGAACGGTGCATTTTTTCAGGGGAGAGGCGTAGGGCGGTAAATCCTACCTGCTTCAGCAACCTGTCGAGCTCTGCGTAGGAGAAGAGGTAGTAATAGCGGTATAGTATGCGTCCTCTTAACCTCCATGGCATATTGACCTCTTTGCCCTTTAGCCAGAACCCGGGCTGCCAGCGGTTCCATGCGGTTATGAAGGCTTCGCCGCCGGGCTTGAGTACACGCTTCAGTTCCAGGAATGCCTGATATCTTTCCTTTTCTCCTCTAATGTGGTGGTAAACTGCGATGGCGATAGCCCAATCAAAGGAGTTGTCGCGGTAGGGAAGGCTGATGGCATCTGCTATTGCCAGGTTCACCTGAAGATTAAACTTTGCGGCATATCTTTTAGCCAGCGCTATCATCTGCCCTGAAACGTCAAGGCCCCATAATTCGAATCGCTCCCTGAAGGGCAGAAAATCGGGACCGTGGGCGCAGCCGATATTGAGCAATCTACCTTGCTGCCACCTCAGGGACAGCTCTTTAAGCTCATGGCTGAAGCGCGACCAGTGGTGGACGCGGTACCAACTTTCAGCTATTTCATCAAAAACAGTAGCGTTTGTTCCCATAGTGTCAATTTGCTAAACTTCTTTAAGGAAATCACAGTATGCGGAAAATTTCAAGGACTATATCTGGAGTGACCCCGGTGGCGGTTATGGCAAAGCCGTTCGGCTGCCCGGGCAAGTGCATTTATTGTCCCGATTTCGCGGACACACCCAAGAGCTACACGCCCGAGTCGCCAGCGGTGTTGAGGGCGAAAGCTTGTGAATATGACCCCAGGAAGCAGGTCGAGGTGAGACTGAAGACCCTTTCAGCTATGGGCCACCCAGCGGACAAGGTGGAGTTGATAGTAATGGGCGGCACCTTTCTCGCCTGCCCTGAAGACTATCAGTATTGGTTCATCAAGAGCTGTTACGATGTCCTCAATGAGTGTGATTCACCAACCCTGGAAGCCGCCAAAAAGATAAACGAGACGGCGAAGCACCGTTGTGTGGGACTATGCATTGAGACCAGGCCGGACTGGTGCAGTGAAGAGGATGTGAAGCGAATGCTGGAATTCGGCACTACGAGGGTGGAGCTGGGCGTACAGACACTTGACGATGATATTTTCCGCTTGGTAAGACGTGGGCACACCGTGGATGACGTGGTTCGGGCGACCAGGCTGCTCAAGGACTACGGCTTCAAAGTCTACTACCACTGGATGCCGGGACTCCCGGGCTCTACTCCTGAGCACGACCTGGAGCTAACGCAAACCCTTTTCCAGGACGCAAACTTCAGGCCTGATGGGCTGAAACTTTACCCCACCCTGGTGGTAGCCGGCACCGAACTTGAGAGTTGGTATCATGATGGTCGTTACCGACCTTACAGTATGGAGGAACTGGCGAATTTGATGATAGACATCAAGCTTCTTATTCCGGCGTATGTCCGGATTGCCAGGGTCATGCGAGATATTCCAGACAAGTACATAGTCGCTGGCTGTAAGGACCTGGCGTTGAGGAGTTCCCTGAAGAGAAAGATGGCCGAGTTGGGGCTGAGCTGTCGTTGTATCCGTTGCCGTGAGTACGGCCACCGGACGCGTGACGGTTGGAAACCTGGTGAACCGGAATTAAGAAGGCAAGACTATACGGCATCAGACGGCAGGGAGGTCTTCCTTTCTTTTGAGGACAGCGAAGGTACTCTGTTTGCCCTGTTGAGGATGAGGGCCAGCGGTAAACTTATGGACTCCGACGGCACAGTCATGGTACGGGAGTTGCATGTATTCGGCACAGAGGTGCCGCTGGGTAGTCGAGCGGACATCGCCGTGCAACATAGGGGACTGGGTAGACGACTGCTCCAGGAGGCTGAGCGTATTGCCAGGCTCGAATTCGGGGCATCAAGGATAGCGGTTATCAGTGGTGTTGGCGCCAGGGAATACTTCCGCTCTGAGTTTGGCTACGAGCTAGACGGAGCCTATATGGTGAAAGAACTGGCAGCACAGGTGCCAGCCCAGGCCGGTCCGATCGCAATCTGCCCGGATGCTGCTCCTCATATCTAGCGCCGGTGCAGGTGGCAGGCTACGGAATGTCCCTGTGATACCTCTATCAGTACCGGCTCTTCATGCTGGCAGACCGGTATAGCGTAGGGGCATCTAGGATGAAAGCGGCAGCCGGATGGTGGGTTGAGTGGGGAAGGGACCTCGCCGGGCAAAATAGTCCTTTTTCTGCCCTTTGTTCTCAGGCCGGGTACGGCGGAGATAAGCGCTTCAGTGTAAGGATGCAGGGGGTTGTGGAATAGTTCCTTATTATCAGCCAGTTCCACAATCTTGCCCAGATACATGACAGCTATACGGTGTGCTACGTACTTGATTACAGAGAGGTCGTGGGCGATAAACAAGTAGCTCAAGCCCATCTGATCCTGGATGTCTAGCATCAGGTTCAATATCTGCGCCTGAATAGAGACATCCAAGGCACTTACCGGCTCATCGGCGATGATAAGCTTGGGGCTCAGAGCCAGGGCGCGGGCAATGCCGACGCGTTGTTTCTGTCCACCGCTGAGCTCATGGGGATAAAGGTCTGCCTGGTGCGGCTCCAGTCCCACTTGCTCCAGCAACCGTGCCACCGTCTCTTCCCTCTCCCTATCATCTCCGACATTGTGGATCAGCAGGGGCTCACAGATAGACTGGCCAACGGTCATCCTTGGGTCGAGTGATGCCTCGGGGTCCTGGAAGATTATTTGCATCTCCTTTCTCAGCTCTCTGAGGGCACGTTTGTCCAGTCTGGTGATGTCAGCCCCTTTATAGAGGATCCTGCCGCTGGTGGGCTCTTCTAACCTGAGGACGGTCTTGCCCAGGGTAGATTTACCGCAGCCGGACTCACCGACCAGCCCCAGGATCTCCCGCTCTTTAATGTTGAAGGTCACCCCATCGACAGCCTTTATATCGCCTATGTGGCGAGAGATTATGCCCGCGGTCAGTGGGTAGTATTTTTTAAGGTCTGTGGCTTCCAGCAATGACTTTTCTTTATCAGGCATACAGGTGGCACCTCACCTTATGCTCTTTCGAGATTTCAGTTAGCGATGGCTCCTGTGTACGGCAGATGTCCATTGCTTTCGGGCATCTGGGATGGAAGGTGCAGCCCGGTGGTAACTTTGAGGGGTCTGGGGGCATGCCAGGGATCGAACTCAACCTGTCCACCTCCCGGGACACATCCGGCAGGCATGCCAGCAAACCTTTGGTGTAAGGGTGCGCCGGAGTGGCGATTACCTCTGATACTGGGGCGGTCTCGATGTCCCTGCCGCCGTACATGATTACTGCCCGGTCACCGATCTCAGCTACAACTGCTAGGTCATGGGTTATGAAGATGATGGACATCTGCCGTTTCTCCTTTAGCTGGCGGAACATGTCCAGGACCTGGGCTTTTATAGTCACATCCACAGCGGTGGTAGGCTCATCGGCAATAAGTATTCGGGGGTCGCAGCAGAGGCTCATGGCCACCAGTACCCTCTGCTTCATGCCGCCGGAAAGTTGGTGGGGGTAGTAGTCCAGGACGTCTTCTGCCGACGGTATGCCCATTTCGCGGAGCAGGCTTATGGCTTTCAGCCTTGCCTCTTCTTTACTTAAAGGGAGGTGGATTTTCATCTGCTCTATTATCTGGTCGCCTACCGTCAGCACGGGGTTAAGCGCCGACTGTGCTTCCTGAAGCACAAGGGCGATTTCCTTGCCGCGGACCTTTCTTAATTGCTGCTCTGGGCACGATGTCAAGTCTAAGGAGTTGTAGACCACGTTACCGCCGACTATCCTGCCAGGGGGACTATCGAACAACCTGAGGATAGAAAGTGCGGTGACGCTCTTGCCGCATCCCGACTCCCCCACCAGGCAGAGGCATTCGCCCTGTCTCAGCTCAAAGCTAACCCCGTTCACCGCCCTGACTATGCCGCGACGGGTGAAAAAGAAGGTCTGCAGAGCGTTTACGCTGAGTATGATGTTGTTTCCGCTGTGAGACTGCATTTCCGGCTTTTCCTGCTAAACATTGCTTTTCGGGTCAAAGGCATCCCTCAGCCCGTCGCCGAGGAAGTTGAAGGCAAGGACGGTCAAGAACAACATGATCCCGGGCTCCACAGCCACCCACCAGGCGGTATCCAGGCTGTGTTGTCCCTCCTCCAGGATTATTCCCCAGCTCGGTGTGGTGGGGTCGCCAAGACCGATGAAGCTAAGGGCGGCTTCAGCCAGGATTACGCCGGGGATAGATAATGTGGCAATGACGATGATCAAGCTGATGACGTTTGGGATCAGGTGGCGGAAGACCACTCTGCTATCGCTGGCTCCCAGTGCTTTAGCTGCCATTACAAATTCACGTGTTCTCAGAGATAGTGACTCGCTCCTTACCAGGCGGGCGGTGCCCGTCCAGCCGGTGAGTCCGATGGCGAAAACGATGAAGGCTAGGCTAGGTCCGAAAATGAACACTATGAGCACCAGCAACAGGAAGAAGGGGAAGGTCATCATCACATCGGTGAACCTCATCAAGGCGTTGTCCACCCAGCCACCCAGATAAGCTGACATGACGCCAATGATGGTGCCGATGATTACGGCTAACCCAGTGGCAAGAAGACCTACCTGCAGGGAGACCCTTGCCCCGGAGACTATCATCGCCAGCATGTCCCGTCCCTTCCGGTCAGTACCCAGGGGGTGTTTCCACGTGCCTGAAATCTTTTTGGTGATAAACTGGTCGGTGGTTATGTCGTAAACAGCCTGAGTGGTGGTGAATCCGATGGGTGGCAGGTTTTTCGCCTCGAAGTCCACCTGCGTGGGGTCAGGGGTGAAGAAGGGACCGATGATGGCGACCAGTGCTAGGAAGATAATGAAGGCGAGGCCGAAGACAGCCAGACGGTTCCTCGTCATCCTTTGCCAGTAGTAGCTGACCAGCCTGAAACCACCGCCGTGAAAAGCTGTTCTGTCTTTGCCTGCTACTTCCTTTCTGTCAGTCATATCTTATCCTCGGGTCGAGATAAGTATAGGTTATGTCTGTAATCAGGTTGACCAGCAGCACCACCAGTGTCCCGATAAGGGTGATCGCGACCACCACCGGGTAATCGTTGGCAAAGATGGCGTTGAAGGATACCTGCCCTAGCCCCGGGATGCCGAAGACGATTTCGGTGAGGTAAGCACCGCCGAATACGATGCTACCCAGGTCAAACATGATTATAGTCACCAGGGGGAGCAGGGCATTTCGGAAAACGTGCTTTCCGATGACCAGAGGCTCCGGTAGACCTTTAGCTCGTGCTGTGATGACGAAGGGCTTTCTTAGATTGTCCAGCATAGCTGACCTGGTATATCTGACATAGGCAGCGAGCATGCCCGTGCCCAGGGTTATCACCGGTAGCACCAATGCCTTGAGGTTGGCCGGGGAGAACAATGGCAATGTGGTGTCATAATAGGTCTTGAACAGTCCGAGCTTTACAGAGAAGACAAGGATGAGCATCACGCCGAGCCAGAAATTGGGTATCGAGATGCCGATGAAGGAGAGAAAGGTGAAGGCATAGTCAGCCTTGGTGTATTGCTTCACTGCCGAATAGATGCCGATGAGGATACCAAGCACGGCAGCGAAAATGCTGCTCAGCAGTATCAACTGGAAGGAATAGACCCAGTGGCGCTTGATCAGCTCCATCACCGGCATCGAGGTGCTGAACGACCACCCCCAGTTTCCCCGGAGCAGGTTTAGCATGTATTCCCCGTATTGCTGGAGTATAGGCTTGTCCAAGCCGTATCTGGCTTCTATGGCAGCTATCACCTGTGAGGGATCCTGTCCTTTAGCAGCCAGGTTAGCCAGGTACTTGTCGGCTGGGGAACTGGGGCCCACCCTCACCAGGATGAAGGTGACGGTGAGTATGCCCCAAGCGATAAGTATTGAGTAAAGGAGCCTTTTTATGATATAGTCGCGGAGCCAGCTTTTCCTCATAGTCGCCTTTGCCCAGCGCTTCTGGCTGGACTGCCTCACGCCTGCCCTTACGGTATATTACTGCTACTCAAAATACCACAAATGGTAATTGTAGCCCATGTTCACCCCGGGCTCGATGCCCATGACGTTCTTGAGGAAACCGCGGTTGGCCCTGTGGAAGGCGAGGAAGTTCACCGGTTGTTCTTCGGAAAGCAGGTGGGAAAGTTCAGCGTAAATCTTTTGCCTCACCCCTTTGTCCAGTGCTTCCTTCGATTTCGCTCTGGCGAACAGTTCATCGACCTCCTGGTTCGAGTAGCCCATAAAGTTAAGCCCGCCGTGTGAGGCAAAGAACACATGGCTCCCGGAAGGTGCCAGCGGGTCGGTACCGAAGCCCATGAGGATGAAGTCCCATTCCTCCTGGCTTACAGCTTCGGGGCCTTTGTTATAGGCTGGCTCCTGCTTCGAGCCGGGCACGGTATTCATCACATATTGCCTTAGCAGGGTCGGCCAGGGCACCAATTTGATCTCCGTCTCTATCCCCAGTTCCAGGAGCTCTTTTCTAATGAAGAAAGCCATATCCTCTGCCGGCTTGCTGCCGACGTTTACCACCAGCCTCAATTGCAGGAGACTGCCGTCTTTTTTGGTGACTTTTATGGTATTGTCTGCCTGCCTTATGCCGTACCCCAGCCGGTAAAGTATCTCGGCAGCTTTTTGTTTATCATACAATGGGCTGACTCCGTACTTTACAACACTTTCCTCTGTGTACCACGGGGAGACCTTGGGAATGAAGCTGAATGCGGGCTCGGCGAAGCCCAGAAGTATGGTCTGGGTTATCGCCAGCTTGTTTATCGCCATGGAAAGGGCCTGCCTAACCTCTTTGTTCTTCAGCCCTTCCCATCCATTAGCCCTCTGGTTGTAGGCTAGGATGGTATAGCCGGAGGTGGGGACGGTATAGACTTTGATGTGGGGGAGGCTCTTAAATTTAGCTACCAATTCCGGTTCGATGCCGGTGTAGGTAATGTCCCCAGCTTCCAGCGCTGCCTGCCTGGTGGCGGAGGTGCCGAACAGTTTAATTATGTACTGCTCGAAGTAAGGGGCACCGACATCTTTGCCCAGGTAGTAGTCAGGGTTACGCTCCACCACAAACCTATCGTTGCGGTTCCACTCTTTGAAGCGGTAGGGACCGAGGTTACCGGTATAGCTCAGGTTGTTGAACTCGGGTGCCTGCATGAATGCTTCAGCAGCCCCCTCGTACTTCTGGGCTATGTGCTTGGGGTACGGAGTGAGGTCGTAAAGGGTATAGACGAACTCGGGGTCCACCGTCTGACGGGTTATGGTGAATGTGGTCTCATTCACTACCTCGGGAGTAACGAATACTTTCTCTCCGTTGACCTCCTCCTGCCAGTCGCTCTTATAGGGATAGGTCAACCAGTTGGAGAACATGAGGTTCTTCAGGGTATATACATAGTCTTCGGCGGTGACCGGGGAGCCGTCGCTCCACCTGAGGTCATCCCTGATGGTAACGGTATAGACCAGACCGTCCGGCGACACTTCGATGTCTTTAGCCAGGCAGCGGAGCTGGATATTGAAGTTGTTATCGTAAGTTGCCAGCGAGTCCAGAGTGTGCCCCACGTAGCTAAAGGAGGTGGCATCGGCAGCTAATATCCAGTTGAGCGTCTCGGCATCGCCGCCAGATTGCCCTTCAATGAAGACGCCCTTGACCTTGGTTTCTCCAGGCACCCTTGTGCTGGTGGTGCGGGTGAGATATATACTGCCTAATACCAGACATATGGCGGCCAGTGCCGCACAGGCTATTATCGCTATTCTCTTTTTCATTTATTCACCAGCCTCCTCTTGGACAGTCCTTTATCTCTTCTCTGCGCTGCTTGTTTTTTGACCGATTTGCCTGACTTGAAACGGTTTAGATTGAGGTAGCCCTTATTGGACATGGCTATATTTACAGGTAGCTGACCTTGAAATTCTGGATGACCTTTTCCACATCTTCTCCAGACTGCATTATCCGTCTTAGCGCTTGGTCGATGTGCTGGTATTTCGTCGGGTCATGTATGTCGTCCAGTCTTTCGTAGAGCCCCAGCCTCCTTCCCAGCTTGAAGTTCAACCTTTCGTTTTCCGGCAGCGAAAAATATCTAGAAATGATGGCGAGGCAGGAGTCTCTGGCTTCGGGGAACTTGCCTTCCAGCTCAGGCAGCAGGTTCAGGATATGGTCGCTCTTAAGTTCGCCGGTGAACTCAAGCCTGGAAATGAACTCACCGATCTCATGGACTATCTCATCCTCCGACTGGAGCTGGAAGTCGTCGGACTCCAGTTTTTCCCACAGCGGCGTGTTCGGATGCACCTGTAGGGTGCGCAGCCTGATATGGTCGGGGTTGATCTCATTTAGTACCCTGGCGGTCTCTCTGGCGTGTTCAGCGGACATCTTTCTGCCACCAAGGCCAGGCATGACATATTCGCAGAGCGAAATACCAGCTTCTTTTACCTTTCTACCACCAAGGACGTGTTCCTCGGCAGTCACTCCTTTATCCATGTAGGCGAGGACCGCGTCCGAGCCGCTCTCCATACCGATGTGCAAGCGTGATAGACCGGCATCCTTCAATTCCCGCAGCTCTTCCAGGGACTTCTTCGCCGCTGTTTTGGAGCGGGCGTAGGAAGTTATCCGGGATAACCCGGGGAAGGCCTGCTTAAGTGCGGACACCACCTTCACCAGGTCGGGTGTCCTCATTATCAGGCTATTGGCGTCCTGAAGGAAAGCCGTTGTACCCCCAGCCCAGAGCCATAGGGCGACATTGCGTACGCTGGCGTTGTGGGCATAGCTGTTGTAGATGCTGGCGGCTATTTCCCTCACCCTGTCCCCATAGCCAGCTTTCCAGGCAAGCTTCCTAATACCCTCGGCGATGGCTTTGGCGGTCTCGATGTCTTTCACCACCTCATCCGCAGGACGCAGCTCAAACCTTTGCCCTTTGTACACCGGGCAGAACTGACAGCGGTTCCAGGGGCAATTCCTGGTGGCCCTGATAAGCAGCGAAAATGCCTCGCTTGGGGGCCTTATAGGTCCCACTTCGAAGCAGAGGTTAAGGTTGTATGTATCGGTAAGGTAGCCCAGGCGCATCATCTAATTTTAAACTTTAGCCGTTCAAATTTCCAATTTCGTCTTGGAATTAGCAAGGGGAAATGATAACATTTTCTGGGCAAAATGGGTAAACTTGACCAGATTAAAATAGTCTCTTTTGATGCCGAGGGTACCCTGGTGACCACAGATTTCAGCTATTCCATCTGGTACGAGGCTATCCCGGAGAAATATGCCGAGAGGTACGGCGTTGACTTTGCAACGGCAAAGAGCATCATCGAGGAAGAGTACAAAAAAGTGGGCGATCAGAGGCTGGAGTGGTACGATGTGCGCTACTGGTTTAACAGATTCGGGCTGGGCTCACCGGAGCCAGTTATGGCAGGCTATCGTCATAAAGTCTCGTATTACCCTGAGGTCAAGAGTGTGCTGGCTGAGCTGGGTCAGCGGTATATACTGATTGTGGCTTCAGGTTCCATGCGAGAGTTTTTGTGTCATCTTCTCGAAGGTATAGAGCCCTATTTTAGCAGGGTATTCTCCTCGCTTTCCGATTACCGGCGACTAAAGACGCCAGAGTTCTATCAGGAGATTTGCAGAGCAATGGGCGTGTCTCCTGAACAGATCGTCCATGTCGGTGATAATAGGGAGTTCGATTTTGTATTTCCTCAGAAGGTGGGTATGCATGCCTTTCACCTTGACAGGAGCGGGGGAAGCGATGGCTCGCTGACAAGCCTTGTGGAACTGAAGCCCATGTTGGTCGATCTATAGACCAGATAGGTCAAACACAGAAGGGAGGTTTCGGAGATGAGTGAGACGGTAAGGGTGGTTTTGGGCCGGAGGAGCATCAGACGGTACAAAGAAAAGCAGGTGGAAGAAGGAGCGTTACAGACGATTATGGAGGCTGCTGTCCATGCGCCCAGCGCTATGAATGCCCAGCGCTGGTACTTTGCTGTGGTGCAGAATAAGGGTCTACTGGACAGGATGGTGGAAATCATCAGAGAAAATGTGTTGAGCTCCGGTCCGGAAATAATGAAGCAGAGGGTGAGCGACCCCCAATACCATACCTTCTATCATGCGCCCACGGTGGTAATGATATTTGCCGATGATAGGCACCGCTTTGCCCAGATTGATTGTGGTCTGGCTGCAGGGAACATCGCTATTGTGGCTGAGTCGCTGGGCTTAGGCTCGTGCGTGATGACTTCTCCGGGGCTGGCGTTTACCTCGGGGAAAGGCGATGAGTTGAAGAAAGAGCTAGGCGTACCTGAAGGCTACAGTTTCGTCTGTGCCGTAGCGTTGGGTTATATGGACGGGGAGAAGCCAGCCGCACCTCCCAAAAAATCGGGATGTGGTCAAATACATTCGCTAAGCGGGCAGGCCCTTAAAGCTGTTGTACCGTTACCTTAGGGAGGAGTTTTTCCACGTCTTGGCGACGGCAGAGTTCGGTGCCCGGGGTAAGCGTAGCTGCCGTGCCGGCGGCAACTGCCCAGCGGCAGGACTCTTCGAGGCTGTAGCCCTGACTTAATCTAAGGATTAAAGCGGCAAGGGCGGAGTCGCCCGCACCAACAGTGCTGCGAACGCGCACCCGTGGGGCTACTATTTTCAAGACCTTTTCACTGTTGGCAACGATCATACCGTGTCTACCTCTAGAAACGGCTACCAAACCGATGCCCTGTTCAACCAGCGCTCGAGCGGCCTTGACGATTGACGCCTCGTTCTTTAGCTCTGTGCCGAGCAGCTCTTCCGTCTCGTGTACATTAGGTTTGATTATGTCAGGTTTTGCCTTGATGCCCTCTCTTAACCACTGTTTATCGGAGTCCAGCACCGTCTTTATGCCGTAGCTTTTGGTGCCAATTATCAGCCTGTAGTATATGTCGTCGGGGATACCGGGTGGCACGCTACCGGCGAAGACCAGGTAGTCGGGCTGTTTCTTCATATGTATCAATGTGTTAACAAGTTCAGCCAGTTCTTCTCTCGAGATGCGCGGACCGGGGGCGTCGATCCTGGTCTGGCGGTTCGTCTTGAGATCTGTGATGATAAAGTTGCTTCTTACTTCTCCTTTGATCGGGGTAAAATCGAACGGGACCCCTTGCTTTCTCAGCAACCTTTTAAGCGTCTCACCGGCGGCACCGCCGATGAACCCATAGGCTATGGTCTCGCCACCAAGCTCGTGGACGACGCGTGAGACGTTTATACCTTTGCCACCGGGGTCTTCACGGAAGCTGGTCCAGCGGTTTGCCTCCTCGATAATCAGTCCTTCAACGGTGACCGTCCTGTCCAGACTGGGGTTCAGAGTTACTGTGGCAATCATGTTTACCTCACTCTTTCCACCTTAAGCAAGTTGGTGCTACCCGGAACACCGATGGGCACGCCGCCGGTGATCACCACTATATCATCTTTCCTGGCCAGACCAGTCTTTTTAGCCAGCCGGCCACCGCGAGCGAAGAGGACTGTTAGGCGCGAAGGTTCGGGGAAGTGAAAGGCGCGCACCCCCCATGACAGGGAGAGCTGGCGCTGTGTGCTACGGTTCGGGGTGATAGCCAGGATGGGCGCTCTGGGACGATACTTTGAGGCGCGTCTGGCGGTGCTTCCTGAAGAAGTGAAGGCTACGATGGCAGCGGCTCCAAGCTGGTGGGCGGTATGACAGGCGGCGTAGCTTATGGCATCATCGGTTTTCGGCTGCACGTCCTTTTCCTTGTTCAGAAGTATCTCCTCGTAGGGCAGGGCGGCCTCGGCTTCCAGAGCGATCTGTGCCATTATGGAGGCGGACTCAACCGGGTACTCTCCTATCGCTGTCTCTTCGGAGAGCATGATGGCATCGGCACCGTCAAAGATGGCATTGGCGACATCGGTGACCTCAGCCCTGGTGGGACGGGGGGAACTGACCATGGACTCTAGCATCTGGGTGGCGACGATGACCGGCTTGCCAAGGCGATTGCATTTTTTGATGATCTCCTTTTGGACGACAGGCACTCTGGGCAGCGGTATTTCAATACCCAGGTCGCCTCTGGCGACCATGGCACCATCGGCTGTGTCAAGTATCTCATCCAGGTTATCCAGGGCTTCCTGTCTTTCTATCTTGGCTATTACTGCAGGGGGAGTGTTGCCCCGGCGCAGGAATTCTTTCACTTTCTTAATGTCGCCAGCCTCTTCAATGAAAGACAGTGCCACAAAATCTACCTCGTGTTTAAGGCCGAAGCGAAGATGCTCCCAGTCCTCATCGGTGATTGCTGGCGTATCCCAGTCTACATTAGGGACGTTTATACCTTTCTCCTCCCCGAGTATGCCCCCTGTCACCACCAGACAGCGGACATCGGTGGAGCCGGTTTCGATCACTTTCAGTTCTATAGCACCATCATCCAGGTAGATTGCATGTCCGGGTTTCACTTTTTTAGGCAACTCTGGTAGCTCGACAGAGACTAAGTGCTCATTGCCCAGCACCTGCTTTGTGGTCAAAATAAATTCTGCCCCCTCTCTTAGTTCTATGGTGCCATTCTTCAGTTTGCCTGTCCGGTTTTTAGGGCCAGGTAAGTCCTGCATTATAGCCAGAGGGAAGCCAGCTCTCCTGGCTACCCTGCGTAACGTTCTTATCACCGCGGCATGTTCCTTGTGAGTGCCATGAGAGAAGTTGAGCCTGGCGACATCCATACCAGCCTCAAGCATTTTCTGGATGGTCTCAGCGGAACTGCTGCTCGGTCCGATGGTGCAGACGATTTTGGTCCTGCGATAAGGCTTTGGTGGGATGTAAAGGCCCATATTTCAGTACTCCCGGTACCAGCCGTCACCGATTGGGGTAAGACGGGAGTTGTCCATGTTTAGCTTACGGTACCATGGCATACCGTATCTGGAGGCTATATCCGTCAATTCTTTTAGCCTATCGACCACAGTGGTAGAGAGGAACTTCAGCCGCTCTTTCCTGTCCCTTATCGCTACCGCCTCTTGCCATATGGCACGGCCGCCGAGGAATCCCGAAGCTCCAGCACGGCAGGCAAATTCTACCTCTTTGCGGAAAGCCGGATAGTCTATACCTGCGCTGAGTATTACCCAGGGCACTGTCGCCGCCTCATCAAGCTGGTGGCAAAGCTCTAGAAGCCTCTTTTCATCAGTCTCGTACTCGAAATCAGCGGGAAACTCTACCTTAAGCACGTCCAACGGCATGGAGGTCAGCTGACGCACAGTCTCAATGACAAGGTTGGGCCTACTGGCAGCGAACTGCGCTGACCTCGGGTCCTCATTCCGCAAAGCGTATGTCTTCGGTTCGACCAGAAAGGGTATGTCGTATTTAAGACAATCCTTCGCTACTTTTTTGATGGTATCCTGTTGCTTTGTGGCTGCTTTGGTAATGTCAGGGCGATAATAGACGAGGATCTTTACGGCGGAGGCGCCCATTCGCTTGATTTTGTCCACACCCCATCCATTGAGCAATCTGGTTACCCGCCCTTCAGAGGTACTCTCATAGCCGGTGGCTTCAATGCTGACGAGCAGGCCCGTGGTACGCGGCAGCACTCCGCTGGCGATACATTGCGGTGCGCCATAAATGGGGTCTAGAAGCACGGCACTGGCGTGGGGGGCAAGTGCGGCGCACAGGTCGAGTTTGTATTCGACCATCTCCTCATATCCAGGCTGTTTACCCTGTGCCTTTTCGATCATGCTCTTCAGTGAGTCGCGGTGGTCCATGGCGCACATGGTGAATATGCCATCAGCGGTCGATATCTGCTGCAACCCTCTTATTTTGCCGATGCTCAGCGTTCGCATTTTCCTTGCCCCTGTAGTCCTTATGTTACACTATAGCTTTTTGCTGACTACATATCAAGTGACATTTCCACCAGAAAACGCTGGCCTATTGGCTACTTTGAGGGCTATTGAGTACGTGGTGGGCTAGTGGTATACTGAAGTCCACCTGCGGGCTTGAGTGGGGTTCTATTGCGGGTGATAGTCCTGATGATGGCAACCACTAAGCGGGAGATAGTTGACGATGGCTGAACTTTTTGCTGTGCCGATAGACACGTTGGCGGCTATGTCCCAAGGGGAAAGGGAGCGCTATCTTGACGAGAAGCTGGCACAACTGGTCATCTATGCTTGTGAGAGGGCACCGTCCATACGCGAAAGGTTTGAGAAAGCGGGCATAGACCCCCGTAAGGTCAAGGGTATAGGCGACCTGCAGGCTTTGCCTGTGCTGCGGAAGGACGAACTTATAGACCTATTTAAGAGCCGGCCGCCTCTCGGGGGGCTGGTAACCTTGCCGGTAACTGAGCTGGAAAGGGTGTACGTATCTCCGGGACCGATATATGACCCGCACCACAAAAGCGAGGCTTTCTGGGAGAGACATCGACATCTGGTCCAGTCTGTAGGGTTCGGCAAGGGCGATGTGATCATCAATGCCTGGTCGTACCATCTGGTGCCCGCCGGGTTGATGGTGGACGAGGCTTTAAGGCGGGCTGGCGCTACGGTGATACCAATGGGGGTGGGGAACACCGAGCTCCACGTTGAGGTGATGAGGCAGCTCCAAGTGACCGGTTTCTTCGGCAGCACCGGGTTTTTTATGAATATTATCAACAAGGCTGAGGAGCTGGGTTACGATGTGATCAAGGACTTTAACCTTAGGCTGGCATGTATTGGCGGGGAGATGGGGGGTGGGCCTATAAGGAGGCTGGTGGAAGAGAAATACGGCATCACCACCAGAGATGTCTATGGGACCGCAGACGTGGGGCTATTCGCTTACGAGTGCGGTGGGAAAGAAGGAATGCATATTGCGGAGGGAGTGATAGTGGAGATACTGAACCCGGATACGGGAGCCCCGGTGTCTCCGAGGGAAGTCGGTGAAGTAGTAGTCACACCGATAGACGAGACCTATCCGCTTATAAGGTTTGGCACCGGCGACCTTGCTGCGCTGATAGCAGAACCCTGCCCATGCGGCAGGACCTCTCTGAGGATAACGCGGATCTTGGGCAGAACGGGTGAGGCGGTGCGGGTGAGGGGGTTGTTTGTTCATCCCAGGCAGCTCGAGCCGGCGATGGCGCGATTTTCCCAGGTAGCTAGATTTCAGGCTGTGGTGACCAGGCCGGGCTATCGGGACGAACTGACGCTGAAAGTGGAGCTTAAAGAGGGGGTGTTACCCACCGCGGGGTTGGCTGAAGATATAAAGGAGACGGTCAGCGGGGCGATCAGGGTGAGGGTGGATCGGGTTGAATTCGTACCTCAGGGGACAATACCCGAAGGGCATAAACTTATTGTAGATGAGCGTGTCTATTAGCCTACAGCCTCTTTATCGCAGTGTGCTAAAATAGGGCAACAAATTTGAAGAAGAATAGGTGGTACCGTGGCTGCGCCCAGAGTGGACATTAAAGACGGGCTGAATGTTACCTCAATCAGCTATGGTAAGCTGAACTGGGTCTATATCGAAAAGCCCACTGAGAAAGAAGTTGAGTACCTGCGACAGAACTTCAACTTCCACCATTTAAACCTGGACGATGTGCTCAGCCGGGTGCAACGTCCCAAGATTGATGAATATCAGGACCACCTGTTCATTGTGCTCCATTTCCCCGTGTTCGATAAGCGCAACCGGGTAACTACTCCCAGCGAGGTGGACATCTTTATCGGCGAGACCTATGTGGTCACGGTGCACAAACAGGGAGACTTGAAGCCGCTGGCTAAGTTCTTTGAGGAATGCCGGCTGGACGAAAGGATATCCAGTACATATATGGGGCGCAGCTCTGGGTTCCTGCTTTACTATATACTGGACAACCTGGTCAACTATTGTTTTCCTATCCTGCGTAAGGTAGTTGACAATATTGAAAAAGCGGAGAGCATGGTCTTTGCCCGTCCCGTGCCGGAGACGGTTAACGAAATATCGCTAATCCGGCGCGACCTCATTTCCTTCCGACGTGTTATCCATCCCCAGATACCAGTCATGGAGGCATTGGAGAAGGAGGAGTACCCCTTTTTCAAGGAGGACCAGGACATATATTTTGGTGATATTGCCGACCATATCAGGAAGATCTGGGACGGTCTTGAGGATGCCAAAGAGGTAGTTGATGGCTTGATGGACACCGCCAATTGGCTGACGTCCCACCGGTTACAGGAGACGATGCGGGTGTTGACCATTGTGATGGCATTACTAACACCACCTATGTTGATTGCCAGTATTTACGGGATGAACGTGGCTTTGCCCGGTGGTGTGGATGAAGGATCCCTGACCTCCTTCGGGCTTCTTCTTTTGATAATGGTAATATCTGTGTTGGGGATGCTGTGGTTGTTGCACCGCCGGGGCTGGCTGTGATGCTGGAATGAGACATGGGCTTTTAGAATGACGGTGTCACACAGATTTGTAGTCGTAGCCGCCCTATTTGTCACCTGTCTGATAACAGCCAATATCATCATCGTAAAGCAGGTAAGCATTGCCGGCTTGGTCCTGCCAGCGGCGATAATCATCTTTCCGCTGAGCTATATCATCGGTGACGTGCTCACCGAGGTCTACGGCTACCAGCAGGCACGGCGAGTTATCTGGCTGGGTTTCCTGTGCAACTTGGTGGCTGTGGCAGCTATATGGGTGGCCAAAATATTGCCGCCGGCTTCGGTCTTCGAAGCGCAGCAGGCGTATGAGCGTATACTGGGCAGTACTCCACGCTTCTTGCTGGCGTCCTTTCTGGCCTACCTCGCTGGCGAGTTCACCAACGCTATAGTGCTGTCTAAGATGAAGGTGTGGACTCGTGGCCGGTGGTTATGGACCAGGACCATCGGCTCCACTGTGGTGGGGCAAGGGGTGGACACCGTGGTGGTGCTCAGCATCGCTTTCGCTGGGGTATTGCCTGTGGCAGTGCTGGTGACAATGGTGCTCAGCCACTGGCTGGTCAAAGTGGCCTATGAGGTGATGGCCACCCCATTCACCTATCTGGTGGTGGGCTATCTGAAACGCAAAGAAGGGCTCGATGTATATGACTACCAGGTCGATTTCAATCCATTGAAGGTAAGCTAGCCATGTCCCAAACAACGCAGTCTGACGAACCGAGATTTGTGGTAGACCATAATGTGGGAAAGCTGGCGAAATGGTTGCGGATGATGGGTTATAACGCGGTGCTGTTCAAAGACGAGGACGACGGCAGCTTGGTCAGGACGGCATTAGTCCAGAACAGGGTGGTGCTGACCAAAGACAGCCAGATTATGAGAAGGAAGGTGGTCACCAGCGGTAAGGTGAAGGCTGTGTTTCTGGATGTGGACAACCCTAAAGAACAACTGCGTAAGGTGATACAGGCACTTCATCTGGACTGCCGCTTCAAGCCGTTCTCCATCTGTCTGGAGTGTAACCATACTCTGGTGGAAAGGACAAAGGAAGAGGTGCGCGGGCGGGTGCCTCCCTATGTTTTCAGAACGAAAGAACAATTTATGGAGTGCCCTTCCTGCCACCGCGTTTACTGGCGGGGTACTCACTGGCAGGCTATGAACCGCATCTTGCAGAGACTTGTCATGGAATGTGGGGATGGAGAGGAGGGTGGACACGAAGGCTAGAGGGAACGGTCTGTGGCTATGAAAGTGGTTTCCGCTGAGGAGATGCGCCGTATAGACCGTGCCGCTGCCGATATCGGCATTACCACTGAGGTGCTGATGGAAAACGCCGGGCGAGCCGTGGCTGAGGAGACACGAAAGCTCATGGGCGGTGCTGTCAGTAGAAAGGTGTCGGTGCTGGTGGGACCCGGCAACAATGGCGGCGATGGGCTGGTGGCTGGGTGCTATCTCTCGGATTGGGGAGCTGAAGTCGTGCTCTATCTTTGTGCCCAGCGGTCTCCTGCGGACAAGAATCTGGCACTTGCTGTGGAGCGGGGACTGGCACTATTCAAGGCCTGGGAGGATGACGATTTCAGAAACCTCGACAGTCTTTTGAGTTCGTCTGAAGTTGTGGTTGATGCTGTGCTGGGGACGGGGAAAAGTCGGGCGCTGGAAGGCGTGTTGGGCGAAGTTTTGGGCAAGCTATCACAGCTCAAGATGAGCCGTCCGGAGGTCATCATCGTGGCGGTCGATATACCCTCAGGGCTTGATGCCGATACCGGGGCTGTTGATCCTAGATGTCCGGGTGCGGACTTTACGGTGACGCTTGGCTACCCCAAGTTAGGGCTCTACAACTTTCCCGGTGCAGAGAGGGCGGGCAAGGTCATCGTCGTTGATATCGGGATACCGCCAGAATTGGCAGAGGGGGTTAAGGCTGAGTTGATAACTGCGCAATGGGCACGCTCGGTCTTGCCTGTGCGCCCCCGGGATGCCAACAAAGGAACGTTTGGCAGGGTGCTGGTGGTGGCCGGCTCGATAAACTATATAGGTGCGGCCTATCTCGCCTGCATGGGGGCTGCCAGGGTGGGTGCCGGACTGGTAACACTGGCTGTGCCCCAGAGCTTGCAACCCATCCTGGCGACGAAGTTGACCGAAGTGACCTACATTCCGCTTCCTGAAAAGGAGACAGGCGTTGTTGGTGAGAAAGCTGCAGTAACTGTGCTGGAACATTTGCCTAATTACGAAGTGCTGCTGATCGGCTGTGGACTGGGGCAGAGATCCTCGGTGGTCAAATTTGTAAGGTCTCTCCTGCTGGATATGTTGGTAAGACAGAGGCCCCATCTGGTCATCGATGCCGACGGGCTGAACATCTTGTCGCAGGTGCCAGAGTGGTGGCAGAAGCTGAGTGGTGGTGCTATACTAACGCCGCATCCCGGAGAGATGGCGCGCTTGAGCAGGGCTACTATCGCTGAGGTGCAGCAGCGGCGCGTAGAAATAGCGAGAGAGAAAGCCAGGGAGTGGCAACAAGTGGTGGTGCTCAAAGGTGCTTATACTGTGGTGGCGGCACAGGATGGCGAGGTGAAGATCAGTCAGGTGGCTAATCCCGGTCTGGCCTCGGCAGGCACTGGTGATGTGCTCAGTGGGGTGATTGCCGGGTTGCTGGCGCAGGGACTAGCGCCTTTTGATGCTGCTGCCTGCGGTGTCTATCTGCATGGAGAGGCTGGAGAGGTGGTGAGAGAAGAGCTGGGCGACGCCGGGATGCTGGCAAGCGACCTTTTGCCCGTCCTGCCCAGGGTGATAAAACATCTCAAAGCGACTGGTTCGGGAGGTTAGACGTGTTGCTGGCTCTTGATGTAGGCAATACCAATATTACCGTTGGGGTGTTTGATGGCAGCAAATTGAAGGCGACCTGGCGAATAGGAACGGACGTGCATCGCACCTCTGACGAATATGGCAGCCTGTTTCTTCATCTCACGGAACGGCATGGGCTGACAGCAGCCAGTATAAATGAGGCTGTGCTGTGCAGCGTGGTGCCGCCGCTGGTAGGCGTTTTCGAGGAGATGTGCCGGCGGTATTTCAGGACCAAGCCACTCGTGGTGGAGGCTGGAGTGAAGACGGGGGTAAAGATTCGCCTGGACAACCCCAGGGAGGTGGGTGCTGACCGAGTGGTGAACGCGGTGGCAGCACACCATCTCTACGGTGGGCCGGTGATTGTGATTGACCTGGGGACTGCCATCACCTTCGATGCTGTCTCCGAAGAGGGGGACTATCTGGGGGGTGCCATTGCTCCCGGGATCGCCATTGCCACCGAGGCTCTTTTCACTCGGACGGCTGCCCTGCCCAGGCTGGAGCTTGATGTGCCCAAGAGGGCTATTGGCAGGAATACGGTGGCAGCGATGCTATCAGGGATTGTATATGGTTACGCCGGGCTCATCGAGGGGGTGATATCCCGCATGCAGAAGGAGCTTGGCGTGAAGGCGAAGGTGATTGCTACTGGCGGGTATGCTGAGCTTCTAGCTAGAGAGACTCCGGTGATTGAGGAGGTGAATCCTGACCTTACGCTGGTCGGCTTACGTCTGATATACGAGATGAACAGAGGCAGGGAGTGAGTACATGATAAAAGGCAAGACAGTGGTACTCGGGGTGACTGGAAGTATAGCAGCTTATAAGGCTGCTGAGCTGGCGAGCCAGCTGACTCAGGCGGGGGCAAAGGTGGAGGTGGTGATGACCGAGGCGGCAACCCAGTTCATCACGCCACTGACCTTTCGCAACATCACCGGCAGGCCGGTGGTGACTAAAATGTTCGAGCTAGCTTCCGAGTATAGCGTGGAGCATGTGGCACTGGCTGAAGCGGCTGATGTGGTGGTGATAGCACCGGCGACGGCAAATACCATTGCCAAAATAGCCACCGGTATAGCCGATGATATGCTGTCCTGTACGGTGCTAGCGACCAAAGCCCCCGTGATCGTGGCACCGGCTATGGACGTCAATATGTATGAAAACCAGATAACTCAGGAAAACATAACTAGACTCAAGGCTCGTGGCTTCATTTTTGTCGGTCCCGGTTACGGCAGGCTGGCTTCGGGGAAAATGGGCCTGGGGCGGCTGGTGGACGTAAGCGAGATTATGGCGGCTATTTCCCGGGTGCTGGGCAAGAGCGGTGACCTGGCGGGGAAGCGCATTGTGGTGACCGCGGGCGGGACGCAGGAGCCCCTGGACCCGGTGCGCTGTCTCACCAACCGCTCCTCGGGCAGGATGGGCTATGCCATTGCTGAGGCCGCCAGGGACCGCGGTGCTGAGGTGGTGCTAGTCACCGCCCCCACCACCCTGCCCAGACCCTACGGTGTGGAGGTGGTGGAAGTCATCACAGCGCAGGAGATGTACCAGGCGGTGAAGAGGGCGGTGGAGAAGGCCGATGTCCTGATTATGGCAGCGGCGGTAGCTGACTATCGTCCTGCCAGAATGGCTGAGAGCAAGATAAAGCGCGACAGGGCGGAGAGGTTGACCGTGGAACTGGAGAGGACGCCCGATATCCTCGGTGAAGTAAAGGGTAATTTCCTCAGGGTGGGTTTTGCTGCCGAGAGCGAGGACCTGCTAGCCAATGCCAGGGAAAAACTTAGGAAGAAACAGCTCGACCTAATTGTTGCCAACGACGTGTCTGCAATCGGTGCCGAGACAAACCGGGTGGTGCTGATTGAACGGACTGGTGGAGTTGAAGAGCTACCATTGCTTCCTAAGCGAGAGGTTGCTGATAGCATACTTGACAGGGTGGTCAGGCTCCTCGGTCCGTGAGCCGGCCGCTTCTGAGATAGCTATCCATTTGAGTGGGCAAAGTTTGACCGCGGGTTCGATGTGTGTGGTCTTTTGTTATCGTACGGAATGCGGTCATGAGTTTGAATAAGAGGACATGGCGATGAGCGAGATACCGAAGGCTTATGAACCAGGACAGGTAGAGCAGAAGTGGTACCGCTTCTGGTTGGAGCAAGGTTATTTCACCCCGAAGATAGACCGCAGACGCAAGCCCTTCGTCATCATCATGCCGCCACCCAATGTCACCGGCGAACTACACCTGGGGCATGCGCTTACGGCGACGCTGGAGGACATCATGGTGAGGTGGCACCGGATGAAGGGCGAGCCCACGCTATGGTTGCCCGGCGTTGACCACGCAGGCATCGCCACGCAGGTGGTGGTGGAGCAGAAGCTTGCTCAAGAGGGGCTGGACCGTCACAAGCTAGGCAGGGAGAAGTTCCTGGAGCACGTCTGGGAATGGGTGAGAAAATCGCGAAGTGCCATCACCTATCAGCACCAGCGATTGGGGGCGTCCTGTGACTGGACGCGTGAGCGGTTTACCCTGGATGAGGGACCGAGCCGTGCGGTGCGTACCGCTTTTGTCCGCCTGTACAACAAAGGGCTGATCTACCGGGGCGAAAGGCTGATAAACTGGTGTCCCAGGTGTCTCACGGCGCTTTCCGACCTTGAGGTGCAACATAAAGAGGTGGCTGGCCGCCTCTATTACCTGCGTTACCCCTTCGCCGATGGCAGCGGCTTCATAACCGTTGCCACCACCCGGCCTGAGACCTACCTTGGCGATACTGCGGTGGCGGTGAACCTGGACGATGAGCGGTTCAAGGCAATCGTGGGGAATAAGGTGGTGCTTCCTGTAATCGGCAGGGTGATACCTATCATCGCGGACCCAGCAGTGGACCCATCCTTTGGCACCGGCGCCGTAAAGATAACCCCGGGGCATGACCCGGTGGACTTCGAAATATCGGAGAGGAAGGGGTTGCCCATAATAAACGTAATGAACCCCGATGCCACCATGAATGAAGAGGCGGGACCCTATGCCGGGCTCGACCGCTTTGTCTGTCGGCAAAGGGTGGTGGAGGACTTCGAAAAAGCTGGACTATTGGAGAAGATAGAGCCCTATTCACATTCGGTGGGGCACTGCGACCGCTGCCAGACGATGGTAGAACCCAAGGTGAGCAAGCAATGGTTTGTCCGTGTGGCACCTCTGGCAGACCCGGCGGTCAAGGCAGTCACAGGGGGAGAGATAGTCATCATACCGGAGCGCTTTACCAAGATATATCTCAACTGGATGGAAAATATCCGCGACTGGTGCATCAGTCGCCAGCTCTGGTGGGGGCACCGCATTCCAGTGTGGTACTGCCACAAATGTGATGGGCTAACTGTGTCCGTTGATGAGCCCACTGCCTGTCAGCACTGTGGTTCGGCTGACATCTTCCAGGACCCGGACGTGCTTGACACATGGTTCAGCTCCGCCCTCTGGCCCCACTCCACGCTCGGCTGGCCGGATGACACCGAAGACTTTAATTATTTCTATCCCACCTCGGTCATGGAGACCGGTTATGACATACTCTTCTTCTGGGTGGCGCGGATGATCATGATGGGGCTGGAGGACACGGGCAAGGTGCCGTTCCGGGTGGTGTATCTCCACGGGCTCATCCGTGATGAGAAGGGCGAAAAGATGAGCAAGATGCGGGGCAACGTGCTCAACCCCACCGAGCTGATCGAGCAATATGGCACGGATGCACTTCGCTTTGCCCTCACCGTTGGTACGGCGCCGGGCAATGACGTCAATCTGGGCAGGGACAGGCTTGAAGCTGGCAGGAACTTTGCCAACAAATTATGGAACGCGGCCCGGTTTGTCTTCAGCAGCCTTGATGCCGACAAGGAGAAAACGAGCCGGGTGCTGACGGAGCTGGCACAACTGGCAAGGCTGAAGGGAGTGGACATATGTCGGGCTTTAGCCATGGCCGCCGCCACCAGCCATGTTGAGGACCGCTGGATTGTGAGTCGGCTGCATAACCTTATCCTCGAAGTGGATGAGCTTCTATTTGACTACCAGTTCGGCGAGGCTGAGCGCCGTATCCATGACTTTTTCTGGGGAGAATTTTGTGACTGGTACATCGAAATAAGCAAGATCCGTCTTTCCCACCCCAATTCATCCCCTTTGTCCTATCTGGCTATAGTGCTGGAGACTACACTGCGTTTGTTGCATCCCTTTATGCCCTTTATCACCGAGGAGCTATGGCAGGGGCTGAAGCGACGGTTGCCGGAGGGGCTGCTGATCGCCCCCTCGATAATGGTGGCCCGCTATCCCCGGGTTTACAGAGGGGCTATTGACCCGCAGGCGGAGCGGGCGATGAGTGCGGTGATCGAGATCATCCGTGCCATGCGTAATGCGCGGGCGGAGCACAAGGTGGCGGCGGGCAAGTGGATAGCGGCGCGCGTGTACACGAATGAACTAAAGTCAGCCATCGAGTCTCACAGGGCAACTATAGAGACGCTTGCCCGGGCAAGGCCGGTGGCAATCCTCGGTCGGGAGCAAAGGCAAAAGGGAGAGAAAGGACTTGTAATGGTGCTGAAGGAAGCGGAGGTAGTCTTGCCCTGGGAGGGTATGGTGGACGTGGTGGCGGAAAGGCAAAGGTTGGAGAAAGAGATGGCAATGGTGCATGAGGAGATCAGTCGTCTGGAACAACGACTGAAGGACGAGCAATTCCTTTCCAAGGCGCCGGCAGCAGTGGTGGCGAAAGAGCAGCAGAAGCTTGAGGGCCATCGGGACAGGTTGCAAAGACTGAAGCAGGAGCTGGAGCAGTTCAGCCCTTAAAGGGCTTAAGCCCTTTAACTTTCATATCGCGCTGCATCTTAAGCAGCGCCTTCTTAGTATCGCTGGCGACCCTGGACCTCTCAGCCCGGTTCACCCGGTACTTGAACAGCCAGTAGGTGAACTCTTTAAGCTCGTCCAGGGTAAGGGACTTCCGCTTGCGGTAGTGCTTCTCTTTCCTGAACATGTCGAGGAGGACGTCGCGGCTTTCGCCATAGACCCGGCGGAAGGCCTTATTAAGCACGTCTTGGTCGCTGGTTATACCCAGGACGGAATGTTCCTTACGCAGCTCCTCCACCACCGCAGCCACCAGCGCCTCCTCGACCAGCACGCCGTAAAGAAAGTTCAGATAGGCGCGGTACTTGGCGGGGCCGATAAGCTCCTTGAACTCCTGATGGCTTAGCTCTAGAGGTGGACGATCGAAGAAAAGTAAATCTATTTTCTCCTGCTCAGGCACGGCATCGCCGAGCTCATCGAGGAGACGCTCCGCCAGAAGCAACCAGTCAAAAGCCTCACTGGCGATGAGGTAGCGGTAGTGGCGTCCCTCGTAGTCTTCTTCAGAGCTTTTCCACAGCCTGATAGCTTCGAGCAGGGCGATGTACCAGTGCTTGCCCTCGGCTACCGAGCGTTTGAGGTGTTCGATGGCTCTGGCGTCAGCCTCGTTCTTCGGGGCGTCCTGCGTTATTTTGTCCGACATATAGGTCCCCACTTCTGTCGCATGTATGTAAACGCAACGACCGAATCAGATTTTACGATTTGTCAGCGACGGAAGAAAGCCAGCACCTGGTCGAGCGGTCTAGTATTGAGCACATCTTCTGCCCGACACCAGCCCCGTCTGGCGATGCCCACGCCGAAGCGCATAAAGCCCAGTTGGGTGGCGCTGTGGGCATCCGTGCCTATAGCCAGCTTCACGCCGAGCTCCCTTGCCCGGTAGATATGTGTGTCTTTGAGATCCAGCCTGTCGGGCATGGCATTTATCTCCAGTGCCTTATTATATCTGGCTGCAGCTTTGAACACCGCTTCCATGTCCACGGCAGCTGGCTCGCGCTCGCCGATGAGGCGGCAGGTGGGGTGGGCGATGATGTCCACATGCGGGTTCTCAATGGCATTGAGGATGCGCCTGGTTATCTGTTCCTCGCTCTGTGTCATGGCGGAATGAATGGCGGCGATGACCACATCCAGTTCGGCGAGGAGTTCGTCCGGCAGGTCTATCGTACCGTCAGCCCTGATATCCACCTCGATGCCGGTTAGGATGGAGAAATCACTCATGCTCTCATTGAGGCGCCTTATTTCCTCTATCTGCTGTCTCAGACGTTCCTCGTTAAGCCCTTTGGCTATGCCCCGCCCTATGGAGTGGTCGGTGATGGCGATGTACTTATACCCCAGCGCTTTAGCTGCCCTGACCATGTCCTCGATAGAGTCGTGCCCATCGCTCCACTTAGTATGAACATGGAAATCGCCCCTAATGTCCGAAAGCTCAACGAGCCTGGGCAGGGCGCCCTTTTCGGCAAGTTCTATCTCACCCTGGTCTTCCCTCAATTCCGGCGGGATATACTGCAGACCGAGGCGGTGATAGAACTCCTCCTCGGTGGCGAACTTCTCCAGGGTGTTGGTGGACAGGTCAGTTATCCCGTACTCACTGAGCTTCAGTCCTTTCTTCTGTTCCTTAGTGCGCAGGGCGATGTTATGCTGTTTGCTGCCGGTGAAGTACTGAAGGAGTGAGCCGAAAGAGTCATGTTCCACCATCCTCAGGTCAGCCTGAAGCCCGCCGGGGAGGATGACGCTGGCTTTGGTAGGTCCCTGTGCCAGCACCTGTCTGATTTGGGGCAGAGAGACGAAGGCCTTGATTACCTCCTCGGGGTTATCGGCGGTGCCCATGAGGTCGATATCGCCCACCGTTTCTCGGAAGCGGCGCAGGCTGCCAGCGGGGGTAAGATTTTTCACGCCCGGAATGTTGCGCAGGGCACTGAGCACCTCCTCGACGATGGGTAGGGCTTCTCCGATTGGGATGCGCTGATCCTTACGTCTGAGCGCCTGGATTTGCTGCAAGATATTCTCGGCGGTCTTCTCGCCAAGGCGGAACAGTTTAGCCACCCTACCGTCCTTGATTGCTTGCTCCAGCTCGTCCACTGACCTGATACCCAGTTCGGTAGACAGCCTCTTTGCCGTCTTGGGACCGATGCCGGGTATTTCCAGCAGTGCGGTTATGCCCTCAGGGAATTCAGCTTTCAGCTCCTCATAGATGCGCAGCTTACCGATGGTCACCAGTTCGGTAATTTTCTTTGCTATCGCCTCGCCGACGCCCGGGATACCCTGTAGGTCCTCTTCCTCTTCGACCATGATTTCCAGCTCTTTGGGCAAATGTTCGATGGCCCTGGCGGCACGCTGGTAGGCGCGGATCTTAAACGGGTTTTCGCCCTTAAGCTCCAGCAAATCGGCCATATCCTGGAAGACTTTAGCTATTTCGATATTCTTCATGGTCAATTGTCCAGTCCAAGGCGGCGGATCCGCTCGTCTATTTCATCCCAGTTCGGGTCGCCCTTTTTGAAGAAAGGTTCGAAATAGTCCTTGAGCCAGTCGAAATACTCCTCGTCGAGGGCTTCGGATACGACTTCCTCTGCCAGCATGTCCAGATCGAGGTCATCGGTACTTTCCAGGTCAAACTCGTCCAGTTCCCAACCTGCGGACTCGTCCTCAAATTCGCTGTCTAACATATTTAAATTCCCCCTCTCTCATAGAGTATAAGCCGAAGACGGGCGGTGTGCAATCGGGGCCTATTTCTAGGTCATTTCCAGGAGTGCGATTTTCCGTCTTATCCACTCCCAGTCAGGGTCTCCGTGGTTAAAGAAGGACTTAAAGTTGTCCTTGAGCCATTCGTAGTAGTCGTCCTCGACATACCGAAAAAAGCCTCGACGAGAGCCGCCCTATCGATATCGGCGGGCATTTCTATGTCTGCAAGCTTGCAGTTAAGGAATTGCTCCACCACATCCCGGTCAAGCATGTCTTGTGTCTCTTCTGAGAATCTAAATGCTAATACCGAGTTCCTTTTCGAGTTCTATAAAAGCCATTTTCCGCTGGTAAAGCTCCTGCACCTTCTCGGTTTCGATGAACTTGGTTCGGTCAGCTATTTCGTGGAAAGTCCCTGACAGGAGGCCTCTTGCTTTATTATAGTCATCCTTGGATGCTACTAAATAAAGGTGACTATTCCACATGTCGTATGCGTGCTTAAGCTTTGCCAGGGCATGGTAAATGTCCCCGCCGATTTGAATCTCAAAGACGAAGGTAGGTACTGAGCGCTCTATCCTTCTCCAGACCACATCGAGCTTTCCTATGTCAAAAGGATACTCTGATTCTGCAATGTAGTTCTGGAGTCTACCAATTTGAATTAGTTTTTGCTGGAGTTCTTTATGCGAGAGCGCCTCCTGCGGTTGCTCGATCCCATGCTTTTTGAGCTCGGAGATTATTTGCTCGGCTAACTGAGGGTCAAGCGATTGAAAGCCTATGGAAACCCTGAGCTTTAAAGCGTCGGAGGTTATTCTTTCAGTTTGCCACGCGTCTGGCGGAAGACAGTGTTCCACATTGAACTCAAAACGTAATGGATATATTACCTTGTTCTCTTTAATTTCTTCATGCCAGAGTGGCTTATCTTGGCGAAACTTTGTTTGCACCAAGCCGTAGCCTATGATGCCAGCAATTGGCTGAGTGGCGTAGAACAGGATGATATCATTTTCGTGAAGTTTGTCCCAACGATGTTCTTGTCTTGCTGTAAGCCCCCATATATTTCCCTTTTCGAACGCCTCTTTCCAGTTTGCCGGTGAACCTACTGCCATCCAGTAGTTCATGAGCTTATAATCCTCCGGGGCTTATATGTTCCTCATTGTCTATAATCCTGTCCCAGCATTCGCGGTGGCAGGGCCCTGTCGGCTCCAGCTTCGTCAGCTTCTTTTATCCTGTCCCAGCATTCGCGGTGGCAGGCGTAGTGGACGCAGGAACCGTCGAAAGTCAAAATGTCACCTGACTCGGCGATGTCGCCCTCAACTACTATAATAACAGGTTGTCCTTTGGTCATGGGTTGCTGGCATTTGTCACAGGTGGTGACCCCCAGGCTGGCTTTCATTTGCAGCCCCCCCTGCCGTTTTCTATCCCCGAATGTTTCTTGATACTAGTGTAGCAGATTTCGGGGGTGGTGACACATATGAGCGCTTAGTGGAATGGGGACTTTTTGTTAGTCCTTGCCCCTCACCCTAATCCTCTCCCCATCAGGGGAGAGGGGAAAGCGGGCTATCTGCCGCAGCAGTGTTTGTATTTTTTGCCTGAGCCACAGGGGCAGGGGTCGTTGCGCCCCACCTTTTTGCTTGCCCTGACCCCGACCGGGGCCTTCTGGGGCTGCCTCTGTGGGGCCGGCTCTTTCTTTAGCTCTACTCTAAAGATGGTGTGGACAACATCGTGCTGGATGCTGGCGATGAGGCTGTTGAAGCGGGCGTGCCCCTCTTTTTTGTAGATGACCAGGGGCTCAATGCCCCGGATGGCGTACAGGTTAGCCTCCTGTCTCAGATGGTCCATGGCAGTGAGATGCTCCATCCACAGGGTGTCTATGGTGCGAAGCATCACCAGCCTTTCCACCAGGCGCATGTTGTAACTGCCGATCTCCTTTTCTTTCTGTTCGTAGAGCTCCTCAGCATGTCTGACAAGGGACTCGGCAAGCTGCTTTGGTCTGAGGCGGGTGATTAAATTGGGGTCAATCCGGGGAGGTGTGGGGAAGATTAAAGCAAGCTCCTGTTGTAAGCCCTCGATGTCCGGTTCAAGTACCTCTTCACCGCAGTGGATGGAGACCAGCTTTTCTATCTCCTTCCTCACCATATTCAAGATGTTGGCTTTGAGGTCAGCGCCCTCGAGGATTTTTCGGCGTTCGGAGTAGATGACCTCACGGTGTTTGTTGACCACATCGTCATATTCCACGAGGTGCTTGCGGATGTCGAAGTGGTAGCCCTCTACCCTTACCTGGGCATTTTCGATCGCTTTGCTGACCATTGGGTGTTCAATGGGGGTGTTCTCGTCGAAGCCCGCCCACTCCATGAAGCCTTTGATACGGTCGCCGCCGAAGCGTCGGACGATATCGTCTTCAAGCGAGACATAGAAGCGGGAGCTACCGGGGTCGCCCTGTCTACCAGCACGACCGCGGAGCTGGTTGTCGATCCGCCTGGCTTCATGACGCTCGGTGCCGGTGACATGCAGGCCGCCGAGCTGGACGACCCTGTCATGTTCTTCTTGCCACTCTTTGGGGTCGCGGCCCGCCGGATTGCCACCGAGGATGATGTCCACGCCACGCCCCGCCATGTTGGTAGCAACGGTGACAGCGCCAATACGTCCTGCCTGGGCGATGATGGCAGCCTCTTTTTCATGGTGTTTGGCATTGAGCACCTGGTGGGGGATGCCTCGCCTCTTGAGCATGTCGCTGAGCTTTTCCGATTTTTCTATGGAGACTGTACCGACCAGTACCGGTCTCCCCTGGCGGTGCAGCTCCTCTATTTCCTTGACCACAGCTTTGAACTTGGAGTCTTCGTCCTTGTAGACTTTATCGGGATAGTCCACACGGATCATGGGCTTGTTTGTGGGGATGACCACCACCTCTAGATTGTAGATCTTGTGGAACTCCTCGGCTTCGGTGGCAGCAGTACCGGTCATGCCTGCCAGCTTCTTGTACAACCGGAAGTAGTTCTGGAAGGTGATGGTGGCCATGGTGATGCTTTCCGGCTGTATTTTTACCCGTTCTTTGGCTTCAATCGCCTGGTGCAGGCCTTCAGAGTAGCGTCTGCCGAACATCAACCTGCCGGTGAACTCATCGACGATGATAACCTGCCCGTCCTTGACCACATAGTCGCGGTCACGCTTGAAAAGTACCTGTGCCCTGAGGGCATTATTTATGTACTGGTTTAGAGCATAGTTGGAGGGGTCATAGAGGTTGGGGGCTTTTAGCATGCCTTCCTGGCGGAGCCACCGCTCCATCTTACTCATGCCAGATTCTGTGAGGTAGACCTGGCGCTCTTTTTCTTCCATAGTGTAGTCTTCGTCGGGTCTGAGCTGTGCCACCAGGCGGGCGAAGGTATAGTATTTGTCTGTGGCTTCTTGGGCGGTACCGCTGATGATGAGCGGGGTGCGGGCTTCGTCTATAAGGATGTTGTCCACCTCGTCCACGATGGCATAGTTCAGTTCGCGCTGGACACATTGGGAAAGGTCGAGAGCCATGTTGTCCCTGAGGTAGTCGAAGCCAAACTCGTTGTTGGTGCCGTAGGTGATGTCTGCCAGGTAGGCCTCCCGGCGGGTTATAGGACGAAAATGTGTCCACCGTGTGTCTTTTTCATCGTTGTAGGTTGGGTCGTAGAGTCGTGCTGGCAAGTGCTCGTCCGGATGGAGGGGAGGGTAGATGCTTGCTACGGTAAGTCCGAGAAGGTGGTAAATGGGGCCCATCCAGTAGGCATCGCGGCGTGCCAGGTAGTCGTTAACGGTGACCAGATGACAGCCCTTGCCGGTGAGGGCGTTTAGGTATAGAGGGAGGGTGGCAACTAGTGTCTTGCCCTCACCGGTCTTCATCTCGGCGATTTTGCCCTGGTGGAGGACGATGCCGCCCATTAGCTGTACATCGAAGTGGCGTTCTCCCAGCGTGCGTTTGGATGCTTCCCTCACGGCGGCGAAGGCTTCAGGGAGGAGGTCATCCAGAGTCTCGCCAGACTTCAGGCGGGTTTTGAACTCTTCTGTTTTGTCACGGAGTTGGGCGTCAGTCAGCCTCTCGAACTGTGGCTCGAGGGAGTTTATTTTTGCCACCAAGGGTTCGAGACGTTTCAGTTCCTTTTCGTTGGAGTCCAGGAGACTGCCAAGCCATTTAAACATAACGTTTATTCGAACATGGCGCCTATAGAGAGGCCGGTATGGATGCGATGGATGGCTTCACCGAGCAGCGAGGCTACGGAGAGCACTGTCATCTTGCCCAGTTTTTTCTCGCCGTTTACCGGCACGGTATCGGTGACCACAACCTCTTTGACCGGTGACTCAGCGATGCGCTTTATAGCTTGTCCGGAGAATATGGGGTGGGTGCAGCAAGCATAGACCTCGGTGGCACCCTGCTTTAAGAGAGTATCCACGGCGCCGACCAGAGAGCCAGCGGTATCTATTTCGTCGTCCACGGTGAGGGCGCGTTTGCCCTCGACCTCACCGATGATGTTCAGCGTCTCAGTGGCGTCGATGTTGCCGATGCGCCTTTTTTCGATAATAGCCAGCGGAGCATGGAGCTTGGCTGCCAGGTCGCGAGCGCGTTTGGTGATGCCGATGTCGGTGGCAACTACCACCAGGTCATCGAGCTTTTTCTTTTTCCAGTACTCGCTGAGGATGAACAGCGCGGTGAGTTCGTCCACGGGGATATTAAAGAACCCCTGGATCTGGGGGGCATGGAGGTCGATGGTGAGCAGACGATTGGCACCGGCGGTGGTGAGCAAATCAGCAATGAGTCGGGCGGTGATGGGCACCCGGGGCTGGTCTTTCTTATCGGTGCGACCGTAGGCATAATACGGGATGACGGCGGTGATCCTGCCCGCGGAAGCCCGCTTGAAGGCGTCTATCATGATGAGCAGCTCTACCAGGTTCTTGTTCACCGGCGAGGACAGGGGCTGGACGATGAACACGTCCCGCTCGCGTACATTTTCCAGGATGCGGACGAAGATGTTCTCGTTGCTGAACTCAAACACCTCAGCCTTGCCCAGCGGTATGCCGAGGTAATCGCAGATCGCCTGAGCCAGGACCGGGTGGGCATTGCCGGTGAAGACCTTGAGTTCGTCCATTGGCTTTCCCCTTTGCTATCGGTGAGATAATTATAGCACCAATGCTCTTCGGTGTGTTATGTAGAAGGTTATCACCCTCACCCTAACCCTCTCCCTAAAGGGAGAGGGTTTTGTGGGGGCTCTCCCTAAATGGAGAGGATTTTTGGCGGTCTCCCTTAAGGGAGAGGGGGAGTGTTCCAACGGTCGATTCCCACACGGACACATACTACCCTGTCCATCAAGGGAGAGGGGGCTTCCAAATGCTCTTGTGCTATCGTTCCACTTCGCCTGCGCTTTCCCTCTCCCTTGACCGTGGGAACTCCGTTTTTCATTTCTGGTCGAATTTCGGTTTTGTTGGCTCTCGCCTTCGAGGACGGTGAATACCAGTTCTTGTTTTACCCTGTTGTATAATAGCATTCATGGCAAGGAAAGACCCAAAGCGGATTTTACAGCTTCTAAAACAGGAGTACGGGCTACCGCGGTGGCGGGTACGTGGCGACCCGATAGCGGTGCTGGTGCAGACCATCCTCTCACAGAATACTTCAGACAGAAACTCGGAGCCAGCTTTCAGAAGGCTGATGGGCTCGTTTCCCACCTGGGAAGAAATGGCCCAGGCTGGTGAGGAGGAAATAGCAAGATGTATTCAAAGCGGCGGTCTGGGAAAGGTTAAGGCAAGGTACATTAAGCAGGCGCTTACGGAGATAAGGCGGAGGTGCGGCGGTTTCGACTTGAGTTTTTTGAAGGAAATGTCGGTCGAGGATGCCAGACGGTGGCTGACGGAGCTGCCCGGGGTGGGGATGAAGACGGCGAGCTGTGTACTGCTTTTTGGTCTCAGGATGCCAGCATTGCCGGTGGACACACATGTGTATCGGGTGGCAACCAGGCTGGGACTGATAGAGGAAGGGACTTCGGTGGAGATTGCGCACCGGGAACTGGAGTCAATGGTGGCGCCTGAGGATGTATATCGCTTCCATGTCCTGCTGATAACGCATGGTAGGCGGGCTTGTCGTGCCCGCCTACCACTCTGCACGAGGTGTTTATTAAGGGAGGTGTGTAAATTTTATGGAGGGGGGTGAGTGCAGTATATTTATTTTACCATGTTGCCGGCGGTCTGTTCAAATTCTGCGTATAGCTCCCTGTGCCCTGGGCATTATTGGGATTTGTCTGCTGCTTCCCGGGTTGCCAGGGCAGCATGTGCTTGCCAAAGCGTCCCGGTGCCAGGCCGGGGCACAATATACCGGGTGCACCCTCGGGCCTTGACTCTATCCAGTCCCTGTAAGCCTTGGCCTGCTCTTCAGTGAGCACGCCTTTCTCTATCAGCTTGTTCAGCCAGGCATCAAGCGCTTTTTGTTGCTGTTCCTGCCGTGCCTGCTTGAAGGCGTCCGCCAGCTTTTGCTGGTCAATGCCCAGTATTTCAGCGACTCTGGAGAGGATCTCATCCTGTTTACCGTCAACGCCAGGGCGCATAGCCCATGCCCTCACGGGACCGAAGCCATACAGTCCCCTCAGTCCAGGAATATCAGGTTTCGCCTTAAGCCAGTTCAGGAAAGACTGTGCCTGTTCCTGGGTGATCACACCCTTTTCCACCATCTGGTTGAGCCTCGCCTCCAGGGCTTTCAGCCACTGTTCCTGCTGCGCCTGTGCTATGGCGTTTTCCAGCGCTTCCTGCTGGATGCCCAGGATCTCAGCCACGCGGGCGGTGAGAGCGTCCTGCGGCGGCTTGGGCTGTTCATCTTGGGCCAGGGCAATGCCTGAAGGCACCGCCAGCAAGGTAGTTGCTAACAGGACGCTTAGAGCGACCTTGACCCATCTGTTCATTGCGACTGACCTCCTTCTGTTTTTGTAACTACAGCGGCTATGAATATGTCCCTGCCGCCGCAGTTGCTTATTTAGCTGTTTTCTCATATAGTATAACGACGAATTGTTAGAAAATTATTAAGCGGTTAGCCCTTTTTTGACAAAATCTTTGCAGCCGGAATAGCGGGCAGGTCGGAGGAAAGATAAGATGAGACGGGTCACTCTGAACTATATCGTCGACATTATCTTTGGGATTTTGCTATTGGGGCAGGGTATCACCGGGGCGCTGCTCTGGTTTCTGGCCCCGGGAGGGTACAGGTACCGCGGAGGGCTCGGCGATGAGCAGGCTGGCAGCTTTCTTCTAGCGAGGCAGGAGTGGAAGGACGTGCACCAATGGCTGGCGCTTGCCCTGGCTATAATGTTTATTGTTCATATCGCCATCCACTGGCAGTGGCTGGTAAGCATGACTAAATCGTATTTCAGGCAGCGGTAGGACCGTTAGAGCGGTCAATCTATCCCAGGCGCAGGAAAGCGCCGGCACAGGGAAATCACCTGCTCTCTGACCTGTTGCTGTATTTTCTTGTCCTTCGGGTCTGAGAGCACTTTAATTATTGAAGAGGCTATCTGTTTCATCTCCTCTGTGCCGAAACCGCGCGAGGTAACAGCCGGTGTGCCCAGTCTGATACCACTGGCGATCTGTGGCGGTCGGGTGTCGAAGGGGATAGCATTGCGGTTGACCAGTATGCCGGCAGCTTCCAGAGCGTTCTGGGCTTCCCTGCCGGTGATGCCGGTGGGGACAAGGTCGATGAGTATCAGGTGGTTATCGGTGCCGCCGCTTATGAGCCTGAGGCCGTGGCGCTTGAGTTCGGATGCCAGCATCTGCGCGTTTTCCAGGACGGCCTTCTGATAGCTGATGAACTCCGGTTGCATGGCTTCGAAGAAAGCTATCGCTTTGGCAGCGATGGCATGCATCTGGGGGCCACCCTGTGTCATCGGGAAGACGGCGGCATCGATTTTCGCTGCCAGTTCCTGTTTACACAGGATAAAGCCGCTGCGAGGACCGCGTAACGTCTTGTGGGTAGAGGAGGTGACCACTAGGGCGTGGGGGACAGGCGAGGGGTGCACCCCGGCGGCGACGAGTCCGGCGATGTGTGCCATATCGACCAGGAGGTGGGCACCGACGGCATCGGCGATGGCGCGGAAGCGCTGGAAGTCGATTATCCTGGGATAGGCACTGGCACCGGCGATTATCAGTTTAGGTCTGTGCTTGAGTGCCAGTTTCTCTATTTCCGCGTAGTCCAACCTCTCAGTCTCCCTGTCAACGCCGTAGGAGACAAATTTGTACCATCTCCCTGAGAAGTTGGCTGGGGAACCATGGGTGAGGTGTCCGCCATGGCTCAGATTCATCCCCATAACGGTATCCCCCGGTTCAAGGAGAGCGAGGTAAGCTGCCATGTTTGCCTGAGAGCCGCTGTGGGGCTGGACATTGGTATGTTCAGCGCCGAACAGCTTCTTAGCCCGTTCGATCGCCAGGCTTTCGATGGCATCTATGTTGGTGCAGCCGGCATAGTAGCGCTGTCCCGGGTAGCCCTCGGCATATTTGTTGGTCAGTACGGAGCCCTGAGCTTTAAGGACAGCGGCGCTGGCATAATTTTCGGCGGCGATGAGGTTTATGGTCTCCTTCTGTCGCCAGGCTTCGAGCTTTAAGAGACGGGCTATTTCAGTATCCCGTATGGCACGGCTGCTGGCCAATAATATACCTCCAAGGGTTGTAAAGAATAATACCACTGAAATGAGGTAACGGGCAAGTGTGCGGCATTTCAGTTGCACACACCAGGAGGTACCGAAGTGCCGTGTGGAGGCATGACTTTACGCTGGTGTTAAATGGTGTTATACTCAAGTCAGCCTGTACAAATGAACAACAGCAGGCGTTGAAAGAAAGGGGGTCTATTATGAGGGTTAAAGGTAGAGGTGGGGTGCTTTTTGCGGCGATGGTTACCTGCGTACTGCTGATCCTGCTGGGTGCCTGTGGGCCTAAGCAGGAGGCACCGGCGACGCCACCGCCCACTACGACTGTGGGCAATCAGCCACCGATGGTATCGAGGCTGGTAGCGGCACAGCCGCAAGTCTATCCATCGGGTACGGTCCAAATACAGTGCGATGCCGCAGACCCCGATGGGGACCAGGTAAGTTTTGAGTGGTCCTGTACCGGGGGTGAGTTCAGCGGCGCTGGTCCTATAGTGGTGTGGAAGGCACCTACCAAATATGGTGTTTACACCATTGTGGTCACGGTTAAGGATGGCAAAGGTGGGTCAACACAGGCGAGCATTAACATGTCGGTGGTGGCTAACCAGGCGCCGGTTATCCAGAGCCTGGAGGCTAATCCGTCAGGGGTGATTTATGGTGGCAGTGCTACAATCACCTGTATCGCCTCCGACCCCGATGGCGATGTGGTCAGGTACAGCTGGTCAGTTAGCGATGGCACCGTCACCGGGACGGGCAACAAAGTCACCTGGGTAGCGCCGAACCGGGGCGGGCAATACAATGTGACAGTGATCGTGAGCGATGGCAAAGGTGGCGAGACCAGGGGGAATGTTGTGGTCACGGTAGGGGCGGTGGTAAAGACAGTGACCATTTCCATGGTGGAACAAGAGTCGGGCTGCGTGGACTCTACAGGTGATAAAGACAATTCGAGATTTCTTGCCGGCGACGATGCTGATAATGTGGGCTATCGGGCTTACTTCAGTTTCGATGTCTTCAGTCTTGCCGGGAAGAAAATACAGAGCGCGAGCTTAAAGTTCACCACCAGACAGGTGGTGGGTGACCCATTCTCCAGCGTCACAGGACTGGGCGGTCTGCAGCTACGCAAGGCGACGCATGGCAGCAAATTGCCCAGCTGGGGCTATGCCGGTGGGAGCAGGTTGACCGGTGCCAGCGCTATCCTTAACAGCCCGCCCAGCGTCATAGACGTTACCTACGAAATAAACGCGGTCACTGCGGCGGCAATTAATAGGTTCCAGGTTGAGGCATTGTTCCAGAAAGTGGCTGATGGGGACAATGTCGCCGAATTTATAGAGTGGTCGAACGTCATCCTCGAGGTCACATACTCAGACTGATCCTGGCACACAACGGGGATCACCTCAAACGGGGCGGTCTGTTCTAGACCGCCCCGTATAGTTTATTCTAGAAGGAAATAGGGCGCACCGGGTTGGGATGTTCACTGCCACACCCTTTGACATGCCGCCATAATTATGATAAAGTATGAGTGATGTTAGCAGTCGACGCTGGAGAGTGCTAAAAATGGCAAGGAGTGTTGCTGCGCGCAGGGAAGCTGTCCTAAGGATCATAGTCAACGGGTATGTTGCCACTGCTCAGCCGGTGGCATCGGAGGTTATTTATCGGAACTATGATCTCGGGGTCAGCCCGGCCACCATTCGCAATGACATGGCATATCTGGAGAGGGAAGGCTATATCACCAGGCCGCATACTTCGGCGGGTGGTGTGCCCACGGACAAAGGCTATCGGCGTTATGTGGAGTCGTTAGCCAAGAAGTACGAGCTCCCGTTTGAGGAGCAGTACCGCATACAGGAACTTTTCCGTGAAGTGAGCGAGGGAATTGAGAGATGGCTGAAGCTGGCGGCGATGGTAATGTCGCATCTGGTGAGGAGTGCTGCTGTGGTCACATTTCCCAAACCCAGCCGCTGTCGCTTCAGGCACCTGGAGCTGGTGGCGCTGCATGAGTTTTTGGCGCTGATGGTACTGGTGCTGAGCGAGGCGATATTGAAGAGGCGGCTGCTGTCATTCAACGAGCAGGTGACCCAGGCTGAGCTGACCAGTATTGCAGGAAGGTTGAACTCTTTGTGTTTCGGGCAGACAAGCTTTGAGATCAGCAAAAAGCGCCTGGAGCTGACGCCAAGGGAGGGACAGGTGCTGGAGGCGGTGCTGGACATCATGAGGGCCGAAGATGAGGCAGAGTATGAGGAACCCTATTTTGAAGGCATACGTTTGATGCTTGACCAGCCTGAATTCGCCCGACGGGAGAGAATGCTCAGTGTGATGGAGCTGTTTGAGACCAGGGAATGGATCAGTTCCACACTGGCGAAATGGTCGGGCGATGTTGGTGTTCAGGTGGTGATAGGCGGTGAGCATGGGGATGAGGTATTTCAGGACCTGAGCCTGGTGTTCAGCAGGTATGGTGTACCGGGGAGAGCAAGCGGTGCCCTCGGCGTCATCGGTCCTACCCGGATGGACTATCGCCGGGCTATCTCCACGGTAGACTATATGTCGCAGGTATTGAGTGACCTGGTATCCCGCGTTTGTGCGGGTGATTGATTGGAGCACTGGAGGAACAGGTAGATTGTTTGAAGAAGAAAAAGCGGCGCCCGGTGAGGAGGTGGTCGGTGCTGGCGAGGAGATAGAAAATGATATCAAGTCCCTCCGCGAGGCATTAGCCAGGGAGAAGGAAAAGGCTCAAAGGTACCTGGCCAACTGGCAGAGGGCGGAGGCTGATTTCAGGAACTATAAACGGCGAGAAGAGGAGGAGAAGAAGGATTTGATAAAGATGGCTAATTCAGCGCTGGTTTGCGATATACTGCCAGTGCTTGATGCTTTCGACCGGGCATTTAAGGGGGTTTCCCCTGACGATGAAAAGTGGGGCTGGATCGAGGGCTTCAGGCAGATCCAGCGTATGCTGCTGGACGTGCTGGGCAAACACGGGCTGTCTGAGGTGAAGTGTGTTGGCGAGGTCTTCGATCCCCAGGTCCACGAGGCAGTTGCCCAGGGCGAGGGTGAGGAGGGATTGGTGGTGGAGGAAGTGCGCAAAGGGTACTGGCTCAGGGACAGGTTGCTGCGGGCGCCTCAGGTGGTGGTGGGGAAAGGGAACGGCACTGCGAGGCAACAAGGTGAAAATTCAGAGAGAGAGCAGGAAAGGTCTTAAGTAAGGAGGTTAGTTATGGGAAGAGCAGTAGGCATTGATCTTGGCACTACCTTCAGTGTAGTGGCGGTAATCGAGGGGGGCGAGCCCAAGGTTATCCCCAATGTTGAGGGCGAGAGGCTGACGCCCTCTGTGGTTGCTATCGACAAGAAGGGGGAGCGGCTGGTGGGGCTTCTAGCGAAAAGGCAGGCGATAACCAATCCGGAGAATACCATCTTCAGCATTAAGCGGCTGATGGGGCGGAAGTTCCGTGACTCTGAGGTGCAGTTCGATATGAAGCGGCTGCCTTACAAGATTATTGAGGCACGGAACGGCGATGCCTGGGTGGTGATGGGTGGTAAGGAGTACAGTCCGCCCGAGATATCTGCCATGATTTTGCAGAAACTGAAGGCCGATGCCGAAGCATACCTCGGGGAGAAGGTGACCGATGCGGTGATCACGGTGCCGGCTTACTTTAATGATAGCCAGCGGCAGGCGACCAAAGATGCTGGCACTATTGCCGGGCTCAATGTGCTGCGTATCATCAATGAGCCTACAGCTTCGGCGCTGGCTTACGGGCTAGACAAGAAGGGCGAGGAGACGATTGCGGTCTATGACCTCGGCGGTGGCACATTTGATATTTCTATACTTGAGCTCGGTGAGGGCACGTTCCAGGTGAGGTCCACTGCCGGTGACACCCATCTCGGGGGTGATGATATTGATCAGAGGATCATCGACTGGCTGTGCGAGGAGTTTAGGAAAGAGACGGGCATAGACTTAAAGCAGGACAGGATGGCGTTGCAGAGGCTCAAGGATGCCGCTGAGAAAGCCAAACGCGAGCTGTCCACGGTGGCACAGACGGAGATAAACCTGCCGTTTATCACTGCCGATGCCTCGGGGCCGAAGCACTTGAACATTACCCTTACGCGGGCGAAGCTGGAGCAACTATGTCTGGACCTGCTGGAAAAGACCCTCGGACCCTGCCGTCAGGCGTTAAGCGATGCCGGGCTCACGGTGGCGCAGATAAATGATGTGATCCTGGTGGGTGGTCAGACCAGGATGCCCAAGGTGCAGGAGCTGGTGCGGCAGTTCTTCGGTAAGGAACCCATAAAGGGCATAAACCCTGACGAGGCGGTGGCGCTGGGAGCAGCCATTCAGGCGGGTGTGCTCAAAGGTGACGTCAGAGAGGTACTGCTCCTCGATGTGACACCGCTGACACTGGGGATCGAGACACTGGGCGGTGTGATGACGCCGCTCATCCCGCGCAATACAACTATACCCACGGCCAAGAGCCAGATATTTACCACTGCAGCCGACAACCAGACGAGCGTGGAGATCCATGTGCTGCAGGGGGAGCGCCCCATGGCAACGGACAACCGTACCCTTGGCCGTTTTATACTGGACGGGATACTACCAGCACCCAGGGGTGTGCCTCAGATTGAGGTGACCTTTGACATAGATGCCAATGGCATTTTGAGCGTGCGGGCAAAGGACAAAGGTACTGGCAAGGAGCAGAAGATAACCATTACTGCCTCCAGCGGGCTCAACAAGGAGGAAGTGGAGAGGATGCGGCGGGAGGCTGAGATGCATGCTGCTGAGGACGCCAAAAAGAAGGAGGCGGCGGAGACTCGCAATATGGCTGACAGCCTTGTCTATACCGCTGAGAAGACGCTCAGGGAGCACGGTGATAAGATCCCAGCCGATTTGAGGCAAGAAGTGGAAGGTAAGGTGGCTGCGGTGCGTTCAGCTCTACAGGGCACCGACATAAATTATATAAGGACGACGGTCAACGACCTCTCCCAGGTAATGCAAAAGGTCGGGGCTGCGGTCTATCAGCAGGCAGGGACTCCTCCCGGCGGCTCGACAGGGCAGTCCGCTAGTGGCGACGAAGGGACGGTCGAGGGCGAGTTCAGAGAAATCTAGGACAGACACCGCGTTTGTGAAGAAAGGCAGGTGCTCTTTCCACAGAGCACCTGCTTTTTTGGCGGCGGGAACGTACTGCAAACCAGTACGCAGGACAGGAATTGACAGACTGATGACAAACTCGATATCATACTTACCGTTTATGTGAGGCTGCCATGGCGAAGAAAAGCATCACTTTGAGCGAAGTAGCACTGGGGATACTGGCTATTGTGGCTGGTATTCTGGTGATATGGAAGTTCTATATCGCCCAGTGGATAATCGGTATCTTTCTCATCGTTTGGGGAGCGCTGACGCTGATAAGAAAATAGGAGGTAACATTGCCCAAGAAGAGCAAGTCTGTATTGAAGGCTGCCCGAGCTGCTGAAAGGAAGAGAATAAGGAATAAGTCGGTGAAGAGTGCCACCAAGACGTGGATCACTAGGGCGCTAAAGGCTGTCGCTTCTGGTAACCTTGCGGAAGCTGAGCCGCTGGTGGTCCGGGCCATAAGTGCTCTGGATAGGGCTGCGGAGAAAGGGGTGATTCACCCCAACAATGCTGCCAGGCGCAAATCGCGCCTGATGAAAAAGTTGAATGAGGCAAAGCTCTCTGCTGCTGGTGGGACGAAAAAGTGATTAGTGCCTGTTGTTGGTGCGGATTAGAGAAATTGTCCTGGCCCAATTGTTGACAGATGAGGTTGATTTGACTTTCCTGCGGGGTTGGTGTAAAAGTTAGGCGATGCTTATCCGGCAGTTTCAGGCAGTGGGGCGTGAGCTCTGTGCCAGAGGGCTGGTGTCGTCGCACAGCGGTAACCTCAGCATCAGGCTTGGTGAACGGCTGTGCATAACCCATCGGGGCAGCATGTTGGGGCAACTGGAAGAGCATGACCTGGTGGAGACGGGAATATATGAGAACGACCGCTTCACGCCGCTGGCTTCAACTGAACTGCCGGTGCACCGCGAGATATACAAGCGTACTTCAGCTTCAGCCATAGTCCATGCCCATCCGGCCTATGCCGTTGCTCTCTCGTTCTGCGAAAAAGAAATTGTCCCCTGTGACATGGAGGGGATACTTTTGCTCTCGAAGGTACCCGTACTCGGCAAGAAGGGACCAGTGGTCCCTGGGGAGATGGCTGAGGAAATAGCTGAGGCGCTGACCACGCATAAGGTGGTACTGGTACGCGGTCACGGGAGCTTTGCTGTAGGACAGTTGTTGGAGGAAGCTTACTACTATACCACCACGCTTGAAGAGAGCTGTCGACTTCTTTGCTTACTCAAGATGCTGCAGATCAAGGTGGGCTGATCGTAAGCTGTCTGCCGCATTTTTTAAGAGGTTTTTGCTCAGGCGCGTTTTTTCTCAGCTACCTTTGTGTATACCGGTGTACACCAGTGAAGGTACTTTGGGTTTTTACCCCTGATGACATCAAAGTATAGCTCTTGTAGTTTCCTGGTAATCTTGCCCACTTTGCCATCGCCGATGGGGCGGTGGTCAATTTCGAGTATCGGGCTGACATGGGCAGCGGTGCCGGTAAAGAAAGCTTCGTCAGCCAGATAGAGTTCGCTTCGGTCGATGGACCTCTCCACGGTGTCTATGCCCAGTTCGTTCCGTGCCAATTGTATTACCGTGTCCCGCGTTATCCCCAGTAGGATGTTGTCTGAGCTGGGTGGGGTGACCAGTTTATTATTGCTGACGATGAATATATTTTCGCCGCTACCCTCTGACACATGGCCGTCCTGGTTGAGTAGGATAGCCTCATCAAACCCCAGTTCGTTTGCCTCTGTCTTAGCCAGCGCGCTGTTGACGTAGATCCCGGTGATTTTGCCCCTCGGGGGTATCATGGTGTCGTCCACGCGTCTCCATGACGAGGTGCAGCAACGAACGCCCTTGTCGGTGTCCAGATAGGCGGGGAGAGTGGTGACGATGATGAAAAAGTCGTCCTCAAGGTCATGCAAACGGACGCCAACGGCCTGTGAGCTTTTGTAAGCCAGCGGGCGGACATACACATCCTCACGGTAGCCGCTTTTCTCCACCAGTTCTGTGGTGGTAGAGCAGAGCTCCTCTACGGAGTAGGGGAGCTCTATTTTTAACAGGCGGCAGCCTTTCTGCAGGCGCTCATAGTGCTCTTTCATGCGGAATAGGTACAGTTGCTCCTGTTCTGTGTTCCAGTTACCCCTGATACCCTCAAAGCAGGCGGTGCCATAGTGCAAGGCATGGGTGAGGATGCCGATTTTAGCCTCAGCAAGCGGCATAAACTGTTTTTGAAAGAAAGCATATGGCGGCATGCTCACCTCTCCTTTCCATTACCGTTCACCAAAACTGATTTGCAAGCGATGGACTTAATTATAAACTTAGGGCTGTGGAAAGGCAAGAGTGGTTGGCGATTACGGCCTAACATGGGACGTCTAAGGCGTTGTTAGTTCCGGGTCGCTAGCAAACAAGTCTTTGAGGGGCAGGGTGTAGCCGGTCTGAATGGAGGTGAAGCTATACTTCTTGCGAATACGGTCGATCGCCCTGTCTAAGTATTCCAGGCGCTGTGGGGATGGCTGGAAAAGATGGAGCTGTCTGCCGTAGTCCACCAGGTTGGACACCTCGACACCTATCAGGCGGATCAGATCTCGCCTCCGGGAGAGCGCCCTATGGAGCAACTCTTCGGCTCTGGAGAAGATGACGTCATCGCTAGCAGTTGCTTCTGCGGACGTTGAGCTCCGGGTCACTGTGTCGAAGTCAACATATCTCAGCTTCAGGGCCACCCGTTTTGCCTGCTTGTTCTGAGTACGTAGCTCGGCACCCACCTGCTCGCAGAGGTAGCGGAGCAGTGCTTTGAGCAGGGACTGGTCCAGGGTGTCCTGGGCTAGCGTGGCCTCCCGGCTGATTGACTTAGCTTCACCCGGCGGCTCTACCCGTCGGGTGTCAATGCCGTTGGCGTAATTGTGCAGCACGACCCCGCTCGTGCCCAAATACGATTTGATGAGGGAGAGGGGCAAGACAGCAAGTTGCCCAATTGTGGTTATACCCAAAGACTTGAGTATTGCCTCGGTCTTACTACCTACGCCAGGTAGGCTATTGACTGGCAGCGGCGCCAGAAAGTCCTTCTCGGTACCTGGTGCTACTTCAACCAGGCCGTCCGGTTTGGCCGCGTCGGAGGCGATCTTGGCTACTACTTTGCAACTGGCGATGCCGATAGAGGCTGTGAGTTTCAGCTTTTCCTTTATTTCCCCCTTTATGCGTTGGGCTAAAAGACGTGGCGTCCCGTAACTGTTACAGCCGGTGACGTCCAAATATGCCTCGTCCAGCCCGGCTGGCTCCAGGTCCGGTGAATATCCAGCCAGTATGGTCATAAATCGCTGCGAAGCATCCCGGTACCGAGGGGCATTTCCTTCGATGAAAATTGCCTGGGGACAGAGCTGGTAAGCACGGTAAAGCGGCATTCCAGCCTTGATGCCGAATGCCCTGGCTTCGTATGAGGCAGATGCTACCACTCCCCGCCGGTCGGGCCTGCCACCGACGACCACAGGCTTACCCCGCAGTTCTGGCCTCAGGGACTGCTCAACGGAGACGAAAAAGGCGTCAAGGTCTATGTGAAAGATGCAGCGCACCATATCCGGTGCGATTATAAGCTACGAATGAAGAAGCTATCAACTACAAACTTTCCGGAGAGGTCTACTGCCCCGACGGTGGCAGATGCTTTTAGTGCTGAAAAACTAGGATGCTCTGAATTTAGGATAGGGCATTTTTCTGAGGTTCAGCCCCAGTTCTTTTAGTCCCTTATTCCGAAGGTTGTCGAGCAATGACTGGAGCTGTTTCTTCTGATCCTCGTTGAGTGCTGAGATTATTTTGTGGATGGAAGTCCTCTTTAGCGCCTGGGAGAAAGCCCTCTCGCCCTTCTCGGTGAGGCTGATCCTGACCAAGTTTTTGCGGTCCAGGTCTTTAGACTTTTGCACCAGGCCGGCTTTGGTCATTCTATCGAGGATACCTGAGACCGAATGCGGTCTGCGGAACAACCAGCGGGCTATGTCTGCCGGGGTAGCTTTACCCCCGATGGCTTTTATGGCGAACAGGACCTCCGCCTGCATCCCGGGGAGATTGAACTCCTTCAATTCCTGCTCCCGGGCGTAAAATATTACGTCAGAGACCTGGCGCAGTAATAACCACAAGTTGTAGTTGCTGTCTACTTCTGTAAATTCAGGCATGGCATCTCCTCCGTCTTAGTCTACTGTTAGCAGCACTATACCCTAGAGAGGTTGGCTGGTTCTTCGAGAACACAAGTTTTCCATTGTAACAGCACCACCCCTGTTTGTCAAAACAGGCTATTTGTGGGCTGTGGTGGTGCAGTCTTGCCTGAGGCTGCCCTAACCGGGTGATGGAATATTGCAGTCGTTAGCGGAGAGGGTAGCTCTGACACGACGTTCGAACTCGCTTCTCTCCAGGAGTACGTAACGCTGGCACTTCAGACATTTGATGCGGATGTCGGCACTCACTCTGACCACCTCCCACCTATCGTTACCGCAGGGGTGTTTTTTCTTCAGACGGACGATGTCACCCAGTCGGATCTCCATTTCTACCCGCTGTTACGTTCGGGCCTGTCCCTTTGGGACAGATGTCGCTCCGCTTCGACGAGTTCGTTTATCCTGTCCCTGAGCCCCATAGCAGCCCTTCTGGCTGCGGCGGCGAACCCCTTGCCTTGGGCGGCATAGAGGATCTGTCGTGCGCTGACGATGATGGCCTTTTCACCGTTCTCATCGGTGCCGTGGCGGACTGCTGATGCCAGGTCACCACCTTGAGGACCGACGCCGGGAATAAGCAGGGGCATGTCCGGGCAGAGCCGGCGCACCGATTTCAGTTCCTCGGGGTAGGTGGCGCCAACGACCAGGCCAATGTTGCCGTGGGTATTCCAATCCCGGGCTTTCCTGGCCACCAGCTCGTATAACGGAGTGCCCTCGGGATCGGGGATGCTCTGGAAGTCCATTGCTCCTGGGTTTGAAGTGCGGCAGAGAATGAAGACCCCTTTATCCGGGTAACTGGTGAAGGACTCAATGCAGTCGGTGCCAAGGTAGGGGTTTATCGTGGCGGCGTCGAAGCCGAATGTGAGGAATAGGGCGCGGGCATAAACTCTGGCGGTGTTTCCGATGTCGCCCCGTTTACCATCGGCGATGACCGGGATATGTTCGGGGATGTGCTCGACGGTTTTCACCAGTAGTTTCATCCCCTCTATGCCCAATGCCTCGTAGAATGCCAGGTTGGGCTTGTAGGCACAGACGAGGTCGGAGGTGGCATCGATGATAGCGCGGTTAAATTCCAAGAGGTCAATTCCCGAAATGAACTCGGGGTCGGGGTCTAGCCCGATACAGAGCAGACTGTTGTTTTTTCGGCTGGCTGCCAGCAGCTTGTCTATAAATTTCATGCTCTGCAAAGATTATAGACCACGGTTGCTATATCTCCAAGTCTATATTTGAAGAACAATTGTCCTCATACTCTCAGCCGATGGTATAATTGTGCCATGATGGACTTTAACCAAGCAGAAAAGTATATCCTGAGCTTCACCGATTACGAGAAAATCCCCGGTATTTCCTATACGGCGGCTAACTATGACCTAAGGCGGATGGAGGAGCTGCTCCGCTTACTGGGCACCCCGCATCTGGGGAGGAAGACAGTGCATATCGCCGGGACCAAGGGCAAAGGTAGCACGGCGGCAATGGTCTCTCAGGTGCTTATTGCTGCTGGTTATCAAACTGGCACATATACTTCGCCACACCTTCACACCATAAGGGAGCGCATCAAGGTCAATGGGGCCATGATCTCGGAGCAAGAATTTGCCGCGCTGGTCTCTGAGATTAAGCCAGCGGTGGAGGCAGTCAACAGTGAAGCCAGATATGGGGCATTGACCACCTTCGAGATATTGACCGCAGTGGCTTTTGCCCATTTCAGGAACAAAGCTGTGGAGTTTCAGGTGCTGGAGGTAGGTCTTGGTGGCAGACTTGATGCCACCAATGTAGCCCAAGGGGATGTCTGCGTGATTACCTCCATCAGCCTTGACCACATGGAAATACTGGGTGACACTGTGGCAAAGATCGCAGCCGAGAAGGCGGGGATCATTAAGCCGGGCAGTATAGTGGTCAGTGCCCCGCAGGTAGAGGATGCCGCTATAGTGATCGAGAACGTATGTGCCGAGAAAGGGTCAGAGCTGGTCAAAGTAGGTAAGGACGTCACCTGGGAAAGGAAAGGTGGCGACCTAAATGGTCAGCGCCTGGTGGTGCGTACCCGGAGAAGCGAGTATGAACTTGAGATACCACTGCTCGGTGATCATCAACTGGAGAATGCAGCTACCGCAGTGGCAGCGATAGAAGCGCTGATGTCCCTGGGGGTGGTAATTCCCGACGAGGCAATCCTCCAGGGGATGAAGGGTGTGGTATGGCAGGGAAGGCTCCAAATTCTCAAGAAGGAGCCTCTGGTGGTGGTAGATGGGGCGCACAACGCCGATTCTATGCGCAGGCTGGCGGAGGCTGTGAAGAGGTATTTTCACTATGATAAGTGCATAGTTATCTTTGGCACATCCTGCGATAAGGATATTCCGGGGATGGTGAGGGAGTTGCGCTCGCTGGCAGACCGGGTCATTATCACCAGCTCAACTCATCCCAGGGCAGCTTCTATCCCGGTGCTAGTTGAGGCATTTGAGGGTAGTGGTGTGAAAATTGAGCGGAGTACCAGCGTCCCGGAGGCGCTTTCACGAGCCCTGAGCGTGACCGGGGAGACTGACATAGTGCTGGTCACCGGCTCGCTTTTCGTGGTCGCCGAAGCGCTACACTATGCTGCTACGCGGTTGTCTTCGGGGGTTGGTGAGAGTTAAGGCAGTAGTGGTAATTGGGGAGGTAATCGCCTCCTCCGGTAGCATTTTCGCCAGAACTTGCTGTAATGCCATAGTGTGGCTGCACAGCTTCCACTGGGAGAAAAAGTGACAGGTGCACTGCCATTTCTTGTCCTTGTAACTCACGGTGTAGCTGCTGTGCTCACCATAGAATTGGGCGGTGAACTCCTGAAACTTGATGCGGTCTGGCTCCTCTGCGTAGCGCCTGGCTTTCTCTATCTTCCCAATAAGGCTGGACTGCATTGTGTTTCGGTGAATAGTATACATTGAACCGCGGAGGAAGTCCATTATCTGTACTCGTCCAATAGATCAGTGACACTTTAGTCTTCAGTCCTGAGGCCAGAACAGCAGGCTTCCTCTCTGTTTGTTTTACCCTTCCCCTTTCTCCTTCTTTTGCCCTCCCCCTTTTTATTTTGCCCTCTCCCTTTAAGGGAGAGGGTTAGGGTGAGGGTAAGCCAGACACCGGTAGCTGAAACTAAGGTTAGCGTTGGCGTGGTATAATTATAGGCACCGTAACGGGGAAACGAACTATGCGTGATACCATTTTTGAGGCTCTGAAGGGACACAGCGCCGACTATTTAGAGGTACATGTTGAAACTAGCCAGGCAACGCGGATCGTGTATCGTGGTGGCAGGCTCGATGAGGTGGGCAGGACATCGGCTGTGGGAGGTAATGTCAGGGCGCTGGTGAATGGTGGTTGGGGTTTTGTCAGCTTCAATACTCTGGAGGGACTGAAGGAAAAGGTAGAGATGGCGGTGAGGCAGGCGAGGCTGGTGGGCAAAGAAACTAGCAAGCTGTGCTTCACCGGTCTTATAGTGGATGTTGTGGTGCCTGAAGTAAAGAAGAATCCCGTGGAAATACCGCTGGTGCTCAAGCAGCAGTTGCTGGACGAATACAACGACATAGTGATGAGTACGCCGAAGGTGCGGAGCTGTCAGATTGGTTATCAGGACAGTCATCGGAAGTCAGTGTTTGCCAATTCTGAAGGCAGTTACATCGAACAGACAAGGCTGGACATCAACCTGCGTCTCTCAGCAATAGCGGCCAGTGATGGAGAGGTGCAGCAGGCGGGCTTGAGCCTGGGGAGCCCTGGAGACTTTTCGGTAGTGGAAGGACTGCAGGAGAAGGTGAGGGAGACGGCCCATAGGGCGGTGAGACTCCTTTCGGCACCCTATGTCAAAGGCGGGGAATACACTGTGGTGCTCGACCCCATTCTCGCTGGCGTGTTTGTACATGAGGCCTTCGGTCACCTCTCCGAAGCTGACCATGTCTATGAGAACCAGAGGCTGCAGGAGATAATGGTGCTCGGGAGGAAGTTTGGCAGCAAGGAATTGAATATCGTGGACGGCGCTGCTATCCCCGGGTTGAGGGGCAGCTACAAGTATGACGACGAAGGTGTGCCGGCGGGGAAGACTTATCTCATCAAGGAAGGCGTATTGGTGGGCAGGCTGCATTCTAGAGAGACCGCGGCCAAGATGGGAGAGCAGCCCACTGGCAATGCCAGGGCGATAAGCTATCTCTATCCTCCTCTAGTCAGGATGACCAACACATACATAGAGCCCGGAAAAGTCTCGTTTGAGGACATGATAAGTGATATTAAAGAGGGCGTCTATGCCAGGGACTGGTACGGGGGTACCACCAGCCTAGAGATGTTCACCTTCTCCGCTGGAGAGGCATACATGATACGAAATGGGAAGCTAGCGGAGCTGCTCCGTCCGGTGGTGCTCAGCGGCAACGTGTTCACTACCCTGATGAACATCGATGCCATCGGAAATGACCTCGCGATGGAGCAGGGGGGAGGTTGCGGCAAGGGTGACCAGTGGCCTTTACCGGTCTCCAATGGCAGCCCGCATATAAGGGTATCGCGATGTCTAGTGGGAGGCAAACAATAGTAGAAGAGGTCCTGGAGAAAGCTAAAGAGGTGGCGGAGCAGGCTGAAGTGTTTCAGACGGTGTCGGCGGCGACGCCAGTGCATTTTCATGCCAACCGGTTGAAGCAGGTGGAAACCAGGGAGAGCACCGTCACCGCGCTCAGGATCATAAGAAAAGGCAAAGCTGGCTTTGCCCAGGCAAGCGGCTTTATTAAGCCGGTGGACCTGGTGCAGATGGCACTGGAGGCTTGCTACTTCGATGTACCTGAAAGTTTTTCTTTTCCTGCGAGGGTGGATCATGCACCGGTGGAGACCTTTGACCCCGAAGTGGACGGGGTACCTATCGAGGATATGGCTGAGTTGGGGCAAGGGCTTATCGACGTTGTTCGGTCACATACGCCTGAACTTTTGTGCGATGCTGTGGTGACAAAGCGGATCATCTCCGTGCGCCTGATTAACTCTAATGGCGGTGAAGCCAGCTACAGGAAGAGTTATTTCAGAATAGGCATCGATGGTATGTTGGTCAGGGGAGAGGATATGCTGTTTGTCGGCGATAGTCGGAGCTCTTGTCGCCGGCTGACGGAGTTCAAACCGGTGGCTGAGGAGGTGATAAGACAGCTTGAATTGGCGAAGCGGAATGCAAGTATCAAGGGAGGGGCGATGCCGGTGATTTTCACTGCCTATGGAGTTGCCAGTTGTCTCCTGCCCTCGCTTGTAGCAGCGTTTAATGGCAAGGTCGTCTATGACGGAGCTTCACCGTTGAAAGACAAGTTGGGAGAGCAGGCATTTGATGCCAGGTTTAACCTGTGGGACGATGCCACTTTACCTTTACAGTCCCGTAGCTATCCCTGTGATGATGAGGGGGTGCCCGGTCAACGGACAGCGCTGGTGGAGCGTGGGGTGGTGGCCCATTTTCTTTACGACCTGCATACTGCAGCCCTTTCCGGTTCCACGAGCACTGGCAATGGCAACCGGCAGGGCGGATTGCCCGCGCCCCACCCCAGCTCGCTGGTGGTTGGCGAGGGGGACGGTAATTTCTGGGACATGGTGAGGGACGTCAAAGAAGGGCTGGTGGTGGAGCTGGTGATGGGTGCTGAACAGGGAAATGTGCTTAACGGCGATTTCAGTGGCAACGTCCTGCTGGGCTACAAAGTGGAGGATGGAGAGATTGTAGGCAGGGTGAAGGACACGATGGTATCGGGTAATGTGTACCAGGTGTTGAATCGGATTGAGGGCATCGGGAAGGAAAGAAGATGGGTGGAGGGTATGTTGCTGACCCCGTGTTTGTATTGCCGAGGCCTGTCGGTAGCTACCAAGGGCGGTTAGACCGGGGGTGATCGGGGCATGAGGGCAAAAAGTCCGATAAAGTTGCATAAGGAAGTCCACCCTAAGGTTTGTGATATGCTGGCTGCCTGGCCGGGCATCGGTAATGTAGGGCTAATTGTGGCCAAGTACCTGCAAGATAAACTGGGTGCCGAGGAGATCGGGGAGCTGGAGCCCTTTGAGTTTTTTGACCCCATCGGCATCATGGTGAAGGGCAATCTGATCGAGGCGCCACGATTTCCAGAAAGCAAGTTCTATTACTGGCATAACTCCCGCACTGACCGCGGTCTACTGCTGTTCATTGGTGAAGAACAACCCAGTTTCAAGGGCTACGACCTGGCTCGCCGCGTGCTTAATGTCGGGAGGACTCTGAAGGTGAAGAGGGTCTATACTACTGCTGCGGCTATGGCAAAAATTCATCATACCGAGAAGCCGAGGGTATGGGGAGCAGCCACAAACAGGAAGCTTATTGAAGTCTTGAAGAAATATGACGTGGTGCTACGCGGCGATGTCCAGATCGCCGGGCTCAACGGGCTATTTCTTGGCGTAGCTAAGGAATGTGGTGTGGAGGGGATATGTCTTCTTGGTGAGGTCCCTTCTTATACTACCAAGATCCCTAATCCTAAAGCCGCTCTGGCGGTGCTCGAGGTACTGGTGCAACTACTGGACATTAACATAGACCTAGCAGAGCTGGCCGCGCTGGCAAAAGAGTCGGACGAAGAGATAAAAAAAGTGGCAGCAGCGGCTATGGGCGAATATATCGACCGCTATACCAAGCCAGTGTGGCCTCCGGAAGACGAGGAAGAGGTAGAAGAGGAAGAAGATGAGGGAGAGGGTGAGGAAGAAGAGGATGACGATGAGGAGTTCTAAGGTATGCAGCAGGCAGCGCGTATAGAAAGGATAAACGGTCTGCTCAACTCTGATAGTCCGGTGACCAGCTCTGAGCTTGCATGTCTCTCGGGCTTGGGACTTGAAGAGCTGAAATTTTTCGAACTTAACTGGGCGGGGCTGGATTCAGCGCGAAAAAAGGACATCATTTCGAGGCTGGTACATCTGAGTGAGACAGACTTAGGACTGGACTTCACTGCTGTGTTTGTCTCTTGCCTAAGCGATGATGATGAGACGGTGAGGTTGCAGGCAGTACTGGGTCTGGAAGGTGAGGACAACTTTCAACTCATCATGCCGCTGGTGAAACGCTTGAGAAAGGACAGTTCAGCTAGAGTGCGAGAGGCGGCGGCTACAGCCCTGGGTAATTTTGCCCTGCTTGCTGAGTGCGGTGAGATATCTCCTTACTATAAAGACCTGGTGTATGAAGCCTTGCTTGAAGTTATTAACAACGAACAGGAGCCTGTCCAGGTCAGGCGGCGCGCCCTCGAGGCTATCTCTGTGTTCAGCCAGCCGCGGGTGAAGGAGTTGATAGAGCAGGCATATCGCCAGGGCGGTGCCGAATTCAAACTGAGCGCCATATATACCATGGGACGCAACTGCGACATGTTGTGGTTGGACTTCCTGCTCGATGAGCTTGAGAGCGATGACCCCGCTGCAAGATATGAAGCAGCCAACGCCTGTGCCGAGCTGGGGGCTATGGAGGCAGTGCCACAACTTTTGCGATTAATTGAGGATGTCGATAGCGAGGTGCAAGAGGCGGCGATACGGGCGTTGGGCGAGATCGGTGGAAGGGAAGCGAAGCAGGCGCTGATAAGGCTACAGCATAGCAGCGAAGAGCGAATCCGCCAGGCAGCAGAAGCAGCTCTTGAGGTGCTGCGTTTCAACGAAGAACCATTGTCGCAATCGCTGGACGATCTTGATTGAGCAGTTATCACTGGTTGGTGAAAAAGTAAGGTTACGCCCAAAACACCTCGGGGACGCAACTAACGACTATGCCTGGCGGCGGGATGCCGAACTATGTCGTCTTGATGCTGCTTCGCCCCTCACCTGCTCCTTTAAAGAGTTTTTGCAGGACTATGTGTGGGAATTGCAACACCATTACTCAGGGCAGCGGTTTGCTATAGAGACCCTAGAGGGAGAACATATTGGCAATTGCGGCTTTTTCAATATCGATGAAGGAAAACGGGAAGCGGAGCTGGGCATAATGATCGGCAACCGGGCTTATTGGAACCGTGGTTATGGGGCAGACGCCATTACTACCCTGCTGAAGTACATTTTCACACACACCAATCTGCGAAGGGTGTACCTTAAGACGCTTGACTGGAATATACGGGCACAGAGGTGCTTTAAAAAGTGTGGCTTTACCCCCTGCGGGAGCCTTTTCTGCTGGGGCTACTCTTTTTTGGTCATGGAGATATTTCGTCCGGAAACGCCCTCTGTGGGACAGTCGGTGTAGGGACTTTATTTCAGTGTGGTGGTGCTGAAGATATCAGCGGATGACAAAGGGGGTGTTGTCCGTGGCGATCCTCTGGGTGGATGCCACGCGGCGGCGGATATGTCTGGGGAGGGTGAACATAGCCAGATGGGAAAGCCCGTCGTAAGACTTGGGCTTTGTTACCATTCTGGTGGCAATTCTGCGGTTGACCTCTCGGGGGGATAGCTTGCTTGCGTCGATGCTTTCTGAGGCTGCGGTGAACCCCCACATATCGACAAATGAGGGGACATAGATGTGGTAGGGGCGGGCTATGGGAAAAATGCTTTTCAATGTGTTGACTATTGCAGTAAACAGGGAAAGGTTTGCCCAGCCGGCGGCGCTGGACTGGGTGCAAAGAATACCGCGGGGGGCTAGCCTGCTTCTAACGAGCTGGTAGAATTCCCGTGTGTACAGCAGGCAGGCTGGTCCCTCTTTTATCGGCTCTACCAGGTCTATTATTGCCACATCGAAGTTTTCCGAGGTCTGTTCAAGGTATTTTCTAGCGTCGGCGAAGTGGAGATCGAGGCGGGCATCCTCAAATGAGCCCTGGTGAAAAGCAGGAAGATGGTGCTGGCAGACATCTATCACACGCCTGTCTATATCCACCATGACCACTCTTTTAACGGTCTTGTGCTTTAGCACCTCTCGTAATGTGGCACCTTCGCCTCCCCCGGCGATGAAAACGGTCTGGGGGCTATCATGTGCCAGCATGACCGGGTGGACCAGCGCCTCGTGATAGATGAACTCGTCGCGCTCGCTGGACTGGATTCTTCCATCCAGTACCAAGCATATCCCGAAGCTGGCTGTTTCCACTATCTCCAGATACTGGAATTCTGTCCGCTCCGAGTATATCCGTCGCTTTATCCTATGGAGCTGGAAGAGGTTAGGGTTTATTGGGTCGTATAGCCAGTTACCTTTATCTTTATCAGGACTATCTGGGTCGCCCATTTGGTTCACACTCCGACTCGGCTGTCTTGCAGGATGCCCCTCTTCATTTCAATAAAAGAAGGGTTTTTGGAGCCAAGTTTTTCTACGAGTGGTTTCACAGCCCCCTCGGGATCCACGGTATCCCCGCAGGTGAATATATCCACAGCGGCGTACCCGTGCTCCGGCCAAGTATGGATGCAGAGGTGTGATTCCGAGATAATGACCACGCCGCTAATACCATGGGGGCTAAATTCGTGGAAACATTCACTGACTATGGTGGCTCCAATATCCTTGGCGGCTTGGTAAAGGCATTCTTTAAGAAACTTCAGGTCATTGAGCACCTCCGAATTGCAGTCTCTCAACTCTAGTAACAAGTGTCTCCCTAGTGCATTCAAATCACCTTCCCTCCTTTTAAGATTTTGTCGTGAAGTTCTCACCTCCTATCTGCTGCGTATTTGACAACAGCAAGCTGTAATTTTATATCTTGAAGCACTGATTTTCAAGACTTTTGCTGGCAGACCTCTTGACAATAGGGTCTTTGCCTTGTAAAATCAAGGCACCAAAGCCAAGAAGGAGGTGACAAATTGAGGAAAGCAGTAAGTATTTTGTTTGCTGTGGCATTGGCATCGTCTCTGGTGTTGATGCCGACTGTGGTATCGGCGGAGGATACTTATGCTGGGCTGGCGAAGGGCGCCTGGGACAGGGTGAAATGGCAGGACAACGTTGATTCGTGGAACCTGTATTTGAAGAATTGGGGCAGGACGCCCATTCAGGCGATGTCGAGGCTCTCAGGATTGTGTGCTCCAACTAGATGGTGCAGTGATTTCTTTGGCATAAGTTGCCCAAGCAGGGACTGTGGTGCTACCGCCGGCTGTCCCGCTTGCCGTGATGTAGAGCAGGGCGGTCTTGCGATTTGTTCAGACCCGGCAGCCTGTAAAGGTTCACTTTCCAAGGCAGCATGTCCAGCCACCGGTCAGAAAGAGGTCGAATGCCCATCAAAGCCAGTGTTGAAGAACAAGCTGGCTACCTGCTGTTGCTGCTGGGGCCGGAGCTTGGCTTTCGCCAACAAGAGCTGGGCAGGAGGCAGCATCAGTGCCCATCCGCGGGTTAGCGACGACCACCCGAACCATTTTGGCGTGAGCGAGTGCAGCGGTGGCGGTAAGGGCGGTGACTGGGGCATCAGCGGCTGTCCGCACACCGAGCATTGCTCGCTGACCTGGTGTCTGCAGGACAACCTACTCAGCAACCCTGGTATCTACAAGAAATAAGTAGGACTTTGGTCTAAGTAAGGACGAGGCCATTAATAAGCCCTGGCGAAAGGTATGTTGCCTAGTAGTCAGGGCTTGTGTTTATTCTGAAGTCCTTACGGTGTGCTAAGTCCAACTGGCTGAGGCGACGTAGAAGAGTTGCCTGAAGAGTACCATTTGGTGACGGTATATGTAGCCTGGGGGCAGCCTGAGGCAGAGATAGTCAAGGGGCGTCTGGAAAGTGAGGGGATACCGGTTGTCCTGCGGTATGAGAGCATCGGGCTGGTCTACGGGTTTACGGTTAATGGGTTGGGTAAAGTGGAGGTCAAGGTACCGGCAGCGTTCGCCTCTGTTGCCAAGGAGCTTCTAGCTGACGAACAGCCGCTTACCTAGTCTCGATACCGAGCTTTGCGTAGAGCGTAGCAAAGTCGAAGTGGCTTTCCAGGATGTTGCTCAGCTTTTGTAGTTTTTCGGGATGGGCAAAGCTAACCTTTTCCAACGCCTTTTCGATGTCGGCGAGGACTTGCGGGACTTTCTTCCCTGCGGCAATGATCGGCACCCGTTTCTCTTCGGCTGCGGAGAGAACGGCAGGGGATGGTTTGCTGGTGGCACCGACGAGGACAAGGCACCTTAGGGATGTCTGCAGCGCGGCTAGCTGCATATCAGGTCGGTCTGCTTTCAAGATAACCGCTTTGTTGTCTTTATGTGCAAAGTAGTCTACGCCTGAGCCAGAAGTAGCGGCACCGAGCATTATATTTTCTATAAGAGCGTTTGTGTCGCCGTTATTGGGCATGAGCTCGGCACCGAGGGCTTTGCTCAGCTCGGCGACTGTGATGCCGAGCAAACTGCGAATTTGGGGTAATATCCCGAGGACGGGTATGCCGCTCTCCTGAAACTGCCTGGCGAGATGCTGTTTCGCCCCTTCGATTTTTGACTCGGGTGTCAGGTTTATGACCACACCCAACAGGCTTTGGCCCAGTTTTCGGCATATGTGTATCAACCTGGCTGTCTCCGGTCTGGTGGTGTAGCGGAGGACGATGACCACCTTAGCCCCGAGTGCTTCGGAGATGGAGTAGCAGGCGAGTTGGGAGACCTTGTCATTAATTAGGTTGCCCAGCCCCTCCATGATGACCATGTCCTTGCCTCGTGCGATGTCCTGGTATATCTGCTGCAACTTCTGACTGAAGTCTGGCAAATCTTCTGTGAGATACTGCCATAATTCAGCGGGCGATAACACCAGTGGGCAAATTTGTTCTATATCTTGTGGCAGTTGAAATACTTCTTTGAAGAAGGCAGCGTCCGATAGCGGGTCGCCGGTAGCTTTAGCGTCGTGGAACCTAACGGGGATAAGAAAGCCGACCTTTTTCCGAGCCATCAACTTCTTGCCGATGCCAGCGCACAACGTGGTGCTTCCACATGCGGTCTCTGAGGAGGCGACGTATAGCGGTGTTACCACACTTTTCCCCTGTATGCGTTGATGAGTAGCCAGTAGCGCGCAGATATTATAATCGTTGCCCCAGTGACTTTACAACCGGCTTATATGCGCCTATAATATGTCCACGTCATCCGAGGTAACTGAGAGTGTCTGTAAAGCTCTCAGTTTTTTTACTAGCTTCTGGAGAGGGGGTTGGCTATCATGGCGCAGAAGAAGTTCCTCATTACAAAAGAAGGTCTGGCTAAACTTGAGGCGGAGCTACAGCATTTGTTGACGGTACGCAGGGTGGAAGTCGCCCAGAAGATAAAACGGGCGAGGGAGATGGGGGGTACTGAGAACAATGCTGAATATGAGGACGCCAAGAATGAGCAATCTTTTGTTGAGGGCAGGATTCTGGTGCTGGAGAATATTATCAAGAATGCAACGATCATAGAGTCACCGGCAGTGCCCGGGGTGGTCGAGCTGGGAAATAAGGTACTGATACAGAACCAGGATGGCAAGATAGAGCAATACACTATAGTAGGCAGCACCGAAGCCAATCCTATTGAGGGAAAGATTTCTAACGAGTCACCAGTGGGGAGGGCATTGCTGGGGAAACGGATCGGCGATCAGGTCGACGTGCGGACGCCGGCTGGGGTGCTGAAGCTGCTTATCATGGATGTAAGCTAGGCGGTTGACACGGAAGTGTGAATGGTATTTTGGTTATCGGGTAGTCTATGGCGCGACTGGAGCAGATAGCACGGCAGCGGCTGGAGAAGCTGGAGAGGCTCAGGGAGCGGGGGATTGAACCTTACCCGCATTCTTATCGCCGGACACATACCTGCAAGGAGGCCCTGGAGTTATTTCGCCAGGTGGAGGCCGGGAAGCTGTCCTCCCCGCCGGAACTGAGGCTTGCCGGGCGTGTCACTGCCATCCGCTTCATGGGGAAGGTAGCCTTTTTCGATTTGCGCGATGGCTCGGAGAAAATACAGTTGTTCCTCACTCGGGAGCGGCTTGGCGACAGCGGATATGAGTTGCTCCGCCAGCTTGATATCGGTGATATCATAGGGGTAACGGGAAGCCTTTTCCGTACTAAGACGGGCGAGGTCACTCTAGATGTCGCCGATTTTACCATCCTGTGCAAGTCGCTTCAGCCACTGCCAGAGAAATGGCACGGTCTGGTGGATGTGGAGAAGCGGTACCGGAGGAGATACCTAGACCTGATTGCCAACCAGGAGACAAGGTCCCTGTTTGCGGCGAGAAGCCGGATAGTCTCTGCTGTACGCGAGTTTCTTGTTCAGAGAGGGTTTATCGAGGTGGAGACGCCGGTGCTGCAGCCGGTGGCTGGTGGCGCTTTAGCCCGTCGTTTTAAGACTCACCACGAGGCGCTGGACGAGGAACTTTATCTGCGCATTGCGCTGGAACTCCATCTGAAGAGGCTGGTGGTTGGGGGGTTTGACAAGGTGTTTGAGATCGGGCGGGTGTTTCGCAACGAGGGCATCTCCACCAAGCACAACCCGGAGTTCACCATGCTGGAGGCCTACGAGGCCTACGCTGACTATACCGATATGATGAGGCTGGTCGAGGATATGGTGTGTTATGTTGCCACCACAGTCGTCGGCAGTACCAGGGCAGAGTTTGGTGACGAGACTATTGACCTCTCTCCGCCCTGGCGGCGGTGGACGCTGCGCGAAGCGGTAAAGGAGAAGAGCGGTATTGATTTCGAGGACTACCCCAATGCAGACTCACTGCGGCGCAGGATGGAGGAAATGGGCATGGAGGTTGACCCCACCAAGGACAGGGGCAGGCTGGTGGACGACCTTATTTCCACCTTTGTTGAGCCCAGCCTTGTTCAACCCACTTTCTTGGTGGACTATCCTGTGGAGATGTCACCTTTGGCAAAAAGGAAGCGGGGTAATCCGGGCATGGTGGAGCGATTCGAACTTTTTATCGGTGGCATAGAGATCGCCAATGCATTCACCGAGCTTAACGACCCCTTAGAGCAACGGGAGAGGTTCCGGCAGCAGCAGGAAGCTCAGGCCTCGGTGGGGTTGGTGGGGGAAGCGGAAACGGAGGTTATTGACGAGGACTTCCTGCTGGCGCTGGAGTATGGCATGCCGCCAACGGGTGGTCTGGGAGTGGGAATAGACCGTCTGGTAATGGTGCTCTGCGGGAAGCAGTCGATCCGTGAGGTCATTCTATTCCCGCAGTTGAAGACAAAGGGGGATTGAGATGCTGGACATTAGATTGCTGCGGGAGAACCCCGAGGTTATACGCGAAGCTTTAGCCAAGCGCGGCGAAGACTTTTCCCTGGAAAAGGTCTTGGAGCTGGACGTGCAGCGCCGCAAACTGCTTCATGAAGTTGAGACTCTGCGTGCGCAGCGGAACGAGGCAAGCAAGAAGTTGGGCAAGATGGCAGAGAAGCCGGAGGAACTAATTGCCAGCCTGCGTCAGCTTGGGGAGCGGATCGATTCTCTGGAGAAGCAGGTTGCTGAGCTGGAGGCGCAACTTGAAGACCATTTGTTGCGGTTGCCCAACATACCAGCAGCCGATGTGCCGGTGGGCAGGGGTGCTGAGGACAACATAGTGGTGCGTTCTTGGGGCAGTCCCCCGGAGTTCTCATTCTCTCCGCTGCCTCACTGGGAGCTGGGCGAGAGGTTGGGGATAATAGACTTTCAGCGGGGGGTGAAACTTTCGGGAAGTCGTTTTTACATTTTAAGAGGGGATGGCGCCCGTCTTCAGAGGGCGCTGATCGCATTTATGTTAGACCTCCACACCAGGGAGCATGGCTATACTGAAATCTTTCCGCCCTTTATGGTGAAACGTGAGTGTATGGTAGGGTCCGGCAATCTGCCCAAGTTCGCCGATAACCTCTATCATGACGACGAAGACGACTTCTGGTTTGTACCTACTGCAGAGGTGCCGTTGACCAACTTGCACCGTGACGAGATATTGCCCCCGGGTGTGCTACCTTTTTATTATGTCTCTTATACCGCTTGCTTCCGACGGGAGAAGATGGCGGCGGGAAAGGACACGCGCGGCATCAAACGCGGGCACCAGTTCGATAAAGTGGAGCTGTACAAATTTACCGAACCAGAGAAGTCTGACGAGGAGCTGGAGAAATTGGTGCAGGACGCTGAAGATGTATGCCGTCGCTTAGGCATACCTTACCGGGTGGTGCAGCTCTGCACGGCAGAGCTCGGGTTTGCCGCGCGGAAGGCCTATGATATTGAGATGTGGGCTCCGGGCTGTGCCGAGTGGTTAGAGGTCAGCTCATGCAGCAATTGTGGCGATTTTCAGGCGCGCCGGGCAAACATACGCTACCGTCCTGAGCCTGAGGCCAGGCCCCGTTTTGTGCATACGCTGAATGGCTCCGGGCTGGCGTTGCCACGGGTGGTCATCGCCCTGCTGGAGAACTATCAGCAGGCCGATGGGAGCATAAAGGTGCCCGAAGCGTTGAGGCCCTATATAGGTATAGACGTCATAGCCTGCCAGTGACTTGGCAGTGCGGTTGAAATGGACATTCAGTTGTGTTACATTGCTCATGGATAGAGACAGAGCATAGGCGTTATGGCTGAAGATACCAGGTACGAATATGCCTGTCCCCGTTGTGGTGCCGGACTTAAGACCGACCTGGGCTATTGTCCTGAATGTGGCTTTATCGGGCATCTAGAGCACCGTGTGTTGCGGCTCACCGCAATGACCGCGGCGGGGAAACTGGTGATCAGCGAGCCGCCACTTCAAGTTCCAAAGAAGAAACTGCAAGCGGAGCGCTCCGGTAATAACAACGGTGCACTCGGATATAGATGTCCCCGTTGCGGTGCCAGGACGGGCAGGGCATTTGGGCGTTGTCCCGATAGCCGTACCTGTGGCTATGTCGGTCCCATGCAGAGTATAGCTGCCCGGGGCGAAGAAGTAGCGAAATGAGTATGGGCGGACTCACGGTAAGCATGGCGGCAGCAAGGTTGCCAGCGTTGTCCCTCTTTGGTGACGCGTGATGGCAGGAAAGGTTTTGTGCCCCAAGTGCCTGGTGGTGGTTGACGAGGATGATATTGGGGAACGAGTATGTCCCAGGTGCAAGTCGAGGCTGTGTCCCAACGCGCATATAGTTGAAGCCAGGATATGCATTTGGTGTGGGTGGGAGGACCCCAACTACTACCTGTGGCAGAAGAGGCAGCGGGAAATTGCTAGACCTTCGCACGGTGGGCAGTCAGCTGAGTACCACGCTGCTAAATCAAGTCGCATCTGCCCAAAATGTGGGGTCGATGCTGAACCGGGTGCAAGGCGCTGCGCCAACTGTGGCTGGCTTTTCCCGCCGGCGAGTGGCATGGAGAGGACGGCACCGGCGGAAGCCCCGTCCTCTGTAGTGCGGCATAAGACCTCTTCTGTGCCGGGCTTGGGGGCAGAGGTGCCACCGGAACGGCAGGCGGTGTCAGTGCCGCGCAGTCCGATGCTGGCGGAGGTCGGGACGGGGCGCAGCAAGTGGCGCGACCACTGGCATGACCAATGGCGCGGCCGGGACTTTAGCAGCCTCAGGCGTCTGTTCCGACCGGTCGGTGCCGGTCTGGTGGTGCTCTGTGTGCTGGTGCCGCTCGTCTGGGGCCTTTATCTCGGGGGCAAATATGTCGCCCAGCGGATCGGTGGTGGGAGTGAAGGCAGCCAGCCGGTGCCGGAGCAGCCGGTAGTCGGTGGCGGCAAGGTCTACCCCTTCAGTCCGAATGTGGTCCCGCCTGATGGCGGCACCGTCAGGTGGTCACCGGAAGGGAACGCTTTTGAGCCCGGGACGCGGCTGGTGCTTTTTGCTGAGCCTGCGGAGTGCTATGTCTTTGACCGCTGGGAGGGAATAGCAAGCCAGTCTGCGGAGGTGACCATCGATTTTGAACCCCAAAATACCGTCACCGCGTATTTCAGACTGGAGGACAAAGTGCCACCGGTGATAACAGGGGTAAGGGTCACCCGCTACTCCGACGTTGGCGCTACCATAGTGTGGCGGACAGACGAGCCTGCCAGGGGAAGGGTACGGTATGGACTCACCAGTGAGTATGGGATGGCTGTGGAGGATAAGCGGCTAGCTACTGACCATGTGGTTAATTTGACGGGGCTGAGCCCGGGCAAGACGTACTACTTCGAGGTAAGCTCGCAGGACAAATGTGGGAACGAGTCTACCGTACCGACGGAGAGGTTTACCACCTTGAGTTTCGTGGCTGTGGGGTATTCCGTTGGCGAGCGTGCCCCCGATTTCACACTACCCTCGTACAAAGACAATTATCCTGATTCGCCGAATAACCCTAGATCACCATATTATATCGGTGACCAGGTGACCTTAAGCCAGTTCAGGGGAAAGTGGGTCTTTCTCAATTTATGGAGCACGTTCTGCGCTGCCTGCCTGGGGGAGTTCCCCCACATCCGGGAGTTCTACGAGGATAGGGACTGGGCTAACCGGAACTCCCCGAATGCTGAATATGTAGTGCTTACAGTCTGTATTGATGGCAGGGTGGATCGGATCGTGAACCTCGAGGAGAAATATAAATACCAGGTCGGACTTTTTACCTTCCCGATGTTGGTTGACGATACAGAGAAAAAGACGCTGACCGAGCTTTATCGAATTATTTATGTACCCACTTCTGTAATTATTGACCCCGATGGCATCATCAGGGCAGTGAAGAGAGAGCAGTTCAAGGGTGTGGAGGAGTTAATAGACTTGGTACGGAGCGTGTCGAGCTCTTCCCAGTAAGAGGCCAGTACCCGCTGAAATTCCACTTTTGTCTGCAGTTGCGTGTATAATGGTGTGTAATGTATTGTGGTTTTTGGTCGCTGAGGGCTGGGTGGCACGATTTGGCAATGGAGGCTAGCCTATGAGGCCAAGGATAGCCCTGTGTCCTAAGTGCCATGCCAGCATGACACCAGGAGAACGCTTTTGCCGCAACTGTGGTGCGGTAATATGTCCTAACTGTCAGGAGCTGTTGCCACAGCGCTCAAGGTACTGTCCCAAGTGCGGTTTTCTGTGTCTCAATGAGCCGGTTAGGGAAACGCCGCCCGCGGTTGTCTCCCCGTCCACTCCTAAACAGGCAGTTTCCGGCAGTCAAGCCTTTTCTCCACCAAAGCCCCAGAGACCCGCCGGGACAATGGGTGCCGGGGCGGGCGGTGACCGCACGGCATGTCCGCAGTGCGGTTCAGCCATTGACCTTGATTCCGGGAGATGTACTGGTTGTGGGCTGCTTTTTGGGGTTAAACATCGGACGGTACAGACAGGGGTGGGGCCTGCGCCGGTGTCGCAACGACATGCGCCCTCACCACAATACGTTTCGGGACCTCATGGCGCTGCCACGATGCCGTCGGCTATGCCGGCAGGTAGTGCGGGAGTAGCGCACGCCGGGCATGGTAGGCTACCGACGGCGTATCCTCCGGGACCGGCGCGTCAGGTGCCTGTGGCTCCGGCTGCGGTGGGGGCAGGTGGTGCCGGTACCGTGGGGAGGCTCAGTGCACCAGCAGCGCCCAGAGAATATGGTCACAGCTTTCGGGGGGCTACTGCGGAAGCCGCTACACCATCTGATCTCAGACAGACACTGCTTAAGCTGACATTCGCGCTTTTTGTACTGTTTATCCTCCTTTTTGCTGGCACAGTACTGTATTACCTATTTTCCCAGCAGGGGGGCGAGGTACCGGCGATTTCCGGGCCCTCGTCCTCACCCCCGTCAGGGGCATCAACGCCACCGCCTTCTACCGTGTCACCGCCGGTTATCTCTGATGTGGTCGTGACCAGCTTTACTGACAGGACTGCCGTGATCTCCTGGAGGACGGATAAGCCGGCGACCAGCCAGGTAAGGTATGGGAAAACGGATGCCTGCGGACTGGCGACGGGGGAAGTTAAAAGCCTGGTCACAGAACACTCGGTGCGCCTCACCGGGCTGGAGGCGGACACCACCTACTATTTCAGGGTGATATCCAAGGTTAACGGCGCCAAGGCGGAGGTTGATGGCGAACCATTCACCACGAAAGCTGCTATCCCGGTGGGCACGAACGTGGGCAACCGCGCCCCTGATTTCACCTTGAAGACAATAAAAGGCGGCAGCATTACTTTAAGCGAATTACAGGGGAACAAGGTGCTACTCAACTTTTGGGCGACCTGGTGTGAGCCCTGCAAGAAGGAGATGCCCTTTATCCAGGGGGTACATGACGCATGGGGGCAGAAAGGCGTGGTGGTGCTGGCGGTGGCAGTCAAAGAGAACCAGTGGGTTGAAGGGGTGAAGGAATACATAAAGGACAATAATTATACCTTTACCGTCCTCTTTGATGACGAAAAGAAAGTCGCCGGGCTTTATCAGGTGACTACTATCCCTGTGACAGTCTTCATAGACGCCGATGGCATCGTGCGGAAGGTGCACGTTGGCGAATTTACCAACCAGCAGGATATAGAAAACATCCTTACCTCCTTCTAAGGCCATTGCCCCCGCGATTAGATTACGAGTGGTGGTTGAGGCGCAGGTATCTTGGTGTAATATTTGCCCGGCGTGCTGAGCTGGTCCAAACAGATCGGTGACACCGATGTTTAGCTTACCCTCACCCTAACCCTCTCCCTTTAAGGGAGAGGGCAAAAGAAAGAGAAAGGGAGAGGGTTGGTATATCTTGGAAGCTTGCCCTCACCCTAACCCTCTCCCTTTAAGGGAGAGGGCAAAAGAAAGAGAAAGGGAGAGGGTAAAAGAAGGAGAAAGGGAGAGGGGAAAACAAGCAGAGAGGAAGCCTGCTGTTCTGGCCTGAGGACTGAAGACTAAAGTGTCATTGCTCTACTGGACGAGTGTATTGCGTTTACAATGGGCGCCTATTTCCATATAATTGAGGGGATGCAATCGGGTTGTCTGGCGCCCGAAATTGCGCCCTGGAAAAAGCTGAATTAATCCCCGTTGCAGACATAAGGTTGCACCAGGGTCGAATCTCAGCTTCAGGAGGGGTGGCCGAGTGGACTATGGCGGCGGTCTTGAAAACCGCTTTCGCGCAAGCGAACGTGGGTTCGAATCCCACCCCCTCCGCCGGGCTGGTCACGATGGCAACTGTTTTTTAGCCCGGACACAATGTGAATCAAGGAGACGAGGATGAAGGTCCACGAGTATCAAGCAAAGTCACTGCTAGCTGAGTTCGGTATCCCGGTACCCGAAGGCAAAATGGTGTCCACTACGGGTGAAGCCCGGGAGGTGGCGAAGATGCTTGGCGGCAGGGTGGTGATCAAAGCACAGGTATTTGCCGGGGGCAGGGGGAAAGCCGGCGGCATAAAGATGGCTGACGGTCCGGAAGAGGCGGAGAGGCTTGCCGGAGAGATGCTGGGCAAAAGGCTGGTGACCTATCAGACAATTGCTGACGGTGTGCCGGTGAGCAAAGTGCTGGTTGAGCGGGCTTTGGATGTGCAGAAGGAACTATATCTCGGCATCATCGTTGACAATGCCAGCAGAGTGCCAGTGGTTATGGCTAGCGAGGCGGGAGGGGTGGATATCGAGGAGGTCGCCAGGACGAGCCCGGAGAAAATACTCAAGGCTTACATCGACCCGGCGGTGGGGTTTCAGGCATTTCAGGGGCGAAAGCTAGCCTATGGGATGGGGCTGGAACAGGCTCAGATAAGGGCAGCAGCCGACCTGATGGCTAATCTATACCGGTTGTTTGTGGCTAAAGATTGTTCGCTGGCGGAGATAAATCCTCTGGCGGTTACTGTTGACGGCAAATTGCTAGCCCTTGATGCCAAGCTGAACTTTGACGACAATACCCTTTTCCGTCATCCCGACATCGAGCAACTGCGCGATGTGGAGCAGGAAGACCCGCTGGAGGTCAAGGCCAGCGATATGGGGATCAAGAACTATATCAAGCTCGATGGCAACATCGCCTGCATTGTGAATGGTGCTGGGCTAGCGATGGCGGTGATGGACCTGATAACCTATGCTGGCGGCAGGCCAGCCAACTTTCTGGATATCGGCACGGTGAACAATCCGGAACGGGTGGTCAATGCCTTTAAAATTTTCGCTGCCGACCCCGCGGTGAAAGCGGTGCTGGTGAATATATTCGGCGGCATGGCAAGGGCGGACATCATCGCTCAGGGCGTTGTGGAGGCGAAGAAGCAAGTGGATATCAGGGTGCCGCTGGTAATACGATTGGCGGGGACCAATGTAGACGAGGGCAAGCACATTCTGAAAGAATCGGAGATAGAGTTCATCGAGGCGGTGGACTTCTATGACGCCGCCAAGAAGGCAGTAGCGGCTGTAAAATCTGCCAGCTGAAGGCCCTGCTTAAGGCGACACAGGAGGTGCATGGTGAGCATACTCGTCGACGAAAGTACAAGATTGCTGGTGCAGGGGATAACCGGTGGCGAGGGCAGCTTTCACACACAACGATGTATTGAATATGGCACCAAGGTGGTGGCGGGTGTCACCCCGGGAAAAGGTGGTAGCAAGATATTCGGCGTGCCCGTTTTCAATACGGTAGAGGCAGCCGTAAAGGAGACAGGCGCCAATGCCAGCATAATATTTGTGCCAGCACCTTTCGCTGCCGATGCTATTCTGGAGGCGGCGGATGCTGGAATTCCACTGGTGGTGTGCATCACCGAAGGCATCCCGGTGCTGGATATGGTGATGGTGCATCGCTATCTTAAAGGTAAACCGACGCGTCTCATCGGTCCTAATTGCCCGGGCGTGATTTCTCCGGGTAAGTGCAAGGTGGGCATTATGGTCGGCGAGATACATATGCCGGGTAAAGTGGGTGTGGTATCGCGGAGTGGCACGCTTACCTATGAGGCGGTGGCACAATTGACCGCTCTGGGCATCGGGCAGTCGACCTGCGTAGGCATCGGAGGTGATCCTTTGCCGGGCAGCATTTTTGTTGACATTTTGCAGCTTTTCCAGCAAGATGAGGGTACGGAGGCTGTGGTGCTGATAGGCGAGATCGGTGGCACCGCGGAGCAGGAGGCAGCAACGTTCATTAAGGAGAAAATGACAAAACCGGTGGTCGCTTTCGTTGCCGGGGCAACGGCACCGCCGGGTAGAAGGATGGGACACGCCGGTGCCATTATCAGCGGAAGTTCCGGGCGAGCGCAGGAGAAGATAGCGGCGCTTCAGGCTGCGGGGGCGACCATCGCAAACAGTCCGGCTGAGATCGGCATCACTATGAAGAGGGCGCTTCGTCGTTAGTTGCGGGGGATAGTAGTGGCTAGTATGGAAAGGGACCATCCGGTGCTGATTGAAGAACTTCCAGGCTGGCTCCCTCCAGCCAAAGCCTTTGACCGGTTCTATCAGGAGCGGCATGCCGTTTTCCTCGATAGCGGTATGGACCCTCAAAGGCTGGGCAGGTTCTCCTTTATCGGTGTCGACCCCTTTCTGGTGATGAAGAGCCGAGGTAAGGAAATCAGCATTTTGACAGGGAACGGTGAACAAAGGTTCTATGGCAACCTATTTGATGTCCTTGACAGCCTGCTCAGCAGGTACAGGCTTAGCGACTCTGCAGCCCCGGTCCCTTTCATCGGTGGGGCTGTGGGCTATCTAGCTTACGACCTGTGCCATTTCATCGAGAGATTGCCCACCTCGGCTGTGGATGACCTTCAGTTGCCGGAAAGCTATTTCGGGTTCTACGACACTGTGCTAGCTTTCGACAATCTGGAGAAGAGGTGCTATGTTATCTCCACCGGTCTACCGGAGCTTGATAGGACGCGGCGGTGGAGGCGTGCCCAGGTACGACTTGAGGAGATGGAATACTGGCTTTCCTGCAGGTATAGTGTGCAAAGACCTGAAGATGCTGTGTCGGGGAGGGGAGAGCAGGAGCTGGTTCTCAGGTCAAATTTCACCCCCGATGGCTACATAAGGGCGGTGCAAAGGGTCAGGGAGTACATCGCTGCCGGTGATGTGTTTCAGGTAAACCTCTCGCAGCGGTTCGAAGCAGAGCTGACCGTGCATCCCTATGAACTTTACCGTCGCCTGCGTGAGATAAACCCGGCGCCTTTTGCCAGTTATCTAAATTTTGATGAGGTGACGGTCGTCAGCGCTTCGCCAGAAAGGTTCCTGCGTGTGAACGGTGACTGGGTGGAGACCAGACCGATCAAAGGTACCAGGCCTCGTGGCAAGACCCCGGAGGAGGATGAAAGGCTGGCGCGGGAGCTATTGAGCAGCGTCAAAGACCGGGCAGAGAATGTGATGATCGTCGATCTGGAGAGGAACGACCTGGGCAGGGTCTGTCGTTATGGGACGGTGAGGGTGACCGAACTTGCCATACTGGAGACCTTTCCCACGGTGTTCCACCTCACCTCCACCGTGGTCGGCAGGCTGCGTGCCGATAAGACGCGGCATGACTTGCTCAAGGCGACCTTCCCCGGTGGCTCTATCACCGGTGCCCCCAAGGTGAGGGCTATGGAGATCATCGATGAGCTTGAGCCGACGAGGCGGAGTGTGTATACGGGCTCCATTGGCTATTTAAGCTTCGGCAGCAACATGGACCTGAACATAGTTATCCGCACTATTCTGGTCAAGGGCAAAAAGGCTTATTTTCAGGTCGGCGGCGGCATCGTCTACGATTCTGAGCCCGAGGCAGAATATCAGGAGACGCTGGACAAGGCTAGAGCGCTTGTCCGGGCATTGCGGCTGGCACCCAGAGTGGCGGTGGAGACCTGATGGTCCTGGTCATTGATAACTATGACTCTTTTGTCTATAACTTGGCGCAATATCTGGGCGAGCTGGGCTGGGAGCCGGTGGTCTATCGCAACGATGCCATCACCCTTGATGAAATCCAGAGACTTGCCCCCAGTCATATAGTTATTTCTCCGGGACCGTGCACACCGCTGGAGGCTGGCATCTCCAACGATGTGGTCAGGTATTTCGGCGGCAAGATACCAATCCTCGGTGTCTGTCTGGGGCATCAGTGCATCGGTTATGTCTATGGAGGGGTCGTGGGGCGTGCCCTGGTGCCGACGCATGGCAAGACCTCGCTGATATACCATGATGGCAGATCTATCTACCACGGCATAGAAAACCCCTTTCCCGCGGCCCGTTATCACTCTCTGGTGGTGAAAAGGGAGGGGCTACCGGACTGCCTTGAGATAACTGCCCAGACCGTGGAGGGGGAGATAATGGGGGTGAGGCACAAGAACTATGTGGTCGAGGGCATACAGGTGCACCCCGAGTCTATACTTACTGAAGTGGGGCATAGACTATTGGCTAACTTCCTGAGCTTCAGAGTGCCAGTCTGGTGAGGAGGTGACATATGGAAGAAGTCGTCTATTTCAATGGCAGGCTGGTGCCAGTTTCTGAAGCCAGGCTGTCTGCGTTTGATTATGGTTTTCTCCTCGGTTTTGGACTTTTCGAGACTCTGCGTTGCTACGGTGGGCACATCTTTCGCCTTGAGCGCCACATTGCCAGGTTGATGAAATCAGCCGAAGCACTGGGGATAGCCCCAAGGTTGGGAGGCCTTGATCTGGGCGATGCCTGCTATCAGGTACTGAAGGCGAATGGCCTGGGCGATGCCCGTATTCGGCTTACGGTTTCGGCGGGAGCAGGAGACATAGTCCCTGACCCCTCGACCTGCCGCGAGCCGACTGTATTCATAGTTGCTAGAAAGCTGACGCCTTTGCCTGATGCAGTCTATCAGCGCGGTTACCGGGTAGTGGTCTCCTCGGTGAGGCGCAATAGCCGTTCGCTGTTATCACAGCATAAAAGCACGTCGTGGCTGGAGAATGTTTTTGCCCGAAGTGAAGCCAGGGCTGCTGGTTTTGACGAAGCCCTGTTGCTCAATGAACGGGGACTGGTCGTTGAGTGCAGTGCCAGCAACATCTTCGCTGTGCGAAGTGGGGTGTTGTGCACGCCACCGATAGAGAGCGGTGCTTTGCCCGGGGTGACCAGGGAAGTGGTGCTGGAGTTAGCAAAAGCCTCGGGTATAAGATTTGCGGTGGTGGACCTGGGGTTTGAGGACCTACTTCGGGCGGATGAGGCATTTCTTACCAGCTCTATAATCGAGGTGATGCCGCTGACGCAGGTCGAAGCCAGGGCCATTGGCGATGGCAGACCGGGACCGGTAACACAGCGACTGATGTCAGCCTTCAGGGAGCTGGTGACACGTGAGGCCGGGGCTAGATGAGGTGGCTGATGAGGATGCGGAGACCGATGGCGATGAGGATGATGCCGCCGCCGAGTTCGGCATATTTGCCCAGATAAGAGCTAACCTTTTTCCCCAGCATGTAACCGATTATGGTCGTGGTGAAGACGACGATACCGATGATTGAGCAGGCGAGGAACATGTTGACTTTGGCAAAGGCGAATACCAGTCCTATTGCCAGGGCATCGATGCTGGTGGCAACGGCGAGCCCAAGAAGCAAGGTGCCTTTGGTGATGTCACCCTTTTTTTCCTCCTCTTTGTCATGGAAGTAGCCCCAGACCATTTTGCCCCCGATGAATGCCAGCAGAGCGAAGGCTATCCAGTGGTCGTAAGCTTCTATGATGTCCACAATTGTCCGTCCAGCTAGCCAGCCGAGAACCGGCATGCCCGCCTGAAATAGTCCGAAAGCTAAGGCAAGCCTCAACATAGGCAGGTGGGAGGTGGACTTAACGGTGGTGCTACTGCTCAGGGCGACGGCGAAACAGTCAGGAGATAGTCCCAGGGCAATTAACAGCAGCGAGGGTATGCCAAATTGCGACATAGCGACATCAAGTATGCCAGTTTAGATGGCGCAAGGCAAGAGCGTCTGTAGAAGCAAAAGCTTTTCCTGTTTTCCGGTGGTGCCAAAGAACCCCGACCGGGGATGATGGAGTTTTACAGCGCTACGTCAGCTTGCTGGTAAAGATACCTATAGGGTACTGTCCTGTTGCCCAGATGCCGATGGAGTATGTGCCAAAGGAGAAGATGCCCACGGAAAACACTCCGGCTGAGAAAATACCGATGGAGAATACTGCTACCGAGTATACTCCTGCGGAAAACAGTCCGGCTGAGAGGAGGCCGAGGCTGAAAAGTCCGATGGAGAACCAGCCTGCAACTGCACCGAAAGCCGCATGGGGTAGTGGCGATGCGGTCGAGCCAATTATCATTAGGATAGCCCAGGGCACCCAGACGATTACGTGCATCAGGACCGGCGAAAGCTGTTTCATGTCACACCCCCTGTGTTGTTGACATTTTTCTAGCACCCAGTGGGACCTTTGTCAATATTCATAAACGATTACTTTACGGGTGGCGGGTGTAGCTGTCCACAGGTGCTGCAGGTCAGCAGCTTGCCAATAGCTCGGCGATGTGGACTACCTTGATGGGGCTTTTACGTTTGTCCAGGCCGCCCTTAAGCTGGAGGACGCAGGGGAGGCAACTGGTGACCACCGTGGTAGCGCCGGTGGCTTCTATGTTGTCCAGTTTTCGCTTGAGCACCGAGGCTGATAGCTGAGGGTAGTCGAGAAGCATTTTGCCGCCAAAGCCGCAGCAAGCATAGGCGTCCTGCATCTCCACGATTTCAAAACCATGGCGTTGCAGAAGCTGTCTGGGCTCGGAAGTGACTCCCAGGCCTCGCTTCAGGTGACAGGGGTCGTGGTAAGTGACCTTCTGTGTTGCCGGAGTATCGATGACCGTGGGACTGAGCTGGAGAACAAGCTGAGAAAAATCGCGGACCTTGTCAGCTATAGCATTAGCCCGCTGGTTAAGCGAGAGTTGGGACTGCGTCAAAGAAGGGTATTTCTGTTTGAGCATCGCAGCACAGCCGGGGCACAGGGTGACGATGTAGTCGGGGTTCTCCTTCTCCAGCGCGGTGATGTTGGCCTCGGCGAGGCTGAGGCTGGTGGCGATATCGCCGGAAAAATATGCTGGTGCCCCGCAGCAGCCCTGGTCAGTCGGGAAGTAGACATCGGCGCCATATTTTTGTAGCACCTGGACTGCCCGCTCACAGGTCTCGGGATAGACATAATTGCCGACACAGCCGGCGTAAAGGGCCACCTTTGGCTGCCCGGTGGTTTTGGGATGCGAGAGGCGCGTCAGACGCTGGCGCAGAGGCGCTGACGACAATACTGGCAGTGAAATGGCGTCTGTCAGCTTGTCCAGCGGGGATGGAAGGTGGCGTACGGTGGCATCGGGATCAGCAAACCGCTTCTCAATATAGTAAACAGCTTTCATAGCTGCATCCAGGCGTTGCGGGTGTTTAAGGAAGGTATTGTAGACAAAGTGCTCTGTCCAGGGCAGCCCCTTCTTGTTGGCGATCATCGCTTTGAGGCGGAGCACGAGGTCAGGTATATCGATGCGTGCCGGGCAGGCTTCTCTGCAAGCCATGCAGCCCAGGCACAAGCTGGCGGGGTCGCATGCCTTGTCCAGGCCGTGGAAGAAGGCGGTGAGTATGGCACCAATTCCACCCTGGTAGATGTAGCCGTATACCTGGCCGGCGAGCGAACTAAAGACGGGACAGACGTTAAGGCAGGCGCCGCACTTGATGCAATATAGGGCCTCTCTGAAGTCCGAGGAGCGCCACATTTCCCAGCGCCCGTTGTCCACCAGGACGATGTGGAGTTCGGAAGGACCGGTGGCTCCGGCAGTGGATATGCCCAGGGAAGAGGCGATGCGACTGGGCCCAGTGATATAAGATACGTACACTGGCATCTTCATACTGGTGGTGCAGCGGCTGAGAAGGCGGAGGATGGTGGCGGTATCCTCCCAGGTGGCGACTATTTTCTCGTAGCCTACCATGGCTACATGCACCGGTGGTAGGGTGGTCACCATGCAGCCGTTACCCTCGTTGGTGACGATAGCCAGAGTGCCGGTCTCAGCGATCGCCATGTTAATACCGGAGATGCCCATTTGGGCGTCTAAGTAGTGGTGTCGGAGAGTATTGCGTGCAACGTCGAGCAGTAACTGTGGCTCGGGCTCTAGCTTCTGTCCTGTAGCTTTGGATAGAAGTTCAGCCACCTGTTCGATGGTCTTGTGTATGGCTGGGCCGACGAGGTGGGCTGGTCTTTCACCGGCAAGTTGCACGATCCATTCTCCGATGTCGGTCTCGGTGACCTCGATGCCAGCCCGTTCTAAGTGCTCACGCAGCCCGATCTCCTCGGTGAGCATAGACTTTGACTTAACGATACTCTGTATCCCTTTCTGCCGTGCCAGGTTGAGCACGTATGTGTTTGCCTCTTTGGCGTCCTTAGCCTCATATACCACGGCACCAGATGCAGATGCCCTTTTCTTGAATTCCTCTGTCAGTTCGGGGAGTCTGTCTATCGCTCTTTCCTTCACCCTGCGGATCTGGCGGCTCAAGCCATCGAAGTCCACGCCGGTGAAAGTTATCTGTCTGCCTATCTTAATGAGGGATACCAGCCTAGACAGTGCTGTCTGCAAGTTTTGGTCGCTAAGTGCTCTATCCACCTGCCGGGACATGGTCCGTGACATATTTCTATCCCTCGGTCTGGTAATTTAATAGCAGGATATGCTCTTCAGCAGGGCCCTGAGCACGGGCGAGGATGGCGCCAGGGATGTCAGCGGTAGTATTTCTGCCGGTGATGAAGGTGGCGTAGGTGGGGACGGGACTATTCGGTGTAATGCCGAGCGATTTTATTCTGGCCATAGCCTCTTCCATGGTGGCGACGATGTTGTTGCAATTGACTATGGTGATGTGCAGGCGGGGCAGCACTGCAGCGAGACGCGAGCTGCCGTCATCGCTGGCAATGACCAGGGTGCCGGTCTCAGCGATGGCTGTGGCAGCTTCTGAGATACCGATGTCAGCCCGGACGCATGCCTCTCTCAGTTTCTGCTGCTCGATTTCGGACTGGCACTGCCCAGTGCAGGTCACCTCTAGACCGTTCTTCATCAACTGGTCTGCCAGCCTGGTAGACACCGCGAGAGATGGGGCTGATAGTACCACTGCCTTGGCGGCATGCTGGCGGGCGAGACCGATGACGAAGTCGGCAGCTTCAGCTAGGGAGGTGAACTCCTGCACTTTAGCCCCCGCCCGGCTGGCTTCTGATTTGAACTGCTCTTTCCTCTCAGCTACCTGTGGCATTCCCTACCTCAAAGCCGTCAGGTCTGTTGGGGGGCTAAGTACTGGATTGTACCATCGGGGACAACCGCTACCTTCACTTTTTCAGGGAAGTCACCGCGGAGTATATCTATGACCTCCTCCCATGTTTTCACCCAGACAGCATCGGGGATAGCGAGCCAGTCTTTGGTAGACCTTTCGAATTGGGGACAGAGGACGATCACCCTCTTGAGCCAGGGGAGCTTGTAGCTTACAGCGCTGAACAGACGACCTTTTACCCTGGTGCCGAAGCTGCCGAGAAGATAGTGGACAACCTGTCCTGCAGGGCAGTCCATGATGAGCACCAGGTCGCCACCCTTAGTCATCAGCATTGGTACACCGATGAGTAGACCGACGATTGCCTCGTTGCCTTTGGCGTAGGTGTTAACCACAACGATGTCGGCATCAGGTATGCTTCTGGTAGCGTAATGCTTGACGGCAAGCCTTACTGCCTGGTAGTACACTGCTTCAGGGGTGCCGGCGAAGACAGCACATGGTTCGCCTTTGCCGCTGATCAGGGTATCGATTTTAAAGTCGAGCCCGGCGAGTCTGGCAGCTTCGGTGAAGTCGCTGACCATGGGGTTGTCAGCGTAGTTTCCGGGACCGACTGTACCCCACTTACCTTCTTCCCTGGCTTTGAATTCAAGGCGATGGAAAGCCTCGATGGAGTCTATGGAGGCGATGCCAGGGAGTACGATTTTGCCGCCACCGCCGAAACCGGTTTGGGGGTGGGGGACAACTGAGCCGATGGCGATCTTCAAGTCGCAGCCCATAACCTCGGAATTAACCGAAAGTTTTGTCCCCAGAGATGTCTCTCCGACGTAGGTACAGTTCTCATAGACGTTGTGGTTGTAGACAGGGAAGTTGTCCATTACCTTGGGGCCAAGTTTTTTCTGAAAATCGAGGTAGGTGTGAGCACCGTGGCAGCCGGTAGCGCAGACAAATCTGATAGCCCTGTCCGGAATGCCGGCAGCATGGAGTTCATCGAGGATATGCGGCACGATTTCAGCGGCTCTGGTGGGGCGTGAGATATCGTCGAAGATTATCGCTACTTCGTTCTTACCTTTAGCCAGTTCGGTCAAAGGGGGGCTACCGGTGGGTGTCTTCAAGGCGGACCTGATGTCGTCCGGTGAGATTTTGGGGACACCATGTCCCTCCATCAGGCAGGGTATAACGTCCCACTGGTCAGGAAATTCCAGGCAACATTCCTTTTCCTCGTACCAGATTTGCCGAGGCAGGGAAATGTTTTTAATAGACATACAGTCTTTTTATGTTCTATTCTATGATCACGTTAAACGATATCTGGTCGCCGATCGTCGTTTCCTGTGGGTGTTTGTAGGTGAACTCTATTATGGCTCTGCCGGGCTTTAGCGCTTTAAACTTGAAGTAATGGATGCCACCAGCGCCGGCTGTCCCCTTGGCCTGTTTTGACGGCTTGAATTCGCTGCTAACCAAGCTGAGCAGGGCAGTGTTATGCTGTTCTGTCCACTGGTAGCCGGTGGTGGGGTTAGCCTGGAGGGCGATGGTGAACTCCTTACCCACGGTGGTGAAAATTGTTTTGGTCGGGTCAGAGTAGACGGCGGTTTCCTGTGCAGCACAGGAGAACAAAACACTCGTTGCCAGAAGTAACAGCGTAATTGTAAGGGCGGTTTTCTTCATTGATACACACCTCCTTTAATTAATAATTTATGTTCCCGCCACCTTAGTAATTTGCCAGCTCGACGATGGTGACGCCGGTGTCACCTTCTCCCCAGCCACCAAGGCGAAAGGACTTGACCAAGGGATGTTCGCTCAGCGCCTGATGCACTGCGCGGCGCAAGATGCCGCTGCCTTTGCCGTGTACGATGCGCACTTGAGGAATACCGCTGAGGAAGGCATCGTTCAAATATTTGTCCAGCAGAGGCAGCGCTTCATCTACTTTCAACCGTCGCAAACGTAACTCCGGGCTCAGTGCTGGCATCACTCAGCCCCTTAAATTTTAAATGCACGACTTGTCCGGTGTCAACTCGAATTCGGGCAATTTCGCTTATGCGCCAGCCAACTACCCAGAGGATGTGGCTGGGCGAGCAGACGAGGGGTATTCTGTCCCGCCAGGTCCTGGGTATCTTACAGTCGACCATGAAATCCTGGAGTTTTTTCATCTCTCCCATGCCGAGCGGCTGAAAGCGGTCACCGGGCTGGCGGGTGCGTACTGACAGTTTGGTACCGCACCTTTCCAGGTCGAGGTTTGCGGCGAAAGGGTCCCCCTCATCTTGAGGGTGGTCAAGGATAGCAGCGGTGATTTTCCAGCCGGGGATGGCGGTCTCGCCAGGGATGTTGAGTTCGAAGCTGCCATGGAGGGGAGGGAACGGACAAGGGGGTGTGGGCAGCGATGTTAATATCAGATGGCCATACCCGCTGAACAGACGCAGCCCATAGGGCAGACTCAGCCTTTTCCCCGCAGGCTTCTTAAGGAAGGAGAGCATCGCTTCGATATGGATGGCCTCTATGTCTTTCAGGTTTCTTGTCAATTTTTCTAAAGCTTTTCTAAAGACCTGCCTCTGCAACGAGGCTGGCAGCGCAGACAGCCTGGTGCTGTCGAGATAAATGGTGGCCTCATCTTCTTTTGCTAGCTTAGCCCATTGCGCATCAGCCTCTTTTTCCACAAAGGAAATATCATCCCCAGCGATGGTGCTAAGGCGTAACAGCGCATTGTCGATGTTCGGATTGTAGCTACGCAGTAAAGGTAACAACCCCAGGCGGATGCGGTTTCTTAAGAACCGGGGTGATATGTTGGAAGAATCAAGCCGTGGCTGCAATTCATGCCGGTGGCAGTATGCAATAGTCTGTTCACGGCTAATTTCGAGAAGGGGACGTACCACTTTCACCGGTAGGGTCTGCCCTGCACATGCTATTTCAGAGACCGCCAGCAAGCCACGCAGTCCCGCTATGCCGGTACCCCGGATTAGATGCAACAAAATGGTCTCGACGTTGTCATCGCGGGTGTGTCCCACTGCTACTTTGCTAGCACCTACACTTTTCGCTGTTTTAGCGAGGAAAGCATAGCGCAGCTCACGGGCAACCTCTTCGAGAGAGCCACGTTGCCTCTTATGGCAGGCGCCGACATCTTCTGTTTCTATGATAGCTGGCACAGCGAACCTTTTAGCCAGCTCAGCGACATAGGCGGCGTCGGCATCCGACTCGGCACCGCGCAATTTATGGTTGAGGTGGGCTACGACCAGCTCGATGTCCCATTCCCTTCTTAATTGCCACAGGATGTGGAACAGGCAGACCGAATCGGCACCGCCGGACACGGCTACCACTATTTTTTCGCCGGGATCGAGCAGGTGGTGCTCGCTGATGAATGTGGCGACCCTCTCTACTACATCGTTGAGGGTCATGGCTTGTCCTGATTTTGTCATCTGTTGCTCTGGATATCTTTCAAGTGACAGATATCGCCCAGCAACAACAGCCGTGGCTGGTTTTCATTGAGGTCGACGATGCTTATGCTGCCAGTCTGGACCCGAATCCGTTCCAGAGTGGTCAGTGGCCAGCCCAAAGCTTTGCAGATGGCGACCACGACGCAGAAAAAGTGAGTTACTACGATGACCGTGCCGTTATCATATTTCGCTTTAACCCGCTGAATGGCATGCCACACCCTTTCAGCAAGGTCGGCGACGCTTTCTCCGCCGGGTAGTTTTTCCTGTCCGTTACCTTCCCGCCAGTGGAGGATGAATTGACTGAAGCTGGTAGACAGGTCAGCCAGCGATAGTCCTTCTAATTCGCCAGCTTCGATCTCACGAAAATCTGGTTCGATTTGGACCGGAATCTTGTGGTAGCTGGCGATGGTCTGAGCGGTAGCGAGGGCACGTTTTAACGGGCTAGAATAAATGGCATCAACCCTTTCGTTTTTGAGGGTCTCAGCCAACTTTTCCGCCTGCAACCTGCCGGTTTCGCTGAGCTCGGTATCACTGCCGCCGCCCTGCACTCGTCGCTGCTGATTCCAGGGCGTTTCACCGTGCCTTACTAAGATAAGTCTAATTTCCTGTGCCTCCTATAATAACCGAGTCTGTTAAGATCGAGTTTTGTGACTGTTTGCGCACCTTACAGTATAATGCAGATGCGTTAAGGATAAAAGTCCAGTGGGTTGCCAGCTTGATGACCTCGACCCTGATTTCTTCTGACGTCGACTAGTAGCTTTGGGTAGTACAGCTTCATAAGTATTGACGACCGCCATTTTGTTGCTTATGATGTTAGTACTATGGTGTAAGGGGGGTTAGCGTGAGAAGCTTTTTATTCTACAAACTGGTAGCAATTTTTACGCTCTTGGTGGTTGCCACCTCGCTAGTCGCGTCATGCGGGGTAAAGCCCACGGCGGTTCCGGACTCAGTCCCGATAACTGATCCCATCAAGACGGACAGCGGACTGGTCTCTGGGGTGGTGGTGACCGAAGCCGGTAAAGAGGTACGGGTATACAAAGGTATACCGTTCGCGGCACCACCTGTGGGCGATTTACGGTGGAGGCCGCCACAACCGGTCAAACCCTGGCAAGGTGTTCTCGACTGCAAAGAGTATGCCCCGATTTGTCCCCAACAAAAGACGCGTCTGACGACTGAAGAGGCAAGGCGGGGCGAGGACTGTCTTTGTCTCAACGTGTTCACTCCTGCCAAAAGCACCACCGATCGTCTGCCGGTGTTTGTCTATATTCATGGCGGTGCCATGGTCATCGGTTCCTCACGCATCGATTTGAGCTACTTTGCCGGACAGAACGATGTCGTTGCTGTGTCCATCGCCTATCGGCTGGGTGGGCTGGGTTTCTTTGCCCACCCGCTGCTCAGTAAAGAGTCGGGAAGGGGAGTTTCCGGCAACTATGGGCTTATGGACCAGGTTGCTGCCCTCCAATGGATACAGAGAAACATCGCCGCCTTTGGTGGAGACCCTAACAATGTAACGATATATGGTTGCTCATCGGGAGGTGAATCAGTCCTGTATCTTATGGCATCGCCCTTTGGCAAGGGTCTTTTCCACAAAGCGATTGCCGATGCCGGGTTTTATGGCAATACTCGTACCCCGCCGCTATCGGAGATGGAGCAGCGGGGTGAAAAGTTGGTAGCCAAACTTGGCATTTCCGAAGGTCCTGACCTGCTGGCTAAATTGCGTGCTCTCAGTGCTGACCAGATTGTGGCGGCGGTGCCGGTAAGCACCAGCGGAACCGACTTGCAATTACCAAATGTTGACGGCTGGTTTCTTCCGGATTACCCGTTGAACATTTTTCAGGCGGGCAAACAGCACAATGTCCCCCTGATGATAGGCAGCGGCAGCAACGACCTAGCCGGCTCCTGGAACCAGTATTTTGACAAATCTATTGCGGCTGCCATGGGCTCCGTCTCGGCACCGGTCTATGCCTGGGTCTTCGACCATGGGCAATGCGGTAGGGGAGGTGGCACCCATTGTCTCAGCATTGCCTATCTGTTTTCCGATTTGAGCAAGAGAGAGGGCATGTGTGATGTCGATGTAAAAGTGTCTAAGGCGATGGTCAGTATGTGGGTCCAATTCGCTAGGACGGGAAACCCGAGTGTCCCGAGGCTCATCGAATGGCCGCCATACGATCCGACCACTGACCGGTATCTCAAAATCGGGGAGCCGCTGGAGGTAAAGACCGGTCTGTACAGAGCGCAGCCTGCTGCTGGTGAAACTGCGGGGCAGGCTACTTACACCAATTCCGAATACAATTTCTCCCTGCAGTACCCCAGTAACTGGGCACCGAAAACTGGCGACCTGGGGCCGAGCGTTGTCTGGCGTGTTGGCGCTGGCAATTACAATGTGCCGGCAGTCAGGGTTATCATCCGCGACCAGTCAGAGGGCGCCGATCTCAAAGCAGTGTTTGCAGCGCACCTGGCAGCAGATGGCAACAAGACCATCGACACGTTTAATGCCAGCGAGGTCACCATCGACGGCACCAAAGCCACCCGGGCTGAGGTGACTTACACCGGTGCTGTTGGCAAATATGAGGGATTGCTCTTAGGGCTAATTAAAGGTGGCAAGTGGGTTATCATAGAGGTATTCACTGTCCCGGCTTACTTCCCATTTGCCTCTCCAAATCAGAAGACCGAGATCATTAACTCGGTGCAATTTAAATAACCCTGGCAGCCACCTGATAGCGAAGGAGGGTGCGCTCTGCAACCAGAGCACACCCTCCTCTATTTACCAAAAGCCCGCGGATATTTTTTGAGCGGGATCCCTGAAAAGAAGCCCTCTTATCGATCACTTTGATTTTTCGTCTTAACTTTATTGACAACGATGTGGCAAAATAATTATGGGCATATGCTAAAAATTACCGATGAGGACGTAAATTCTGGGGCGGAGGCAGGCAAGAGGGTTGTCGGCAGGCCGGTAAAGTGGCGGCGGGTGAGGTGTTGCCGCGGGCGTTTTATTTCAAACCCACGGCGGTGCCGATGTACTTGCTTGAGGAGGTGCAGTTAGCGGTGGAGGAGCTTGAAGCTTTGAGACTTAAAGATTTGGAAGGTCTAGAGCAGGAGGACTGCGCGAAAGAGATGGGCATTTCCCGCCCTACTTTTCAGCGAGTGCTAAATTCGGCGAGGCACAAGGTGGCCGATGCTCTGATCAATGGCAAGGCGCTGAGGGTGGAGGGGGGAAACTTTGAGCTGGCATCGCGTCGCTTTCGCTGTGGTAATGGACATGAGTGGGACGTGCCTTTTGAGTTTTTAGTCGGAGTTCAGCCAGAGGCATGTCCCACGTGTCATGACCCGGTGGTTGTACCGGTATCGCCGCCGGGGGTCATCAAGATGGGCGGTGGCCGGGGAAGGTGTCGTGGCGGGAGGAGGTGGTAGCGACGGGCTATAGGGTGTGAGTTCAGTGGCGCCGTGTTTGTTCTGCTTGGGCACAGATGTGGTGAAATCGAAAGCTGGAGCTGAAATTAAAAAGAAATTAATTGCAGAAATGAGGTGGTAGCTATGTATCCGTTTGGTAGAGGTCCTGGCCTCGGTAGAGGCTGGGGTTTGGCTTCCGGGGTGCTTCCCCTCCGTGGCCATTTGTCGGGGTTGGTAGGGGTGGTCTACCCAGATACTGATACTTCCTCGGCTGGGGTGGTGCAGCGCCTTGGACATATCCGCCGGTCTATCGTCCCTATTATGCAGCTCAGCCTGCCCCTGGCTATGCCCTTTTCGCTCAGCCGATGAGCAGGGAGGAGGAGATCAGCTATCTGAAAGGACAGGCGGAGGCTATAAAGGGGGGCTGGAGCGGATTGAAGACCGGGTAAGGGAATTGAGCAAGGAGACGAAGTAATGAAGATCGCTATCTCAGCTGTGGTCCCAATGCCTATCAGGTGTTGTCATCCTGTGGCATCGAGGTGGTGACCGGTGTTTCCGGGAGGGTGAGGGATGCCGTCGAAGCCCATAAAAGGGGTGAGTACCGAGCCAGTGTTCAGCCCAGTGTACCGAGTCACTTTGGCACCGGTGGCTGGTCTGGCAGAAATATCGGGGGTCCCGGGTCGCCAGGGTCAGAACGAGAACTGGAGCAACTTAAGGCACAATTGCAAGCACTACAAACGCAATTGGCGGAAATACAGTCCAAAATAGAGCAGCTCGAACGACATTAAATTGAAGACCGATTGAAATCGGAATAACAATGGAGGTGTGATTATGCCCAGAGGGGATGGCATGGGGCCACCGTGGGGCAGCGGTCCAGGCACAGGTAGGGGTCGTGATGCCGGGAGGATGGGCGGGAACCGCCCCGGCGCCGGGCCTGGTGGAGAGTGTGTCTGTCCAAAATGCGGACATAAAGTGCCGCATCAGGCGGGCACCCCGTGCTACAATGTGACCTGTCCCAAGTGTGGCACCAGAACGGTTCGAGCATGATTATAGCCGTAGCCAGTGGCAAAGGGGGAACGGGCAAGACCTTGGTAGCTATCAGTCTTGCCCTTTCCTTAAAAGGGAGGACAAATGTCCAGCTCCTCGACTGCGATGTGGAAGAGCCTAACGCACATTTGCTGTTGCACCCGACTGTAATCGGACGCAGGGCAGTTTCCATACCTGTCCTGGAAGTGGATAGAGAAAGGTGTAATTATTATGGTAAGTGTGCTGAGGTCTGTGTCTATCATGCGATTGCGGTCGTTCCCAAATATGTATTGACTTTTCCTGAGCTATGTCACAGCTGCGGAGCGTGCAGCTACCTCTGCCCTGAAGGGGCTATAAGCGAGGTGGAGAGGGAAATTGGCGTCCGGAGGGGGCGAATCAGAAGGGATAAGGCTTGTCCAGGGCAGACTCAACGTAGGCGAGCCGCTGGCACCGCCGGTGATCAGAAAGGTGAAGCAGCTTGCCAATCGGGACGGTGTGGTGATTGTGGATGTCTCGCCGGGGACATCGTGCCCTGTGGTGGAGGCGGTGAAGGGTAGCGACTTCTGTCTGCTGGTGACTGAGCCGACTCCCTTTGGGCTCAACGACCTGGTTCTGGCTGTGGAGATGGTGCGAGAGCTTGATATGCCTTGCGGTGTGGTCATCAACCGAGCTGGCATCGGGGATAGCGGAGTTGAGAGCTATTGTAGGAAAGAGGACATACCGGTCTTGCTTACCATCCCGCTCGATATGGAAATAGCTCGGCTGTATTCGGAAGGCATAACTCTGGCTGCTGGCTTACCCCTGTGGAGGAAACGTTTTGTGGAATTATTTGACAGAATCGGAGGCATAATACGTGAGAGAGCTGGTAGTGTTAAGCGGTAAAGGTGGTACCGGGAAGACCAGCATTGTCGCCTCGTTTGCCGTTCTGGCGCGGGGTAAGGTGTTGTGTGACTGTGATGTGGATGCTGCCGACCTACACCTCGTTCTCCAGCCGACTGTGCGCCAGAGCCATGAATTCTGGAGCGGACGGGTTGCAGTTATTGACAGCGAGAAATGCACACAGTGCGGTTTGTGCCAGTAGTTGTGTCGTTTCCAGGCGATTCGTGATTTCAGTGTTGACACCAGGTCATGTGAGGGCTGTGGCTTTTGCTTTCATATCTGTCCTCCGGAAGCGATAGCGATGAAGGAGAACCTTTCCGGGCACTGGTTTATATCGGATACGCGCTACGGTCCCATGGTGCACGCCAGACTGGGGATAGCGCAGCAGAACTCGGGGAAGCTAGTAGCCCTGATCAGGGAGCAGGCAAAGCGGATAGCGGGGGAGGAGGGGCTTGATTATATAATCAGCGATGGTCCGCCGGGCATCGGTTGCCCGGTGATTTCGTCTTTATCCGGGGCAAGTCTGGCCCTTCTGGTCACAAAGCCAACGCTTTCCGGGATACACGATTTGGAGAGGGTGGTCGGGGTCTGCAGACATTTTGGAGTCCCGGCTCTGGTATGCATCAATAAATATGATATCCACGAAGAGAATGCTCGCAAGATCGAAGACTTTTGTCTCAATCAGGGCTTGTGATTGGCGGTAAGATTCCTTACGATGATGCTTTCTCAAATGCAATCATAAAGGGAGTACCTGTAGTGAAATACTCAAAAAGGGAACTTGCTACAAGATTGGAGGAGTTATGGTATAACTGCACAAGGTTGGTTCGCAATGGCGGTGATGCCGCGCGGTGAGTCTGCGCCTTACGCGTGTGGACGACAACAGCAGTCGTTGAAAGGAAGGAGGCGATACTATTATGCCGATCTACGACTTCAAATGTCAGAGCTGCAGCAGGATATTCGAGTCCTTGGTACGCGAGACTGGTAAAGCGGTGTGCTGTCCGAATTGTGGCAGCCAGGAAGTGAAGAGACTTATCTCGGCATCTTACCTGGTAAAAACGGAGTCGCGGGCATCGGGTGTTACGTGCTGCGGCAGGACGGAGCGTTGTGATACACCCCCCTGCTCGACGGACGAGGGATGCCATCGTCATTAAGGAGGTTTTCTGTTATGGAACCTATCAGCCTTGACCCCAGGTACTCTACAACCGCAGTCCCGGGCAAGTGTATCAAATGTCTGGCTGAACAGGAGATGAACAATTGTCTGCTCGAACTTCTAAGGCAGGGTGCAGCGGGAAATCGTGAGCTGGAGGAGAGGTTCGAGGCGCTGGTCTCCTTTTTGAAGTCACCGGAATCAAAGAAGTTGCGCGATGAGTCTGAGAGATATCTCGCTGAAGGGAAACGGGTAAGCGTAGAAATCTGTTTTGAAAATGGAAAACCAATTTACAGGCTCAAAGTGAAGGAATAGGCAAAGGAGGTTACGCATGAGATTTGCCGTCCCACTTAGTGGTGGCATGATATCGCCCCATTTCGGGCATTGCGAGCAGTTCGCCCTGATTGATGTTGATGCTACAAAAAATGCATCGTCAAGAAGCAGATTGTAAATTCGCCGGGGCACCAGCCGGGCTTTCTACCGGTATGGCTGGCGGAGCAGGATGTCTCGGTGGTGCTGACAGGCGGTATGGGGCCCAGAGCTCAGGCATTATTTCAGCAGAACCGGATTAATGTAGTTGTTGGCGTGATGGAGAGTGATCCGGAGAAAGCCGTGTTGCGGTACTTGCAGGGTAACCTTGAAGTGGGCGACAATGTATGTGACCACTAGAAAAAGTGGTGGCGGGGTAAAAGGCTTGGTATCTGGCCATTTTTCCTGACCGCGGGTGTTTTGGCTGCGGTAAAATTGTGGGAATTACAATGTCTACGGAAAAGGGAACAAAAAACGAGTCTAGGCTACATTTCTGGCTCATGTCCTTGGGCTATAAGTTCAGGGACCTCCTGTTGCCCCGGATGGAGGTCCTGAAGGAGGTAGGAATACTGATGGGAGAAAGCGGTAAAGTCTATGCCCTGGACAAGAGTCCGTTTGCTGTGGCAGCGGTCAGCAGACTGGCTGCTGGAAAGGGGCTACCAAATGTACAGACCATCCTTTCAGACTGTGATACCGGGTTGCCCTCTGGGAGTATAGATGTAGTCATATTGTACGATGTCATTCACCACCTGGATGACCGCGGTAAGGTCCTGGCAGAGCTGCATCGGGTACTGAAGGGAGAAGGGCTGTTATCTGTGAGCGACCATCATTTAAAACGGGATGAGCTGGTGCGTGCAGTAACCGAGGGCGGGCTATTTAAACTTTCGTTGGAGTGCAAGAGAACATATCGTTTCTTGAAGAAAAGAGACTGGCGAGAAGGAGACAGCATTGATAGAACAAAAGCAAGTATTTAACTGCCTTGAAGAAATCCTGGTGCCAGGGGTGCGGCGCAGTCTGCCAGAGCTTAACCTGGTCAGACAAGTAGACATTCAGGACCAAAGAGTTGATATCCGTCTTGCGTCAGCAGCCCTTAGCCAGGAATCAAAGGACTGGCTCAAAGCAAAAGTGCAAGAAGTTATCAACAAGCAGCTCCCGGATATCAGAGAGATAAGCGTCGATTTTGTGGAGATGAGGCCCAAAGATATTAACGAGGTCGGCAGCGTGATTGCTGTAGTGAGTGGTAAAGGGGGCGTCGGCAAGTCGCTGGTAAGCGGTCTGGCTGCTATTTCGCTCGCCCGGTGCGGGTACGATGTGGGCATACTGGACGCTGATATCACCGGTCCCAGTATACCTAAGATGTTTGGCATCAGTGAGCGCCCTCAAGGGGGCGAGAATGGGCTGTTGCCGGTGCTGACCCGGATGGGGATTGAGATTATGTCCATCAACTTGCTCTTGCCACACGAGGATGATGCTGTAATCTGGAGGGGGCCGCTGATTGGAAAGGCGATTATTCAGTTCTGGGAGGACGTGTTATGGGGGCGGCTGGACTACCTGGTAGTTGATCTGCCACCGGGGACCGCAGATGCCCCTCTTACGGTGATGCAATCGCTACCGGTCTCGGGTGTGATAGTGGTCTTCAGTCCCCAGCAACTGGCGGCGATGGTGGTGCGTAAGGCTATCAAAATGGCACAGCAGGCCCTGCACATCCCTATTATTGGTGTTGTGGAAAACATGAGTTACCTGGTCGTGCCTGAGACGGGCAAGCGGATAGAAGTTTTCGGTAAAAGCCGGGGCGAGGAGATGGCAAGTCTGGCAGGTGCGCCTTTACTTGCGCAAATACCGCTTGACCCACAGTTAGCCCAGCTCTGTGACGAGGGCGAAATAGAACGCTACCAGGCTGATTTTCTGCCGGGCTTTGCCGATGCTATCGTTAAGTCTGTGAAAGCCAGGGACCATTAAGGAGCAGGACGTGAAGATAGCGATTTGTGGCAAAGGGGGCAGCGGTAAAAGCGTTATCGCTACCTTGCTGGCATATGAATTTAAGAATCGCGGTTACCGTGTCCTGGTGGTGGACTCTGACGAGTCAAATTTGGGGCTTTGCCGGATGCTGGGCTTTGATGGACCACCGAGTCCACTGGTGGACATGGCTGGTGGGAAAAGGGAGCTTCGAGGCAGAATGAGGCGTGGGTCTGCTGCGGGGAAACCGGAGCCGAAGGCAGAAGTGTTGACTTTGAACAGAATTCGAGTCAGCGATATCCCGCCCCAATACATCAAAGAGAGGGCAGGGCTGAGGTTGGTGAGCATCGGCAAGATACACCAGGCACTCGAAGGTTGTGCCTGTCCGATGGGTGTCTTGAGCCGGGAGTTTCTGGACAAGCTCCAGCTTGGCGAAGGCGAAATAGCTATCGTGGACATGGAGGCTGGCGTAGAGCATTTTGGCAGGGGTGTCGAGACGAGCATTGATGAAGTGTTGGTGGTGGTAGACCCCTCTTTCGATTCTGTAGAGTTGGCCGGCAGGGTGAAACAACTGGCTGCTGATGCTGGTGTAAGGAATGCCAGGGCTATTCTCAACAGGGTCAGCTCGAACAGGATGGCAGATAAGCTCGCAGGCGAGCTGGCCAGGAAAGGCGTGAATGTCATCGGTGTCGTCTATGTGAACCAGGGAATATTCGAGACTTGTATGGAGGGTGGCAGCTTGGAGACGGTGGCAGTAAAAGAGGTCAAGGAAATTGCGGATGCTTTGCTATCAGGCAACTAAAAGTCGTGGACCACATTCTTATACGGTCGAACCATGCCGGAGAGCACCTACATGGTATTGCCGCGCAATAAAAAGATAGTCGGAGTCATGTCTTCGGAAATAGACAGGATAGCTGAAGAACTGCAAAAGCAGACATGGGCTGGATATAGTGAAATAGTTATCGACCACGCGCAAAATCCCAGGAATGCGGGCAGCATTCCTAATGCCGATGGATTTGCCCGGGTGACCGGCCCCTGTGGTGATACGATGGCGATATGGCTTCGTGTCAGGAATGATATCGTGGAGCAAGCTACTTTCTGGACCGATGGCTGTGGGGCTATCATTGCCTGCGGCAGTATGGTAACGGAGCTGGTGAAGGGTAAAACCGTTGCCGCTGTCCTGGGCATAACACAGCAGGATGTGCTCGATGTCCTGGGTGGCCTATCGGAAGAGAGCGTCCATTGTGCGCTGCTGGCGGCAAATACGGCGAAGGAGGCGGCGAGGGAATATCTGTCCACCAGAAATGAACCCTGGAAGCGCGCTTACAGGAAGACCCCGTAAAGATAAGAAACATTGGCCCTTTGGTCGGATATTAGTGGAATGCGAAGATGATTAAAATATGAACTGAACCTTGTCGCGGGTGCGGGCTCTGCATTGAGAGCTGCCCAAGGGAGGCTATTTTTATCTTGGGGGACGGTGTCCATATTGACCAGCAGCGGTGCAACTCTTGTCGGTGGTGCCTTGAAGTTTGTCCCCAGAGTGCTATTGTGGAGCTGATGCCGGTGTCACCTGGAGAGTTAGCAGCCCTGGTATCCCTGTTAAAACAAAGGGCTGATGAGCTTGTTGCCGGGCTTGAGGCATGATAGGAGTCGGAAAGGAGGTGTAGGGTGCTTCGTTTAATTACATTGAGCGAGAACACTGCCATGCTTGGGGACTTTTTGGGTGAGTGGGGGTTGAGCGTTCTAATTGAGATGGACGGGGAAACTGTGTTGCTGGATACTGGGAGCGGGAGGGCGGTGGTACATAATGCTGACAGACTCGGCGTTGATTTAAGGAAAGTGGACAAAATGGTCCTCAGCCACGGGCATTATGACCATACCGGCGGGCTGCGCGAAGTCTTGCGGCGGACGAGGAAACAGGTGGAAATTATAGCCCATCCTGATATCTGGCAGGCCAAATATGCCTGGCGGGAGGGTCAACGTGCTAGGTACATCGGGATCCCCTTTCAGAGACGGGAGCTGGAGAGTCTGGGGGCCAGCTTTCGACTGACCACGGAGTCGACGCCGATAGGGGAGTCTATCCTTACTACTGGTGAGATACCCATGGTCACCGATTTTGAGCGCATTGACAGTAATTTATATGTGGAGAACGAAGGCAAACTGCAGCCGGACAAGCTTGCCGATGACCAGGCATTGGTGGTCAAGACGGGGCAGGGGCTGGTGGTGGTGCTGGGCTGTGCGCACCGTGGCATGGTGAACACGATATACCGGGCGCAGCAGCTTACTGGCGTTTCTCAGATATATGCGGTGGTGGGTGGTTCTCACCTGATCGGTGCTTCTGAGGAAGAGGTGCACAAAGCGATTGCAGCTCTGAAAGACTTAAATGTACAAAAGCTGGGCTTATGTCATTGTACTGGCCTAGCGGCTATCAGTGTGCTGGCGAGGGAGTTCGGTAACCGGTTTGTGTTCAACGCCGCGGGCACCGTTATCGAAATCGGCTAAATCAATATCCATCATGAAATTTTCTTGATAAGCCAACATTGATGGCATATTTTTGTCCAAGATGCCAGACGCGGTTACAGCGCATTTACATTACGCTACACCATTGAAGGGCGGGGCACTTCGATGGGTCAGGTAGGTTCCTAACTGTACCGAGAGTGGGTATTATGTTGTAGCTGCTGATGCGGCTAATGCTATTAGCGAGAACAATGAGAGCGATGAATGTAGTACATGGTTAGACTAATGTTTGGTGGCGGGGATTACCTTATCCCAACAGCAGGGCGGTGCGGTGGATGGACTTTGGGAGCTGGGAGAAACCGAGGGCTTTGGTCACCTGCTCCGGTCTGCCTGAGCCCTGATCATCGCAGCGAAGCCTCATGCCCAGGACGCAGAGAGAATCACGGTGTTCGATGAGCCAAAGGTCTTGGATGAGGGCACGCAGGTCATAGTGTCTGGGACCGGTGTCCCTCATATGCTGCCAAGGAAGCCTTTCCGTCTTGAGGAGCGCGTCCAGGGACTGCTGTATTTCCGGGGTTGATTTGTCGGTCTCTATCTCCACTTTGTACTCGGCAAATTTGACCTGTGTTTGGAGAGCGGGGACTTTAAGCCCTATCTGCCATACCTCCAGCAGCTCTATGCCGCGCGGGAGCTGCTCTTTGACGCGTGCCTCGAAGTACTGTGGGGTTGTCCAGCGTGAGAGGTAGACGTCCATGAGTTCCGCCTTGCTGGTAACACCTAATGCCAGCGGCGCAGCCAGGGAACTCTGCGGGTGTGGGGTATAGCCCTGGGAGTAAGCGAGGGGAATTCTGGCACGGCGCAGTGCCCTTTCCCAGAGCCGCATCAAGTCCAGGTGGGAGATAAACTTGAGCTCCTCACCGCGGCTAAATTTTACCCGCAGACGCTGCATCCTTTTCCTTGGTTATCAGTATCCTTTCTACCTTCCTGCCGCGCATCTCCAGAATGGTCAGCTTAAGGTCTTTGTACCGCAGGTGTTCGCCCTGTCTGGGGATACGCCCCAGGTGACTGAGGATGAAGCCGGCTACGGTCTCGTAGTCGCCCGGCGGCAGGTTTAGCTCCAGCTCTTCGTTGACCTCTTCGATCCTGAGCCCGGCGTCTATTTCGAAGGTGTTGGCGTCGATGGTAACGAAGTCCTTTTTCCTACTGGCAAGCTCATCGCCGATCTTACCCATGATCTCAGCGGTGAGGTGTTCCAACGTGGCCACGCCGACAACACCGCCGTACTCATCGACCACTATGACCATATGGTAATTGTTGTCCCTCATCTCAGCCAGGAGTTCACCCAGCTTCTTGGTCTCGGGGACAAAGTGGACGGGATGGACAAGGTCATCGAGGGGGCTATCCAGGTTGAGTGAATTGTTGGCCTGTGCCATGAGCACGTCTTTGATGGAGATGACGCCGATAACATCGTCTATGGTTTCCTTGTAAACGGGGAAACGGGAGTAAGGAAAACGGCGATAGGCTTTGAGAAAATCGGCAAGTGTGGAGCCCTGTTTCAGCCAGGCGACTTCGGTCCTGGGCTGCATCACCTCTTTCACCGGGCGGTCGGCGAACTCAAAAGCCTTATGCAACATCTCTGCCTCTTCCTCCTCCCAAATACCCTGTTCCTCGCCCAGCTCTATGGCGGTGTGCAGCTCCTCTTCATTGACTATGGGCTTTAGTGCAGTCTCCTCACCAGCCAGCCTGGTGAACCTTATGCCGATGTGGTTGAGCACGTAGACGAAGGGGTAGAAAATAAAGGAGATGACCTCGATGGGACCAGCGTAAAGCAGCGCCAACCTTTCGCTGTAGCGTACTGCTAGGCTTTTGGGGATGAGTTCGGCAAAGAGCAGCGTTATCACGGTGATGATAACCGTCGCCAGAGCTAAGGCCAGGTTCTTTTCCCAGACCGATACGGCGATGATCGTGCCCAGCGTGGCTACCGCAGTCTCGAATAGGTTGATGCCGAAGAGGACGGTGGCGAGGAATTTTTCCGGGTTTTCCAGTATTCTGGCTACTGTTTTGGCTTTGGGGTGGTTGGTGCGTACCAGGTGCTCGAGGCGCAGCCTCTGTATGCTGACGAAAGCTGTCTCAGCGCTGCAGAAGAACGCTGCTATCAGGAGGCAGATGAAGAAAAGCGCAAGGTATATGCCAGTCGTCTCTTCCATAACTAACCTGGTACACATTGCGACCAGGTTTTCAATATCATGATAACACTGGCTAGCTGGAGTGTCAAAGATTTGTATTTGTCTAACAGGCCAGCGGCACTTTAGTGTTCCATAGTGTTCAATTCTGACGTTAGTGACATATTACTTTTTAATTTTGCGACTGGACTTTTGAATCCGGAACCAGAAGGACAGGCTTTTCTCTCTGCTCATTTTAAACCTTGTGCCTGGTGGGGGTTAGGTTGGGAGTAAAGCTTTATTGCACCTCTCCACTTGCCACCTTATTCCCCGCCTGATAGGATAGGTTAGGGTGTGGTGTAAAAAACAGGTGGACTGGCAAGCTGCTATATGGCGAAGATAGAACTTTTCCCTGACCTTTCTCACTGCATAGAGACAGCGGCGAGGAAGGAATATGAGGACATGGTGCGGCGTTTGTTTGCCGGTGCTGACGATGCTGAATTGGAGGAAAGGCTAGGGCTGCTACGTGACTTCCTGGAGACGGCTGACTTCAGGGAACTCCGCGGGCAGAGCGAGGAATATTTGCTCAGGGGTAAGAAGATCAAGTTTGTTCTGTATCGGGAGCAGGACCAGCTCAGGTATAAGCTGGTGGAATGTTAGCTGGCTGCAGTGTCTACAGTTGGCTTTCAAGAGCCACGCTTTTCGTAGTCGGGGCACCAAACCGCGCGGGGGCGCTCCGGGTGGCGGCAGGCGCTGCGCCAGTCCCACTTACAGCTATCACAGAGGATAGGGTTTATCCCCAGAGCTATCTTTAGGTTTACCTTCAACCTGTCTATCCAGTTAGGGCGCGATTTCTTTGGCATGGTTTTCTGGATGGCTGCAAAACCAGGACAGAGTTTACTTGTCTGGTGGTGACGTGTCAAGGTGCTGTGGGATGAATGTTAATGTTCCTGTTCGTGCCAGGGGTAACTTCCCGCGGCGGTGCCTGCTACCAGGAAAGTGCCTGAAGAAGCGCCTTGAGAATACAAGTCGTATATAGGGTTGAAGAAAAGCTCTCTGTGGGGGATAATGCTGGGAAAAGACGCCCAATGTTCAGCCAAGGAGGGGAAATGGTAAATTCAATTCGTGTTGACCGAAACGTCCCCATGCGGATGCGGGACGGCGTGGTGCTCAGGGCGGATATTTACCGCCCGGACGATAGCGAGAAACATCCAGCCATTGTAATACGGACGCCATATAATAAAGCGCGCTCTGTCTTCAGTGACTTTCTATCGCCCATCGAGGCAGCTTTTGCAGGGTACGCCGTGGTTATTCAGGATACCAGGGGCAGGTTTGCCTCGGAGGGCGAATTTGCCCCCGGAGCGCCGGAGGGGCAGGACGGGTACGACACCATAGAGACCGTAGCTGCTGAGCCCTGGTGCGATGGCAACGTCGGTATGGTAGGTGCCTCATACCTGGCGCGGAACCAGTGGCAGGCGGCGATAGAGAACCCGCCTCATCTCAAAGCTATTGCGCCCCATGTCATCGGGGCCGGCATGGTAGGCGAAGCTGAAATGCGTGGGGTCAAAGAGCTGGAGACGACCATAAGCTGGTTTGCCAACATGGCCTTTGATATGCTGGCAAAGATGGCGAAGCAAGGGAAAGACGTTTCCAGGGCGCTGGAAAACATCAGGTATGTGTTGAACAATTTTGAAGAGGTGTGCAATTTTTTGCCGCTTAAAGATATACCGTATTTCAAGTTCGAAGGAATGGAGCAGTGGCTTATCAGGCGCTTGAGCTATGAGCACCTCAAAGGGATAAAGTCCGAAGAAGAGCTTTTCTGGCCCTATGAAAAAGTAAAGGTGCCGATCATGCATTCTTGCGGATGGTATGACATGAGCGTGGGGCATACTTTCCTGAACTTCCTCAAGATGAGGGAAAAGGGCGGTTCACAGATTGCCAGGGAGGGACAGCATGTGTTCATGGGTCCCTGGGTGCATGGGGCGAGGCTTCACAATTTCATCGGGGCGCTCAATTTCGGCGCCTATGGTTCCGGGGCCGGCGCCTTTGCCAACGAGCGGCACATGCAATTTTTCGACAAATACCTGAGGGGAATTGATAGCCCTTATCTTGTGCCCATTCGTTACTTCGTCATGGGGTTGAATAGGTGGAGGAGCGCCACCACCTGGCCTCTGCCGGAGACCCAATGGCAACGCTTTTACCTGCACAGCCGAGGGCATGCTAATACCGCTGCTGGTGATGGGCTACTCAGCCGGGATGAGCCTGGGGTGGAGCCGCCCGATATCTATGTGTACAATCCGCATGACCCTGTGCCCACCCGGGGTGGCAGGCTTAACCCTGACCTTAACCAGGCCGCAGGCCCACAGGACCAGTCAGTCATTGAAAAACGGCATGACGTCCTGTGTTACACTACCCCGGAGCTACAGGAAGATGTGGAGATAACCGGCCCTCTGAAACTTCACCTCTTCGCCGCCACATCGGCGAAGGACACAGACTTTTTTGTAAAGCTGGTTGATGTCTATCCCAATGGCCTTTCCATCAATGTGGCGGAGGGGTGTATCCGGGCCCGGTTTAGAAAGTCTATTCTCCGACCCGAACTGGTAACTCCTGGGGAAATTAACGAGTATGTGATTGACCTGGCTTCCACTAGCAATCTCTTCCGCAAGGGGCATCGCATTCGCATCGATATTACCAGTAGCAATTTCCCCAGGTTCGTGCGCAACATGAACACCGGCAATGACCCCGGAGAAGACGCCCAGGGCATCCCTGCCATGCAGACGATATTCCACCAATCGGGGTATGCCTCATGTATAGACTTTCCGATAATTCCGCCGGCTAAACGATAAGCGGGGCCAATAATGGGATAGCAGTAGCCACCGATAGTCTCTCCTTATTTATAGCATGGCTTGTCCCTCTCCTTACCCCTCTGTTAGAATACGCCTTGCCGGGGCCAGCTGAGGTTAGAAGATATTTCCACATAGAATGGGAAAGCCCGCGGTCTGCGGCTAAAAAGGACTATGAAGGAGGGTGATATGGCAGTTGTCGAAGTTCAGAAAGAGGGCAGGATCGTCATCATTACCATCAACCGCCCGGAGGCGATGAACGCACTTAATACCGAGGTGTGTCAGGGGTTGAACCAGGCTTTCATCGAGTTCCGGGATGACCCCGACCTCTGGGTGGCTATCCTGACCGGTGCCGGCGATAGGGCTTTTTCCGCCGGTGCCGATATTAAGGAGTTCCGTCCGGGGCCGGTGGCTGCTGTGGGTGAGGCTGTTCACCCTGACCAGATCTGGAAACCTTTCATCGCTGCAATCAATGGCTATGCTCTGGGTGGTGGACTAGAGCTAGCATTGGAATGCGACCTCAGGATTGCAGCTGAGCATGCCCGGCTGGGACAACCGGAGATAAACATCGGTTTCATGCCCGGTGCTGGTGGCACTCAGCGGTTGCCTCGCTTCATACCGCGTGCTATGGCAGCCCAATTGCTTTTATTAGGCGAACCTATTGATGCCCACGAGGCATACCGCATCGGCCTGGTGAACAAAGTGGTACCCCTTGCTGAGCTCATGCCGACTGCTAAACAGTGGGCCGAGACCATATGTAAGAAGGGGCCGGTGGGGGTGCGTGCCAGTAAGGAAGCCATGATCCGGGGCTATGACCGCGCGTTGGAGGACGGCTTGAGGCTGGAGCGCGAGCTGGCTAACCGTGTGAGAATGAGCGAGGACTTCGCCGAGGGCGCCCGTGCATTTGTGGAGAAGCGGCCACCACAGTACAAGGGCAGATAATCAAGGCTGCAAGAGTTGAAATTTTGGCAGAGGGGTGGCCAACACCCATGGCAGGTGGGAGGCCCCCGGTTATTATGCTGGGCCAATTATCAGACCAGGTAATTTTTGCCACGGGCTGGTGTCCGGTGCCGGCGCGTTTATAAATCACACGGGAGGGTGTTATGCAGAAGGTAACCGAGAACGTTTTTGTTGAGACCGAGTTCCGCGGGTGCAATGTCGGCTTTGTGGTCACGAAAGAATGTGTGGTGATGATTGATACGCCGATGATGCCGCGGGACGCGCTGAAATGGCGGGAGCAGATTGCCAGATATGGCACAGTCCGTTACCTGATAAACACCGAACCCCACGGTGACCATTTCACCGGCAATTGTTTCTTCGAGGGGACAGTGGTCGCTCACGAGGGGACCAGACAGGCGATGCAGGCAGCCTCTGTTGACCAGCTGAAGGGGTATCTAAAGACTGCTGACCCCGAGAGCCTTAGCCTGATTGACAAATTTAGCTATCGTTTACCTACCATCACATTTTCTCAGAGGCTCACCCTTTATCTGGGCAACCATACTTTTGAGCTTGTGAACCTGCCGGGGCACACCCAGTTCCAGCTGGCGGTATACATCCCTGAGGAGAAGGTGGTATTCACTTCTGACAATGTGTTCGGGAAGGTGCAGGCATGGCTTCATCAGGCGCTTCCTTACGAGTGGCTGGAGTCGTTGAAGCGGATCCAGGAAATGGACGCTGACATACTGGTCCCGGGGCATGGCCAGATCTGTGGTCGGGACTACATACCCGAGATGATTGCTTTTATCCAGGCCTGGATAGACGCGGTGAAGGGTGCTATAAATAAAGGGATGAGCCTGGAGGAAGCCCAGGAACGCATCTCATTACCTGACTGGTACCCGATGCAAGCTGGTACTGAGGACAGGGCAAAACTGGTGCAGCGGATGAATGTAGCTCGTCTATACGAGGTGCTGAAGAAGTGAGCTACAGTGAGCTGTATCTGCGTTGGGACTGACATCGCCGGTAGGCGGTATAATCACGTGTCCTGTAGGAGCAGAGCTAATTTATGGAGGGGGTGAAATTATGTCAGAGGCTATATCTATCAAAGAAGGATATGTGTACGGAGAGTGGCGTAGCGCTATCAATGCGGCTGCCAGTATAGCTGGTTCAATTCACGATGAAGCTGTCGGCAAGAAGGTGGGGATGAGGGGTGGAGTGGTAGCTGGCATCATGCATTTCGATCTCTATCCCAGGGTGATGGTAAAGCTATTTGGGCAGCGATGGTTTGAGCAGGGTTCGGTCAGTCTGTTTTTTACCTATGCGTTGTTGCATGGCGAGGAGCTGAGGGCAGTGGTGCAGTCACCGCCGAAGGATGTTAGGGATGTCCAGGTGGAGACGCGGCTTGAGTCCAGGGACGGTCACGTTGTGGCGAGGGGCACGGTATCGGTGGGCAACCCTGCTGAGAAGTCATATTTACAGACGATGCAACTGGAGAGCAGTCCGCGGGCAGAGTTGCGTATCCTCCGGGAACTTGAGGTCGGCTGGGAGACGCCGTTGAGGGACGTGCTGGAGAGCAGGGAAACGGTGGAAAGGTCGCTGGGGAACTGTGAAGACACTGTGGAGTGGTATTCTGGTAACTCTCCATGGGGTCCAGCTATACTGCCGCTCAGCCATGTTGCCCGGCTGATGCAGGTGAGGTTGCCGTTTGAAGCCAAGGGCGTCGGGTTTTATGGTGCCAGCGAGCTCCAGTTTGTAAACGGGCCCGTAAAGGTGGATGTACCCTATCAAACGAAGGGCAAGATAATCGCCGTGGGCGTTACCAGCAAGACCGAGTACTACTGGTTCGAGTCCCAGTTGTACGAGAAGGCAAGTGGGAAGCTGGTAGCGGCGATGCGCCATATGACGCGGTACATGAAAGCGGGCTCGCCGCTCTATCCAGAGGTCCCCAGCGGGCAATAGTGATTGTTCCGGGCAGGAGACTCCCTGCACCGGTGGTCAACATTAGAGCCCTGCGATTCAGTCCTTTAAAAGTGTGGCTTGCACAGGATTTCTTTGACCCTGAGGTCGAAGAAGTCGTGAGAATTGACCGGCCTAAGTACCAGTGCTGTGTCAGCCCCGCGCCCGGTGCCGCCGATGCAGATGACGTCCTCGTCGGTGCGGACGAGCCCAGCATCGGCTGCCATAAGGGCGATTTCGCAGGCGACTTTCATACCTTGTCCGAAAGTTCGCAATGTATTGGCGATGATCTCGCCGGTGAGGTACATGTTGAACTTGCGGCGCATTGCCCTGTCTATGCCGGCGAAAGCATGTGTGGTGGTAAGGATGATACCGCCGGCGTTCTCTACCTTTTGTCTGTTTTCTTCGGTGAACTCCTGGGTATTGGGTTCTCGGAAGCCGGCATGGTGGGTGACTACCACTATTTTTAGCCCCTTGAGCACCTTCACCGCTTTGACTGCGGTGGCGCCGGTGGTGGAAGCCACTATCACCGTTTTGATGCTTAGCTCCTCGGCCCTGACTTTGGCGATGCGAAGGACATCATCGGTATTTTCAGCTCCGGGCTTAGCAAAGTAGATGATTTTGCTCTCAATGACACTCATTTTACACCTCGCTTATGGCAGTCTCAGTTTAATCTACCAGTATAGGGGTAGGGTGTGCGTGTGTCAATAAAGCTCAACGGGCAAGTCAGGGTGATACATATAGAGGTGGGAGCTTTGCGGATGATAGGCAAGCCCGATGGCTCGAAGTTCCACTCCGGCGTCCCTGGCGATAAGCAAAAGGTCGGCGAGCTCCGGGTCAGCACTCCGGTTCGGCTTGAAGGCTTTCACATGCGGCAGAGCGGCGATGAACAAAATGGCTGCGGCACCTTTTGTCCTGTGACTGACCAGTTCCTTTATGTGCTTCCGCCCGCGCGCCGAGGGGCAATCGGGGTACATGGCGTAGTGACCTTCGCGGAGCACGGCACTTTTCACCTCCAGATATAATTGACCTCTCTGGCTTACCAGCAGATAGTCTATAAGGGAACTACCTAGTGGTGCGTTTCTCTTGAGCATGGTATATCCTTCCAGCCACGGTATGAGTCCCAGTGCCAGCGCCTGCTCAAAAGCTCTCATCTGAAGCTGGGTATCAATGACCGCAGCCATATCCCCATCTTTGACGGCGAACAGGCGATAGACGGTCTTGAGCGAATGCCTGTTCTTGGTACAGAACCCCCTGTTTCCGGTGCGGAGGTATTGTCCCAAATGTCCGGTGTTGTTGATGCAGGCGCGTTCAGGGGTGCTGGCAACGGAGACCTCGACCACAAAGCGGTTCAGGCGTTTCAGTATGGTGCATTCCAAAGGGCTTTCTATGCCGATGTCTAGTGGTCCCATGGCTCTCAAGTTACCACTTCGACACAGCAGGTGCAACAGCACGGGTTTACTTATGTCTGCCGGTGCTCAGGGTATGAAGCTTTAGCGGGGCACTTGACAATTGATGTGGCACGTTTATAATTTATCAGAGTAAGGAAGAGAATATGGTACAGGTGGGGTTGGCTGAAAAGCCAACTTCTTTTTTGCGAGGTGATGAAAACAGGGCTGGCACACAGAGTGCCGGCTTTAATATATGATATCGATCATAGTCCTCTCCGTCGTCTTTGTCCTCATTGCAATAAGGCAGCTAGGCAATATCCGCCTTCAGATATGGCAGATAATGCTGCTGGGCGCGCTGGGTGTACTTGTTACTGGGCAGATTTCCCCGCTGGATGCATTGAAAGCCATCAATCCGGACGTCATGCTCTTCCTCTTCGGTGTGTTCATAGTCGGGCAGGCGCTGGAGGAGAGTGGTTATCTCTCTCATCTCTCCTACATGTTTTTCAAACGGGCGAGGTCAATGAGCACGCTGGTGCTATGGATTCTATTCGGCATGGGTATGCTCTCAGCATTTCTAATGAACGACACAGTAGCGATTATTGGTACGCCGGTGGTACTTGCCCTTGCTAGAAACAATGGACTTGAGCCCAAAGTGCTGTTGCTTACTCTGGCATTTGCTGTCACCATTGGCAGTGTTACCAGCCCTATCGGCAACCCGCAAAATTTGCTCATTGCTCTCCATGACGGCATCGCTAATCCTTTTGTCACCTTTTTTCGCTACCTGCTGATACCCACGGTGGCCAACCTGCTGGTGGCATATCTTTTGCTGCGCCTTTTCTACCGCAGTCATTTCCGTAAAGGTGAGCTGAACCATACGCCCTCGCTGATAAAGGACGAGAGGCTGGCCGCGCTGTGCAAAGTGTCACTGGTGGTACTGTTTGCGTTGGTGTTGGTGAAGATAGCGCTGGTGCTGTTCGGTGCGAAGATTGATTTCAGGCTCACCTATATTGCGCTTGTCTCGGCGCTACCGATCGTGCTGTTTAGCCCGAGGAGGTGGGACGTCATCAAAAAGATAGACTGGTACACACTCCTTTTCTTCGCTGCCATGTTCGTGCTCATGGAGACTGTGTGGCGTTCAGGAATTTTCCAGAATACTCTCGGTGCCTTAAAGCTGGAGCTCACTTCAGTGGGTGCCATACTAGGCATAAGCGCGGTGTTAAGCCAGCTTATCTCGAATGTGCCGTTGGTGGCGTTGTATCTCCCTGTCCTGAACCATCTAGCGGTCTCAGTTAAGGGACTGATGGCGCTGGCGGCAGGTAGCACAATTGCTGGCAACTTTACTATCCTGGGTGCTGCCAGCAATGTGATCATAATCCAGAATGCCGAGAGGCGTGGTGCTACCATCACCTTCCTGGAATTTGTCAAGATAGGAGCACCTCTCACCGTTATCAATTTGCTTATCTACTGGCTATGCCTTTCTCTGTGATAGGCTAGGGCTCCGGGCAGGATACAAAGGGCACAAATAGAGCTTTATCCCCACTTTAGCCCTCTTTTACCGAGGAATGAGCAAAAGTAACTAGAGAGGTAAACCTGCCCAGACCGGTTGCAGGGCTTAGCATTAATGTGTGACCGGTCTACTGGGCAGGTACGTGAGGTCATTGTTTTTGTCGCTTTCTGGTATACTGTTTCAGTACTTCAGGAGGCCTTTCATTACACTGTGGAAAGGAGAACTGCAATGAAGGTCGTGGCTATCGTAGGCAGCCCCAGGCCAAAGGGCAATACCAGTCTTCTGGTGGATGAAGTGCTCAAGGGAGCGGCTGAGTACGGCGTGGAGACGGAGAAAATTGTGCTCGGCGAATATAAGGTGGGTCCCTGTCTGGGGCACGATAATTGCTCCTCGTTTGCCAAGTGTAAGCAAGATGATGATGTACCGTGGATATTGGAGAAGTACTGCCAGGCTGATGGGGTTATCCTGGGCAGCCCTGTGTACTACTACAATATGACGGCGCAGATGAAGGCTTTCGTGGACAGGAACTACTTCCTCTACCGCCACAATATAACACCGAAAGCTACCTGCGCTGGTCTGGTGGTACTGGGTGGTGGTGCTGGGCTCGACCACACGGTGAGGGCGCTGAGGCGGTTCTTGAAGCTTTCCTTCGATGTCCCGGATGAGAGGCTGGTGACCCTCACTGGCTATGCCAGCAAGGTGGGCGATGTGAAAGATAAACAACTGCTGCTGGCGGAGGCGCAGAAGATGGGCAAGCGCCTTGCCGAGCTGCTTACCCAGAAGTAAACGACAACGTGTTGGTGGAGTTAACGGTAACAAGGGCGGCAAAAGCCAGTGCTGTACTACTGGCGCTGGTCTGTGTTATCTCCTGCTCGGCAACGAGGTACGAGACACCTTCTTCATTGCCCGCTCCGGAAAAGGAGCCAACTCCGTTATCGGAAACTCAGATTAGTCCTCCTGTCCCTGCGGAGTGGCAGGCGCTTTATCAGGAGCTAGCTGCTGAGCTTAAGGCTTTCGAAAGCATGGTGAGGAAGGGTTGGGATGGCAGGCGCAGTCAGGTTACCATTGCTGTGGAGCTGGCCTGGGCTAACGGCAATGCTGGGACCTGGCTGCTGACTCCTCAAGCCTGGGAGTTGAATCTGGTGTTGCTGGACAGGCTTCAAAGCATGGGTGTGGAGGGGGTGGTAATCGCGATTAAGTTTCCGTTGCTCCAGCCTGACTTTCCCGGCTCTGCCGGGTACTTGAAGTTTTTTAAGGACATAGTTGCCGAATGTCACCGCCGTGGGCTTGTGGTGCTGGTGGAGGGTGGTGCCATCTTCTCCGGCACTCCGTATTCACCGGTGCGTGTGGACTGGTCGAAATATACTGCGGAGACGTTTATTAAAGGGCTGCAAGACGAGCTTTTGACCATCGCCCGCGAGGTAAAGCCTGACTACCTCAATTTGACCAATGAGCCGCTCACGCAGCAATGGCTCACCGGCTTCAACATCTCGCCGGCAATGTGGTGCAATTTCGTGGCCGATACGCTGGGAAAGATCGACCGCTCCAGCGGGGTGCTCATCGGTGCCGGGATCGGCACCTGGGAGCCCGCGGAATATATCGAGGGGTTGTTCCAGATGCCAGGTCTGGACTATATAGATTTTCATATTTATCCCCTGAACAAAGACGCCTTGTACATCAAACGTGCCCTGCAATACGCACAGCGGGCTAAAGCTGCGGGAAAGCGGGTGACCGTCAGCGAGAGCTGGCTGTGGAAAGCCTTTCCCGAGGAGCTGGGAGCCGAGGGTTTGGGCGATGAGAAGATCATGAACCGCGATGCCTATAGCTTCTGGGAGCCGCTGGATATGCGGTTCATACGCAATATGGTGGACCTGGCTGATGCTACCGGGATGGACTTCGTTTCCTTTTTCTGGACGCGGAATTTCTTTGCCTACCTGGACTACGAGGCCACACCAAGGGGAATCTCTACCACAGAGATTAACCAGAGGCTGAACCAAGGGGCGCTGCGGAACGTGCTTACTGGTGAAGTAAGCCCGCTGGGCAGAGACTTTAAAGCATTGCTACAGCAGAGAGGCGTGAGGTGACTGTCGCTACTTTCACCGTGAGCCGCTGATGCATTTTGCCCCAAGGCAGGAGATCCACTGTGACTTTTCCTGTCTCGAAGGTCTATAATTATAACATCATGCACGCTGTAGTCCAGCGATATTCAATTTTGGAGTAAGGAGGTATAAATGAGGACAAAAGAACAGTACATCAAAGGGCTGTCCAAGATGAAACGCAATGTCTATTTCAACGGCGAACTAATCGACCGTACTGATGAGCGTTTCATGGACACGCTGAACACCATCGGCACCACCTTCGACGAGGCAGCTAAACCGGAAAACCAGGACCTACTCACTGCCATCTCTCACCTTACCGGACAGAGGATAAACCGCTTTTGCCATATACACCAGAACAAAGAGGACCTGCATAGGAAACAGGACATGACCCGTGTCCTCTGTCGCAAGGTGGGCGGCTGTATTCAGCGGTGTATGGGCATAGACGCCACCAACGCTATTTACAATGTTTCCTACGAGGCGGACAAGGCTAATAAGGGGGCTACCCAGTACCACGAGAACTTTAAGAAGTGGCTCATTCGTTTTCAGACCGAGGACTTAGTGGGCTGCTGTGCCCAGACGGATGTAAAGGGTGACAGGCTGCTGAGGCCGGCCGACCAGCACGACCCCGATGCCTATGTCCACGTGGTGGAAAAGAAGAGCGATGGTATTGTGGTCAGGGGATGCAAGCTGCATATCTCGGAGGCAGCACAGGCTGACGAGATACTGGTTGTACCCACCAGGGCACTCCGCGCCGAGGACAAGGACTACGCGGTGGCTTTTGCTGTTCCCGGCGATTGGGACGGTGTCAAGCAGGTGGTTACCATCCATAATTTGAGACCAAGGGAGCATTTCAAGCGCGGCTTTGTGCCCGGTAGCACGGACTCATATGTGATTTTCGACAACTGCTTTGTCCCCTGGGAGAGAGTGTTCCTCTGTGGCGAGTGGCAGCATGGTGGTGTACTGGCGCTGCTGTTCGCTTTGTTCCACCGCCATTCCTACTCGGGATGCAAGCCAGCTCTCGGCGATTTGGTGATCGGCACGGCAGCGCTGGCGGCTGAGGTGAACAACATCCACCGCACACCGCGCGTGAGAGAGAAGCTAGCAGAGCTGATAATGGTCACCGAGCTGGGCTATGCTGCCGGTTACACTGCCTCTGACCTCGGCGGTCCGCGGGTGTACATGCCCGGGGTGGGTTTTGTGGACTATGGTCCTGGCTCCTACATTCCGCATTCCATCTACGCCAATGTGGGTCGCTGCCTCACCGGAGAGGCAGTATTTCGGGAGGCAGAGATACTCTGTGATATCTCCGGCGGTGTAGTCGCTACCTTCCCACATGAGAGGGATTTTGTTAACCCGGCGACCAAAGACCTGCTGCTCAAATACACCAAGCGCAATCCCGAGATGCTGGTGGAAGACCAGGCGCAGTTCTGGCGCTATCTTGGCGACATTCTGTGCTCAGCCAGCGGTGGCATTCATAACATCGGCAGCTACCACGGTGGCGGTTCGCCGGTGATGGAACAAATCGCTATCACCACCCAGTATGATATAGAGTCGAGGAAGAAGCTGGTCAGGTATATTGCCGGCATGAGCGGTGGCGACAGGGAGGCTTTGACTAAGCCGACGGCTTGAAATGCTGCTCCAGCTAAGGGTAAGGGACTTCGGCATTATCGAGAGCCTTGACTGGGAGCCTGCCCCGGGACTCAATGTGGTCACCGGCGAGACCGGGGCAGGCAAATCACTTGTTGTGGAGGCGATCGAAGCTCTTCTCACAGGCAAGGTGGACGATGATGCCATTCGCTATGGATGTGAGAAGTCTGTAGTTGAAGGTGTTTTTCTGCCGTCTCAGAGGTCTCTGTCCCGATTGCAAGAGCTCCTCAAAGAGAACGGCCTGGAAGCGGAGGATGCCACATTGGTCATCAGGTGTGAGTTCAGCAGGCAGGGGCGCAGCATAGTCAGGGTGAACGGACGGGCAATAAGTCGGAGGCTGCTTCAGGATCTGGGGCGGCTGTTGGTAGACGTCCACGGGCAGAGCCAACACCTCTCGCTGCTGGACAGGCATTGTCATCTCGATTTTCTTGATGCTTTTGGCGATACACTGGGACTTAGACAGGAGTTTGCTGCCCGGGCGGCAAAACTGAGCCGCCTTGAGCAGGAATTGGAGTCACTGACGGAAAGGGAGAGGGACCGGGTACGGCGCCAGGAGTTTTTACAGTTTCAGGTCGATGAGATAAGGCGGGCGAATCTGCGCGCCGGCGAGGATGCCGATCTGGAGCGGGAGAGGCAGGTGCTCGTCCAGGCTGAAAAGCTGAAGGGGCTAAGTTATCAGGTGTATCAGTCATTGTGCGGGGAGGGCACAATCTCGGCCGCTGACAGGCTGAACGAGGCAGCAGCCGCGTTGCGGAGACTTATCGAGCTTGACCCCAGGCTGACTGAACAGCTTGAGCACCTCACCGAGGCGATTTATTCCGCTGAAGATGTGGCGCAGGAAGTGCGGGCCTATAGCCAACGGATGGAGGACAACCCACAGCGGCTGGAGGAGGTTGAGGCGAGGCTGGAATTAATACGTAATTTAAAGCGGAAATATGGGGATAGCATCGAGGCGATACTCGACTACATGGAGCGGGCGGAGAGGGAACTGGGTGAGCTTTCGGTGTCTGAGGAGAAACGTGTTGAACTGGAGGAGGCCCGAAAGAAACTAAAGCGCGAGATGGGAGAGATAGCTGCGAAGCTCTTGAGTGCCCGCTTGGCTGCGGCAAACAAGTTGACTTCAGCAGTGAAAAAGGAGCTTGAAGAACTGAATTTGGAGCAGGTAGATTTCCAGGTTTCGGTTATCCAGCAGGTAGCCCGGGGGGATGAGGATGGCATCCCTCTTCCTGATGGCAGAGTGTGTTCTTTCAATGCTGACGGGGTGGACAGTGTTGAGTTTCTGGTGTCCACCAACCCCGGGGAACCGCTGAAGCCGCTGGCGAAGATAGCCTCTACGGGGGAACTTTCCCGGTTCACGCTGGCGCTGAAGGGCGCTCTCTCCAGAGCGGACATGACTCCGCTGCTTATCTTCGATGAGGTAGACATAGGAGTCGGTGGTAGGAGCGGTGAAGTAGTAGGTAAGAAGCTCTGGGGGCTGGCGCGAGAGCATCAAGTTATCTGTGTCACCCATTTGCCACAAGTAGCAGCATTCGCTGATGCCCACTATCGGGTGGAGAAGCTAGGCACGGGTTCACGGGTGGTAAGTCAGCTTCAATCTCTCGACGGTGATGAACGGCTGAGAGAAATAGCTGCCATGCTTGCCGGTCCTAGCTACACTAAGATTTCTCTGGACGATGCCAGGCTAATGGTAAAGCGGGCTGACGAGTGGAAGCGCCTGGCGCGCTGCAGCTAGCGTCTTAGGTGTGTGGTCGGTCGACTGTATATTCGCTAGCTGGTCTCGGCATCTACCCAGCTAAGGTAGTCCGGGTTACCATCGGTCACGGGCAAGGCGATTATCTCGGGGACGGTATAGCTGTGGGCTTGCTTCACCAGGCTGAGGAGGTCGGGGAGCAACCCCTCTCTGGTCTTTATGATAAGCAGGCTCTCCTCCGACTTCTCGATGTTGCCCTGCCACCAGTAGGCTGAGGACACTTTGGGTATAATATTGATGCAGGCAGCCTTTCTTTTTTCTAAGAGAAGTCGGGCTATCTTCTCTGCCTCTTCGTAACTGGATGTGGTGACGAAGACAACTATCTTACCGGTGTTCTTCATCCGCTGCGGCCCACCTCCAGCATTCGATCCACCGCGCGTTTGGCCTTAGCGCGTATTTCCTCGGGCACTTTTATCTCGGGGGACATGTCCTCCAGCGATGAAAGCACCTTTTCCAAGGTAATGAGTTTCATATTAGGGCAGACCGCCTGTTCTGAGACTGGGATGAACCTTTTCCCGGGGTTTTCCTTTTTCAGGCGGTAGATGATGCCGATCTCGGTACCCACTATCATCTCCTGCACATCATCGCGGCGAGCATATCTGATCATACCTCCGGTGCTCAGCACCTCGTCAGCCATGGCGATGACGCCGGGTCTGCATTCAGGATGGACTACGATTTTAGCATTGGGATGCTCGTGTTTTAGTCTGGCAATGTGTTCCGGCAGGATGCGGGCGTGGGTAGGGCAGAAGCCTGGCCAGAGGATAAGGTTCTTGTTCGTTTTTGTGGACACGTAGTGCCCCAAGTACTTGTCAGGGATAAACAGGATGTCATCGCCAGGTACGCTTTCCACCACCTTTACGGCGTTTGCAGAGGTACAGCAGATATCTGACTCGGCTTTCACTGATGCTGTCGAGTTTACATAACATACAACAGTAGCTTGTGGGTACTTCTTTTTCTCCTCTGCCAGTTGCTCGGCGGTAATCATGTCTGCCATAGGACAGCCGGCGTTCAAATCGGGGAGCAGCACCGTCTTATCGGGACAGAGGATGGAAGCGGTCTCTGCCATAAAGTGGACGCCGCAGAAGACTATCACCCTGGCATTGGATCGAGCTGCGTTCTGACTGAGCTCAAGCGAGTCACCAACGAAGTCAGCGATGTCCTGTATCTCCCCCAATTGATAGTTATGGGCGAGGATGACCGCCCGTCGCTTTTCCTTAAGCTCCATAATATCCTCTATGAGCTTGGTCTCCCTATCTCTCATCGGTGGCAACCCTCCATTCGTTGGAGTAGATGTTCATCCGTTGTCCGCGGACAAACCCGATGACGGTAACACCGAGGTTTCTAGCCAATGTCACCGCGAGGCTAGTCGGTGGTGATTTGGAGATGAGCAGTGGGATATTGCGGCGGGCGGCTTTCAGCACCACTTCGGAAGACACCCTACCGGTGGTGAGCAAGAGCTTGTCCTCGGTGGCTATATTGTCAAGCACGCATTGCCCCAGTACCTTATCTATGGCGTTGTGTCTGCCGATGTCCTCGTGAAAGATCTGTATCTCCTTTCTATCGCACAGGGCGGCGGCATGAACTCCGCCGGTGGCTTTAAATACTACGCAGCGCTGTTGGAAATCCTTCATCAGGGAAAGGACCTGCTCCGGTGATACTGTAGTTGTGGACTCTACCCTTGGTGGAAGGGTATTTCCAGTACTGTACGGGTGTGAACCGTGCCCGCAACTCGAGGTGATGAGGCGCTGAAATACAAGTCTCGAACTACCCTTTGTTGCTTCTACGGACTCAATGTGTACTATCCCTTTGTGCTCATCGACTAGAATTTTCTTTATGTCCTGTCTTCTCTTTAGTAGACCTTCGGCAGCGAGAAAGCCGGCGGCGAGGTAATCCAGGTGTTGTGGAGTGCAGAGCAGAGTCACCAGTTCCTCGCCATTGAGCAAGATAGTTATGGGGAATTCAGTGACTACGATATCCTCAAGGCGCTCGCATTTATCGCCGCTTACCCTTAAGATTTTAGCCGTTTCGGTAGTAGGGGCTGTCATCCCTCTATCCTTATCTGGTCACCCACCTCCACCTTGCCGCCGCGGAGCACCCGGGCGAAAACGCCCTCTTCTGGCATGATGCACTTACCTACCTGTTGGTAGATGGCGCAGCCGGTATGACACTCCTTGCCTATCTGGGTTATCTCCAGGACGACCTCCTCGCCGATATACAACCTGGTACCGGGCAACAGGGATGGCAGGTCGATGCCCTCGGTGGTCAGGTTCTCGGCGAAGTCGCCTGGTGAGACGTCAATTCCAAGTTGGCGCATCTTTTCGATGCTCTCGATGCCGAGCAAGCTTACCTGGCGGTGTGTGCTGCTATCGGCGTGGGCATCGTCCACCAGGCCAAACTCCTCTCTAAGCACTCCCTGTTTGCAGTCCTGCTTTCTGGTGCCCTTCTTGTCGCTACGGCATACGGCGATTATTTTACCTGAGATGACTTTGGTCATCGGTGTGCTCTTTATCTATATTATATTCCTAACCTATCCGTTTGGTCGAATGGGCTGGGGGAGTGGCTACACGGCTGGAGGTGTAGCATGGTAGAATTTATCAGATGAGTATGGTAGCGCGATTGACCAAAGCGGCTATTTTGCAGTGGCGGAAGACGAGGGGAGGGGAGTCTGTCGGTGAGACGCATTGTGGAGGCACCATCTTTCTCTGGGGAAAACGCACCTATGTGATGGGTGTTGTCAATGTCTCCCCTGACTCCTTCTCCGGTGACGGTCTGAGCAGCGTGGAGGCGGCTGTGGAACAGGCAAAGATGTTTGTTGCCGAAGGCGCTGACATCATCGACGTTGGCGGTGAGTCTACACGTCCCGGTTCCACACCGGTATCTGTTGAGGAAGAACTGAGGCGCGTTATCCCCGTGGTGGAGAAGCTGGCAAAGGAGCTAAGCGTGCCTTTGAGCGTAGATACTTACAAGTTTGATGTAGCTCAGCGTGCCCTGGACGCGGGGGCACACATGATAAACGATATCTGGGGGCTAAAGGCGGACCCCAGGCTGGCTCGCCTGGCAGCGGAAAAGAAAGTGCCCATAGTATTGATGAGCAACCAGCGTGATAAGCCGCAACATCGTATAGTGCCTGCCGTCATCTCTGACCTGAAACGGTCCATCGACATAGCGCTGGATGCCGGTGTGCCCTGGGAAGAGATTATCATCGACCCTGGCATTGGCTTCGGCAAGACTCTGGAACAAAATCTGGAATTGGTGTGGCGGCTGAACGAACTTAAAGTGCTGGGCAGACCGATTTTGCTCGGCACTTCAAGGAAGTCCATGATCGGGCTGGTACTCGATTTGCCACCTGACCAGCGCCTTGAGGGTACGGCGGCCACAGTGGCTATCGGCATCGCCAGGGGTGCTGACATCGTCAGAGTGCATGATGTCCGGGAGATGGTGCGTGTTTGCCGCATGAGCGATGCTATTGTGCGAGGCAGGTCAGGATAGCTGTGGCTACGGCATACCTGGGCCTTGGCTCTAACCTCGGCGATAGAAGACTTAATCTGGCACGGGCTCTAGAGCTGATTTCGCGAAGGGCTGCGGTGGAGAAAGTATCATCGGTCTATGAGACGGAGCCGCTAGGCTTTACGGAGCAGCCAAAGTTCCTCAACGCAGTATGCCGTATAAGTACATCGTTGTCGCCTCGGGAACTCCTCCTCATGGCGAAGGAGATAGAGGCAGCGCTGGGCAGAGAACCGTCTTTCCGCAATGCTCCCAGGCCCATTGACGTCGATATACTGTTCTATGGTGACGAGGTGGTCAGTTGTCCTGACCTTAGGGTGCCTCATCCCAGGCTTGCCGAGCGGGCGTTTGTGCTGGTGCCGCTGGCGGAGATAGCACCGGACCTGGTACATCCGGAGCTGGGGAAGTCCGTGACGGAGCTGCTCAGCGAGCTGGGGACTATTTCAGGCGTTTACAAATGGGCAGGGGCGGAGGAGATTTTGAGCAGGAGGTGATGTATGTACCGAATTTCCGTGGAAGACCATTTCGATGCTGCCCATTACCTCAGGGAATATGGCGGCAGGTGCGAGAACCTGCATGGTCACCGGTTCAAGGTGGTAGCTACGGTAATGGCCAGAGGCCTGGACAACACGGGACTGGCTTATGATTTCACCGAATTGAAGAAGCATCTCAAAGCGGTACTTTCTTCATTTGACCATATGTGTCTTAACGAGACTGAACCGTTTGACAAGATGAACCCGTCTTCGGAGAACATTGCCGCGGTTATCTTCGATAGACTCAAGGAGCGCTTGCCGCGGCAGGTGGAGCTGACAAGCATTGAGGTCTGGGAATCACCGCAGACCTGGGTGACGTATACGCCGGACTAGGTCATTTATTAAGGTCCGGCGGCAACAGATTGGGTATACTCTCGGTGATGGGGTAGTGGTGGTCACACTTCTGGCAATAAAGGCTACCGGTGACCACATCGCCGTCCTTCTCTTCAGCAACATTAAGCTGCAAATCGCTTTTGCATACCGGGCACGCCAGGATGTCCATCAGTTCCTTCTTCATGGTAGACCTCTGCCGGCTTTTTCTTTTTCCGCTGCTGTGTTCTTGCCATCGGCAGGCTTACCGAAACAGGTAAGCCCAGACCGACATCTTCACCTCTTTGGTGGCTGTTCTTTCCTTTAGCACCGGTGTCGGCACCTGCTGGTACTTGGTCACCTCACGGTATTTGGTCACCGCCCTGAATTTGGTTATTTCTTCGGGGTAGTTCATCTTTATCACCACGTGTGCCTGACCACTGCCCCAATACCAGTCATGGTAGAAGTAAGGCCACACCCGACAGTCGGTGCCATCGCTTTCCGGGCATCTGATGTAGTAATAGATAGGGTAAGGATAGGTATAGCCCTGGATGTTTACAGTTATGGTGCCGGGCTTGTCCACTGTAAAGGTGTGTGACCAGTTTGCTGGATAGACATAAGCATCGTAAATGGTGATGGTCCGGGTCTCGGTCACCTTATATGGCTCCTCTTCAGTGTAGCTTTCGGTGACGGTGTAGGGCTGGCTTTTCATCTCTGTGTCCCAGTACTGTTCCGTAACCTGGACAGTGGCGGTCTTAATGGGCAGGGCAAAGATGATAGCCAGCAGTGCTATCGGCGCGACGCCAATTGTGATGAGTTTCCAGTGATTGCTAAAGAAAGCCCTGATCCTCTCGGTAACCATTTTGCCCTCCCTCCCAGTCTAATTATAACAGAACGTGAATTCCAGTTCATTTTTTCGGTGTGTGTCCGGTAGAAGGGCGGCGGCTTATTCCTGCGGTAGTTCTATTATCCTATCGGCGATTTTGTCGTAGGTGTCCCCCAGGGTGAAGATGATAACCTGGTGACTCCTGCTTAACTTCTTGAGGGAGTCCAGCGTCCGGGAGAGGCGGATGGGATCGAAGTTGTAGAAAGGGTCATCGAAGACCAGAGGCGGCAGTTGGTCGCGGTAGATAAGCCGGGCTAACGCCAGCCGGAAGGCGAGGTAGAACTGGTCCATGGTCCCGCCGCTGAGTTCTTCGGGTTTCACCCAGTCAGCCTTTTCTTCGGAAAATATGAGACACTCCAGGGTTCCTGGCTTAAGTTGTATCTTGTTATATTTCCCGTTGGTAAATATTGAAAGATACTCCTCAATTTTCTGCTGGAGTTCAGCGTGCACATCCCGCAGTGTCTCCTCTCTGGCTCTGGCGATGAAATCGCGGGCAAGCTCATAGACTTTCAGCTTTCTCTCCTCAGCAGCTAATTTTTCTTGCGACTCCTGTAGCTTCTCCTCGAGCTGGCTGAGGACTTCCGGGTCATATCCTGCCTGTTTTAGCTGCCCTTCAATTTCCCCCATTCGACGCTCCAGTCGTTTCTCTTCGCCTTCAAGCTTTTGAGTACGTTCCTGTAATTTAATAAATTCCTCGGGGGACAGCCTGGTGCTTTTCAAGTCTTCGGTGAGCTTCGCTTCCTCGATGGCAATGTCTCTGATGAGGTCCCTTTTCTGCTGTTCCAGGCCTTCGATGGTCTGTCCTTCAAGCAGGGCGGTGCGTCTGGCCTCAGTAATTTTGAGCCGATCGGTCAGATCCTTAAACTCCTTACACTTGTGGTCAAACTCCTCTGCCGAGACACAATTCATTGCCGAAAGTATCCTGTCCTCCTCTTGCTTTATTTCCTCGAGGGCTTTCATCATATCGGCGATCCTCTGTTGTAGGTGTTCCCTCTCTTTTTTGTTGGCGATGACGGAATTTTTGGCCAAAAGACTGACTATCACCAGCACTATGCCGAGTCCGCCGGCTATTGCCGCTAACCCGTGCCAGACCATCAGGGCAAAGCCCAGAATGGTGATGACGATTCCGGCTAAGAGGGTGGTCCTTGATGCCAGCGAGGCGAGGACAGCCCTTTGCTTTAACTGTGCTTCGACTGCGGCTAACTCCTGCTTTCGCTCCGACAAGTCCTGCTCTATGTCCTGGCGCCGCCCCTTCAGCGTTTTGAGATCTTTTTCAGCGTCAGCCACCTTCTCCTGGTCGTCGAAGCCGGAAAGGGACCGCAGCTTTGAATTTAGTTCCTGCCTCTCACTTTCCAGCGAATTTAGCTTCGAGGTGAGCCCATCAATTGTATTGTAATCGCGCTTCAACCTCTCTATCTTCTCTTCGATTTCCTGCCGTTTTTTGTTGTTCTCCAAGAGCTTGCGGTACCTTTTCAGCTCCTCCTTCACCTGGGCGAGTCTTGTTTCTACTTCTGGCAGCTCTTTCCTTAACTTCTCTAACTCTTTTACCTTGTCGCTAGACTCTGCCAGCTTTTGTTCCAGCTCTGCCACTTCTTTCTTCAAAGCGGCGATAGGTCCTGGGGACTTAGCATATCTTTCCAGCCCTTTACGCATTCCGTCGATTTCTTTTTCGAGCTCTTTGATCGCATCGGTGGCGGTGGTACCGCGAGAACCGCCGGTGATTATCCGTTCCATGCTGTGGCTTACTTCTTTTTGGCCAGACTGAACATCTCTGACCTCGTCCTGCCTGATGCAACAGGTGGCTTGAAAGAGGTCTTCGGAGATAGCACCGAGCAAGCTGTGGAGCTTTTCCTCAACCTTGCGGGGCACATCCCATTGCTCCTGGCTACTCAGGGCTGTAAGACATAAGGTCTTTTTGTTGAAGTCTTTGACCAGAGCGTAGTCCTCACCGTCAACCTGAAATTCTATGTGTAGGCGGGGCCGGCGGTCCGTGCCCCAGGTGTTCAATGATCCCAGCTTTGGGGCGCTGCGTTTGGAGTCTTTGAACAGGGCGGTGAGGATACCCTCAAGCAATGTGGACTTACCGGTCTCGTTTAACCGCCCCTTGACGACGTTGATGCCAGGGCCAAATTCCCTTTCCAGCGACTTAAATTTCTTGAAGTTCTCCAGTTTGACCCTTTTGATGAGCATCTTACAGCACCTCTTGTCCTTCGAGGAGCCTCACTCCGAGCTGGAGGGCTTGCTCGGCGATTTTTTTGTCTTCGCCTTCACGACGTTCGATTTCTGCTTTCATCAATTGCACGAACTTGGCGATGATCAGGTGCTCGCCTTCATATTCTGTGATGCTGGTGTAGGAGCGGTCATCGATGTCAAGGTGGAAGAATTCGTCGGACAGCTCCTGCCACAGGTAATCTATGTCGAGGTCGTCACTGCGAAGCCCTTTGAGGACCACCCGGCGCACCAGGTCAGTGGTGGCGCCGTCGGCGATGGCGTTTTTGAGATCGAAGGTAGTCATCGAGGAGATGTCGATGACCGATTCTTGACAGCGGCGCCTGCCCACAGTCTTCCTCTCCACGCTGATTTTGTCGGAATCCGTTATGGTGACCAGCAACACCTGCCCCGGCTCCTGCTGGTCTAAAGAGAGGAGTTCAGGCGGACCGGAGTACCAGGCGGTGGGGTCCTTTTCCGAACAGGTGGATGGGCGGTGCCAGTGCCCGAGGGCGATGTAGTCCATGCCGCTCTTTCTTATTTCCTCCAGCGTGAACACATGGTCATCGGGCTCGATGGAGCCGATATCCATGGAACCGTGTGCTATGGCTACATGGAAACGGCTTGATGTCTGGCGCTCCAATCCCTGGAGGGGGCTCTGGGATGACCGGTTGCTCAGGTTTGGTCTACCGTAGACGGTGAGGTCCAGGTGGGGGAATTCCCTGGCTGACCAGTTACTTTCTTTGAAGATGGTGACGTTAGGACACTCTCTGGTGAAATCTACCTTACGGTAAACGGAGTCCGTGTCGAAACAATCATGCGTGCCCGGGACAAGGCATACCGGGATGTTAGCTTCGGCTAGCAATTTGAATTGTTCCAAGGCAAGCTGGATATCCCTCTGCGGTGGCTGGTTTGAGTCGAACAGGTCACCGGCGATGAGTACTATGTCCACCTTTTCGTCCCTAGTGAGCGAGACCACCTTCTTGAAGGTAGCCCTGACCTGTTCCCGTTGTTCCTTGCCTTTGGAGCCTAGCGAGGTAAACTTACGACCCAGGTGGATATCGGCGGTATGAAGCAACCTGACCACAGCATCCCCTTTTCATCGTGAGGCTGGCTCTATATTAGCAGCCATCGTGTTTAGTGTCAAAGGTATTTAGGTAGTGCCAGATATTGCATTGGGCTGCGGACTGTGCTAGATTGAGGTGGGGCGGGTGAATCGGGTGACCAGGGCAATAAAGTTTATACCGCTGCTATTCCTCGTCTCCTTGCTGGCATTCCCGACGCCATCTCTGGGACAGACTTACGGCTCGGGCGAGCTGGAGTACGGAGGAGTCCGTCTGCAGTTCTCGGGGCAGATCGTCAGCGGTGGCACATGTCAGACAGTCGGTCAGAATACGATACAGTGTCGGATAGCTGCGGGATCGTCAGCCACCGTTCAGTTGACAGCCACCAGGACGCCAGCCGGTACTGTCAATATACGCGCCGTGTCTCTACCTGCGGGGTGGTCGCCTTTTCCTGCAGCCAGCGGTTGGGGCACGGTAAGCAGGCAGTATAACTTTACAGTACCGTCGGGCACTGCGGGGCAGCGCTTTGAACTACGCTTCAGCGCCTGGACGGCAGGAGTTATTGGAGAGCTGCAGCTTACCTACATAATCGATGCTGTGGCACCATCAGCTACTCCACCCACTCTGCCACCAACGCCATCGCCACAACCTCCACCGATGGCAGTGCCCAAGATCGAAGTCGTTCCGGAGGCGCTGGACTTCGGCGTAGTCACGGCTGGCAGACGGGCCAGTGCCGTATTCTGGATAAGGAACTCTGGCCAAGCTATTCTGAGCGTTAACTGGGTGGGCATCGGCGTTGCGCCGGTGGCCCAGGGACCCTTTAGCCTTACCTGGCCACACCCTGTCCCCTTTGCCTTATCACCGGGTGGAACGACTGCGCCATTTCTGGTCACCTTTAGCCCCACCGAGGCTGGGGAATTTAGAGACAGGGTTATCATCGGCAGCAATGACCCGCAGCGCCCCCAGGTAGAGCTTCTACTAACCGGCAAAGGGGCTGGAGAGCCGCAGGTCTCCCGTCCTCCGGAAGAACTGCCGGGAGAGGGCGAGCCTGTGCCAGTGCCAGAAAAGGAGCCAGAGAAATGTCAGGAATGTCCTCTCGGGGTGTTGACGCAGAACTGCCAGCTTATACCGGCGGTGCCGGAAAAGTGGTGTCCACATCGGGACAAGCGAGCACCCGAGATTGCCAAGCTGGTGGCCGGTGAGTGGGCGGAAAAGTACCATGTCATCTGCCTCCAGGAGGTATTCAGCTACGAGGGTGAGGACTTCCGCTACAAAAACGCCATGGCACAGGCCTGGCTCGGTGACCCGGGTCTGGACTTAGGTAAGGAGACGGAAGTAAAGGTGGGGAAGAAAAAGGAAAAACTGAAGACATGGTGGCATAAGCTGGAGAAAGATGGCAAGCATCAAGACCAGGACATTGAGGTTGACGGACAGCAGGTGCGGCTGCTGGCGAGGAACCCTAGCGACAAGGCTGCCGTCCAGCAAATAGCGGTGCTCAAGAAGGGTGACAGGTATCTGGTCACGGGACCGGACTCTCCCGGCGGAAGGAATTTCAGTGTGGATGCCGGCTTGATGATTTTGTCCCGATACCGCTTGATAGCGGCAAGCGGTTTCATATTTAGTGACCGGCCGGGCGTGGTGGAGGGGCGGTCCAGCAAAGGAGCGCTCTATGCCCGTATTCAGCTCCCTGGCGGGCCGGAATGCTTTATCCACGTGTTCAATACCCATCTAGCCTCCGGCGACGAAGAAGAATACTGGCAGCACCGCAGCAAACAACTGAAGGAGCTGGGGGAATTTATCGGTAAATGCGTTGCGGACGCTAAAGACCGCCCGATAATTGTCTGCGGTGACTTCAATGTGGATGGGTATTGTGGCGAGTACAACAGGCTGATAAACTGGTGCCAGCCCCTTAATTTAGAAGACGCCTGGCGGGAAAAGAACCAGCGACAGGTCCCGCCTCAAAGTCCCTACAATGACCTAAGAAAGGACATACCCTGGTACGAGAGGCAGTTCAATCTGGAGAAGAAGCGTGAATATGATGAATGGCAGGAGGCGTGCCAGCAATATAAGAATGAGTGCGACGGGTACCGTCGGGAAGGCAAAAGCGAGGCCACCTGGGTGGGCAAAGGGAGGTTAAAGGATGAGACCCCGTGGGGAGAAAAGAATGTACTGGCTGCTGAGGAGGGCGACTATGTGCGGCTGGACTATGTTCTCTATGCTGCCGGCTCAGCGCCATTGAGACTGGCCCTGGAGTCTATATCGCGCCAGCCGTCCTTGAAGCGTGCCGAGAAGTATCCCTGGGGTGGCTATACCGTATCTGACCACCTTGGCGTGGGGGCGCAGTTCAAAGTCCTACCTGCGGGGCAAGGCAAGTAGCCTGAGAGACGCCTCAGGTCAGCCCTTATTTACTATACCCACGGTCAATTAAGATAGGTGACCCTCTCGCTTTTCTCGGCTCCATCCGTTTGGCGTGTGACCGGCGGTATTCAGGAGGCTCTGCAGGTGCTATAATGGGCTATATCTACGTGGTAGTTTCAAATAACTACACTTACTACGGCGAAAGTGGAAATAGGCAAAAACGGGACCTCCAGGTGCAGAGGGTCAGCCTCGTTGTCTAGTTTTCTAAGGGACTGCCGGAAATCTAATGACTTCGGACTTCATTCTATCAAAATTCAGAGCGACCGTTTGATGCTGACAGAAAGGAGGTGCAGCTTGGTCTGGCAGGAATTCCTGGGGTTTGGGGGTGGGCTATTCATAACCGTCGGGTTCATCCCACAGGTATGGCGTTTGTTCAGACTGAAGAGTGCACGAGAGATAAGTCTGCCCTTCACCTCGCTTTTCTTGCTGGGCACTGCCTCGTGGCTAGCTTACGGGGTTCTGAGAGGCTTGGCGCCTGTAATTCTGTGGAATGTCATATCGCTGGGTCTGATGTCTGCCATGCTATATGCCAAACTCAAGTATGGGCGCTGAGAATAGGCTGACAATATTATCAGAAGCTGTCCATGCGGCGCAGCGGCTCTGGTTTTCACCTCATCAGTGTAAACAGAGCTACTCGATGCGCTCCACGGCGAACTTTACCGTGTTTTTGGTATCAGGGCACTGCAGCTCGCTCAGCTGGTTGATCCAGTCTGATGTTGGGGTCTCGCGACAGTAGGCGGTGATGTAGGGTGCCAGCGAGGGGAGGGCGAATATACAGATGCCCTGTCCCTGTTCGCCTTTGATGGTAACGCCATCGGTGATGAAGGAGTCGCCAACCTTGTGCCCGGCGCTACAATAGCCGGCAATGGATTTTACGGTGAGCTTTGCTTTCTGTGCCATCTTTACCTCCCTGATTTAAGGTAGAAGCCACCCTATCTCTTGTTCGGCACCTTCTTGATAGGGCGGGTCTGGTTCAAATGATAAGGGCTGTCACCTCTGCTGTCAAATCGTATAAGCGTGGCATCGGAAAGGAAAAAGTTGCCACAACCTGTTTGAACGTTCTGTCAAACACCCGTGACAGCTCTCGTGGACGGATTACGGGGCTGCTTGTGACCACCTGATACCTCCCAGCAGCCTTATCATCGGAGCTGCTGTTGATGAGGTCGGCGTACAGCTAGGGACGGCAGCTAGCAGCTTTGCTCTTCTGACACCCATCTTTACAGCGGCACTGTTTTCTCCGTCGCTGCGGAGAATATAACTGAAAAAGAACACCGAGAGCATACTTGCCACCGGAGAATTTTTGTGCTATAGTTATTGCAAATGGATTGCATTAGCATTACTCCCTTGTCAGCCGGGGTGTTGAAATGCCGAGAAATAGTGGCCGAGAGGTGAGTATACGGAAGTTGCTGGGTGGTACCAGCAGGCGGGTGACGGCGCAGCGAGAACTACTGCTGGAGCTTCTGCGACAGAGCCCGGAGCATGTGGATGCTGAGGAGTTGTATCGCAGGGCGCGGGCACAGAACGCCAGGATGAGCCTGTCTACGGTCTATCGGAACCTGCAACTTTTCAAGGAACTGGGCTTGGTGCAGGAGCACCATTTTATAGAGGAACACCACCATTATGAGGTGAAATCAGGGAGGGAGCATCAGCATCTTTTGTGTGTGGGCTGTGGCAAGGTGGTGGAGTTCGTTTGCCCGATGAGCCAGCGGCTGAAGGAAGACACGGCTAGAAAATATAAATTCGATATCTTTGATGTTGAAGTCCGTATGTTGGGGCTGTGCCCTGACTGTCGTCAGAAAAGGGGCGGTGAAAACGGAGGACGAGATGCTTGAGAAGTTGGTGTTGCCGTTGTCCCGGATGGGAGCGGGGCAGTGTGGTACTGTAGTCGAGATAAAGGGCGGACATGGGCTAGCACGGCGGCTCGAAGCCTTGGGCATAAGGCCGGGGAAACGGGTCAGGAAGTTGAGCTCCATGTTGTTTCGTGGTCCAGTTATGGTCAGGGTAGACAACTTGCAGGTAGCTATTGGATTCGGCATGGCAAGCAGGGTGATGGTGGAGTTAGATGCAACCATCTAAGTATTCGGGCAAGCTGAGGCGTATCCTTCTTATGGGAAACCCGAACGTAGGGAAGAGCGCCCTTTTTTCGCGGCTTACTGGCACCTATATTACGACTTCCAACTACCCGGGAACTACAGTGGAGTTTACCCGTGGTCTACTCAGGATGAGCGGTCAGCAGGTGGAAGTTGTTGATGTGCCCGGCACTTACACACTGGAGCCCGCATCCAAAGCGGAAGAGGTAGCTGTACAGATGCTGGAACAGGGTGATGTGGTGATAGACGTGGTCGATGCCACCAACTTGGAGAGGAACTTGGGGCTTACCATGGAATTGATGGAGCGACGGAAGCCGTTGGTAGTGGCGCTAAATATGTGGGACGACGCCCGTCACCGCGGTATAAACATAGATGTCAGCAAGCTCGAGGAGCTTCTCGGCGTTCCGGTGGTGCCCACGGTGGCGGTGACTGGCGAGGGGGTGAAGGAGCTGGTGGAGAGGCTGGGCGATGCCACAGTAACGCAGGAAATGTTCTCCAGCAGTGAGGAGCGGTGGGCGAAGATAGGGGAGATAGTGGCGCAGGTGCAGTCGTTAAGCCACCGTCATCATACGCTAGGCGAGGCTATAGGCGATCTCGGCAGCCACCCGGTGTGGGGGTTTATCTTGGCAGCAGTGGTGCTGGCAGTGGCATTCGGTGGCATCAGACTGGTGGGCGAAGGGGTCATCAAATATGTGACCGACCCGTTCTTTGAACTGGTATGGGCCCCGCAGTTGATGAGGTTGAGCCCTCTTCTCGGCAGCGGCGGTATTTGGCACGACGTCATAGTGGGCAGATTGATAGGTGGCGAGATCGATTTTATGCAGTCCCTGGGTCTATTGAGCACTGGACTTTACATAGAGTTCGGCGTGGTTATACCTTACATAGTTGCCTTCTATTTCGTGATCGGGCTGCTTGAGGACATTGGCTACTTGCCACGCCTCGCGGTCTTGATGGACACGTTCCTGCACCGGCTGGGACTGCATGGCTATGCTATTATCCCTACTATACTTGGCTTGGGCTGCAATGTGCCGGCGGTTATGGCTACCAGGATTCTGGAGAGCCCCCGGGAAAGGTTTATTGCGGCTACTCTGATCTCCATCGGGGTACCTTGTGCTGCCTTGCAGGCCATGATCATAGGTTTGGTAGGTAGAGAGGGGCTGCAATATGTAGCCCTAGTCTACGTCAGCCTGTTTGTGTCCTGGATCGTCATCGGGCTTATCCTCAACCGCGCTGTGAGGGGGTTCAGTCCAGAGCTTCTGGTGGAGATCCCTCCCTATCGTTTCCCGCCGTGGCGGGTGATAGGTCAAAAACTGTGGTCCAGGGTGCTTATCTTTATCAAGGAGGCTTTGCCGGTAGTACTGGGAGCAGTACTGGTGGTCAATCTTCTCTATGTCTTCGGGGTGTTTGACGTTGTAGCCAACCTTGCCGCACCTGTGGTGAGCGGTGCCCTGGGACTGCCCAAAGAGTCGGTGGTCGCTTTAGCCGTCGGCTTTTTGCGCAAAGACGTGGCTGTTGGTATGCTGGCGCCTTTGATGTTGACGGCCAAGCAGTTGGTTGTTGCCAGTACAGTCCTGGCTATGTTTTTCCCCTGTATAGCCACCTTTGTGGTCTTACTCCGTGAACTGGGCGCCATAAACATGCTCAAAGCTACGGGTGTAATGCTGGTGGCTGCCTTGGTGGTGGGAGGGCTGCAGAACCTGGTGTTGCCTGACTGATTATGTTGTATGTTGCACATTTTTCTTTAAGGGGCACAACTGGCAGAACTATTGACGGTGGAGGTATAATTACGTCATAAACGCAGGGAGGCAGGTTGCAATGATAGCCGAATGGTTTAAGGGACAGAGGGTTGTTACCAAAAGTAAAGAGAAGCCAATGGCGGAAGAGATCTACTATTTCCCTATCAAAGGCGGCGTGGTCAAGCGTCGCATTTCACGTCCCACGGTCAAGGTATCACTGAAGGTAACTGAGGCTTTTTTCAGGGCGCTGTTTAAGGTACTCCTCCGCTATGAGGTCAGGGGCAAAGAGAACTTGCCCTCTGACGGCGCCATAATTGCGGTGTGTAACCACCTACACCTCCTCGATCCGGTGCTGCATATAATGAGCATCCTGCCCCGTGACAGCATTTTTATGGCCAAGGAGGAGCTTTTCCAGTATTTCCCGGTACCGCTGTTCCGGATTTTGATGGACATAGCTGAGGCTTTCCCGGTGCGCCGGCGAGGGAGCCCTGAAGAGCGACAGCAGGCGATAGAGTATGCGATAAAGGTGTTGCAGGCAGGGATGGTCTTTGGCATCTATCCTGAGGGGACACGGAGCAAGACATGCCAACTCAAAGAAGCGTACCATGGTTGCACCGTGATCGCTCTGCGCAGTGGGGCGCCGTTGATACCGGTGGGTATCTGGGGTACGGAAAAGCTGGAAGGGCTCGGCTGGCTGAAGCGACCAAAAGTGGTGGTTAACTTCGGTAAGCCTTTCACCCTGCCGCCGGTCGAAGACGAGGCCTCGGAGAGAAAATTGAAGGAGCTTACCGATTATATTATGGGTAAGCTGGCAAGTGTGCTGCCACCTGAGTACCGGGGCAAGTACCAGGCCTGCTGATGTCCCCATTCTGAAAGATGGCAAAGGTCACCATAGAGAAAGCCGGTGAGCTTGGTTTTTGTTTTGGCGTCAGACGCGCGATCAGGATAATCGAGGAGGCAGCCAGCAAGCACAACTGCATCTTGAGCATAGGCGCTATCGTGCATAACCGGTTGGTGGTGGAAAGGCTTACTGGTTTGGGCATAAAGGTGGTGGACAGCATTAATGATGTACCTAATGACGTAGCTGTTACCATCCCTTCCCATGGTGTCCCACGGGTGATACTGACGGAACTGCAGTCGCGCGGCTTGAAGGTAATAGATGCCACCTGTCCTACTGTGAGCCGTGCCCAGAAGGCTGTAAAGAGGTTGGCTGATTCAGGTCTTGGAGTGGTTATCTTTGGTGACGCCGGTCATCCGGAAGTACGGGGGTTGCTAGGGTGGGCAGGAGACAGAGCGGTGGCTACCATGGATGCAGGAGTGGTGGCTGGGGCAAAGTTGGGCAACCGCTTGGGCGTCGTTGCCCAGACCACGCAGAGCTTAGCTAAGTTCAACGAGTTTGTCGGACTTCTGCTGAGCAGCGTTGGCCCACATGTCCAAGAGGTACGCATCATAAATACGCTCTGCCAGAAGACTCAGCAGAGGCAGGATGCTGCGGTGGAGCTGGCCAGGAGGAGCGACCTGATGATAGTGGTGGGGGGTCGGAACAGCGCCAATACAAGACGTCTTGCTGAAGTGTGTTCCGCAGTAGTGGAGACATATCTGATCGAAGCTGCTGACGAGTTGGACAGTAGCTGGCTCGAAGGTAAGAAGCACATAGGCATTACCGCTGGTGCTTCCACGCCGGAGGACACGGTTGACGAGGTGGTGGCGTGGTTACGAAATATGACGAGAGGGGGCTAGTTTGCTAGCCGAGTGCGTCAGCCAGTTTTCTTCCGCCGATGAGGTGAAGGTGAAGATGGGGCACCACCTGCCCTCCTTCAGTACCGCAGCTAATAGCCAGCCGATAACCGCTGTCTGAGATGTTTTCCCTTCGGGCAAGTTCGACAGCAAGCAAAATGATTCGCCCTATGAGTTCGGTATGGTCGGACTTCAGGTCGTTCAAGGAAACTATGTGCCTCTTGGGTATGACCAGGATGTGCACTGGCGCCTGAGGGTGGATGTCCCGGAATGCCATGAGCTCATCGTCCTGAAATACAATGTCGGCGGGTATTTCCCCCGCCGCTATGCGGCAAAAAACGCATTCCATGGGTCTACAGTCTTTTTAAGATACCTTGATGGAGAGACAGGTAACCGTTCTTTTGATGCCCGGGATGGGGTGTATCTTTTCGGTGACCAGGTTGCCGATGGCGTTAAAGTCATGATGCTCGACCACAGCGATGACGTCGTATGGGCCGGTCACCAGGTCCACGGACTTTAACTCTTTGAGCTTAAGGTTGTTGAGCGCAGCCACAACTTCTTTAGTGTGGCCGACCTCTGTTTCGATGAGGACGAATGCTTTGGCTGGCATCTTTCACCCCCTTGGTTAAATTCTAGCCTACCACCTTGCGTTTGCGCAACTGGTTGATGTAACGGTCCGTGTAGCCCAGTCCTCTGAGTACTTCATCGGTATGCTCGCCGGGTAAAGGTGCCAACCCTCTTATGCTGCCCGGTGTTTGGGACAGCTTTATGGCAATGCCAGGCTGCCTGATCTTGCCCAGCGAGGGGTGGTCAATCTCTACAACCATCTGACGGTGGAGTATCTGAGGGTCGTTGGCTACCTCTTCTAGCGTGTAGACCTTGGCTACAGGCACATTTCTGCCGGAAAGGAACTCGAACCATTCGTCCCGTGTCCGGGAGCGGAAGACCTCCCGCAAATACGACGAGATTTCGAGCCACTTTTCATCCTGTGGTGGCTGGTAGAAATGTTCCTGTGCAATGTGGTAAGGGATATATTCCTCCTTGCCCAGCGCGCGGCACAAGTTTTCCCATAGCCAGGGTTCTACACAGCCAATGCTGATGTATTGGTTGTCTTGTGTTTGGTAGACGGCATAATACGGGTAGGCGCCGTGGAGCCATGACTTGTCCGGGGTGGGGCTGATGCCGGAAGAGAAATGGAGGCTGAAGAACCAGGAGAGCAGGTTGATAACGCCGTCGGTATAAGAGATGTCCACATATTGCCCCTTGCCTGTCCTCTCCCTTGCTAGCAGGGCAGCAAGGATACCGATGACACCGTGTAGGGAGGCACCGGCGAAATCGGCAAGCAAGTTCAGGGGGATGCTCGGTTTCTCCGGGCTGCTGATGAGGCGCAGAGCGCCAGCTACGGATATGTAGTTTATATCGTGTCCGGGAAGGGCATTGTAGGGCCCATCCTGGCCGTAGCCGCTCAGCGAGCAGTAGACTATGCGGCGGTTAATGCCACGAATTATTTCATAGTCCACCTTCAGTCGCTTCACCACCCCGGGACGGAAGCCCTCGACGATGACATCTGCTGTCTTAGCCAGCTTGTAGAACACTTTCTGTCCTTCTTTACATTTAAGATCGAGCTGTATGCTGCGCTTGTTGCGGTTCAGGGCGTCGAAGGCGACCGCTTTGCGGCGTTCGCTTTCAGTTAGCATAGCTTCCGTGCCGGCACCGCGCTGGCTTGTCTCCGGCGGTGCGGTGACCTTTATGACATCGGCACCGAGATCGCCGAGGATCATGGTGCACAACGCACCGGGCGGGAGGTGGGTGAGGTCAATAATCCGTATATTATCCAGTGCGAGCATGTTGGTATGTCCCTTGATGTGTTATTTGCCAGCCATAATACTTTCACTGCGAGCCACAGTCAAGATGGTCTCTCAGTTAGACGCGTCGCGCAGGTGATGCGGGAGTCACAGCAATATGGCAAAGATTCGGGAAGAGGCGTGACAAAACGCGGCAGGGTGCTTGACAAAATAAATTTCGGTGTTATAATAGGAAAACGGTTTCCTACTGCCCTAGGTGAAAGCAGAGGTTAATTTGTGATGATCGGGCTTGAGACGCAGGCGGTGGAAAGAAAGGAGCTCCTGATACTCAAGGTGCTGGAGGATGCCCGGGAGCCGTTGGGGGCGAGGGTAATAAGCCGCAGGCTGCTTGACCATGGTATCTCTCTAGGGGAGAGGGCGGTGAGGTACCACTTGAAATTTATGGACGAGCGGGGGCTCACACGTCTGGTCAGCCGGGATGGACGGGTGATAACCGAGAAAGGGCGGGAGGAGCTGGCTACTGCGCTGGTCAGAGACAAGGTTGGCTATGCGATTACCAAGATCGAGCTGCTCGCCTTCCGCACTACTTTCGATCCTGAAAATCAAAGTGGCGCGGTTCCGGTAAATGTTTCGTTCTTTTCTAAGAGCAGGTTTGAAAAGGCGTTGCAGGCGATGAAGCCAGCCTTTGCCTCAGGTCTTTGTGTGAGTGATAGGGTGGCGGTAGCCAGGGAGGGCGAGCGTCTTGGTGATCTGGTAGTGCCGCCGGGCAGGATAGGGCTGGCGACGGTGTGCAACATAGTGATAAATGGGACGTTGCTTAAAGCCGGTGTGCCCATGGACTCGCGGTTCGGTGGCATTGTCCAGATGCGCAGCCATTCACCGGTGCGTTTTGTGGAGCTGATACACTATGCTGGCTCCTCTATGGATCCCTCCGAGGTATTTATACGAGCAAGGATGACATCGGTGAGAGAGGTGACAAAGACCGGGAATGGGAAAATCCTAGCTAATTTTCGTGAGATCCCGGCTATCTGCCGTCCCATAGCTGAGGGGGTGGTGGAGAAGCTGAAGACGGTGGGGTTGGGAGGACTACTGGCCATGGGAAAGGTGAGCGAGTCGGTGTGCGAGATACCTGTTGAGGTGAACAAGATCGGCATGGTGCTGCTTGGTGGTCTGAACCCTGTTGCCGCTGCTGAAGAAGCCGGGGTGGAGGCAGAAAACCATGCCATGAGTACCGTTATGGAGTACCGGGAGCTGGTCAGTTTCTGGGACTTATGACAAAAGGAGGACATTTTCTGAAATGGGCTATGTAAGAGTTATACCTTGTCTGGACGTGAAAGATGGCAGGGTGGTCAAAGGGGTGAAGTTTGTGAACTTGAGGGATGCACGTGACCCGGTGGAGGCAGCGGAAGCCTACTGTCGGGAAGGGGCTGATGAGCTGGTGTTCCTCGATATTATGGCGAGTGCTGAGGAGAGGGGTACTAGGCTGGAATGGGTGAAGAGGGTGGTGAAAAAAGCAACCGTACCCTTTGCTGTTGGAGGTGGCATCAGAGGCATCGGTGATATGAAGGAGCTGTTTGATATCGGCGTGAGTAAGGTGTCCATCAATACGGCGGCAGTGAGAGATCCCGACCTGGTGAGAGAGGCGGCGAAGCAGTTCGGCAAGGAGAGGCTGGTGGTAGCTATAGATGGTATCAAGAACCTGCCCGGCAGCGGCAGGCCGAGGCTGGAGGTGGTGGTGAAAAGCGGTATGGAGGCAACTGGTCTGGATATTGTGGAATGGGCGAAGCGGGTGGAGAAGCTGGGTGCAGGGGAAATACTGCTCACCAGCAAGGACGCCGATGGTACGGAAGAAGGTTACGACTTAGAAATGACGAAGGCGGTTGCTGAGGCAGTAAGCATACCTGTGGTGGCCTCGGGCGGCGCCGGAAAGCTGGAGCACCTTTATGAGGCTGTGGTGGTGGCTAAGGCAGCAGCGGTGCTGGCAGCTTCGGTGTTTCACTTCGGCAAGATTTCGATCCCGGAGGCAAAGAGATACCTCAAGGAAAAAGGCATACCGGTGCGGATATAGAAGCCGGAGACACAGTTCAAAGGCTTTAAGAGAAATAAGAGAAAATTTTACTGAGAAAGGAGTGTAGAGCGATGAACTTACAGCGACCAAATGCCAACGAAGCCACGAGAACAGCCAATCGTTCTCGAAGCGTAGTCCCGATGAGCGGCTTGTGTACTCGCTGTCTCGACGGCTGTACCGGGAACTGCGAGGTGTTTAAAGCCAGCTTTCGCGGTCGGGAATTGATCTATCCAGGTCCGTTTGGAGAGGTCACGGCTGGGGGTGACAAAGACTATCCAGTTGACTATTCGCACCTGAATATCCAGGGATACGCCATGGGTGCCAGAGGGCTACCGCCGGGGGTGGAAGCAAATCCTGACACGGCAATTTTCCCGAGGGTGAGCACTGAGACTGAATATGGGTGGGATATTAAAGTGAAGATGAAGGTGCCTATTTTTACCGGCGCCCTAGGCTCAACTGAAATTGCACGGAAGAACTGGGAGCATTTTGCCGTTGGTGCTGCCATCAGCGGGATAACAATCGTGTGTGGTGAGAACGTCTGTGGCATCGATCCGCGGCTTGAGCTCGATTCAAAGGGGAAGGTCAAGTCGGCGCCGGATATGGACAGGCGTATCGAGACTTACCGTCGCTATTATCAGGGCTGGGGTGAGATACTGGTGCAGATGAATGTGGAAGACACACGGCTCGGTGTTGCCGAATATATACTGAACAAGCATGGTATTACCACAATCGAGCTCAAATGGGGGCAGGGTGCCAAAAGCATCGGCGGTGAAATAAAGGTTAATACCCTTGAGAGGGCTCTGGAACTGCAACGGCGCGGCTATATCATCACCCCTGACCCCTCTGACCCCGTGAACCAAGCCGCATTCAAAGCCGGAGCTTTGAAGGAGTTCGAGCGGCACAGCAGACTGGGTTTCATCAGCGAGGAAGGCTTCTTTGCCGAGGTGGAGCGACTGAGGAGGCTGGGTTTCAAGCGCATTACCTTGAAGACCGGGGCTTACAGTCTGCGGGAGCTAGCGATGGCGATCAAGTGGGGTTCAAGGGCGAAGATAGACCTGCTGACCATAGACGGTGCTCCAGGCGGCACCGGTATGAGTCCGTGGCGGATGATGGAGGAGTGGGGCATGCCCACCCTGTATTTACACTCTGCAGCCTATGAGTTTGCCAAGGTGCTGGCGGACAGGGGCGAAAGACCGCCTGATATGGCTTTTGCCGGAGGTTTCAGCAGCGAGGATGGGGTGTTCAAGGCATTGGCTCTGGGTTCGCCGTTCACTAAGGCAGTATGCATGGGGAGGGCTTTAATGATCCCCGGCATGGTGGGGAAGAATATTCACCGGTGGCTGCAAGAGGGCAAGCTACCCAATACGGTAGCGCAGTTTGGCTCTACCCCGGAGGAGATTTTTGTCTGCTGGGAAGAGGTGAAGAAGATAGTAGGCGCAGACGAAATGAAGAACATTCCCTGGGGTGCCGTAGGTATATACAGCTATGCCGACAAGATAAAAGTGGGCTTGCAGCAATTGATGGCTGGTGCCAGATGTTTTAGCGTGCCAGCGATTACCCGTCGTGAACTTATGTCGCTGACGGAGGAATGCGCCAAGGTTACCGGTATTCCATATCTCATGGACGCCTACCGCGAAGAGGCGATGGCAATTTTGAAGTCATAATAGGCTCTCTTCGGTGAGAGAAGCGAGGGCTCCGTTGTTGAGCCCTCGCCGGCTTGTATAGAGATAGGTACACCGCGTTGCATACTTAGGCTGGACTAACCGGCTTTGAAAAGCAGATTCAGGGCTATTTGACGGCGATAATCTTCTATCTGCTTTTTTTCCTCCTCCCAGCTCCAACCGAGAAGCCGTGCCATCTCTCTAGCTACAGTCTCCACGGCATCTAGCCCCTGGCAGGGGGCAAGGCCGATATCGCTGCGGCGCAAGAGAAAGTCGCCAAGGGTAAGGGCAGCCTCCTGTTTCACGCTGTATTCCACCTGTGCCAGGATGTCAGAGCAATGGGGACAGATACGCTGGCGTGCCTGCTCGCTGCTGGTGGCAAGTGAGACGATTTGGAGGAACCGCGAGCCATAAAGTGCGGCGAGATGGGACACTGTTTCGCCAGGGAGGTTGCTCTCCTGGGCAGTCTGTTTTATCTTTTCTTCTGTTACCTTTGGTGCTCCGGGCAAAGGTGTTTCTGCTGTGCGGCAGGCAGTTTTAACCTTCAGTTTGCGGCATACCAGGTCTACCACCTCTTCAGCGATAGCACGATAGCCAGTAATCTTACCGCCGAGCACCGAAATAAAACCGCTAATGCCATGTTTTTGCTCATGGTCAACGATTTTGTGTGCCCGGGTGATGTCTGAAGCCTTTCTGGAGTGGTCGCCAGCAAGTGCCCTGATCCCGGCGGTGGTATACCAGATATCCTCCTTTTTGAGGGAAGGGAATGTCCGTTGTGTTTCCGAGACGAGGTAGGTTACGTCAGCCGCCTCGGCGTACACGGCATCGCAGTCACCGAAATAGTCTGTATCAGTTGTCCCGATGAGGGAGTAACCCTGCCAGGGGATGACGAAGAAAAGGCGCCCGTCGCTTTGGGCGAAGCAGACCACAGCGTGCCGGGAAAGCCTGGGAACGAGCAGGTGTATTCCCTTGGTGCGCCGTATCAGCGGCTCAGAGCCTGTGCCCAGCAGTGCGGTGATGGTGTCCACCCAGGGTCCGGCAGCATTTACCACCAGCTTTCCTTTAGCCTGATATTTCTCACCGGTCAGGGTGTCCTGTATTTCCACTCCATATACCGTTTCACCCTGCCCGAGAATGCCGGTGACTCTAGCATGGTTTAGAACCTGAGCTCCGTTCTCTGCAGCTGAGAGTGCCGTCTCAAGGCAAAGCCGCTCGGCGAAGGGCACCTGGCAGTCGTAATAGAGGTAGGAGCCAGTCAGTCCTTTGATGTCGAGTCCGGGTTCCAGTTCCAGGGTCTCTCGTCTTGACAGGCGGAGGTGCCAGGGCATGCTTTTGTCGAGGGAGATGAGGTCGTAAAAGAGCATGCCGATGGGCAGGGCTACCCTGTCCACAGAACGAGCTACAGGGATGATAAACGGCAGCGGATGGACAAGGTGGGGGGCTATTCTGAGCAGGACCTCTCTTTCTCGCATGTCTTGTCGGACCAGCCTGAACTCCAGTTGTCTCAGGTAGCGTAGGCCGCCGTGGATAAGGCGTGAGGAGCGGGAGGTGGTGCCGTAGGAAAAGTCCTCTTTTTCCAACAGCAGTGTGGTGATGCCACGCATGGCGGCATCGCGGGCGATGCCGCAGCCGATGATACCCCCTCCGATTACAATAAGGTCGAATTTTTCAGAGCCTAGAGCGGGAAAGTCTCTCTTCACTTATGTTCCCGTCCTTTCCGCTTTGTCTATCCAGCCCATGGCACGCTCTACAGCTCGTTTCCAGCCGGCATACAGGTTTTCTCTCTGGTCCGCGGACATCTTTGGTTCGTAGGTGTTGGCCGCCTGCCACAGTTTGCCCAGTTCATCGGTGTTTTTCCACAGGCCCACTGCAAGGCCAGCGAGATAAGCAGCGCCTAGGGCTGTGGTCTCGGCGACTGCAGCCTGCTGAATAGGAATGCCGAGTATGTCTGCCTGGAACTGCATGAGCAGGCTATTGGCGGTGCCACCGCCGTCGACGCGGAGCATGGATATGGTGAGCCCGGTCTCGGCAGTCATGGTCTCAATGACGTCCTTTACCTGATAGGCGATTGCCTCCAAGGTGGCTCTGGCGATATGCCCCGCAGTGGTACCTCGGGTGAGTCCCACGATAGTGCCGCGGGCATACATGTCCCAGTATGGGGCGCCGAGGCCTACGAAGGCAGGGACGAAATAGACTCCACCATTATCAGTGATAGAGCGCGCCAGAGTCTCGCTTTCGGCTGCGGTGGAGATGATCTTCAATCCGTCTCTGAGCCATTGTACGGCTGCCCCGGTTATGAAGATGCTCCCCTCCATAGCGTAGGTAACCTCTTCTTTGCCCAATCCCCAGGCTATGGTGGTGAGCAGACCTTTTTGGGATAGTACTGGCTTATGGCCTGTGTTGAGCAGGATGAAAGAGCCTGTGCCGTAAGTATTCTTAGCCATGCCGGTCTGGTAGCACGCCTGCCCAAAGAGGGCGGCCTGCTGGTCACCGGCTATGCCGCCTATGGGTATGCTGCTATCACCCAGAAGCCCGGGCACAGTGTTGCCGTAGATATGGCTACATGGCATTACACTGGGGAGGACTGCCTCGGGGATGTTCAAACAGGCAAGCAAGTCCCTGTCCCACTGAAGGGTATTTATGTTGAACAGCATGGTACGTGAGGCGTTGCTGTAATCAGTGGCGTGTACTTTGCCGCCGGTGAGGTTCCACACAAGCCAGCTGTCCACTGTGCCAAAGAGCAATTCCCCGTCTTCCGCTTTGCGCTGTCCGTCGGGCGTATTGTTGAGTATCCATCGTAGTTTGGTGGCCGAAAAATAGGCGTCGACTACAAGTCCCGTCTTCTGCTGGACCTGCTGGCTCAGCCCCTTTTGTTTCATCTGCTCGCATATCGGGGCAGTGCGACGACACTGCCAGACGACGGCATTTCTGATCGGTCTCCCGCTGCGGCGCTCCCAGACTACAGTCGTCTCGCGCTGGTTTGTGATGCCTATACCTTTTATCTGCGAAGCTGTGGCTCCAGCTTTACTGATAGCTTCTTTAGCCACTGCCACAGAGGTGCGAAATATCTCTTCGGGGTCATGTTCCACCCAGCCGGGCTGTGGGTAGATCTGGCTGATCTCGCTATCTGCCATGGAGACTACTTTACCCTCGTTATCAAAAAGAAGGGCACCACTCCCTGTGGTGCCCTGATCGATGACCAGGATATAGCTTTTTTGAGACATTGTTTCCCCTCCGCTTGATGGTGCTTATAGCTAGATATGACTGGCAAGCCATTGTTCTACATCGGCCATAACTTGCTGGCGCTCCGGTTCATTAAATACTTCATGATAAAGGCCTTCGTAGGTTTTAAGGGTTTTGTCGGCCGAACTCGCCCGCTCGTATAGGAGTCTGCTGCCCAGGGAAGGTGCCAGCCGGTCGGCGCTGCCGTGTAGAATTAGCAAAGTTAGCTTTATCTCTGGCATCTTCTGTGGCAGCTCTCTCCACATTCGAGCCAGCTCGGTTGCAGTGTGGGCGGGGATCTTCCCCCGGTAGACGAGCGGGTCATTTTCATATGCTTCCACAACAGCCTTGTCGCGGCTGATGGCTGAGGCATCGAGCGCAGCCAGGCCTTTCCGGGGGAACAGTGCTGAAGTCACGCCTGCAATGATGAGGAGCAATGGAGGTGTAGCAACGACAGGCGCCAGACTGGCACCGGACAATATCAGTCCTGCCAGGTCGTGCTGGTATTTTATGGCGTAAGCTACAGCTATTGTCCCGCCCATGCTATGTCCGATGAGGAAGAAGCAGTCGCCGGGATGCTCTTTGCGGACAAGCTCAAAGAAGGTCCTCAGGTCGGATATGTAGTCGTCGAAGCGGTCGACGTAGATGCGCGTGCCCTCTGATTTGCCGTGTCCCCTGTGGTCGAGTGCACAGACGGCATATCCCCTAGATGTGAAATAGTCAGCCACCCCGGTGTAACGGCCGCTGTGCTCTGCCAGTCCGTGGGCGATGAGCAGGACGGCCTTAGGTCTTTCTTCTGGTAGCCAGCATTGGTAGTATAAGTTTAGCCCCTTGGCACCGACAAATTTCCCTTCTGTTCTCTTCATGTCTTCACCCCCTGAAGTGCCCCATATTATAGGAATGGCTGAGCCCTGTTTGCACCGCTACTTTTTTTGGACTATTATACTACAAAGAAACAGAGGCTGGGTCAGGATGGATGGCGAAGTCCTGCTGAAAAAAGCGCAAGAGTATTTGCCCCCGGACAAGCTAGCTTTAGTAAAGGCGGCGTACGAGTTCGCCAGCCATGCTCATCAGGGGCAGGTGCGCAAAACAGGCGAACCCTTTTTGGAGCACCCGGTGCAGACGGCTTTGATACTGGCTGGCCTGCAGCTTGATGCTACCACCCTAGCTGCTGCCCTGCTCCATGACGTACTGGAGGACTGTAATGTACCGCTGTCCGAAGTGGAAGCGAAGTTTGGTTCCGAAGTGAGCAGGTTGGTCGATGGTGTTACCAAGCTGGGCAAGCTCTCGTGGAAGGGCGATGGTGAAAGCAGACAGGAGTCTCAGGTTCAGAATTTGAGGAAGATGCTGCTGGCGATGGCGCAAGACCTTAGGGTGGTGTTCATAAAGCTGGCTGATAGGCTGCATAACATGCGCACTCTTGGTGTCCTCTCTCTGGAGAAGCGCAGGCAGATCGCGCAGGAGACGCTGGAAGTGTATGCGCCTTTGGCCCACAGACTGGGCATCTGGCAGTTGAAGTGGCAGCTAGAAGACCTGGCCTTTCGTTACCTTGAGCCAAGGGAGTACCACCGGATTGCCCGAATGGTGGCAACCAAGCGTGCCCAGCGGGAAAATTTCATAAATGAGGCGGTACAAATACTGAAACAAGAGTTGGAGAGGGCGGAGATCGCAGCAGAGGTTTTCGGGCGCCCCAAGCACATATATAGTATCTACGACAAGATGAAGCGCTATATGGTGCAGGGACGTGACTTCAATGATATACATGACCTGTTTGCGGTGCGCATTCTGGTGCACACTGTACCAGACTGTTACAAGGCGCTCGGTGTTGTCCACAACTTGTGGCATCCTATTCCGGAGGAGTTCAACGATTTCATTGCCAATCCCAAGGACAATGGCTACCAGTCCCTGCACACTACGGTGATGTGTCAGGGGACGACGCCGTTGGAGATCCAGATCCGCACTTATGAAATGCATCGTACCGCTGATTTCGGCGTGGCTGCCCACTGGCGCTATAAAGAAGGTGGCAAAGAGGAGAAAGGGTTTGAAGACAAGATAGCCTGGCTGCGTCAGCTTATCGAGTGGCAGAGTGAACTGAGTAGCGAGGAGTTTATGGAATCGCTGCGGACAGAGCTATTGCTGGACCAGGTGTTCGTTTTTACGCCTAAGGGGGAGATAATACCGTTGCCCAAGGGGGCCACACCACTGGACTTTGCTTATCGGATACATACTGAACTTGGGCACCGCTGCATCGGTGCCAAGGTAAATGGCAAGTTGGTCTCCCTGAACTATGAACTGAAGAATGGGGAGATAGTGGAAATAATGACTACCAAGGCTGACCGGGGTCCTAGTATGGACTGGCTTAACCCTGACCTTGGCTTTGTTAAGACCCCTCATGCCAGGGGAAAAATAAGGCAGTGGTTTAAGAAGCAGGAGAGGGCGCAGAACATTGAGCGTGGGCGAGAAATACTGGAGAGGGAGCTCAAGCGGCTGGGGGTGACCGTCAGCAGCCTGGAGGAGACTGCCAGTTTATTCAATTACGAGGATCCGGACGATTTTTTGGCTGCCATAGGCTATGGTGGTATCACTCCTCACCAGCTGGCACTCAAGTTGGTGGCTGAGCCTGTAGAGGTGGCTCCGGTAGTCAGGCCTTCTACTAGTAAAAAGACCAGCCCCGGTGGAATACAGGTGCTTGGCGTAGGTGACCTGCTTAGCCATCTAGCCAATTGCTGTCACCCGGTACCCGGTGACGCTATTATCGGCTACATTACAAGGAGCCGCGGTGTATCTGTGCACCGGAAGGACTGCATAAACATCCAAAAAGTTGACGACAAGAGGCGCTTAATCGAGGTGAGCTGGGGCAAGGTGCAGCAGGTCTATCCTGTGGATATCCAGATAGACGCTTGGGACCGGGTTGGGCTGCTGAGGGACATAACCACAATTGTAGCCGATGCTAAAGTAAACATAGCCGGTATTAGCACTGAGTACCATGACGATATTATCTCGGTCTTTGCCACACTCGAAATAGCCAACATGGCCGAGTTGACGCATCTGCTCTCCCGAATACAGGGGGTGCGTGGTGTGATAAGTGCCGTCAGGGCTAACAACACCAGGGCCGGCATCGGCGCCTAGACAGAGCGAAAGCAAGGAGGAGTATGTGATGTTGAACATTCTTCATGTAAGCGGGCTCCTGATGGGTATTTTGACTCTTATCTTCGGCATCATAGTGATGATTTTCCCGAAGATACTAAATTACCTGGTGGGTATTTATCTAATAGTGATTGGGGTGTGGGCCATTATTCAGGCCTTATAGTCAGGGCTGATCAGTTGGGGGTGAGAGGCATGAGAGTGCTTTACTTTGGCACTTCTGGTTTTAGCTATGCTGACTGGGTGGGCTGTTTCTATCCTCCGAATGTGAGGCGGCAGGACTGGCTGGTCTACTATGCCCGTGAATTTAATGCCGTGGAGTTGAATTCAACTTTTTATGCTTTGCCCCGTGTTTCCGTCATCGAATCCATGATAAATAAGACAGGAGAGGGTTTTCTTTTCTCGGTCAAAGCACCTCAGAAACTAACGCATGAACGGCAGCCCGAAAAGGTGGATTTCGCTGCTTTCGTCGAAGTGTTGCATCCTCTCCTCGAAGTAGGGAAGCTCGGTTGTGTATTGGCCCAGTTCCCCTACAGCTTTGCCTGTAACCGGGTGAACCGTGACTATCTGGCGGTGTTTCGAGGGCAGCTGGGTGATTTGCCTGTTGTGGTAGAATTCCGAAACGCTGGCTGGCTACGGGAGGAGGTTTTTGAGTGGTTGCGCCGCCATAATCTGGGTTTCTGCTGTGTTGATGAGCCGAGGTTACCAGGGCTGCTGCCGCCGCTGGCAAGGGTGACCAGCGATATTGGTTATGTTCGTTTCCATGGGCGCAATGCTGCCAAGTGGTGGCAGCATGAACATTCTTACGAGCGGTATGACTATACTTATTCTGCGGAGGAGCTGCAGGAATGGGTGCCGAAAATAGGCATTATAGCCAGTCAGGCCAAGACGACTTTTGTTTTTGCCAACAATCACTGGCGGGGCCAGGCGGTTAATACGATCCGCCAGCTCCGGCTCATGTTCGACTGAAATTTTTCGCATTAGATAAACTTGCGTAATTAGATAAGGTTAGCTAGAATTAAGTTTAAGTCCATTTTGTTCCAGGGTGTGAAATGGTTGATTACAGTCAGCTTTATGAGCGCTTGCGGGCGGAACAAGAGCAGCTACGGAGTGAGCTTCAACAGCTAAAGGCTGAGGAGAAGTCCGCTGATGAACAGCGGGAAGGGAGTCCTTTTGGTAAAAGGGAGGAAAGCGCTACTGAGGTCTTTGAGCGGGAGAAGAGGCTGACCCTGGAAAAGCGCCTGACCAGTGCGCTTGCCGAAGTGGAGCATGCGTTAAGGAAGTACGAAACTGGTACTTATGGCTTGTGTGATGTATGTGGCAGGGCGATAGAGCCGGCAAGGCTGGAGGCTTTGCCACAGGCAAACCTGTGTCTTGAATGCAAAGCACGTCAGACAAAGAACATCAGAGGTAGGCTCGCCAGGTAGCTGGGGACAGCGGGTACTGTTTGCTATCCTCGTGGTTGGCGTGGTGTCTTTGGACCAGGCTACCAAGCATTGGGTGAGGTCCCATATACTTCCTCACGATTTTGTCCCGGTTTTTGGCCCTGTGAGCCTTTGTCATGTGTGTAATCCCGGTTCGGCGTTCGGTATATTGGCACGACAGTCTGTTTTGATAACCCTAGCGGCAATAGCAGGCCTGGCAGCGGTCTTGTTGCTTTCCCGATATTTCCGCAAGTCTGGTAAGCTGATTAGTGTAGCGCTGGCACTGGTGTTCGGTGGTGCTGTGGGCAACCTAATAGACAGGATCCGTTTTGGCTGCGTTACCGACTTCATCGATGTGAAATTGTGGGAGGACTTTCACTGGCCTGCTTTCAATGTGGCAGATTCGGCCATAACTATCGGGGTCATAGCCTTGCTGATTTTCTTGTTTTGGGAGCTTAGGAAAGGCGATGGTGGTGCATGAAGGGCGCCAGGTGAAAGTGACTGTCAGAGATAAGGCGAGCCGTCTGGACAGGTATCTGACAGATGTGCTTCCAGAGCTTTCGCGTTCCCGTTTGCAGAAATTGATCAGGCAGGGGAATGTGGTGGTCAATCAGAAAAGTGCCAGAGCAGCGCAAAGGCTGGAACCTGGAGATGAGGTCTGTATTTATCTGCCACCGCCGGAAGAGTCGATGCTCACCCCCGAGCAAATTCCGATAAATGTGCTTTACGAGGACGATAACCTGGTAGTAGTGGACAAGCCAGCAGGCCTGGTGGTCCACCCTGCACCCGGGCATACTTCCAATACGCTGGTCAACGTGATACTGGCGAGGTGCCCCAACCTCAAAGTTTTTGGTAACATCAGGCCGGGCATAGTGCATCGTCTGGACAAAGATACCTCCGGGGTGATGGTCATTGCCAAGAACCCCGCGGCCCAGCAGTACCTTATAGACCAGTTCAAGGAACGGTCTGTCCTCAAGGTATACCTGGTGCTGGTAAAAGGCAGGCTATCACCCCCGCAGGGTGTAATAGAAGCGCCTCTAGGCCGCAATCCTGCTGACCGGAAGCGCATGGCTGTGGTCAATGGCTGCAGACCAGCCACCACGAGTTATAAGGTCAGGGAATATCTCGGCGAGTATTCTCTCCTCGAAGTTACCCCGCATACGGGACGGACCCACCAGATACGCGTTCATCTGGCGGCTATAGGTTATCCGGTGCTGGGCGATGCTGTGTACGGTGTTAGGTCTCCGCTACTGAAACGGCAGTTTGTTCATGCCCATCGGCTTGGTTTTCGTCTGCCGGGAGATGGTAAGTATAGAGAGTTTGTCAGCGAACTACCCATTGATTTACAGTGCGCCATCAAAGAACTGAGGAGACAGTGTGTGGCGGTAAAATCGCGAGGTAGCGGTTGCCAATAATAATATAATGTGTTAAATTGTATCTGAAAGAGGCTTCGGCAAGTTATGAAAGACGCAAATAGGTCTTTTGAGCACATCAAGAAAGGTCAGATGCAGCGTGAAAGCGAGCTATACTCGCAGCTCTTGGGCAAGAGCGAATTTAGCGACCTCGAGTCCTTCGAAGCTGATTTAGGCATCCGCAGGAACGAGCTGCTGTTTAAGATCCAGGCAGACATGGAGGACACCAGGAACGCCCTGAAGCAGGCGGAGCAACTGACCGAGAGGCTGCGGAAACGCCTGAGCGAGCTGGAAGGTATGTATCGTATCTTGACCAAGAAATAGGTTGCACCGACGTTATCTCCATCTTTTTGGTGCGTCCTCTGCTGTGTGTTTATTAGTGTATTAGGCAATTGCCTGTTATGTGCGGGATGGGCTGCTGGCTATTCTTCCAACACTCGAATCTTCGGGGTGTGACTTGGCACGTGATCTGAAAGAAGTCTCTCTTGAGTATGCTGGCTTCTGGATTAGATTGGGCGCCGGGCTGGTAGATTTCATGCTCTTGGGACTCATTGTGGGTATACTGTACTATTTCTTCAGAGCACCGGCGGTCTGGTTGCCGAGTGGGTTTGTAATCTCATTTGTTTATTGTGTTTTTTTCTGGTGGTGGTGTGGGCAAACGCCCGGTAAGATGGCGGTGGGAATAAAGGTCATAGAGGAGGGCGGTTTACCCCTGAGCTGGCAGACTGCTGTGCGGCGTGGCTGGGGCTATGTGGTAACGGGACTGACGCTTCTGGCAGGTTTTATTCTGGTGGCGTTTGATGTCAAGAAGCAAGCTTTGCATGATAAGATGGCAAATACGTATGTAGTCAAACTTCCGGTGAGACAGCCCTCGCTGGGCAGGACATATTTTCGGAGCCAAGCTGGATATGTCTGACGCAAAAGTAAGGGTCCGTTTTGCCCCGAGCCCTACTGGCTATCCCCATGTGGGTAACATCAGGACAGCGCTGTTCAACTGGCTGTTTGCCCGGCATAACAACGGCGTCTTCATTTTGCGCATCGAAGATACTGATAGGGAACGACTGGTTAACGGAGCGACCGAAGCCATAATCGATAGCCTGCGATGGCTGGGGTTGGACTGGGACGAGGGGCCCTATTTCCAGTCACAGAGGCTGGCGCTGTACCGTGAGGTGGCCGAAGAACTGGTGAAGCTTGATGCTGCCTATTATTGTTACTGTTCACCTGAGCGATTGCAGCGGGTGAGGGAAGAGCAGATGAAGAACAAGCAGCCACCGGGGTATGACCGCCATTGCCGCAACCTGACGCGGTCGCAAAGGGCAGAACTTGAGTCGCGCGGCATTGTGCCGGTAGTCCGTTTTAGGACGCCTATTGAGGGGCAGACTATATTTCAAGACTTGCTGCGCGGTGAGATAGTGTTCCAAAATAACACTCTGGACGATTTTGTGTTGCTAAAGTCCGACGGTTATCCCACTTACCACCTTGCCAATATAGTGGACGACCATTTTATGGAAGTCTCCCATGTTCTCAGGGCTGACGAGTGGCTGCCGAGCACGCCAAGGCATGTGCTGCTTTACCAGGCACTGGGATGGGAACCGCCCAGGTTTGCGCACCTACCCATGATTCTGGGCCCTGACAGGTCGAAGCTGAGCAAGCGCCACGGCGCCACTGCCATCACCGAATATATGGAAGCTGGCTATCTATCAGAGGCGATGTTCAACTTTCTGGCTTTGCTAGGCTGGTCACTGGATGACAAGACCGAGCTGATGGACAGGGACACGGTAGTCAGGCACTTTTCTCTGGAACGGATAAGTAAAAACCCCGCGGTGTTCAATAAAGAGAAGCTCGACTGGATGAACGGTGTCTATATACGGAGTCTGAGCTTGGAGGAATTCATCCAGCGGGCACTGCCTTTCTTAGAGAGGGGATTGTCTTTGAAGGTACCCCGCCCGCTGGACAAGGACTATGTCTCACGCATCATGCCCCTGGTACAGGACAGGGCAAGGACGCTAGGGGAAGTAACACAGCTCACCGAGTTCTTTTTTGTTGAAGAACTGGAATATGAGCCAAAGCTGCTTACAGAAAGGCTTACCCCGACCGATGCTGCTGGTTTCCTTCGGGTCACGGTGTCGCGTTTGGAGGTGCTAAGTTCTTGGGACGCGCCGTCACTAGAGGACTTGCTTCGCCCTCTGGCTGAGGAGCTGAGGCTGAAGACCGGGGTTTATTTTGGGCTGCTTCGGGTGGCTGTGACCGGGAGGACGGCAGCGCCGCCCCTTTTCCAGACTATGGAGGTGCTGGGGAGGGAGCGTTGTCTGAAACGCCTTAGAGTGGCTTTGGAGAAACTTTCACCAGCGAGCTTACAGTGAAAAGAAGGACAGGGGGCTTTCAAGCCCCCTGTCCTTTTGGTGACTGTTACTTGAGGATCTCCCAGAACTTTGTGGCGGTGGCTTGCAAGCCGGCTGCAGTGGCGGTGATGGTATCTTTACCTTCCAGCTTACTGGCATAACTGAAAGTTGCTTTACCTGTGCTGTCGGTGACGGCACTGCCGGTCAGCCTGTTTGTGTTGTGCCCGAAACGGCGAAGTTAACAGTAATGCCTGCCATGGGCTCGCCGTCTGTTCCCCACACAGTGGCGGTCACTGTGTGTCTCTGCCCGGACAAATTGTGACCCACGCTAGGCGAGAGCTCGATCTTGGCGGGCTTAATCTCCTGATACCATTCCTTCGTTGCCCGCGCTGACACGCTGTCGGCGGTGGCCACTATGGTGTCTGTGCCTATGTTCCTACCATCGTAATAGTAGCCAGTTTTACCGGAGGCATCGGTGACTAGTTCAATGGGCGCAAATGGATTAGCACCGGTGTGCCTGACCTTCACCCACACGTTTGCCATAGGCTGCCCGTTAGTGTCGTAGACCATGATGGTGAGGTTGTGTCTGGTGCCTACTGGATTGCGGTCGCTGACAAGGTCGATCACGATTTTCCCTACTTTGGGCTGGACTATTTCTTGCGGTTTGATGAAGCAGTATAGGGGGTTCTGCTGTGCGTCATAGCCACAGATAGTCTTTTGTCCCTGGCAGAGACTGGTGTAACCTAACTTCTTTGCTTCGGCTTCTGTCAGACACGCACATCCCACAGGACAGGACGCGGTGATGGGGACTTTCCAGCAGTACTTCTCTATGTTGCCCTCGTAACCACAGGGTTTTTCCTGACAGAGCACGATTTTATCGCCATATCTCTTATAGACATCGTCTTTGGTCAAGCACGCACAGCCGGTGAGGCAGGTCTCTGCCACAGGTGCCTTAAAACAGTACAACGGGTTCTGGTACTGGTCACGCCCACAGGGGTCTGCCTGGCATCTTTCGGTATAGCCACGCTCTTTAGCTGCTTCCACGGTCATACAGTAGCAGCCCTCAGGGCACTTAGCCACTTCAGCGGGTTTCCAGCAGTAAAGAGGGACTTGTTTGGCGGCATCAGCATATCCACAGAGCTCTTTCAGACATAGGATGGCGTCGGGACCGAACTTCTTGGCAGCCTCGTCCTTGGCCAGGCAGGTACAGCCGATAGGACAGGCCTGTTCGGTGGGTTCTTCGGGTACGGGAATAGGAAGCACACCGACGGCACTTTGCGGTATATGTTCTACATCAAGGCTGAAGCCGTTGGTGTGCTGGCAGTGTAGACGCCGACGACGTCAAGCGGAGCGGTGGCATAGATAACCACGAAGCCTTTGATGAACCTCACCACCCTGTTTATGGGTGTGACCGATGTCGCTACAGTCGCTGTGACGGATGCTGCCCCGACAGCGGGGCTTGCTGTGATGGCGCTTGATAATAGCTGACCTCCTGCGGACCGAAGAAGCTGGAGATATCGATGCAGTCCACCTCTATGGCTTCGTCTGGCGCCAGGCTGACCTTTCGGAAGTGTGAGATTTTACCCCTGGGCTCATCTTCGCGCTGGGCGATGACCGCCTTCTTGTACAGATAGACGGTGTAATTGTGCGGGTTGTGTATGTTTATCGCGGTGGAGTAAGAGCCCGGTTGGACTCCTTCGTTGCCGAAGGCGGGGCCACAAAGGAACTTGGCTGAGTAAACGATCAACTTTTCCATCTCTGGAGGGCGGGTGATTCCGGCGGTCCTGGGGTTACCGCAGTTGGCACCTCTCTCTTCAATAGCTATGAGCTTATCTATCTTAGCTCGGATCCTCACCAGCTCTTCATACAGCGGGTTAGCCGACGGGGCTGCTGTAGCGGTGGTTAAGGTCCCGGGTGTTACCGTGGGCAGTTGGTTTATCAGTTCCTCCAGCCGTTTGGCAATCAGGTATTTTATCTCGAGCGCGCCCTTATCGTCCCTTGCTCTATAAGGGCAGTAACTTTTTTCATCCACTCCTTGATTATCCCAAGCTGGCTCTGAACGTCCTTATTTGTGGTCATCTTACGGGCTTCATCAAACTCTCTAAGGATTTCATCAATAATGGTTTTCTCGTCAGCGGTCAGCGCTGCTGGGTATGTTCGGACAACCGGTGGCGCAGTTGATGTCTCCGCAGCGATGTTCGTCGGCATGGCGACCAAAGGTGCCACAAGCACCAGCGCAAAAACGATAAATAGAAATTTTTTCAGTAGACTACCATCCTTTGCAAAATGGATCACTCGGTCTTCTGCATAGTGTCACATTTTCCTCCGTCTTCCCATAGCCAGTTGCCAATGTTTGCGGGCGATTCGGACCGCTTAAGTGCGTGCAAAAGTTAGGAAGTCGACTTGCGGTATAGGTGGAAAGCAGGACAATAGCGTAGCAAGGATTGGCACGCTGTTAACATTTGAAACCATTGTAGCACTGCTGTCAATATTTTTGGCAGCAGGGACAGAAGTAGCTGCCACGGTTTCTGATGGGGAGGCGCTGGATGGGAGTACCGCAGGTGGGGCATGGTCTACCACCGCGATGCGCTACTTTAAAGTGGAAATGGGCTGTACCCGTCTCACCGTTGGGGCGTAGATAGGTTTCTACGCTTGCCCCTTTATTTTTTATTGCTGAACGCAAGGTGCTTATTATAGCGGTGTGGAGTCTCTCTGTTTCCTGCAGGGATAAACTATTTGCGGGGCGTAGCGGGTGGATTCCAGCTTTGAAAAGGGCCTCATCGGCATACATATTACCGATACCGGCGATGACTTTTTGGTCTAGGAGGACTGCTTTTATCGGCGCTTTTCGCCGTTGTAATCGGTTGGCGAATTCTTCTGCGGTGAAGTGAGGCTTCAGTGGCTCAGGTCCAAGCTTGTCTTCTACTGGCTTTTCGCTGTCTGTTAGTGACACTATACCCAGGCGTCTGCGGTCGGTAAAGACGAGCTCTGTGCCGTCATCGAGGCGGAGTATGAGCCTGGTGTGGGGTAGGGGCTGTTGCGGGTTTAGCAGTATAGCCCCCGACATTCTGAGGTGTATTATCAGATAATCGCCACTCGAGAGCCGGAAAAGAAGGTATTTACCGCGGCGTTTCAGACTTTCTATTCTTTTTCCTGTAATTCTGTCCTTAAGTATTTTTGGTGAAAGGTGGGCTACTATTTTGGTGTCGCATATGTTGACCGCAGTGAGTTCCCTTCCCACTACGTGTGGCTCAAGTTCTCTTTTTATAGTCTCGACCTCGGGCAGTTCTGGCACTTTATTCCATCTCTGCCCAGTTTTTGCCCACCTTAATATCTATTTTGAGGGGCACTCTTAGTTTCAGGGCATTGGGCATAATTTCGGCGACGAGCTGTCTTATAGCATCAAGCTCATTGGGCGGCACTTCGAACACGAGTTCATCATGGACCTGAAGCAGCATCTTGCTTTTGAGGTGCCTTTTTACCATCTCGCGGTGGAGGTTGACCATAGCGATCTTGATGATATCTGCCGATGTTCCCTGTACGGGCATGTTGATGGCCATGCGCTCCGCTGCTTCCCTGACCTGGCGGTTGGGGGAGTTTATCTCTGGGATATACCTCCTCCTACCCATCACCGTCTGCACATAGCCGAACTCTCTTGCCTGCCTCTTAGTGTCTTCGATGTATTTCCTGACCTCGGGGTATTTTTCGAAGTAGGAGGTAATAAACCTGGCGGCCTCCTCACGGGTGAAGTTGGTAGCTTGCTCCAGTCCATAGTCGCTCATGCCGTAGATGACGCCAAAATTGACCGTTTTGGCAACACGGCGCATCTCGGGGGTCACCTTCTCCGGTGGTACATTGAACACCCTTGATGCTGTGGCGGTATGTACGTCTTCGTCCCTTAAAAAAGTGTCTATAAGTTCTGGGTCCTGAGAGATATGTGCCAGCACCCGAAGGTCTATCTGGGAATAGTCGGCGGACAGCAGCAGCCATCCGGGCTGGGCAATTATAGCTTGCCTTATTTTGCTGCCCAGTTCACCGCGTACTGGTATATTCTGCAAGTTAGGCTCACTAGAAGAAAGGCGACCGGTAACGGTGCCTGTCTGGTTGAAGCTGGTGTGGAGCCTTCCGGTCTTAGGATTAATGAGCTCGAGGAAGGCGTCCGTGTAAGTGGACTTCAGTTTGGCGAGCTGACGGTATTGCAGGACCAGCTCGATTAAGGGGTGGGTGCCTTTGAGTTCCTCCAGCGCTGATGCCTCGGTGGAGTAGCCGCTCTTTGTCTTCCGTGGCTTGGGAAGTCTCAGTTCTTCATAGAGCACTTGGGAGAGTTGGTGCGAGGAATTTATGTTGAACTTATGCCCTAAGCAGTTATAGATCTCGGTCTCTATCCTCATCATCTCTCTGCCCAAGTTATGTGACATTGTGCGGAGCAGGTCCAGGTCTAAAGCAACGCCGTTTCTTTCCATAGTTGCGAGCACCGGCACCAGTGGCATTTCTATCTCTGTGAAAAGCTGCCATAAACCCTGGTTGCGGAGTTCAGGTTCCAGCTGTTCCTTAAGCCTCAAAGCTATATCAGCATCAGCGCATGCATACTGGGCAACCTGCTCTATGGGCACCATTGCCATGGATACTTGCTTTGTCCCTTTGCCAATGAGGTCATCTATGGGTGTCATCTCCACGCCAAGTCGATTGAAGGCCAATGCTTTGAGTCCCAGTGCCTTCTCTCCAAGTAAATGGGCAGCAATCATGGTATCGAAGGCAAGGTTTTCGAGTCCGATGCCATGCTCGGCGAGCGCTATCATGTCGAATTTGCCGTTATGGGCGATTTTGGCCTTTTTCGGGTCTTCGATGGGAGCTTTGAGGCGGTCAATGACCAGGGGCAGTGGCAATTGGCTTATCTGACTTAAGCCACGGTGTCCCACCGGTATGTAGTAGGCTTCGGCCGGTCGCAGTGATAGGGAGACACCGACGATGTCGGCGGTCATCGCCTCCTTGCTCGAGGTCTCCAGGTCGATGGCGAATTCTTTAACTGTACTGAGCCGCGATAGGAGTCCTTCGAGCTCGTCTTGTGTTGTTACTATGTGATAGTCCCCTTTCACCGGTGTTTTAACGTGAGCGGTGGCAGACTCCATGGGTCCAATTGTTTGTGGTAATCTGGAAAGCAATTGGGCGAAACCAAGTTCGCGAAATAGCTCTACCACTTTCTGGCGGTCGTATGCGGTGACCCGGCAACTATCAAGGTCGAGCGTCACTGGCACCAAGGTGACTATTCTGGATAGCTCTCGATTTTGAAACACCTGCTCTCGATGTTGCTGGAGCAGTGTCCTTATCCTGTCGGGGCTTACCTCATCAATACGGGCATAGATTTCTTCCAGACTGCCAAACTGCCTGAGCAACGCGGCGGCCGTCTTTTCGCCGATGCCCGGGATGCCGGGTATATTGTCTGACGAATCACCGGTGAGTGCTTTAAAATCGGCGAGCTGCTCAGGGGATACACCATACTTTTCTTTTACCAGCGATTCGTCATAAAGGACTGTGTCACTGAAGGTCCTTCTGGGGGCGAGCACTTTCGTTTTTGGGGAAATTACTTGAAGGGCGTCGTTGTCTCCGGTGACTATGATGGTCTCTACGCCGTGTTCATTCGCCTGTTGACTTAAAGTACCGAGGATATCGTCAGCCTCGAAGCCATCGATTTCGAAGATGGGGATGTGGAAGGCTTCTGCTAGCTGGTGTACTCGCTCTATCTGAGTGACAAGCTCATCGGGCGTTTTTGGACGCTGGGCTTTGTATTGCTCGAATTTCTCGTGGCGAAAGGTAGGTGTAGGGCGGTCGAAGGCAATTGCCCAGTGGGTCGGTTTGATTTCATTGAGCACTTTAAGCAGGGTGCTGACGAAACCCTGGACCGCATTTACCATCTCCCCTGTCTTGGCGACAGTCAGTGGTGGCAGTGCATGGAAAGCGCGGTGCACCAGAGCATTGCCGTCGAACAACAGCAGTAAAGGTTTGGCCTCACCCATGATCCCAGCCTGAAGTAGCCAGGCTACTACCCCTGCATTATATACCATTGTGGACGGGGTGTGGTATACTAAGTTCCACTGGTAAATGGCCAGTGGTGATGATGTTGGTAAGGGACATCCTTTCTGTCGCAGACCTGACTGCTGAAGAGGTAAACGGGCTAATTGATAGCGCTTCAAAACTGAAGCGCCGGAAGGCGCCACCGGTGCTCAAGGACAAGATCCTTGCTCTTATTTTCGAGAAACCTTCGTTACGCACCAGAGCTAGCTTTGAGGTGGCCATACGCGAGCTGGGTGGGCAGTGTTTTTATCTATCTCCCGAGGAGGTGGGGTTGGGCAAGAGGGAGCCGGTCTCAGATGTTGCCCGCGTGCTCAGTCGATATGTCCATGGCATCATCGCAAGGACGTTTTCACACCAGACCTTAAAGGTCTTGGCAGAATATGCCAGCGTCCCTGTGGTCAATGCGCTTTCTGACCATGAGCACCCGTGTCAGGCGCTGGGGGACCTGCTGACCATACGCGAGAAGAAGGGCAGGCTGGGAGGGTTGACCCTGGCTTTTATCGGCGATGGCAACAATGTTGCTCACAGTTTGATGCTCGCCTGTGCAATGACGGGGGTAAACTTTCGTATCGCCTCGCCGGCGGGCTATGAGGTCAGGGAGGAGGTGCTAAATAAAGCAAGAGAGCTCGCTGCTGCTAGCGGTGCTGAGGTCCTATGTGTCAGGGAACCGAGGGAAGCTGCGAAGGAGGTTGATGTAGTATATACAGACGTGTGGACGAGCATGGGGCAGGAAGCTGAAACCGATAAACGCAGAAGAGATTTCGCCGGCTATCAGGTCGGTGAAGGACTTCTCGCCGTGGCAAAGCCGGATGCTATTTTGATGCACCCCATGCCAGCCCATCATGGGGAAGAAGTAGCCGTGGGCGTGCTGGACAGCCGCTGGTCGGTGGTCTTCGACCAGGCTGAGAATAGGTTGCACATACAGAAGGCATTGCTTGTCCACTTATTTCAGGGAGGTAGATAAGTGGGTATGGTGATGGTATCTTAGAAATGACAGGCGGGCGACGGAATGCTTTTGCGGGGGTTTTCTGAAAGGTGAGGCCTGTTATTGCCATCGTGGGTAGGGCTAATGTGGGAAAGTCCACGCTGTTTAACCGTCTGGCGGGAGGCAGGGTAGCTATAGTTGAAGACCTCCCCGGGACGACGCGCGATCGCATCTTTGCCGATGTAGAGTTGTTGGGAAGGATGGTAACACTGGTCGATACCGGCGGACTTGAGCCGGATCCCAGCTCACTACTGGCTGAAAAGGTCAGGGGCCAGGTACAGTCTGCCATAGACGGGGCAGATGTAATTATTTTTTTGGTTGATATTCAGGATGGGGTACTTCCTGTGGATCAGGATATAGCCGGACTACTGCGCGGTTGTAACAAACCTGTAGTCCTAGCGGCTAATAAAGCGGACAGTGCCAGGATGGACAGTCAGGCAGCGGAGTTCTACCGATTAGGGCTTGGGGAGCCGCTGATCATCAGCGGTCAGCATGGAAGGGGCGTAAGCCATTTGGTGGAAGCAGTGGTAAGGCATCTGCCGGCGGAAAGCGAGATGGCGTTATCCCCAGGCTCTGGGTTACCCAAGCTGGCGATCGTGGGGCGCCCCAATGTGGGCAAGTCCATGTTACTTAATGCTATCGTGGGAGAGGAGCGGGCTATAGTGGACGAAACCCCAGGGACGACGCGTGATGCCTTGGACACGGTGTATGACCATCGAGGACAGAAGGTGTTGCTCATAGATACCGCGGGCATTAGAAGGCGCGGTCGTATTGAAGAGGGCATTGAGTATTACAGCTTACTCCGGGCACTGAATGCTATTAACAGATGTGATGTTGCCCTTTTGGTAACCGATGCTACGGAATTTCTCACTGCTCAGGACCTCCATATAGCTGGCTATGTTAAGGAAGCTTGCAAGGGCATGGTGTTGGTGGTGAACAAGTGGGACCTGGTGCAAGGCGACGTCGAGTCCTACGCCGAGTGCGTTAGGGAGCGGCTCAAATTTATGTCCTATGTCCCGGTATTGTATACTTCGGCAAAGACAGGGCATAATGTGGAGAAGGTGATACCTGAGGCGCTCGAAGTATGGCGGGAAAGGCAGAAGAGATTGCCTGATAAGGTGGTGGACAAGCTTATCAAAGATGCGGTGCTGGCACAGTCGCCACCCCGGAAGGGCCTGAAGCGGCTACGGGTTCTGCGTGCCTATCAGAACGATGTAAATCCACCAAGCTTCACTCTCATTGTTAACGATCCGGGGCTGCTGCATTTCTCCTACCAGCGCTATCTAGAGAACAAACTGCGGCAGACATTTGGGTTTCGGGGCACAACACTGCGGTTCTCGCTAAAGAAGGCAGTGGGCAAGAAATCGGAAAGGATGGGGGTGTGAGTATGATAATTGCTAAATTTGTTTTTAGCGTCTTGGTCAGCTATTTGATCGGGGCCATCCCGTTTGCCCTGATCGTGAGCAAGACGATGGCCGGCATTGATATTTCCAAATACGGGAGCGGTAATATCGGTGGTACCAATGTTCTGCGTGTACTGGGCACTAGAGCAGGGGCTATCGCTATGGCACTGGACGTTATCAAGGGAGCAGCAGCGGTGCTCGCAGTGCGGGCTATTATTGGTGAGGACGTGTTAGTGGTTGCTGGTTTTCCCCTGAACTGGCAATATGCCCAAGTTATTTCGGCTTTGATGGTGATGGTGGGGCACAACTGGTCAGTATATATCAAGTTCCGTGGTGGCAAAGGGGTGGCAGCTTATTATGGAAGCTGGCTTGCTATCTGGCCACTGGCGGCAATTTTTGGTGGCTTGATACTGATACTCACAGTGTTGCGCAGCAAATACATGTCCCTGGGTTCCATCCTGAGCTGTCTGGGGATCCTGTGTCTATTCATGGTGTTGACTGTTGTGTACCACGTTCCGACGGTGTACCTAGTCTATAGTCTTGTGGCCGCTGCCCTAATTGTCTATCAGCACCGGAAAAACATTGTTCGCTTGCAGACGGGCACGGAGCTCAAGATTGATCAGCGGATCAGTATGGATTCATAACCAAAAGGAGCGAAATCTAGATGAAAAAAGTGGCCATCATCGGTACTACTACGTGGGGAAGTACGCTGGGACAGATGCTTGCAAAGAAGGGTGTAGAAGTTGCACTGTGGTCCAGGACTGAAGCGGAGGCTGAGGCGCTGATGGGGAAGGAAACAGGGCTGCAATCAAGTGCTCACCTTTCTATTTCCTCCAGCCTGGAGAAAGTACTGAACTCGGTGGAGACTATCATCTATGCAGTACCGGCCCAGCGTTTAAGACAGAATGTGCGTCTGACCACCCCTTTCTTGAGCGGTTCTACGATGTTGATCAGCGCAGCTAAGGGGCTTGAGGCTGAGTCCGGCAAAAGGATGTCGGAGGTGATAGCTGAAGAGGTTCCTATGGATTTATCGGAGCGAATATGTGCGCTGTCAGGACCAAACCTTTCCAAGGAGATCAAAGCTGGTCTACCAGCGGTGTCAGTTGTGGCATGTCGCAATGTGGAAGTGGCGCAAGCAGCACGAGAGCTGCTAAGCTGCCCTGGCTTTTCCGTGTACATCAGCGATGATATTGTGGGTGTGGAGCTTTGTGGGGCATTGAAAAATGTTATCGCTATTGGTGCTGGGATGCTCGATGGTTTGGGAATGGGGGACAATGCTAAGGCGGCATTCATCACACTGGGGTGGAGCGAGGCAGTGAAGATAGGATTGGCTCTAGGGGCGAGGCCAGGCACTTTTTACGGACTGGCTGGTCTTGGTGATCTCATTGCCACCGGTAGCAGTCCGTTGAGTCGCAACTACCATGTTGGCTATGAACTGGCGAAGGGGAAGTCGATCAGGGAGGTGAGGGCTTCGATAAAGCAGGTGGCTGAAGGTATCGATACTGCAATAGCTGCCTACCGCTTGGTTGGTAAATTGAGGCTGAAGGCGCCGATCATTGACCTTGTCTACGGGGTATTATTCGAGTCGCTGCCACCTGCAGAGGTAGCCAAGCGGTTCACCGATGGTCTTGCGCCAGATATGGTGCTCTAGCCTTATTCGGGAATGTAGCGCTCCCAGTCCTTGACCCCATATTTGTGTCCAGAAGCTTTTTCTCTCGGCACATCTGGGGTGGGCAAGAGCTTTGCCAGTTCTTCGAAAAGCTGTCTTTGCCTGGCGGTCATTGATTGCGGTGTCACCACCTTAATGACGACAACCTGGTCTCCTCGTCCCCTTCTGTTGAGATGTGGAACACCCTTCCCTTTTATGCGGAAGACGGTGCCGTTTTGAGTGCCGGCAGGCACCTTGAGTATAGCATCGCCGTCGATGGTGGGGATGGTGATGCTGTCTCCCAATGCCGCCTGAGCAAAGTTTATTGGTAGTTCGTAGACGATATCGTAACCCTTGCGGGTGAAGAGGTGGTGGGGTTTTATAGACAATGCCACGTATATATCACCGGGGGGGCCGCCATATTCGCCTGCGTCGCCCTGGTTGGGGAGGTGTAGCTCGTGAGCTTCGTCTATCCCAGGGGGTATGGTTACGGTGAGTGTCCTTTTGACCTTCTCTTTACCGGTGCCCTTGCATTGAGGGCAGGGGGTGGTGATGACCGAGCCTTCACCATGACAGCGGGGGCAAGTGGTGGTGTAGGCAAAGCGGCCAAATACACCTTGCTGGACGCGGCGTACTTCGCCTTTGCCGTTACAGTTCAGGCATTTCTCCGGACTTGTCCCCGGCTTGCTGCCAAGTCCGTGGCACAGAGTACAGGCTTCGACACGCCAGAGTTCTATCTGCTTATCTGCTCCGAAAACGGCCTCCTCAAATGATATGGTCAGATTGGCTTTAAGGTCGTTGCCCTTCCGTGGTATGCGCTGTCGTGCTGCGGTGGCAGTGCCGAAGAAGGCGTCGAAAATATCCCCAAGGCCGCCAAAAGTGAACTCGTCGAAGCCAGCCCAGTCAACGGTTACAGTCTGTCCGTAACGGTCGTAGTTCGCTCTTTTCCTGGCATCGGAGAGCACCTCATAGGCCTCATTTATCTCTTTAAACTTTTCCTCGGCACCCGGTTCCTTATTGTGGTCGGGGTGGTACTTGAAAGCCAACCTGCGGAACGCCCTCTTTATTTCCTCTTCGCTGGCGTTCCTTGGCACCCCCAATATCTCGTAATAGTCTTTTGGAGATGGCACGGCAAACCTCAACTTTTCAGTATAACCAATGAGCTTGCTATGGGGCAAATTTTGAAGCTAAGTGCGTTGTGAAAAAAGTTTTGCCTTTCAGTGGCGGTTAGGATATATTATTGCTCACGGATGAAGGACAGGCTTAGGCAGGTGCTGTCGTTGCGTCGCAAAAGACGTCTCAGTGGCAGCGGGCTAGCTGAAGCTGCTGTGTTGGTGCCCATTTTCGATAAAGCAGGGGATTACTATCTTCTGTTTACGAGGCGGAGTCAGCTTGTTGCTTACCATAAAGGGCAAGTCTCCTTTCCTGGAGGAGCGAGGAGTGAGGCTGATGTTAGTCTTAAAGACACGGCGCTGAGGGAAAGCTGGGAAGAGATCGGACTAAGGGCTCGAGATGTAGAGGTGGTGGGCGAGTTAGATGATACGCCGACAACGACCTCCAACTTTAGCATCTCGCCGTTTGTGGCTTTTGTCCCATATCCTTACGAGTTTACCATCAATAGGGCGGAGATAGACGAAGTGTTCGGGGTGCCCATATCCTTTCTGCTATCTGGTGTGGGGCGTAGGGAAGAGAGTTATATTTTCGGCGACCAGTCCGTTGTTGGCTATGTCTATGAATATGAGGGCCGTATCATCTGGGGTGCTACTGCCCGCATTGTGCAACAGTTCCTGGATGTGTGGCAGCAGGCGAGTGGGATCCAGCAGTGATTATTTATGGTCAATTCTTAGACTCTTTCTCAGCCTTGACTTTGACCTTGATCTGTTTAGGTTTTACCTCCTCAGCTTTGGGCAAAGTCAAGGTGAGCATGCCGTTTTCGAAAACCGCTTCAGCCTTGTCGGTCTTTACTTTGACCGGGATGGTCAGTGAGCGGCTGAAGGCACCGAAACGGCATTCCCTGTAAAAGTAGTCCTCTTCCTTTACCTGGTTGCCCTCTTTATGTTCACCCTTTATGGTAAGGGTGTCACCGGTTATAGAGATATCGATCTCCTCTGGCTTGAAGCCGGGAACAGCAGCCTTTACCACGACCTCATTCTCAGTCTGATACATGTCGATAGGAAGCTGCCACTCGCCGAGCGTGGGCCAGAGGCGGGAAAGCCGGACAAAGCTATCCTCAAATAGCCTGTCCATGGCATCCCTCAGACTAATAATGTCACGCAGTGGTTCCCATCGCGCTAAAGCTGTCATTATCTCACCTCCTTTCTTTTATTCGCCTTTCGTCAGCCTGCTGGATCCCACTCACCAATAACAATTATAGAAAGTTGACACAATTTTGTCAAGAGCATTTATATAACTGTGTTAGTATATATGCCACGTAATTGACATATTTTTTTGAGACTACTATAATAAATTATGAGGTGAACGCGATGGCGAAGGACTACTATGCCATATTGGGTGTAAGCCGTAATGCTACCGACAAAGAGATAAAGCAGGCCTATCGCCGGCTGGCGCGAAGGTACCATCCAGATGTCAACCCTGGCGATAAGGCAGCTGAAGCCAAGTTCAAGGAGATAAACGAGGCTTACGAAATGCTTTCCGACCCGGCCAAACGGGGAAAATACGACCGTTTCGGAGAGCAGTGGCAATATGCCACCGATTTAGGCAATGTCGGGGGAATGGGAGGTTCAACTCCCGGTGATTCGGCTTATACCACCATTGAGTTCGAGGGTCTGGGGAGCATCCTTGAAGACATTTTACGGGATATTTCGTATGGTGGTGGCACTTTTCGCCAGTCGAGAAAGCCCGGCATACTGAAATATCCTGTTGAGGTGACATTGGAAGAGGCGTATCAGGGCGCGAAACGTGTAATTGAGGTCTGGGATGAGGTCCCGTGTGCCCTGTGTGGAGGTAGGGGCAGGGTGGCGTATAAAGGAACTATCGGCCAACACTGTTCCGGCTGTAATGGGTCTGGCTGGGAACGGCGGGCGAGAAGGCTGGAAGTCAAAATCCCGCCGGGGGTGAAGGATGGTTCCAGGGTTCGCGTTGCCGGTCAGGGGTGCTTAGGCCCGGATGGCAGCAGAGGTGACCTTTACCTCGTGGTGAAAGTGCTGCCGCACCATGTTTTTGAGAGGAAGGGCGATGACCTTTATCTCGAAGTGGCGGTGCCGTTGTTTACTGCCGTACTTGGTGGGGAGGTGGAGGTACCGACGCTGAAGGGCAAGGTGGTGCTTAAGGTGCCTCCGGAAACCCAGAACGGGATGGTATTTCGGCTAGCAGGTCAAGGGATGCCGCAACTTGGAAACTCCGCTTATGGGGACCTTTTCGCCAAGGTGAAGGTGGTATTGCCCACAGGGCTGTCATCGCAGGAGAAGCAACTCTTTCAACAGCTCAAGTTGCTTCGTTCCGGAGCGAGTTAGGATATTGTCAATTGGCTGGAGGGGTGATAAGATAGGATGACTTCGCAGGACTCGGAGCCCAAATATGTGATAAGTGTGGCTGCCAGGATAGCGGGTGTGGAGACCTATACCTTAAGGTACTATGAAAGGTTAGGTCTTGTCCGCCCGTATCGTTCTAAGGGGAACATCCGCTACTATTCAGAGAGGGATATCGCCTGTGTCCGCCATATCAAGTCCCTAATGGATGACCTAGGGATCAATCTGGCTGGCGTGGAGGTGGTGATGCGTATGGCAGAGAGGATGGCTGAGATGCAGCAGAGGTTGCTAGAGTTGGAAGCAGAGCTGGAGCGTCTAAGACAACTTGCCAAAGGGGTCGGGGAGAGCAATGACTGAGAATATCGGACTTAGACCGGCTGGATGGCAAGTCACGGCTACCACAGTAAAATGTGAGCGGGTCGGTGATTTTGTCACTATAATGGTGAACAAAGACTGGTCAGCAAGTTGTGCCTGGTACAACCGGTACAAAAGAGAGGCGCCAAATGCAGGTAAGCGCAGGCTGGATGCTGAGCTCAGGAAGAGGATCGAATGCTGCGTGGGTCCGGAGTGCAACCTGGTTATCGGGTACCGGGACAAATTGGTAGCGGAAGAATTCGGTAGCGGGTAGTTTTGGGGGAGGTGGTCTTAGTTTAGCTCCAAGGATAGTGTGATGAGGCCGGAAAGGTTCACCGAACAGGCACAAGAAGCGCTGGCTGGCTCGCTGGTGCTGGTGCGACGTTACCGTCACAGTCAGCTTGATGTGGAACATGTGCTCCTAGCCCTGTTGGAACAAGAAAGTGGGCTGGCGGTGCAATTGCTGGAACGGATCGGCGTGAATACAGGTGCGCTGAGGAAACGCCTGGAGATGGTACTCGATTCGGCACCAAAGATGTCCCTCGAGGTGTTGCAGGTATTCGAGACCCCCCGTTTCCGCCATCTGTTGCAGAATGCTGCCCGCGAGGCAAACCGACTGAAGGACGATTTTATCGGTGTGGAGCACCTGCTGGTGGCTATTGCCAGCGAGGGAAGAGGTGAAGCGGCGGCGATTTTGAAAGAGTTTGGCGTGGACCAGGAGAAAATATATCAGGCTTTGCAGAGCATAAGGGGAAGACATAGGGCTGATAGCCCTACCGCCGAGGCGAAGTACCGGTCTCTGGAGAAGTATGGGCGAGACCTCACTGAGTTAGCGCGTCAGGGCAAACTCGACCCGGTGATCGGCCGTGACGAGGAGATAAAGCGGGTGATGCAGATTCTTACCCGTCGGACGAAGAACAATCCGGTGATAATCGGTGAGGCAGGTGTAGGCAAGACAGCCATTGCTGAAGGGCTGGCACAGAAGATCGCATCCGGGGATGTGCCAGACTCTTTAAGGAACAGGCGGATAATAGCGCTGGACATGGGGGCATTGGTAGCTGGGAGCAAGTTCAGAGGGGAATTTGAAGAGCGACTCAAGGCGGTGATGGACGAGGTGCGTCAGTCCAATGGGGAAATCATCCTGTTTATTGATGAAATACATACTGTGGTCGGTGCTGGTGCTGCGGAGGGGGCTATTGATGCCAGCAATATGTTAAAGCCGGCGCTGTCCCGTGGTGAGCTACAGTGCGTAGGTGCTACTACCCTGGATGAGTACCGGGAGCATATTGAGAAGGACAAGGCACTTGAGCGGCGTCTTCAGCCAGTGTTTATTGATGAGCCTAGCATTGAAGCAACAATTGATATGCTCCGTGGGCTACGTCCCAGATATGAAGCCCATCACAAAATAAAAATTGATGACTCAGCGCTGGTGGCGGCTGCTAGGTTGAGTCACCGTTATATCTCGGGGCGGTTTCTGCCCGACAAGGCGATTGATTTGATCGACGAGGCGGCAAGCAAACTGCGCATTGACATGGAGAGCAAACCGGCGCATATAAAGGCGCTGGACAATGAGGTAAGACACCTGCAAGAGGAAGAGGAGGCGGCTTCGCAGCGCGCTGACTATCAGAAAGCTGCAGAGCTGAAATCGCAAAGGCTTAAGCTGGAGCAAGAGCGTGAGCAGGCGGAGGCAGAGTGGCGCAAAGGGAAAAAGATCGAAAGTGTGGTGGGCGAGGAAATCATAGCTGAGCTTGTCTCTAAGTGGACGGGTATCCCCGTGGCCCGTATGCTGGAGGGCGAAGCGGAAAAGCTACTTCACATGGAGGAGAGAATACACCAGAGGATTGTGAATCAGGACGAAGCGGTCAAAGCGGTATGCGAGGCAATCCGGCGGGCGCGGGCAGGGCTTAAAGACCCCAGGAGGCCGATAGGCAGTTTCATCTTTCTCGGTCCCACCGGTGTGGGCAAGACTGAGCTGGCGAAAGCTCTGGCGGAGTTCCTGTTTGACGATGAGGATGCGATGATACGGCTAGATATGTCCGAGTTTATGGAGAAGCATACCGTATCGCGGCTCATCGGTGCGCCACCTGGCTACATTGGCTACGAAGAAGCAGGGCAGCTTACCGAGGCGGTACGGCGGCGTCCGTTCCGCGTTATTCTGTTCGATGAGATTGAGAAGGCGCATCCCGATGTATTCAACATTATGCTTCAGATACTTGAAGATGGAAGGTTGACCGATGGGCACGGCAGGACGGTTGATTTCAAGAACACCGTAGTGATAATGACCAGCAACCTGGGCACTCAGGAATTCCAGAAGCAGGCTATTGGTTTTTCGCGCCAGGAGAAGAGCGAACAACAGCGGCTGCGCAGTGCAATAGAGAGTGAGTTAAAGCGGACGTTCCGCCCCGAGTTCCTCAACAGGATCGATGACGTTATAATTTTCCAGCCCTTGACCGAGGAGCACTTAAAGAAAATAGTAGATCTGCTGGTTCTGGAAGTTGAAAAGCGGCTGAGTGACCGCAATGTACACCTGGAGCTCACCGAGGAGGCGAGGTCGTGGTTGCTAAAAGAGGGGTATGAGCCAATTTATGGGGCGCGCCCATTGAGGCGAGCGATCCAGCGTTTTGTGGAAAACCCACTCTCAGGCCGGATATTGAGCGGCGAGCTAAGCGATGGCGATAATGTGGTTGTGGATGTTAAAGAAGGTGGGTTAACCTTCCAGACTAGAAAGAAAAACAAAGTCCCCGTAGGCAAGACGGACTGATGCAGGAAGCAAAAACCGGGACCGGGAAGGCTCAATATGTGATCGGTGGTCTAGCAATAGCGCTGACCATCGCTCTCTGTGTGGTTGCAGTCCTTTATTGGGAGTACATCAAGAATGTATCCCATTATGGTTATCTCGGGGTGTTCATTATCAGCATATTTGCCGGCGCCACGGTGCTTGTTCCGATACCAGGCATCTTGGTCGTATTTACTATGGGGAGTATTCTCCACCCGGCGCTTGTGGGGCTGGTCTCGGGGCTGGGCGAAGCTGTGGGGAGCATCGGTATATATCTTAGCGGCTACAGTGGACAGCGGGCGATACAGGGCCTGGACAACTACCGAATTTTTGCCAGGTTCAGCGACTGGATACGCAGGCGCGGCAGCGTGGCGGTTTTCCTTATGTCAGCGATACTGAACCCGCTATTTTACCCGTTTACGGCGATAGCCGGTATGCTCAGGTTCGGACTGGTGAGGTTCTTTTTTCTCTGCTGGGGTGGCAAATCGGTGAAGAACATGATGATTGCCTATGCCGGTTTCTTCGGCTTGCGTTCGCTGCTGCGCTGGGCAGGTATAATGATGGGGCTATAGGTCACATGGATCAGCCGAAAGAAAAAAGCTGGTTAGTGGCGTTTCTTCTATCGTTCTTTTTGGGCTTTTTGGGTGCCGACCGTTTCTACATCGGCAGGACCCGTTCGGCGTTCGCCAAGATGCTCACCCTGGGTATGTTTGGTATCTGGTGGTTGAGCGATCTTATTTTGATTGCCAGCGATTATCGCAAAGACGCCTGGGGTCGTCCTTTAAAGCATTGAGATGTTTGAGTCCGGCTGCTGTTTTTGTTAGACTTTATATTGTTAACGGGGCTGTAGCTCAATTGGGAGAGCGTTTGACTGGCAGTCAAAAGGTAGTGGGTTCGAATCCCATCAGCTCCACCACCTCTTAACTTCTGTTCCAGCAATATTGCTCCCGTCCAAAGCCAGGTCACAGACGCGCTTAGCTTACGCGGTTGCTTTATAGTCACCTATAAATAGTCAATCTACAATTCGTTTGAGCGAGGTGGTGGCTAAGGATACCAGGATAGCGGTTGCCAGGACCAGTACGCCAAGGTCATGGGGAAGACGGCTAAAGTCGCCGGTTACCAGCAGTGCACGCAGTGCATCTACAGTGTAGCTGAGGGGGTTGGCGATTGCTATTATCTTCAACCAATTGGGCATGAGTTCCATTGGATAGATGGCGCTGCTGGCAAAGAACAACGGCATGGTGATTGCCTGTCCGATGCCCATCATGCGTTCCCGGGTTTTGAGCATTGAGGCCAGGAAAATGGAGAGGCTGGAGAAACACATGCCGGAGAGGACTATGACCAGGACCACGCCGAGGACGCTGACCAAGTCTATGTGAAGTTGAATGCCGATGGCTAAGGCTAAGAGGAATATCAGTACTGCCTGAAGGATGGAGCGCGCGCCGGCGGCAAGGGTCTTGCCCAGGACGATGCTGGAGTGGGGCACCGGTGTAGAGAGCAGTTTGTTGAGCAGGCCAACGTCCCGTTCCCATACCAATGTGATTCCATAGAAAACGGCTATAAAGATGACCGATTGTGCCAGCACACCCGGGGTAAGGAACTGTAGATAGCTGTAATTGCCGGTAGGCAGCACCCTGAGCCTGCCGAATACGCCACCGAAGACCAACAGCCAGAGGAGGGGCTGTATTGCCCTGACAAAGACCTGGGAGCTGTCGTGGAGCACTTTTCGTAGCTCAAATTCAGTTATGGTAAGGACACCGCTTATCAATCTCATCGCTGCTGTTATTGTCTCAGCCTCCTTATGGTTCGTCGGGTGAGCCGGGCGCGCTTCCAGGTGGTATCGCCTTCGTCAATGCGTACGCCGGCGTAATTCAGGAAGACATCGTCCAGGGTTGCCTGTTTGAGGGATACCGATTTGGTGGTAATACCATGCTGCCTCAGCTCTTCCAGAATACGCGGTATCTCCTGTTCGCCATTTTTGACCACCAGGTCACAGACGCCGTCGCGGGATGGGGATAGTAACCGATAACCTAAGCGTTGTAGAACTTCGGAGCAGTCGGTATTGGTGGCGATTGAGACCACGTCGCCTCCGACGCGCGCTTTGAGTTCTCGGGGCGAGCCAGTCACGGCTATTTCACCTAAGTTCATAATAGCAATGCGGTCGCACAGTTCATCAGCCTCCGTCATGTCATGTGTGGTGAGCAGGATGGTGGTGTTGAATTCATCACGAAGACGGACAATGTAGTCCCAGATCATACGTTTGGCTGCGGGATCGAGTCCTATGCTGGGCTCGTCTAAAAACAGCACTCTGGGCTGGTTAACTAACACCTGGGCTATTTCCAGCCGACGCATCATGCCGCCGGAATAAGTCTTGACCAGGCTGTTAGCTCGGTCAGCAAGATCCATGAATTCCAGAGCCTCCTGTATCCGTTTTCTCCGCAAATTTGGGGATACCTGATAGAGCTTGGCGTAAAGGAGCAGGTTCTCATAGCCGGTGAGGTCACCATCCACCGAGACCTCCTGCGGTACATATCCGCAGACCTGACGTACTTGTTGCGGATTTTTTAAGACATCGATACCGCAGATCTTTGCCTCTCCCGAAGTGGGCCGGATAATGGTTAGCAGACATCTTATGGTGGTGGTCTTGCCGGCGCCGTTGGGGCCCAGCAACCCAAAGACCTCGCCTTTTTCTACGCGGAAGGAGATGGAGTCCACGGCGGTGAAATGTCCGAAGCGCTTGGTGAGTCTAGTTACCTCAATCATTATCTGTGCTGTCTTTTCGTCTATCTGTTTCTTCGGCAGCCGCCACCAGTGCCCTGAGTCCGATGGCCAAACAGTTGAGTTCTTGCTCACTGAGTTTGCTCATTATTTCCTGCACCCTGTTCGATCTCCTCTCTCTAAGATTAGCAAGGATGGTCTTTCCCTTCTCAGTTAGCTTGAGCACCAGGACGCGGCGGTCACTCTGGTTCTCTTCGCGGTGCACCAGTCCCTGCTCCACCAGGCGGTCAACGATTCCAGTCACATTTGATGGCGTTACTCCCAGGGCTGCTGCCAGTTTGCCAGGACTCGTATCGGGGTGCGTAGCAATAAAGAACAAGCTTTTAAGCTGAGGTACAGTCAGACTTAACCCCATCCAGGCATCCAGTGAATATTGCCTCATTAGCTGGTGGGCACGGTGTTCAAGCTCCAGCACTTCTGCCAACAAGTCCAGATTGACCATGATTCATATCACCTTAATAATTAATGTGGACTGTACTATTTAATATACGCCTGGATAATACTAAAGTCAACCGGGGCGATTAATGTTCTGGCGCCTGTTGTGTAGCAGGATAGTAATGGAAAGCTGCTGCTGGTCAGGGAATGAAACCGCTAGCTGATGGATGGAGAGAGGAAGGGGGGCTACTTTGGAGGCCAGGAGCCCCAGAGCTTGATCTGCCCGCACCGGGTGCATTTGACGAAAAAGGCGAGGAACCCCTGACTATTGCATGAAGTACAGCGGAAATTTTGAGCGAAATGGGCCATTCCGGAGCTGCTATTTGTTGGTTGTTTGAGTTTGCTGACTGTCTTTTCAAGCTTATCAAGTCGGTCTGCCAACTCTGCTATCTTTTCGGATAGCGATTTTATGTCTTGAGTTGGGGGTGCATGTGCTGGCTGGGAGTGGGCTGTGCTGGTCCTGCCGGCAGCGTCTTTTTCCTTGGTGCCTCCTAGTTTAGGAGCTACCGATTCCACCAGCGCATCTATATCACTTTGTGACAGCAATCTATCGTCGGACATTAGAAGTAATCCAGAATTTTGACTATGAATTTGGACTGGAATTCCGGCTTTGACAGGTCAAGGTCGTACGGTTGCTGCAGAATACCTTCCTTTGGGTGATAGCAAACGCGCACTACCGGTCTGCCCACGAGGCCGCGTTTAGAGTCTGAGATGATACCTACTTCTTTAGTGTTTAGTTCGACGGTGAGTCCTGCGGGGTAACAGGGTATTTGTCTGACAAAAGCGTCCACCATTTCTGGGTTGAAGTACTCGCCACTGAATGCCATGATGAACTCGATAGCTTCGTGTGGCATGTACACCTTGGAGCGCCCGGGGCTTACCGAGATCAGTTCAGTGTAGCTATCAGCGATTGCGATTATCTGTGCCAGTGGCGATATTCTGTTGCCTCTTATCCCTAGAGGGTAGCCGCTTCCATTCCACCGTTCGTGGTGTTGTACGATGGCGGTAGCGATGCTGGCGTCCTTGCCATCGAACTGTGTTAATAGTTTTTGACCGCGTGCTGGGTGTTCTTTAATTTTTGCTAGCTCCTCTTTTGTTAGTCCGTCCGATTTACGAAGGATTTCCTCGGGCAGTTCGGCATAGCCGATATCTTTAAGCATGGTGGCGATGCCCAGAGTGGACAGCTGGTTTTTGTCCCACTTCAGTTTGTGGGCGACTATCAGTGCAAGGATAGCAGCCTTAACCGGCTGAATGTAGATAAAGTCTTCGCGGGATATTATGCCTGCCACGGAGGGCTCTCCCATATTGGAAAAGGAAAAGTGGCTCACCATGGCATTTACCACGCTGCTGATGTTGCGCATCCCCTCCGCTGTCAGTCGGCCGCTTATTCGGGTCTCGATCATTAGCTGCCGCAGCACAGCGGAAGCTCTCCCCTCGATTTCGGGAGGGATGAGTGGTATAGAGATGACATCGTAAACGCGGCTGTCTTGAATGAATATTTCGTTGACTTTCATCTTGAGGAGCATTTTCAGATTGTGCTCGTCCAATTTGACGTTGGCGTCGAGCAGTTTGACTCCGTAGGGGTCAAATACTGGATAGCCCAGCATCATGCCGGGTCTGGCATATTTTATGGATATTCGTCTCATGTATTTTTCTCCCCGGTTGATGCTAGCGCCGGCGTTTTTGAAGTTACCGGCAGGCTTTTGCTGGTGGTTACCTTTCGATAATAACAGGTTTTGTAAAGGGTAAAACCGAATCGTGTCGCGTCTAAGATGATCTCAGTCGCACCCAGGAATAGAATACCATCCTCTCTCAGGGCATGGTGGAACTTGAGTAGGAGCTCAGACTTTGCCTCTTCGGTGAGGTAGATGAGTACATTACGGCAGATAATAAGGTCAAACCCCACACCGACGAAGTCCTTCAGCAGGTCGTGCTGTTTGAAAGTGACGCTCTGACGGATTTTTTCTACCATTCTGTAGCCGTCTTGGGTGGTGACGAAATACTTTTCTAGGAATTCAGTGGGTACATTTCTGACTTCGGTGATATTGTAGGGACCACCATCTCTAGCCTTCTCCAAGCATTTCTGGTCGATGTCGGTGGCCAATATCCGGTGACAAGAAAGCGGTGAGAGACGGTCAAGGATCATGGCGACAGAGTACGCCTCGGCGCCATTTGAGCAACCAGCGCTCCAAATATTCAGTCTGTTGCGGTGTTTCAGCATCCCAGGGAAGACCTCGGTCGTCAACAGGCTGAAATATTTTGGATCACGGAAAAACTCAGACACGTTTATTGTCAGGAAGTCTTTGAGTTTTTCTACCAGGGTGAAGTCCTGCTTCAGCTCGGAGCAAAATGATGTCACGTCGTTGAAGTCCAAATTCAACATAAAATGCTCCAAGCGCCGACGCATCTGGGTGATTTTGTACTTGTTTAAGTCGATGTCGGTAAGCTTTCCAATTTCTCTTATAAGTTCGAGATATTCTGCATCGGTCATAGTCTTCTCGCTGTGGTCTTCTGTATCGGTACTTTTTCCTGACAGATATCCGCGATTTTCGAGGCGATGTCATAGATAGGTACTATATAGTCAGCATAACCTGCCTTGATGACGCTCGTTGGCATTCCGTTGACCACGCATGTCGATTCGTCTTCCACAATGATCTTTCCCCCGGCTGCTTTGATCAGGGCTGCCCCTCTGGTGCCATCTGTGCCCATGCCTGTCAGGACTACACCCAGCGAGCGGCTGCCAAAGGCCTTGGCTACCGATTCCATGGTAACATCGATGCACGGACGTACGCCGAGCACAGGGGGCCCTCTGTGTAGTTTTATATGTCCGTCGTTCACCAACATGTGGTGGTCACCTGGTGCTACCAACACCCGGGATCGCTGTATCTCATCGCCGTCCTGTGCTTCTGCGACGCTCAGCTCAGACAAGCTCTCAAGTCGTTCGGCAAGTGATTTGGTGAACAGTGATGGCATGTGTTGCACCACCAAAACGGCTGCGTCGATGTCTGCTGGCAGGCTGGAAATAACCTGCATCAAAGCCCGCGGTCCACCTGTGGACGACCCGATGACCACCACGTGGTTTGGCCTTTTCCTGCTGTGTGTTTTCTGGGTAGCCCTGGTGGTCCGGGCGGCGGTTTGCAGAAGTGGCGCAGGGCCCTTTGGGACGGTGGTCCTGGCTGCCAGTTTTATCTTTGCGATCAGTTCTCCTTTTGATTGGGCATCGCCCAACGGGCTAAGCACGGATGGTTTCAGGAAAAAGTCTACGGCGCCCAGTTCCAGAGCCCTTACAGTGACCTCCGCACCGCTGGTGGTGAGTGCGCTGAGCATGATGACGGGGGTTTGGCACTCTTTCATTATGTGCTCCAGTGCTGTAAGGCCATCCATTCCCGGCATAACGATATCCATGGTAATTACTTCGGGTCTCAGTTTCCTTACTTTTTCTATGGCGTCGAAGCCGTCTTTTGCTGATCCGATGACCTCTATCTCCGGGTCAGTTCCCAGCTCTTGAGATATGACTGAACGTGCGAACCCTGAGTCGTCTACCACCAGTACCCTTATTTTATTGCCCATAACCTTTCACCTTCGTCGCTCCATTTATTGGGCCGTGACCTAGCTTAGCATTTTTTTAACTGCTGCCAGCACTCTCTCCGGGTCGAACGGTTTAACCACGAAGTCCTTGGCCCCTAATTTGAGGGCTTCTATGACGATGGACTGTTGTCCCATGGCTGTGACCATGGATACCCTGGCGTTGCTGTCCAGGGTTATGAGTTCCTTCAAGGCGGTCAATCCGTCCATGTCGGGCATGGTGATGTCGAGCAGGACTCCATCTGGTCTGAGCTCCTTGTACTTAGCCAGTGCTTCGGCGCCGTTTGATGCTTCGATCACCTGGTATCCATTTTGAGTCAATAGCTGAGAGCATCTCAGGCGCATAAATGCGGCGTCGTCAACAACCATTATCGTAGCCATGGCATGCCCTCCTCGTTGGACTAATTTCGGTTATAATTTTTGGTATCGGTGTTTTCATAACGTTTCACAACTCTTTTGGCCTTGTGCCTACGCTTTGCACCACGACTGTACCGGTATCAAGATACATACGTACGGTACGCCCTCGCTCCCCACCGACGTCCATGGCGGAGGCGGAAAGCTTTTCCCTGCTTAGGGCAGCTAGCACCTCTTCCACATTTTTGTCGCCGATCTTGAAGGTGCCGTCGAAGCCCGGTGCCGTAGATATGCGAGCACCTCCAATGACCTTTATCACCAGCCGCGCTCTGTTCCCACCGAGCTTGGTTATCTCGTTGAGCAGGGCGGGGACGGCAATATTGGCGTACTTAGAGGGGGTGGTGGTGCTGGCGTTTTCCCCGTAGGGCAACACCACGTGTGCCATGCCACCGATCCTGGATACCGGGTCAAAGGCGCATATGGCGACGCATGAACCAATGCCCAGGCAGGTGAGCACTGCTGAGGGCTTATTGCTGACCGCAAGCTCGCCCATGCCAACGATGATCTCATTGCTGTCTTGGGCCTGCTTGTTGGTGTCGGCTCTCTGTTCCATTTGTCCTCTACCTGCCTTATAGTTTTAGATAGCTGGGATTGGTACTATCAGGAACTTACCATCAATCTGCCTATCCTGGGTACCAAAACGTGCTGTTACGATTGGTATTTCTTCCCCCTCTTCCAGAAGGCGTGACAGGGATATGTCCAGAATTGCACCTGCCATGTCTACCATTACTGCTGGTGGTGAGGGGAGCAAAGATGTCCCCGCCCCTTCAGCCAGGGTATTAAGGAAAAACGAACCCATGAGGTTACCTATCTCCCCCAGGACTGACTGCTCCATTTCGGAAAGTTGGAGTGTTGAACCCGGGGCTTGCCCCAGCAGTATATCTATCAACTTAGCGGCCACTTCTGGTTCGTAGCCGACAAACATGTGTCCCGTTCTATCTTTAATCTGTAGGTATACCCCAACTATTAGAGCTTCGGGCCCTCCGAACTCGCAGGGCACGTCCTTCACCTTCACTTTTTTGACATCGAAATCAGAAATCTGAACCTCTCTGCCAACCATTCCTGAAAGCCCTGATACAGCATTGGTCACCGCTTTACTTACAAGCTTGCTAGTCTCGGCTGACATTTTCCCCTCCGTACATGGCTGCTAACTTTCTTTCAGCTCACTCTTGCCATCATTTCCTCTTGCTTCTTGCCAGTTGATAAGGTGTAGTCCGGGCAAAAGCGTTTATCGCCGATGGTTGTTTTAAGAAGGGTGGGTATGTCCAGCACTAGGGTGACGCTGCCGTCACCCAGAATACTGGCACCTGCTATTCCCCTGGCATCACGGAGATAGTTGCCCAGTGTCTTTAGTACGATGTCCTGTTGCCCTTTCAGCGAGTCCACTGTCAGGCATGCTTTAAGGTCTCCAGCTTTGACGACAACGCTCGCTTTTTCACCGTTCTTGCTGGTTTCTGACCTTCTCCAGCCGAACATCATAGCCAGGTCGAGCACTGACAGGACGGTATCCCGCCACATTACGACTTTATGACCCCTGATAGTCCTAATGTGCTCGGTAGGTAATTTCGTTGCCTCCACTACATCTGCCAGGGGTATAGCGCACAGGGTGCCGCTGGCTTCGACCAGTAGGGCTGGCAGAATTGCCAGGGTGAGTGGTAGCCTCAGGGTGAACCGTGTGCCCTTGTTTTTTTCTGAGGTTACTGTGACCGATCCGCGTAGCGCCTCTATGTTTGTTTTTACCACATCAAGGCCGACGCCTCTCCCCGATACCTCGGTGGTCCTCTGCGCTGTCGAAACCCTCGGTAGAAATATCAGGTCGATGGCTTCGGTATCGGTCAGACGTGCTGCTCTTTCGGCGGTGATGATGCCCCGCTCCACCGCAGAGCGCTTGATATTTGCCGGATCCAGCCCTTTACCATCGTCTGATACAGTGATTACGATATGGTTCTGTTCATGATAGGCTGAGAGGGCTATTCTGCCGGTCTCAGGCTTGCCCGACGCTATTCGCTGCTCTGGTGGCTCGATGCCATGGTCAACAGCGTTTCTTAGCAGGTGCACCAGAGGGTCTTTGATGTGCTCGATAACACTCCGGTCTATCTCGGTCTCCTGCCCCTCGATGACGAATTCAATCTTTTTGCCGGCTTTTCGCGCCAGATCCCTGACCATTCTTGGGAATCCGTTGAAGACTGTTTCCAGAGGGAGCATCCTGATTTTCATTATGTCCTGCTGCAGCATGTTGACCACTTTTCCCGTCTGGATCATGCTCCTCTCCAATTCGTCAATGACCTGGTCACCTCTGTACCTGGCTTCCAGGAGCCGACTTAGCTGGGCGAGGCGGTTACGATTCACCACCAGCTCTCCTATTTGTTCCATCAAGCTATCGAGGCGCTCGATGTCTATTCTGACACTCTGTCGTGCCTTGCCCGACGTTTTTGGTGCCAATTTGTTGCTCGTCGGCACAGGGCTACTTTTAGCGGGCTTCTCTTGTACGCGGTGGTCGAAAGGAATAATGTGTACGCTGACCAGCTCCGGGATGGCGGCTATTTTTTTCTTCAGTTCGGTGCTTTCGCACCGGGTAGCAAGCAGCAATTTGAGGTTGTAGCCTGCCTTTCCCTCTTCGACCTCTTTTTGTGCCGGTATGGAGCGGATAATTCTTCCCATTTGGGATGCTTCCGCGAGTATTTGGAAACAGCGCACTGCATTCCAAGAGCTGTTCTTGTCTATTTCGGTGCTAATAAGGAATACTTTGTCACCCTTCATGAGCGCCGACTGCACTTCTTGGCCAGTCTCTTCGTCGAAGAGTGCTTCCTCTATAGCAGCACGTGGCTGGTGTTCCCGTGCTGTGTCCATGTCACCGTTCGTGGAAATTCTGTGCAGCATAGAAATAGCCAGCGAGACATCCACTTCACCGCTTTGAGGTGAGATCAGCTCCCCCTTGAGCGCTCTCAATGTATCGAGGCTGGTCAAAAGCGTATCGATCAGCTCTGCGTCCACCGAGCGGGTTCCCTTACGCAGCTGATCGAAAACAGTCTCCATAGCATGTGCAAGGTCGGACATGCGCTGATGCCCAATCATAGCTGCCGAACCTTTTATGGTGTGGGCAGCACGAAAGATTTCGTTTAGGAGTTCGCTGCTTACTCCATCGTGCTCCAGCTTCAGTATGTCTTCATCGAGCACTTGGAGCAGTTCCTCTGTCTCCTGTAAAAATATGGTCAGGTCTTCTTTTGACATATTAGACGCCAGTTCCAACCCGGTCCTCCGTATTTTGCCCCATGAACCACTGAGGCGCTGTTCCTAAGCAGGGAGGCCGTTTCGGAGTATGGTCGTATGTCTCCCTGATTTGAATGTAAATATTGCCCCTTAGCTCTAGCAGCATGGCGCTCTAGTCGGTTGGTGTGCCTGTTGTTTCCAGTCCCTCCTCTCTCGATCCTACAGTCAGCGGGGCCATTTTATGCTCTAGCCTTTTGTCCTCAAGCGAAGAGGATGCAAGTGCCTGTTCCTTGGAAAGGACTTTATTGAGATCGAGCAGCACAATCATGTCACCGTTGCGCTTGGCGATGCCGAGCATATAGTCTAATGACGTGGAGATGATGATATTTGAAGGCGGCTCTATAGAATCGGCAGGTATGCGCAACACTTCGGTGACGGCATCAACGATTATGCCCACGCTTTCGCCGTTGCTGTCCACGACCATGATGCGGCTGTCCTTGGTCTGTTCAGTGTCTGCCAGCCCGAACCTTTTGCGCATGTCAACGACAGGAACAACTTTACCTCTGAGGTTGATGATACCTTCTACGAAGAACGGCGCCTTGGGAACTCTGGTAATCGGCTGTGGCCTGATGATCTCATAGACGGAATTGATGTCAACGGCATATTTCTCTCCGGCTATGGTGAACAGGACGAGATGCTTTTCACTTGTCTGGCCGTTTGCAGGCATTTTAACCCCCTTGCCAAGCTAGTTTTTGGTCGGTGTTGCCGCGCTGGGCTCAACCTTAACACCGACGATTGTTTCCTTGAGCAGTTTCTCTCTAGACTTTCGACCGCCCCCATTACCCCCGTTACTGCTCACTTTGAACAGGGAAACGGTATCGTGCAGTTCTTTTGCCATTTCTGTAAGCAGGTGAGATGCGGCCACCACCTGTTGCACCTGTGCGCTCATTTCTTCTGCTGATGCCGACATTTCCTCAGCGGCAGCGCTGTTCTCCTCGACCACCCCAGCCACGTTGCTGACGCTGTCGAGGACTTCCTCTTTGGTTGTCACCATCTGGGTGGCGGCGACGGAGTTCTCCTCGGCGGACTTGCTCACGCTGTCGATAACCTTCACCATCTCGGTAGCTGAAATGCTCACCTGTTGGGCTGCCGCCGAGATCTGTTCAATTTGCTTGGCCACCGCTTTGGCAGCATCGAGTATTTTGTTCAGGGCTTGACCAGCTTCGTTGGCTATACTGACGCCTTCCTCGGTCTGGCTGGCACCTTCCCTGGCAGCTTTGATGGACTCGGTGACGCCTTTCTGGACAGTGCTGACGAGGCTGGCGATTTCCTTGGCCTCTTTAGCGGTGCGTTCAGCGAGTTTCTTTACCTCGTCAGCTACTACGGCGAAACCGCGCCCCTGTTCACCTGCTCTGGCGGCTTCGATGGCTGCGTTAAGGGCGAGGAGGTTGGTCTGTGCTGCTATGTCCTCGATCACCGATATCATTCTGCCGATCTCCTCGGAGTGGCGGCCAAGTTCATTTATTTTGTCGCTCATTTCGTTGACCACGTTGCGGATCTTGTACATCGCTTTGATATTGGCATCTACAGCCAGACTACCTTCCTTGGCGAGCTGCATTGCCTGTTCCGCACCTACAGCAGCCTCCCGCGCGTTGGCAGCGGACTGCTCTGTAGCCTTACTTACTTGCTGGACTATCAGGGAGGCCTGCCCCACCGATTTCATCTGTTCTTGGCCGGCTTTGGCTACCATATCTATGGCCCTGGACAGCTGTTCCAGAGATACCCTCACTTTGCCGATACCTCTGGACTGCTCTTCTGCGCCCTTAGCAATTTGTTGACTGACGTTGGCTATTTGTGATGTCGCCGAGCCGGACTGTTGGGCGGCGCTGAATAGCTGGTTGCTGGAGCCGGAGAGTTCATCCACATTGTCCTTGAGTTGTGCAATCAAAGAACCGACGCTGTCGATAACCTTATTGACCGACTCCTTAATATTTGCCAGGTCATTCTTGTAGTCACCCATCACTTTGACGGTGAAGTCCTTCTCCGCCATGCGTGCCAGCACCTGGGCAGCCTCGTTTATCGGCTCTGTAATGGTGTCCAGCAGCTTGTTGATACCGCTGATGATCTTGCGGAAGTTGCCGCTGTATTTTGCTTCGTCGGCGCGAATGCTGAGTTTGCCCTCTTGGGCAGCTTTGACCAGTTCCAGCACTCCGTCAATGCTCTTCTTTTCGTCGGTGATGTCGATGATATATTCCATGCCACCGATGAGCTTACCCTTATCATCCTTGAGCGGGGCGCAGTAGTAACGGATCGGAAGCTGTCCGGAAGGCAGGTTGGCGACCGTTTCACCAACGCACACGGAGTCGGTTTTGAGCGCTTTAGCTAACTGGCAGTTTTCAGTATGACAATCGGTGGCGTTAAATAAGGTGTAACACTTCTTGCCGATGCAATCTTCAGGTTTTTTCCCGGCTGCTTGGGCGGCGGCCAGATTTGCAAAGATTACGTTGAGTTCATTGTCCATCACCATTACCGGCGTTGGGAGCTTATTCAGGTACATAGCTCTGGCTCCGGACTCGAAGGCGGCTTTACGGAGCTGGGAACCTACGTCCTGCAGATACTTGACCATCTGGCTGAGGGCATTGCCTAAAAAGTCCTTTTCAGACTTCGGTTGGGCGTTGATGTCATTAAGTTGTCCCTTAGCTATCTTGTCGGCTATATCTGCCATCTCCTCGAGGTAGACCTGCATCTCTCTATATGCCTGTGCCATCTGTCCAACCTCGTCTTTGGAGGCGTAATCCACCTTTTCGGTGATATCTCCGACAGCAATCTTTTTCAGTGCTTTCTCAACTTGCTTCATTGGGCGAGTTATGCTCCGCATCAGCATAAAGATGATGAATACGGAGGCGAGGATGGCGGCTATCACGAAGGCAACGGTAACCACCAGGGCTGACCTGCTGGTAGTTTCCATACGTTCATTTGCCATGGCTACCAGCAGACTTATGCCGCCGTAATTCTGACTCGTCTTGTCGGCGTTGCCACGGATCTGCTGTTCCAATTTTGCCAGTGCAGCTTCGCAAGCATGCTGTTTAAGTACATTACCGTGGTAGATGTCTGCCTGGCTGATGTACTTATTTATGTGGTCCATGATGTTTGTGGCGATGGGGGCTAGCTCCTGGCTGTTTTTGGTCATTGCTACCAGGTTCCTGGCTTCGGTCTCTGTATCTGACATCGCCGCTATAAAGTCACGCCAGCTTTGCTCATTCCTGTTCTTTATGAAGTAGAGTGCCTGTACCCTCATGAACAGGAACTTTTTCTCAAGTGCGTCTGCCTGGATGAACTCGTCACCACCTCTTTTTACCTTCTCTTTTAAGCTACTGGTCAGCTTGGGAAACTCGTCACCGATTTTTCTCCAGTCCTGTAGCACCAGCTCGTTTGATTCGGTGGCATTCAAATAAGTAGCGAAAGTTGTCTCATAGGTACCAAGATGCTCGGTTAGCTCTTTGCAAACTTGAGAGGCCTGCGAGTTACTAGACTGGTCATCGATAACTCGGAGATAGTGTTTCAAGTTTGCTATTGCAGTCCTTATGTGGCTTCCATGACTGGTATCGCTGTCAGCCATGTACTGGTGCCTGTTTTCGGAGATCTCCTGCAGTTCATGTTGTGCTTCATGGACGGCGATCAGGACCTCTTTCGCTTTATTTATGGAGGCAAGTGAACTGATGGCGACGTAGCTCTGTGCACCAGCCAATGCCACGATTATTAGGAAACCTATGAGCAGCTTAATTCCTATCTTCAGGTCATTCCATTTTTTCATTTTTTACCCCCTTTAAACCTGCTAGTGACAAAGTTGGCCAATAAACGACAGTGCGTCTATCCTCAGGCGAGGTGGCACCGCAGTTACGGCCAAGACCTAAGAAAATTGTCGTTTTTCACGGCTTGTCTGAGGAAGTACCAAACGGCCAAATGCAGTGACCGAAAGAGATAATGTGGTTGTCTTCTGGCGAGCAGTGAGATGTGAACCAGCTTTCCTTGTAGTTGTTGGCTGATAGCGCTTGGGGGTAGCTAAATAGGCAATGAACCCTGCCTGGTTAGCTTTTGAGCTGCACCAGGCAAGGTGTGAAGTTTAGAAACTTATGCAGTCTCTTTTGCTGACAAAGAAAGTTTTCTGTTACGGTATTGCAGCAGACGCCTCACCACAAGTTGGCAGCTACCGGTACGCTGGCACGGTCATGTAGGTGGATAGCGTTCTTGGTGCAGACTGAGCGGCAGATCCCGCAACCAAAGCATCGGGTCAGGTCGATAAACACCTTCTTAGTGGCGGCGCTGTAGCCGATGGCGCCAAACTGGCAGACGCGCATGCAGTTACGGCAGCCGTTGCACAGTTCCGGGTCTATCTCGGCGACGTATTCAGCGCGTGTTAGGGTGTCTATTCCTGCCATCACCGTGCGCGAAAGGGCACCGCAGTCTGAGCGATCGCAGTTGCAGATGCCAATAATAAAAGGCTCTGGCGCCACCCAGATGGAGTGGACCAAGCCATCCTTCTCGTATTCCCTCATGTTGTTAAGCGCCTCTTCCTTGGTCAACTTTTCCAAGCCTGTGGTCTCGGCGCCCGAGAGGAACCCGGAGCCAGGCCTGCGTGCCACTCTCTGGACGTGTTCGTCCGGCGGTAACACGCTCAGTCCGTAGCAATAACGCAGGTCCTTGACGTTTTTGGCCTTGCGGCACCAGCAGTCCACGCACACCACACTGTTCACAATCTGGAAGACCTTCTCCACGTCTTCGATGGGGAGAACCTGACCGGAGTGCTGTTGCCTGGCACGCCTCCTGATGCCAGGTTCCATTATGGCTCTTATCAAGAACGGTTTTTTCTTCATTTCCTCCCATTTCTGCAGGCTTTGCCGGTAGAGTTTATTATCGAAAACTATGCCACGCCTTTTAAGGTCGCTTCGTAGATCGAGCGAGTAATTCTTAGCCTGTAAATACCATATTTTCCCCTCTCCGTGTTTATGGCAGTTTTCGCACATAGTTCACCTTCCTTTTATGATTTTTGTCCAGGTGCCATAGTGTAACCCCCGATTTTGCGGGCTGTCAACCTCTGTGCAAAGCTACTGGTCTTATACCGGGGGCAGCCCAGCAATATCTATAGCCGTTTTCGGACGCTCCCTGTTTTGTTGCTGCCAGGGCTAGCCTGCTAAAATAATCGCCATGTCCAGATACTTTATCTTCGTGGTGATCTCTTTAGGGCTGTTGATGGTGGCGATAAGTGGCACTGCGGTCTCTGTTGCTTTTCCCATAATCACAGACTCTTTTGGCGTTTCGCTGGTTGTTGCTGGCTGGGTGCTGACGATTTTTCAACTGGTTTCCATCGTGACCATGCCCCTGGCAGGGAAAGCTGGGGATATCTTCGGGGTGAAGCTGATTTTCATGGTGGCTTTATCATCGTTTACTCTTGGCTCCTTATTTTGTGCCATAGCTCCGAATATCGAGTCCCTTATCCTCTTCAGGGCTATTCAGGGAATAGGTGCGGGCAGTTTTTTGCCGGTGGCAACCAGCATAGCTGCCAGGGAATTCCCCGGGTCGAGACAGCAGGCGATCGGGCTGTTTACCAGTATCTTCCCTATCGGTCAGATAATAGGTCCTAACCTTGGCGGCTGGCTGGTTGAGACTTTCGGATGGCGGTCTGTCTTCTGGTGCAATGTCCCGCTCGGCGTTCTTGCCATTGCAGTAGCCGCTATCCTTTTGAAAGGCGATGAGAGAGAAGGGGGGCAGATGGACTTGGTGGGGGCGGGGCTTTTAACAGCTTCGCTTTTCGCCCTGTTATCAGGGCTGACCCAGATAGGCAATGGTGGCGGATCATGGCTGGCGTCGGGGGTACTGTTTGTTTCCAGCGGGGCGATGATAACCACATTTGTTTGGTATGAGAAGAGGGCCAAAACGCCGATAATAGACCTGGAGGTACTCAGGGACAGACCTTTTGTGGCGGCGAACATATATAATTTTGTGCTTGGTGCCTGTGTTATGGGGGTGATGGCATTTATTCCCCTTTATGCTGTCTCTGTGCATGGCATGACGATATTTCAGAGCGGGTTTGTGCTTACACCGCGGTCGGTGGGCATGATTATAGCTTCCACGGTCACCAGCATGTTCCTGGTGAAATGGGGCTATCGTCAACCGATGCTCATCGGCACGGTGCTGATGATGGTCAACCTCATTCTGCTGGCTGCCAGCGCCGTAGGTCTGGGCACTACCTGGTGGCAGAGCAACGATGTAGCCCTGGTATCGGGGATAATGTTATTTGCCGGTCTCGGCATGGGTATATCTGCCCCGGCGGCGAACAACGCCTGCATTGAGCTTATGCCAGACCGTGTAGCCACCATCACCGGGGTGAGGGGGATGTTCCGTCAGATCGGTGGGGCTGTCAGTGTGGCAGTGACCTCTCTAGTCCTGCAAAAGGCAGACAGCATGGCGCACGGCTTTTTTATGGTATTTACCGGTCTGGTATTGTTGATGCTTATCACCATACCGGCTATTTTTGTTATGCCGGCTTCGCCCAAGGATGCCCCGGCGGCTTAGCTATATTTTCAGAATTGCCCTGCCGGTAAATTTCCCTTGTTCCAGTTCCTCGAGCACCTGAGGGGCCTGCTCGAGGGTGGCGACTCTAGCCACGTGGCTCTTGACCTTGCCGGCAGCAGCCAGCTGGACGAGCTCCCTCATATCCTCCACCGTGCCTGCGCCTGAGGACATTATCAATAAGTCCCTGTTCAGCACATCCAGTGGCATTAAGGTTATTCCGCCTTCGCTCACCGCAGGCATACCCACGCCGATGAATATGCCACCGCGCCTGAGCAGGGTCAGTCCCAGCTCGAAACCGGCGACCTTGGGTGTGAATACGATGCTGGCGTAAGCGCCGCCCAGCTTTTCGCGAACAAACTGGGTTGCCTCGCTGGCATCTACAGCGTAATCCGCCCCCATGCTTTTTACGAAATCGAGCCTTTCTTTGCCGATATCTATCCCGATCACCTGGTAACCGAAGAGTTTAGCTATCTGGATGGCGTAATGCCCGAGTCCACCGGCAGCGCCAACGATGGCTACGGGCTTCCCCGGCGTTACCGCATATTTGATGAGCTTTTTCACCGCGCCATAGGCAGTGAGACCGCCGCAAGCCAGCGACACTTCGTTGTCGCTCACCTCGTTGGGCAGTTTCACCAGCGATTTTGCCCAGACAACGATGTACTCCGCGTAAGTGCCGATGATAGGCACCGCCTGCCGACATAGCCTCGGTCTACCACTGAGACAATACTCGCAGGCGCCGCACCAGTATCCGGTAAACCCTCCCAGTCCCAATATCACCCTGTCGCCGACCTGCACAGACCTCTCTGCACCGGGACCTAGCTCCTCCACTATACCTATGCCTTCATGTCCTATAGGGATCTGGACTGTTGCGGTCATCCTGGCCCAGTCCCTTTTGACCATATGGATGTCCGAGTGGCAGACGCCGGCAACTGTTAGCTTGACCAAAGCCTGTTCATATTTGGGTGTGGGCTTGGGCACATCTTTGATTTCGAGCTTGTCGCCCACCAGAATAGCTGCACGCATCGTTACCTCCTTTAAACTATATTCGACGCCTCTTATTAGTGATGTAGTCCACGAGTATATACTGTCCCAGGCTATTAGCACTGGTGAAGAAGACACGCCCTTTACCTATCTTTGCCATCTGGGTGACGAACGAGGTATAAAGCTGGGAAGTATCGAGCATGAAGGTGTTGATTACGATGTCGCTCTGGGTACACCTTCTCGCCTCTCTGAGCGTTAGCTGCAGAGTGCGCAGGCTGGGTGGGTACTGCAGGAACAGGCGTCCATTTTCAATATGGGCGGTGGGCTCGCCATCGGTTATCAGTATCACCTGCTTGTTGGCAGCTCTTGCCTTGCTCAGCAAATGCCGGGCTAGAGCCAGGCCCTGCTGGATATTGGTGTATGGGTCAAACTCGTCCCAGCTTATATAGAGCAGCTCGTCCTTATTGATCACGCGGGCATAGGTGGAGAAGCCGATGATGTGAAGGATGTCTCTGGGGTACTGACTCCTGATGAGGCTATCGAGGGCGATAGCAACCCTTTTTGCCGCTTCGAAGTTGCCTCTCATGGGCATGGACAGGCTTAAGTCTAGCATCAGTACCGTGGCAGAGCGGGTGAGGGCTTCGGTCTCAAAGACCTCAAAGTCCTCCGGAGCGATGTGTAATGGTGGAGCCTTGGGCTCACGGTAGATGGAGTTCATTACTGTCCTCTGAATGTGGACCTGGAACTCGTCACCGAACTGATACCTTCTGGTCTCCCCGGTCTGCTCGCCGCCCTGTCCCTTTCGTCTCAGGTTATGTCCACCGAAGACGTCTTTTTTCAACTTTTCGAAAATGTTCTGAAGTGCTTTCTGCCCGATCTTCCTGATGCCGCGTGGCGTTAGCTCATAGCCATATTCGTTTTGCTGGATATAGCCGGCCTCCTCCAGCACGCGGGCGATGTTGCGCAGTTGTTCCAGCTCTCTGGCGGCTCGCTCACCGAGCAGCTCTCTCAGCAGTTCCTCGTTGATGGTCTCCATGGAGCGACTGTACCGCGCATTTTCCATCTCCGCCTCAAGCCTGTCCATTTTGTGCAACATTTCCATCAGCTTGAGGGCTTCCTGATATGAGATCGGCTCCTCACCGGAAAAGAGGTAGTGCTGGTATAGTGGAAAGTCGGGGTTTAGCGCCTGGAGGTTGGCGCTAAGGCGAGCAAGCTCCCTGCGGGTGGCAGCATCGGTCACCGAGTCCAGCATCTCCTCGAGTGCCTGCCTGTCCTCAGGCGAGAGACTTTCCAGCAGTGACTGCGCCTGCCTTATCTGCTCCTGCAGGTACTCGATGAGGTCGTCCAGACTTTGCGGCGGTTGGGGTCCGAAGAAGTGTCCGAACTTGCGGAGGAACTCCTGGTAGTCCGGCTGTTCACCCCGAAGGCGCTGTTCCAGCATCTGGTTAATCGCCTGGAGCAGTTGCCTTATGGCGGCCATATCGCCCGGCTGCAGATTCTTGACTTGCTGGATTAAGTTCCGGGCATAGGGCTGCATGGCGTACTTCTTCAGCATGTCCATAAGTTCCTGGAACTGCTGCCTGGCGTCGTCATCCATGAAATCGTACTGGGAGAGCTCTCTTATCTGACCGCCGATGTCCTGTGGCAGCGCATCCAGTTTCTCCAGGTTCCGCACCGCCCTATCCTCCAGAGCTTTGAGCAACCTTTCCCGTTCTTCCTGGCTCAGTTCTGAGGGACCTTCTGCTGCCTGCTGTCTTGCCTCCTGGAGGCGCCGTGAGATACCTTCCCTCTCCGTATTGACTATGTTGTCCAGCCTCTTGCGGATATCGTCCAGTATTGAGCCCAGGTTATACCTGTCCAACTGCTGCTGGCGCCTTTGTCGCAACCTGTCCAGCAAGTCTTCCAGGCTGGGGAGACGCCGTCCCTGGCTATCGGTGATTCCGCCGCGTTGTAAAGAGCGCAGGGCGTAGGATAGGTCGCCATAGGGCATCAAATAGCGTTCCAGATGTTTCATCAACTCATCGGCGTCCAGGTCGAAAATATCCTGGGTGCCGTCCCATTCCGAGTAGCGATATACAGCCATATTACTTATATATAGTTTTTCCTTTGACCTGTTCCTTGTTCAGCTTCCGGTTGAGGTGCAGTCCTTCCAGGATGAACTCCACCGCCGAGGCTACCATCTCCGGTCTTTCGGAATCAATCACTGCTTTCACTGCTTGCATCATGCCACCCAGCGACTTCGCCTGGCGCAGGTACTTCTCAGCGCTCATCATATCCGAGGTCTCGAAGGTGACGCCCTCATTGAAGCGAGAGACCACATCATCGAAGTTATATGAGCGGTAACAGCGGTTGAAGGTGGTGAGCACTGCCCGTTTCATTAGCTGCTCTATCGTCTTCTCTTCCTTGGCATCCTCGTAGCCTTCCATCTCGATCTTGCCGATGGTTGATGACATAATGTATGGCAGATCGCTGATGCGGGGGACTGCCAGCTTTTCGCCGAGCATTACTGCCCGTCTGATGGCGTTGGAGAGCACGGTCTCGTAGTTGGCGATGGAGACGCGGACGCTGACCCCGGAGCGCTGGTTTATTTCAGGGCTTTTTCTGGCGAGCTGGGTTATCTCGGCGATGATCTCCTTCATATACTGAGGGACATACTCCTCGATGTCGCCATCGCGGAAGCGCCTGCGCTCCTGCTCCACGATGGCGATCTCGTCCTCGATGGTGGTGGGGTAGTGGGTGCGTATCTGGGCTCCGTACCTGTCCTTGAGCGGGGTGATGATACGGCCGCGGCTGGTATAGTCCTCAGGGTTGGCGCTGGCAACGAGCAATATATCCAGGGGCAGGCGCACCCGGTAGCCCCTTATCTGTATATCGCCCTCTTCCATCAGGTTGAACAGACTCACCTGGAGCTTTTCGCTGAGGTCGGGGAGCTCGTTGATGCAAAAAATGCCGCGGTTGGTCCTGGGGATGAGCCCGTAGTGGATGGTAAGCTCATCGGAGAGGTATCTGCCCTCAGCCACCTTGATGGGGTCGATATCGCCGATCAGGTCGGCGACGGTGATGTCGGGCGTAGCCAGCTTTTCGCCGTACCTTTCCGAGCGAGGGAGCCAGTCTATCTCCAGGGAGTCACCCTCCTTTGCCAGCTTATCGCGGCAGCGCTTACAGATAGGCGCCAGAGGCTGGTCGTTGATCTCACACCCCTTGACATAGGGCACCTCCTCGTCCAGCAGGTTCACCATAAGCCGCATGATGCGCGATTTTGCCTGCCCGCGCTCGCCGAGGAAGATGATGTCCTGGCCAGAAATGATGGCATTTTTTATCTGGGGGACCACCGTCTCATCGTAGCCTATAATCCCGGGGAAAACGGTCTTCCCCTGCTTTATCATGGCAATGAGGTTGCGCCTCATCTCCTCCCTGACGGTAAGCGGCTGGTAGCCGGAGGCTTTAAGTGCGCCGAGCGTCTTGGGTCTGGGGTGTTTTGTCATGTAGTGATGTTCCTCTTGTTTTATTTCCTTGTGAGCCCCCATTTTAGCAGTCCTGGGGGGAGAAGGCAAAAATTCAAAAATTGGTGCAAATATCACCTTAGTACTATTGACAACACGAGATAGAATGGTTTATCGTATTGGCAACCATCAAACAAGGAGGTGGGTAGATGCAAGCCTACTGCATGAAGTGCCGCACCAAGAGGGAGATGAAGGACGCCCGAAACATCCGGATGAAGAACGGGAAGCCCGCTACCCAGGGTGTCTGCCCGGTATGCGGCACCAAAATGTTCCGCATCGGCAAGGGATAATCCCGGGCTCTTAAACCCCACCAAAGGGCTGGGCGTCCCCGTAGGAACGCCCAGCCTTTTGATTAGCATTTTCTTCAGGCGGCATGGTGGAACGCATCAAAGCTATAGGTCTGCTCTCCAGCGGCGTCGACTCAGCACTGGCGATAAAGCTGGTCAGGGAGCAGGGTGTGGAGGTGGTGGCGGTGAACCTGCTACTTCCCTTCTCCGACGATAAAAGGGACTATGCCGCCCATCTTGCCCGTCAGCTCGATGTCCCTCTTATCAGGATAGAGGCGGGCGACGACTACATCGAGCTGGTGAGGCACCCGCGCCACGGCTATGGCAGCGGTATGAACCCCTGCATTGACTGCCGCATTTACATGCTCAAGCGTGCCTGGGAGGTGGCACAGGGGGTGGGTGCCCGTTTTTTGGTCACCGGCGATGTGCTCGGGGAGAGGCCGATGACCCAGCACCGGGCGGCGCTGCACCTTGAGGAGAGGAGGTCCGGGCTTGAGGGGCTCATCCTGCGCCCGCTCTCGGCGAAGCTGCTACCTGAGACGGTGCCCGAGCGGGAGGGGTGGGTGGACAGGGGACGCCTGCTGGCTATTGAGGGCAGGGGCCGCAGACCGCAGCTTGAGCTGGCACAAAAGTTCGGCATCATGGGCTACCACACGCCCGGCGGTGGCTGTCTGCTCACCAACAAAGAATTTTCGGCGCGGCTCAGAGGACTGTTCCATCTGCAGCAGAAGGTGACCGTAAAAGACATCGAGCTGCTCAAGATCGGCAGACATTTCTTCCAGGGCAATGCCCACATCGTGATCGGCAGGAACGAACGCGAGAACAGCCTGCTTCTAGAGCTAAGGCAGCCCGGGGACTATGTGCTGGAGGTGAAAGGCTATCCCGGTCCGCTGGGGCTTCTTCGCGGCGACAAAACGCCCGAAGCGGTGGAGCTTGCTGCCAGGCTCACCGCCCGCTATTCCGATGCTCCCCAGGGGGAGGTGCCGGTGGAGTGCCGCAGTGATGGCGAATACCGGGTGGTGGTCAGCCACAAAATGCACTCCTGAATCACCCCTGTGCTGCCAGCTCCTCCTGAGGGATTAGGCTGATGCCGTGCTTCTCCAGCAGTGCTGCGGTGACCCCTTTGCCCGATGTCTGTTTTCCCGAAAACGAGCCGTCGTATATCCAGTTACAGCCGCAGGAGGGACTTCCCGATTTACCGATGAACTCCGTGATGCCGGCGAGCCTTGCCAGCTTCAGCGTCTCCTCGGCACCTCTGATGACCTGTGCGGTAACGTCCACGCCTTCCTTATTGATGACCCTAGCCCTGCCGACGAGCACGTCCTCGCCGCTGCCTCCGTGTATCTCCTGCGGGACCCTCGGCGTGGGCAGCCCACCGAGCTGCTCCGGACACACCGGCAGCACTGGCTCTGCCCCTGCCAGCTTCAGCACATTCCCGTCGAGGTAGCTTTCATCCCCGCGCCAGTTGCACCTCACCCCAAGCAGACAGGCGCTGACCAGCTTCATACCGACCTCCGGGACCGAATTTACCCCTCCGGGTGTCGTCCTGTCAATAGGTGGTACCCGTCCAGTAGACCGGTGACACTTTGGTCTTCAGTCCTGAGGCCAGAACAGCAGGCTTCCTTCTCTGCTTGTTTTCACCCTCTCCCATCATACTCTCTCCCATTATGGGAGGGAGTCAGTCGGTACCGCTGATCTATCTGAACCAGCTCTGAGGTACGTGTTCCTGACACGGATGCTCGGGCTGAAGGAACTGCTGGTGGTGAACGAGATGGACGCTGTAGGCTACCAGCAGGAGGTCTTCGATGATGTCAGGGAAAAAGTCGCCGCCCTGCTGGACTCGTTCGGTTATCATGGAGTTACGTTCATCCCGGGGTCAGCCATGGGGGGACAACATTTACCGCAAATCGGGAAGGATGCCCTGGTATAACGGGCTACCCTTATAGAGGCGCTGGACAGCATGGAGATAAGACGGCAGACCAGACCGTTGAGGTTTGTGGTCCAGGATATTTATACCGTTGATGGGCGGGAAATCGTGGTGGGCAGGGTGGAATCGGGCAAACTGTGTAAAGGCGATGAACTGGTATTCTATCCCTCCGGGTCCAGAGGGAGGGTGCAGCAAATAAGGAGGTTCGAGGGTGAACTTGAGGAAGCAGAGGAAGGAGACAGCGTGGGACTTGTTACCACCTGTAGGGCAGTGCGCGGCGAGGTCGGTGGGCTGGTCGACAGTGCTCCGGTGGTGACCACCAGGTTCCTTGGCGAGGCGGTGCTGCTTGATGGCAGGCTGAGCACTGGCGACACGCTGGAATTGAGATGCGGTACACGACGGGTCAGGTGCTGTATCAGAGAGTTTTGTCAGAAGATCGACTCGGAGACCGGTGAGGTACTGATGGAGCGTCCTGACCACATTGGCGAACACGAGGCGGCGACCATCGTTTTTGACACCGAGCCGCTGGTGGTGGAGAGGTTCTGTGAAATACCGGAGCTGGGCAGGTTTGTCCTGTCACGGGGCAAAAACATCGGCGCGGGCATAGTGCTGGAGGTCAGATATTGATATTCGTCCTGGGGATAGACGGTGCCACCTGGACGGTGGTAAGGCCGAACCTGGACTTCCTGCCTTCGTTCAAAAAGCTGAGCCAGACCGCTGATTGCCGCGAGCTGGTCATCAGGGAGAAGCCGGTCTCGCCTTCGATATGGTGTGGTATATTCTGCGGCAGGACATAACGGGAACACGGACACAACAGCTTTGTGGTTGGGGGAACATAGTTAGGCGGGAGGACATAAAGGTTGACTTCATCTGGGACATAGTGCAGAGGGAGGGGAAGAAGGTCTGTGTATTGAATGTACCCTTTGTGGTGCCGCCTTACTGCTTCAATGTGGATTTCCGACCGGTAGGGTTCGGGCTATCAATCAATGAGAGGGAATGGCAGGAGGGGCTTGAGCGGTGACTGCCAGGACCAGGGCGCTACTGCTAAGAAGACCTGACCTGCTCATCGCGGTGTACACCCTGCTGGACAGGGCGCAGCACTTTCACTGGGGAGAGGACACCGTCCTGGAATGGTGCCGCAGGCTGGATGACAGGATTGGCGAACTCCTGTTTGCCACCGGCTTTATGGAGGACGGACCAATGGACTGATCATCGTCTCCGACCACGGCTTCTGCCCCTTCGGTGAGGCTAAGGTGCAGACATTGCCCCGGGAGACGGAGCACGGTGTGATAAAAGGTGACCACCACGAAAATGCGCTGCTGATAATCGCCAACATCAACCATCCTAATAGAGAGACCGCAGGATGTATTTTACGCCATCTGCAGGTACTTGAATGTTCGCTGCTGATTTAAGGTGGGCTTGCACAGTGGACTGCGTTGCATGCGCGCGGTGTCTTGACATATCTGGTACAATCAACTACAAGGACAAACAGCGTCGGCTTTATAGCAGGCGAAGGCTGGTCTGAGTTGGAAAGGTTTGTGTACTTTGTCAGAAGACTATGGGCGCGACTGTTTACACGCCCGAAGATAGTACTACTCAAAAATAATAGTAGCATAGTCTCACCTCTCGTATACGAAGAAGATGGTCTGTACCGGATTGATTTCATTTTCGGCACTGGCGGGAAGTCTTTCCGGGAAGGGGAAGGACGCCTCACGCTGGGTTTGTATAAGGAGTACTCAGCGAAGCCCCTTCGGCAGTGTCATGTGGATCTGTCCGCGGTGAAAGACAAAGAATCATGTTCGTTTATCTTCGAACCTCTGTGCAACTGCGCGTCCCAAAATCTCATGGTCGCTCTATCATTACATTCTGATTATTTTGATGATATCACCATCGCAGTATATTGTGTGAAAGGGGCAGATAGAGAGAGTGAGCACGTCACTCTTGGCGTAAAAAAAGTGAAAGTCAAGCCTTTCTTCATCGTTTGGACGATCCCGCCGGCCAAGGGTAAGGAAAGATAGGCTGTCAGCACCATAATTGTAAATTACAATGGCAAAAGGTACATCACCGAATGTCTGGACACAGTCCTTGACCAGACATACCCCGATCATGAAGTCATAGTGGTGGACAATGCCTCTACAGACGGCTCTAGGGAGCTCATTCGAGATAACTATCACCGAGTCAAGCTCATAGCTTTACCCGAGAATGTGGACTTTGTGAGAGCCAATAACGTTGGGCTGAATTGCGCGGCTGGCAAGTACATCGTATTGCTGAACCCTGATTGTTCGGTTCCGCGCGACTTTGTCGAAAGGCTAGTGGAGTCTCTGGAGTCGAATCCGAAAATCGCAGCCGTATCCTGCAGTATTGCTACCAGGGGGTCGTTTGTCAGGTACGCGCCTGTTTTTTTTGATGCCAGCGGGCTGATAGCGGTCCACCGTCAGGCTATTTACACTCCATGTTTCTGTCTCGCGCCCTGTGGTGCTGCTGCTATATATCGCCGCGATGTGTTGCGTGAACTCGGCGAATTCCTAGATGGTGATTTTGTGTCTGATTGGGAAGACCATGATCTAGGGTACAGGATAAATCTTCAAGGCTACTGGTGTGTACATAACCCTAACATTGTGGTCCATCATATTGGAGGCGTTGCCTACGGGATGAGCATTAAGAGGAAAATAAGAATTTGTAGAAACATGCTTTTGACTTACTTTAAGAACATGGAGTTGGGGAATTTTGTCAAAGCATTCTGGCCGAGTAGTTTGTTTAGCCCCGCACCTATACCATGGCTCATAGGAGTAATCTTGTTTTTGAAAGAGGTGTTAGTGAATCAGGGCATAAGGCGCAAGAGGAGACTTCTTCAAAGGAATAGAAGAAGAGGAGACGCTTATATCCAAATGCTTACCAGTGGGCGTTGCTTATGGGTGCCTGATGGTAGCAGGGGTAGCCGGATGTTGTGAATAGCCACCACTATTTGACGAACATGAACGTTAGAAGTCGCCTGAGTCTCCTAAATGTGAACCAGAACAGGAGCTTGAGTTTTCTAAAGCGGGGTACCTTAGTATAGGTACTGGGATCTGTGATGGTTGCGTAAAGAGATAACTCCCATCCCTGTCTTAGGACAAGGATTATATAATCGATGGCGCGTCTGACAAAAGCTTGTTTGGTTGCCTTTTTTAAACCAAGTGTAAACGATTTTAGTGCGCTGATAATCTCACCGAGTTGCAAATGGGCTATGCCTTTGTAAAGATGGACCTGCGGAATCAGGTCCGAAGGGCAATCATGTTCATTCGATAAAAGTTGATCGAAAATGCGTAGACCTTCTTTTTTGTTTTTGGCATACAACATACTGAGGGCCGCATGATATTTTGCCCTGCTGGCCATTTGCCAATTTGAGGCGAAAGATTGTCTGAATGTGTCTTGTTCGTGGCTAAACAAATCGTGTGCCAGAGTGAAGAGCTTTTCCGCTCTGGCAAAGTCGCTCAGCAAGTTTAAGCAGACCATGCCTTTGCAATAGAGATATCGCGATAGGAATGATGGCGAACTGGCGATATAATCGTCGAAACCGATTGCTTTTTGCCGGGCTACTTGAAGAAAAGCATCTATGGACTCCTCTCTGACGACCGTATATTTTGCACTGATGCTTTCATCCAACTTGATGCTGAGCCTGTGTGCCTGCGCCAGATTCCCTAAGTTCGTATATAGCTCTACGAGCCTGTATAGTGCCCCATCGTACAGGTAGTCCCGTTCTTTTTCCCGGGCCTCGACCAAATATTCGAGATATTCGATCATGAATTTGATGCAAGAGCTGTCGAGTGGTGCTATGTATTTAAAATTAGGAAGTCTGCCCGTCTTAGTGGCAAAAACCACCAGCCCTTTTTTCCCTGTGACGCCCCCGCTGGTCTCTATTCGACAGTCGGCAAAGCCAGCTCTCTCCAAGAGCAACCCGATGGAGTAGGGTGAAAAGATATTGAGATGAACCCCTGCGGAGGCCATCGCTAGCTTTTCTCCTACTGATTCAGAGGCATATGCTTCGCTGTTCGGCGTGGTCAGGCACAGAATACCGTCAGGCTTTAGGTATTTGTTGATCAGGTTGAGGAAGCCCTGCGGGTCTGGGACATGCTCAATAGTTTCGCTGCTTAGGACGAGGTCGTAGGCGGACGGCAAGTCGGCTGACTCTAAGTAATCCTGTATGATGTTTAACTGCAGCGTTCTTTGCCCTTCCAAGGCGATGGGCGATGGTTCTACCCCAGTGGCATCCCAGCCCAGGTATCGGGCCATGTCCAGTGCAAAACCGAAGGCGCAGCCGACATCTAAAAAACTAGGTTTTGGCTTTGCCCTGGCTAACTGACGCAGGTTGGTTATAAAGTGGGAGGGGGCATGTAGGCCCGCGTTAAACTCTATATAGAATTTAGTGGATCCTAAGCTACATTCATCGTAGGAAATGCCTTTTGAATGCGGGTAAAACAATGTGCCACAGGATCTGCAACGATGTAGCTCAAGCAACTCGTCGGAGAAGGAACTCTGAAGTTTGTCCTCCAATTCGGTGTTGCTACTTCCACAGACAGAGCATACTTGGGTCATTGCCTTAACCTTGTTTGCCTCTCCCACAGTATGTTAATACACATGGCCAAGCTGTTTCAATCGCAGTCTTATTTCTTCTGCATCCTGGGGGAAGCTGTCCTTCGGTGTAAGATGGCTGGGGAATCTTGAGATAGGACTCGGCGGCGGTCTTGAGCGCTGTTGCGGTCTCAGAGCATTCTGTGGAAAGGTCACGTCTGCCCAGTGGGTCGGCTGTATGGTCGATGAGCCTCAGCTCTTCCACCGCCGGCACCCGGGGATAGGACATGTCCTTTTTTTCCTTGCCGTAGAGTAGCTGGAGGCGACCGCTGATTACCGAAAGCTGGGTTGGGATCTCGGAGAATATGTACCGCTGCGGCAGGGAAATGAGGCTGTCCTGAAGGGACGGCAGCAAGTTCATTCCCTGAAGCGTCAGGTACTGTGCATACTGTCCCAGCCAGGCGAGGACGGTGGGCATGATGTCGATGGTGCTTACAGGCATGCCGAACCGTACCGGTCTTAGCTGGCTCTGCGAGGGGGGCTTTATCAACAGCGGTACATACACCTGCTCTAGGGTGACGGTGAGACCGTGGAAGACCAGTAGTAGGCGAGGTCTTTTTCATAGTCCATGAGGTTGCCATCGGCATCGCGCCGGGGCTTGAGCACCTGGTAATGTGGAATACCACCTGTTTCCCAATCGGGGACTTTTTCCAGAAAACGGGGGGTGCCATAGAGTTTATTGCCCACGAAAAGGTTATCGTAGGGAGGTGGTGGGGTGTAAGGTCCATGCGGCTCTCCGTAGTGCACCCAGAGAAAGAAAGGGGAGGTGTGGTGGATGCCAAGCCAGTCGAGCACCGCTGCGGTGGTACGGTCGGCGCTGTGCCTGGGCTCGTGGGGGCGGTTGAGTTCGCGCTGGGGAAGGGTGACCTCCTGGTCTCTGCTCAGGGGCCGGTCGCCGTTATGGAAGCCGATGGAGTGAAACCCGGGATATCCGCCGGTGAGGATGGAGGTGTGGGAGGGAGTGGTGAGCGGTATAGGCGAAAAAGCATATTCGAAGACGATGCTATCCGATGCCAGGCTGTCCAGGAAAGGGCTGGTGGGTGGGGGGTAACCGTAGCACCCCAGGTGGTCAGCCCGGAGGGCGTCCAGCGTTACCAGGATGATAGCCCGGGGTGTAGGTTGCTGAGGAGTTGCTGCACTGTTTATGATGCCTCCAGATTTTAGATTTTAGTATAGAATGTATCAGATCTGGGGTCAATAATCTGGTCAGAAACTAGCGCTGGAGCAAGGAGTGGTAATCGGCGATCACCTTTTCCGTATTGCCCAAGGAGAGCACCCTCCCGGCGTCGAGCAGCAGGGAGCGCTGGCAGAGCTCGCTGACCATACCCAGATCATGTGAGACCAGGATGATGGTCATGCCCTGCCTTCTGAATTCGTTTATCTTAGCCATGCACTTTTTCTGGAAGGCCTCATCGCCCACCGCCAGGACCTCGTCCACGAGCATGGTCTCAGGACGGGCGTGGATGGCTGTGGAGAAGGCGAGTCGGAGGTACATGCCGGAGGAGTAGTTTTTGAGCTTCATGTCCTGGAACTTTTTAAGCTCGGCGAACTCGAAGATATCATCGTATACCTTGTCCACCTGTTTCCGCCCCATGCCGAGGATGGAGGCGTAGATGTAGACGTTGTCGCGGGCGGTGAGCTCAGGCTGGAAGCCGACGCCGAGCTCCAGGAAGGAAGCGACCTTACCGTTTATGGTCACCGTGCCTCCGTCCGGGTACAGCACCTTCGCCAGTATCTTGAGCAGCGTCGTCTTGCCGGAGCCGTTCCTGCCGATGATGCCAAAGGTCTCGCCTCTGTTTACCTCGAAGCTGACGCCTTTCAGCGCCCAGAACTCCTCGTAGTCGAACTGTCTTTTGACCAGCCCGACGATGTTCTGGAAGAGGGTGGTCTTTTTTTCTTTGGGGATGCGGAACCTTTTTGAGATGTTTTGGGCAATTACTGCAGACATTTTACACCCTCATCCTGACCCTCTTCCTGACGGGAGAGGGAAATGCCTCCGCCTGACTCCCTCTCAAGGGAGAGGGAAGGGCCTTCACATCTGCCCTGCATGTGGCGGGCTTTAGCGTTCAGCGGAACACTAGCGACGGTAAGCATGGGCTATATCTCCTCGGCGAAGCGGCGCTGGAGACGGTTGAAGATAAGGTTGCCCACGAACCAGGCGACGATGGCAACGACGATGAGGCCGGCTATGCTGAGGGCTTGTGGCAGCCTGCCGGCGACCATAAGGTCGCGGTAGGCGGTTATGAACTGGGTCATGGGGTTAAGGGCATAGTAGGGCATGAGGTATGCCGGGACTATGGACGGGGGGTAGATGATGGGGGAACAGAAGAACAGGATGTTTATCAGCACCTCCCATATCTGGTTGAGGTCGCGGAAGTAGACGTACAGTGCGGAGAGGAACAGACCGATGCCGTAGATGAACAGTAGGTAGACGATATGCACCAGGGGAAAGAGTAGCACGGTGATGGGAAGGTACTTGAGCAGGACGAAGAGGATGGGCAGGAGGACGAGGAACTCCAGGAGGGAGCTGATGAGGTTTGCCAGTACATTGCTCAGCACCAGTATCTGCCGCGGGATATAGACCTTGGTCACCAGGCTGGGCTTGCCCACCACCGCCCCCAGGGCGGATGAGGTGGCGGTGGCGAAGAAGCGCCACGCCATTATGCCCACCAGGAGGTTGGCGGCGAAGTTCTCCTCCTGGCGGAATAAGTTCCTGAAGACGAACCAGAGGACCATGGAGAGGAGCAGGGGGCTTAGCAGCGACCAGAAGAAGCCGAGGGTGGTGTTCTGGTAGCGGTTTTTGAACTCGGCTACAGTCAGGTTCTGGATTAGTTCTCTGTACTGCCACATTTTTTGTATGTATTGTAACTGTTTGCGGGGTTGATTTCACCCTCACCCTAACCCTCTCCCTCAAGGGAGAGGGTAAATCGTGAAGGCTGGGTCACAAAAGAAGAAGCTATTCCCTCTCCCTCAAGGGAGAGGGTAAATCGAGGGGCTCACTAACCTTCACCCTAACCCTCTCCCTAGAGGGAAAATTGAGGTCCATAGGAGATGGTAAGTAGGAAATCGGGTGGCTTGCGTTGCATTGAGGGAGAGGTAACTAGGCAGTCGTTGTTCATAGTCACGGTCTATGGAGGAAGAGGGTAAGCAGGGAGCCGAGGGGCTTACATTGTCCGGCGGGTTAGCCATTTCCTTAAAAGAGAGGACAGCCAGCCGCAGGCGATGCCGCAGAGCTTGCTCAGCTCGTAGGCTATGGAATAGGGTAGCCAGTACCACCAGCGTCCTGTGGAGAGGACGAATTTGATCTCCTGGAATATGTAGCCGAGACGGTGGGCAACCCAGTTCCTGGAGCGGGGGAGACCACCGGCACCCTGGGCAAGGGCGATGCCGAAAAGGACATATCGGTCAAAAACGCTGCGGAGGGTGAGGTCGTGGGCGTGGTACACGGCGGCTTCAGGGTCATAGATAATTGTCCAGCCGGCATCGAGCAGGCGCTTTGCCAGCTCTTTGTCCTCAGCCACGACGACTTTGTCCGAGAAGCGGGACTGCTGCCAGACCTCCTTTCTGAGGGCTGAGTTGACATCGGAGATGAACAGGTTATCGTGGTAGTAGTCCGGGTCGTGTGAGGTGATGCGGATTTTGAAATCGGGGAAGTTGTACAGATGGAAGAACTTCTCCGGCGGTTTGGTGTTTTCCCAGGGGACTTGTCGGCCGCACACCGGCTACCGAGGGGTCGGCGAAAAGTTAGCGGTAAGCTTTTGGAGCCAGTCGTCCCGAAGTGGCAGGGCGTCCTGGGTGATGTAGACCAGGATGCTACCGCGGGCAAGCCCGGCGCCGAGGTTCCTCGTCCTGCCGTGGTGGAATTCATGGGTCGGTATCTGCACCAGCCTCACCGGGAAACGTTGCGCTGTGGTCACCGTGCCATCGCTGGAGCCGGAGTCTATGACGATGACCTCATAATCGCCGTTGAAATTCTGCGAAAACAGGCGCTGGAGCAGTCTCTCCCAGCCTTCGCCGGCGTTTTTGGTGAGCACAATGATGCTTGCATCCATGTTAGTGAGCCAGTCTCCCATGTGGAGTTGTTATGGTGGTGACAGCATTTCCCGGAAAAGGGCGCTGTATTTCTCGGTGACCGACCTCCAGTTGTACTCTTCGGCAAGCCGCTGGGACATCGAGGCGGCGAGCCGGTCCAGGTCGTAGCTCCCGCTTTCCAGAGCGGCGATATGCCGTGCCAGCTCGTCCTCGCTATTGAAGTAAATGCCGCCATCGCCTAGCACCTCGCGGTGGAAGGGTACGTCGTACGCCAGTACAGGGCGACCGTAGACCATCTGCTCCAGTAGTGAGGGGTTGGTGCCGCCCAGCTCATAGGCGTGGATGTAGGCGAAGCAGTTTTTTCTGAGCGCGCCGAGCACCTGTTTATCGTATATCGGGTCGAGGAATATTATGTTTGCGGCATTGTCCTTGAGTTCCCACAGGAAGCGGTTGTAACCGTCTTTGGGGTTGAAGTTGCCGATGATGACCAGCTTGCGGCTCGAGCCCGACTTTTTGAAACCTTTCAGTCCAAGGTGGATGTTGTTCTCCGCCACGACCCTGCCGACGGTGAGATAGTAGCCCTGGGGCGATAGACCAAAGCTGTCGAGCACCCCCTGTTCCTGGCTGATGGTGGTCCCGGCGGTGAGCAATGCCCTAGCGCCATAGGGAATGTAAACGGCTTTGGGGGTGTGGTAGCTCTTTTCCAGGTACTCCTTGATGACTGAGGAGTCGGCGATTACCCTGTGGGCTATGTTCACCGCCAGCCATTCGGAAAATTTGAGGTACCATGCGGTAAGCGGTGCGAGGCATTTCCAGAAGGGTGAAAAATAGGGGCGTCTCAAAGTAGGGCGCTTCCATTCCAGACCGTCGGTGTTGACCACCACCTTTTTGCCCAGGACGCGGGGGAGGACGGCTGCCAGGGCACCATCCGGCGCCACAAAGTATATCAGGCTGACCTTCGGACGTTTCCACAGGAGGCAGATGGTAGCCAGGATATCGTTAATCGCCGGTATGGTGAGCGTCTTGCCCTGGGGGGCGGGGATGTGCAGCCTGATGATGCCCTGATAATCGTCTTCGCCGAACCCGGCGGACTCGCAGGTGACGCAGACGCGGAAGCCCTGCTGTAGCAGTCTGGGCGCGATTTCCTCGACGAAGGTCTCGGCGCCTCCGTAGGCGCCGGGGATCCCCCGCGAGCCGACAAAGGCTATAAGGAGGTACTTTTGATCTTTAGGGCTTGCAGCGGACTCAAAAGGGGACATCGTCTAAATGAAACAGCCTTCAGTTGTTATTTTACCGAGCTTGAATCTTTCCAGGGCGAAACAGGCGAGGTCCGGAGCGTCTTTGCCTGCAATTAAATCGGCGACTATTCTGCCTACCGCTGGTGAGTGCATGAAGCCGTGGCCGCTGAAACCGCAGACGAGATAAAGATCGTCAATGTCCGGTACTCTGCCTATGATGGCGTTACTGTCAGGTGTATCATCGTGAAGCCCAGCTTGGGCTGAGGTGATGCTGAGTTCATTGAGCAGAGGCAGGCGTTTCTGGGCGACGATGCCGATTGCGGGGAGAAAGCCCCAGTCAACGGTGGTGTCAAATCCCTGGGGTTCGTCTGGATTGCGCATGCCGAAGATGAGGCAGAGCCCTTCCCTGCGGAACCAGAAGCCGGTGCGGAATTCAACGACGAGCGGCGAATTTTTAGGAATCTGGTCAGAAGGGGCGGTGATAAACAGGTGGCGGCGGTGGGGATGAAGGGGCACATCGAGTCCGAGCATTTTGCCGACGTTGCCGCTATAAGCGCCGGCAGCGATTACCAGGATGGAGCAGTAGTAGTCCCCCTGTGTGGTTATGATTTTCCATGACTGCCCTTGTCTCTGGATCACGGTGACCTCCGTCTCCCGACGGAACTTCACCCCCATCTCTCTGGCGGCGCGGGCAAAGCCCTGTACCACGCAGTAAGGGTCGGCATAGCCGTCTGAGGGACAGTAGCTTGCTGTCAGCACATCATCGGTGTTGAGGGCGGGGACAAGCCCCTTGACCTCCTGCCGGGTGAGGAGACTGACATCCACGCCGAGCCTGCGCTGTAATGCCACGTTCCGTTTGAAGGCTTCGACTTCCTCTTCTGTGGTCGCCAGCATGAGGTAGCCGTTCTGGCGGAAGTCGGCGTGGTAACCGGTTTCTTCTTCGAAATGTTCGAAGAAGCGAACGCTTTCTATGGACAACCGGATATTGGCTTCTGTTGAGAACTGCTGTCTGATGCCGCCGGCGCATTTGCCAGTGGAGCCGGAGCCGATATCGTCCTTTTCCAGTACGGTTATGTCCCAGGAGCCGAGCTTTGCCAGATGAAAGGCGATGCTGCAGCCGATAACGCCGGCGCCGATGATGACCACATCAGACGTATTTTTCCTAACCTCTGTCACGAGATGTGCCCCTTGTTCTTCAGGTAGTCGGTAAGGGCTTCCTGCCAGTGCCTCATGTCGTCGGCACCCAGAAGGCGGAGGTGGTAGTTGTCCAGCACCGAGTAGCGGGGGCGGCGGGCTTTCTGTGGGTACTGGTCTGAGGTGATGGGGACGACAGGTGTGGACAGCCCGGTCTGTCTCAGTATTTCCGTGGCGAAATCGTACCAGGAGCAGGTGCCTCTGTTGGTGATGTGGAAGGTGCCATAGTGTTCGGTGGTGATGAGCCAGGCTATTTTGCCAGCGAGGTCTCTGGTATAGGTGGGGGAGAAGACCTGGTCGTTGACCACGGTAAGCTGAGGGCGTTCCTTTGCTAGCCGTATCATGGTCTCGATGAAGTTGCCTCCCTTGCCGCTGGAGCCGGCGGTGCCGAACAGAGCGGAGACCCGGACGATGAAGTGCCTGTGGCAAAGGTGGCGGACGAAGTCCTCCCCTGCCAGCTTGGACTTGCCATATATGTTTGGTGGGACGGGAGTGTCAAACTCGGTATAAGGTGTGGTGCGGGCTTGAGGCTCGCCACCGAAGACATAGTCGGTGCTGATATGGACCAGTTTGGCGCCGATCTCCTCCGCCACCACGGCGACGTTGCGGGCGCCGATGGCATTTATCAGAAAAGCCCTGTCAGGATCGTCCTCACAGTCGTCGACTCGAACGTAGGCAGCAGTGTTAATGATGACGTCCGGCTTGTGTCTCAGGAACACTTCTCGTACAGAAACCATGTCCGTGATTTCGATATCGACATGGCTAAGGGGGATGACATTGAAATCAGACAATACCTGGCACAGATCTGTACCCAGTTGCCCGTTGGCACCAGTGACTGCTATCTTCACCTTTTCAGATACATCTTCCTGTAGTATTTGGCGTACTCGCCACTTTTAATTGACCGCCACCAGGACTCGTTCTTGAGGTACCAGTCCACAGTAGCACTTAAGGCTTTGTCAAAGGAGTAAACTGGCTGCCAGCCCAGCTCATTGGCTATTTTGGTGCAATCCAGGGCATAGCGGCGGTCGTGGGCTGGTCGGTCAGCGACGAACTGTATCAGGCTTCGTGGTTTGTTCAATAACTCCAGTAGCCTGTGGATGAGCTCCAGGTTGGTTTTCTCGTTACCGCCACCGATGTTGTATATTTCTCCGGGCTTGCCTTTCTGAATTACAGCGTCCAAGGCACGGCAGTGGTCAATGACAAAAATCCAGTCTCTGACATTGAGCCCATCTCCATACACCGGGATGGGCTTATCCTCCAGGACATTGGTGATAGCCAGAGGAATTAACTTCTCAGGAACTTGATATGGTCCAAAGTTGTTGGTGCAGCGGGTAATGATCACCGGCACGCGGTGAGTTTTGTAGTAAGCAAGGCACAAAAGGTCGGCTGCGGCTTTGCTAGCGGAATAGGGGCTGCTGGGAGCTAAGGGTGATTTCTCGGTGAAACGACCGTTCTCAATTGAGCCATAGACTTCATCCGTGGACACCTGGATAAATTTGGTTATACTATATTTTCTGGCACCTTCGAGAAGTACCTGGGTTCCCTTGACGTTGGTTTCGATGAACGGCGAGGCATCCAAAATGCTGCGGTCAACATGGCTTTCGGCGGCAAAGTTCACAATAACATCGACCCCCTCGCCCAGTAGCCTGTCAATCAGTCTCCTATTAGCTATATCACCTTTGACGAAGCGATAGCGCGCATTGCCCTCTAAATCTTTGAGGTTTTCCAGATTACCGGCATAGGTGAGTTTGTCCAGGTTGGTTATCTGCCAATCTGGATGCTCGTTTATGGCGTAGTGAATGAAGTTGCTGCCAATAAACCCGGCACCGCCCGTAACAAGTAACCTCATTTCGTGCCTCTTGGTAGACTCGCGTTTTTTGAGATGGGCGAGTTTTTGTCTTTAGGAGTCGCCTTCCCCGGATGGTGGCTGATATACCCACACCCTCCGGTCACCAGCACTTTTTTACCCATTTTGACCTCCTTAGACTGCTACTTGTGTGGTGGGTAGAACCAGTCCCAGGGCTTGCCCACACGCAAGTCGTTCCTGTTGCCGTTGATCTCGACGGGGACGATGGAGGCATCGTTCCAGGGGCGGCGTTCCTCGTCCGGCTCGTTGTAGTCATAAAGTCGGGTGACGAAATAGACGGTAAGTGATGGCTGGTTGCCTACTGTTTTGGTCCCGTGGAGATAGTGGCCTGGAATTCTGACCAGGGTGGGCTTTGCTGCGCTGGCGATCACCTCGGCAAGCCTTCGAGTTCCTTCGTCATAGGCGCAGATTTTCATCGCCCCCTGTACTACCAGAAAATAGTCCACCTGCCCGCGAAGGTGCCGGTGCCAGGCCCTGACCATGCCGGGGTAGCTATAGCTCAGGTTCACCTGGACGATCCATTCGTCAATGAATTCCTTCCAGTCCTGCCTCAGTGCCTCGGCGAAAAAGCCACGCTCGTCGGGCAGGATATTGAGGTCGTAGGTCCTGACGCCTTCCAGGGGGTACTCTTTAACCATGGTGCTCCTTTCCTTTGTTTTCAAAGGATGATCTCGGTGTCATCGCCGACGAACAGCTTTATGGCCTTGAAGCCCCGTTCCTGCTTGAGCACCCTGGCACCCCTGCCGATGACGCTATCTGCCAGCCGCTCGATGTGGCACACCGAGCAGCTTTCCAGGATGACCGAGTGTTCGATGCTCGAGTTTTCGATCTTGCTGCCGGGGCCGATGCTGGTGAAGGGACCGATGTATGAGTCCTTTATATGGCACGAGGCGGCGATGGCAACCGGCCCCCTGATGGTGCTGTTCTCGACCCTAGTGCCTTCGCCGATTTCTACCCTGCCGATGACCTGGCTGCGCTCGTCCACCTCGCCTTTAACATTTCGTTCGAGGAGGTCGTCAAGTACCACCCGGTTGGCTTCCAGAAGGTCGTCCTTCTTCCCGGTATCCAGCCACCAGCCCTTTAAGATGTGGGTTTGCACTGTCTTACCGTTGTCCAGCAGCTTTTGAATGGCGTCGGTTATCTCCAACTCCCCGCGCCATGACGGCGCTATCTGGTCTATGGCCTGGTGAATTTCCGGGGAGAAGAGATAGATGCCGACGAGCGCCAGGTTACTTTTCGGCTCTTTTGGCTTTTCCACCAGGCGGACGACCTTGCCCGAGCCGTCAAGTTCGGCGACGCCGAAGAGGCGAGGGTCTGCCACCTCTTTGAGCAGCACCAGAGCGCTGGGCTGGTGTCTCTCAAACTCGGCGACGAAGTCTGCGACGCCACCCTGGATGAGGTTATCGCCGAGGAACATGAGAAACGGGGAATCGCCCAGGAATTTTCGGGCTGTCTTTACGGCATGGGCAAGTCCCAGTGGCTGGGGTTGGGTTATGAAGGTAAGGCGAGCGCCCCATCTGGCACCATCGCCAAGGGACTCTCTGATTTTGTCCCCGCTCTCGGGCGAGATGATGACCCCGATGTCTTTTATGTCTGTTTGAGCCACCTGCTCCATAACATAGTGGAGGATGGGCTTGTTTGCCACCGGAAGGAGCTGTTTGGCTATGGTGTTGGTCAGAGGTTTCAGCCTTGTCCCCTTACCACCAGACAGGATGAGCGCTTTCATCGGCTATATATTATATCTTTGTTTTTGCCCGCGCAAGAAACAGGTCGGGCTGTCCGCCTGGCAACGCAGGGCGGTGGCTGGATGGTATAATTGCGCTTGAGCTGACTGGAAAGGACTGGTAAAGGTGGTCGAACAGCTACTGGACTCACCGTTGGCGCGGGAGGTGGTGGTGTTCGTGCTCTCGATGCTGCCGGTGGTGGAGCTCAGAGGTGCCCTGCCTGTGGCGATGAACCTGATGGGTATGCCATGGCACAAGGCGTTCCTTCTAGCGATAGCCGGCAACTTGCTGCCGGTGCCGTTTTTGTTGCTATTCCTGGAGTCAATAGCCAGATGGGTGAGCCGGGTGGACATCGGTAAAAGGCTGGTGGACTGGGTATTCCAGCGCACCCGACGCCAGGGAAGGATGATTGAAAGGTATGAGAGGATAGGGCTGGCATTGTTCGTTGCTATACCGCTACCGATGACCGGTGCCTGGACGGGGTCGATAGCTGCTTTTCTGTTAGGGGTCAAGTTCAGCCGTGCCCTGCTTTCGATCGCAGTGGGGGTGATTATTGCTGGTGTGGTGGTCACCTGTCTCTGCCTTTTGGGGTGGGTTGGGGCAGTGATTGCCGGAGTGGGGTTATGCTCCCTGGCAGTGGCGGGTCTGTGGAAGACATAAGTCTGGCGGTTTACCAGGGCGGTGCATTGTTTTTATAATATGACGACATGAAATGTCTGGTCCTTGCCAGCGGCTTCGGCACGCGCCTTTATCCCCTGACTGTCCAGAAAGCCAAAGCTTTGCTTGAATACAAAGGCAAGCCGCTGCTGACTCATATTGTGGAGAAGGTGCCCACGGATGTGGAGGTATTCGTCTGTTGCAACCGGAGGTTTGAAGCTGATTTTCGCCAGTGGCAGAAATTTATCAGCAGGCGGGTTGAGGTCTGTGTCGAGGACGTATGGAGCGAGGAACAGAAGAAAGGAGCGGTGGGCTCGCTTGACTTTTGGGTAAAGGAGAAAAAATTTGCCGACGACCTATTGGTCATCGCCGGGGACAACTATTTTGAGTTTGATTTGACTAAGTTCATCGCTGCTTATGATGGGAGGAATGTGTTGGTGGCGGTGCATGATATTGGTGACAGGAGCCGGGCAACGCAGTTCGGGGTGGTGAGGCTCGATGGTAACCGCATTGTGGAGTTTGAAGAGAAACCGGCCCGGCCGCGGTCCAGCTTGGTTGCCACGGCAATCTATGTCCTGCCGCCGCGGGTGTTTTCTGTGCTGTCGGAGTATCACAGTCTGGGTGAGAAGGACAATTTAGGTAGTTTTATTGCCTATCTGGTGAGCAGGGAAGACGTGCGGGCTTACACTTTCTCTGAGGTGTGGCTGGACATCGGGAGCGAGTTTAACCAGAAAAGCGTCGGGTGAGCAGTCTCCAACCGATCTTGATCCCATCCTTAAGTGAGTTCAGTTTAGCCTTTGTGGGGCGGGAACGGTAGTGGATGGGGACCTCAGCTATGCGATAGCCTTTTTTGGCGAGCTGTGTGAACATTTCAGCTTCGAGATCGAAGCCGTGAGCCTGTAAGTCAAGCATCTTAATGACTTCTCCACGGAAGCCCCAGAAGCCGGTGCAAAGGTCGCTGATCTTCTTCCAGTAGAGGACGCTCGCCAGCCAGGCGAGAAGGTGGTTGCCTATCCGGTTAAGGCAGCTCATCGCTCCTGGCTCTATCTTGCCTTTGAGCCTTGAGCCGATGACTGCGGGGAAGCCCTGCTCTAGAAGTTCTAGCATTTGGGGAATGTAGGTCGCCGGGTAAGTATAGTCAGAGTCCAGCATAAAAATAAAGTCGGCTTTAATTTGTTCAAATGCGGTCCTAACTGCTCTGCCTTTACCTCTGCGCGGTTCGACTATGAGCTCAGCGCCGCTTTGCCGGGCGATTTGTCCGGTGCCATCGGTGCTGCCGTTATCGACCACCACGATGGTCACACGGTATCCCTGTTCTTCAAGTGTTTGCCGCGGGATCTCAGCGATGACCCTGCCTATGGTCGCTTCTTCATTCAGGGCGGGCAAGACTATGCAGACATCCTTTTGTGGCATCGGTGCTTACACCATTTTATGAAGTGGAAGAACGGTGTTGCTTAGGCAATGCTACGAAGCAGCCTCTTCCATCCCGGTGATGAGAATTATAGCTTTTGGTGAAAGCTTACACAAGCAGAGGTGGTATAGAAACTTGAAGGACGGGTCAGGTAAGGAATAAAATATGCACGCCTTACCAGCCTGAAGGGTGCTGCCTGGATAAGCTGTGTATTCTAGCAAGCACCCGGAGCCAGGAATGAGGCTAGCAAAAGGGGACAATTCAGTGCGTTTCAACTTCAACAGGACCACTGCAAACACACAGGACCCAGCGGCCAGATCGGCGGTACTGAGGGCAGCAAAACTTCAGGGCACTTTTCCCGGGTGGTGGTTAATACTCACCGGTGGCTTTCTGTCCTTATGGGGATATGGCTATCATGCATATGGTTTTTCTGCGTTGTTCAAGCCGATTTCTGAGGAGCTGGGGTTAAGCCGTGCATTCACAACCATACCAGCCAGCATCGGCAGAATAGAAGGCGGGGCTATAGCAATTGTTGCTGGCTGGCTTACCGATAGGTTTGGCCCCAGATGGCTGATCCTTTTCGGGGTATTCCTTATAGGTGTGTGCTTTTCTCTAATGAGCTTGGTGAACTCTTTCTGGTCCTTCATTGTGGTGTGGGGAGTCTTGCTGGCTATCGGCATGGACCTTGCCCTGGCAATACCGTTACAGGCGACGGTGGCACGATGGTTTGTCAGGAGGCGTGGTGTAGCCAATGGTATTCTTTTGATATTTTCCGGCCTCTCCGGTGTGGTGGTTTTACCTCTTGTTGCCTGGTTGATAACGGTGGTAGGCTGGCGGATGACCTGCTTGATCGGTGGCGTGACGATGCTTGTCGTCGGTGTTCCACTGGTGTGGTTTTTCATCAGGCAGCACCCACCGGAGCATTATGGCATGTTACCTGACGGTGCCAGTGCTGACGAAGTGGGTGGCGAAGATATGGTGGAGAAAGGGCGCAGGTATGCGGCTGAGGTGAGCGAGTTCGATTTCACCCTGACGCAGATCTTAAAGTCACCGGCTTACTGGCTTCTTCTCATATCGGGGATGTGCCATTTCCTGGCGGCACCGGTTATAAGCATACATAGCATTCCCTTCTTGACAGATAGCGGTTTTGACCCCGTTAAGGCGGCGCGGATGCTCTCTCTTATGGTGCTGGTGAGTATACCTGCCAGGTTTTTCGGCGGCTATATCGTTGACCGTATGAAGAAAAAACACCTCCGTTTCTTGATATTTGCTGCATATTCGCTCCAGGCTATAGCGTTTGGTTCCTTTCTGTTGCACCAGACCGAGGCGATGATATATGTCTGGTTCCTGTTATATGGTGTTGGCTTTGGCATCGGTTTTGGCATAATGATGCCGGTGAGAGTGCGGCTCTTTGGCAGAATGGCAATCGGCCGGATGATGGGCATAGGACAGTTGCTCATGTTACCTGCGGGTATAGTTGCCCCTATATGGGCTGGCTGGGTATTTGATACCACTGGTAGTTATATGATCGCTTTCAAAGTGGTTGCAGGGCTACTTACTGCAGGCAGCTTGCTTGCTCTGCTGATCACACCACCAAAGTCGCCCCAGGAAAAGGCGCTGGGCATATAAAATTGCTGGGATAAAGGTAGTGCCCGGCCTGACAAATTAGGCCGGGCACTAATATTTTTTGTAAACGTGCGATTGCTCTATTCGAGCATTTGGGCAACCAGCTCGCGGTGGAAGGTGCTGCCCCCGAAAGCGGTGTCGTTTGTCCTCACCCGTTTGAAGTAGAGATGCATATCGTGTTCCCAGGAGAAGCCGATGCCGCCGTGGATCTGGACGCCCTCATCGCAGACCTTCTTGCAGACATCGCCACAGTAAGCCTTGGCCATAGAGACAGCTAAGGGGGCCTCTGGCGAGTCCTCGCTCAGTGCCAGACAGGCCCATTCCATGAGCGATCGAGCATATTCCAGTCCGCTGAGCATATCAGCGCACTTGTGCTTGATCGCCTGGAAGCTGCCAATGGGCACGCCGTAGGCTATACGCTCTTTGGCGTAAGCAACAGTCATATCAAGTACTTTTTCGCCGCAGCCGACCATTTCAGCGCACAAAGCCGCAGTGGCATAGAGGGACATTTTCTTCAAAGGTTCCCAGCCTTTGTGCAGTTCGCCAACAATGTTCTCTACAGGGACAGGTACATTGGTGAATACTACTTCCGACTGTTTTCTAAGCGTATCGATATTGTTTAGCGGACTGACGTAGACGCCCCATTCCTTGGCGTCTACGATAAAGAGGGTGATACCATCTTCGGGGTCATGGCTGGACCGGGTGCGGGCAGCCAGAAGGAAATAGTCCGCAGCTTTGGCATCCCAGACGAACATCTTGGTGCCGTTTAGAATATACTCATTGCCACGTTGTTCAGCTCTCATCTTGATGCCACCTGGCCAGAAATCGCCATCTTCCTCAAGCACGGCGAGAGCGAAAGTGGCATTTCCTTCGGCTATTTTTGATAAGTATTCCTTCTTTTGCTGTTCCGAACCGGCGAAAAGGATAGGTAAGCCGCATAGTATTACCGTGGAGATGAAGGGGCTAGGTAACAGCGAGCGCCCCATCTCTTCACAGAGGACAGTCAGGTCTCTGAAGGTCATGGCTTGACCGCCAAACTGCTCTGGGAAGATGAGCCCCAGCCATCCCAGTTCCGCCATTTTCTTCCAAAGATCCCGGGAATAGCCGACCTCATCCTCTATCATTGCCCGCACATGACTTCTGGTACACTCTTTTTCCATGAAGTCACGGGCCATGGTCTTCAGCATTTCCTGCTCTTCAGTGAGTGCCCATTCCATTGTCATTCTCCTTTCATCCTGATCCTTATTTTGCTTATCGCGGCAACCCGAGGACTCTCTCGGCAATGATATTGCGGTTGACTTCAGAGGTGCCCATCTCGATGGTGGCGCCTCTGGCTCTTAGCATCTGGTACACCCAATCACCACCGTTAAGAGCTCTTTTTGAATCTCTGTTCAACTGTGAGTAGGCGCCGATGATTTCCATGATGATATCGCCGTTACGCACTCTCATCTCGGCTTGAAAGTTCTTCACTATTGATGCTTCGTTGGTGGGCCTCCATCCCTTGCGCATTCGGGCCACCATGCGCTGCCCACTGCACCTCATAGCTTCAGCCTCTATGGCCATCTGGGCGATCTTCTGCCTGAAGGCCGGGTCCTCCCAGACTACCTTGCCAAAGCGGCGTGTCTCTTTGGCGAGGTCGACGACTGCTCTGACCATGGCGGCACTTAGGCTGGTGCCAGCCATTGCTGCGGCGCCTCCACCCCAGAAGGCACCGCCACCGCTTCTCTCAGACATAAGGGCAGTGAGCACAACAGCCCAGCCCTGATTGACCTCTCCTACCCGGTTTTTGTCAGGCACACGCACATTATCGAAGTATTCCTCGCCGAACTCTGCGTTGCCGGTCATTTGTCTTAGCGGCAGTTTAGTGAGGCCTGGGCTGTGACAATCGACGATGAAACAGGTCAGATTGCGATGCCGTGGTGCATTTGGGTCTGACTTGCAGGCTATAAGTCCGAAGTCAGCAAACTCCCACATGCTTGTCCAGATCTTCTGGCCGTTTATCACCCATTCATCGCCGTCTTTTACCGCGGTAGTCTGAATGTTGGCGATGTCTGAGCCAGCATTTGGTTCAGAGAAATATTCTGCCCAGCTCTCCTCTCCGCTCAGTATTTTGGGTATGAAACGCTTCTTCTGCCACTCCTGACCATGCGCCAGAAGTGCTGGCGCTGCTACCAGAAAGCCTAGTGATTGTGGTCCCGGGGGTGTCCCATGCCGGGCGAGCTCTTCGCGGATGATGGCTATTTCCTCTAGTGGTCTGACGATACCGCCGTATTCCGGTGGATAGCCGAAACCGGTGTACCCGGCTTCATACAGTTTTTTCTGCCACCACTTACCCAGCTCGTGGGCTTCCCGGCTAAAGGGGTCTGGTGCCTTATACTCTGGGGTCCCCCATCCTTTGGGAAGATTTGCTCTAAGCCAGGCACGCACCTCCTTCCGAAACGCTTCCAGCTTCGCTGTATCAGTAGTCATAAGTCCCTCCTTGATTGTTGTTGTGGTCTTGACACATTGCTGACGACGCCGCGGGATTCCCCGGTCAGCAATAGCTCAAAGGCAGTGTAATGTTAGCTATTGTGCATATCTCTTGTCAAGTCATAACAAAGTCGGGGAAAAGTTCAGGAGAAGATTTTTAGTACTGTCCGGTGATGATGCGAGCTGAAGCATGTTGTTGAGTTTTGCTTTTCAGAGTAAACTGGCGCCCTCTTTTGACAGTTTTGATGGTCCGAGTATCTAATTATGGAAGCAATTTCAATCAGGTTTTGTTATAATGGCGCGAGGCGGTTCAGGCAAGGATAATAGTGTATGGGACAAGAGGCTAAAAACGGATTTGTGGTGATCTGTGCGCTATGCCAAAAGCCCACGCCGGTAGGTAGAACTTTCTGCCAGCATTGCTGGTCGCTGTTGCGCGGCAGGGTCGTGTCCCTTGAAGAACTGGAGGAGGAGGCAAGACGGCAGTCGTTACGGGTAAGGTCGCGTAGGCGGATTAGATTATTAGCTGTTTGTCTCGGCGCACTCATAGCGATGTTCTCGGTTGTCGGTGTGGTCTTGTATTACTGTACTGATGTTATAGTCAAGCCGCCAGCATGGATGAATTCTAACTCTTCGCCTGGGGAATGGGCTATGTTCCGTCATAATCTGGCGCGAACAGGCTGTTCTCCTTCGAGTAACACATTGCCGTCGGGCAACCTGAAATGGGTCTTCCGCGCCGGCGGTGCAATCCACTCGTCGCCGGCGATAGCTGGTGATACCGTCTATTCTGGCGCCCGAGACCATAGACTCTACGCCCTAGATGCAGCGACTGGGACGAAGCGCTGGGAATATTTGACTGGCTCCTGGGTGGAATCTTCACCTGCTGTTGCCAACGGGATTGTCTATGTGGGTTCAAACGACGGCAAACTACATGCTGTCAAAGTAGATACTGGGGAAAAGCTATGGGAGTTCAGGGTGGGCTATCCTGTCAGGTCGTCACCGGCTGTGGCCGGCGATGTGGTGTATTTTGGGGCTGATGATTATTCGCTTTATGCCCTGCATGCGGTAAGGGGGGTAAAGCTGTGGCAGTTGGAGACCGGTGGTTATGTAGCATCGTCGCCTGCAGTGGCCGATGGTATAGTGTATGTAGGTTCGAACGACGGCTTTTGCTATGCTGTAGATGGACGGAGCGGCAAACTTCGTCTCCGCTTCAAAGCATATTCACCGGTACCTTCTTCGCCAGCAGTAAGCCGTGGCGTAGTATATTGCAGCAGCTTTAGCGGGCGCATCTTTGCCTTCGATGGCAAAGCATGCAATTTCCCTTGGGAACATGAGCTCAAACCTTACTGGCTGCAAGCTTATGCCTTCGGGCTTCCTGTACCTGAACCGCCACCACAATCGGGGTATCTATGGGGAGCTAGAATAGCGGGCAGAATAGAGTCTTCCCCGTTGGTGACAGATGACACGCTATATATTGCTGCTATGAATAAACTGGTGGCCATTAGTCTGGCAACCCAAGAGAAGCGTTGGGAGTTTGCATCGGATGGTGTGGTCATAGGTTGTGTTGCCAATTGTGGGAACAGTATTTATCTGGGCACCGGGAGAGGGGTCCTTTATGCTTTGAACACTGAGACCGGCGAGGTGCTGTGGAAGTTTCGTGTTAACAGTCCAGTTACTTCCTCTCCAAGTGTGAGCCGAGGGGTGGTTTATATCGGTACAGACGATGGCAGTCTGTATGCTATTGAATAGCGCGGCCCGTGCTGGTCACCCCGGCGGCGCAAATTTCAGAATTGTCGTCAGGCCCTCAGCCCCGTTTTGCAAGGATATGTCTGGCGACAGCCGTATAAAATTTTTACTTACTCAGCATTGAATTCTTCAGTTCTTGGTCGATCCAAGCGTATCTGAGCCCGCCATTGTAGTAACCTAATGACAGCTCGCCGTTGTAGTTCTTGAGCCACGGCCACCAGAACGTATAATAGTATGGGGCTGGCAGTGCGATGACATAAGCTTGCTCTAAAAGATAGGGCAGCATCTGCCGGTGTATTTCAGCCACCTTAGCCTCGTCAGGGTAAGCCGCTGCCATTTCATCACGTGCCTTGTTGAGCACTGGGTCGTTCACATAGCTACCGTTATACATACCAGGTCCAGTGTAGTTTATCGCCTTGAGGTAAGTGCCGGCGCCGGCGTAGCCACCGAACATCATTTCATCGTAGGCGCGCCGTATCGAGAGGCTGGTAAAGGTGCCCCAGTCCTTAGGCTGGATTTCCAGCTCGACACCTACTTTGGCCCACATGTCTTTAACCATCTGCAGCGGGTCCAAGTAGACACGGCTGTTGTAGCAGATTATCTTGGCTTTGAAACCGTTAGGATAACCGGCCTCGGCTAGAAGCTGTTTTGCTTTTTCCGGGTTGTACTCAAAAAGCTCTTGCACCGACTTTGGCATTTGGTCCAGAGGCACATAAATGTCCATGAATTCCTTTACCGGTGTGATGGGCCATTTGAGCAATACAGCATTACCACCGTAGTAATCATCGACTACCCTCTTGTTATCTATAGCCAGCCAGAGCGCTTGACGTACCCTTTTGTCGGCAAACGGAGAGTCCTTTTTGTCTGTCCTCATGTAGATGCATGCTTGGCCGCTGTCCGGGATGTATCTAATATGTTTCAGCTGTGGCATGCGCAGATATTCCTGCGCTTGCTCCCAATCGGCGGAGACCCTGTCGAGCTGACCGGTGCGAAAAGCGGCATGGATGGCGGACTCGTCACCAAGGTTTAGCACTTTGACGCCGTCAACATATGGTATCTGGTCACCTTTTCCGGGACCGATCGGGTTTTTCCCCCAATAGTCCGGGTTGCGTACATAGGATGCAGCGCTGCTGGGTACAAATTCAGTCAGCATGAACGGACCACTGCCGATGCTGTTCTTAGGGTTGTTCATATCACCGAATTGCTCTATGGCGTCCCGCGGGTATATTTTCATAAAGTCAAGCATCACGGTAACTACATCGACAAAGTTCTCAGGTGTGCACTTGATGACGACAGTGTAAGGGTCGGTGGCCGAAATCTCAGTGGTCGCGGCCGCTTTAGGATATGTTCTCTTAAAATATGCCGTGGGCAATGTGCACTGGCGTTTTAAGGAGAAGACGACATCGTCTGCTGTAAGCTCTCGTCCGTTTGTTGGTGGCTTGTTATGCCATTTCACCCCTTTGCGGATATGAAGGACTATGGTATCTCTTCCCTTTATTTCCCAGGTCTCAGCTAGACAACCTGTTGCATATTTCAGGCGGTTATTCGATGAGGCGGTAAAGTCGCACTCTCCAGTGCCATAGCCACCAGCCTTTCCTTTTGTCCAGTCCCCCGTGAGGAGGTCCTCATGGGTATAGGCTAGGGTAGCGCAGTATGCTTGGGGCTGGATGGCATCATCGAATGCTGAAGGGTCAGCAGTAACGCCCAGCGTAATAATTCCGCCGTATTCTGGTTTCTCCTTCTCCAGGGCTGCCTTATCTCCAACCCCCCGGGCACAGCTACCACTTAACAAAGCGACAATTAATACCCAAACAAGAAAAGTAGAAAGCCACCACATTTTGGTCGTCATCTTCACCCTCCTTTTATGTTAATTGTGGATTTCATTGGGGATAACCCGAATTTTAGCAGCTTGGTTATTTTCTGGTCAAGGGCATGCATTAGCTCGGGTTTTACTTGACAGCACAGCGGTATGATGGTATAAACACTATTATCCACCTGGTCAATCAGGGTGAAGTTCTCCTTTGAGCTGTATTTCATTATGTTTGTATCAGGCGGAGGGAGTAAAAAATTTTCACAAGGAGGGTAACGTGCAGGTCAAGACATACCCAGAGTTCAGTAGTCGCTATCCGCTGTTACTGACAGTTTTTATGCATAGACCAGTGCGACTCTACCCGGACGATATTGGAGTTGTCTACCGTAATGAGGCTGGGGAGTATTATCGGTTCACCTGGCGACAGTGGCACAAGCGTACTTGTCAGCTTGCCCACGCGTTAAAGCAACTCGGGGTGAAGTCGGGGAAGCCGGGTGAGCCGGGTGACCGGATAGGAGCCATGGCGCTTAACTCTCACCGGCACCTGGAGCTGGTCTATGCCGGGACGTGTATTGGAGCGGTGTCCCACCCGATTAATGTGGTGCTCTCGCGCGAGCACATGGTGCATACCATAAACCATGCTGAAGACAAGATCATATTTGTTGATGAAATTATTCTACCTCTACTTGACCTAATATATGACCAGATAAAGTCAACGGTAAAAGCATTTGTCTACATGTCTGACCGTCCCGGAAAGCCTCAGACGCGAGTAGAGCCGTTATACGAGTACGAAGAGTTAATTAAAGGGCAACCCGAGGAATTCGACTGGCCGATGCTGGATGAGGACACCTATGCCGCTCTGTACTATACAACTGGTACGACTGGCATACCCAAAGGGGTGATGTTCACTCACCGGCAACTTTATCTCCAGAGCATCCATTTGCTGGCTTTAGGTGGGATGATGCTTACGAACAGCATGGTTGAGATGCTGGAGACAGTAATGACTTCAAAGGCTGATATGGTTGACAAAGCGATAGCTGGCGGGGGTCGGTGGCAAGAATTGCTCGATGTACTGGTCAAGGACATACCTAGGGTGAATGTACCCCTGGTGAATATCCCCCTCTTTCATATCCATGGCTGGGGTTCACCCTGGTATAGTGTTGCCTCGGCGAGTAAGATAGTATTTCCGGGCAGGTTCAGTCCACAGGCTTTTTGTGAAATTGTGCAAACGGAACGTGTCACTTCTGCAGCGCTTGTGCCAACTATGCTGGCGATGCTTATTGAGTATGAAGACCTGAAGAAATATGACTTGAGCAGTCTGCGCACCATCGGGACGGGAGGTGCAGCCTTACCGTTAGGGCTTAAAGCTAAAGCTGAGAAGGTGTTCCCGTTCCTGCGTGCAGGATCAGGCTATGGGATGACGGAGACAGCCGGTCCTGCTATTTTGGCTACGTTGAAGCGTTATATGCTTGACTGGCCCAAGGAAAAGCAGGACGAAGTTAGGGTCAAGACGGGGCTGGCACCATTGGGAATCGAGGTGCAGGTGATTGGCGAGGATGGCAAGCCTGTCCCCCACGACAATGAGACTTTGGGCGAGATAGTGATTAGAGGACACTGGATCACGGAACAGTATTACAAGGACCCAGAGAAAACCGCTACTGCTTGGCGCGATGGTTGGTTCCATACCGGAGACATGGCCAAGGTGGACCAGGAGGGCTACATCATCATTGCTGACAGGATAACCGATGTGATCAGGAGTGGTGCTGAGATGGTGCCCACTGTGTTGCTGGAGAATTTGACGGCGACCTGTGACCATGTCCTTGAAGCAACGTTTGTCGGTGTTCCTGACGAAAAGTGGGGCGAGCGCCCCATGGCAATTGTCAAGCTCGTACCTGGTTCCTCTGCGACGGAGGATGATATTTACAAGTTTCTCGAGGTTCACGGAGTGGAGAAGGGCAAGATAACGAAGTGGATGCTGCCAGACTATATAGCTTTTTGTGATGCTATACCGAAGACCAGTGTTGGTAAGTTCGATAAGATAACTATTCGTAAGACTCTAAACGAATTTCTTGCCAAGGCGAAAAAGATGCGCTAACTTTGATAGTTAGCGAAGATACTCGTTAGGCAAGCTTTACAACGGGCGACGTTTGGTCTAGAATATCTAACTCGAAGCGTAAGTTCGAAAGGCTGCGTGATGCCTATTTAGCGACAAAGTTTACTTTGTTGGAGGAGTGTGTTATGCGTAGAGTCAGAATTTGGTCGAGCTTGGTGTTGTTTGCTTTTTTGATTGTGATAAGCCTTGGACTGACGCCTCACTCTCCGGTGCTTGCCAGCACTGTCCTGGGCAAAATCCCCGGCAGCCAATTTCCCGCCCAGAAGTCGCCTGCCACAGAAGAGTTGACCATGACCTGTAGATATCCTGTACTCAGCAGCTACGCAGGCACCTATTTCTCATATAGTATTGATTTACAGTACACCGGCGGCAAAGAGCCTCGGGTGTTTGATCTTAAGGCTGAAGCACCCCCCGGTTTTACCTGTTCTATTACTCCCGGGTATGAAACAACGGAAATAGCGGCCATACGCATTGACCCGGAAAAGGGCTATCCGGAGACGATAAAGGTCACAGTGCGCCCGTATGTCTGGCTGACGCCTGAGCCAGGCGAATATACGGTAAAGGTCTATGCCAGCTCTGGACACATTAAGAGCAGCATTGAGCTTAAAGCCATTGTGACCGCCAAGTATGATATGAGCCTCCAGCCAAGCACAGGGCGGTACAATACCGAAGTCACTGCTGGCGATGACAACTATTTTTCCATCAAAGTGAAGAATACGGGTACAGCAACTTTGGAAAAGATCAATTTTAGTTCCAGTGTAACGGGTAGCCCCCAGGGTTGGAGCATTACCTTCAATCCTGGCAAGATTGATTCCCTAGCTGTTGGTGATGAGCGGGAGGTGCAGGTCAATATCAAGCCAGCACGGAAAACTATAGCTGGGGACTATATGGTGAGCATTTCGGCTGATACTGAGGCGAAGAACGCTTTCGGCAGCGCTAGCATTAGGGTTACGGTGTTGGTGCCGACGGTGTGGGGGTGGGTGGGGGTTGGCATCATAGTGCTGGTAATCGCCGGATTGGCGGTGCTATTTATGCGCTTAGGTAGGCGATGAGGATTTGCACTTATGCAATATGCTGTCGAAACTAAGGAACTGACCAAAAGCTACAAAAACAAAATAGCCGTTAATAAGCTAAATCTTCAAGTGGGTGAGGGTGAGGTCTTTGGTTTCTTGGGTCCCAATGGTGCTGGCAAGACGACGACGATATTGATGTTGCTGGGTCTGACTGAGCCCACATCTGGTGGTGCCCTTGTATGCGGTTATGATCCGACGAGAGAGCCATTGAAGGTAAAAAGGGTTGCCGGGTATCTGCCGGAGAAAGTCGGTTTCTATGACGACATGACGGCACGAGAGAATCTGGAGTACACAGCCGCCTTGAATGGTCTTTCTATGGAGGTTGCCAAGAAAAAGATCGACGAGTTGCTGGAGTTGGTGGGGCTGAGTGATGTTGCTGAGCATAAGGTGGGTACTTTCTCTCATGGGATGAAGCAACGTTTGGGCATCGCTGATGTGATGATTAAAGATCCGAAGATAGCCTTTTTTGATGAGCCGACTGCTGGCATTGATCCTGAAGGTACTGAACAGGTGCTGGCGTTGATTAAAGGTATGGCACGGCGCAATGTAACTGTTTTCATCTCATCCCACCAGTTGCATCAGGTCCAGAAGGTCTGCACCAGGGTAGGTATCATGGCTAATGGACGACTGGTGGCCGAGGGCTCGGTAGAGGAGCTGGGGAGGAGTATCATTGGCGGAGGGAAGTTCAGAATAGAGGCTCAAGTTTCGCCGGTCAGCGATAGGCTTCTAAAGGCGGTAAAAGATATCGCCGGTGTGGGAAACGTGGAGGTAGAAGGTGACAGGCTGTTGATTAGCTGTGATGGGGATATAAGACCACAGATCGCACGTGCTATAGTAGATAGCGATAGCCTGCTCCTCCAGATGAAAATGGAGGAGTACAGTTTGGACGATATATATCTCAGGTATTTTCGGGACTAGCTATGAAAGGGCTAATGGCTGTTTTTTGGAAAGAGCTTAGTGACCATTTCAGCAGCTTACGCTTTATCATATTGTCCATCCTTGTATATCTCGCTGGTGTGGCTGCCATATATGTGGCGGCGGAGAACATAAGGGCTGATGTCACTGCGACAACCAGATTTATTTTTTTAAGGCTCTTTATCCTTTCCGGCGAGAACATCCCGTTTTCATTTCCTTTCTTTCTCTCACTGTTTATTCCCATTATTGGCATAGCCCTGGGTTTTGATGCTATAAATAGTGAGCGCACCAGCGGCAACTTGAGCCGCTTACTTTCCCAGCCACTCTATCGGGACTCGGTGATAAATGGGAAGTTCCTCGCCGGATTGGTGACCCTGTCTATTCTGGTGCTGAGTATAGTAACATTGGTGGCTGGCATGGGTCTGCGTATGATAGGTATACCTCCGACGGCGGAAGAGGTACTGCGTCTTTTTGTGTTTGTGTTCATCAGCATAGTTTACGGCGGGTTCTGGTTGTCCCTTGCCGTGCTTTTCTCGGTGTTGTTCAATCGCACGGCTACTTCAGCGTTAGCATCCGTCGCCGTGTGGCTGTTTATGTTTCTTTTCGTCGGTATGATCGCAACCTTTGTTGCTAATGCGATTGTCCCGATCGACTACAATTCTACTGTTGGTACGTTGGCCCGCCATGACGAGATTTATCGCAGTATCAACAGGATCTCCCCTAGCACTTTATACGGTGAAAGCGTGCAGGTATTGCTCATGCCAGAGTTGAGCAATCCCAGTTCTACCTTAATGTTGATAAGCATCTATACCGCAGGTATGATGCCTACCCCGCTGTCCCTGGGGCAGAGTCTTGTAGTGGTGTGGCCTCAGGTGACCAGTCTGATCGCCCTAACAGCACTGTGCTTTGCTGCCTCTTATATTAAGTTCATGCGTGAGGAGATAAGGTCGACTTAGTCCCCACCCAAATTATCTGGCTATTGCTCGGTGGCTAAAATATGATTCTCAAACATCTTGTGGTCGGCCCATTGGGCGCTAATTGTTATATCGTGGGCGATGAAGCTTCGAGGCAGGGCATCGTTATAGACCCGGGCGCCGAAGCCAGAACCATTATCAAAGCTATTGGCGAGCTGGGGTTATCCATTTCAGTGATCGTGGTTACTCATGCCCATTTCGACCATATCGGAGCGGTGCCTGCGGTTAAGGAGGCAACTGGGGCTCAGTTGGCTATACATGAGGCGGAGGCGTCGATGCACATAGGGCCGTTTGCCCGGATGATAGCTTCAATGACCGGCGGGTCTTTTTCTAAGTCTCCTCACCCGGAGAGGTTACTTAAAGACGGTGATGTCATCGAAGTTGGCGGCTTGCGTTTTACCGTTTTGCATACCCCTGGGCATAGTCCTGGGGGTATATGCCTGTACGGTCATGGTATGGTTTTTACCGGTGATACCCTGTTTAACTATGGTGTCGGCAGAAGCGATTTTCCCGGCTGCAGCCACAGGCAGCTTATCCACAGCATCAAAAGTAAGCTGATGTCTCTGCCTGATGATACCGTCGTCTACCCAGGGCATGGGCCACCCACTACCATAGGCGAGGAACAAAGAGGCAACCCCTTTCTCTAGGGGTTGCCTCTTTGTTTGCGGGCTAGTTCAGCAGTGCTCTTCTAGACGATCCACAGAGGGCAAAGCACTAGTGTCACGGTAGCTATAAGTTTGGCGACGATGTGCAGGGAGGGACCAACTGTGTCTTTAAGCGGGTCGCCGACTGTGTCGCCAGCAACTGCAGCAGCGTGTGTGGGTGAGCCTTTGCCGATGATATTCCCAGCTTCATCCTTAAGTTGTCCGTCCTCAATGTATTTCTTAGCATTATCCCAAGCGCCACCGCCGTTGTTCATGAAGGATGCAAGAAGGATGGAGGCGAAGGTGCCCACCATAAGGAAGGACCCTACAGCTGCTGGGGCGCTAAACCCGCTTATCTTGACATAGGCAAAAAAGACGCCGATCAGCACGGGCAAGAGCACGGGCAGTAATCCCGGCGCTATCATTCCCTTAAGGGCTGCTCGGGTGGTGATGTCAACCGCCCTGGCGTAGTCCGGGCGGGAGGTGCCGGCCATTATCCCGGGGTCTGACTTTATCTGGCGGAGCACCTCGTCGATTATCTTGCTGGCTGCATTGCCTACCGACCGCAATGCCCAGGCGCTGAAAAGGAATACCATCATTATCGCCAGCACAGCGCCGATGAGCACCTCGGGGATGACCAAGTTTATGTTGAATAACTGTCCCTCTTTGCCCTGGAAGAGCAGCACCCTGTCAAAATAAGCCTGGAAAAGCAAAAAGCCAGCTAGACCTGCTGATACCATAGCGTAGCCTTTGGTCAAGGCTTTGGTGGTGTTGCCGGTGGCGTCAAGGTGGTCAGTTACTTTCCTTATGTGGTCGCCTGCCTTTGTGAATTCGTTGATCCCGTTGGCATTGTCAGTTATGGGACCAAAGGTGTCTTCGGCGAGGATGAAGGGACAGGTCATGAGCATGCCCATTGTAGCGATTGCCGTGCCGTAAGCACCGCTTATCCACCAGGGCAGGTCAAGTCCTGAAAGGGTGCCGAACCAGTAGGTGAGTGCTAGGGCAATACAAATTACCAGTGCAGTGGGCATTATTGTCTCGAAGCCAACGGACATACCGGTTACAAAGTTTGTCGCCGGGCCTGTGCGGGAGGCTTCAGCAATGCTTCTTGTTGGCTTGTATCTTGCTTCGGTATAGTACTGTGTGATATAGACTACGACCACACTGGTGATGATGCCGACAAGGCCTGCTGCCATGAGCCATAGCCACCCCGATGCCAGTGGTCCGAACATGACCTTACAAATGCCTACCATAGATGCGCCGCACAAAGCTAATGCCACGTAGTATCCGCGGTTCAGGGCATCCATCGGATTTTCGCCCTCGCGGCGGCTATGTACTGCCAGTATGCCAATCATACTGGCGATGATGCCGCAGGCGCGGATGACCAAGGGGAAGAGCACCCAGCCCACAGCAGTTAGCGGTGCCATACCTGCCTTGACCGATATGAGGTACAGTGCAGTGCCGATTATCATGGCGCCTATGTTCTCGGCAGCTGTGGACTCAAACAGATCTGCACCGCGTCCAGCACAATCGCCCACATTGTCACCAACCTGGTCAGCGATTACAGCAGCATTCCGTGGGTCGTCTTCGGGGATGCCTGCCTCCACTTTGCCAGCCAGGTCAGCGCCCATGTCGGCAGCCTTGGTGTAGATGCCGCCGCCAAGCTGTGCGAAAAGGGCTACCATGCTGGCACCGAAGCCGAAGGCGACGATAAGGTGAGGGGCAATTTCGGGATGAGTAGCTCCGCCGTAGGCGAAGAACATTATCGTTACTCCTAACAGACTGAGGGTGACTATGAGGAACCCCGAAACAGCTCCGCCCCGCAATGCGACTTTGATAGCCTCATTAAGGCCCCGGTGGGAGGCTGCAGCGCAGCGTACATTCGATTTTACTGCAATCCACATCCCTACAATACCAGAGACGCAAGAGCAAATCCCGCCTACAAGGAAGGCGAGCGCAGTACGCCAGCCTAGGCCAACTGCCGAGACCCCAAGCATTTCCAGTTCTGCAGGGCTGCTCAATCTGGCAAGCAGGAATCCAATCAGCGCCGCCACTACCAAGGCGGTTATACCGATGGTGGAGTACTGGCGGCGTATAAATGCCCAGGCACCCTCTGCAATTCTGGAGTTTACATCTTGCATTGCTGGTGTACCTGCGTCTGCCCGCAGGATGTACCTTATAAGTGCCAGCGCAAATACAATACCAATAGCGCAGCCCACTACCACTACCCAGAAGATTCCAGGAATTTGTGCCATTGATACCTCCTTTGATGAAATTCTAAATCCCTGGCCCCGGGCTAAGCCAGAGATGGTCCAGGTGGTACATAATTGTTAGTTGAGCAGAGACGTACTCATAAAGCGATTCGAAGTCGAGCATGAGCGGCTGATATTTTATTATACAGGTTTAGCCGAAGTCAATGTCTGCGTTTTGTGCAGTTCGACTTAAATCGGTTCCAACATCCTCATGACAGGCGCATTTTCCTGGCTCTAGAAATGAACTCGTCTAATCTTTTGCGTATTGCTATCTTATCAAACTTGCCTACACTGGTTTTGGGAATATCATCACAGATGACGATGAAATCAGGCAGCATCCATTTTGTTATTTTACCTTTAGCTACGCCTTCTTCTTCAAGGAAACGGTAAATGTCCTCCTCTGATATTCGGGCGCCGGGAACCAATTTCACTAAAGCCATTGGTCGTTCGCCCCATTTTTCGTCTGGGACTCCCACATAAGTTGCCTCTAAAACCCAGTCACATGTGGCCGTCAGGTTTTCTAACAACACAGTCGGTACCATTTCAGCTCCGCTTCTGATCACATCAGTTATTCTATCGGCGATGATTATGTAACCGTCTTCATCTACTTTAGCCATATCACCGGTGTGGAACCAGCCGTCACGCCATGCAGCGGCAGTCTTCTCTGGGTCTTTGTAATATTGCCCCATAATAGTCGAACCTCTAAGTACGATCTCCCCCAGGGTCTTGTTATCGTGTGGCACCGGTTTTCCATCCTCTCCAATAACTTGTAAGTCTACACCCGTCCAGGGGATTCCCGTCTTTACTCGGACTCTGTCCAATTCCTCTTTGCTCCAGTTCACCATATTACGCTTGATTGCTGCGAAGGTTGCCACCGCATTTGTTTCTGTCATTCCATAACCGGAAGATACGGTGAAGTTAGGGAACACCTTTTCAGCTTTTGCTTTCAGGCCTAGCGGGAGGGCACCACCGCCCACTGTAATGCTGGTAAGGCTGCTCAGGTCATATTTCTGAAGGTCCTCGTATTCCAGGAGCATGGCTAACATTGTGGGCACCAGCCCTGTGGTAGTAACCTTTTCAGTTTGGACCAGTTCACAAAAACCTTGGGGGGTAAATCTGCCAGGGAGGACAATCTTGCTAGCGGCAAGGACGTAGTGCCATGTTCCACCCCAGGCATGGATGTGATACATGGGCACATTGATCAGCGGTACGCTGATCCGGGGATCCTGTCCCAGATAAATAGGATCGCTGGGCAGCCTGGGCGCAAAAAGGATGTCGGCCAGGAGATGCAATGTCTTAACGTAAATCTGCCGGTGAGTGAACATCACCCCTTTAGGCAAGCCCGTGGTTCCCGTAGTATAGTAAAGTACGGCATAATTGTCCTCGCTCATAAGGGGCCAATCAAAAGCCTTCGGTTGCTTGCTGATAAGTTCCTCATATTCATAGAGCGGTCTGATCCTTGTTTTGGGCCTTTCATTGCTGTCTGAAATATACACAAAGGCTTTAACAGTGGACTTTATCCGGTCGTAAATATTTTCTAGCAACGGAATAAATGTGTCATCGACGAATATAATCTTATCCTCAGCGTGATTTATGGTGTGTGACATGTGGTCTAGAGAAAGCCTCATGTTGATGGGGTGAGCTATTGCCCCCATACAAATTGGTGCGTAACAGAGCTCGAGGTGTCGGTGGTGATTTAAAGCCATTGTGGCCACCCTGTCACCCGGCTCTCCTGGTTTTCCCGGTTTTACCCCTAGGTCCTTAAGCGCATGAGCAAGCTGACAGGTACGTTCATACCATTCCCTCCAGGTAAACCTGAAGTACTGTCCTGTTTCATTTCGATAAACGATGCCTATATCATCGGGATACATATTGACCGGTCTTTTCATGAAAGTGGTCAGTAGTAAGGGGTAGTGCACGTTATACTCAGGATACAGCTCCATTGTTTCTCCTTTCTCTACGTTTATTCGATTTTCCAGCCAAGCCGTGAGTATAGGACTACGCCAGCCGCAAGTAATGCAAGAGAGAAAACTACGGTGGACATTATCTGAATAAAAGTCAAAGGGTTATATGCAGCCACATCCGGTCCGACTATCAAATATATGATTGATGTATGCGCTGATGAAACGGGATAAAAGCGTGCAAACGTCTTAAGTGGCGCTGGTAGGAATTCGTATGGTGCAAATAGACCTGATATGGCAGATGTTACTACTGCTATGCCGATGCCTGTCATGATTGCGCCCTGGGGATTTTTAACCAGCGTACCGGCTATGAGTCCTATCCCGGCGGAGGCACAAATCACCAGAAAGATGAAATTAACTCCTTGTAAGACTTGGGCCTGGGTGCCTGAAAAGCGTGCTCCAAGTGCAGCGCCAGCTATCACAACTAAGATTGCTGCCAGGCAGGAGATGGCGATCACAGCTAAGATTCTGCCGACAAAGTCCCTGTAGGGTTTTATCGGCATTGATATCAGCTTGGCGAGGAGACCGTTCGTCCTGTCCCCGGCGATGCTGGCAGGAAGGTTCGCCATGCAACCTATCATCAGTGCAAAGACCATCATCGAGACTGTGATCGAGCCCTTGGCATAGGGAATTACTTCTTCGGGAGCACCACCGGTGAATGAGAAGCTTCCGATGATGGCCCAGATGATGGGCCACGCTATGGTCCAGAACAGCATTGCCCGCTCTCTTAGCAGTTCTTTAACCGTCTTACTAAACGCGCCGAATATCTGGCTCAATTGGTTGGTGTCTCCTGAATGCTCTTTTCAGTTAGTTTGAAAAAGACGTCTTCGAGCGTGGTTCTTGCCATTTCCACGCGCATGACCTTATGCCCGGCCTGGCTAAGCGCTCTTATCACCTCTGGTAACACCATATCACCGTTCCGTACATAGATTCTATAGCCGTTGGATAATTGTGCTACACTACCATTTAAGCTGAAATCTTTTAGTATTGGGAGCACTCTATCACTGCTTTCCGCTATTTCTACAGTGACCACATCTTCAGCAGCATGCTTTTTCTTAAGCTCTTCGGGAGTGCCTTCGGCTATTATCTTGCCAGCATCTATTAGCCCCACTCTTGACGCCAGCTCAGCGTCACTCCCGATATGGGTTATCAGGAGGATTGTTGTCTTATTATCTACGATTTCTCGAAGTGTACTAAAGAAGCTTCGTCTGGCAGCAGGGTCCAGGCCGGTTGTTGGTTCATCCAAAATGAGGACTTTTATACCAGGGAAAAGAGCTGTGGCGACCTCTAACCTTTTCCTCATCCCGCCGGAGTATGTGGCGACTCGCTTATTTGATTCCTCAGAAAGCCCCACATTTTTGAGTATTTCAGTTACCAACTGGTTCCTTTGCTCACGCGGGTAGCCGAGGATAGTGGCGAAATATGTCAAATTTTCTCTTCCCGAAAGCTTGGGCGAGGAGAAATTTTCCTGCGGTACATAGCCGATAAGTGACTTTGCCTCAGCTGGTTTCTTACCGTAAATCTCAACAACGCCGCTAGTTGGTGTCTTCACCCCAGCGATTATTGAAGCAAGTGTGGTCTTGCCAGAACCGTTCGGCCCCATGAGAGCGTAGAATTCGCCTTCTGACAGATCGAGGTTTAACCCATCTAACACACGTCGGACGCCATAATTCTTGACCAGATTTTCTACATGTATTGCAAACATGTCCTGATACTCCTTATTTAAGTGCTTGTGAGTGGCGTCACAGGTCACGGGGTTGCTAGGTGCCCCTTGCTGTATTTTGTGCTCGATTTTACAACAGTAATTTATCAATAGCAAGATAAGAATGAACTGGTTGTTTTGTGCGGGCTTATAGCCGGTAGAGAGGCTTTATTGTCAGTTGGTGAAGCAGGTAAAATAGACAGGGCGGGCAAGAAGTGTCGATAACTCCACTTCGAAGGCAGTATCTCAAAATAAAGCAGCGATATCCCGAGGCTATAGTATTTTTCAGGCTGGGGGATTTTTACGAGACCTTCGACGATGATGCCAGGGTCACATCTAAGGAGTTGGGTATCACTTTAACTTCTCGTGAGATGGGTAAGGGGCAACGGGTGCCTATGGCGGGGATCCCGTTTCATGCTTTGGACAACTATCTAGCTAAGCTTATTAACAACGGTTACAAAGTGGCTATATGTGAGCAGCTGAGCCCGCCAGGTAAGGGGTTAGTTGAGCGAGATGTTATCAGGGTGGTGACACCGGGTACAGTGGTTGAACCTACACTTTTGAGCGAAAAGAGCAACAATTACCTGGCGGGCCTGGTTATTGGCAAAGACGAAGCCGGGATTGCATATACCGATATCTCTACCGGTGAATTTGCTACCACACAGTTGTCAGTGACGCAGGTTACCAATGAACTGGATCGTCTCAAACCAAAAGAGCTTGTAGTGCCTGAAGCCTTCGACTCTAGTTGGATTGTCTCTTCTGTCACCATGAGTAAGCTTGATGACTACTGGTTTGACTACGAGGTGGCACGGAACCTTTTGCTAGATCACTTTAAGGTGGTCTCTCTCGAGGGCTTTGGCTGTGAACATCTACCGCTAGCGGTACAAGCAGCTGGTGCGATTCTACGCTATATTCAGGAGAACCAAAAAACTGCCTTAGGACAGCTTACGCAATTGTCGACATACTCTACACAGTCGTTTATGTTACTCGATGAGCAGACGCGTCGAAATCTGGAGCTCTTTGTTAGTGCTAGGCAGGGCACCAGCGCCGGTTCTTTGATTTCAGTAATCGACCTAACCTGTACTCCCATGGGCGGAAGGTTACTCAGGAGATGGTTAGGACAGCCACTTATTGACATAAAGCAAATAAAAAAGCGGCAAGAAGCTGTTGGAAGCTTGTTTAAGAACGCGGTATTAAGGCATAAGTTAGTTACACTTCTTAAGGACATGCCCGACATGGAGCGACTAATAAACCGGGTAAAAGGGGGAACAGCTACGCCGCGCGATGTTGTAGCTTTATGTTTGGCTCTAGAAAAGGTCAGTCAGATACGTGAGGCACTGGAAAAAAGCGGCTGGCGGTTGGAGTGGCTGAACGAAGAATTGAGGTCGTTTCCCGAAGTAGTGGAGCTCATTAGAAGTTCACTCGTGGATAATCCGGCTGGCAGTCTGGAAGAGGGCGGAGTAATAAGAGAAGGGTTTTCCAGTGAGCTTGATGAGATCAGGGCAGCCGTCGGGCGGGCGAAAGAGTACTTGACAAACTTGGAACGGCAGGAAAGGGAGCGCACCGGAATCAAGTCCCTGAAGGTGGGCTACAATGCCGTGTTTGGTTACTATCTGGAGGTATCCAAGCCTAACCTTCATCTGGTGTCGCCAGAGTATATCCGCAAGCAGACTCTGACTAATGCCGAAAGGTTTTTCACGCCGGAGTTGAAGGAGTATGAATCGGTGATACTTAACGGGCGCGAGAGGATTGTTGAGCTTGAGGCATTGCTCTTCCGCCAGGTGTGTCAGCAGATCGCCGGTTCCGGGGACGGGATTTTGTCTGCGAGTAGAGCTCTGGCTGAAGTGGACGTGTTCTTAAGCCTAGCTGAAGTGGCTGCTAGATATGGGTACGTGAGGCCAGAATTGAACACGGATAACGTTATAGCCATCCGCGGGGGACGTCATCCTGTGGTGGAAAGGAGTCTGGGCACATCGACTTTTATACCAAATGACACTTATCTTTGCAACGATGATGCACAGATAATTATCTTGACTGGTCCCAATATGTCAGGAAAGTCTACCTATCTTAAGCAGGTGGCGCTGATCGTGCTTCTGGCACAAATCGGAAGCTTTGTTCCTGCTGAATCGGCAAACATAGGCGTTGTCGACCGCATATTTACCAGAATCGGGGCTCAGGAAGACCTGACGATGGGACAATCGACGTTCATGGTTGAGATGGTGGAGACAGCCAACATACTTAACAATGCAACCCCAAAGTCTTTGATCATCTTGGATGAGATAGGGCGGGGGACGAGCACATATGATGGGATTTCTATAGCTTGGGCGGTGGTGGAATATATTCACAATCACCCCAGACTTGGTGCCAAGACGCTTTTTGCCACGCATTATCATGAGCTTGTGGAGCTGGGTAACTTCCTACCGCGAGTGAAGAACTTTAATGTGGCAGTGACGGAAGAAGGGGGGAAGGTAATCTTTTTGCGCAAGGTTCTACCCGGAGGGGCTGATAAGAGCTATGGTATTCATGTTGCCCAGCTAGCTGGGCTGCCCAAGGCGGTGATAAGAAGGGCACAGGCGGTGCTGTCACAAATGGAGAACGGTCAGACGCCATTCAAGCGGGACCGAGGTGTAGCCAGAGGCGAGGAAGTTGGCCGTCAGCTGTCCCTCTTTGACAGCAGCCAGGCGCTTCTCAGGGAAATAAGGGAACTCGATGTTGACTCAGTGACTCCGTTGGAGGCTATAGCCAAGTTATATGAGTTGAAGAAGAAAGCACTCGAGGCTGGACTGTGAACGCGTGAAATAACTCTGTACTGGCTTTCCTGCGGATGATAAAATTTTTAGTAACTTGGAGGAGGATATGATAACAGATGTCAGGAAGGGTACATCCAGGTTCTCAGATAGCGATATCAGGTTTCTAGTGGAAACCGTTGCTCCTCAGCTGCTCAGCAGGCTGGACGTGATTAAAGGCGATGTCCAGCTTATCAAAGGTATGCTTGAACAGGAGGCAGAGAAAATCTTTGAGAGGATGGTACTCACGGGCGAAGAACGATTAATGACTTCCATTTCCCCGACTTTTTTGTTTGAAGTACTGCTGAGGAAAGCTGCTCGGGATCTAAAGACGCAGAGCTACACGATAGAGAAAACTGGCTTTCAGAAAGTGCCGGTATTTGATGCTTGGGATGTTGTAGATTTCCTCTCTGAAGTGGGAACTGTGGAGTATCTGTCTGACATGCTTGCCTCTTTTACCAAGATTCGAAGTTTTGCCATGGCTGTTAGAGTAAGGAAAGGTGTATGGCGCAGATTAAGGTTCAGCGACATGGATGTCGATAGTCTCATCAAGTTTTGTGAGAGTTTAAATGATGAACACAGGTTTGCCTTTTACAAAAGGATAGCAGATTTGTGTCTATTTATTTTAGGTATGTTTCCTGAGTGTGTGATGACAAGTTATCAAGTGCCCCCGGATATAAGTGCAGCCCATGCTGGTTTCAGGAGGCTATCTTGGTCGGCTGAAGACTATGAGGAGACGGGCAAACGTTTCTACAAGCTGGCGGGCTTGCACCGGGACGCAGATATTTTGGGACTTAGTGAAGTCTTGCGTCGTTTCCATGATAAATTTATTCTTGCTAGGAAGCCACTTGTATATATGTCGGAGAACTTGCTTAAGTCCAAGAAGTGGAAACTTTTCCCGTCGATTTCATCCAACTGAAAGCGGTTTGCCCGTAAGTTACGCTTCTTCGGGGTGCCGCTGTTTGACAAAAGGGTTGGTCTGCTAAAGGTTATAAGGCAAATTACATGGTGGACAGTATCAAAGGGTTTTTCTCGGGACTTTTCTGTTTGCTGTTGGTCTCTGTGCTCTCTTTGCTGGGAGTTGTTATCACGCTTAATCTGACTGTGCTTAACCCAGATTTCATAGCAGCCGAGCTCAAACAGCTTGGCATTTACTCCTTATTAACGGAGCAGTTGGAGTCCTTTCTTCTGAAGCAGGGCATCTCCGGGAGTGATGTTGAGTTGGCGCTTATCGGTCTCGAACCTGAGCTTGAAGAGGAGATTGAGAATGTTGTCCGCAGTGTCTATAACTCTATTGGCGAAGGTGCAGCAGACACGGTTATTTATCTTGGTGGGATAAAGGAGGTAATGAGAGACTATGCTGCCAGAGTTGTGTCTTCATCGCCGGAGCTGCAGAATGCTCCGATTGGTGATATGGAGGCCGTTGTCTCCAGGATATACAGCGAGATCGGCAGCATAATACCGGACACTCTGCTGCTCAGCGATTCTAGCTTGGGGATGGGGATATTCTCGCAGTTTAGCCTGATCAATCAGATGCTTGACTATCTAAGGGTTGCCGAGCGGCTACTAATTATACCGGCGGTGGTGCTGGTACTGTTGATCTGCTTGGTGCATTGGTGGCAGCCAAAGCCTATTGCCCGGAGGATCGGCGTTGTTTTTATCACGGTCGGGGTTGGCTGCGTAGTAGTCTCATTTTTTGGTTCTCTGGGCGATGTGTTGCTCAGTTTTTTCCCCGTGCCCGGTGATAATTATGTCCAGCTCCAATCAAGCCTGATACAGTTGTTCAACGATATATTGAAGCCTATGCGAATGTATGGTTTTGGGTTTGTGGTCGTGGGGGTATGCTTATTGGTAGTGTCTGTGTTATGGAGGGCGGCGCTGTCTGGCATGCATACCAGGTCCGGCTAGGCTGGTGGCTGGGCATAGCAGGTACTGCTTTGCAAAATAGTCCCCTTTGAGTTATTATTTGGCTTCAGTCAGAGATGGCAACGTTTGAGTTTTTGGCATCGGGTAGCGTCACTTCAGTGCAGGGTTTTCTGGCTGGAGCGACTGAGTGCGGCATAAAAGCAAGCGGTGGTGCAGACCTGGCCATTCTTCATTCCGAGAAGTTATGCACTGTGGCTGGCGTATTTACTACGAATTTAATCAAAGCTGCCCCTGTGGTCATTTCGCGGAGGCGCGTAAGGTCTGGCAAAGCTCAGAGCATCATAGTTAATTCGGGTTGCGCTAACGCCTGTACCGGAGATGAGGGCATTGCCGATGCCGAGGAGATGGCTGAGCTCGCAGCAAGGAAACTTGGGGTGTCGGCGGACGACGTACTGGTGGCAAGCACTGGTGTGATCGGTGTCAAGTTACCTATTGAGCGTGTCCGGCGTGGGGTGGAAAAAATCGACCTGAGGCGGGACGGCGGGCATGAGCTGGCGAAAGCGATTATGACTACAGATACCTTCCCTAAAGAGGTTGCCCTGCGTGTTGAAGATGATTTGGGCGTATTTACGATTGCCGGTGTGGCCAAAGGGGCCGGTATGATACATCCCCAGTTGGCTACCATGTTATGTTTTCTGACTACCGATGCCGATGTGGAAGCCGGACTTTTACAGGCTTGTCTGCGGCGAGCTGTGGACGTTTCCTTTAATATGGTCACCATTGACGGAGATACCAGCCCCAATGATATGGTGACGCTGTTAGCGAACGGAGTATCGGGAACCAAAATTGGGGACGAGTACTCAAGTTTGTTTACCAAAGCACTGGAAGAGGTCTGTATTTATCTTGCCAAATGCATTGCCAAGGACGGTGAAGGCGCCACAAAACTGATCGAGGTTGTGGTAGAAGGCGCTCTTGGTATAGCCGAGGCACGCACAGCAGCTCGCACTATTGCTGCCTCTTCGCTGGTAAAAGCCGCTATACATGGCAATGACCCTAACTGGGGGCGCATTGTTGCTGCTCTGGGACGGAGTGGTATTCGTGTGGAGGAAAAGAGACTTGACGTCTATCTTTGTGACACCTGTGTTATGAAAGGGGGGCAACCGCAACCTTTTGATAGGCACAGATTGAGCATGGGCCTGACTGCCGAGGAGGTATCGATCAAACTGCACCTGAATTTGGGTTCAGCGAAGGCGGTGGCGTGGGGGTGCGATTTATCTGAGGAATATGTTACCATTAATAGCGCTTATACGAGTTAGTTTCAGTGTCGGGGTTTTCTCTGATAGAACGCGAAGTAGTGGCGGATTTGCCTCAGTAGATAAGGGTAAAGGACAGGTAAGGCTATGGTTCCAAGATTGCTGGTAGTCAAGATAGGTGGTAGCACTTTTGGCAGCGCCGATACCACGATCGAGGATCTGGTGACTTTGCAAAGGAAGGGTGTACCTTTGGTGGTGGTTCATGGTGGTGCCAATACAGTTTCTGATTGGCTTAAGAAGCTGGGTATGACGACTGCTTTCATACGTGGGCTGAGAGTGACAGACAAAGAGACGCTCAAGGTGGTAACCGCAATTCTTGCCGGTCTGGTGAATAAGGAGCTGGTATCGGCCGTGTGGCGCCTGGGTGGCAGGGCTGTAGGTTTGAGCGGTGTTGACGGAGGCTTGATCGTGGCACGAAATAAGACGCCGGAGCTGGGGTATACGGGCGAGGAGCTGAATGTGGATGTTGCCTTGCTTAATACTTTACTAGAAACGGGCTATATGCCCATTATTGCACCTGTAAGTCTAGGTTCACTGGACTCAGACAAAGAGACCAACATGTTGAATGTGAACGGTGACACAGTTGCTGCGGAAATTGCTGCTGCGCTGGGGGCGGAGAGGCTGATCTTTTTAACCGATGTCCCTGGAGTATATGATAGCTCCCAGAGGCTGCTCAAGCGGATTAGCCCCACCGAGGCGAAGGGTTTGATTGACTCCGGGGCGGTCTCGGGTGGCATGGCGGCAAAGATAGAAGCTTGTTTGATTGCGCTGTCCAAGGTACCAGCGGCACGTATCATAGATGGAACGCAGCCCCATGCTTTGCTGAACGAGATAGATGGAAAGGGCGATGGAACCACAATCGGTTAACCTTACAGACAAGTGGCAGGAGCTGGAGCATCAATTACTCATGCAGGTGACCAAGCGTTTGCCGGTGACGCTTGTGCGCGGCAAAGGAGCTAAAGTCTGGGACGTGGAAGGAAGGGAATACCTTGACTTCGTTAGCGGCGTGGCGGTAAACAGTCTGGGACATTGCCATCCTGTGGTAATTGAAGCCCTGACGAAGCAAGCACAGACCCTGATTCAAGCATCCAATCACTTCTATACTATTCCACAGATAGAGCTGGCTAAACTGTTGGTCGATAACAGTTGTTTTGAGAGGGTCTTCTTTTGTAACAGCGGTGCCGAAGCTAACGAAGGTGCTATCAAGCTGGCGCGCAGGTATGGAAAGCTGCGGCTTGGCGGGGCTCACGAGATCATAACGATGTGGGGCTCTTTCCATGGGCGTACCCTGGCTACAACGGCAGCCACCGGGCAGACAAAACTCCAACAGCCTTATCTTCCCTTACCTGATGGTTTTGTCAATGTTGACTATGACAGCGTTGAGGCCGTGAAGAAAGCGACTACGGAGAAGACCTGTGCGGTGATGGTGGAGCCGATTCAAGGCGAAGGCGGCGTCAATGTCCCTAGCGATGGATACTTAAAGGGACTACGTGCGTGGTGTGATGAGAAGGGCATTTTGCTAATATTTGACGAGGTGCAGACCGGCGTTGCCCGTACTGGTACGTTGTTTGCTTATGAGCAAGCTGGCGTGGAACCAGATATAATGACCTTGGCTAAGGGGCTAGGTGGGGGTGTGCCGATAGGCGCTCTTCTGGCCAAGGAGAAGGCCTCAGTGTTTGGTGTAGGTGAGCATGGTTCCACTTTTGGTGGTAACCCACTCGCTTGTGCTGTTAGTCTGGCGGTGCTAAAGTTCATCATCGATAACGATATAGCTGAACATGTCAGGAGGGTAGGCAACTATTTTAAAGCTCGCCTGGAAGAACTTAAGGCAAAATTCGATTTCATGACAGAGGTGAGAGGCAGAGGGTTGCTTTTGGCTGTTGAGTTTACTGGTGATATCGCTGAGGAAGTGGTGCTGGACTGTCTGAAGGAGGGCTTGCTGGTGAATCGAGTTAAGCCGAATGCGGCTCGTTTTATGCCTCCTCTGATTATCACCGAGAAGGAGGTGGACGAAGCCTTAGATGTACTTCATAAAGTTCTGAGCAGGAGGAAATAGGATGGACAAGGTAGTCCTAGCTTATAGCGGGGGTCTGGATACCTCTGTGGCGATAAGGTGGATTGCTGAGAAATACAAGATGGATGTTATTGCGCTGACGGTGGACATAGGCGGCGTCAGCGACCTTGCGTCAATTCAGCAAAAAGCTATTAAGATAGGCGCTGTAAAGGCGCTGACGGTGGACGCACGGCAGACCTTTGTTAATTCCTTCGTCTTCCCGGCGCTCAAAGCAAATGCGGTGTATGAAGGGCAGTACCCGCTTGCCACAGCTTTAGGGCGCCCTTTAATAGCCAAACTGCTGGTGGAGACGGCGAAGAAAGAGAAGGCAGTGGCTGTGGCACACGGCTCTACCGGCAAGGGCAATGACCAGGTCCGCTTCGATGTTAGCGTAACCACTTTAGCGCCGGAGTTGAAAGTGATAGCACCGGCACGGGAATGGGGAATGACGCGAGAGGAGACGGTCGCTTATGCTGAGAAGCATGGCATTCCTGTCCCGGTCAAGGCTACCAGCCCTTACTCGATCGATGAGAACTTATGGGGTAGAAGTATAGAATGCGGTGTATTGGAAGACCCCTGGGCTGAGCCTCCCGAAGAGGTCTTTGCCTGGACGAAATCGCCATCGGAATGCCCCAATGAGCCAGGGTATGTTGAGATCGGGTTCGTAAGTGGCGTACCTGTGAGCCTCAATGGCGAGAAGATGGACGGTGTTACGCTGATCCAGAAGCTAAATGAGGTAGCAGGCAGACATGGGGTGGGAAGGATTGACCATATTGAGAGCAGGCTGGTGGGGATAAAGTCGCGGGAAATATATGAAGCCCCGGCAGCCGTGGTGTTGCTTAAAGCCCATCAGTCCTTAGAGGCGATGACTTTGACCAAGGACCAGTTGCGGTTCAACCAAAGGGTATCTTGCGAGTATGCTGATATGGTCTATAATGGGTTGTGGTTCACAGCGTTGCGCTGTGACCTGGCTGCTTATGTGGACAGCGCGCAAAGAAATGTTACCGGGACGGTGAGAGTAAAGCTATTCAAAGGCAGTTGCATGATTGTCGGTAGGAAGTCCCCCGTTTCGCTTTATGATTATAGTCTGGCCACCTACGAGAAAGGTGACGTGTTTGATCAAAGCGCTTCACCCGGTTTTATTCACATCTGGGGCCTGCCGGCAAGAATTCAGGCGAAGGTTCAGGGTAGTCCCGAGAAGTGACGGTATTTTATATTTTCGGAAGGCAGGGCTAATTTAGGGAGATGCCTCGGAAGTCTGAGGGACAGAGCCGTTTACGACGCCGCTTTCACAAGCAAGTTGCCAGAGCAGCGCAAGCCTATGTTGCCTCTTTGAGGTTTGACCGTCGCCTTTACCGCTATGATATACAAGGTAGCATTGCACACGCCAAGATACTGGCAAAGCAAGGCTTAATATCGGAGGGTGAGGCCGACTTAATAGTCTCCGGGCTGATTGCTATCAGGGAGGAAATAGAGCGCGGGGAATTCAGCTTTAAGACCGAGTGCGAAGACATACACATGAGCATCGAGGAAAGATTGTTTGAAAAAATAGGGGAAGTGGCGGGCAAGCTCCACACCGCGCGCTCCCGAAATGACCAGATCGCCTTAGACATGCGTCTTTTCTTGAAAGAGGCAATAAGCAATACAATTGACAGGATACGGGATCTGCAAAAAGCCATTGTGGGACTGGCTGAGAGCAACAAGGCTGCGATGATGCCAGGATACACGCATTTACAGCAGGCGCAGCCGGTGCTGTTTGCCCATCACATGCTTGCCTATTTTGAGATGCTGGAGAGAGACGTGACGCGTTTTAGCGACTGCTTGAAGCGCGCCGACGTTTTGCCTCTGGGCAGTGGTGCCCTTGCTGGGGTGACTTATCCCATAGACCGGGAGTTTCTGGCCAGAGAGCTTGGCTTCAGTCAGATAAGCCGCAACAGCATAGATGCCGTGTCCGATCGCGACTTCGTGATTGAATATGAGGCCGCGGCGGCCATCACCATGATGCACCTGTCCAGGCTGGCAGAGGAGATAGTGCTGTGGTCGTCGCAGGAGTTCGGTTTTGTCGAGATCGACGAGGCATACGCCACCGGGAGCAGTATAATGCCTCAAAAGAAGAACCCCGATGTTGCGGAGTTAGCTCGGGGTAAAGCGGGAAGGGTGTATGGCAATCTAGTTGCTGCCTTAACGGTGATGAAAGCTTTGCCGCTGGCTTATAACAGGGACATGCAGGAAGACAAAGAAGGGCTTTTTGATACTGTGGACACGCTGATATCTACCTTGGAGGTACTTTGTGGTTTAGTAAGCACCCTAAAGGTAAATGAGTTGCGAATGCGGGAAGCGATGTCCGGCTACATACTTGCTACAGACCTGGCAGACTATCTCACAAAGAAGGGGCTTCCATTCCGTGAGGCTTATAGCATCGTGGCCGAGCTCACCAAGTATGCTGCAGATGCGGGGAAGGACTTTCAGGAATTGACTCTGGCGGAGTACCAGCGTTTCTCCCGCCTGTTTGATGAAAGCGTCTACACCATCACATTGGAAGCCTCGGTCAACGCACGGAATGTGGTCGGTGGTACGGCGATGGGGCAAGTGTCTGCTGCCCTGATGAGAGCGCGAAAAATTTTAGAGGCATACCATGGGAGGTAGAAATATCAAGCTGGCACCTTCTATCCTTTCTGCCGACTTCAGCCGCCTTGGTGAACAGGTTGCTGAGGTGACAAAGGCTGGAGCTGACTACATACACGTTGATGTCATGGACGGGCATTTCGTGCCTAACATCACTGTTGGTGCTCCTGTTGTGGCTGCGCTTCGGCCATGGACACATTTGCCCTTGGATGTGCATCTGATGATCGAGCACCCTGAATTGCACATCGCTGAATTTGCTAAGGCGGGGGCAAATATTATTACGGTGCACGTTGAAGCTTGTCCTCACTTACACAGAGTAATAGAGATGGTCAAGGGGTTCGGGATCAAAGTTGGTGTTTCATTAAACCCGGGGACTCCTGTGGAATTGTTGAAGGAGGTCCTGCCTCTGGTTGATCTGGTCCTGGTGATGACCGTTGACCCTGGTTTCGGCGGTCAGAACATGATTAAGGGCATGATCGGGAAGGTGGCAAGGCTTCGGAGATGGCTGGACGATGAAGAATTTGCAGCAGAACTTGAGGTGGATGGCGGGATCAATTTAGATACCGCCTTGGAGGTGGTTAACGCTGGTGCCGATGTCTTGGTAGCCGGGGCAGCGATCTTTAAATCCGGGGAAAGTGCTGCCGCCGCTTTGCAGGAGATGAAAAAAGCTATTCAACTAACGAGCTAGCTTATGTTGAGTGCGCAGACACCGGGTACACAGATTGAGCCTTGTGGGTTCGCCGTTAATACTTATGGTAACTCTCTGGACATTGGGCAACCAGCGCCGTCGAGTATGTTGCATGGAATGGCTCACTCTGTTGCCAAAGTGCCCTGTCTTACCGCAAAGGTCGCATTTTCTAGCCAAGATGTTGACTCCTTTTTGGTTCAGTATTGCTGCCAGTTGTCTGTTGCCACGCCGTCAGCTGGTCCTTTTATGCTGGCTTGTCTTGGCAATGATGGTAAAATGATACCACAATTTAGGGATTGAGCAAAAGGAGAAGGAATGAGGCAAGCAGTGACTTACGATGGCCAGGAGTTCAGGAACATGTTTGCCGCGGGTAGTGCTTGGCTGGAGAAGAGTGTTCCCGACATCAATGCCATCAATGTATTCCCTGTGCCTGATGGGGATACGGGGACCAATATGTTTCTTACCATGTGTGCAGTCATGGAGGAAGCGGACAGGATTTCTGACCGCAGCGTTGCCTTAATGGCTAAGGCCATGGCGCAGGGTGCATTGATGGGGGCTCGGGGTAACTCAGGAGTCATCCTCTCCCAGTTTTTCCGTGGTCTGGCCAAGGGGCTGGATGGCAGGGAATTTCTGGACGGGGATAGCTGGGCAGCGGCTTTAGGCGAGGCCTCGCGGGCTGCATATAAGGGCCTGTCACAGCCAGTGGAAGGGACAATGCTAACGGTCATCCGAGACGCAGCCAAAGCTGCTGAAGAGTTTGCTAAGGCCAATTCCGAGGACATTACCAGCATAACAGAGGCAGCTGTTCAAGCTGCCAGAGAGTCGGTCGCAAGGACGCCTCTCCTGTTGCCTGTGTTGCGCGAAGCGGGTGTGGTGGATGCTGGTGGTCAGGGGATCTATGTGTTGTTGGAAGGTATTTTATGCTACCTGAAGGGTGAACTGGAAGTTATGAAGTATCGCAAGCCCGAGTTGATCGCTGCCGGGGTATCGGACGGCGTAGCGGTTAGAAGGTTTAGCGGTGAAGCCGAGGAGGCTTATGGCTACTGCACCAATTTCTTGCTTGAAGGAAGCAAACTTAATCCCGACAAAATAAGAAAGAGACTGGAACGAAAGGGAAAGTCTGTTGTTGTAGTGGGTGACGAAAATACGGTCAGGGTTCATATTCATACTTACGACCCGGGCGGTGTCATAAAATTTGCCACCTCGCTGGGCACCCTTCATCAGTTGCAGATTCAAAACATGGATGACCAGCATGTGACCTTTTTAGAGATGCAGCAAGAGCGTCAATCGAAGCTGGAGATAGGAGTGGTAGTTGTAGTCTCTGGCGAAGGTCTGGCCGAGGTGTTTCGGAGTCTGGGTGCAGCGGCAATAGTCCCGGGCGGTCAGACGATGAACCCCAGTGTCCAGGAGATACTTCAGGCTGTAGAGGCAGTACCTTCTCAAAAAGTGGTCATTTTGCCCAACAACAAGAATATTGTGCCGGCTGCATCTCAGGTCCAGGCTTTGACCTCTAAAGAGGTGGCAGTGGTACCAAGTAAGACCATACCTCAGGGTATTGCTGCGCTGGTTGCTTTCAATTACGAGGAGACATTGGAGGAGAATGTGCGTAGTATGGAAGCGGCAATAGCTGCTGTAAAGACGGTTGAAATTACCACCGCTGTACGCAGTACCCAAATTAAGGGGGTGAAGGTAAAAGAAGGGCAGGCAATTGCTATTTTAGACGACAAGGACCTGATAGCTGCTGCTGAGGATGTGGTTGAGGTTCTTATGAAAGGGCTTGAAAAAGTCGGTCTTGATACTGTAGAGATCATCACGCTTTATTACGGCAACGGAGTTGAGGCTTCCCAGGCTGAGCAGGTGGTCGCAGAACTGAAAAATCGCTATCCGGACAAACAGGTTGAGTTGGTGTTCGGTGGTCAGCCGCACTATTACTACATTGTTTCTTTGGAGTAATTTTCTGCTGATTGCTATCGATGGATAGCGGGTTGCAGATGTTGCTATGGAAATCGAGCCGCTTCGTACTATCCTCCTGTTAGAGTGCCGGAGGGGTTATTCCAATACTTCGGTAATCGGCGGTCTGGATAAGTACCTCATCAAGTGGAGCGCACGCAACAGGGGTGAGATAAATTCTCCAGAGGTGTTAGCCCGGTTCAATGCCTTGCTAGCCAACCCCAGTTATGCTCAATGGGATAAAGAGAGGCGTAGTTTATGGGTGCGGGAGGTGCTAGACTGGCTGGACCAGTTCGACAAGCTAGCTGTGAACAGGCAGCAGCCGAAGATACTTGAGCAGGTCGATGTCACCAAGTCCGTACCGCAGCGCCCGCGGTCTGTATCCCCGCACAATAACTTGGGCCTTGATGCGCCTGTGACTGTTGTTAAAGGGGTCTCCTCTGCGACCTCAGCGAGGCTAGCTAGGCTAGGAGTGAAAACAGTTCGTGACCTGCTTTACTTTTTCCCGAGGCGTCATCTGGATTATAGTCAACGGCGGATGATCTCAGAGCTTGAAATCGACAAAGAACAGACGATTGTAGCAACGGTGTGGGAGTCACATGTGAGCAAGTTGGGGACTTTACGCAGCACCGAAGTCATTCTTGGTGATGGGACGGGTAATGTGAGAGCAGTATGGTTCAACCAGCCTTTTCTGGCGAAGAATTTCCGTACTAACGATCTTGTGGTCATCAGCGGCAGGGTTACCGAGTTCAAGGGTCAGAAGGTCTTCGAGTCTCCGGAATGGGAGTTGCTTGAGGACAAAGAGCTCATCCATACGGGGCGTCTGGTGCCGGTATATGCTCTCACCAAGGGCCTGTACCCAAGACAGATGCGGAGTTTAGTCAGAAGAGTCATAGATGAGTGGCTGTGTCAGGTATCGGATTTCTTGCCCCTTGAGCTTAGACAGCGGTGCGGGCTTCTAGACCTGTCTGAAGCCATCGCCCAGGCACATTACCCGGATAGTTATGAGACAAAGGCTGAAGCTAGGAGGCGGCTTGCCTTTGATGAACTTTTTCTTCTCCAATTGGGCGTCCTGAGCAAGAAACGAGAGTGGCAAGAAGGGCAACCAGGCAATCCTTTTAGTATTAGACCAGACGAGGTGACAAAGTTTGTCAGTTCTCTACCCTTTAGCCTAACCAAAGCTCAGCAACGAGCACTGGACGAGATCTTTGGTGATTTGCAGAAGCCAAAGCCTATGTCTCGACTACTGCAGGGAGAGGTTGGTAGTGGGAAGACCGTGGTTGCCACCATAGCTTTGCTGGTGGCGGCAGCCAATAATTATCAGGGTGCATTCATGGCTCCCACGGAAATTTTGGCTGAGCAACACTTCCGCAATCTTTGTTCTCTTTTTGCACGGATGGGTGAAAAAGTTGCTGAGGATACGAATGTTGCCTATTATGATGGACTGGTTTCGCGAAGACTCGGGTTAGCATTGTTGACCGGAAGTTTGGGTGAAAAGCAGAGGCGCACCTTATATGAGGAGATTGTTTCGGGGAGAGTGGATATAGTTATAGGGACACACGCTCTGATTCAAAAAGGGCTGGAATTCAGCGGGCTGGGGATGGTGGTCATCGATGAGCAACATCGTTTTGGGGTATTGCAGCGCGCTGCTTTGCGTCAGAAGGGGTTCAACCCACATGTGCTGGTGATGACAGCTACACCTATCCCCCGTACTTTGGCATTGACACTTTACGGTGACCTTGACCTCACGGTGATAGACGAGCTACCACCGGGGAGACAGAGGGTTCAGACACAATGGCTGAGACCGGAGCAAAGGGGTAAAGCATACCAGTTCATTCACAGTCGGGTTGTTGCCGGTGAACAGGCCTTTATCATTTGTCCCCTTATAGAAGGCTCAGACAGCGTTGAAGCCAGAGCAGCGCTAAATGAGCACGAGCGTTTATCTAGGGAGGTTTTCCCTGGTCTGAGGCTTGGTGTGTTACATGGGCGTATGACAGCTGCCGAGAAGGAAAAGGTTATGCAATCTTTCCGTGACGGGAAGCTGGACATCTTGGTGTCAACACCTGTGGTTGAGGTAGGGATCGATGTGCCGAATGCAACGGTTATGCTTGTGGAAGCTGCAGACCGTTTTGGCCTTTCGCAATTGCATCAATTTCGGGGCAGGGTGGGAAGAGGGAACAAGCGAAGTTACTGCTTATTGCTTGCGGAAAAGCCCTCAGTGGAAGGGATTGAGAGGTTAAGGGCCATAGAGCAGATTTACGATGGTTTTGCTCTAGCGGAGAAGGATCTGGAGTTGAGGGGCCCTGGGGAATTTTTCGGCACCCGCCAGAGCGGACTTCCTGATCTTCGCATGGCCAAGTTGTCCGATGTAGCCTTGCTTGAAACGGCACGAAGTGAGGCTATGTTGCTCTTTCAGCAGGACCCCTGTTTGGAAAAACCGGAACACCGTCTCCTTGCAGTTGAGCTGGCTCGTGTATGGCGGGTTCAGGGCGAGTTGAGTTGATCTGGTTGTTGCAAGTTTGCGACAATAGCTTTATTATTTAGGAAAGCGAAGTCAGCTAGTGAAAGGAGGAGGTAAAAGGACCTATGGCAAAAGAGAGTAAGAAGCAGACGGCGTCGAAGGAGACCAAGGGCAGCGCAGCGAAAAAATCAACTGCCGGCAAAGGATGTAGGGCTCGAAAGAAGAGCTGAATTTCCTGAATTCCGATGTCTGTCAAACACAAGCTAGCTGGGGCGCTGCAGCAAGCCATAGTGAGTGCCCGAGGTGAGGGGTTACTTGCTGTTGATTCTTTGCCCGAAATAGTAATTGAACGTCCACAGAACCCGAAGCACGGTGATTATGCTACAAGCATACCTTTGAAGCTGGCCCGATCTGAGACTGGAGCGTCCAATCCCCTGGAGATAGCTGAAAGGATCGTGAGGTTCATTCCCAGTCTACCGGAGGTTGGGCGGGTCGTTGCTGTGCCGCCAGGCTTTATCAATTTCGAGTTAAGTCCCGAGTGGCTGTGCAAACAGGTACAGGTTGTGCTTGATAGCGGTCTTTCTTTTGGTGATATTGATATCGGCGGGGGGAAGTCTGTTCAAATTGAGTTTGTCAGCGTTAACCCCACCGGGCCCCTCCATGTTGGGCACGGGCGGGGTGCGGTTCTGGGGAGCACCCTGGCCAATGTACTGGGTGCTGCTGGGTATAGGGTACAGAGGGAGTATTATATCAACGACGCTGGCAGTCAGCTCGATGCCTTTTCCCGGTCGCTCTATGCCCGTTATCGACAGTGCTTTGGTGAGGAGGCTGAGGTACCGGCTGATGGCTATTTAGGTAACTACATGGTTGATCTGGCTGAAGAGATAGCTCGTGAGGAAGGCAGACGTTTTCTGGATATGCCGGTAGAAGTTGCGGCAAAGGAGCTTGGTGAGATAGGTGTACGAAAAATTCTGGAGACCATCAGGCGTGATCTAGCGTTGCTTGGTGTTGAGTTCGATATCTGGTTTAGTGAAAGGAGCCTGTATGATGGTGGTCAGTATGGAAAAGTTATGGAGCTGCTGAAAGAGGGTGGTTATGTCGTAGATAAAGAGAATGCCATCTGGTTCACCTCCTCTGCTCTGGGTGACGATAAGGATAATGTACTGGTGAGGAGTGACAGCTCACCCACTTATTTTGCATCTGACATCGCCTACCACTTTAACAAGTTTGTAGAGCGGAACTTTGATATGGTTGTCGATATCTGGGGGGCAGACCATCAGGGGCATGTCCCCCGCATGATAGCGGCAATGAATGCCTTGGGTATACCCCCGGAGCGCCTTAAGATCATAATTTGCCAACTGGTTACCCTGCGTCGCGGGAAGGAGATAGTAAGGGTGTCCAAGCGTAGTGGCGATATCATTACCTTGCGTGAGGTTATTGACGAGGTAGGCACAGATGCTTGCAGGTTCTTTTTCCTTTCTCGGTCGGCAGATGCCCAGATGGATTTCGACCTTGAGTTGGCCAAGAAGCAGTCAGCGGATAACCCGGTGTATTACGTTCAGTATGCGCACGCGCGTATCTGTAGCATTCTGCGACTGGCCCAGGATAGGGGGATAGACTATTCTCCGGGAGAAGTTTATTTGCTCACTTCAGAGCCAGAGCAGGCGCTGATAAAGCAGATGATCCTGTTGCCAGAGATGATAGAACTGATAGCCAGCACCCTGGAGCCTCACCACCTCTCTTATTTTGCTCAGGATCTGGCTACTGTCTTTCACACCTTTTACAAGCAGTGCCGGGTTGTCTCGAAGAACCGTGAACAGACGCTTGCCCGACTCAAGCTGGTCAAAGCGACCCAGATCGTTCTGGCTAAGACGCTTGGACTTATGGGTGTAGGCGCGCCGGAGCGCATGTAGCCAAATATTAAGGACCTGCCAGCATAAATTTGAAGCTGCTCGCAATTTATGGTAAACTTCAACAGCCATGCGACAGCGCGTTTTTTCAGGTGCACGCCCCACGGGTAGACAGCATATCGGAAACTACCTTGGTGCCATACAGAACTACGTAGCGCTTCAAGACCAGTACGATTGTATCTACTGCATCGTCGATGTACATGCGCTGACCACGCTGGAGAGCACTGGACGTCTGCAGGCAGATATACATGAGATGATGCTAGACTGGCTGGCTGCTGGTCTTGACCCTGAGAAGAGTATACTCTTCGTGCAGTCTCATGTACCGGAGGTGATGGAACTCCACACACTGTTAAGCATGGTTACGCCATTGGGCTGGTTACTCCGAGTGCCCACGTTTAAAGAAAAGGCGAGGATGCAGCCGCACAATGTGAACTATGGCCTGGTCGGTTACCCTGTGCTGATGACTGCAGACATAGTTCTCTACAAGGCTGAGGTGGTTCCAGTGGGGGAGGACCAGCTACCCCATTTAGAGCTGGCGCGGGAGATAGTCCGGCGGTTCAACAATATTTTCGGGTACACTTTCCCGGAGCCTCAGCCTAAGCTGACTTCTTTCCCTCTGGTCATAGGGCTAGACGGTGTACAGAAGATGAGCAAGAGTTATGGAAATCATATTGAGCTGGCAGCTTCGCCTGAAGAGACACTGGAGCGGGTTATGACTGCTGTTACCGATCCAGCTCGAAGGTACCGTTCTGACCCTGGACACCCTGAGGTCTGTAATGTTTTTAGCCTGCATCGCTTTTTTAATCCGACACGCGTCGATGAAATTGCTGCTGAGTGTCGAACGGCAGGCATTGGTTGTGTTGATTGCAAAAGGATGCTCGCCGAGGGGATTAACTCAGTACTGGCGCCGTTTCGGGAAAAAAGAGCCAACCTAGCAAATAATCAGCAACATGTAACAGAGGTCATAAGCAGTGGCGCCAAACGTGCCCAAGTAATTGCTAGAGAGACATTGGCTGAGGTTAAGGAGAAGATGGGGCTTCTGTAGAGATTAAACACGTAGCTGCTCAGCTTGTCGGCTGCTGCTTTGAACTCAGAGATTTTCCCCAAAATAGGTATACGGTAACAGGATACACATGAGCACTATACCTGTGGCTCGGAGCAGCAGATCATGTAGGGAGATAGCTGTTGAAGCGGTCAAGAGGGCAGGGGAGATCCTTCGGGAGGAGTTCAGGTCTGAAAAGCGGGTCAGTCAAAAAAGTCAGGGTAACCTAGTTACCGATATTGATGTTTTGGCAGACAAGAAGATAGCAGAGCTGCTAAAGGTAGAATATCCCGAGCTCCAGATCCTTTCCGAAGAGCTGGCGCCATCTTCTCCAATCTCTGATTACACCTGGGTGGTTGATCCGCTGGATGGCACCAACAACTATGTTTTTGGCGTGCCCTTTTTCTGCGTAAATGTTGCCCTTGTCAAAGGAGATAAAGTTTTTGTTGGTGTCACCTATGACCCTTTAAGAGATGAACTTTTTGTGGCTGAACTTGGCAGCGGTGCCTATCTAAACGGTTCCAAGGTACAAGTGTCACAGGAAAATTTGCTTCAGAAGGCTTTGGTAGGCCTGGACCTGGGTTATGACCGAGAGAGGGGTAGGGAGTTACTGACAGTAGCAAGCGAGCTGTGGTGGCAAGTCCATTGCCTGCGCCTTTTGGGGTCAGCATCCCTGGGTTTGGCCTATGTAGCCTGTGGAAGATTTAATCTGTATATCCATCGTTTTCTTTATCCTTGGGATATTGCCAGCGGGTTGTTACTCGTTGCAGAGGCTGGTGGTAGGGTTGTGGATTGGGAGGGAAAACCCGCCGGTCTACTCTCTCAGGAGGTGATCGCGGGGAACGGTGAGCTTTGCGAGGAGTTCATATCACGCTATGTTCGAAAAAAGTAGATTGACCAGTTGGATATACAGGGTCCACTGTGCAACGTTCAGAAAAATAGACCAACAGGGCAAGTTATATCCTGCTTAGTGTGGTGCTGTCTTGAGATGCCGATTGATAAATCGTTCCATTCTCCGCAAGGCCTCTTCGATTTCTTTGAGGGAGGTTGCGTAGCAACACCGTATGTAGCCTTCGCCGTTTGCACCGAAGGCTGAGCCCGGAACAACGGCAACCCGTTCTTCTTTTAGCAATCTCTCAGCAAATTCTTCGGAGGTCATGCCGGTGTTCTTTATCGAAGGGAAGGCATAGAAAGCACCTGCCGGCTCGAAGCAGGATAGCCCAATGTCCCTGAGGCCTTTCACAATGACGTGGCGTCGACGGTCATATTCTTCGACCATGGCGGCTATCTCCTTTTCTCCTGCCTTAAGTGCTTCGATTGCTGCCATCTGGCTCATTATGGGGGCGCAGAGCATCGTGTACTGGTGGATTTTTGTCATTGCTGCGATGACCTCGCGGCCCGAGGCAGCATAACCGATCCTCCATCCTGTCATGGCATAAGCTTTGGAGAAGCCGTCCAAGAGTATGGTACGCTCTTTCATGTCCGGTAAACTGGCAACGCAGGTATGTTCGACGCCATATACCAGATGCCCATAAACCTCGTCTGAGATGATGAGTAGATTGCATCGTTTGGCAAGTTCGGCGATTTGGAGTAGCGCTTCCTTGTCAAGGACTGCCCCTGTGGGATTGGCAGGATATCCGAAGAGGATGGCCCGTGTTCTAGGAGTGATATACCGGGCTATATCTTTCGCAGTTATCCTGAAGCCATTATCCTCGTTGGTTGGTACCGGGACTGGTACGCCTCCAGCTAGGGCGATGCAAGCAGGATAGGCTACGTAGCAGGGGTCGGGAATGATGACCTCGTCACCCGGGTTGAGTATAGCTCTCAGGGAAAGGTCGAGGCCTTCACTTACACCGACCGTGATCAGGATTTCTTCTTCAGGATCGTAGTCCAGTCCATATCGAGAGTATAGGTACCTTGCTAGTTCCTGACGCAGCTCTGGCATACCTTTGTTCGAGGTGTACATAGTGTAGCCTTTTTCCAGGGTATAAATTGCATACTCACGGATGTGCCACGGAGTGACGAAATCGGGCTCTCCCACGCCCAGGGATATGACATCCGTCATGGATGCTATCAGGTCAAAAAATTTCCTTATTCCCGAAGGAGGCAAAGAACGCACTTTGTCAGCAATACGGATGTGCGTAGTAGTCTTCGATTGACTGGAACTTCCTGAGTGCATAGTATTTTCCTGCTGTTACGGAGTTACGGGTAGGCGTTTGACGCCTTCGCCACCTTCTAGGATTTCGCCATCTTCCTTATATTTCTTGAGTATGAAATGAGTCACTGTGCCCTGAACAGTCTCCAGTGGTGCCAGCTTTTCTGACACGAAGATGGCGACTTCCTGCATGGTTCTGCCGACAACAAGGACTGCTAGGTCATAAGTGCCAGAGGCGAGGTATACTGAGCGTGCCTCCGGAAATCTATATATGCGCTCGGCTATGGCATCGAATCCTACATTACGCTGCGGAGTTACTTTGACCTCGACCAATGCCCACACTTGCTCTTCGCCCACCTTAGCCCAGTTGATCACCGTCTTATATTTGAGTATCGTCTTGTCTTCTTCTGCTTTTTTGATTATCTCCTTTACTTCCTCAGCCGGGATCCCGGTCATGGTCGAGATTTGCTCAGGCGTGAGGCGAGCGTCCCCTTCGAGTGCTTTAAGAACCTGCTTCATGGTCTCTCCTTTATGCTTGATGCTGTCAGCCACCATTTATCTTCTGTTTCATTATAGCAGAGTTCGTATATATGCTCATCTTCTGTGATCACTCTGAAAAACCTGCTGGTTGGCTCAAGCCATTCCTTCTCTACTTGTACAATTTTGAACGTTTTTCCTCGCCACATAAAAGAGTAAGGTCTCTCAGGGTACCTGTACCCTGAGTAGCAGTCTACTTTCACCTCTCTTTCCTGATACATAACAGCTAGATTTTTGGTTTTCTCTTATGCCAGTCGGTCGCTTGTTCATAGGCAAAGGCTACGCGGAGAATCGTCTCCTCGTCAAAAGGTTTGCCGATAATTTGCATACCCACAGGTAGACCGTTGGCAAACCCTACTGGAATTGAAATGGCAGGGAGCCCTGCGATGTTCACCGGTAGGGTACATACATCGCTGAGATACATCTGAAGCGGGTCGTCTATTCTTTCTCCGAGTTTGAAGGGTACTGTTGGCGAGGTCGGTGTGACCAGAGCATCATATGTTCTGAATATTTCATCAAACTCGTTCTTGATCAAAGTGCGGACTTTTTGTGCTTTGAGGTAGTATGCGTCGTAGTAGCCAGCGGAAAGCGCATAGGTGCCCAGCATTATTCGCCTTTTTACCTCGGCCCCAAAACCGTTTTGCTTGGTCTTTTCCATCGCCTCCCACATATTGTCAGTTTCCTGGTATGAGTATCCGTATTTTACGCCATCGTATCGGGCAAGGTTTGCTGAAGCTTCAGAGGGGGCTACAATATAATAAACGGCGAGAGCATATCCTGTATGCGGCAAAGAGACATCGGTGTCTACTTTTGCTCCTAGTTCTTCTAGCTTTCTTATCGCTGTCTCCAGCGTTGCTCTCACTTCTGGTTGCATTCCCTCAACGAAATACTCACGTGGCACGCCAAGCCGTAAGTCCTTGAGATCTGGGACCAGGGCTTTGGTGTAGTCGGGAACGGGATAGGGGGCGGTGGTAGAGTCCATCGGATCGTGGCCGGAAATGGCATTCAGCACCAGAGTGCAATCGGTGACATCTTTGGTTATGGGGCCGATTTGGTCTAACGAGCTGGCGAAAGCTACCAGACCAAACCGACTGACTCTACCATAGGTCGGTTTTAGCCCGACGACATTACAGAACCCGGCTGGCTGACGGATGCTACCTCCCGTATCTGAGCCGAGAGCATAGATCGCCTCGTCTGCAGCTATAGCGGCTGCTGACCCACCACTGCTCCCACCTGGAACACGGTCTAGGTCCCACGGGTTTCTAGTGGGGGAGAAGGCAGAGTTCTCGGTGGATGAGCCCATGGCGAACTCATCCATGTTAGTCTTTCCCAGGATCACTGCGTTTCTGGCCTTAAGGCGTTTTATTACAGTAGCGTCGTATGGTGGGATAAGATTCTGCAACATCTTGGATGAACAGGTCGTCTTTATACCTTTAGTGCAGATATTGTCTTTTATCAGCACGGGTATCCCTGCCAGGGGATCGATCGTTTCGCCGCTCTGGAGGAGCCTGTCAGCCTCTTTTGCTTGTTCCAAAGCAATATCGGGGCAGACGGTGACACAGGCCCGAATTTTGCTTTCTATCTGTTCTATACGTTGCAGGCAGGCTTTGGTCAGTTCAACGGAGGACAAGCTCCGTTGCCTTAGTAGTTGAGCGGCCTGGTGAATTGTTAATTTATAGAGTTCGTCCATGATGGCGGTCTCTTATTCGAGCACTGCGTGTATCTTGAAATAGTTCCCTTCTCGCTGGGGGGCGTTAGCCAGTATTTCTTCCGGATTGTAAGATGGGCTGGGGTTGTCCTCTCTGAAAACATTTTGTAGGGCAATAGACTGGGTCATGGGGGGCAAATTGGTAGTATCAACCTGCTTGAGTATTTCAAAATTTTCCAAGATGTTAGATAGCTGAACACGGAATTTCTCGATCTCGTCTTCGCTCAGTCCTAGTCTGACGAGACGTGCCAGGTGCAGTACTTCTTCACGACTTAGCTTCATCCTCAGTTTCCTCGCGGGATAATGTAGGTATCAATTATACCACATGCCTACAGCAAACGTCCTTTACCGGGATTGCGCTCGCTGGTTTACCTTGACTGTTGGAGCGGGAGATTGCTACAATTCAATGTCGCTGTTCAGTAAATGTAAGGGGTGTAAGAGCGTGCATCATCTCGATTCGACGAAGATTCGCAATGTTGTTTTGCTGTCTCATTCAGGTGCGGGGAAGACATCGCTGGGGGAGGCTATGCTTTTTTGCTCTGGTGTGATAAACCGTCTGGGTAATGTAGCCGATGGTACCACTGTGTCTGATTATGATCCTGCAGAGATAAAGCGTCAGATTAGCATCAATCTCTCGGTGCTACCCTATGAGTGGAGAAATTGTAAGCTCAATATAATCGATACGCCTGGGTATCCCGATTTTATTGGCGAGGTTCAAGCTGGTCTTAGAATCTGTGAAGGGGCTATTGTGGTGGTGTGTGCTGTTTCCGGTGTTGAGGTGGGCACCGAGCAGGTCTGGGGCTATGTTAGTGAAGCAAACTTACCTTGCTTCCTTTTCGTTAACAAGATGGATCGTGAAAATGCTAACTTCTTTGGTGTTTTGAAAGATATTCAGGCAAAGCTGAGTGTCAAGTGTCTGCCTATGCAGCTACCAATAGGGTCCCAGAAAGACTTTCAAGGAGTGGTGGACCTAGTGAAAAGGAAAGGGTATGTTGGCACCGGAACTCAGCTGCGGGAGGTGGAGATACCATCATCGTTGGCGGAGGATGTCGCCTCCTACCGTGAAAAACTGGTCGAAGCTGTAATTGAGGTGGATGACGAGCTCATTAACAGGTATCTGGAAGGCGGTGAGATTGGTGACGATGAGCTTTACCGGTGCATTAAGGAGGCTGTAAAACAGAGAAAGGTGATGCCGGTGTTTGTGGGGTCAGCTTTAAAGAATATTGCGGTGAGCTTGCTAGTGGATGCTGTGGTTGATCATTTACCTTCGCCGGCAGCTTGTGGTGCGGTTAAAGCTACAAACATAGCAACAGGGGCTGAGGAGACGGTTGAACCAGTGGCCGATGCACCACTTTCTGCTCTCGTATTTAAGACGGTGAATGACCCTCGTGTGGGCAAGATTAGCTATTTTCGGGTGTATTCAGGAACTATCTCAAGTAACTCTCAGGCCTGGAACTCTGAAAAGGGCACTGCAGAAAGGGTGGGACAGCTTTTTGTGGTACGGGGCAAGACGCAGGAACCAGTGGCCCAGTTGGTTGCTGGTGATGTTGGCGCAGTTGCAAAGCTTACGGTGACTGCTACTGGGGACACATTGTGTGCCCGTGAGCACCCATTGAAGCTTCCTGGTATCAACTTTCCTCAGCCGGTGTTGAATATGGCAGTTCATCCCAAGTCACGAGCTGACCTGGACAAAATGAGCACAGTATTGCCCAAACTTTGTGAGGAGGATCCGACATTGAGGGTACAGCGGGAGGTAGACATAGGTGAAATCCTGCTTTGTGGGATAGGTGAGACACATCTAGAGGTTGCTGCTGAAAGGCTGTCCAGCAAGTACGGGGTTGAGGTGAATTTAGGCTTACCCAAGGTACCGTATAGGGAGACGATAACTGTGCCTGTTAAAGCAGAGTACAAGCACAAAAAGCAGACCGGCGGTCACGGACAGTATGGCCATGTGTTCCTCGAACTAGAACCATTGCCTAGAGGTTCTGGCTTTGAGTTTACCGAGAGGGTTGTTGGTGGGGCTGTGCCTCGGAATTATATCCCGGCGGTCGAAAAGGGTGTCAACGAGGCAAAGGCAGAGGGCGTGCTGGCAGGGTACCCAGTTGTCGACATAAGGGTAACGCTGTACGACGGCAGCTCCCATCCCGTTGATTCCTCAGACATGTCTTTCAAGATAGCTGGGGCACAAGCTTTAAAGAAAGGCCTAGCGCAAGGGCAGCCGGTTCTACTCGAGCCGGTGGTGAATATGACGATCACCGTACCAGAATCGTTTACCGGTGATATAATTGGTGACCTCAATACTAAGCGGGCACGCGTGCTCGGCATGAGGCCGGCAGACGGGTTCAATATCATCCAGGCACAGGCCCCGCTGGCGGAAGTGCTGCGGTATGCGATTGACCTGCGATCGCTAACGCAGGGGCGTGGCACCTTCACTATGGAGTTCAGTCATTATGAGGAGGTGCCATCGCAGATAGCGCAGAAAATTATAACACAGCGCAATCAATCGCAATGAGCCGCAAAAGGGGCTCTTTCTATTTGTCCCGCTGACTTTTTCTTCCCTTGTCTAACCTGCTAGCAGCTCTTTCACTTTCTCAGTAAAGGCTGGCAGGATTTGCTTCCAGTCGCCCACCACGCCGAATCTGGCTTCCTTAAAAATATTGGCTTCGGGATCTTTGTTGATAGCCACTATGTTTTTGGCACCGGAACACCCGGCTATATGCTGGCTGGCGCCTGAGATGCCTACAGCGATGTAAAGCTCTGGGGTGACTATCTTTCCGGTCAAGCCAATCTGTATAGTATCTGGTACCCACTTATTGTCGCAAGGAGGTCTAGAAGCTCCCACTGCCCCTTTAAGCAGTTTTGCAAGCTCCTCCAGCTGTTTGAAGCCTTCGGGGCCACCTATGCCTCTCCCTCCGGCAACTACTGTCTGCGCGTCCTCTAGTTTGATCCCGGTCACCTCTTCCTTGACTGTTTGCACAACCTTAGCCCTGATCTTTGTCGGGTCAAGTTCCAGTTTTAGGGGTACCACTTCGCCTTTTCTGGATGGGTCCGGTTCTAGAGGCGTCATTGCTTTTTGCCTCACTGTTGCCATCTGCGGGAAAGACTCCGTGGCGAACATGGCGCGAGCATTGCCACCGTATACAGGGCGGGTCTGCTGCAGCAGCTTGGTCGCGGGGTCGATGTTCAGTTCTACACAATCCATTGACAGTCCTGTGCCCAATCGAAAGGCCAGCCGGGGGGCAAGGTCGCGTCCTATCGATGTTTGGCCAAGCAGCAGGATACGCGGCATAATTTCCTTTACTGCTTTTTCCATTACCATGAGATAGGCGTCTGTCTGGTATTCTTTCAGCAATGGGTCTTGGGCGACATATACTTTGTCTGCCCCGCTGGCTATAGCGCTATTGGCAACATCGGTAACATTCTCGCCGACCAATATACAGATGAGGTTCTCCTTCAATTCATCGGCCAGACGGCGGCCACAGCCCAGTAGCTCTGCTGTAATTGTTGCCAGTTTGCCGTCGGTGGTCTCGCCAAACACTAACACATCTTTAAACTCAGCCATTGGTGACCTCCTGCAAAATCTTTTTTCAGTCCTAAATCAGTTTTGCCTCTCTGAGGCGCAAAGCGAGCTTGGCACCGGCTTCCGCCGGGCTATCGGCTTCTATGAGTTCGCATTTGCCTTCTTTAACCGGCTGGAACAGTTTAACCAGCTTGGTACGCCGTCCGGCAGCACCAACTTCCGATGGACTAACACCGATGTCAGCTGGTTTCCAGACGATCGGCTGCTTCTTGGCGGCAGCCATTATGCCCTTTAGGGTGGCATAGCGGGCTTCGCCAAGTTCATTGCTGACAGTTATTACTGCCGGGAGTGTGACCTCGATCACCTGGTAGCCGTCTGGGATGACGCGCTCTACCTGAGCTTTGCCATCTAAGAACTCGACTTTCTTGGCAATGGTAACGCATGGGATGCCAAGTATCTCAGCTATGCCGCAGCCGACTTGTCCGGCATCCCAGTCAGCTGCCTGGCGCCCACAGAAAATAAGGTCATATTGGCCTATTTTTTTGATCGCCATAGCCAGAGCATATGCAGTTGACCAGCTATCGCCGTCCTCAAATGCCGGGTCTTCCAGAAGGATTAACTCGTCAGCCCCCATGGACAGCGGTTTTTTCACGACATCCCGGAGCAGGTTATTGCCGAGGCTTATCACCGTAATTTTGCCACCGTGTTTGTCTTTTATACGCAGTGCAGCCTCGACCGCTTGCTCATCAAAAGGACTGATGACGGGGGGTACTCCAGGGGGTGGAACGACTTTGTTGGTTGCTGGGTCAATCTTAAAACTTGCCGGTGGGGCTTCTGGGTCGATGACTTGCTTGCAGCAAACCACCATGTTTGGCATTTTTTCACCTCCTTGAAAAGGATTTTCCTGCCTCTATTGCTAACCGAGCACTTACTTTAGGACAAATCGCGTTTTTTGTCAAATTTAGCTATCCGGAAAACTGATTCGAGCCACCCTTTTGATTCCATTCAGGTCTGAAAGAAAGTCCAGCACCACGTTCTTGAGGCTGGTGTGTACCAGAGGCATAAGGCTAGGTGCGTGTTCCTGTCTTATTTCCAGAAGTAGACAGCCTGCTGGCTTGATCTTTATTTCTACCTGCGAAAGGAGCTGCTTAATTACCTCCAGCCCGTCCACGCCACCTTTGAGGGCTATTTCAGGTTCGAATTCTCTTATCTCTGGTGGCAGGTCTGATAATTCCCTGTCGCTAACATAAGGTAGGTTTGCCACTATAATGTCGACCGGTTCTGGCAATGGCTCCAGCAAGTTTCCCTGAAGGAAGGTAATGCAGTGTAGAACATTATGGTATCTGGCATTAATTTGGGCAACTTCCAGAGCGTCTGAAGAAATGTCTGTGGCGTAGATCTTGCATGCCGGTAAGCTTTTAGCCAGGCTGATGGCGATGGCACCGCATCCTGTGCCAATATCGGAAATGTAAGGTGTACATGATGGAGATAGTCTGTTAGCAGCGTAAGCGATGGCAGTTTCTACCAGGAGCTCTGTTTCAGGACGAGGGATCAATACACGCCTATCGACGTAAAACTCCAGACCATAGAACTCTTTTGTGCTCGTGATGTAGGCCAGAGGTTCTCGAGACAAACGTCGTTTCAGCAGTTCCTCTACCCGTTTTGCTTCTTCTGTGGTCAAAAGCCGTTCTGGCTGCGCATAGACCTCAGCCGCTGAAAGGCCTATTACGGACTGTAGCAGAGCCCGTGCCTCTATGTGTGCCTCTTCCATACCGTGTGACTTTAGAATACTGATGGAGTGGCAGAGTGCTTGTCTCAGCGAGGTCATAGTTCAATTTTGGCGAGTTGTTTAGCTTGTTCTTCAGTGGCTAGGGCTTCTATCAATTCATCGAGTTCACCATCTAGTATCTGTGGCAGATTATGGAGCGTCAGGTTTATGCGATGGTCAGTAACCCGGTCCTGAGGGAAGTTGTAGGTACGGATCTTCTCAGCGCGTTCGCCACTACCGATCTGTGAACGGCGCTCGGCGGTTATTTCTTCCATCTTTTTGTGTTGCTCTCTGTCGAAGAGGCGTGCACGAAGCACTGCCATGGCTTTCATCCGGTTTCTCAGCTGGGAACGCTCGTCTTGGCAGGTTGCTGTTATTCCTGTTGGCAAGTGGGTAATGCGTACTGCGGTTGTTACCTTGTTTACATTCTGCCCCCCGGCGCCACCGCTACGAAAGAACTCTATTTTTAGATCGTCCGAATTTATGGATATCTCCACGTCTTCAACTTCGGGGAGTACGGCAACGGTGGCTGTTGAGGTGTGAATACGTCCGGATGCCTCGGTAATGGGAACCCGCTGTACTCGGTGCACACCCCTTTCATACTTCAGGTATCCGAAAGCCCCTTTGCCTCTGATCTCGAAAACGATCTCCTTGAACCCTCCTAGGTCTGTCTGATTGCAATCGATGACTTCAACCTGCCACCCTTTTTTCAGAGCGTAGCGGCTGTACATGCGGAAGAGGTCAGCAGCGAACAAGGATGCCTCTTCGCCACCAGCGCCAGCCCGTATCTCCATGATGACATTTTTGTCCTGATTTGGGTCCTTGGGAAGCAGGGCAAATTTCAAGTCATGAAGTACGGCTTCCCTTTGTTTCCTGAGGTTGCTTATTTCCTCCTTTACCAGAGCTGTCATCTCTGGGTCCAGCCCATCGTTAAGCATCGCTTGAGTTTCCTCTAAACTCTGAGTGAGGGCCTTATAGTGACGGTACTTTTCAACTAACTCCTCCAAGCTGGCACGCTCTTGTGCTAGAGATTGAAGGCGTGCCGGATTGCTTGACACCTCAGGTTGGGCGATCAAGCTGTTTAACTCCTCGTATCGTTTTTCGATGGCTTCCAGTTTGTCAAACATAATGTTCAGCCAAGAATTATAGCACAGATTCGAGGGGTTTGCTTTACAGTGCGGGTTTGTAGTCTATTGACAGAAACCGCATGTTGGTGCATAATACGGTGCAAAAATGAAAATGGTACTATTTTTGGGCAAGCATAGCTATGGTGAAGATTAGATTGCGACGCATGGGATCGCGGAATAGACCCCTATATAGGATAGTAGTGGCTGATTCAAGATCACCCCGGAATGGTGCGTTTATTGAAGTAATTGGCCACTATAATCCATTGACTAACCCGGAGACGGTCGTTATTGATGAGGAGAAGGCCTTAAAATGGTTACGCTGTGGGGCTAAGCCCACGGACACCGTTTCGAGGTTACTGACTAAGTCTGGGGTAATGGAAAAATTTGGCTCCAGAGGATGAAATTTTGATGGGAGGGAATCTCTGAAGCGCAGATAAATTGATGGTTGAGGAGATAGTGCGATGAAGGACCTGATCGAGTATATTGCAAAATCTATAGTTACTTTGCCTGAAGAGGTTCGGGTTACTGAGGAGGCAGATGACAGGAACCGGGTGATCGTGAAGCTGGAGGTGGCGGCGACTGACAAGGGCAGAATTATCGGGCGGCAGGGGAGAGTTGCTGAGGCGATGCGTACGCTTTTGCGGGTGGTTGGCACCAAAGAGGGTGTGAGGACTCGTCTGGAAATATTGTAGACGGTTGTTTTTTTGTGGCAGTTAGTGTGGGGCTGAGGTGGTGGGGCAACTGCGCTATTTAGGTTTGTGGGGTGGTTGATGGCGGTTTTCGACGCCTTTTTTCCGCAACTTTCAGGCGAACAAGCGAGCGCCGCAGAGCAGCTTCTACTTGTGTGATGTCAGCCCCCGGTTGGCGTGTTTTCAGCAATTGTTCAGCTCTTTTCTTGGCTGCCTCTGCCCGTTCGATGTTGATTTCTTCAGCCCGCTCGCAGGCATCTGCCAGGATTATGACCTTTTCTGGTCCTACTTCCAGGAAACCACCTGAGACGGCCATATAAATTTCCTCGTTGTCTTTTCTGATCAGCAGTTCTCCGGGTTTGAGAATGGTCATCAGGGGTGCGTGGTGGGGTAGGATACCGAGCTCGCCTTCAATCCCCGGCGCGACAACAAGGTTGACCTCGTCGGCAAATACCTGACGCTCTGCAGTTATTATTTCCAAACGCATAGTTGGCATTAAATTGCTCCCAGCCTCTTAGCTTTTTCTACAGCTTCGTCTATCGTGCCAACCATATAGAAGGCAGCCTCGGGTAGATGGTCGTGCTTGCCTTCCAGAATTTCCTTGAAGCCGCGTACGGTCTCTTTAACTGGCACGTACTTACCTTCGGTGCTGGTGAAAGCTTCAGCTACAAACATGGGCTGTGAGAGGAACCTCTGGATACGGCGGGCTCTGGCCACCGTAAGTTTATCTTCTTCGCTGAGCTCCTCTATACCTAAGATGGCTATGATGTCCTGTAGGTCTTTATAGCGCTGTAATACGCGCTGGACACCGCGAGCAACTTGATAATGTTCATCGCCAACGATCTTGGGATCAAGAATTCGCGAGTATGAGGCTAATGGGTCCACAGCTGGATAGATACCAAGTTCAGCAATCGATCTTTCGAGTGAGATGACGGCATCGAGGTGTCCAAATGTGGTAACGATGCCCGGGTCAGTATAATCGTCGGCAGGCACGTAGATAGCTTGGAAGGAGGTAATTGAGCCTCTTTTAGTTGAGGTTATCCTTTCCTCCAGCTCGCCAACGTCGGTGGCTAAGGTGGGTTGATAACCTACGGCTGAGGGCATGCGTCCCAGCAGTGCTGACACTTCCATGTTGGCAAGAATATAGCGGTAGATATTGTCTATAAAGAGCAGGACATCCTGCCCCTCCACTTCTCGGAAATATTCTGCCATGGTGACCCCGGTTAGTCCTACTCGGGCACGTACCCCTGGTGGCTCATTCATCTGTCCGAAGACAAGTATAGTCTTATCGAGCACCCCAGATCGTTTCATCTCCAGCCATAGGTCGTTTCCTTCCCTCGATCTTTCGCCGACACCAGCGAAGACTGAATAGCCGCCGTGGGCGGTGGCTATATTGTGGATCAGCTCCATAATGATCACCGTCTTGCCCACACCAGCACCACCGTAGGCACCCACTTTACCGCCTTTGGTAAAGGGGGTGATCAGGTCTATTACCTTGAGTCCTGTCTCCAGCATCTGAGTGGTGGTTTCCTGTTCCTCGAGTGGGGGAGGGGGGCGATGTATCGGCAGGCGCTCGGTTGTCTCCACAGGTCCCAGCCCGTCCAATGGCTCGCCGAAGACGTTGAACAGTCTGCCTAGAGTGGCTCTGCCTACAGGGACGGTTATGGGAGCGCCGGTGTTTATTGCCTCAACTCCTCTTTGGAGACCATCCGTGGGGCAGAGAGAAAGGCAGCGAACCCAATTGTTGCCTACATGATGTTGCACTTCGAGGACTATTTTTTGACCGTTCTGGTGTATTTCAATAGCGTTATAGATTGCAGGTAGCTTATCTGGAGGGAACTCGATATCGACAACGGTTCCGATAACCTGGACTACCTTACCTTTGTTCACTTGCCACCTCCTTTAAGAGCGCAAGGCTTCAGCGCCTCCGGTGAGGTCGAGAAGCTCCTTAGTAATCATCTCCTGTCTCGCCTTGTTCAAGATAAGAGTTAGCTCCTGAATAACCTGATTGGCATTGTCTGTGGCATTGCGCATAGCTACCATGCGTGCCGATTGTTCGCTGGCGATCGCCTCGAGTATGGCATGGTATACGGACATTTCGACGAACCGGGGCAAAAGCTCGTTTAGAACAAAACTGGGGTCTGGTTCAAATATGTATTCTGCGGTCTGTGTTTTGGACAAAATTGCCGGCTCAACCGGAAGTAAAGGTTCTATTTTTGGCTGCTGCACCATTGTAGTGACAAAGCGGGGGTAGGCGATGTATACCTGGTCAATATAACCGCTGACATAGTCGTCGATTATGATGTGAGATATTGGGAGTGTATCCAGCAGGGACGGTCGGTCTCCAATGTTTGTGAACTCGGCCCTGATATCAAAGTGATGGCGGTGCATGAAGTCCCGACCTTTACGCCCCACGGTGATGAGCGTTGTCAGCACTTTTTGTTCCAAGATGAAGCTGGTCGTGAGCCGGTTCATGTTTGTGTTCAGTCCTCCACACAGACCCCGATCGGTGGTGATGTGCACTATGGCAATTTTTTTGACCGGTCTTCTTTCGAGCAAGGGATGAAAAGCCCCGTTTTTTGAGGCAGCGGCTGCTAGATCGGCAATTACCTGGGTTATCTTTTCGCTGTATGGTCGTCCTGCCAGTGCCTGCTCCTGAGCGCGCCGCATCCTCGCAGTGGCGATCATTTCCATAGCCCTGGTGATTTTGGCGACGTTCTGTACGCTACGAATGCGGCGACGTAAGAGGCGCGGACTGATCATGTTTAGTAGCTCACCGTCTTTTTGAATTCTTCGATCGCCCTCTTCAGGGCTTCCTCGGTCTCAGGCTTTATCTCCTTGTCTGTAGCTATGCGCTTACCGATTTCGGGATGGTTAGTATCCATGAATTGGTGGAAACTCTGCTCAAAGGCAGCTACTTTGTCTACAAGTACGTCGTCCAGATAGCCATTGACAACGGCGTAAAGTATGCTCACCTCTTTCTCTAGGGGCATCGGTGCATACTGGGGCTGTTTTAGCACCTCGGTGATGCGCTGCCCACGTTCTAGTTGGGCCCTGGTAGCTTTGTCCAGGTCAGCGGTGCCGAATTGGGCAAAAGTGGCGAGTTCCCGGTACTGTGCCATTTCGAGTCTGAGCCTACCAGCTACCTGTCTCATAGCTCTCGTTTGGGCGTTGCCACCCACTCTGGATACTGATAGCCCGGCGTTTAGTGCCGGACGTATACCAGCGTTGAAAAGGTCTGTCTCGAGGTATATCTGTCCATCGGTGATGGAGATGACATTGGTCGGTATATAGGCAGCAAGGTCGCCTGCCTGGATTTCGATTATGGGCAGAGCGGTGAGTGAGCCTCCACCATATTCCGGTGCCAGTTTTGCAGCTCGCTCCAATAAGCGGCTGTGGAGGTAAAATACGTCACCTGGGTAGGCTTCTCTACCAGGTGGGCGCCTCAATATCAGGGAAATTTGACGGTAGGCCCAGGCATGCCTGGTCAGATCGTCATAGACAATCAGTGCGTCCTTGCCCTGCTCCATGAATTCCTCACCGATAGCACAACCAGAATAAGGTGCCAGGTATTGTAGAGGTGCAGGGTCAGAGGCGGTAGCTACTACGACTACGGTGTGCTCCATGGCGCCGTAGCGCTTGAATGTGTCTATCACCTGGGCTACTTTGGAGGTCTTCTGCCCGATGGCTACGTATATGCAGATGAGGTCACCGCCTTTCTGTGCAATGATGGTGTCTATGGCTATGGCTGATTTGCCGACAGAGCGGTCACCTATGATCAGTTCGCGCTGTCCTCTACCGATGGGAACCAGCGCATCGACTATCTTTATCCCAGTATGAACCGGTGTATTTACTGGTTGCCGCACGACCACATTGGGTGCTACCCTCTCCACAGGACGGGTTCTTGTGACTTTGATAGGACCAAGGTCATCCAAAGGGTTGCCCAAGGGGTCAATGACTCTTCCTATTAACTCACTGCCAACTGGTACCTCCACCACCCTTCCGGTGCTCCTCACCTCGTCGCCCTCTTTGATCTGGCTATAATCACCAAGGATGACGGCAGCCACGCAGTCCTCTTCCAGGTTAAGGGCAAGCCCCATAATACCGTTCGGAAATTCGACAAGTTCATTATACTTAGCCCCCTGTAAGCCCTGAATGCGTGCCACGCCGTCGCCAACTTCGATAACTGTGCCTACATCTACCATGCTTACCGTGGTACCAAACTGTCTGATCTGCTCTTTGATTATGGATACTATGTCTCGTTCTCTAGTGGTCATACCAGCCTCCTGAATGGCGTCATCTTTCAGCTCCAGCCAGGGTCTTCCTGAGAGCTTGCAGTTTCGCCCGGATGCTACCGTCGATTAAGCTACTGTCGACCCGGGCGACGAATCCACCTATGATGTTAAGGTCCACTTCTAGGTTCAAAACGACCTTGCCTCCGGTAACTGACTCCAAATATTTCCTAATGTTCTCTTTCTCTATCTCGCTCAGCGGGATGGCTGTGATGACTTCGGCATGTTTTATGCCATGCTGCTCGTCAAGCAGGCGTCTGTAGGCTTGAACTACCTGTCCAAGATCTCTGAACTTCCCTTTGGCGATAAGAAAACAGGCAAGATTCAGCGGTAGCTGACTTATTCCCGTTAGCCTTTCCTGCAGCAGCCTCAATTTGGTGTCCAAGGATATTTTTGTGTTCTCAGTGAATGCTAGTATCTCTGGGTCGGTGGCTAACTTTGCCATTTCTGTTAATTCGGAATACCATTCTTCGAGCTTGTCGCTTTCCCTTGCAAGGGCGAACATAGCTTCGGCGCAACGTTTGGCAAAAGTAGTTATTGGCATAAACTAACCTTGTGCTACTTCTTGAGTAAAGTGCTCTCCTTAAACGTTTCTTCGATGAGCTTGCGGTGCTTTTCTTTGTCGAGCGTTTCCTTTATCACCTTTTCTGCAGCCATCACGGCGATGGAGGCGAACTCGCGGCGTAGCTCCTCAATCACCCTGTCACGCTCCTGCTGTATTTCTGCGCGCGCCCTGGCGATGAGCGCCTCAGTCTCCTTTCGAGCACTTTCCCTGGCCTCATCTTTGAGCCTCTCCCCCATCTGGGCCGCCTGGGCGATGATGGCTTGTCCCTCCTGGCGAGCTTTTTGCATCTGTGCCTTTATTTCTTCTTCACTGCGCGCCGCCTGTTGTTTAATCTGCTCGGCTTGTTCCATGGCATCTCTAATCCGGGCCTGTCTTTCATCGAGTATTCTGAGCACTGGCCTATACAGAACCACGCTTAAAAGCACGAACAGGATAATGAAGTTTACCAAGAAAGCTAACAACAGCGGCAGATTTATTCCAATACCTTCCATCTTGCTCCACTTTTAGATTTATTTTTTGCTTCAGCCTGCCTGTATGAATGAGCCAATGATAAACGCCGTGATAAGCAGTCCGGCAAAGACTATAGCGCCAACTATTATCGCCCCGATGATGACACTAAAGGAAGTCGGCAAATTACCGTTTTCCATATCAGCCTTTCCTCCATCTCGTCCTGAGACCTGATTAGACTACTATGGCCAAGATTATGGCTGTGATCAGGGCGTAAATTCCGATGGCTTCGGCCAGGGCGCCGATTAGTATCATGTTGGTCAGGATAGGGCCTCTGGCTTCGGGATTGCGCCCTAGGGCCTGCATGGCGCCGAAGCCAATAAGTCCGAGGCCCAGTCCCGGGCCCAGGAACCCCAGCCCCGCAGCCAGTCCTACGGCTAACATCTTCATTGCTTCAGCTTCCATCTATAAACCTCCTTTTTAAGAATGTTCCCCCTCAGTGTGTGGGGTTAAAGCGATAATGCCGAACACTAAAGTTAGTCCGGCAAAGATCAGTGCCTGGATAAACCCGATGAGAAGTTCCAATCCATAAAATGGGATAGTGGCAATGAAGGGAACTAAGAAGCAAACAACTAAGAGCAGTATTTCACCTGCCGTCATGTTGCCAAAAAGACGGAAGGTAAAACTTATAATGCGGATGAAATGGCTGAACACTTCGAGGAAGCCGACAAACAAGTTGATGAAGCCGAAGGCAATACCGGTGATGCCCGGTCTGAGTTTCCTTTTGAATAGGTTTACAATACCGTCGCGCAATTGACCGAGGTTAAAGAAGCTGTTTAGGTAGCGGAAGAAGCCTAGAGACCTCAGCCCCCAGTATTCTACAAATAAGAAAGATACGAGGGCTATGGACAGGGGAACATTTATGTCCGTGTTGGCGGCACGGAAGAGCGGCACAAAAGCGCCGGTGCTTTCTTTGATGCCGATAGTGCCGAAAAATGGAAGTAGAGCCATATAGGCATTGGTAATGACGTAAAGAAATATAGTTGCTACTACAGGAAACAGAGTTCGAGCATTCTTTTCACCAGCTGTACCTTGTATAAAATTAAGCAGGCTTTCAACGATTAGCTCGGCAAAGCTCTGCAGTCTGCCTGGGACAAGCTTCATCTTCCGAGTACAGAATGCGAAAAGGATGACCAGTACAATTATAGTAAGCCACGACGCGATGAGCGTGTTGGTGATAGCAAATATTTCGTTTATGTGGACGATTTTTTCAGCAGGTAGTTCGACATGGGGCTTGGGGACGCTAAGGCTGTTGGGTGCCTGTATGCCTAACAGTTTAGAGCCTATGGGCCCGATGGCGAATCCTATAAGTAGCAGTACTAGCAAGATTATCGTTACCCACGCCAGGATCTTGACAGAGCAGCCCAGTCCCGTGTTCATAATGCTCTATCTTTGTTTTTCTTTTTTTCGATCTCTCGTTGTTCCATGTAAAATTGCCGAAGCATACGGTAAAGACCATAAAATGCAACTACTGTGCCTATTGCAAACCCTACCAGTGTGAACAAGGGGCGTGTATCGAAATTTTCCGGTCGGTCAAGCCAGAAACCGATGCCGGTCGGGATGGTCAAACTCAAGGCTACATACCAACCCACGCTGAAAAGGAACCACAACGGGCGCACCCATTCCTTCGCCTCACGCCCTTTTTGCCCGCTCTTCCCAATCAAGCCGCAGTTTCCTCCCTTAGCTAACGAGACCACCGTCATTTTTGACTACCTGTACACTTAAGGCGTCGGGTATATAGAGTCTTCTTACCACTAAAACTCCGCTGCCCCTGTCCACTTTTAGTCTATCAGATAGTCACGATTCTTCATCGGACTTAAGCCTGATTTTTTGCTGCACCAGATGGAAGCTGGCTTGCACAGGAAATTTTGGGCGCTAGGGAGGAAGGCTGTTCAGGATTTACGTTTGCCCAAGTCATCTAGATTGAGTGTGTTGATGAAATCGTAAAATGCCGATAGTTTCTTCAGTTCCTGTTCGTCGACCTTCCCTGTATCTTCGAATTTGCCCCTATTGCCCTCGACAGCCTTGTCAGTGGATATTGGCTTTCCAGTCTCGCGATCCAAAAAGATACCAGCTTTGTCCAGCACTGACTCTTCCACATAGATTGGCACAGTGGCCCTAACTGCTAGGGCAATGGCATCGCTAGGACGAGAATCGAGTTTGATTTTGCTAAGCAGCCATTCCTTACCTTCTCTATGGGAACAGATTTCAAAAATCAGCCCGTGTTCTGTGGCTACTTCCAAGAATCGGTAGTGCTTTTCTTGCCAGCGGTTGATTGTCTTTCCTTTGTATTCCTTGCTTTGCCAGACGATGTATGCTGAGGTTTCTCCCCCATAACCGCGCTGTTGAGGATCGTCGTGGGTTAGCCTGACATCTACAGGACTAGGGCCCTCTGTAGGCTCAAAGATGATCTGTGCGTAGAAAGTATCAGCACGAAGGTCGTTCACCACAATCCTGCTCACCGTGGTTCCGGAAGCTGCCTCAAGTGCTAGAATGGCATTTCTGAGGAGGTCATGGGTCATGGGACGTGCTAGGTCAACGTTTTGGAGCTTTATTGATATAGCGTCTGCCTCAGCGGGTCCGATCCAGATGGGCAGGTAACGGTCTGACCTTTTTTCTTTCAAAATCACCACATGCTGATAGTTTATCAAGCTGACTCTGATGCTATCGATGGTCATCTCGATCATGGGCTTTCCTCCCTTGTCTGCTACGGAAATCATTCTACTCCATCGCTTTTTGGGTGTCAATTGAAAAGAAGGGTTGCTGGTTGGCTAAGAATGGCAGGGGTGTTGAGAACGTTTTTTGTTGCCACCTCTAAACCTAAAAAGGAGGCATTGTTACACATGGTTGTATTGCGTAAAATATTAAGTCTGCGCTATTTTAATGCGAGCAAAAAAGGTGCAACTGGTATGAAGGCTTTAGTGCAACGGGTGACAAAGGCTTCGGTGACTGTTGACGGTGAGGTGGTGGGCGCAATAGGATGCGGGTTAGTGATTTTTGTAGGTGTAGCTAAAGGAGATAACGAGCGAGATGCTGTATACCTCTGTGACAAGATAGTTAACTTGCGCATATTTTCCGATAGCGCCGGGAAGTTCAATCTTTCAGCACTGGATATAGGTGGCGAACTCTTAGTTGTTAGCCAGTTCACTCTGCTTGCAGATACCCGTAAAGGGCGCAGGCCCAGTTTTGAGAATGCAGCACCGCCGGACGAGGCTGAACCACTGTTCGATTTTTTTGTTGGCTGTCTCCGCAAAAGCGGACTCAAAGTGGAGACAGGCCGTTTTCAGCAGCACATGCTGGTAGAAATACATAACGACGGACCGGTGACCATTGCCCTGGACAGCAAGGAAAAGCTCGGCTAGCCCGGTTTCGATAAATTGCTTTAGCAACTAATTGCAATTACTCTCTGAGACTGCTATAATCAATGACATGAGCTGTGGTCAAGTGCTTAGAGACCGGGGATATCGTCTGACGCCCCAGAGGATGATGGTTGTGGAGGCGTTGCATAACGCTGACAGGCATGTGAGCGCGGAAGAAATTTTCGCTCAAGTGCAGGCCAGGTATCCATATGCTAATATTTCCACCGTGTACAGGACGCTTGACCTGTTGAAAGAGCTGGGTTTGGTTGCTGAGGTTTCCCTGGGTGATGGGTGTGTGCGCTTTCATCCTGTGGACAAAGGGCATCACCACCATCTTGTTTGCCAAAAATGCCGGCAGATAATCGATGTGCCGGAATATGTGTTGGCACCGCTTGCTGAGAGTTTGGAGAGGGAATACGGGTTCAAATCGGAACTGAGACACATGGCAATCTTCGGTTTATGTGCCAGATGTCAGGAATCATAATCTGTTTAAGGAAGGGGTCCCCTGCGTGTAGCTGGGTATAATTGGCAGTCGTGAATTGGTCTGGTTATTAGTTCAGTTCTAAGCTGATATCCAGTGCTTTAGCTGAGTGGGTTAGCGCACCGATCGATATCATGTCTACGCCGGTTTCGGCGATAGCTCGGACTTTCTCCAGCGTGATTCCGCCCGATGCTTCTATAATAGCGCGACCTTGTATAAGTTGCACACTTCGGTGCATATCCTCCAGGCCCATGTTGTCCAGCATGATGATATCAGCGCCAGCTTCAGCAACCTCAGCGGCCTCTTCGGGTGTCCTGACTTCAACTTCGATCTTTATTCCTGCGGGCGCCTTTTGGCGAGCTTTGGCGATGATTTCTTTCATGCTCCAACCTTTGCACCGGAGTATTGCCAGGTGGTTATCTTTTATCAAAATACCGTCGCCCAGATGCATGCGGTGATTTTTGCCGCCGCCAACTCTTACAGCATATTTCTCCAATTGGCGTAGACAGGGCGTGGTCTTTCTGGTGTCGGTTATGCTAACGGGTAATCCTTTAACTGCCTGGACGTAGCGGGCAGTCTCTGAGGCGATGCCGCTTAAGCGCTGCAGGAAATTAAGGGCCAGACGCTCGGCCTTCAATATGCTGCTGAGCCTGCCTTCTATTCTGGCTATTATGTTACCGGGTTTGATCTCGGTCCCATCTTTGGCGATGATTTCAACTCGGAGTTCCGGATCAACCTTGAGAAAAACTCGCTTTGCTATTTCGGTCCCGGCGACGATGCCGTTCGCCTTGGATAGGATTGATGCCGTCCCGTGTTCAGACTCAGATATAAGTGAGTCGGTAGTGACGTCGCCGTGACCGAGGTCTTCGACCAGGGCTAGCTCTATGAGTTGGTCGACTATTTGAAAATCCGGGTCAGTCTGTTTCATCTAAAACTGTATTCTCGGTTTCCAATTCCCGCAAAATCATGTTAACACAGCTTGATATTGCTTTTCTAACGGGGGCAGTGCATTGCTCGCTGAATGTGCTGACGTCTGCTGCCTCTATGGCATAGATGATAATCTCTCGGGGCAACGGAAGTCCGAGCTTTTTACCGAGCTCCAAGGTTGTCCTGAAATCGATGCCATGTGGCGAGGTTATGTGTTGAGCTATGTCGAAGGCTTCGGGTGTAAGTCTATAGACCTGCCCTGGTTTTCCCCCTGTTGTCTGGATGGCGTCGATGATAATGGCTTTTTCGTAGCCGGTAAGGAAATCGAGCAGGGCTAAACCTGAAACAGCAAGCTCAAGAATGGTTGTATCAGGGCGGTTGAGCTTGTCTTTCAATTTTGCGGCAACATATATCCCTGCTCCATCATCGCTGAGGAGAGTATTACCTATTCCCAGTATCAGTATTTTTTCTTTGCCGCCCAAATATCGAATTTAGCCGGAATTTCACCAATAAGAAGAGCTAACGCTTCAACCTCTCGATGACCTCGCCCTTGCTATTGCGGATTATTACCTCCATCGGTGTTTGTCCCGGCAGGTAGTGGGTTGCACAGGCGAGACAGAGGTCGTAAGGGCGCCACGCCATCTCGATGCGGTTGAGCAGTCCCTCGGTTATCTTCTTACCCGGCTGGATGAGCGCCATGGCTGCTTTCTTAACGGACATGTTGACTGCGGCAGAATTGCCGATCGTAGCCACAATTAGGTTTACCTTCTTGATTACCCCCTTATCATCAGTGATGTAGTGATGAAAGAGAGTGCCTCGAGGGGCTTCGACAATGCCAACGCCTTCATCCGGTGTTGCTGTCGGTATGTTACGGATATTAGGGCTGGTGATTTCCGGGTCCCTGCTCAGCTCGAGCAATGCTTCAGCGGCTTGCATCAATTCGATCAGGCGTGCCCAATGCATAGCTAGAGTGTGATGCACCGGCTTGCCGCCTAGCGTGGAGTACATCTTCTCATAAGCTTCCTGAGCCAAGGGGGTTGCCATACCATCAGCAGCGTTCAGCCGGGCCAAGGGTGCTACGCGGTAGACACCGCTGTCTTTGCCATCAACAAATCCCTTCCAGCCGATCTTCTTGAGGAAGGGGAATTTAATGTAGCTCCATGGCTCAACATGCTCTGCGATGTGGTCAAGGTATTCCCGAGGGGCAAATTTGGCAAATTCTTTCCCGTCAGGGTCGACAACTCTAACTTTGCCATCGTAGAAATTCACCCTGTTCTTATCGTCGACCAGACCCATGTAGTAGGTGCGATGAGTGTAAGCGTCGCTCAAAATCATGTCGACGTATTCTTTGTTCTTCAGGACTATGTCATCGAATACTTTGAGGGAGAGTTTAGCGAATTCGACGGAGTCTTTGGCGATCTGTTCGACTTCTTTTCTTTCCTCTTCAGTAAGGCCTTTACTGACACCTCCCGGCAGACCGAAAACGGGATGGACGGCCCTGCCACCGAGCATATGGATGATGCGGTGGTTCTGCATCCGTGTTTTTATTACCGCACCACCGAGTTCTAGACCAACTTTAGCGATAACGCCGATTATGTTTCGTTCAGCCACTGGGGCTTCGGGTCCCATGATGAAATCTGGTCCGCCAAGGATATAGAAGTTGGTGGTATGGTCGGTGACATAAAATGCGTTATAGAAGAGTTCACGCAACTTTTTGGCTGCGCTTGGTGGTTCCACATGGAAAAGGTCGTCCAAACATTTAGTCGATGCCATGTGGTGAGCTTCAGGGCAGACGCCGCAGATGCGCTGGGTTATCTGAGGTAAATCTTCAGCCAGACGCCCTTCGCAGAACTTCTCGAACCCTCTTAGCTCTGGCACCTGGAAATAGACGTTTTCTAAACTACCAGCATCGTTCAGAAAAATCTCTATCTTGCCGTGTCCTTCAAGTCTGGTTATTGGGTCTATGCTGATCTTCTTCATTTTATCCTAGCCCTCCTTAGTAGCGAGTCAGGTAGGCTGTAGCGGTAAAAAGTGCCTACGGGATCACGAATACCGTCGATAATTCTCTGTATTTCCTCGGGGTCATTGGAATCGATCACAGAGGCGACTGCGCTTAGGAAATGTGCCCCCTGGTCAGTCACGCCTTCTACTGGACCATAGCAACCGGTGCAGGGCATATTGGCCTGGGGACAAGGCGCGCCGCAGCCACCCCGGGTGGCGATACCAGCGCAAAGAAGCCCTTGTTCCAGAAGGCAGATTTCCGGATCTGGTATGATCTCAAATGTGCGGTAGAATTTTTTCACCTTTTTAACGTCTTTCTTCCGGGGGCAGTCATCGCATACTGCCTTAGCGCTATGGCTGATTACTGTACCCTTCGGCGGTAGCTTACCCTGGATTAAGGCTTCTAGGGCAAGCCAGGTCGTTTTTTCTTCTGGCGGGCAGCCGGGGATGATATAATCCACATCAACGGTTTGCCGCAGCGTCTTGACTGTGTCGTAGAATTCAGGGAGCGTAAGCTCGCCCTCTGGGACTTTATATTTGGTTTGGGGGAACACTTTTTCTTTATTATCGGTGGACTGTGTCTCGATGTAAGCACACTGGAAAATCAGCTCTCTGTTGAACATATTACCCAAACCCGGAATCCCGCCCCCGTGAGCGCAGGAACCGTAGGCGATCATCACTTTGGACTTTTCCCGGAGCATCTTGGCGATATGCTCCTGCTCTGAATTCCTGATGGCACCATTAAACAGGCAGACGTCTATGCTCTTATCGGGCATTGCTTCTACATCTTTGTACTTGACGTCGATAGCCACTGGCCAGAAGACGATATCGGCAGCCTCGATAAGTTTCAATAGTTTATCGCCGATCTGTAGCTGGGCGATTTCGCAGCCGCCACAGCTCGCTGCCCAATAGAGCGCTACTTTTAATTTAGCCATGCTTTGCCTCCTTGGAGTTCTTCTTGAAAGGCCCCAGGGCTCTGACTTTTTCTGTCATCTCATCAACGATGGCGACGAAACGGTCGCCTTCAGAGGCTGATACCCAGTCAAGTCGTACCCTGTCCTCTTCAATTCCCATCTGGGCTAACATTTTCTTGAGCAGAGGCATGCGGCGTGCTGTCTTGTAATTGCCCTCAACATAGTGGCAGTCACCAGGGTGACAGCCCAAAACCAGTACGCCATCAGCTCCGAGTTCGAAAGCTTTGAGGACGAAGGTTGGCTCTACACGACCGCTACACATCACTCGGATGATGCGGACGTTTGGCGAGCACTTCATTCTAGCGGTGCCAGCCAGGTCAGCCCCTCGATAGGAGCACCAGTTGCAACAAAAGCCGACGATTTTTGGTTCGAAGCTCATACTAATACCCCCTCGATTTCTGCCATTATTTCTTCAGTGGTGAAATGTTTGTGGGTGATCGCTGCGCTGGGACAGGCAGCAACACAGGTGCCACAACCTTTGCACAATGCCTCATTGATTCTAGAGACCTCTTTATCCTCGATGAAGGAGATGGCGTTATACGGGCAGAGCATATTACAGATTCTACAACCCGAACATTTCTCCTCATCGATTACAGCTATGGCGGCTTCAAGCTCCACCTTGCCTTTGCTGATAAGGCTCAGCACTCTGGTGGCTGCTGCTGAAGCCTGGGCCACCGTGTCCGGTATATCTTTGGGCCCCTGGCAGCAACCAGCGATAAAGATGCCATCTGTCATGGTGGCTACCGGGTCAAGTTTAGGGTGCCTCTCGATAAAGAAGCCGTCAGCCCCCTGGCTGATGCGGAACAATTGGGCTACCTGTTTGGCATCAAAACGCGGCTCGAGCGCTATGCATAGGATGACCATATCTACCGGGACGCGGATAACTGTGCCCAGCAAAGTGTCCTCTTCACAGACGATGAGCTTTCCCTTTTCCTCGTTAGTTAGCGCCCGATCGGTGACCTCGGCTACTTTGCCCCGGACGAATTTTACACCTTCTTTAGATAGCCGCTCGTAAAACTCCTCATAGCCCTTGCCGAAGCAGCGCATATCAATGTACATTTGGTAGACATCGGCATCGGTCTTCTCTTTAATCAGATGTGAATATTTCAGGGCATACATGCAACATACTCTAGAGCAGTAGCGATGATAGTTCTCATCGCGGCTGCCGACGCAGTGGATGATGGCGACGCTCTTCGGTTCTGAGCCGTCTTTGAGGACTATTTTACCTCCGGTGGGCCCGGCAGCATTGCACAGCCTTTCGAACTCAAGAGCGGTGTAGACATTGGGGAAGCGTTTGTAGCCGTATTTTACGATGGGTGTGGGGTCAAAGGGGTCATAGCCTGTGGCGATGATAATGTTGCCGACCTCGATTTCAATTACTTTATCCTGCTGTTCGAAATCTATGGCGCCACGTTCGCAGAATTTCTCGCAGGCACGGCATCTACCCCTGAGGAAGTAGACGCAGTGTTCCTTGTCTATGACCGGGATATTAGGCACAGCCTGCGGGAACGGTGTATAAATAGCTTTGCGCTCTCCCAACCCGAGGTCGAATTCGCTAGGCGCCTTCCAGGGGCATTTTTCTATACAGATACCGCAGCCGTTACATTTGTCCTCATCGACAAATCGCGCTTTCTTGCGGACTTTGACTTTGAAGTTTCCGATGAAGCCAGAAACATCTTCGACCTCGCTGTAAGTCATTAGCTCGATGTTGGGGTGGGAACCGGCTGACGTCATCTTCGGGGTGAGGATACAGGCTGAGCAATCCAGGGTAGGAAACGTCTTATCGAACTGGATCATGTGCCCGCCGATGCTTGGCTCTTTTTCTACAAGGTATACTTTGTGTCCGGCATCGGCAATCTCCAGAGCAGCCTGGATGCCAGCGATGCCGCCGCCGACGATGAGGGTGGCCGGGTTGACCGGAACCTCTTTCGTTTCTAAAGGTTGATGATAGCGAACGCGTTTGACAGCGGCGCTAACTAAAGCTTTTGCCTTTTCTGTCGCCTTTTCATGGTCTTCGGTGGTCCAGGAGCAGTGCTCTCGGATGTTAGCCATTTCGAACAGGTACGGGTTAAGCCCAGCTTCTTGCACAGCACGGCGGAAGGTAGGTTCATGTAACAGGGGGGAGCACGAGGCTACCACTACCCGGTTAAGCTTCAGGTTTTTGATATCATCCTTTATCATGCTCTGACCCGGGTCCGAGCACATAAATTTGTATTCCCTGGCAATTACCACCGAGTCCAGTGTCTTAGCGAATTCCACCACTTGCTGCACATCGACAACACCAGCTATGTTAGAGCCGCAATGGCATACATATACTCCGATCTTCGGTTTCTCCATAGTATCTCCTCCTATTGCTTGCTGTGACTTCATCACAGTGCCTCCGAGACCAGCTCGGCGAGGTCTTTCACTTCGATCGTCTCGCTTTTACCCGTGGTGACCACAGCATCGTTGAAGTTTGCCATACAGTAGGGGCAACTTAGAGCCAGCACCTCTGCCCCGACCTCGGCCACTTGCTCAAGTCTCAATTCGGCAAATCTCTCTCCTTTTTTGGTCTCCATCCATAGCCTTCCGGCACAGCCGCCGCAGCATAGTGAGTACTCGCGGTTATCACGCATTTCCTCAAATTCGATACCGGGGATGCTGGACAATATTCGCCTGTGTTCCTCGTATATCCCCTGATACCTGCCGAGACAGCAGGTATCGTGATAGGTCACCTTTTTGACCAGCGGATTCGAGAATTTTAGTTTTCCCTGTTGAATTAACTGGTCGATATACTGTGAAAGGTGGATAACTTCGTATTTACCGCCGAACTCGGGGTATTCATCTTTGAAGGTGTGATAGCAGTGTGGCGAGGTAACCAGGATTTTCTTTACACCAAGCTCATTAAAAATCTTTATGTTGGTCTCGGCGAGTCTGCGGAACAGGCTTTCAGCGCCTGCTTTTCGAATACTCTCACCACAGCAGACAACGTTGTTATCGGGGATGCCGAAGTCCGCCTTAACCTTTTTTAGAATGTTGACCGTGGCTATCGCAGCTCTTCTGGTCGGCGGATCATATGCCTGGTAGCAGCAAGGGAAATAAAGGATTTCAGTACCTTTGGTGAAAGTCTTGACGTCAAGGTCTTTTGCCCAGTCCATGCGTCTCTCCGGCGGTTCCCCGAGCGGGTTACCCACGCCAGCGATATTTTTTTCCGATATGCGTAAGGAATGTGGCACGATACCAGCGCCGACCTCCATGATGACGCGCCGGATTGCCCGCATGAGCACTGGAACATTGACATCGCGGGGGCACCTCTTCACGCAGGCATTGCAGGCAACACACCTCCACACCTCTTCGTCTTCGAAATCCACCAGGCCCAGCTGGCTCTTGTGGATTAGCTTGCGAAGAGAGAAAGTGGTGAGCTTGTTCCAGGGACAGACACCGGTGCACAGTCCGCATTGAAAGCACGATTTAAGGGGGTCACCCCCTTCTTCAAGGATAATATCGGTGGTCTCTTTGGATGGCGTGAGCAGTTCGATTTCCATGTTACACCCTTCCTTTCTATCTGTATTTTAAGAGAGCCGTGCAGATTATATAGCATGTGCCCAGTTCTTGCAAGGTCAGACCATGCTGGAAGGGTGACCACAATGTGATGAAAAGCAGCGTCTTTTTGGTCAGCCAACCGCTAAGTTGTCACTCCCCCGCGGTCTGTTTAGCAGGTGTACGAAGGGTGAGTGGCCCAAGTTTTCTTATCTGTTCAGTCATCTCATTGATGACCGTGGCAAAACGATCAGCTTCTGAGGCCGATACCCAGTCTAGCCGTAGCCGCTCCTCCTCAATGCCAAGCTGAGCGAGCAATTTCTTTAACAAAGGAATACGGCGGGCTTCTTTCACATTACCTTCCAGGTAATGACATTCTCCGGGGTGTCAACCGCAGACGAGGACACCGTCGGCCCCTAATTCAAAAGCTTTGATTATTAGGGTTGGCTCCACGCGCCCGCTGCACATGACGCGGACCACCCGTACATTGGGAGCATATTTTTTTCGCGACGTGCCAGCGAGGTCAGCAGCGGCATAAGCACACCAGTTGCACATAAAGCCTACGATTCTCGGTTCGAAGCTCATACCAGTACTCCTTCCAGTTCTGACATGATTTGTTCTGTGGTGAAATGTCTGGCGGTAATGGCGCCGCTGGGACAGGCGGCGGCACAGGTGCCACATCCTTTGCACAAGGCTTCGTTGATGGTCGAGACCTTCCTCTCCTCGTCGAGGGAAATGGCATTATAGGGACAGAGAGAGATGCAGGTCTTGCATCCAGAACAGAGCTTATCATCGATGACGGCAGTTGTGGCCTCAATTTCAACACTGCCCTTGGTGATGAGCGCCATAGCTCGAGCAGCAGCTGCTGAAGCTTGGGCAACCGTGTCAGGTATGTCCTTAGGCCCCTGGCAGCAGCCGGCAATCAGGATGCCTTCTGTCGTAGTGGCTACAGGGTCAAGTTTGGGGTGCTTTTCCAGGAAGAAGCCGTCGCGGCTGCGACTTATTGAGAACAGCTTGGCTATTTCGCTGGCATCTGCCCTCGGTTCGAGGGCGACGCTCAGGATGACCATGTCGACAGGCAGACGCCGTTGTTTCGAGATCAGCGTATCCTCGCAGACGACAACAAGTTTTCCCTGTTCTTCTGGGGTCTCAGCGATATCGGTGACCTCTCCAGCGCGTCCGCGGATGAAATTAACACCCTCTTCCTGAAGGCGGTTATAGAATTCCTCGTAGCCCTTGCCGAAACAGCGTAGATCGATGTAGAGGTCGTAAATTGTGGCATCTGGTATCTTTTCCCTAATTATATGGGCAAATTTGAGCGAATGCATGCAGCAGACGCGAGAACAGTACTCGTGATAGTTTATATCTCGGCTACCGATGCAATGAAGGATGGCAATGCTCTTGGGCTCAGTACCATCTTTAAGCACTATTTTGCCACCAGTCGGCCCCGAGGCGTTGGTCATCCTTTCAAACTGGAGGCTGGTGATAACGTTATCGTACTTTCCGTAGCCGAATTGTGACATTGGTGTGGGATCAAAGGCATCAAACCCTGTAGTAAGGATGATGCAACCCACTTCCAGCTCCAATATTTTTTCAGTTTGCTCGAAATCGATAGCTTTGACTTCGCAGAACCTCTCACAGGCGCGGCATTTGCCCCTGATGAAATAGGTACAATGCTCCCGATCTATGACGGGAATACTTGGCACCGCTTGCGGGAAGGGTGTGTAGATCGCCTTTCTCTTTCCCAAACTAAGGTCAAACTCATTGTCTACTTTTATGGGGCATTTTTCCTGACACGTACCGCAGCCGGTACACTTGGTCTCGTCAACATAGCGTGGTTTTTTCCGTACCTTGACTTTGAAATTGCCAACATACCCTGATACTTCCAGGATTTCACTATAGGTCAGGAGTTCGATGTTTTTGTGTGACCCCACCGAGGCCATCTTCGGGGTCAATATTCAGGCACTACAGTCTAACGTAGGGAAGGTCTTATCAAGCTGTGCCATATGGCCGCCGACGGAAGGCTCTCGTTCCACCAGGTATACCTTATATCCAGCATCGGCGATTTCTAGAGCTGCCTGGATGCCAGCTATGCCGGCACCGACCACAAGAGTATTCGGGTTAACTGGGACTTCCTTTGTCTCCAGCGGTGTCTGATAGATAACACGCTTCACCGCAGCGCTGACTAGAGCTTTGGCTTTCTCGGTAGCTTTGTCTTTGTCTTCATGCACCCAGGAGCACTGCTCACGGATGTTTGCCATGTCAAACAGATAGGGGTTTAACCCAGCATCGGCGACGGCTTTTCGGAAGGTATGTTCGTGTAATCGCGGGGAACATGAGGCAACAACAACGCGATTTAACCCCAGTTCTCTAATATCATTCTTTATCAATTCCTGTCCTGGATCCGAGCACATGAACTTATAGTTGCGGGCTATAGTGACAAAGGGGAGACCTTTCGCAAATTCTGTGACAGCTTCAACGTCTACTGTACTGGCAATGTTGGCACCGCAATGGCAGATGTAAACGCCTACTTTCGGCTCCATGTTCTATGGCCCTCCTTACACTTTCGCCAAAGTCTTTAAAATTTTATTGACAGGGACTATGTTTTGGTGTAGTCTTAAAGTTTTATGGTCAATTCCGAACGCGATGCCCATTAACTGCGTAAAGAAGAGCACCGGTATATTGAATTTAGTCTTGAATTTTGCGTTGACGGCGCTCTGGTAAGCGTCCAAGTTCACCTGGCAGAAGGGACAGACGGTCACTATTAGGTCTGCGCCATTCGCCTGGGCATTCTCCAGGAGTCTGCGAATGAGTCCCAACGTAATTTCTTGTTCCGACAGGATGAGTGATCCGCCACAGCACCTAGCTTTCATGGGATAAGGCACAACTTTGGCCCCTAGGCTTTCGGTGAGGCGGTCAAGTGATTGAGGGTTTTCGAAGTCATCAAAGCTGGGTGCGGGACGAATAACCTGGCACCCGTAATAGGGAGCCACTTTAAGATTGCTGAGGTCGACCTTAATCCGGGACCTGATCTCATCGCCGGTGATATCGTTAGCGAAAACATCCAGAATGTGGCGGACTCGTACTGTGCCGTGGTATTCGAGCCCACCGGCAGCAAGCGCTTCTGTTATCTTCGCTCTAATCTCGGGATATTCTCTGAAATGCTGATTAGTCCGACTCAGGATAAGGTAACAATCACTGCAAGCAGCCACGAGATCAAATCCTCTTTTTTCAGCCAGTGCCAGATTTCGAGCGCAGCAACAGAAAGCAGCAAGTTCGTCGACTACTGTATATGGTGTGGAACCACAGCAGTTCCAATCTTCCAGTTCAATAAGCTCTATATCAAGGGCTTTAGCCACAGCTCGCGCTGAGGAGTCGTACATTGGAGTTTCTTCGTGCATGCAGCAGCCGGGAAAATATGAATAATACTTCATTTATAGCCCTCCCATCGCCTCAGCTTTGTCGAGGATGGACTTTAGCTGTTTCATCGGCTCGGGCTTCAGCTTGTGCGCTTTGATGGGCATGCGCCCATGCAACAACAGGTCTAATGCCGGGCGTATCATCTTCAATGACTGCAGCAGGTTTGTCTGGAGGAAGTATGCCATCATGCAGCCTAGACGGGGTATTGTACCGAAGGCATGGACAGTATCACTAAATAATTTGTATAACTTAGCGGTCTGGACGCGCGGATGTGTTCGATAGTGCCGCATAGCCAGGTGTTCTAAAGCGTGCATGATGTAGGTGGGAACGATGCCTCGGGGGCAGCGGACAGTGCACATGTAACAAGAAAGGCAAAGCCACATAGAATTACTTGACAGGACTTCATCCCGCATACCAGCTCGTGCCATGGCAATTAGTTCACGAGGGGTGTAGTCCATTTTATTCGCGTTGGGGCAGGATGCCGAACAGGTTCCGCACTGGATGCACAGGTTGATTTTTTCGCCACCCGGCATTGCGGAGATTTCCTGGATGAAATCATTCACGCCGTGTACTTTTGCTGTTGCCATAATTTACCCCATCTTTTTCTTTAGATTGGCCTAATTATAAATCTAGGAGTGTACAAAGTAAAACTCGCACATTTAACGGGCTCCCTTCGTAAGGCAAAGGTAGAGCCCGTAAGAAGACGCGTATAAAACCTTAATTGCTCCAAATCCTACGGGTGTTGTTGGTGCCTAGCTCCGGTTAGCTTTGCGCGCACGTTCTCTGGATGTCTGCAAGACTTGATAGACGCCGCTGAAGTTGAGGAACCAGAAAATTGCTCCTGCGATCAGGGCCAGTATGCCTAGTGTGCTCAGAACTGCAATCAACATATGCTCCTCCTACTATTTAGTTGCATTATTAAATTGTGGGAGGGTAAGAGGCGGGAGTTACAAGGAAGGGTGAAGTATAGCCGGTTTTCAGGCAGGTCGGGAATGGACTCTTACCCCCACAGCATACAGTTTAGCAGGCAACCCCCGAGCTGCCTTGCGTTTCGGTACTTGTTTTATCACCGTGCAAAAGTCTCATGTTGTGTGAGCTGGTGGTAGGCATTTATGCCTAGAAGCAAACCGATGCATACTTATGCTGCTGTGAGGTTTTTAGCTAGTATTTGGTATAATTATGGTGCGGGAGGTGGGTACTTGGGAAAAATAAGAGTACTGATTGCTGATGATCATGCTTTTGTACGGGAGGGGACGCGGCGGATCCTGGAGCAGGAACCGGATATGGAGGTGGTGGCGGAGGCCGGCGATGGTGAAGAAGCGGCGAGACTGGCATGCGAATTGCGGCCGGATGTCGCTATTGTCGATATTGCCATGCCAGGACTGGATGGCATCGAGGCGACAAGGCGCATAAAAAGTTCTTGCCCAGAAGTAGCGATACTGGTGCTAACTGCTTACGATGATGACCAGTTTGTTTTTAGTTTACTCGAGGCGGGGGCTGCTGGTTATCTACTAAAAAGCGTTCGTGGTAACGAGATAGTCAACGCTGTGCGAGCGGTCTACAGTGGCGATTCTGTATTGCATCCCTCGGTTACAAAGAAAGTACTGAAGAGGCTTGTTGGACTCCTTGGTACACGAAAGGAACAAAAGCCGGTGGAGCCGCTTACGGAGCGGGAGATGGAGGTTCTGAGGCTGGTTGCCAAGGGGTTAAGCAATAAAGAAATTGCAGAGGAGCTCTGTTTAAGCATACGGACGGTGCAAGGGCATTTGGCCAACATTTTTAACAAGCTTCATGTGAGCACCAGGACTGAAGCCGCAGTCTATGCTTTGAGAGAAGGCTGGGTTATGTTGAATGATGTCTCCTGAAGGCCGTGTGCTTTCTTCGCTAAATTGGCTGTGGAAGCGATTTGTGCCAGAAAGCGGCTGGTGGCGTAGCTTCATTCTAAACCCGAGAGTGTGGTTGGTGGTGGTTATCTTTGTGGCGGTAACTGTTGTCCACTATTACAGTTTTACATACCCTGTTTCCTTTGCCGACTTTTTGATGAAGTTGGGTCTGAGCCCATCTACTTTCGAGAGGGCGCTTTATCTTATACCTATCACTTTAGCTAGCTTCATGTTTTTTGGGTGGGAGGGGTTGGCTGTAACGCTGGCAGCTTTGATCTGTATGCTGTCCATTGTCTTTCGAGCACCCGGCCCCTCAGTTGGTGTCCTGGTTGAAATCGGCGTGATAGCCGTTGTCGGCTGTCTAGTTGCTCTGGGCGTCAGATGGTTCAGGATGGAATCCCAGCAGCGTTTGCGGCTGGTGGCTCTAAACTATGTTTCCAACGTGGTCTCGCAATCTCTGGAGCTGGGGCAGATCCTTGAAAGCAGTATAGACAGCATACTGGAGGTTATGGACATTGATGCAGCGCTGATATTCTTGTTGGACAGGGAGACTAGAGAGCTTCATCTCCGTGCGCACAAAGGGGTCTCAGATGAGTTTGTGGCTGGTGTGGACAGATTGAAAGTCGGAGAAGGACTAAACGGGATGGTTGCTCTTACCGGTATGCCGGCCTTAGTAAGGGATGCTTCGCGAGATCCTAGGGTGACCAAGTCGGCTGTCAGAAGGGAAGGAATACATTCTCAGGTCGTGGTGCCAATAAAGTCAAAGGGCAAGGTCGTGGGTACTCTGTGCGTAGCAATGCGGCGGCAGAGGAAGTTTCTCCCCGAAGAAGTGGAGCTACTGGTGGCTATTGGTGGACAGATCGGCATGGCCGTGGAAAATGCCAATCTTTATGAGGAGCAGCGAAAATTTATTGAAAAGTTACAGGCCTCTGAGGAAAGATTTCGGCAGATATTTGAGAATGCTCACGATGCTATCTGGGTTCATGATATGGAAGGAAACATTATTTCGGCAAACGAAGCTGCTGCCAGACTGACGGGATATGACGTAGGTACATTGCTCCGCATGAACGTTAAGACGTTCCTTAATGACGAGAGCCTTGACCTTGCCAGAGATATACGGAGAAGGCTTCTCAGTAACGAACCTGTTGTCCAACCATATGAGCAAAAATTGATCACAAAGACGGGGGCGGAAGCTATACTAAAGTTGACCACCAACTTGATTACCAGCGGCGGCAGGCCGGTAGGGTTTCAGCATATTGCCCGAGATGTCACCAGGGAGAAAAGATTGCAGGAAAGCCTGCGATACTATCTGGGTCAAATTACCAAGGCGCAGGAAGAGGAAAGAAAGCGCATTGCTAGGGAGCTTCATGATGAGACCATCCAAGCTCTAGTCGTCCTGACTCGACAGATAGATGAAATTGTGTCGGGTGATCGGGGGATTTCCGAATACAAAAAGATATTGCTGGAGAATCTGAGAGATCAGATAGAGTCCATTATAAAGGACGTGAGGCGGTTGAGTCAGGACCTGAGACCGCCTGCACTAGATACACTCGGTCTAATCCCCGCCCTGGAGGGTCTGGCATCGGATATCGAGAAGCACTCCGGGATCAATATAAATGTTACGGTGCGCGGTGCTGTGCGGAGATTTCCGTCTGAGGTAGAGTTGATACTGTTTCGCATTGTTCAGGAGGCGTTGCGAAACGTGTGGCGGCATTCTAGTGCTACCTATGCAGAGGTTGTGGTGGAATTTGATACAGCTGAGACGAAGATAACTATCAGGGATGATGGCAGGGGTTTTGAGGTACCAGATATAGTGGGGGACCTACTCAAGGATGGCAGGATGGGCCTAGCCGGGATGCAAGAGCGAATACAATTGCTAAATGGTAGTTTGAGCATAGAGTCGCAGCGGGGTATGGGGACGACCATCGTAGTAAAAGCACCACTGTAAGTCTTTACGCCTCGCCGCTCAGATATCGTCTCCTGCAGTTTTTTCCGTCTATTTTCGTGTCGTCAGATTACCTCAGCAGTATTGATATAGAGTGTGGTAAACTGCTTATCAGCAACCCGACAGGTGTGCCCTTCATGAATCTGTCTTGCCTTTTATATTTGCTTGATGAGGTGCCCGGCTACCGGCGGCTAAAGGAAGGCATAGCGTCCGGTAATGAGAGGGATTGGCGGCTGGCACTACCCCAGGGTGCCAGGGCCTATTTTGTTGCAGCTTTGCACCGGTCGCTTGATATGCCAGTGTTGCTGGTTGTTTCTCGAGACCAGGACGCAAGAGTAATATACGAAGAACTCAAGCTCTGGTGCCCGTGTCCAGCCTCTGTACAGATGTTTCCTGAACCTGATCTGATCGGAGAAAAGTCGACTGACGACCCTTGCAAAGCTGCGGAGAGGTCGCGTGTGCTCTCTGCTTTGGTTGCTTGCCGTGATGGTTTATCTCCTTGCCCCCTAGTGGTGGCTTCTGCTAGAGCAGCAGCGAGTGAGACTATGTCCCCGGATGACTTTGCACAATCTTGTTATGTGCTAGAAATAGGTATGACTTTGAATTTGCAGCGTTTGCTCGATAAGTTGCTATCGATGGGCTATCAATTGGAAAATTTGGTCGAGGTGCCTGGGTCAGTAGCTAGGAAGGGAGGGGTGATAGACATATTTTCGACGGACAGTGAACTTCCGGCAAGGATAGAACTGTTCGGAAACAGGATAGAGAGCATAAGACACTTCGATCCAAGGACGCAGCGTTCGATAGGGCATGTGACCTCGGTAAAAGTGGTACCGGCAAATGGGGGAGGTTCTTATCAGGGGAGCCTGCTGGACTATTTCGTGGATAATGGTTTGCTCGTTGTGGATGGCTCTGTTTTTCCGCGAGTCGCTGCTAAAGAAGTCGATCTAGCTGGTGAAAAAGGTGGGGTGGTAGCGGGAGACGGCAGGCTGCCGTCCGAGGTCGTGTGGGAGATGCTGAGTTCTGGGATCAAAGAAGCCAAACGCCGTTTGTTTTTCAGTACCGGTGGTGCCAGTGGCGCTGACGATCCTGAGACCGGCTCTATACCTTTGGCACCGGTGATAGACTATGGAGGCAAACTCCAGTACCTTCCCGCCGAGTTGACCAGGTTAAGAAAGTATGCTGCGGTGGTCATTGTCAGCCAGCAAGTGGAGCGACTGGCAGAGTTCCTTGACAGTGAAGGGGTAGAGGTTAATGTCGTTTCGGAACTGACACAAATACCGTTGTGCGGTTCGGTGGTGCTGGTACGCGGGTGGCTAAATGCTGGGTGGAGGTTGGGGGATAGAGTGGTGCTGTTCACGGACAGAGAGATATTCGGTTTTGTGAAGCAGCAACGTTCTTTCAAGAAGCGTCCGGTGCGCTATCATTGGTTGGTGTCTGAACTGGCCCCCGGTGACTATGTGGTACATGTAGAGCATGGCATTGGCAGGTTTGTTGGCTTGACGCGGATGTTGGTTGACGATGTCGAGAGGGAATACTTGGCGCTAGAGTATGCTGCTGGGGATAGGCTTTATGTGCCTGTTGAGCAGGCTGAGAGGGTAAGTCGTTATGTTGGCGGTGCAGAGCCTGCGCTTACTAGGCTGGGGACACAGGAGTGGGCACGGACAAAGCAGCGGGTGAAGGAATCCATACTAAACATGGCACGCGAACTTCTGGAACTGTATGCCAGAAGGCAGCTGGCGGTGGGTTTTGCCTTCTCCCGTGACACTTTGTGGCAGCAAGAACTCGAAGCATCGTTTCCCTATGTTGAGACGCCCGATCAGATTGAGGCTGTCAATGCAGTCAAAAGGGATATGGAGAAACCACGGCCTATGGACCGGCTTGTCTGTGGCGATGTGGGTTATGGTAAGACAGAAGTGGCGTTGAGGGCTGCTTTTAAAGCAGTGATGGATGGTAAGCAAGTAGCTCTGCTGGTACCAACTACTGTATTGGCACAACAACATTTCAATACTTTCCGCGAAAGGCTGCAGGCCTTCCCTGTGAGGGTGGAGATGCTCAGCAGGTTTTGTACGGAGAAGGAGCAGCAGGAGGTTATCACTGGTCTGGCAACTGGTGCCGTCGACATCTGTATTGGCACGCATCGGCTACTACAAAAGGATGTGGTGTTCAAGGACCTTGGACTGGTGATCATAGATGAAGAGCAACGGTTCGGCGTTGTGCACAAGGAGCACTTCAAGAGACTACGGCAGGAGGTGGACGTATTGACTCTAAGTGCCACTCCTATTCCCCGTACGCTCCATATGGCTCTGTCAGACATCAGGGATATGAGCATTATTGAGACCCCACCCGAGGAACGGTTGCCAGTGAAGATATATGTTGGCGCTTACGATGAAAGGCTTGTCCGTACAGCTATCCTGCGGGAGGTAACGAGGGACGGACAGGTTTTCTATGTCCACAATAGGATTCACGATGTCTATGCCATTGCTCGGAAGTTGGAAGAACTTGTCCCTGAAGTCAAAATTCTGGTGGCACACGGGCGGATGCCTGAAGGTGAGCTGGAAGCAGTTATAACGAAGTTTGTTAATCGCGAGGCTGATGTACTAGTAACGACGACGATCATCGAGTCGGGTCTTGATATGCCGAGTGTAAATACCCTGATCGTCGATCAGGCGGACATGCTGGGCTTGACCCAACTTTATCAGCTGAGGGGTAGAGTGGGGCGTGGCTGTAATCATGCCTATGCCTACTTTTTTTATGATGCCAAGAAGCGCTTAACCCCAGAAGCTTGGAAGCGCTTGAAGACGATTGCCGAGGCTACGGAGCTGGGTGCTGGGTTCACCGTAGCGATGCGGGACCTAGAGATAAGAGGGGCGGGCAACCTATTGGGGACGGAGCAAAGTGGTTATGTGGTTGCTGTAGGTTTTGACCTCTACTGTCGCATGCTGTCTGAAGCGGTGGAAGAGTTGAAGCGCAGTGGTGCAATAGATAATAAAACTTTGAGTATGCAGCTATCGCCTCGCCAAGTGGATTTACCTCTTTCTGCCTACATCCCTGAAGAGTATGTCCCTGATCTCGGTACCAGACTGAGCTATTATCGCAGATTGGCTGATGCGAAGCATCCTAAGGAGGTGGCGGGCATAGCTACTGAAATGGTTGACAGGTTCGGTGACACCCCTGAGGCGGTCAGAAACCTGCTATATGTGGTGAGAATAAAGCAGCTAGCTGCTAGAGCTCAAATAGACTCAATTTTCAGGATGGGCAAGTACATTGTGATACAGTTTGGCACGAATAGGGGTTGCCGCGGTGCAGCTGGTAGAGAAGGCCACTTTGCTGGGTTAAAATTGGGCGATGGTCAAGTAAAAATAGATACCAGAGCATTAGGTGACAAGTGGCCCGAGGTGTTGGAGAAGTTCTTGGGAAGCTTGGCTATGTAAAAGACTAAGATAACCGGGCTGGCTGCGTGTTCTAAGTGGCGATACTAGGAAGGGCTAGGAGTCCACACCATAATCGCGAAGGCAGTCGATTAGATCCTGCACTGTAGCGATTCTTCGCATGTCTTGGTCTTGTATTTGCAGTTTGCGTGCGGGTGTACTGAACTCCTGTTCGATTGCGGTGACAAGTTCTGCTAGGTCAGCAGGTTCGACATTCAGGTCGTCGATGAAAGAGGACGATGGTGTTATCGAATCTTCATCGACACCGAGTTGTTCAGCGATAATTTGCTTGAGCCTTTTCAATATAGTTGACATTTACTGTCCTGATCCTGAATATTTATCGGTCTCTTTGTCTCGTCGTTTTTTAGATAATGTGCTACCACAGATCCTAGAACACCGTTGACGAATCTCCGTGAACTATCGCTGCCAAATATTTTTGCCATTTCAACTGCTTCGTTGATAGCGACCTTAACCGGAACTTTATTATCAAACAAAACCTCAAAAATAGCAAGGCGTAACAGGTTTCTATCGACGATGGCTATTTGATCTATAGGAAACGTGGGCGCAAATGACTCTATAATCTTGTCGATGCGTAGTTTGTTACGGATAACTCCTTCGACTAGGTCGCAGGCAAAGGCAGCTAGATCTTCAGAAAGTGGCTTTTCTTGCAGCAATCGTTCCAGTACCTTGCTTGGGCTGTGTTTTGAGCTGTCGACCTCGTATAATGCTTGAAGGGCGATTATTCTGGCTTTGCGTCTGGGGTTAGTCAAGTTGCTGAACACCTCCAAGCAAATGTGTGTTTCCCAGGCGAACTCGCTGAAGACCAGCGCCTAAAGCTGCGTCTAGGCATTCTCTGGCTTGTTGTAGCGAGGTAGTTGGCAAGTCGGCCATCAGGAAATCAGGGTGAAAGGCCAGAAGTGTGTACGGAATATCTGGGCTGAGCGAAGCGATGAACTTGGCAATATTGCCTATTTCCTCTTTGTCTATATAACCGGGGACGAGCAGGGTACTGGCGATGAGGAGAGGTGGTACCGGTCGCAGACCAATGTATTCAGCTGCTACAGCGAAGTTTTCCATGGTTCTCTTGTTGGATGTACCGCAGAGCGCGATGTGAACATTTTCATTCCACGATTTAATGTCGAATTTTATGCAGCCACCTGACTCCAGTGAGATTGTGATTGCTTGTTTTAGCAGTGCAGGGTGCATAGAGCCATTGGTCTCCCAGCAGATGCGAAGAATTCGGTTCCTATTTCTGCCACGGGCCAGTTTTGAGGTGCGTAGAGCGTGTGGTAGCTGAGGGGTAGGATCACCGCCGAAGTAGCACACACAGGAGGTGTGGTCATCGACTGCGGCAGCCAGTTCTTCAGGGCCAATGCGGAGATTCTTGGTAGCCAGCATACGGTGGTGCCAGTTCTGGCAGTAAAGACAATCGAAGGAACAACCGTGATAAAAGACTGCTAGGTTTTTGTAACCATATTCAGGGCCAGGGGAATATGCAAATTCTGGATACCCGACTCCTGTTCCTCCCGGACAAACCCAATCAGCAACACAGTTGGTGGGGAGTGGGTCATAGTACCAGCTTAAATTGCCACTGTCTCGGGTGGCACCGGCAAATTTGTTCCCTTGATTGAGCCGTATGCCACAATAGCTTCGTTGTCCTTCGGCTAAGCGACATTCATTGGGGCAAAGTCGGCAAATGAGCCCCTGTTCTGACTTTGGTGGCTCAGCTGGCATGCAGAAGGACAGCCGTGCGGTGTGGTGGGACTGATAGATTATATCTTTGACTGCTTCGAACTCGTGACGGATGCAGTTGAGACACAAACCGATTGACTTAGATACAGGTGTAGAGATTTTGCCACAATATTGGCAAGGAACAGTGCTTTCGACATGAGGGGATACTTTAGGAGGCATCGTCTTTCTTACAGCAGCCCAGCGAGATGGGAGATCATACTTATTACCGCCCCTGTCACTTTTGCTTACGCTGCCTCGAAAATTTCCCCTGCCATATCGAGTTGTTGAGGCCTATCCTGACTGTACGCGGTTTTCCTAGCCCTTGCGCCACTTTGTTATTTCGTTAACGGTTTGCACATTGTTTATTACGAATGTCTGTGCGCCGGGGCTGATCTTCTTGATTAGCCTGATCAATGTGTCGCCAGGTCCGAACTCAAAGAATGTGGTGACACCACGAGCGATCATGTTTTCAACAGCTTGCTGCCACTGAACAGGACGAACGATCTGACTTATCAGTTCCTCTTTAATCGCCTCGAGATCCATAAGTGGTTGGGCAGTGACGTTAGCTATTATCGGTACTGAGGGTTTGTTAAATTTATATTCCGCTATGGCATTTCTCATCCTTTCCAGAGCGGACTCCATTAGAGATGAGTAGAATGGTCCACTAACTTTCAGAGGGACTATACGGCGGGCTCCTTTAATCTGTGCCAGTCTCCTGGCCTTGGTCAGACTTTCTTCCGTGCCGCTGATAGTAACCTGGTCAGGTGCATCTATAAAGGCGATCTGGGCACCTGTTGAGAAGCAAATATTCTCAAAGGTTTCTATATCCAGGCCACTCATAGAGAGCATGCCACCTGGGGTTCGCTGTCCTGCCTCGTTCATCAATCGCCCCCGTTCCCGTATCAGTCTTACCGCATCTGAGAGGCTCAAAGCACCACAAGCGACGAGAGCAGTGTAGATGCCCATATCATGTCCAGCTACAAAAGTGGGTTGTGGTATACCATTGTTTGTGACCTCCTGACATACCCTGAGGCAGGCGATGCTTGTAGCTAGCACAGCTGGCTGCGCGTTGATGGTTTGGCGGAGGTCTTCGGCTGGCCCCTCAAAGCAAAGCCTAGAAAGGGGGAAACCCAGTGTCCTGTCGACTTCATCAAAGACTTCTCGAGCTGAAGCATAGTGGACATAAAGGTCAAGTCCCATGCCCACAGCATGTGCCTCTTGTCCTGGGAAAACATAAGCCGCTTTTATTTGTTCAACCATTTCCTCCTCCTTCTGTTTCCGTGGGACTGCGTTGGCCGAAAAAGCGTTGCATTTTACCGGTCGATCATGTGCTTACAAGTGTCTAACTCTTTGACCTTCCCTTTTGTTCTATCTTGAGTACATCTCTCCCCTCATAGGTGCCGCACGTAGGACACACATGATGGGACAACTTTGGTGTATGACACTGTGGGCAATCGACCAAAGGGGGGATATTCAAGGCCAGATGGCTGCGCCTCTTGCCCTGTCTGGATTTTGGGTACTTCCGCTTTGGTAGTGGCATTAGAATCCTCTCTCCTTCTTCAAAATGGCCAGTTTCAGCCACCGTTCATCGGTAGGCACATTAGAACACTGGCATTTTGAATCATTCAGATTGGTGCCGCATTGCGGGCAGAGTCCGGCACAGTCGGGACTGCAGAGTGGCTTGATCGGCATGGTCAACAGTGTATATTGCACGAGCATATCGGTCAAATCAAGCATATGAGTGTTGTCTATGGTGAGGCTCTCAGGGTCTGTGGTCAGTGATAGTCCGGTAGATATGTCTATAGAGGGGAAGGCTTCTTCCTCAAACTCATAATTTACTTGGTAAGTGATAGGTTTAAGACAGCGACTACACAGGCTGACAACGCTAGCTGACATTTTACCTTTGACTAAGAGCCCTCTATGTGTCCGTATAAGTACTAGCCCCCCTTTTATCGAATCTATGTTGTCGGCAACTAGCTTTTCGTCGGTTTCATATTTACGGCTTGATCCTACCGGCTCTTTAAGCAACTGTGCTACGTTTATTTGCATTGTTTTTGTTTACCTAAAAACTCTTGTTTGTGGCTCATTATAAATTTGCCTGTTTCTGTATGTCAAGTAATTGCATCTTTCACTTCCTGCAGTTAGAATGTGTGCCGCTACAGCGAAGACTGGGCTAAAATTTGACGGGGCTGGTTGCTGGCAGGATGCCTGCAGTATAATGCTTTGGAGATGGCAAATGACGGGCAGGAAGCAGTCTAAAGAGAGACTGAAGGCGCGGGTATGCGCCGAGATAGAAAAGCAACGCGACAGGCTTGTCCGACTCAGCCTCAAAATCCATTCTCACCCCGAGGTTGGCTTCGAGGAGAAGAAAGCCTCGAGGTGGTTGGTCAGTTATTTGTCCAAGAGCGGTTTTAACGTGGAGGAGGGCATTTGTGGCTTAGCGACAGCCTTTAGGGCTACTTATGGCAGTGGCTCTCCAGTTATCGTCCTGATTGCTGAGTATGATGCTTTACCTAGCGTTGGGCATGCTTGTGGTCACAATATTATAGGTGCTTCATCCGTTGGGGCAGCAGTGGCAAGTAGGTATGTGGTGGACCATTGCGGGGGTACAATTGTTGTCTTGGGTACCCCAGCCGAAGAGGTCTTTGGGGGCAAGGTGCTGGTGGTAAATGCTGGAGTTTTTGCGGGTGTAGATGTGGCTATGATGGTTCATCCGGGGGTGCGGAATTTCGTTACCACGGAAGCCTTGGCTTGTGTGGGGCTTGAAGTTGAATTCTTGGGCAAGGCAGCGCATGCTGCTTCTTATCCAGAACGTGGTGTGAATGCCCTGGAGGCAGTTATCTTGTCTTTCAATGCGATAAATTCTCTGCGACAGCACATCAGGAGTGATGCCAGAGTCCACGGGATCATCACCTATGGGGGCGAGGCTGCCAATATTGTACCTGAGCGCGCTGCAGCATCGTTCTTGGTGCGTGCTCTGGATACCGATTACCTTGAGAGTTTGAAAGCAAGAGTGTTGAGTTGTTTTAAGGCAGCCGCCCTGGCTACTGGTGCTAGACTGAGACACAGATGGGGCGAAGTAGCTTATGCCCCAATGAAGAACAACCAGAAACTGGCAGAAGTATTCAAGTTGAATTTGGAGTCTCTGGGACGCCGTGTGGAGCCGTTTTCACGCCGCTTTGGAGTTGGGAGCACCGACATGGGGAATGTCAGTCAGGTAGTGCCATCTATCCATCCGACTGTGGCTATCGCGTCCCCAGAAGTGTTGGTGCATTCACCGGACTTTGCAGCCGCTGCTGCTTCTGAGGAGGGGCACAGAGGATTATTGGACGGGGCGAAGGCAATGGCTATGACGGTTGTTGACCTCTTATACGAGCCTCAACTTTTGTCGGCGATAAAGAACGAGTTTTACGGGCTCTCCTCGTAGCTTTGACACTAGCGGTAAATTTCATTGGAGTAATAGGAATTTGCTGGTGCGAGTTTCGATTGTGGCATATGCGGGGATAGAAATCAGGGTGCAAAAATTTTAAAATAGAGTCGATGATGCTGAGTGGGAAAAGGAGTGCTGTAAGAACTTTAGTCTCAGGCCTCAATCGGTATGGAGGGTGTTTTTGGTAGCGGCGATATGGTCCACTGATGTTATTCTCGACTTGAAACCGAACGCAGGAGTTATGAAATGAAGGTTGTTTACCTCAAGGACTCTAGCAAAGCAAAGAAGGGGGAAATAAGGGAGGTGGCAGATGGTTATGCCCGGAATTATCTTATCCCTTATGGTATAGCAGTGCCGGCAACCCCTCAGGCTATTAAGGCTATTGAAGCGCAGAAGGAAGACAGGGCACAGCGGCAGGCTCGGGAGGAGGTGGAATTGCGAAGGATAGCTGAGATGTTGCAGGACAAAGAATTAAGATTTAAGGCCAGGGTAGGGGCTAAAGGGCGGCTCCACGGTGCGGTTACCGGTGCTGATATAGCTGAAAAGCTGTCACAGTTAGCAGGTGTTCAGATTGATAAGAGGACTGTCAGGCTGGACGAACCACTGCATAAGGTGGGGAGTTACGAAGTGTTGATCAACCTCGCCAGAGGGATTGATGCTAAAGTCAGGGTTATTGTAGAAGAGGGGACTTCTCGCGGTGAGTGAAAGACTACCACCCAACGACCCAGATGCTGAAAAAGCAGTCCTTGGCTCGCTACTTATAGATGGGGATGCAATATTCAAAGTTGCCACATTTCTAAAGCCGGAAGACTTCTTCGTTGCTGAGAATCAGTGGGTATACGAAGCTTGCTTCAATATTTATCAGCGTAATGAGGCTATAAACCAGATAACTGTGGCCCATGAGCTGGCGCGGAAGGGGAAGCTGGAGATGGTGGGTGGTGCAGCCTACTTGAGCTATTTGGTATCAATTGTGCCGACTTCCCTGCACGTTGAATACTATGCACAGATAGTGTCCAGATTGGCGTTGATGCGCAGACTGATAAGTGCCGGAAGTCAGATTGAAGCCATTGGGTATGAAGTCGATATAGATGCGGATGTGGCCTTGAGCAAGGCGGAGGACATTCTTTTCAGAGTGAGGCAGCAGCGAGCCCGGCAGGACTTCGTGCCTATCCGCCAGGTTCTGGAGCAGTATTTTGAAGAGGCGGGCCCGAGGACGACCGTCGAGGGCAAAGTAGAGTGTATTTTTACCAACTTCACTGCTTTGGACGAGTGGTTAGGGGGGTTGCAGCGCTCGGACTTGATCGTGCTGGCCGCTCGACCCAGTTTAGGAAAGACAAGTCTGGCACTCAACATTGCAAGGAATGCGGCTATTAATCAGAAAGCCTGCGTGGCACTGTTTAGTCTCGAGATGTCCCGTCAGGCAGTTGTTCAGAGGCTGCTGGCAAGCGAAGCCGATGTGGATTCCAAAAAAGTTCGTTTGGCGATCTACACAGAGGAGGAAGAACGGCGGATTATGGAGGCCAGCGGGATACTCTCAGAGGCACCAATTTATATCGATGATTCTCCTCAATTGCGGGTAGTGGAAATGAGAAGTAAGGCGCGAAGGCTTCATTTTGAGCGTGGTATTGACCTAATAATCGTCGATTACCTACAGTTAATGCAAGCGGACACAAGGAGTGAGAGTCGAGTCCAGGAGGTCAGCGAGATAACTCGCTCGCTCAAGGCTCTGGCGCGTGAGATAAATGCGCCGGTTTTAGCTATTTCACAGCTTAGCAGGGCGGTTGAGTGGAGGGCATCTCACAGACCTCAGCTTGCGGACCTTAGAGAAAGTGGTAGCATTGAGCAGGACGCTGATGTGGTTCTTTTTATCTATCGGGACGACTTCTATTACACAGAGGAAGAGTGGAAGCGGAGCCACGATATAGAGATAGAGCCTTACCCGAAGGGCATCGCTGCCATCATCATAGCCAAGCATCGGAACGGACCTGTAGGTGAGGTTAAATTGCATTTTGTTGCCAGGACCGCGAAGTTTGAAGACCTAGGGGTCGAGCTAAGTGCGACCTAAAAGATGGTTCTGATGGGGAAATGGTAGAGCACGAGTTTTTGGGTTTTCCTGCCCGGGCAGAAGTTACACCCATACCCAATTTGTTTTTTGCTTCGGTCTTACCTCAGATAGGCGATGTTGCCGAGCTCAAGGCTATTTTATATGTTTTCTGGTTGGTAAGTCGTCGGGGCAACAACCGCTTTGTTTCCTTTACTGAGCTGGTTTCTAGAGGCTGGCTACCGGAAGACGGGCTCAGGCAGGCGTTGGCAAGGGCAGTAGAACGTAAAGTGTTGCTATCGCTTGAAGTTGAGATAGAGGGCAAAACGGAGGAGGTGTATGTTGTCAACGATGCTTCCGGCAGGAGGGAAATAGAGAAGATTAAGCAGGGGAGAGTGCCTGAGGTGCATGCGCTTGTTGGCCAAGCTGAGAAAGGCGGGAAAGCCGAGCTGTCAAACATTTTCACTCTTTATGAGCAGAACATAGGCTTGCTTACACCTATGATTGCTGACGAGCTTCGTGAAGCTGAAAAGCTTTATCCCTGGGAGTGGATTGAGAGTGCCTTTCGAGAGGCCGTAGCCTTGAATAAGCGAAGTTGGAGGTATATATCACGTATACTGGAGCGATGGGCGATAGAAGGTAAAGATGATGGAAAGATTGGGAGATATTCTAAAAAAGGGGTTGACCGGGAAAAATACGTCAGAGGTAAGTACGGACACCTGGTTAAACGCTGACCCTGGAGAAGACGCTTTAGCAAGCAAAGATTGTCCGGTGTGCAAAGGCGCGGGCTTTGTACACCCGTTGTCGATGTCGGGACGCCCTGACTTCAGTCGCGCAGTGCCTTGTCGATGCACTCGTCAGGGGTTGGCAGGGGAGAAAATTGAGCAGTTGCGCAGGCAAAGCAACCTCGGTGTTCTGGTCCGGCTGACTTTTGAGAATCTTGTGCCGGAAGGGCGTGTGGACGACAAGGACGCACAGCGCCAGTTCAGGATGGCCTATGAGGCTGCTGTTAACTTTGCGAACAATCCTGAGGGATGGCTGGTTCTTGTTGGTCCTACTGGGTGTGGCAAGACACACCTTGCCTGTGCCATTGCCAATGACCTGATAAACCGTGGTAGACCGGTACTGTACATAGGAGTCGCAGACCTGCTGGATCATCTCCGATATACTTTTAATCCCAATAGCGAGGTCACCCATGACGAGTTCTTTGAACGTGTGAAGAAATCGCCTCTCCTGGTGCTGGATGATTTGAATGTGAGCGGAGCAACGCAATGGGCACGGGGAAAGCTGGAGCAGTTGCTGGACTATAGATTCAACGTTCGTCTGCCTACGGTGATCACCACATCTGTGCCTATAGGGCATTTCGACAGTGAATTAAAAGGGCGTCTATTTGATCCGGAATTTTGCCGTGTCTGCGTCGTCCGTGAACATCTACCTTCTATTCTGGAGGAATTCAGCGAGTCACAGCTCCAAATGTTGAAGGACAAGACCTTTGAGAACTTTGACTACAAACCGCTGTATCTGCAACCCAAAGAACGCCAGAGCTTGGAGCAGGCATATCGGTGTGCGCTCAATTTTGCCAAGTGTCCGGAAGGCTGGCTGGTGCTGATGGGGGTTAACGGGTGTGGAAAAACGCATCTTGCTGCAGCAATTGCGAATTATCTGCGTGCTGAAGGCAAGCAGGTCCTCTTCATTGTAGTCCCTGAGCTGCTTGACCATTTGCGCTCGGCTTTCAGCCCTGAGAGTAGGGTACACTATGATGAACTGTTTGAAATGGTCAAAAAATCGCCGACTCTGATCTTGGACGATTTTGGGGAGCAATCAGCTACCCCTTGGGCTCAAGAGAAGCTCTACCAGCTGATCAACTATCGTTATAACGCAAGGTTAGCCACGGTGATTACCACCTGCCTTTCGCTGGATGAGATCGAGAGTCGTATTAGTTCTCGCATGGTGGATCCGGCTATTGGTTTGGTGCTTAATATCGATGCTCCTGATTATCGAGGCGACACAAGGAGTCGCCGGATCGAGCAACGTGGACAGCGGCAAAGGTATCCACGGCGCAGCCACATGTCCTGACCGCGGTTGTGAGTATAGGGTTTTCCTGCTAAAATAACGTAAACCCTTTGGAACAGAGCTGTGGTAGACTCGCCAGTTCTGGTACTTAATCAGAATTATGAGCCCCTGAACATTTGCAGGGTAAGAAGGGCCTTGATTCTGTTGTTCCAAGGGAAGGCTGAGGTTCTGGAAAATGGGAGGGGCAGTCTCCATTCTGTGGGAGCAGCGTTTGATATTCCTTCAGTGATCCGCCTTGTCTATCTTGTCAGGCATAATCAGCGCCCGCGGAGGCTGACCAAACTGGAGGTTTTCAGTCGAGATGGATACACGTGTCAGTATTGCGGGCGAAGGGCAAAGGAACTTACATTAGATCATGTTATTCCAAGGCGGCGTGGGGGTGAGCATAGTTGGGAGAATGTAGTCGCAGCATGTATACCCTGTAACCGCCGCAAAGCCGGGCGGACACCGCTAGAAGCTGGGATGCCACTTTTGCGCGAGCCAAAGCCTCCTCGTCACAACGGTTTCTATGTGCCGTATCATCACTTATGCACCCACGTCGAGTGGCGGAAATATTTACCACGGCAGGAGGTCTATCCTGCTATCTAGAGTTCTTGCGCCAAGTTATCTGGCTCAGCGGTAGTTCAGTTATTCCGCCACCTTCTAGTTCTAGCTGAACGGTCTCCTTTAAGGGATCGCAAGCGGTTACTGTCGCCTCTCCCAACGGAGTGGAAACTTTTTGACCTATGGGCGGTAATTTTTCTTTCATGCTTCGATATTGTTCGTACTCGTAGCCTAGGCAGCACAGGAGTCGGCCACATATCCCCGAAGTTTTCATTGGGTTCAGTGCTATGTTTTGCTCTTTTGCCATCCTGATAGATACGGGGGCGAGCTCGCTTAAGAAAGTGGCGCAACAGAGCGATAAACCACATCTACCGAGACCACCGAGGAGTTTAGCCTCATCTCGGGCTCCAATTTGCCTGAGTTCAACCTTAGTTCTTACCGTATGGCTGAGTTCTCGGACAAGCTCACGGAAGTCGACCCTTTTCTCGGCGGTAAAGAAAACGGTCAGCCTTGTCCTATCAAAATCATAGTGAGCTGAAACTGGCTTGATCAGAATCTGTAGGTTTTTGGCTAACTCGCGGCATTTTTCTAGGGCTGCTCTAGCCAGCCGCTGGTTTCGTCTCATCTTTTCCAAGTCTTGCTCATTTGCTTTGCGGATGACCGGTCGCAATGGTTCTGAAATTTCGTTCAGGACCGCTTGCTTGGGTGGGATGACCACTTTACCGACTTCTTTTCCGTAAACCGTCTCGACGAGGACGTAGTCTCCTTTTTCTACAGACACTGCTGAGGAGTCGAAGTAGTATATTTTTCCAGCTTGGAAGAACCGGATACCAACTATTTCTGGCATTACTTACCTTTTGGAGGAGATAGTAGACCGGGACATTTCACCCCGTTTTCTTGCTCTAGGCATATTAAGCAAAGCGACTTCCATAATCAGTCTCAAATTGGCGGTGGTAGTGGTGTAGATGAGTGATCTACTCACGCTTTGGATGAAATTCCTGACTTCTGCAACAGTCAGCTCTTGTGATAGCCTTTCCAGTGTTTCTAAATAGTCTAGATTAATTACTGCCTCTTTACAGCCAGTTTTGATCAACATTATATCACGCCAGCAGGACAACCAGTTTTTTAACGCCTCTTGAGCTGACGCCCTGCTGGTCCCTAGCTTGGCGGCATATGTCAACCGTTCGCCCCAAGTGGCTTCAAGCAAGGAGAACATTTCCTCTATGAACTGTGTCCTCTGTGCTAGTACGTTGGCGTCTACCATGGCATTTATTGCCCAGCCGGGACTTCCTTGTGCAAGACCAGCAAGTAGCTTTGCTTTCTGGCTATCAAGACCGTACAAAGTGGTAAGTATCTTACTGATCTCTTCATTGGCTACCGGTTTCAGTTCCAGTCGCTGACAACGGGAGATTATGGTGGGCAACACCAGTGACTCGTTAGAGGTGAGCAGGATGATAATGACATATGGTGGAGGTTCCTCCAAAGTCTTAAGCAAACAGTTAGCGGCCTCGTGCGAGAGGCTCTCGGCCCCATTGATAATGAATATTTTGAACTTGCCTTCGTATGGCGGCAAGTTGGCACTGTGTTGAAGCGCTTTAATCTCGTCTATGCCAATTTCCAGACCCGTCTCGGCTTGAGTCGAGCCAGACTCTGTACCTTCGATGACTATTACATCAGCATATTTGCCGGCAGCGATCTTTTTACATGCCTGGCATTCTTTGCAGGGTGGTTGACTACCTTCACAGTTTACCGCCTGGGCAAAATCGATGGCGAGGGTCATCTTGCCGATGTGAGGGGGACCGATCAAAAGGTAGGCGTGTGCCAGTTCGTTGTTCTTGATGCTGTGTTCAAGTAAAGCTAAAGCCTTTTGTTGGCCAATAGTCTGCCACATTTTTCTATCTCGGCTGCTAGATCACATCCAGGCTCATCAGATGTTGGTAATCTTCGCGCCTGCGAATAAGGCGGGCTTTACCCCCTTTGACCAAGACTATTGCTGGTCTCGGTACCAAGTTGTAGTTGCTTGACATGGGGATTGAGTAGGCACCGCTGACAGGTATTGCGATTAAATCACCGGTGTTGATGGGAGGCAATGCCAGATCTCTAATCAAAATGTCGCCCGATTCGCAGTATCTACCGGCGATGGTAACGTTGACAGACTCAGTTTGCCATACATTGTTTGCTACCAGGGCTTCATATCTTGCGCCGTAGAGGGCAGGGCGGATGTTGTCTCCGATGCCGCCATCAACACAGACGTAATTTCGTACCCCGGGGACCTCTTTAATTGAGCCGACTCTATAGAGGGCAACTCCTGCTTGGGCTATGATAGCTCGCCCTGGTTCCACGATTAACTTCGGGCGAGGTAAGCCAAGTTCTGATATAAGCTTGTTAAGTTTTGAAGTTATTGCCTCGGCATATTCGGCTGTCGTTGGTACTCGGGCGTCTACTGTGTATCGGACTGCGAAGCCACCACCAGGACTAAACTGGTGGAGTTGAACCCCATATTTTTTGCTCATCTTGCTAGCGAAACTCAATACAATTTCCATAGCTATCTGGTATGGGGAAGTTTCTACGATTGGTGAGCCAAGGTGAAAATGGAATCCCTCGAGGGTGAGGTTTGAGGTGGAATAAACTCTTTTTACTGCTGCTTCTGCCTGTCCAGTCGCCAACGGAAAACCAAACTTGCTATCAAGCACACCTGTAGTGGTGTACTGATGTGTATGCGGGTCTACGTCGGGGGTGAGGCGAAGCATGACCTTTTGTTTAATGCTGCTTTTGCGCGCGAGAGTTTCGAGCAGCTCGATCTCGTCGAAATTATCCACAACGATACACCCGATGCCGTCACCGAGGGCTTGCATTAACTCTGCTGGAGTCTTATTGTTGCCATGAAAATAGATCTTGTCTCTGGGGAATCCTACCGATTGTGCTACTGCCAGCTCGCCTCCAGATACTACATCAAGTCCTAAGCCTTCTTCTTTGATGATCTTCGCCAAAGCTGGGTTCAGGAACGCTTTGGATGCATATATTACCAGTGTGTCTACGTAACGGCTGGTGAATTCTTTGCAGAATTCGTCACATTTGGCCCTTATCGTGTCTTCATCGAAGATATAGAGCGGCGTTCCAAATTCTTGGGCCAACTCAACACAGTCGCAACCGCCAATACAGAGATGCCCACGGCGGTTGACCTTTTTAGTTATCGGGAACAAGGACAGCTTGGGTAGTGTTTCCCGGCGCATGCAAACACTATTATACCCCCTGTGCTGCTTTGGCTGCTACAGCACACAGGTTATGCGGGCTTTAGAGTCCCCTTGCAGCTCGCTGAAGGTGGTATTGCCATCTTGCATTTACCCAGGCTTGGAGTTGGGAGACCTGTTCCTGGGTGATGTTTTTGAACCTTCCCTGTGCGGCAATGTATTCTGTCACCGGTTTTAGAGTGCCTCTCCGTGCAATGGACTCACTGACACTGGTGAGCCGGTAAGTACTGTTTTCCACTTCATAAAGGATCGATATCCCAGTCTCTGCGGCCAGTTGGCCGATTCTAATTGTGTGGCTGTGAGGGAATTGCCAGCCGGGTGGACAGGGGGTAAAAACATGGATAAATCTGGTACCTGTTATCGACCTTGCCTTTCTCACCTTTTCATAGAGGTCCAGCGGGAAAGAGGCGTTTGCGGTAGCCACGTAAGGTAAGCCGTGTGCTTCCATTATTGAAGCTATGTCCTTAGGTTTTTGTTTCTTTCCCAGAATCGGCGTGGTTCCTGTCAGTGCACCAACAGGGGTCGAGCCCGACCTCTGGTTGCCAGTGTTCATATACCCTTCGTTGTCATAGCATATATAGATAAAGTTCTCGTTTCTCTCGGCGGCACCGCTGAGCGATTGTATTCCTATGTCATGTGTACCACCGTCTCCAGCGATAGCCAGAACTGTTATTCCCGATTTGCCAGTTACTCTCAGGCCCGCTATCAGTCCTGTTGCTGAAGCAGCGGTAGAGGCGAACGGCGTATTAACGCAAGGAACTTTCACTGAGGTGACGGGGTACATCCCGTGTAAAACTGTGAGACAACTGGCGGGAACGGTGACAATTACCTGCCCCTCAAGGGCTTTTAAGATATGGCGGTAGGCAAGCGACAGGGCACACCCGGGACAAGCCCTGGTACCGGGCAGCACATATTCGTTTTCCGGTAAGTTCAATGCGTTGATCAAGCCTCTAACCTTTCAGATATAGCAGATCCATTCGGGACGTTCAGGGCTAGGCGCGCCAGAGTCCAGGTGCCGGACTGATTTTTTGACTACTTCTACTAGCTCTCTTGCCTTGACATCTCTACCACCTAGCCCCACGATGTAATTCAGTACCATCGTATTTGTATTGTGGCCATAAAGCGCTGCTTTTATCTCTGAGCAGACGATGCCTTCATTGCCATAACTGATGCTTTTGTCAAAAACGACAGCAAGCGGGATATTTTTAAGCGTCTTGATTATAGTGTTTTTTGGGAAAGGCCTGAACACCCTCAAGCCAAGCACACCAACTTTGTATCCTTCCTGGCGTAGCATGCTAGCAGCTACCTTGGCTTCCATCGCCAAGCTACCCATGGCCACGATGGCAATGTCAGCATCCTCAAGGTTGTCCTCCCACATCAATCTAGAATAGTCCCTGTCAAATAGACTGGTGAACTCCTGTCCTACCTCTGTTATTACACTGGTTGCATTTTGTAGTGATTCTTGGAGGAGGTATCGCAGTTCCATGTAGCCATGGCATAGCACCCCTTTGGCGTTTACCCTCGGGTCTGCGAGGGTGACCAGGTTGTAGTTCTTGGGATTGGCGGGGTCCAGCGCGGTATGTGGCCTGTAAGGAGGTAAGAAACCGTCCACCTCTTCTTGGGATGGAAGCTCCACTGGCATCTCAGTATGGGAGAGCAAATAGCCGTCGAAGCACACCATCGTTGGAACGAAGACCTTTTCCGCAATTTTGTACGCCTGGATAATTAAATCTACGATTTCCTGATTATTTCTGGCATATAGCTGGATCCAGCCTGTGTCTCGCTGCGAAAGCGAGTCCTGTTGATCGTTGAGTATGTTCCAGGGGGCGCCGATTGCACGGTTGACACATGCCAGGACTACTGGCAGCCTGGCACCAGCTGTCCAGTGAAGCATTTCATGCATATAGGCTAGCCCATGTGCGCTGGTGGCTGTGAAAACTCTAGCCCCGGCCATGGAAGCAGAGACGCACACCGCCAACGCGCTATGCTCGCTTTCAACTGCGATGTACTCTGCTTTCAATCCCCCACTCTCGACAAACTCGGAGAGGCTTTCCGTGAGTGGCGTCTGAGGCGTAATCGGATATGCAGCTATGACCTGGACACGGCAGAGTCTTGCTGCTTCTGCTGCAGCGCGATTGCCGTCCAGCAGCTTTATGTTTACCGGCTTATCCCTTGCTGTCAAAAATTCGCTCCTAAACTTTTGTCCACGGTTACCTCATTGTTATGGCTTGCGCTGGACATATTTGCATACAGATACCGCAACCTTTACAGTATTCAAGATCTATCTCCACCGGGATGGATCTTTTGATAACCCCTTCGGGGCAATATAGCCAGCAGAGAAAGCAAGACGCCTTATTGCGTTTAGAGGGGATACATTTGTTGTGGTCTATGCACGGTGTCTCAACCCGCCACTCACCTGTTTTGCCAGCCTCGCCGATAGCTGGCGATGACTCCCCGCAGATATGGCCGCATTCTCTGGTGTGCATGGCTAACGCAATGTCCCTTTAGCTTGTAAGTACCTTTGTAGATTGGAATGTTGTGACGAACGCAGCAAGGTTGATTTCTGAGGCGGTGTCCGGAAATTTTTCTTTAATCGCCCTTTCCAGACTTTTCGAACTTACTATCTGGACAGCACGAGCAAGTGCTCCGATTATAGCGGTATTGACGACAGGAATTCCGCTGGAGACCAGACCCAATTTTTTGCATATGCTGGTAGCATCTGCGGTCGCCACATTGAAACTGGCGGGCAAACGTAGTTCGGCAGGATGTTGCGGCGAGTTTACGATGACCCACCCGTTTTCTTTTAGTCCACTGAGAACATCAGGATATTTGAGGAGGGTCTGGTCAAGAATCACCACTGCGTTGGGGTTTTCCACCTGAGATACGATATACATGGGTTCAAGTGACAATCTGGTCAGGGCAGTTATGGGCATGCCTCTCCTTTCAGCACCGAAAAACGGTGCTGATGTCACGCCGGGATACCCGTCCAGAAAGGCGGCATAGGCTACTATTTTTGCAGCTGTGACTGCACCTTGTCCGCCGCGGCCATGCCACCTGATCTCATAAATACCCTCGTTTTGGCCGGTAGCAGTCCTCGCTGGTTGCATGTTCGGTGAGTCTAGCACTTGCGGGATAAATGTTAGCTCTAATTAGGGTCTAAGTCAAACGTGTAGCAGGCGGGAAAGTATGCCTAGCCTGCTTGGCGGTTTGACTGGCATAATTCCTCTGTGTACAATCGTGGAAACTGGCTATGTTCGAGATTCTGACCCAACGGTTTTCACAGATTTTCAAAAACCTCGGTGGTAAGGGGAAGCTGAGCGAAAAGGACATAGATGAGGCGCTCAGGCAGGTGCGTTTGGCTTTATTGGAGGCAGATGTCAACTTCAAAGTGGTCAAAGACTTTCTGTCGAAAGTCAGGGTGCGTGCTTTGGATGCAAGTGTGTTATCGCATTTGACTCCTGTCCAACAGATAGTCAAGATTGTTAATGACGAGCTTACCAATATTCTGGGGGGAGTGGCCAGCCAGCTCACACCGGGCAGGCAGCCTGTCTCCGCGATGATGCTTGTTGGGCTGCAGGGTTCTGGAAAGACTACAACAGCGGCCAAAATAGCTTTATACCTCAAGAATTCTGGGCAGCGGCCACTGCTTGTGGCTGCAGATACGCGTAGACCAGCTGCTGTTGACCAGCTGGTGTTACTTGGTAGGCAACTTGATATCCCGGTTTATAGCGATAATAAAGAGGCAGCTACCTTAGCCCTCTGCCGGCAGGCATTGAAAGTTGCTGAGCAAATGGGGGCTAAGTGGGTGGTCATTGATACCCAGGGGCGCTTGCACATTGATGAGGAAATGATGACTGAACTGGTTCAATTGAAAACAGAAATTAAGCCATCCGAGATTCTACTGGTGGTCGATGCTATGAGTGGTCAGGACGCGCTTAACGTTGCTGAAGAGTTTCACAGGAAATTGGGCTTAACCGGGCTGATACTGACCAAAATGGATGGCGATGCCCGGGGTGGTGCCGTGCTTTCTGCCAAATATTTTACCGGCATACCGATCAAATTCATTGGTACAGGCGAAAAGCCTGATGCATTGGAAGTTTTCCACCCTGACCGTCTAGCATCCCGGATTTTAGGCATGGGCGATGTACTTACTCTTATTGAGAAGGCGGAAAAAGTGTTCGCAGACGAGCAGTCGCGTCAAGCGGAGAAAAAACTGCGGACTGCCAGTTTCGATCTAGAAGACTTGCTCTGGCAATTGCGTCAGTTCAAGAAGATGGGCAGTCTCGCTCAGGTGGCAGGGCTGTTGCCAGGCTTCGCGGGCATTTCTCCGAAGTTACTCCAGGGCGATGAGGAGCAACGACTGCGCAGGTTCGAGGCCATAATTTTGTCCATGACGCCAGAGGAGAGACGTAACCCAGATATTATAAATGGCAGTAGACGTCGACGTATTGCTCGGGGAAGTGGCACCACTCCACGCGATGTCAACCAATTATTGAGTCAATATTATCAGGCAAAAAAATTAGCCAAAATGGCAGCCAAAGGTAAGATACCTCGCGGACTTTTCGGTCTTTGATGTCAAAATTTGTTACCTGGCTGGTCTGGTGAGGCCGGTAATGGTGATCTGACGGTTTTTTATCTCGACGTTGGTTACTGTTAGCGGTAGGTCTGCCAGTCTGATGTTGACCACGATGTTAAGTAGTTGCTCTACCCTCTGGTTCAACGACTTAGGCAGTGGTAGTTTACCAAGATTGAAATCGGTGACCACGATTCTAGGTTTATCGTCCACCATTTTTACATGTCCGATTATGCCTGTCTTGGCGTTGACCCCGGGGGCTTCCAGCTCTACGTAAACCAAAAACTCACCCCCATTGCTATTGCGCAAGTTGACAATCATCTTTTCGATGAGTGGCTTACCGTTGGGGTTAGCTTTAGCTTTAGCCAACTCTTTGCTTAATTTTGCGTTGATCTCCTTTTCGTTGATCTGCAAGTTGACCTCTTTTTTCTGGTTGCTTTCCACTGCCCCTTCGATTTCACCCTTGAAGGTAGCTATTTTCTCCTCAAAAGCCAGCGCCGATTTTTCATCAGGTAGCACCGGGGTGACTTTTGTCTGGATCTCTGGTGTTAATGAATACAGGTAGTATCCTAGCACCAGACCAAAAAGGGCAAGCATTCCGATAAGGCCCAGACAGATGACCAAGCTTCTCAATACTCTCATGCTATATCTCCTTGGAGGTGTGGTCGGTCTACTCCAGATAGTCTTTTAACCTTCGGCTGCGTGTTGGATGTCGCAATTTACGCAGCGCCTTTGCCTCAATCTGGCGGATCCGCTCGCGAGTCACGTTGAATTCTTTACCCACCTCTTCCAAGGTACGGGCGCGGCCATCTTCAAGTCCGAATCTCAGTGAGACGACCCTTCTTTCCCTTTCGGTGAGTTCGGACAATATCTTATTTAGTTGTGCTTTTAACAGTTCCTGAGAGGCGGCCTCAGCTGGTGGAGGGGTGGCACGATCCTCGATGAAGTCACCGAGGTGGCTATCTTCGTCTTCCCCGATGGGCATTTCCAGGGATATTGGCATCTGGGACAGTTTCATAATCTCCCTCACTCTTTCAGAAGAAATTTCCATTCCTTTACCGATTTCCTCATAGCTAGGTTCGCGGCCAAACTCTTGGGCGAGGCGTCTATTTACTTTTAGGAGCCTGTTGATGGTCTCGACCATATGCACTGGTATACGAATGGTCCTGGCTTGATCAGCTATAGCTCTGGTAATGGCCTGTCTAATCCACCAGGTAGCATAGGTACTGAATTTGTAGCCCTTTCGATACTCGAATTTTTCGACTGCCCTTACCAGGCCGATATTCCCTTCCTGTATTAAGTCCAGAAGTGGCATACCATGCCCTACATATTTCTTGGCTACGCTGACTACGAGGCGAAGGTTTGCTTCGGTAAGGTGTTTTTCCGCCTTTCTTGCCTCCTTATGAATGTTGTCAAAGTGACGTTTGAGTTCGTGGTTCAGCGACTGAAGAGCAGAGTAAAAGGCGGTATCCATGGGTTCTTCGACCAAATCTTTCAATTTCTTCCAAGTGGTGTCCTTGTCAAACAGCTCCAGTACCTGCGGGGGCAGCAGCCTGCTATCGATGGAAAGATCGATCAGAGTTTGTTCGATCTCTGCTTTATCTTTACCAAGCTTAGTGGCGATGTTTTCGACCGTCGTCGGGTCTATTACTCCGTCTATAGCTGCTCGCAGTTTTGGGTTGCGAATGCTTGTGATGAAATTGTCGCGAGACTTGATGCCCAATTGTTTCATCAGTGTGTCTATAACCGGCTGTGCTGCCAGCATATGGCGCAACAGGTAGATTATTATCTCTGCGGGTGAAGGGTATTCCTGATATTGTTGGAGATAGAGGCTTTCGATTTTTTCCAGGTATTTCGCCTCCTCTATTTTGCTTGCTAGGATTTTTTCATCTTCTGCGGTGAGCAGGGCAACTTTGCCGATCTCATGTAAGTACATTCGAACCGGGTCATCGATTGCCTCACGTTCGATGTGCTCTACCTCGGCTTCTAAAAGCGGTTTTTCTTCTTTTTCTAGCTTGGTTATCCACTCATTATCGGGCTCTTCTAGAACGTCAGTCTCCCCCCACAATGGTTGTGCCAAAGGGTCACCATTCACCACGATTTCAGGTTCGGGCTTGTCCAATGCGGGAAATGCATCTGCATCTACCTTCTCAGCTTCGTGTCCCCCCTTTTGCTTTTTGCTCTTAGAGGGGAAAAACGATAACAGTTCCTTGTCGTTTTGTGCATTTTTCATTTACTTCCCCTCCTGCTCAATTGCTGGTGAAGGTTGTTTTGCTGGCTGAAAATCTCTTTCAGCTTTCTACTTATCTCTATCCCCTGTTCCTCAAGTCTTGCTAGCTCGGCGTCTATACCTCCTGTCTCAGCCTCTGCAGCTAGCAGTTCCCGTCTCTTGATTTCCAGGTTTCTAAGTCTTTTCTCATGAAGCCGAATTATGCAGTCCTGCAGAGCATGGCGTTGCAAGTTCTGGCTCTCACGAATTACCGGTGGAAGTTCTTTAGAGAGTAGTTTTTCCATGTATTCTCGCAAAGCAACATCCAGTTTTTCTTTAAGTTGGGTAATCTCGGCGCACTGTTGCCACCTGAGGAAAAGCTCTCGGTTTTCGCTTTGTTCGAAGCAATCAGGCGATAGCTCGCTAACTTCCGCTCTGAGTTCCGGATATTGTAGTAGGAGTGCTAGACAGTATTGTTCTACTGGAGCGGGACTAGGAATAGTTGGGCTGTGGTATTTCGGGGCGGTTTCCGGAGTGCGCCCTTTGGGCGATGCCTTTCGCTGTGCTTTTGCCTTTCTTAAAGCGTCTTCTAGGGCGCGCTGGTCAATTTTGAGATGGCGAGCAAGTCTTTCCACATAATGCGCTTGTCTTACAGGGTCCCTCATTTCAAGCAACAGCGGTGTAAATTTTTCTACCAATAGCGATTTTTGTGTTGCATCCCCCAGATTAGCTCTTGCAGCGAAAGTCTCAAATATGAAGTCGATGACTGGTCTGGCGTTTTCTATAACGTTGCGCCATAATTCAGGGTTTTCCTGAATTATCTCGTCCGGGTCTTTATTCTGAGGGAGTAGCACTGCTTTTACCTCTGCTTTATATGCATCTTCATACTTGACCCAGCCGTACACTGCTGGTGAAAACGGGATGATTTTATCTACCATCTCTCCGCCCCTAAAGATGGCCTCTGTTCCGGCGGTATCTGGGTCAAGCGCGATAACAAGGTTCCGGGTCAAGTTTTTGAGGGCGGTGAGTTGTCTCTCCGTAATGGAGGTCCCCATGGAAGCGACCACATTCTGCCATCCGTACTGGTGTGCTATTAACACATCCATGTAGCCTTCAACGATAATGGCCTGGTTGTTTTGTCGGATCGCCTGTTTTGCCCTGTCGATGCCGTAAAGGACGCTGCTCTTATCGAAGACACTCGTCTGGGGTGAGTTAAGATATTTGGGCATAGAATCGTCCAATGCCCTAGCGCCGAAGCCCACAAGCTTACCATCAATGTTTCTTATGGGGAACATCAGTCTGTTGTGGAATCTGTCGCGGGTGCGCTTGTCCTCCTGCTCTACAAGCAAACCCGCTGCCAGAAGTTCGTTTTCCCCATAGCCTTCGTTCAGTAAGCGGTTTTTAAGTGTTTCCCAACCTTCAGGACTGAGGCCTAGCTGGAAGTTCCTGATGGTTTCAAGCGATAGGCCCCTTTGTTTAAGATAATGTCTCACAGTTTCTCCTGCGGAAGTGCTTAGCAGCAGGTCATGGTAAAAAGCAGCGGCAGCCTCGTTAATTTTAAAGATTTTTTCCTCTTCGTTCCTACTGTCCTTTCTACCGCGGCCAGAGGGTGTAGCCAGGTCTACTCCTGCTTTGATGGCTAGTAGTTTGAGCGCTTCGCTAAAGTCGACGCCTTCCTTTCTCATCACGAACGAGAAAATATCGCCGCCAGTATTACAAGCTCCAAAACAGTGCCAGCTCTGTCTATCGGGAAAAACAAAGAACGAAGGGTTTTTCTCGGGGTGGAAAGGGCATAGTGCCCGGTAGTTTCTACCCGATCTTTGTAGAGGCACATAATCAGACACCACCTGTACGATGTCAAGCCTCTGCTTTATTTCCTCAATGGCATTCATAGTATGAGTCCACAACAAGAAGTATTTTACATAATATTACGCCGGAACTCAACAGCTGCCAATTTCCCTTGCGATCCTTAAGGCATATTGGTCTGTCATACCAGCGATGTAGTCGGTAACCTTTCTTTCGACAGGGACATCCTGCATTCGATATTCTTTGGGCAACTGGTCCTCGTGTTTCAGAAAATACGAAAATAAGGTGTATATGGCCTGGCGCGCTCTTTGTGTCTCCTCGGTAAACAGGGTTGGATTGTACACCTTTTCGAAAAGGAATTCACGGAGCCTGTTGGTCAACTGTAGTATTTTGTCTGTCATGCCGATCTTGGGCCTGATGGTGCCAGGCTGGCTCATGCGGGCGAGCGAATAGGTAATGATATCAGTAACCAGAGTATTGATACGCTGTGAAGGCGTGGTGCCCAGCATGTGAATAACCGAGTGGGGCAAATCTTTTTCGGAGATTACCCCAGCCCTGATGGCATCGGTGACGTCGTGGTTGACGTAAGCGACTACGTCTGCTATCTTCACCACTTGACCTTCGAGAGTTCCCGCGTCAGTCCATCCTTCCCCGAGTATCTCGATTCCGCCTTTGGAGTGGTTCAGGATACCGTCCCGTGTTTCCCAGGTGAGGTTTAACCCCTGGCCGTCTTTTTCCAGGACGTCGACCACTCTGAGGCTTTGTTCATTATGTCTAAAACCAAAGGGGCACAGTTCATTCAGTACCTGTTCACCGATATGACCAAACGGAGTGTGTCCGAGGTCATGGCCTAGGGCGATGGCTTCCGTAAGGTCTTCGTTAAGGCTCAAAGCTCTGGCGATGGTGCGTGCAATTTGCGCGACTTCTAAAGTGTGTGTTAGCCGCGTCACATAGTGATCGCCCAAGGGCATGATAAACACCTGTGTCTTGTGTTTGAGCCGACGAAACGCGTTGCAATGGATAATGCGGTCGCGATCTCTCTGAAAGTCTGTCCTTATAGGACAGGGCTCTTCCCACCTGAGTCTGCCTTTGCTAAGTCTGCTTTTTGCAGCAAAGGGAGAAAGAGCTGCTTCAGACCCTTCTATCCGCTGACGGATGTTCAGTTCGGTTGTCATGAATTTCAATGCAGTACAGCTCTGCTTGTCGAGGCTAAGATAGGTTTAACTTTGCCTCGGCGGCGGCGATGATGCGCCTTGTCTCTTCGATCATGTCGGGGCTGACGGAAACTGAGGTAATCCCCCACCCTACCAGTTTCTCGGTGAGTTCGGGATAGACAGAAGGCGCTTGTCCGCAGATTGAGGAGGTGACCCCTTTATTGGTGCATGTCCTGATGATTTTTTCTATGGCTAGTAGCACCGCCTCGTTTCGTTCGTCAAAAACAGGTGCTAGCTTGGGGTTATCCCTGTCTATGCCCAGAATTAGCTGGGTCAGGTCGTTTGAGCCGATAGAGATGCCGTCTATTCCAACATCGAGGAACTTGTCTATCAAAAACACGTTCGAGGGCACCTCGGCCATCATCCATAGCTTGAAATTGGGGAACTGGTACAGCCCTTCGGCTACAAAGAACCGTTTTATTTTCGTCATCTCATCGACGAAGCGGACAAAGGGTATCATGACATACAAGTTGTCGTAGTTCTGGCAGACCCTTTTGATAGCTTCGACTTCTAGTCTGAAGACCTCGATCTCGTGGGTGTACCTGGAGCACCCACGATAGCCAAGCATTGGGTTCTCTTCAAACTCCTCGTACCTTTCGCCTCCGCGTAGATTTCTGTATTCGTTGGTCTTGAAGTCAGTAGTCCTATATACCACAGGACGAGGGTGGAATGCCTTGGTGAAGGTGTTGATACCCCGAGCTAGCATTTCAATAAACTGTTCGCCTTTTCCTTCATGCAACATGTATCTAGGATGGGCACCTATCTGGGCGATCATAAACTCGGCTCTGAGCAACCCGACCCCGTCTACATTTCGCTTGGCGATTACCTCTGCCAGCTCAGGTTCCGCCAGATTTACATAAACCCTGGTGCGAGTCTTGATGTGTTCCTTGGTAATCACGGTTGGTGCTGTCACCGGTTCGACGACCTTTCCGTTGTACACTTTGCCTTCGTATCCATCGACGGTGATCACCTGACCATCGCTAAGGAGCTTGGTTGCCGTCTCGGTGCCGACCACGCAAGGAATTCCCAGTTCGCGGCTAACGATAGCGGCGTGTGCGGTCCGGCCTCCGCGGTCGGTCACTATGGCGGCAGCGCGTTTCATTGCCGGTACAAAGTCAGGCGTTGTCATTTCGGCTACCAGAATGTCCCCATGCTGTACTTTATCTATGTGTGAGGCATCGGGGACAATCCTTGCTGGCCCAACAGCTATCCCCGGGCTGGCTGAAAGACCGCTCAGAAGCGGTTCAGCCTCGATTTTGGGTCTTGCTAAAACCTTTTCCTCCCTGGGCTTCAGGGTGGTGATGGGACGGGCCTGGAGGATGAACAACTGTCCATTCTCCGTTGCCCACTCTATATCTTGAGGGACATTGTAGTGGTCTTCGATCATTTTGCCTATTTTGGCAAGAGCGATTATGTCTTTGTCCCCCAGCTTTTGCTCGTTTTGCCTAGAGGCGGGAACTGGCACTTTGATAGTGAGCTCCAGCTCTTTCGCTGGCTTCCCGGTGTCTCTTACCAGTTGCCACTCTTGGCGGGCGATCTTTTTTTCAACTATTTCCCACTTCGCCTTGTCCACTAAGTACTGGTCAGGTGTGACGTCTCCCGAGACGATGGCTTCGCCTAGCCCGTAGATCGCCTCTATAAGGATCTTTGTGTTATCGTTTGTTACAGGCTCGGTGGTGAACATTACGCCTGAGGCTTCTGACTGGACCATCTTTTGTACTGGCACTGCGATGCCGACCTTAAAATGGTCGAATCCATGTTGCTGTCGATAAAAGATAGCCCTGGACTCGAAAAGAGAAGCCCAACAGCCCAGCACTGCGGCTACTACTGCATCTTCACCTTCTACATTGAGGAAGGTGCGCTGTTGCCCAGCAAACGAAGCCTCGGGGAGGTCCTCAGCAGTTGCTGATGAGCGCACTGCTACCATGCCACCCCCCAGCTTGCGGTAGGCAGTTTTTATCTGCCTAGCCAAGTCATCCGGTATGGACAGCGCGGTAAATTTAGCTTTGGTAGCATCGGACACTTGCTGGAGCTTTTTGCTATCGTTTACATCGAGGTTTTCTAAAAGTTTTCTAATTTCCTTTGCTAGTCCGCTTGCCCTTAAAAATTCAAAGTATGCCTCTGAGGTTACAATAAATCCTGGTGGTACCGGGATGCGGGCAGACACCATTTCCCCCAAATTTGCACCTTTGCCTCCCACGAGACGAATGTCGTCTTTATTCACTTCGTTAAACCAGACTATGTATTGCATGCCTTGCTTCATTACACTCCTTCGAAAGGATTGTGGTGATTCTTAATTATAACATCAGTTGCCAGCCTTATTGAAGAGTGGGGGTCTTGTCTGTATAGTGTGATTATGTGATGCTCAAGTCACCCTTTACAGAAGCCAAGGCTCGGGATATAATTTGTCGGCTGTACGTGCAATGAGCAAGGATATCTGTGGTCTACTCATGGACATCTCTGCTGTGTTATCACAGCGGAGTTGTCGGGCTTATCTCGTTGGTGGGTTTATCCGTGACTGGTTGCTGGGAAGGGAGACCGTTGATATCGATATTACTATACGCGGCGAGTGTCAGGATATGGCGACTGAGGTAGCTAGGGCTATGGAGGGCAAGTTATTCTTGCTAGATGACGTTAATAATGTATTCCGGGTGGTAGTTGATAGGGATGGTAAGCAGTGGCACATAGACTTCACCTCTTTCTCTGGCGACATCGAAGACGACCTGGCAAGGCGGGATTTTACTGTGAATGCGATGGCTGTCGGGTTGCAGGAGTTTATCTCTAACGGTGTGGGGGAAATCGTCGATCCTTTTTCAGGTAGGGCGGACTTGATAGCTAAGGTGATACGGGCTGTCAGCCCGGACACGTTTGAAAAGGATGCTGCGCGATTGCTCCGGGCAGTGAGGCTGACACATGAGCTCAAATTTGGAATAGAGCCGAATACCGAAGCTTTGATTGGGAAGAATTCTAAGCTGGTGGCTTCGGTAGCAGGCGAACGTATCAGGGAAGAGCTGCTGCGGATGATGGTTCTCCCTGGCAGCGCCGATTTGCTGAAATATATGGACAGCCTGAGCCTGTTAAGCCAGATCTTTCCTGAAGTTGAGTGGATGAAGAATGTGGAGCAGCCCAAGGAGCATTACTGGGACGTCTTTCAACATTCTGTAGAGACAGTGGCAGCGGTGGAGTTTTTGCTACGTGAGTCTCCCTGGAAGTACGGTAGTGATATACTATTAGATCAGGTACCCTGGTCTGACGAGTTGAAAGCGCATTTTGATACGGGGGTGTCCGGTGGCAGCACCAGAAGGCTGCTTCTTAAACTGGGAGGGCTATTGCATGATGTGGCTAAACCGGCAACTAAGACGGTTGACCAGACGGGGAGGGTGCGTTTTATAGGCCACACGAAGCAGGGCGCTGTCATGGTAGCTTCAGCTCTGGAACGGCTACGTTTTAGTAATCGGGAGGTGCGACTGGTAGAAAAGCTAGTTTACAATCATCTGCGTCCTGTGCAGATGGCTAGCGATGGTCCACCTACCAGCCGGGCTATCTATCGTTTTTTCCGCGATACAGAAGGGGCAGGAGTCGACGTACTATTCTTGGCTCTGGCTGATTTTCTGGCCACACAAGGGCCGAGGCTTGATGTTGAGGAATGGAAGCGGCACAACCAACTGGTTGGCTATATATTGAACGAGTATAGTAAGCAGCAGAAGACCATGTTGCCGGTCAAATTGGTTGATGGGAATGACCTGATGGCCATTTTTGCCTTGAGGCCGGGTAGGCTTATCGGTGAGCTTTTAGCCGAGGTCCGAGAAGCACAAGCGGCTGGCGATGTGACTACGCGTGAAGAGGCAATAGAGCTGGTGCGTAAGCTCTTGGAGGAGCGACAGTGTGGTTCGGCTTGTTAGTAACAAGGAGCAAACATGACTCGCGGTAATATTTATGTGTTCCTGTTCATATTGGCACTTTTTGCTTTTGGGCTTTGGGTGTTGCTGCCATGGGACAGCGAGAGGCTGGGAAGACACGGGCTTGTCCTAGGGCTTGACCTGCGTGGTGGTAGCCACCTGGTCTACCAGGCTGACCTTTCACTCAAGGACCCTTCGCAGAGCGATGAGGATGTTATGAAGGGGGTACTGGCCAAGATCGAGAGGCGTGTCAATGCTTACGGAGTTACGGAGCCCATAATCCAGCGGCAGGGACATGATAGGATCCTGGTGCAACTTCCCGGGGTGAAAGATGTTGATGAAGCTATCAAACTAATCGGGCAGACGGCGCTGCTGGATTTCAGGGAAATGGAACTGGACGCTTCTGGCAGGCTGGTGTTCGACGAGGAAGGAAAGCCGAAATGGACAGCTGTAGCCAAAGCTACTGGCAGCGACGGGGTTGAAAGAGAGCTAACAGGTAAATACCTTAAGCCAAATGCCAGTGTGGTGCTTAATCCACAAACTAACGAGCCCGAGGTAGCTTTTGAGTGGACTGACGAAGGTGCCATTCTGTTTGAGCAGATTACGCAGCGCAACCTTCATAAGCCCCTCGGCATTTATCTTGACGGTGAGCCTATCTCGTGGCCCACGGTTCAAGCCGTGATAAAAGAGCGAGGTGTTATCACCGGGCTGAATATTGAAGAGGCTAGAATGCTGGCAATACAGCTCAACTCCGGTGCTCTTGATGTGCCGCTAAAGATCATTCAAGAGCAAAGAGTTGATGCCACACTGGGGGCTGACTCCTTAAAGAAAAGTCTGATCGCTGGTATCGTAGGCGCAGCCCTGATTGTTGCGTTCATGATTTCGTATTACCGCTTACCCGGCCTTGTTGCCAGTTGTGCCTTGGTAATATATGTAGTTCTCCTTTTGACCATTTTCAAACTGGTACCAGTGACTCTGACTCTACCCGGGATCGCAGCTTTCATCGTGTCATTAGGAATGGCGGTCGATGCCAATGTCCTTATCTTTGAGCGAATGAAGGAGGAGTTGAGGTCAGGACGTACTTTAGCAGCGGCGGTGGAAGCAGGGTTTAAACGTGCTTGGCCTGCTATACGCGATAGCAATATCACCACTTTTATTGCCTGTTTCATTTTATACTGGTTTGGTGGCACTTTGGGTGCTTTTATGGTTAGGGGCTTCGCTCTGGTATTGTTCATCGGTGTTGCTCTGAGTATGTTTTCAGCTATTGTAACGACCAGGTCGTTCTTGCGATTGGTGGCACGAGCGATTTCCAGTCCTGCCGCTTACGGAGTATAAGAGATGGACATTGTTGGCAAGAGGTTTTGCTTTTTCCTGATATCGGGGATAATTATTATCCCTGGAATAATCTCGCTAGCGGCCTTTGGGCTCAATCTGGGCGTTGATTTTAGCAGCGGTACCACGATGACCCTCCATTTTGAATCACAGGTCAGGCAGGCAGAGCTGCGGGAGGTGATGATAGGGCTGGGCTACAGGGAAGCGACGATCCAGAGCATGAGCGGAGGCGATCTATTTGTTCGTATTAGAGAGATATCGCTGGAGGAGCGCGAGGCGTTACTGGCAGGTTTGGAAGAGAAACTGGGGGCTAAGATAACCTTACGCGATGCGTATACAGTCTCGCCACTGCTGGCTACTGAAGTTGCCCGAAATGCCGCTATTGCCGTTGTTGTCGCCGCGATATTTATGATGCTGTACATCGCCTGGGCATTCAGGCGCATGCCTAAGCCGTTCCGTTGGGGGGTGGTGGCAATAGTGGCATTGGCTCATGATGTCCTAGTGGTTCTGGGGATATTCTCAATTTTAGGCTGGGTCGCTGGAGTCCAGATTGATTCGTTGTTTATAACCGGCATCTTAACGGTAGTCGGCTATAGCATAAATAACATTGTGGTGGTCTTTGATCGGATTAGGGAGAATGTGAGCCGGGGTATAAGCCGAGACTTTGAAGTTACCGTTAACTCGAGTATTCTGGAAACAATGGGGCGGTGTCTGAACACGAGTCTGACAACACTTTTGGTAATCGTTGCTCTTCTGCTTCTTGGTGGTGTTACGCTGCGGTATTTTGTACTGGTGCTTTTTATCGGCGTGGTGGCCGGTACTTACAACTCCATCTGTCTAGCAGGACAGCTATTGGTGGTGTGGGACAAAGGGGAGTGGGGTAGATTTTTGTCCTGGACAAGACCGGCTAAAAAACCAGCCCAGCGACCTATTTAGTTATTCAGATACGGTGTATTTGTTTGAGCATTTGCAGGAAGTGGTGAAGCTGGGCGGATCGGGTGGCTGTTCGGGGCTTGCCCAGCGGGTCGTCGAAGCTCTTGTTACCTGAGAGAATAGCAAGTGTAGCACCCACAGAAAAAGGTAGGGCTTGCAGGTGGTAGCCGCCCTCGAGCACTAGTACCAGTTTTCCTTGACAGAGCATATCAGCCAGTGTCTTTGTTATTTCCACGAGACGGACGAAGCCAGATACGCTCACCTGCATCTGTGCTAGCGGATCGGCCCAATGGGCATCATAGCCGGCGGACACCATTATAAGCTGGGGCTCAAAGCGGCGTGCAATTGGTGCTAATATATCTTCAAAGACTGCTTGATATTCCTCATCGCCCCACCCGGCCAGTAGTGGTACATTGACAGTAAAACCCTCGCCCTGTTTGGTACCTGTCTGGTCGATGGTGCCTGTGCCCGGGAACAGGGGGTACTGGTGCGTGGAGAAATAGAGCACGTGGGGGTCCGCATAGAAAGCATCCTGTGTGCCGTTTCCGTGGTGGACGTCAAAGTCTACGATCAGAATGCGCTTGATGTCAAAGTTCATCAAAGCATATTTCGCGGCTATTGCGATGTTGTTGAATAGGCAAAATCCCATAGCTTGCCAGCACGTGGCGTGGTGTCCAGGTGGCCTAACAAGTGCAAAAGCGCAATCGACCTGTCGGTTCAACACTGCGTCGACGGCGGTAATGGCACCTCCGGCTGCATAGATGGCTGCGTCGTACGATCCCGGTGATGTCACTGTATCTGGATCTAGCCAGCCACCACCTTTACTTGCCTGTTCTCTAATGTGGAGTATGTATTCTCTGGCATGGACAGCGGAGATCTCTTGCAGCGTGGCAGGGCGCGGTGAGAGGTGATAGAGCTTTTCTTTAAAGGTCTCCTGGATGTGGGCGGTGGTAACAACTAGCCGCTGGGCGTTTTCCACGTGGTCCTTTGTATCGTGCTCCAAGTAGATGGGGTCGTAGATTACACCTACTCTGGTAGCCACTGCATTAAACCTTATCCAGCTATTGAGATATGGGGCTTGGCTAATAATAGCAGAGGGCGTCTGAGTAAGCAAATTACTCTACCCGTAATGCTACTTTACGTCCTCCTCACGGCTTATCGGAGCTGCATAGTCGGTTTTCGTGAGTTGCCACGGAACAACATTACAGTACATGTTGAGCCTTGCGATGAAAGATGTAAACAACGTATACTGCGACTTTCCGAATGCGGAAGCGAGTGGGGCTAACAGGCCGCACAAGGTCGGGCTCTTTTTGGGTTGGCTTGGTGGGAAGAGTGTCAGAAAATGGCTGAGGACGACAGCTAGTCCTTACTAATGTAAACTTCGCTAAGTACCGGAACCCCCTGCGCATCTACCCTGTAATTTTTGACATAAGGTTTTACCAAGAGATAGTTCTCATTGAACCAGAGGGGTAGACAAGCTGCCTCGGTCACAATCAATTCCTCCGCTTGTTGGTAATGGGAGAACCTCGTTGGCTCATTTGGCTCGATAGCAGCCTTCTCAAGAATAGCGTCCACGTCGCGGTTGCTATATTTTCCGTAGTTGTATTCAGCGTTACTGTGGAACAAGATTTCGAGGAAGTTCTGAGGATCGGGATAATCGGCTATCCAGCCGCTGAAAAACATGTGGTCTAATTCGTGCTTGATGTGGTAGGGAAAGATTTCTGGCTCAAGTTGCCTTACTGTGACTTTCACACCAAGGTTGTGCTGCCAGTCATTGATTATGGCCCCGATATATGCCGGGATATTTCCCCCGCTGCCGGAGATGGTTAGAGTGATCGGTGGCAGGTTTTCTGAGCTGCTGTATTGCGAGCTGGCAATAAGCTCCCTGGCCCGGTTTGGGTTGTAGTCCAAGCCTTTGATGTTCTTGTTGTAGCCTGGCATGCTCGGTGGCAGGATGCCATTTGCTTTAAGTGCCATTCCTTTCAGTATTATCTTTACTACTTTTTCTTTATTCACAGCATGGCAAAAAGCTTGACGCACCTTGACGTCATCAAATGGTGGTTTCTGGGTGTTGAAGCCTATGTAGAAAAGGCTGAGTTCGGGAAAGATTAACAGTTCATCACGGAAGGGGCCGTGCTCGTCTGTTGCCCGCTCGACATAGTCTTCAAATACGGGGCTTATTTCGATCTGGCCCATTTCGTACATTTCCATGGGCATTCCAGCCAGCAAGTGAAAGACAACCCTACTAAGCCGGGGAGGCTCCCGATAGAATTTTTCGTTTTTTTCCAGCACGAGCAACTCACCCTGGCGCCATTCTTTCAACTTAAAAGGCCCTGTTCCATTAGGCTTTTGCCACCATTTGCCGCCTGGCTGTACGTTTGTCTGATCGACCACAAAGGCGGTAGGATAGGTGAGCTTTGCCAGAAAGTATGCCTTAGGGGCATCTATGGTGACCTGCAGCGTATATTTGTCTAAAACTTTGACGCCACTAATTTCTGTGGCCTTACCATTAATTACATCCCGGGCACCGACGATGTCGCCGAGGTATGTGGCTGCCGTCTGTGAGCCGGTTCTCGGGTTGCAGGCCCTTTCCCAGGAGTATTTGAAGTCGTGGGCCGTCACCTCCTTACCGTTGTGGAATTTGACGCCTTTGCGCAAAAAGAAAGTATAGGTCTTGCCGTCCTCGCTTTTCTGCCACTGCTCAGCTATGTCGGGTGCTGGTTTTGAGTTGGCATCGAGCCTTACCAGTCCGCTAAATATTTGCATCACATAGATATGTGAGCTCATCTCGCTGGATATCGCAGGGTCAAGCGTTATCGGTCCTACGTCCCAGACATTGAGCTCCTGTCCCGAAACAGACACCGGTGTTTGTGCCTGACGGCAGGCGGCAACAGACAACAGAGTTGCAAGAACGCATAATGCCAGCGTGGTCAGAGATACTGCTTGCCAGAACTTTGTCATGTCTTGTTTAGCCCTTTAGAAGATTCCCTTAGATTTCATACTAGAGTAGCTGGTATCACAGACAATTATGTGATCCAGAACTTCTATGCCCATTATATCGCCGACCTCGGCGAGGCGTCTGGTCAGCCTGATGTCATCTTCGGAAGGGGAAGGGTCTCCAGAGGGGTGGTTATGAACGAAGATCACCGATGCGGCACTGCATGCTATGGCTTCTTTGAAGACCTCTCTAGGGTGTACGATACTAGAGTCTAAACTACCTATGGAGATGGTGTGGATATCTATAAGATGATTTCTGGTGTCGAGTGAGAGGGCAACGAAATGCTCTTTTTTCTTTCCTTTAAGTTTATTTTTGACGGCCATGACGACATCTTCCGGTGACCGGATGGTGAGCTTGTCAGCATCTTGCAAATGTTCCTCCATGCGTTTACCGAGCTCCAGCGCTGCTTTGAGTTGTGTGGCTTTGGCAACGCCAATTCCTTTCACTTGAGTGAGCTCTTCGATAGATGCGGAGGCAATGTTTTTAAGGTTACCAAATTTGCTCAGTAGTTTTTGGGCGGTCAATACTACAGACTCGCCTTTAGTGCCCCTGCCGAGGACTAGAGCCAGCAGCTCTTGAACTGAAAGGGCTTCCGTCCCAAGTTTAACAAGCCTTTCCCGTGGACGCTCTGAGAGTGGCAGATCGCGAACAGTAAAGGACTTTGTCATCTTGTGCCTGCTCCTATAAAGCTGCTGGGCAAGGGGCTATTAGAGGACAGAGCAACGAACTCAGAGAAGCAGGGGAGTTTTTTGTCCTCCATGTCCGAGGTCGTGTCGAACCCAGATGTGGCTTTTGCTTTGTTCGTTATATATTCCTTCCATAGCCTGTCAAGACCAGATTGGTCGAAGCCGTAAACCTTAAGTAGTGCTTCATCAATAGAACTACCTTCTTTCAGCAGATAGAGGAGCTCCCGCATCTTAGCTTTGCCGTAGTTCCGAATGAGGAATTCCACCAGGCTCTGGCTCTGGGCGTAGGAGAGGTAGGCATCTTCCGGTCTTGCAGAAAATGGGCTTGAGAGGCTGCGTACGGAAAACAATTTCCCCTCTGTAGCTGCTTTTCTCAGCAACAGTTCAAGGTGAATGTCTTTTTCTCCTTCTGCATGCATGGCTAAGCCTTCGTTTAGCCAGACCGGCAGGCTTGCCCCATAGGGACTAAAAGTTATCTGATGGATTACCATATGGCCGAGCTCATGTGCTATCGCCCTTTTACCCCAGCTGAGCTGGTTTACCGGCACGCCAATGGCGATTGTACCGAACTGGGGGAAGGCGACACCTCCGGTCCACTCGCGGGGGAAAATCATCGCTGCCCTCAAGTCTTGGGAGCTAGCGTAGATATAAATATTGACCGGTCTTTCCAGGCGAACGCCTATATCTGAGTAAAGCCTTTCCAGCGACTGCCTGCAGGCAGTGAGGAGTTCGCCTGCGAAGGACAGGTTTCCTTTGTACCAGAACAAGCTGATCGGACCCTCGACGAGCTGTTGCCATGAGTAGCGGGTATCTTTAAACTCCAGTGTGTATTCGTCTGTAACCAACCTGTCACCGCGCTGATTTTCGATGATCCACCAGTAATGGACTGTAGCACCACCTGGCAAGGCCGCTTTTCTCATATCCCAGTTCCATTTTGTTTCCACTTTTGGCGAGGGTACAAAATCTGGCCAGGCTTCGCTGATGACCTCGGCATAATTCATTCTCTCCACCTTATACTGCAGCCTGATCCTGGTGATATTAACTTGGCTATGAGCTTTGATCTTGAAGACCAGCGATGATGGGAAAATTATTTCGGTGGCGGACTCAACTAGTGTTATTTGCTCCGTTTCTTGCTGGGCTGCGGTCGAGGCAGACAATGCGATCGCGACAATGAGAGCAAGAAGCGAAAATGCATGTCTAAGCATTCTCTTTCTCCAGCATATGGTGCAGGTACGCTGTAATGAACTCGTCCACTTCTCCGTCGAGCACAGAGTTGGCATCGCTGGTCTCATAGCCTGTGCGGTGGTCTTTCACCATTTTATAGGGGTGGAGGACGTAACTTCGAATTTGGTTGCCCCAGCCAGCTTCTATTCGCGCCCCTTTTAGTTTAGCTCTTTCTATTTCCATTTTTGCTTTTTCAAGCTGGAAAAGGCGGGCATAGAGGACCTTAAGTGCGTTCTCCTTATTTTGATACTGGGAGCGCTCGCTCTGGCAGCTAACTGTTATGCCACTGGGAATATGAGTTATTCTTACGGCACTACTTGTTTTCTGCATGTGCTGTCCGCCTGGACCGCTGGAACGAAAGGTCTCGATCTTTAGGTCGTTAGGGTCGATTCTTATATCTATTTCCCTTTCGACTGCTGGTAGCACTTCTACTAATGCGAAGGAGGTGTGTCGTGCGCGGTCGGCGTCAAATGGCGAAATGCGGACCAGTCGATGCACGCCGTGCTCAGACTTGACATACCCGTAAGCGTATTCCCCTTTTATTTCGATGGTGACACTTTTAATCCCGGCTTCATCGCCTGGAGACATGTCCAGTATCTCAGTTTGGTAGCCGTGGCGTTCTGCCCACCTTGTATACATCCTTAATAGCATTTCTGCCCAGTCTTGGGCTTCTGTGCCACCTGCTCCCGCGTGTATGCTTAATATAGCATCCCTGCTGTCGTATTCACCATTCAGAAGTAGCCTTGTTTCTAGACCTTTTAGCTGGGATGCTAGTCGAGTTGTTTCCTGTATGATGTCATTCGCTGCCGAAAGATCATTTTCTTCGATGACCAGCTCCAGCATCTCGAGCAGCTCGTTGACTTTCTTCTCCAGATTCCGCCAGAGCTCTACCACTTCCTTGAGGCTACTCAGCTGGCGCATGACCGACTGCGCTTTTTCTGGGTCAAGCCAGAACTCGGGTTGAGCTGCATTGGCTTCGAGTCTGGAAATTTCCTTTTCCTTGGTGCCTATGTCAAAGGCGCTCCATTATGTCGGTTATCTTTTTCCGCATAGTTTCCAGAGTTTCTCTCGTCTCCTGTACGTCCACTTTAAGCCTCCGTTTTTTCTATCTTCTGAACTGATAATTCAATCGAACAATTTCTGTTGGTGTCCAGAGTGTATGACGGGTAACCTTTTCCCACTGGCGACAAGATGGGCAAGGCGGGACGGTTCCGGGAGACGGTGCCCCTGGCAGCATTTAAGTGTCCATTCTATAGCTGAGCGGAGGTCGACCTTGTGTCCTATTGAAACATAGACCGGGGTGGTATTGCTTTTGGTGCGCAAGGCGACACCTATAACCTCGTCGTTATCTACAAGTTCAGCGTAGCTACCAGCCTCAACACCAAGAGCTCCGAACATCCCACAAAGGCGTGACTTAGCGCAGCCAATAGCAGGTATATCGAGCAGCAGCCCTAGGTGCGAGGCGATGCCAAATCTTCTGGGGTGAGCAATTCCCTGTCCGTCTACCAATAGTAGGTCCGGGGTGATGGAGAGTTTTTGCCAGGCAGCCAGCACCAGTGGAGACTCTCTAAATGAAAGCAGTCCCGGTATATAGGGGAATTTTGGTTGCCTTTGTGCTTCTTGGATTTCAACTATGCTAAATTCAGGGTAGGTGAGCACAACTATGGCAGACCGAGCCATGCCGGAGGGATCGGGTGCTGAGATGTCTGCACCAGCAATGAAGCGGGGGTTTGAGAGCTTGTTGTCACGGCATACTCGGGATGCCAGCTCAAGTTGCAGCCTTTCGGCTTGTGCTACTGTTAGGTCCCAGCTATGCAGCTCATAGACTTTTGGCATAACTACCTTTTACTCTGTTAAAGCAGTGAGCAATAGTGTAATTATAGAACGGCCCGTAGTTTAGAAGCAATATCCCAAGTACAGGTACTTAAGTTGCCGAAGTTGAGATTTGGGGCAAGTTTTCAGGTAGCTTGACATTTTTATGGCCACAAACTAGCATTGAAGCAGGAGTAAAGGCAGGACGGTCAAATGGACGATGCTGATATTGAACGTCTGATTGACAAGGCTGCAACTTTGATATGTGAGTCACAGCGTGTTGTTGTGTTTACAGGGGCTGGTGTAAGCACGGAGTCCGGCATTCCTGATTTTCGCAGCCCTGGTGGCATCTGGAGTAAGTTCGATCCGGATAGTTTCACCATCCAGAAATTTCTCCAAAGCCGTCAAGTTCGGGAGATGCAGTGGCGGTTGCTGGCTGAGGGTGGACTTCTGAAGGAAGCCGAACCTAACCCTGCCCATTATGCTATTGCCGAGCTGGAGAGGATCGGTAAACTGTCCTGTGTCATAACCCAGAACGTGGACAACTTGCACCAGAGGGCTGGCAATTCTCCACACAAGGTGTTTGAGCTCCATGGGAATATGCGGTGGGTGAGGTGTTTGGGTTGTAACGTACGCTTTCCCATGGAGGAGGTGCTGGGCCGGGTGGCGACAGAAATAGTACCGGACTGTACCCTGTGCCACGGCATCTTGAAGCCAGACGCCGTGTTTTTTGGTGAGGCATTGCCTCAGGCAGTACTGACTGCTGCTGCGTCATATTCGCGAAATTGTGACCTCTTTGTTGTTATCGGCTCCACACTGGTTGTTTATCCTGCAGCCTACATGCCGATATATGCCGTCGAGGTGGGGGCCAAATTGATCATTATCAATCTGACGTCAACTCCTATGGATAGCTATGCCAGCGTGGTTATAAGAGCTAAGGCTGGCGAGGTCATGCCGAGGATAGTTGAAATGGTAAAGAAAAATTTGGCAGAAATTTAGTACAAAAATGTCGAAAGGCTCTTGTTTATGTAGAAGGTTTCCTGTACGATGCGGGGTAAGTTTTACGATCGAAATTTATGGACTGGTGAATAAACAGACGAGGGTAGAAAGATATGGATAGAGTGGACAAATTGGTAATCTTTTTGCTTGTCACCGGCCTGGTGCTTGCGACTGGTTTTGTGGGTTGCTTGCCAGTCACGAAGCCAAGTGTGTCTGCTAACCAGCCACCAACTGCTATCATAGACTCAGTTGCACCCACTGAGGTAGCTTATGGGGAGAGGGTAACTTTTGTTGGGCATGGGGAAGATGCCGATGGGAGTGTAGTGGCATATGTGTGGAGGTCGAGCATTGACGGAGAGTTGAGTAAGTCAGCCAGATTTGAGACATCTTCACTGTCACGGGGCACTCATACTGTCTGGTTCAAAGTACAGGACGATAAAGGTTTGTGGTCGGCAGAGGTACCGGTGGTGGTGATGGTTGTGCCTCAGGGCGTCCTTAAGCCAAATATAAGAACATTTGTCGCTGAGCCAGCGACCATTACTGAGGGCAAGTCTTGTGTGTTAAGCTGGAATGTGTCCGGAGCTAATATGGTCACCGTTGAACCGGGCATAGGCAATGTTCCGGCCGTCGGTTCGCGGACAGTAGCGCCAGCGAAAACAACGACTTATCTATTGATGGCGAGCAATGATGCTGGTACAGTGAGCACAACAGTGCAAGTGATAGTGGTATCTACGTCGCTGGCACGTAAGCTGGAGCTGTTTTCAATAATTGGAGAGGAGGGGCAGGTTAGAAAAGACGGATATGTCAGCCCGGAGCCTCAGGTGGGCGATATCAAGAATGGCACGCCAATGCAGGCTTTCTTGAGTTTTGATATTTCGATGATCCCGCAGGGGGCTATCATTAAGTCAGCTTACCTTGATCTAACTGCGGCATCAGTTTTTGGTGAACCCTTTAGAAACCTGGGCATGTTACGTGTCTACGAATGCCGCTACGGTACTCTTAGCAGCAAGGACTTTGCCATTGGCCCAGGTCCGGGTGTGCCGTTGCATAGTTTCAGCTTCCTTGTTGATGAACCGGTTACCTCAAGTCTCTTGGTGTCGGCTATTCAGGACAGAGTTAAAGAGGGCAGTGAACGTTTTCAGTTGCGTCTGCAGTTCGATAAGCCGTCTTTCTACAACAATCAGGGTGACTACGTCTTACTCTGGGAAGGTAGATCGAGGCTGGTAATCGAGTACCAAGAGTGATGCTCTGTCATGTTTCAGTCCTGGTTGTGAAGCAACCGCCGGTGGCTAATTCTTTTGATGCAGCCCCGTGAGCGTATCCCAAGGCGAATCGCAACGTTGTCATGAGGTGTCTTCGGGGTGACGAAAGTGGGCATGGGGCGAGGGGCTGGCAGCGTGGTCTTAAATGTTAGGAGAGTGTATCTCCCGTCACAACCACTACTTCAACTTTAACGTTTCAAACGAAACGGGTAATGGTGACTGCCACTGCTTGAGGGAAGGTTACTGTGGTATCTCCAGCGCTGCTTTCCCCACGTCAGCTGACTTGTCAGCCATTAACTTTTCTGGGTCGCGATGGCTGGATAAGCGAGAAATATTCTGCTGTTTTATTCCTAAAGCTGGAATAGTCTGTTAGTCGTGGGCAGTGGGCTCAAATTTTCTCTAGGTCGAAGCGGTGGTTTTCGATAACCGGATTTGCCAGCAGTTTGCGGCACATTTCGTCGGTCAGGTTGCGAGCCTTTTCGATATCATCATGTCCTATTCTTATTTCTAAGTACTTACCGGCACGGACGTCCTCCACAGCGTTGAAACCAAGATTATGCAAGGCGCCTTTGATAGTCAGCCCCTGTGGATCGTTCACTGTCGGTTTGAGGGTGATATAGACTTTAGCTAAGTACATTTCAGTCTTTCCCCGGTCAAGCGCTCGTAAGCTTCTATGTACTTCCTGGTAGTGGCACTGATGACTTCTGGGGGCAACACGGGTGCTGGTGGCTCCTTGTTCCAGCCTGACTGGATGAGCCAGTCACGGACTAGCTGCTTATCAAGGCTTGGCTGAGCCTGGCCGACCTTATATAGAGCAGCGTCCCAGAACCGGCTGGAATCCGGTGTGAGCAGTTCATCGATCAAGATCAGCCCATTGTCGGCAAAGCCAAATTCAAATTTGGTATCGGCGATTATAATACCACGGTTCAAGGCAAACTCTCTGGCGTACTTATAAATAGCGAGGCTCTTTTCTTCAAGCTCTAGAGCGACCTCTTTTCCCACAAGGTCTTGAAGTTCGCTCCTGGTCAATGGCTGGTCATGGCCGCTTTCAGCTTTGGTGGTGGGGGTAAATATTGGCTCAGCAAACCCCTCGCTCTCTCTGAGCCCAGGGGGTAACTTGACACCGCAGACGGTTCCAGAATTTCTGTATTCAGCCCAGGCTGAACCTGAGAGGTATCCTCGGACAACACATTCCACAGGGATGCGTTTGGCCTTGATGACTACCATCGATCTTCCGATCAGATAGTCGGGAAGACGAGTTTCGTCGGGAATAAACTTTTCTAGGTCTCGAACCTCGTTCACTGGTGCTATTAAGTGGTTGGGCACTATATGGCTTGTCTTGTAAAACCAGAAAGAGGAGAGCTGGTTCAATACCAGGCCCTTGCATGGTATGGTACAGGGCAGCACCACATCAAAGGCCGAAATGCGGTCTGTAGAAATGATCAGCAGCTTATCCCCAAGATCGTAGGTATCACGAACCTTGCCTCTACAAAATAGGGGCATTGGGAGGTTTGTTTCAAATAGAACTGATGATGTGGTGTCCATATTTGCTTTTCTCCTTTTAAAGCGCTCTGGGTGCCAGTTCTTCGCTCGGTGTATCTATAGCCTGTCTCTTTTCAGTCAAACCTAAACGCTTAAATATAGTGTCGACATGTTTCACAAAGTAGCTGTAGTCAAAGAGAGCCTCCAGCTCGTCTGTAGAAAGATGTCCTGTCACCTCCGTATCAGATTTAAGTAGACCAAGAAAGCTGGTCCGTTGCTTCCATGCCTTCATGGCATTTCGTTGCACTATTTGGTAGGCCTGCTGTCGGCTCAAGCCTTTATCTATCAGTGCTAGCAGAACGCGCTGTGAGAAGACGAGGCCCTGGGTCAGTTCCAGATTGCGGCGCATATTTTCTGGATATACCTGCAGCCCGTGCACTATTGAAGTAAAAATATTGAGGATATAGTCCACCACGAGACAGGAATCAGGCAGGATTATGCGTTCGTTGGAAGAGTGGCTGATATCGCGCTCGTGCCATAGTGCGATGTTTTCTAGAGAGGTAATGGCATAACCCCTGACCAAACGTGCCAGTCCACAGATGCGCTCGCAGAGTTCTGGATTGCGTTTGTGGGGCATGGCTGACGAGCCTGTTTGCCCTGGGGCGAAGGGCTCTTCTGCCTCGAGCACTTCGGTCCGTTGTAGACTCCTGATTTCGGTAGCGAACTTTTCCAGTGAGCTGGCGATGATGGCAAGCGTGGTGACGAATTGGGCATATCGATCACGCTGAACGATCTGGTTGGAAATCGGAGCGGGGGTTAGGCCCAGCTTGACGCAGGCTATTTCCTCAACCTCTGGTGGGACTGTGGCATAGGTGCCCACGGCACCGGAAATCTTACCCACGCTTATCATCTTTTCTGCTTCTACTAGGCGACGGTAGTTGCGTTTCATCTCCTGCGCCCACAGAGCAAGTTTGAGGCCGAAAGTTATCGGCTCGGCATGGACGCCGTGTGTTCTTCCTATCATCAGCGTTGTCTTATGTTCGATGGCTTTGTCTTCTAGCACCGCGATCAACTTTGTGATATCGTCTGCTAGTAACTTTGTTGCTTCCCTCAATTGCAAGTTAAGCGCTGTGTCTATTATGTCTGAAGACGTTAACCCGAGATGAATAAACCGAGATTCTTCCCCAAGACTTTCGCTAACGGCTTGGAGAAAAGCGGTCACGTCGTGGTGGGTGACTTTAAGGATTTCACCGATTCTTTCCAGCTTGTAGGTTGCAGTCCTGATTTTTGGGATGGCTTCTTTGGGTATGATCCCGATCTCTGCCCAGGCTTCGCAAACGGCTATTTCCACCTGAAGCCATTTATCGAACTTGTTTTCTTCAGACCAGACTTTTTTCATTTCTGGGCGGGAGTAACGCTCTATCATGGCACTCTTTTTATGCTACTGTTTAAGAAACAGGTATCTAAGTTGTTTCACTGAGTTTTTTCCTGTATTCTTCAAAAGCCTCCCTTATCTTCGGGTATTTGAGGGCAAGTATCTGTGCTGCTAGCAATGCTGCATTCCTTGCGCCGGTGCTGCCGATGCCCATGCAGGCAACAGGCACCCCGGTGGGCATTTGCACGATGGAAAGAAGGGAATCCACTCCTTTAAGGTCGCTTGCAGGTAATGGCACACCGATTACCGGTATGGTGGTGAGGCTGGCGATGACGCCAGGCAGGTGGGCAGCTAGTCCAGCAGCGGCAATGATGACTTCGATACCGTTATCTCTGGCTTGGGATGCATATTCTCGGACCTTATTTGGGTTGCGGTGGGCTGACATTACCAGAAATTCATAGTCAATACCAAGCTGTTGGAGCATGTCCAAGGCCGGTTGGATGATAGGCTGATCATTCTTGCTGCCGATAATTACACTTACTTTGGGCATTTATTTGACCTCACTAAGAGCAATATCTTTTCTATAGTAACATCCTTCAAATTTGACACGCGGCAGGTTTTCATAAACCTTATTTCTGGCGTCAACTATTGTTTTGCCAGTTGCTGCGATTGTAAGCACCCTGCCACCAGCGGTATAGACTTTCCCATCCTCACCAAGCCTGGTACCAGCATGGAATGTTAGGATATTTCTGTCCATGTTGTCAAGGCCAATGATAGGGAAGCCTGTCCTGTAGCTCCCAGGATAGCCTTGCGATGCGATCACTACTCCCACACAGGCATCTGGAGACCACTCGATTGTCAGCTTATTGAGCTCAGAGTTCAGCACAGCAAGGAGGATATCTACCAAGTCTGTCTTGAGGCGTGGTAGGATTACCTGTGTTTCCGGGTCACCAAACCTAGCATTGAATTCTAGCACTTTAGGGCCATCGGCAGTAACCATGAGTCCGGCGTAAAGGACTCCTTTATAAGGGCTACCATCTGCATCCATTGCTTTAATCGCAGACTTAAGTATCTTCTCTACGGTCTCGCCCATTAGCTTTGCATCAAAGAAACTGGGCGGGCTATAGCTCCCCATACCGCCGGTGTTTGGACCTTCATCGTTATCGAATGCCCTCTTGTAATCACACGCTGGAACCATGGGGATGACGGTCTTGCCGTCTGAGAAGGCTAGCAAGCTGACTTCTCTGCCAGCAAGCCATTCCTCAATGACGACGCTGTTACCAGCGGAGCTGAAAATTTTTTTCTCCATAATATCCGTCAGGGCTGAAATAGCCTCCTCTTTGGTGAAAGCTACCGTCACCCCTTTGCCGGCAGCCAAACCGTCCGCCTTTATAACCACCGGTAATCGGTGATCCAGAATATATTTCATGGCGTCAGAATAGTTTGGGAAGGCGGCTCCTCTGGCGCAAGGTATGGAATATTTTTGCATCAGGTGTTTGGCATAAACTTTGCTTGTTTCTATTCGAGCAGCATTCTGGGTAGGTCCGAATATGGGAATCCCCTGTCGTTCGAATCGATCTACGATGCCCAAGGCTAGAGGGCCTTCAGGGCCAACGACGGCCAGGTCAATTTTGAGGTCTAGGGCAGCCCTGGCTAGGGAATCAATATCGCCGAGATCTGCCGGTATATTGCGACCAATCGAGGAGGTACCAGCATTACCTGGTGCTATGTAGATCTCCCTGACGTGGGGACTCTGGGCTATTTTCCAGGCCAGAGCGTGTTCCCTTGCCCCGCTTCCGATAACAAGCACCCTCATGTAAGCAGCCTGTCTCCAATGCTTAAACTTTTGGGCTCAGACTTTACAGAGTCCCCTTATCAAATTTTTTCGCCTGAATCGGGTCAAGTTTTTGAATCAATTTGGTGAGTTCAGCAACGTGCTCTTTTTCGTCATCCCGTATGTGCTCTAAAACCTTTATTGCCTCTTCGTCTTCAAGGGCTGCTATGTGTTCCTCGTATTGATTTATGGCTTGTAGCTCCCCGATGAGGTCTTCGCGGAGCAGGGCTAGGTCGAGTTCTTGTCCCTCAGCCAGTGTGGATTCGTCATTATCAAAATGATAACCCATTTCTAGCCTCCTTCAAGTAAGAATAAGCCAGTATAGAGTGAGGGCTCTTACCCCGCGCCCGTGAGGCATTGGCTCTTTGAGTATATATGGGGGCGGTGGCAAAATCAAGGGCATGCTAGCTTGAGATTCGCTACTTGGTGTAAAGAGGATGGCGAGTGGTATACAATATTAGACAGAGTGCTGTATATTCTCTACGGGAAGGACGATTTTCTCCTTTCTCAGGCGCTTGAGTCCTTAAAGAAGGGGAAAAGCCCTTCTGACACGCTCGCGGCAAATGTGTCAGTATTTGAGGCTCAGCAGCTAAGCTTTTCCGAGCTGGTAGGGGCTTGTAGCGCAGCGCCTTTTCTCTCGCCGGTAAGGATCGTGATCGTTAAGGGACTGTTAGGTCTTTTTGAGGAGATGCAGGGGTGGGGGCGGGAAAAGCGGCGTCCTTCAAAGAAAGCCAATGCCGGTTTGGGTGAATGGGAGAAGTTGGCAAGCTATGTGAGAGAAATGCCGTCCACCACTATTCTCATCTTGGTGGACGGTGGTGATATAGGGCGTGACAACCGGCTGTTGAAGCTACTTTCACCGCTAGGCGAGGTTAGGGCTTTTCCTCAACCCGGGCGAAGCCAGGTGAGCCGCTGGATATATTCACGGGTGAGAGAAGAAGGCAGTGCAATCTCCCAGAAGGCGGTTGACTTGCTTATTGAGCTTGTGGGCTATGATTTGTGGGTGATGAGTAGCGAGGTAGACAAGTTACTCTCGTTCGCGCAGGGGCGCCAGATAACCGAAGACGATGTCAGACAGGTATCAAGCTTTGCCCGGGAGGTCAGCATATTCAGCTTGGTGGATGCTGTACTTGAAGGAGAGAAAAGGCAGGCACAGGTAATGTTGTGGAAGCTTTTGCGTGAAGGGGTTTCTCCGTCATACATTCTGACCATGCTTGCCCGTCAGTTGCGTTTGGTTGTCCTAGCCAAGGAGCTAAAAGAAGCGAAATTCAATGGTGAAGTCAGGAGCCGGGCGGAAAACGTATCGGAGTACAGTCTAAAAAAGGCGCTGGAGCAGGCTAGGCAATACTCCTTTGAACGGGTAAAGGGCGTTTTCGAGAAGCTGCTTGAGACTGATGTTGCCATGAAAAGTGGGAGATATGAGGGGGATCTGGCACTGGAGCTTCTTCTAACGGAACTGTGAAAAGTGTTGCTTGAAGTTATTGTACTCTTGTTTATGCTTTGGACAGCAGCTGTGGTTTTGGTTAAAATACAGACGGGGAATAGCGATGGAGCGGGTTCTAGCAATGATACTGGCTGGTGGTGCCAGTGAGCGCTTGAGTGTACTGGCAGAAGAAAGGGCAAAGCCCGCTGTCCCTTTTGGCGGTAAATACAGGATAATCGATTTCACCTTAAGCAATTGCGCCAACTCAGGCATCTACAATGTGGCTGTGCTTACCCAATTCAACCCCCGTTCTCTAGCTCAACATATCGGCGTAGGGCGACCGTGGGACCTGGACAGGACGAGCGGTGGTGTGGTCATACTACAGCCCTTTTTGAGCCGTTCGGCTCGCGACTGGTATAAAGGCACTGCTGATGCCATCTACCAGAACCTTGATTTCATTGAGAGGCAAAAGGTTGACGAGGTGCTGATTCTAGCTGGTGACCATGTCTATTCGATGCGATATGACTATATGATACATGCCCACCGAACAAGAGATGCGGAGGTGACCATAGCTATTACCGAGGTGCCTTTGTCTGAGGTCTCAAGATTTGGCGTTGTGGTTTTAGACCATAACGAAAGGGTGGTCGCCTTCAAAGAGAAGCCAAAGGAACCTGTAAGCAACTTGGTTTCGATGGGTGTATATGTGTTTGATAAGGAAGTCTTGATTCGCTGTCTGGAAGAGTATGGCGAGAAAGGCGGTCACGATTTCGGTAGTGATATTATTCCCGAGGTTATCGGCAAGTTCAAAGTCTATGGTTACAGGTTCAGGGGGTACTGGCGGGACGTTGGTACGATAGAGGCTTACTGGCGGGCAAACATGGATCTGATAGTGGACCTGCCGGAGTTGAACCTTTATGATGCTTCAGCGAAGATAAGGACGATACAGCTTGACAGGCCACCAGTGAAAGTTGGTCCAAAGGCGGAGATAAGACGCAGTCTTATTGCCAACGGCGCTATTATCAATGGGTTGGTGGAAAACTCAGTCATTTTTCCAGACGTATTCGTTCAGGAGGATGCCGTAGTAAGGGACTCGATCGTCTTTGATGGTTCTACGGTGGCGAAGGGGGCAATAGTGGATCGTTGCATTATCGATAAGCAGGTCTGGGTGGGACCAGGCAGCCACCTTGGCTTTGGTGATGATATGACTCCGAGCAAAGATGAGCCCAAAAATCTCAATTGTGGGATAACGCTTGTGGGTAAAGGTACCAGGATACCGGCGGACATCAAGATAGGGCGTAACTGTAAAATTGGGTGCTGGGTTCAGGATAGCGATTTCGTCTCGAAGTTTGTTCCCAGCGGCGAAAGTGTAAGCGGCAAGCCTTCAAAACGCCATAGCGTGAAAATTCTGGCGGAAGAGCGGTGAAGACCGGAGCCTTTACCTTCGTTCTGCACAGTCACCTGCCTTATTGCCGCAATGCCGGCCGTTGGCCCCATGGTGAGGAGTGGCTTCATGAAGCTGCCTCCGAGACCTATATTCCCCTGCTTAATGCACTTTATGATTTGAAGCTGGAAGGCTGTCCCTTTCGCTTAACTCTCGGGCTTACGCCTGTCCTACTGGAGCAGCTCGCTGATCCGCTGGTATTGCATAACCTCGCAGAATTTCTGGAGGAAAAGATAGAACGCGCTCGTGGCGACGTGAAGCGCTTTGAAGATGCTGATGAAGGGCACCTTTTGTATCTGGCTAAATTTTATCTTGACCGCTACTCAGCGGTCTTGGTGAGTTTTAACGAGAGGTTTAACCGTGACCTGGTTGGAGCGTTCAAACAATTGCAAGACGAAGGCTATATAGAAATAGCTGGCAGTGCGGCTACCCATGCCTATTTACCCTTGCTGGAGCGGGACTCTTCGATCTATGCTCAGTTGCAGGCAGGCAAGGCGAGTTACAGCTACTATTTTGGTAAATCTCTCTCCTCAATCTGGTTGCCCGAGTGTGGTTACCGTCCAGCTTATTATGCTGAAAGGTGTGGGCAGCGATATATCAAGCCGGGATTGGAGACCTTTCTTAGTGAACTTGGCATAAAGTGTTTTTTTGCCGAGACGCATATGGTTGAGGGTGGGCAGCCTGTGGGAAAAGCCAGAGAGGAAGTTATCGGGCCTTATAGAAATATCCCCAGGCGCTATGTAGTGCCAGTAGAGGGCTATGTCGAACCTGTAATAAGGACTACGTATCTGCCATACTGGGTACAGACCGCTGATGTGGCTGTTATCGGCCGGAACAATCAGACCAGTATGCAGGTGTGGTCTGCGGACTGGGGATACCCCGGGGACTTCAACTACCGTGAGTTCCATAAGAGAGACGGCATTTCGGGGCTTCATTATTGGAAGGTAACTGGTGCGAAATTGGATTTGGCTTACAAGGAGCTGTATGACCCCTACCAAGCTTTAAGGCGGATCGATGAGCACAGCACCCATTTTGTCGGGCTTGTGGAGCAGTTGCTTCTCGACTTCTACCAGACAACAGGGGAATTTGGCATAATCGCTGCTGCTTATGATGCAGAACTGTTCGGTCACTGGTGGTTCGAGGGCGTAGACTGGCTAAAGCAGGTCTTATCTAAACTAAGCCGGAGTGAAACGGTTGAGATGACCACAGCTAGCGAATATCTGGAACGCCACCCCCCAAAGGATGTCTTGTCTTTACCTGAAGGCTCTTGGGGTTTAGGGGGTGGCCACTTTACCTGGCAGAACGTCGATACAGAATGGATGTGGCGGCTTATTCACACTTCTGAGCTCAGGATGGAGAAGCTGGTATCAATATATCCGCAGGCTGAGGGAGGAATGAGGGAGCTGTTGAACCAGGCTGCGAGGGAGCTACTCCTGTTGCAAGCGAGCGACTGGCAGTTTTTGGTGACTACCGGTCAGGCTCGTTTATATGCTGAGAACCGTTTTTTGCAGCACCTGGAAAGGTTTCAACAGCTGGCTGACCTCGCTGAATCAGGGATAGTTGACGGTCCAGCCCTCTCGCTGTGCCGCACTTTCTGGGAGGCGGACAAAGTGTTTCCCTATATAGACTACCGCTATTTTACTGACAGGGAGGGCGAGGGAGAGCAGTGAAGATCCTTTTTGTTGCCGCGGAGATGGCGCCATTGGTCAAGGTGGGTGGCCTTGCTGATGTCATCGGCTCTTTACCCAAAACCCTGGTCCAGCTTGGCCACGATGTGCGTGTGATGATTCCGAGATATGGCTCGATTGGCCTTGATGGAAAGGAGACGCTGCCCGTGGTCGAAAGGTTTGATATTCATATTGGGAGACTGAAAAGGCAAATTGCTGCGGAGATGTTAGATAGCGGGCTTAAGGTCTACCTGGTTCGGGGCGATGAGTTTGAGAAAGTGGAGGAACCATATGGCAGGGGTGAGTTACAGCGTTTCTTAATCTTTTGTCGTGCGGTCACGGAGATATTATACAAGATAGAGTGGCAGCCTGATATAGTCCACTGTCATGATTGGCATACAGCACTGGTGCCCTTATGGCTTAAAAAAGGTAGCAGTAGCTATGTGACTTTTTTCAGCATTCACAATCTGGCTTATCAGGGGGCTTTCGATGTTGATTTCCTAAATCGGTATGGTCTGGCGCAACTCTGGTATTCCTTTCCTGCGGAGATGCCTCAGCCACCGCTCAATTTTATGGGACAGGGGATACTCTGGGCTGATGTGGTAACTACTGTGAGCCAGACTTATGCTCGTGAGATACTCACGCCAGAGCATGGTAAGGGCCTTGATGCATTGCTGCGATTTCGAAAAGAGAGGTTGTTTGGGATAGTCAATGGACTGGATGTCGAGATGTATGATCCAGTGACCGACCAGTTTCTGGCCGCCAATTACGATGCTAATACACTTGACAAACGGATAGCCAACAAGTTCGCAGTTCAGAAAGAAGCCGGGCTTCCCCAGGATGCCGAAAGCATGTTAATAGGCATGGTCTCCCGACTTGATGAGCAGAAGGGTTTGGATCTTGTGGTGGAAGGCCTCCCTTCTCTACTTGAAGAGCTCCCCATCCAGATGGTGATCTTGGGCAAGGGGAAGGAACATTACCACACTATGCTCCGCCAGGCAGCGGAAAAACACCGGCATCGTCTGGTAGTGGTGATAGCTTTTGATGAACGTTTTGCCCGCCTGATATACGGTGGTTGCGATGTGTTTCTCATGCCTTCCCGATTCGAGCCTTGTGGCCTGGGACAGCTGATTGCCATGCGTTATGGTGCGGTGCCCATCGTCCGTCATACGGGGGGCCTTGCTGAAACTGTTGAGAACCTTAGCGTCGACCTGAGCAGCGGCACAGGCTTTGTGTTCTATGAATATGACTCTAGGGCCATGAAGGTTGCCATCGAAAGGGCAGTTTATGCCTACAAAAATAAGCGTGCCTGGCGGGGGGTGATGGAGCGTATAATGTCTCAAGACTTCTCCTGGCAAGCCTCGGCGAAAAAATATGAAAACTTGTATCATCGGGCTCTGGAGGGGAGACTGTGACCGGTATAAGCAAACGACGCCTGGCGCTGGCTGTCGACCTGGGCGGTACTAAGATGAATGTTGCCCTGGTTCATCCGGATGGTGGAATAGCGTCACGGCGTCTTTACCCGACCAGAAGTGGTGAGGGGGCTAAAGCTGTGATGGAGCGACTTTTGTTGGCCATCGGCGAAACGCTCGCGAGGGTGAAGCTGACAAAACCGGAAGTGGTGGGGATTGTTGTTGCCTGCGCTGGTATCATTGACATGAACAAAGGAATTGTCGCCGAATCGCCCAACTTGCCGGGCTTTTCCCACGTTCATCTTCGGGACATAATTGCTCGTGAGTTTGGTGTCAAATGCTATCTCATAAACGATGCCAGTGCTGCAGCCTTGGGTGAATACAAATTCGGCGTCGGGGCTAGGAGTCGAATTAGAAACCTTATCTACCTGACGGTCAGCACAGGTATAGGGGGTGGTATGGTAATAGATGGGAGTCTATACTTGGGTGCGAATGGTTCTGCTGGCGAAATAGGGCATATGATTATAAAAGCCGACGGTCCACCATGTAAGTGCGGGAGATTGGGCTGTCTTGAGTCTCTGGCTTCAGGATGGGCAGTTGCTAGGGATGCGGTGGAGTTTTTAAAGAAAGGCGAGGAGAGTTCAATCCTCCGACTTGCCGATGGTAAAATGGAGCTAGTGACCGCAGCGGTAGTATCGGCGGCTGCCAGACAAGGTGATGTTTTAGCCCGAAGGGTGATAGACAATGCTGCCAACTACCTAGGTATTGGGCTGGCAAACATTATCAATGTTTTTAACCCTGAGGTAGTTGTAATTGGTGGTGGGCTTGCCAAAATGGGCAATCTATTACTTGAGCCAGCATGTAGGGTTGCAAAATCGCTGGCGTTTGCCCTCCCAGGTAATAGGGCGCGTATTGTAAGGGCACGCTTCGTTGTCAATGCCGGGATATTGGGTGCTGCTACCTATGTTTTTAGTCAGGCACGGGAGGGAACAAAGATATGATCTATTGGGCACCTCTGTTTCATTTCTATCAGCCGCCTACCCAGACTACAAGCGTTCTGATGAAGGTCAGTAACGAGGCTTACCGTCCGTTACTCGAAGTAATCGCTGAGTTTCCCCATGCTAAGGCTACGGTAAACATCTGCGGTGTGCTCACGGAGATGCTATTGCAGTGTGGCTATTCTGATATACTCTCAAAGCTAAGGCAGTTAGCCGAGAAGGAGCAGCTAGAGTTTACTGGAACGGCAATGTACCATCCAATATTGCCATTGATACCGGGAGAGGAGGTAGAGCGGCAGATTAAATTGAACTACATTACCAATCGCAGTGTTCTCGGTGAGGTCTACGCCCCACGCGGTTTTTTCCCACCGGAGCTCTGCTACTCACAGGCGATAATTGATCCAGTTATTGAGTCCAGACATGAGTGGATTGTTCTGAGCGGTGTCGCATGTTCTGCGCCATGGCCTTTAGACGTGATATACCAAGCTGGGCATGAGGAAAGCAAGATAGCCGTGTTTTTCCGTGATGATATTTTAAGCAACAAGATAAGTTTCAGAGACATTGATGGTGAAAGCTTTATCGAGCATCTCCGACGCTTGCGAAGGTCGGAAGGCGACGTATATGTGATAACCGCCATGGATGCGGAAACATTCGGACACCATATACAGCACTGGGATAAGCTTTTTCTGTCACCAGTTTTTGAGACGCTGGAACCGAGGCAAAATGGTGACCGATTGCTCCACGAGCAGAAGTTGCTTGCCGACCAACACCGCAAGTTATTCCAGTTTGAAAGTAAAGAAGAAGATAAACAGATCAGAATGGTCACTATAAGCCAGCTTCTGGAACTGTTTCCCCGTGGTGAAACGATAGAGCCCCGACCATCGTCGTGGAGCACGTCTGCAGATGACATAAAGGCTGGGAATTACTACCCGCTCTGGAAAGACAAAAATAATCTCATCCACCAGTTACAGTGGGAGCACTTGGAGATCACGATGGACGTCGCCCATCGGGCTGTAGAGCTAGCGGATAGCGATTCGAGCCGCAATTTTGCTAGGATTGCCAGGTCAAAACTTGATGCTGCTCTGCATAGTTGCCAGTTCTGGTGGGCAAGCAAGAAACCTATGTGGGATGTGAACATGGTCTATCGTGGTCTGAATCTTCAGCGAGAGGTGCTGCTTAATGCCTACAAAGCAATATCTACGAGCAATTGTAGCTCGTCCATCAAGAAAGAGTACTATTATAAGGTGGTCGCCGCCAGGCATATTTTTGACCAAATAGTGGACAAGCTTTATACCGACTGATTTCCCATGTGCGATAGCTAAATTTGCCTTGATAATAATGCCACGGTTCTGAGGCGTTTCGCAGATTGTAGGTTAGAAAGGTGAATCGTATTTATTTAGGGCTTGCAATACATAACCACCAGCCGGTCGGTAATTTCCCTTGGGTGTTCGAGCAGGCTTATAAACAGGCATACCTGCCGATGCTTGAGTCTTTGGAGAGGCATGGTGCTGTCAGGCTATCCTTACATTACAGCGGTTGCCTTTACGATTGGCTGGAAGCGGTTCACCCTGAATTTTTGTCACGTCTTGCTAGGCTTGTAGAGCGTGGTCAGGTGGAAATTATGGGTGGTGCCTACTATGAACCGATCTTGCCGTCTATTCCAGATGCTGATAAGGTGGGGCAGATAGCCAAGATGAATATGTTTATCAAGGGCAAGTTCGGTGTGGTTCCCCGCGGTTTTTGGCTGGCGGAGCGTGTTTGGGAACCACACCTAGCCAAGATTCTGGCTGAAGCCGGGATGGAGTTGACATTGGTTGACGGTGGCGCCTTCAAATCTGTAGGACTGAAGCAAGAGGCCCTGTTCGGATACTATGTCACTGAGGAACAGGGTAAACAGATAATGTTGTTCCCCATAAGCAAGCTGTTGCGTTATTCCATACCGTGGAGGAAAGTGAGTGAGGTGGTGGATTACCTAAAGGAAAGGGCCATAGCTATCGATGGTGGGATAGCAGTAATGGGCGATGATGGGGAAAAATTTGGAGTTTGGCCAGGGACGTATAAACTTTGTTGGCAAGATGGCTGGATCGAGGAATTTTTTACCGAACTGGAAGCTAATCGAGAGTGGTTATGCACTGTGCCGCTGGGTGAGTATACCAACATGTTCCCGCCCGTAGGAAGAATCTACCTGCCTTGTGCTTCTTATGATGAAATGATGGAATGGTCGCTTCCAGCCAGTGATTCATGGCAGTACAGCAATTTGAAGAAGCAACTCGAGATCGAGGGGCGTGAGGATATAAAGAGATATATGTACTGTGGGCTGTGGCGCAATTTTTTGGTCAAGTATCCAGAGGTCAACCGGATGTACCGGAAGATGCTGGCTGTCCATCGTAAAGTACATCAAGCCCGTGCCTTAAGCACTGTAGACTGTGGCCTTGAAGAGCTGTGGAAAGCACAGTGTAACTGTCCCTACTGGCATGGCATCTTCGGAGGGATCTATCTGGCTGATATACGGGCAACCACGTATCGGCACCTGATTCAAGCGGAGAATAAGGCTGATGGGATTTTGCGAGGGAGACGCAGATGGTCTAAGGGGTGGTACCAGGGCTGGCTGGAATGGCAGAAGGTAGATTTTGACGGGGATGGTGCTGAGGAGATTATTGTGGAGAGCGATGTTTCCTCAATCTATATCAGTCCTAAGGAAGGAGGTTCTATTTTTGAGTGGGATCTGCGTTCCTGCGAGTTTAACCTCTTGAGCACGATGACACGAAGGCTTGAGGCCTATCACTTTGCCTTAACTGAAGCGGGCAGTGTTGCGGCTGAGCCGGAACGGTCGGATACAACACAGAGTATACATGACTTGATAAGGATAAAGGATAGAGATGTGGCAGAAGGGCTTGTGTACGACAAATACCCCCGTTCTAGTCTACTGGAACACTTTTTTGTCCGTGATGTCGGTATAGAGGCATTTACCCGAGGGAATTTTGAAGAAAAAGGCGACTTTGTCGGACAGAAGTTTGATGCTACAGTAACGGTCAATGGCAACAACATTAAGATCGAGTTGTGGAGAGAGGGGCGACTGTGGATCGGGAGCAAGGCGGCAAGCTTTGTTGTGCGAAAACAAATAGAGCACAGACGCGGCGAGCATGTGTTGCAGGTTTCCTACCAACTGGAAAATACTAGCAGTTTTAAGGTAGATGTTATCTTTGGCAGCGAATGGAATATCAATTTGCTTGGCGGTGGCCATAATAAACAAGCCTATTACACAGTTCCAGACTTGCATTTTAGCGGTTACCTTGATTCCCCGGGTGAGCTTAATGGCGTTAATAGGATGGTGGTAGGGAACCACCACCTGGGCTTTAACTTGGAGGTGCTGCTCTCACCAAGTGTAAGTCTCTGGCACTTCCCTGTGGAAAGCGTCTCTAACTCCGAAGGCGGTGTAGAAAAACTGTATCAGGCAAGCTGTTTTCTTTTTCGTCTACCTTTATCTTTGTCTCCCGGTGCAACCGGTTGTTTGTCTATCACTTGGCGTGCCCATCTACCAGGCAAGATTTTAGATTGAGCTATATGGGCGTGCCCGGGGGACCTTTTTGTTCCTCTTTACTGGGCCGGTGACACAATCTGCTGGGGTGCTAGTCTCTGGTGGTGTTTTCTCTCGAGGGTGGTCTATCCTGTTTGTGTCCTATATACTACCGCGTCTTTTTAACACCCTGATCAAGGCATCTACCACCGCAGGGTCGAACTGCTTGCCCTTATTGTTTTCCAGCTCAGCTTCGATAGCTTTGGTGGAGAGTGCCTGCCGGTGAGGGCGGTCTGAACTCATTGCGGTGTAGGCATCGGCCACAGCTACTACCATGATGTCCTGGGATAGCTTTGTAGCATATTCCTCGGCTGCAGCTACAATCATAGCTTCCTTCGGGAGCTGCTCTCCTGCCAGCCCATCGGGGTAACCCGTGCCATCGTATTTTTCGTGGTGATGTACAATTATGTCCAATATCTCATCATCTTCGATGATGGGTTGCAAGATCCGCTTACCCAATATGCAGTGTGACTTTATGTGGTCGTATTCCTCGGCAGTAAGCTCGTTTTGCTTGTTCAAGACGGATTCCTTGACACCTATTTTGCCAATGTCGTGAAGCAGGGCAGCCAGCCGGATCTTTTCAATTCGTTCTTCTGGCATACCTAGCTCTCTGGCTATGGCAACGGCTATTTCCGCCACCATGATGGAGTGACCTTTAGTGTAGTTGTCCTTAGCTTCCAAGGCTTGGACAAGCGCATTAATGGCACCCAGAAATGACTGCTTTATTTGAGCGGTTTGTTCCTCGACTTTTTTCTCCAGATAAAGTTGGTACTCTTTATTTTCCAACAGAAGTCTCCTTCTTTCCAGAGCCCTTTCTATACTAATTGAGAGCATGTTAAAGTCGATCGGCTTTACTAGATAGTCATAAGCCCCATTCCGCATGGCATCGATGGCGATGTTGATATCAGCTATTGCCGTAACCATTATGATAGCCGTGTCCGGATACCTGGCCTGCAGTTCTTTTAAGACATCAATCCCGGATCTACCTGGCATGCTTATGTCCAACAGTACAACGTCGAAGTGCTCAGCATAAACTTTGTTCAGGGCATCGTCACCATCGCAGGCTACACCGCATTGGTGGCCAATGTTATTCAGATATCTGGACAGAACCTCCCTCACTTGAGACTCATCATCTACGACAAGTATTCTAGCCCTTTCCATATCTACCCGCCTTTTTTGTTCTCCAATTCAAGCATGGCCTAGACCTGGCATCATATGGTTTTGTTATTTTGACGAAAATTCTACAGTATTCATGCTGACGAGGCAATACCTATGATGGTCGCTCATGACAATTGTTTCTATGCAGTCCCCAGCTCGCTCCGCACGCTTATGAAGGTGAGAAGGGTATCACGTGCGATCATGCCTAAGAGGTTACCATTTTTGACTACTGGAACCTGGTTGATGTTGTGTTCAGTGAGTATCCGAAGGACTGTTGCGAGGTCGTCGTCGGGTCCCACCGATTTGAGTTTCGGGGCTAGAGTCATGACATCGGCGACTGTTTTGTTTACCCATTGTTCCCGGGGCACGGATTTTACATCATGTATCGTCACCAGGCCGAGCATCTTTTCTTTGTCTATCACAGGGAAGCAACGCCGTCCCGAGGTAAATATTTGCTCGTGTACCAATCGCTCGATGCTTAGCTGTGGCGAGACAGTGGGGCACTCTGTAGTCATGAGTTCCCTGACGGTATGTCCCTTGAGCATATCAAGTAGCGCTAGCTGGCGATAGCTGGTGGCAGCAGCGTTCTCAAGAAACCAGCCGATGAAGGCCAGCCAGACACCGTTTACCCAGCTCCCATAGAATATCAGACCGATACCGACGAAGATAAACAGGTAGCCTACGCCACGTCCGATGTTGGAAGCTGTTCTGGTGGCTTTGAGCAGCTCTCCACTTCGCCACCATAGCAGTGAACGGAGCACTCTCCCCCCATCCAGGGGAAATCCCGGTATCAGGTTGAAGCCTGCAAGAACAAGGTTGATCCAGCCGAGCCAGAAAGAGATTGCTTTTACAAATTCCGGGATATTTGACAGGTAAAAGTAAATAGCTAGGAAAATGCCGCCTATCACTAAGCTGGTGCCGGGTCCAGCGAGGGCCATTCGGAATTCGACCTGAGGTCGCTTGGGCTCTTCGGTCATCTGGGAAACACCGCCGAAGATAAAGAGCGTAATAGAATGTATCTTAATTCCGGCAGCTTGTGCTACTATGCTATGTGCCAGCTCGTGGGCGAGGACTGAGCCAAAGAAGAGCAGACTCGTCAGTACCCCGGCAAGGAACGATGTCATCATGTTCCAATGGGGGTGTGTATGTGGGAAATATCCGACTGTCAATGCCCAGGTCACGAGGGCAAATACGATAAACCAGGAATAATGTAGCCTTAGCGGGATGCCAAACGCTTTGCCAAGTGAAATGCCGTTTGCCATTACTGCCCCTTGTCTAAATCGACAAACACGCCTTTAAGTTTAAGTTTTTAAGAATTTGTTTTCAAGCTGGTGCACGTTTTTGTGAACCGAGCCTGTTAAGTTAGTGCCGGAAGCCTCCCGTCAAGACAGATCGATTAAGTTCGGGCGGTCACCCTAAGTCTTTTGTCGTGTAGCCGGCCGGCAATTCAACTTAGTATAACAGGAAAAGGTGCTGTTGTCAGTGAAGGCGCTTTATCAGGACGAGTTTATCGTCACCATTGGCATAAAAGTCAGGGATCTGACAGGTGAGTTGGTAACCTAGTGATCGGTAGAGAGACCTTGCTTTGTTGTATTCCGGTCTGGATGACGTTTCGACGATGATCATCTTGCCTTTGGCTTTTCTTATTTCCTCTTCAGCAGATTTTAACAGGGTCGTGCCAATGCCTTGTTGGCGAAATTTGGGTAAAGTGGCCAGCCAATATATATCCCATGTCGCCTCGGTGAGCGGTGTCTGCCCGAAGCAAATATAACCCGTGATTGAAGAGCTTATTTCTGCAACTATTACATGATACCCTGAACGCACACCTTCGTGCAGGTAGTTGTCCAGGACCTCCTCAGCTACTACTATCTCATTGGGTTTGAACTCTGGAGTATTGTTTAGTATTTCCATTATATACGGCTTGTCTTCCTTTCTCATAGCTCTGGTAGTTGCTACTGGCATCATAGTCCTCCAAGGCTAGCTGAACCAGCTTTTCGATGAACTGTTCGTAGTCCATGCCTGCAACGCGGGCTTGTAATGTAGCGCCAGAGTCTGGTGAAATGTCAGGGTTTGGGTTTAGCTCGAGGACTTTGGGTTCTCCTTTCTTGTCCAGACGGAGGTCTATTCTTGCATAGCCTCGGTTGCCTAAAATTTCAAAGGCAGTACGAGTTATAGTGGTTATGTGTTGTTCGAGTGCATGGTCGATTTCTGCTGGGCATTGAGGGGTAGTGTGTTTGAAGTAGAGGCTTTCAGGGTCCCACTTAGCTGAAAAGGTCAGGATAGGTGGCATGCCTTGTGGCAGGGAATATTTTATCTCTGAAATAGGCAGTGTTTCCGGTGGGCGTGTTCCGAGGATCGTGATGTTAAATTCCCTCCCTTCAATAAATTCTTCCACAATTGCCCTATCTCGGAAGCGCTGACTGGTTGTCATTACCTGCTTTTCCAGCGCTGCAAAGTTGTAGACCACACTTGCCTCACAAATGCCCAAACTGCCATGTTGTGAGCGCGGCTTTACTATGCAAGGGAAGTCCAGGGCAAAAAGATGTAAAGTCGTTGGCTCCAAGACCTGGTATTTCGGCGTGTTTATGCCAGCTGCTTGGAGAAGCGTCTTAACTGCGGCTTTGTCCGAAGCTAGGGAAAGGGCTGTTCCAGTGCAGCCTGTATAAGGGATACCAAGACGTGCCAAGAAGTCGGCAACGATCGCCTCAGTTTCTGGCTGAGATTCAAACCCCTCAAAAAGGTTGAAAATCAGGTCGGCCTTAATGGATTCGAGGCGTCTTATTGCTGACTGGAGCGGCGGCTTGAGAGGGAGGCATGAGACGCGGAATCCGATTTTCTGCAGAGCTTGATGTACAAAGTTCACATCGGAAACGATACGGAGCGATGCCTTTTTTTCTACAATAGTGATACAAGCATCCAGGTCTGGCGTATTGTATATTATGGTTATCTCGCCACGCATTGAGAGTACCTTTGTAGAGCTGACTTTAGTATTTCAATGATAAGATGCTGGTAGCTCATGCCCATTTTGCTTGCCATGATAGGTAGGTCACTGCTTTTGGGGTTAAGTCCAGGCAACGGGTTTATTTCTAAGAAGTAAGAGTTTCCATCCTGACCAAGCCTGAAGTCGATCCTGGCAAAGTCCCGGCATCCCAGGGTTTCAAATATTCGGATGCTTGCCTTGGCAATTTGCTCGGTCGTTGCTGGTGGGAGGTTAGCCGGACATTCATATTCCAGTAGCTGTTCCCAGTCGCGTTTCATTTCAAGTGAATATACAAAGTGTTGGGTATTTTTTTTGGGCAGGACGCGCATAATACCTAGGACGTTAGCTGGCGAGTTACCGATCATGCCTACCGTGATATCATCACCGGCGATAAACTCCTCGACCAGTACAGGCTGTTGATATCGTTCTAGGACAGAAGTTGTTATCTCTATTAGCTGTGTTGTCGTTCTGGCTATAGAGTTCGAGCGGATGCCCTTACTTGAACCTTCATAGGCTGGCTTAATTAAGGCTGGGAGAGGGAATGGTGTATGCTCTATATCTGTTAGTTGGCTAACATTAGTGACGAGTTTCCATCTGGGGGTGCATATACCCGATATCGCTACCAATTTTTTGGTCAGTGGTTTGTCCAAACATATTGACAGACATTGGGGATCGGAGCCTGAATATGGAATCCCCAGCATTTCAAGGACGCACGGGATCTGCGCTTCCCTGCTCTTGTAAGTACCTCTGCCCTCAGCTATATTGAATACAAAGTCAACGCTGCAACGAAGAATGTTGTTCAAAAAAGCTTTGCCTCCGCCGAGTTTAATAACCGAATAGCCGTTACCTTTTAGGGCAGAAGCAATGGCGTCTATGGTTTCTGCGCAGTCGTATTCCTCCAGGGCGTCTTCCAGGGATGCAGAAGAAGTTGAATGCAGCTCCCTCTGGACGTCTTCTTTCAAGTCATAAGTCAGACCTATTCTCATTTCTTGGCTACCGGGTGGGGCTGATTATATCCGTCTCTCACTTGTGCTGTTAGGTCATAGTGTTCAGACAGCCAGGACACTTCGGTCGATTCAGGTTCTGCTTTGGGGTTCCGGTACCAGAAGAACCGCCCCTGGTAATTTCTCAGTATAAGCTCGCTTTGTGTGTGTGCCAGCAGATAATTTGGCTGGAGAGGGACTTTCCCGCCACCATCCGGTAAGTCGATAACAAAGGTGGGCACAGCCAGTCCGGAGGTATGTCCCCGCATTTTTTCGATTATCATGATGCCGGTCTCCACAGGTGTGCGGAAATGTTCTGTCCCTTTAACTTCGTCGCACTGAAAGAGGTAGTAAGGACGCACTTTTATCCTTAGAAGTCCGTGGCAGAGCTTCAGCTGAATTGCTACTGAGTCGTTTATGCCCTTGAGCAACACTGATTGATTGCTTACAGGTATCCCCGCTCGCAATAACTTATCACAAGCGGCCGCGGACTCAGGGGTTATCTCTTTAGGATGGTTAAATTGTGTATTAAGCCATATGGGACCGTATTTAGATAACATGTTGCACAGTTCATCGTCGATACGCTGGGGTAATACGACGGGAAATCTGGTACCAATGCGGATTATTTCTACATGTTTGATTTGTCTCAGACCAGCGATAATGCTTTCAAGACGTGATGTGGAAAGCGATAAAGGGTCACCCCCTGATATTATCACATCCCTGATTTCTTTGTGTTTTCGGATATAGTCAAGCATTAGTGCGATTTCTGCTGGAGTGTGCACCCAGCCACCCGTGTGCCATTCCCGTTTGCGGGTACAGTGGCGACAAAGGACGGGACATATGTCGGTAAGTACCATAAGAACTCTGTCAGGGTAGCGATGCACTAGGCCCGGAACCACGGACTGCCTTTTTTCGGTAAGAGGGTCTTCAGACCCATTGCCGGACAAAGCTATCTCCTGAAATGAAGGAATAGCTTGTTTTTTGATAGGGTCGTCAGGGTTACTAAGGTCAATGAGGGATAGATAATATGGGGTTATGGAGAATGGATACCTACCGCTTACTAATTTGAGCTCTATCTGTTCCTTTTTCGAGAGTGGTATCAGGTGCGCCAGTTGTTCAACACTGGTAATCCTATGTCGGAACTGCCATTTCCAATCGTACCAATTCTTGTCTGGGACATAGCCAAAAATCTTCTCCCGTATACTAAGGTCTTTAGTATTGCTACCGGAACTTGGAGGTTCTTCGTCCTCCACCACCGCATCGTTGTCGGTGGTCGCCAAGCCGGGAGGCTCGTCTTGCTTATCATCGAAATTAGAGTTATTTCTTATCACTAGTGCTCCTCCTTACAGATTCAAATTACTATATGTAGTGCCTTTGATGATACCGTAACACAATTCGTCCCGGTTGTCAATGTCTCCACTATTGACAAAATGCGATTTTTGCGCTTAGACTAAGCATTGTCTGTGCTAGGCTGCGATAAGGAGATGTAAAAATGAGGAATCGCGCATTAATATGGGTAATCTTGGCGGCTCTAGTGGTGGGGCTTGTGGTTCCGGTTAGCGTTGTGAAAGCACAAAATACCTGGCACGTATCTGTCAGCGGGGATGATGTTAAAGGTGATGGTAGCTATAAGAGACCATGGCGTACTATCCAACATGCTATAGAAAGGGCTGGGCAAGGCGACACTATAGTCGTGGGCTCGGGGATATACAATGAGCTGCTGAATATCAACAAAAAAATAACGCTGACATCTCCCACCGGGGATTATACAACGAGCAGCGTTGTGCTCACTGGTGGTAGTTCTAATTGGTCGCTGATAACCATAGGGAGTGACGGCAGCGGCACTGTAATTCAGGGTTTAAGATTTGAGAAGATTAGCTCAGCTGAGGCTGTTATTTTCGGTGGCGTTGGCGCTCATAATATTACGATAAAGTCGAATAGTTTCACGAGCTGCATTGGTTCGGCTGTCTTTCTGTACGATACCGGCGACCGTAACAGCTATAAAGGGTGGTCGATAGCTAACAACCGTATTGATGGAGTGCTCGGGACGGGAAAAGCAGGGTTTTGGCTGGGTACGCTAACGAACAGTGGGATCAAGGGCAACTCTATCGAGCATGTAAATGGCCCCGGTATTGTTTTTGGTCATGTAGAAAACGTGACTGTTTTAGGGAATAAGATCAGCGACTTCTTGATGGCTGGCATTCTGGTTGAGGAAACTACTTTGCCCCGATGGTGTTCGCAGCTGTTTGTTTCGGGCAATCTGATTGATGGCACTGTGCGGCGGAGTGGGGGAGAAGTCGAGACACCTGATGGGATACGGCTTACGTCCTATGCGTCTGATGTTCATATTATGGGGAACGTACTGACTGGTAATGCACGTGGCTGTGTGGTGTGGGGTAATGTGCCGGTGGCACCCACTGTTAAAGTAAACTTTAACGCTATCTATAAGAACGCTATTCATGGCATACAAAATTTGAGCGGAGGATGGCTCGATGGTACAAACAACTGGTGGGGGGCCAACAATGGACCTAGTGGTGCAGGTGCTGGTTCTGGTGACAGTGTTTCAGCGAATGTGCGATATGAGCCTTGGCTCAGGCTGGAGGTAACTGCTGAGCCTAAGAGCGTGGTCATCGGGGGAAGCGCTGCATTAAAGGTAGTTGCTGACATGACGAAGAACTCGGGAGGTGAGTACACGGCGGAGAGAGGGCATGTTTTTGACGGTACAGAGATTATCTTTACCACAGAGAGGGGCATTTTTGAGAATAAGGATACCCGAATAGTGAAGGTTACCGACACTGGGCGGGCAGTTTCTATTCTTACTTCAGGGAATGCGGCTGGAGGTGTAACGGTATGTGCGGAAGCTCCTCACCATCCTGGTGTTCCTAGTGAACAGTGTCGCCAGTGCGTGCAAGTCAACTTCACCACTGGCGCTGTGCAGTCTGTAGGTACTACTACAAGGACGGGTAAGGCCGTTTTTGCTGCCAGCATTGGCAACATTACTGATCTTTTGGCACTTGTGCCGAGTCAAGTAGATTGTTCTGGCAAGCCAGCGGATGTTAGTTTTCTCCACGGCCTGTTTTCGTTCAAGGTTGTTGACATTGCTGCTGGTTCGACTGCTATTGTTAGTATCACCTTACCAGCACCAACGCCTGGCGGAACCCAATTCTGGCAATGTGGGGGTGGTCATTCCTGGCAGCGATTATCTGTAGGTAGCGACGATGGTGACAGCACCATCACCATAAGTGTTACAGATGGTGGCGTGGGAGATTCTGACCGGGCTGCTAACGGTGTCATAACGGTATTAGGAGGGCCGGCGATTCCTGGGCGTGTAACTGCGCACTTGGAAGTAGGAGCTGTCGAAATTAGTCCGGAACAAGTCTATGCTGGTCAGAGTGTGAATGTGCGTGTGAAGGTAGTTAACAGGGGTAGCGCACCGGATGTTTATCCTCTGACGGTTATGATAAATGGGCGTGAAGAACACAGGCAAGAAGTAAGGGTCGAGGGTAAAAGTTACCTATGGTATGAATTCAGTATAACCAAAGTTCAGCCAGGGACTTATACACTCAACATTGATTCTAAGCAGGTCTCATTCAGGGTCCTTGCTCCTGGCGAACCTCTCAGAGAAGGAGTAAGCGCTTGGCTTATCGGGGTGATAGTTGCTACTGTTTTAGTGCTAATTGGCGGTGGAGTAGTAGTGGCTTGGTGGGTTGCCCGTCGTTACAGAAAGGAAGTCAAGTAGTAGATATTCAAAAACTGATCTGTGTCTAGCGAATTTTTCCATGGACCAATGTTTCTGGTCTCTAGTTATGGCGGCTCTGTGTATTGCTCTGGGGAGATGCTCTATTCTTGTTCAAACTGAGCTGGTACGACTTATTGCTTACCTTCGCCTAATGTGTTAATCTTTTTAGAACCTGTCTTTTAAAGGCGACTAATGTGATTTTTGAGGAGGCGAGCAATGAGATTGGCCATATTTGCACAGATTGTGGTACTGATCCTTGCTGTGGTGGTGGCATCGGGGTCGTGTGCTGGTGTAAAGCCCACAAGGTCATCTGAGGTCATAGAGCTATCTTACAGCAATTTCTTTCCCCCGACCCATTTGAACTCCGTATTAGCTGAAAGGTTTTGCCGCGAAGTCGAGCAGCGCACCAACGGTAGAGTGCGTATTACTCACTACCCTGGCGGTTCGCTCACTCCAGCAGCCGGGGTCTATGAGGGGGTCGTAAAAGGTATCTCTGACATAGGCATGTCGTGCTTGGCCTATACGATGGGCAGGTTTCCTGCATCCGAGATAGTGGATCTGCCGCACGGGTATCCCAGCGGTTGGGTGGCGACCAAGGTGGCGAACGACTTTTATCGTAAATTTAAGCCGAAAGAATTTGATGATGTGCAGGTCTTGTATTTTCATGCTCATGGTCCTGGAGTCTTGTTCACCACTAAAAAGCCGGTAAGAAAACTAGAAGATCTAAGAGGACTGGTCATCAGGTCGACAGGGGTGGGTGCCAAGATAGTGGAGGCTCTAGGAGCGAAGGGGTATGGAGCTTCCCAAGGTGAGGCTTATGAGCTGATGTCAAAAGGGACGATTGATGGCAGCTTCACGCCAAGAGAGGTGCTCAAAGGGTGGAAGCAAGCCGAGGTGGTGAAATATGTGACCCTTTGTTATGACGTTGGCAATACCACCGACATGTTTGTGGTGATAAATAAGGCGAAGTGGGAAGGTTTTCCCAGCGATGTTAAAAAGGTGTTTCTTGATGTAAGTGAAGAATGGGTAGAGAAACATGGTATGGTCTGGACCTATTATGACAAAGTGGCGATAGAGTATTTCCTTAGTTTTCCGGAAAGGGTGTTGATCGAGCTGTCAGCAAACGAAATGGCAAGGTGGGTAAGGGCAGCCCAACCTTTGATAGATGAATATATCCAGCAAAAGTCGGCAATGGGATTGCCGGCCAAAGAGTATCATGACTACTTGGTCGCGAGAGTAAAGTATTGGTCAGAAAAAGCACCTAGTGACGAATTCTGTGTCAACTGGGTGGAAAAGGAGTTAGTTACTACCAAGTAGTGTTTTAAATAGGTACTATTGCGCAAGGGTGCTCAGCAGCCTACTTGCCGAGCACCCTGTTAGTGTTATCCGGGTTCAGGAATTGATATGCGCAAGTTCGAGGTAGTGACTCGTGCATTGAGCAGGTGGTTAAACTATTGTGCCGGGGCAGCACTAGTTCTGATGCTGGTCCTTGTAATTATCGATGTAATAAGTGCCAAGGTGTTTCGTAACCCTGTACCCGGTGGCATTGAACTCGTTGCCTTCCTAGGTGTGGTAGTTATCGGCTTTGCCATAGCCGAGACTCAGGTCACTCGTGGTCATATTGAGGTGGAATTCTTGGTATCGCGTCTGCCGAAGGTGGGGCGAAGGGTTGTTGCTAGCATTATCTATCCCTTATCGATTCTGTTGTTTGGATTGATAGCTTGGAGAAGTTTGGATTTCGGGTATAGTCTCCAGTCAAGTGGCGAAGTCTCTATGACCCAAAGGTTGCCATTCTACCCTCTTCTCTATGGTATAGCTCTGTCTGCTATAGTAGTCTGTCTGGTGTTGATTGTGCAGTATCTTGATGCCATGAATTCAAAGAAATGAGCCCACCGATTCTTGGAATTATCGGCATAGTCCTGTTGGTTGTCCTTTTCCTCCTTCGGATGCCGGTTGGTTTTGCTATGGCTCTGGTGGGTGTAGTTGGCTTTAGCTGTCTGGTCTCTCCAGAGGCGGCGTTTAGTGTGCTGGCTAGAGACATTTTTTACACATTTTCGTCTTACTCCTTTACCGTCATCCCCATGTTTGTACTAATGGGTTGCGTTGCCTTTGCATCGGGGATGGGACAGCGGCTATATGATGCCGCTCATGTGGTGATGGGCAGACTGCGTGGTGGGCTGGCTATGGCGGCTGTAGCGGCTTGCGCTGGCTTTGCGGCAATTTGTGGTTCGACTACGGCTACTGCAGCAGCTATGGGCAGGGTGTCTGTGCCTGAAATGAGACGATATGGATATGATGACTCGCTGGCTACTGGTTGTATAGCTGCTGCTGGCACACTGGGTATACTGATTCCGCCTAGTACAGTTTTTATTGTGTACGGTGTGATGACTGAGCAGTCGATCGGGAAGCTGTTCGTTGCCGGCATTTTCCCTGGTTTGATACTGGCAGGCTTATTCATAGTTACTGTGGCGCTGTTGTGTAAGTTGCGTCCGGACCTAGCACCGCTGACCACAGAGCTGTATGGCAGCAGGAAAGAGACCGGTGCCTTCGCCGGAGTTATTGAAACTCTGGTTCTGTTCACTTTTGTTATTACCGGACTCTTTTTGGGCTGGTTCAGTCCTACGCAGGCTGGTGGTGTGGGGGCTGCTGGTGTGTTGGCTATCGGTATGGTAACCCGGCAGTTAAAGTGGTCCGGTTTCTTGATGGCAGTCAAGGATTCGTTGCGGATAACGTGTATGGTGTTGGTTATAGTAGCTGGAGCGACGGTCTTCGGCCATTTTATGGCGGTGACTAAGATACCTCTTATTCTTTCTGAAACGGTGGTGCAGTTGCCCTTGCCCCCTTTTGCTATCGTAGGGATTATAATGTTTGTCTATCTTATAGGCGGGTGTTTTATGGATGCTCTGGCTCTGGTTATTTTGACCATCCCTGTTTTCTATCCCGTGGTTGTAGCCCTGGGTTTTGACCCCATATGGTTCGGGGTGATGGTAGTACTTGCCACAGGGATGGGTGTGATCACACCACCTGTAGGAGTAAATGTATACGTGGTGAAAAGTATCGTACCTGATGTGGCATTGGAAACTGTTTTCAAAGGTGCTTTACCTTTCTTGATTGCACTGGTGGCTATGGTGGCCATTCTCGTGGCATTCCCGCCACTTGCTACCTTTTTGCCCAGTCTGATAGCATACTGAGTAAGCTAAGCAAGATGACTCAGGTTATAAGATTTCGTAACATTTGCGAGATGCTGGCTGAAAATACCAGACTTTATCCTGATGATGTTGCACTTATTGAATTAAGGCCCAGCAAAGGGTTCAGGAAGGAAATTTCTTGGCTTGAATTTCACAGAAGATCCAACAGGGTGGCAAACGCCCTTCTGGAACGAGGGCTGAGGAAAGGCGATAAGGTAGTACACTGGATGATGAACTCAATCGAATGGCTAGTGGTCTATTTTGGCATAATCAAGACCGGTGCTTGGGTAGCACCTTTAAATTTCAGGTTCACGCCGCGCGATTTCAAATATTGTGTGGACATATCTGAAGCAAAGATGGTGGTAATAGGAGAAGAATTTGTTGACAAAGTGCTTTCAGTGCGGACAGAATTGCCAACGGTTCAACGTTTCATAGTGGCCAGTACGGATGTCTCGGTCACAGGGGATATGGAGTCTCTGGAACACGCGATAGCCCAGTCGTCTGATGAGCCCGTTGGCATCGAGCTGGACAGTGAAGATGAATGTGGGCTCTATTTTACCTCTGGGACCACAGGACAACCGAAGCCGATACTTTTGACCCATGGGAACATGGTTTGTGCGGCTTATACCGAAAGGGCACACCATTATCAGAAACGCGAGGACAATTTTGTTCTTCTTCCGCCTCTTTACCATACTGGAGCGAAGATGCATTGGTTTGGTAGCTTGCTGGCAGGCGGTAGAGCGACTATCCTTACTGAAGTTAGCCCTAAGAACATTTTTGAGACCGTAGACAGAGAAAGGGGAACCATTTTATGGCTTTTGGTGCCTTGGGTCCACGATATTCTGGTAGCACTGGATAGCGGCGAATTAAAAATAGAAGACTACGATCTGAGTTGCTGGCGTTTGATGCACATAGGTGCCCAACCGGTACCACCGAAACTGGTGCAGAGGTGGAAGGAGTATTTTCCTCATATGCAGTATGACACCAATTATGGACTGAGCGAGGCCACAGGGCCGGGTTGCGTTCACCTAGGAATTGAAAATGAAAGAAAGGTCGGAGCAATTGGTAAAGCGGGATATAACTGGCAGGTCAGAATTGTTGACGAAGAGGGTCGAGATGTTGTTCCCGGGCAAGTGGGTGAACTGATAGTCAAAGGTGGTGGTGTGATGAAAGGATATTACAAGAACCCGGAGAAGACGGCGGAGACCATCAGGGATGGATGGCTTTACACAGGCGACCTGGCTAAATTTGACACGGAAGGCTTTATCTATCTTGTCGACAGAAAAAAGGATGTCATTATAACAGGAGGGGAAAACATATACCCCAGTGAAGTGGAAGAGATTATCCACGGGCACCCGAAGGTGTACGATGTGGCGGTTGTTGGTATCCCTGATGAACGTCTGGGTGAAATAGCGGTGGCCGTTATTCAACCCAAGCCTGGAGAAGTGCTGACCGAAGCTGAAATATTGAAGTTTTGTGAACAGCAACTGGCAAAACATCTGCGCCCCAGACGAATCGTTTTTGACAAAGTTCCACGAAACCCCACGGGTAAAATAGAAAAATTAACACTAAGGGAGAGGTTGTCCACTATCCTTATTTAATTTAGAATTTTTGTTGATATAAATTCACAGATGTTGAGCTATGTTTGACCTACCTGGCCGAGCATAGAGTATTGACAATTGTCAGATAGTTTGATATACTATTAGTTCGCCATAAGATATGACATTTAGATCGTACACTTAACCTTCCCCACGGCTTACTTCTGCCTATCGCTTGACGGTTCTTCTATTTGTGTGGAGTAGTCGTTGTAATTTCCGGTTAAAGGGAAAAGATTTTCAAAAGATGGTGAACCGACTGAAGCAAGGAGTGTAACTTTGATAGAGCGAAAGTCTTTTGCTAAATTGCCTGAAGTTTTACCGATACCCAATCTTATTAAGGTTCAGTTAGATTCGTTTCGCTGGTTCCAGGAGGAGGGTCTAAGGGAACTTCTGGAAGAGGTATCGCCGATCCTAGACTTCACGGGGAACAGGTTGGAGCTGTCTTTTACTGATTATGAATTTCGTCCGCCTGTACACTCAGTGGACGAGTGCCGTGAGCGTGATATGACATATGCTGCTCCTCTTTATGTCAGGAGTAAGCTTATTGTTAAGGAAACGGGTGAAATTAAGGAGCAGGACATCTTTTTTGGCGATATCCCCCTCATGACAGACAAGGGTACATTCATCATCAGTGGCGCAGAACGTGTAGTTGTTAATCAGCTTGTTAGGTCGCCAGGGATTTATTTTAGTTTGCAAGAGGATCCTGCCAGCGGTCGTGAGCTTTGTGTTGCAAAGTTGATCCCCGAACACGGTGCCTGGCTCGAGTTTGAGACTTTGGGCAAGGATGTAATCTACGTAAAAGTTGATGGCAAACGGAAGATCCCTGCGGTAGTGTTGCTGCGGGCTATTGGCTGTATTGGTAATGGCGAATTACGCGATATTCTACCCGATATGGAATTGTTGTCAGAACAGGGTTCAGTACACTCTGGGCTAGACAGGGACTTCGGGATCAGGACTCAGGCGGAAGCACTGATAGATGTGTACAGGCGGTTACGCCCGGGTGAACCACCCACCGTTGAGAACGCACAGACTCTTCTCAATAATCTTTTCTTTAACCCTCGGCGATATGATCTTGGAAAGGTGGGGCGCTATAAGTTAAATAGCAGGTTGGGCCTTAATGTTGACGAGAATCAGCGATGTTTAACGAAGGAGGACTTCATCCAGATTGTCCGCCATATTATGCGGATCAACAATGGGCTTGAGGAACCAGATGATATAGACCACCTCCGCAATCGTCGCGTACGTACGGTGGGACATCTAATGCAGAACCAGTTTCGTATCGGCTTATTGCGTTTGGAGCGGACGATTAAGGAACGTATGAGCATCGTAGGGCCCGAGGCTGCTACTCCAGCCAATCTCATCAATAATCGGCCCATAGTCGCCACTATGCGCGAATTCTTTGGTGGTTCGCAGCTATCGCAGTTTATGGATCAGACCAATCCATTGGCTGAACTGACGCATAGGCGTCGCCTTTCAGCTATGGGGCCGGGAGGTCTTAGCCGAGAGCGAGCAGGCTTTGACGTACGGGACGTGCACCACTCTCATTATGGGAAAATTTGCCCGATTGAGACCCCGGAGGGGCCGAATATTGGGCTGATCGGTTCCCTAGCCACTTATGCTTCTATTAACGAATATGGGTTCATTCAGGCTCCATACCGAAAAGTGCTTCGTGAAGTTTCCAGTACCTCTGAGAAGTTAGTCGGTAGGACATTGGCAGAGAACGTACTTGGTGGTGATGGCGAGTTAATTGCTTCCAGGGGAACCGTAGTCACCCGGGAGATTGCCCGGAAGCTTCAAAAATTACCACCGCGCCAGATACGGGTAGTTCCTTTCGTATCTGACGAAATTGTTTATCTGACTGCGGAGGACGAAGAGCGCTATACGATTGCGCAGGCAAATGCCCGACTCAATGAGCGGAACGAATTTGTCGAGGATAAGATCGGTGTTATGAGGGGTGGGGAGTACCTTAAGGAGCCGGCAGAGAAAGTGGACCTGATGGATGTTTCACCAAAACAGGTGTTTAGCGTCACCACGTCGCTGATACCTTTTCTTGAGCATGACGATGCTAACCGGGCGCTAATGGGATCTAACATGCAGCGCCAAGCAGTCCCTTTAATCCGCCCCGAAGCGCCTACTATTGGGACGGGCATGGAGAAAGAAGTAGCCAAATACAGCGGACAGGTTATATTCGCTCGTGAGGATGGGAAAGTTGTATCGGTCAGTGGGGACAGGATAGTTGTTCTGGAAAAGAATGGCAGCACCCGTGTATACCCGTTAATTAAATTTGCTCGTACAAACCAAGGCACCTGCATCAATCAGAGGCCTATTGTTTCCAAGGGCGACGTAGTGGAGAAAGGGCAAGTCATAGCTGATAGCTCTGCTACAGACCAAGGTGAGCTTGCCTTGGGTCAGAACGTAATTTGTGCTTTTATGAGTTGGCGCGGCTACAATTTTGAGGATGCAGTTATCATAAGTGATAGGCTGGTGAAGGACGACAGGTTCACTTCTATTCATATCGAGAGGTATGAGATCGAAGCTCGTGAAACCAAACTTGGTCCGGAGGAAATTACTAGAGATATTCCCAACGTAGGCGAGGAAAGTTTGCGCGATTTGGATGAGTATGGCATCATCCGTGTTGGTGCTGAGGTGGGGCCTGGGTCGATATTGGTCGGTAAGATTACCCCAAAAGGCGAAACGGAGCTTACCCCTGAGGAAAGGTTATTGCGGGCCATATTTGGCGAGAAGGCGCGGGAGGTGAAGGACAATTCTTTAAGGGTACCGCATGGTGAGTGGGGTAAAGTAATAGATGTAAAAGTTTTTTCTCGGGATAACCATAGTGATCTACCGGCTGGTGTACATAAGCTCGTGCGTGTGTGGGTGGCACAGAAAAGGAAAATATCTGTTGGCGACAAAATGGCTGGTAGACACGGGAACAAAGGCGTTATCTCCTGTATTGTACCGGAGGAAGACATGCCCTTTTTGCCGGATGGCAGACCGGTGGACATAATACTCAACCCCATAGGTGTACCTTCGCGCATGAACATTGGTCAGATTCTCGAGGCCCATCTAGGTTGGGCAGCTGAGCCCCTTGGCTTCAAAGTGCTCAATCCCATCTTTGATGGCGCAACGGATACAGCAATAGAGGATGCTCTAGCAAGGGCTTGGATAGTGCAGCAAGCTGGCGCTATTGATCGTACTTGTGCTGATGGGCGCGGAACGGTTGACATTGAGAAAGCGAAGTCGTGGCTTGCAGACAAAGGCTATAACCCCGACAGAGTGTTTGATGATCAATGCTCCGGTGGGGCAAGAAGTGTTTGTTTGCGTCTTTGGTTAGAGAGTCTGGGCGTGAAAGCCTATAAGCTCAGCGACAAGGAAGTAGAAGAGATGGTGGAAAGAATCTATCTTGAGCGCAGAACGTCACCACCTATATTTGGTAAGGTAACCCTTAGAGATGGGAGGACTGGAGAGCCTTTTGACCAGCCAGTAACTGTGGGTGTTATCTATATGATGAAGCTTATCCATCTGGTGGAGGACAAGGTACACGCTCGGTCAACAGGTCCTTACTCCTTGATTACCCAGCAACCTCTCGGAGGGAAAGCACAGTTTGGTGGGCAGCGTTTTGGAGAAATGGAAGTGTGGGCTTTGGAGGCTTATGGTGCCAGTTATACACTTCAGGAGATGCTTACTATTAAATCCGACGATGTTACTGGCAGAGCAAAAGCTTACGAAGCTCTGGTCAAAGGGGAGGACGTATTTCAACCCGGGGTGCCAGAATCATTCAAAGTTCTATTTATGGAGTTGCGCAGTCTGGGTTTGGCGGTAGAGTTACTAAATGAGGAAGAGGAGGTAGGTTTTCTCGAGGAAAAGCGACGTATAGGGGGCAAACCTAAGATTGTGGCTAAAGGAGAAGAGAAATGATAGAAGTCAACGATTTCAATGCAGTAAGAATTTCCCTGGCTTCTCCGGAACAGATTAGAAGTTGGTCTTACGGTGAAGTAACTGAGCCGGAGACGATAAACTATCGTACTTTGAAACCGGAGAAGGATGGGCTTTTCTGTGAGAGGATTTTTGGACCGACGAAAAATTACGAGTGTTATTGTGGCAAGTATAAGAAGATCCGATATCGCGGTGTGACTTGCGATAGATGTGGTGTCACCGTAGAACACTCCAGGGTGCGCAGAATACGCATGGGGCATATCGAACTGGCTGCACCTGTTGCTCACGTCTGGTTTGCCAAAGGTATACCAAGCAGGTTGGCGCTGCTTTTGGACATTTCCCCTCGTAACCTTGAGCGCGTCTTATATTTTGCTCAGTATATTGTTACTTCGGTCGACGAGAAGGCTCGTGATGAAATAGTTAGACGGATGAAGGAAGGATTGAGCCAGCGAGTTTCAAGAAAGGAGGTGGCGCTGGAAAAGTACATTTCGGATGAGGAATCTAAAGAGGGGCATGGACTAGCCACCGAGACGATTGCAAGAATAAACGAACTACGCCGTGAGTTCGCTGAGGAAAAGGCCGAGCTTCAAGATATGTTGCAAGAGAAAGTGTCGATCTTGGAGAATCTGAGGCCGTCGGTGCTGCTTACCGAAAGTCAGTATCAGGAGTTAAAAGCGGAGTTTGGTGATTTTTTCAAGGCCTCGATGGGGGCCGAGGCGATCCTTGATATCCTTAGGGGGATGGATCTTGGTAAGTTGCGGCAGGAGCTGTGGGACGAGGTACGTTCCAGTTCAGGACAATGCCGCAAGAAGGCGATAAAAAGATTGCGAGTAGTCGAGGCTTTCTGGCGCAGTGGCAATAAGCCAGGGTGGATGATCTTAACTGTCCTTCCCGTTCTACCTCCGGATCTCCGCCCCATAGTGCAACTTGACGGTGGACGGTTTGCCACGAGTGACCTTAACGATTTGTATCGCCGAGTAATCAACCGCAATAATCGTCTTAAACGGTTAATAGACTTGGGTGCTCCAGAGATTGTTATTCGAAATGAAAAAAGAATGCTTCAAGAAGCGGTTGATGCACTTATCGATAGTGGGCGGAGGGGACGAGCGGTTGCCGTAAGCGGGACCCACAGGTTGAAGTCCCTATCAGATATGCTTCGAGGCAAGCAGGGCCGTTTTCGACAGAACCTTTTGGGCAAGCGCGTGGACTATAGTGGCCGGTCAGTAATAGTTGTCGGTCCTGAGTTGAAGTTGCATCAGTGCGGTTTACCCAAGCATATGGCGCTGGAGTTGTTTAAACCTTTTGTAATGCGTCGCTTGATTGACCAAGGTTATGCTCATAACATTAAGAGTGCCCGCAGACAAGTTGAGAGGGCAAGACCTGAGGTATGGGATATTCTAGCTGAAATGGTCAAAGAACGACCGGTTTTGCTTAATAGGGCTCCGACTTTACACCGCTTAAGTATCCAGGCCTTTGAGCCGGTTCTTATTGAGGGAAGTGCTATTCAAATCCATCCTCTGGTGTGTGCGGCGTTTAATGCTGATTTTGATGGTGATCAGATGGCAGTGCATGTGCCGCTTTCTCGGGCAGCGGTCAGAGAAGCCAAAGAGCATATGCTTAGTATCCACAATATGCTATTACCAAGCTGTGGTGAACCGATAATGACACCTACGTTGGACATGGTTTTAGGTTGCTACTATCTTACTATAATCCGTCCGGGGTGTCGGGGTGAGGGAATGATCTTTGGTAGCTTTGACGAGGCTAAATTGGCTTATGAATCGGGTGCAGTAGAGTTACAAGCCGAGATAGAAGTAAGGCTTGAACCCGACGGGACAAGGCTTAAGACCAGCGTGGGTCGAATCTTATTTAATGAGGTTTTGCCTCCCCAGTTTCGTTTCTGTAACCAGGTGATGGACAAAGCCTCTCTGAAGCGTTTGGTTCTGGATTGTTATCGCGTATTAGGTAGTGCACCCACCGTGACCTTGCTCGACAATCTTAAGCAATTAGGCTTCGAATTTGCCACGAAGTCGGGGATAACAATTGCTGCCAAAGATGTCGAGGTGCCCAAGAGCAAGGGAAAGATTTTAGAAGAGGGCGAAGAGAAGATTGCTGTTATCCAGAGTCAGTACGACCGCGGGTTAATCACAGAGGATGAGAGGTATAGTAGTGCCATTCAGGTATGGTCTGAGACCACGGACAAAATTACGGAGACGGTTGCTCAGTCACTTGATCGTTATGGTGGACTTTATATGATGGCAACATCTGGTGCTAAAGGTAACATCTCACAGATTAGACAAATGGCTGGCATGCGCGGTCTTATGACGGATCCTGCTGGTAGAATAATTGATTTTCCTATTAAGTCTAGCTTCCGTGAAGGGCTCGATGTAATAGAATATTTTATCTCCACCCATGGTGCACGCAAGGGTCTGGCTGACACTGCTTTGAGGACTTCTGACGCTGGCTATTTAACACGTCGGCTTATAGATGTTGCCCAGGACTTGATTGTCCTTGAGGAAGACTGTGGTACAGAGGAAGGGATCTGGCTATTTGAAAAACCCGATAGAGGGCTGTTGCCACCTCTGTCCGAGCGCATACTGGGCCGTTTGGCAGCTGCTGATGTTGTTGACCCTGCAACCAAGAGGGTCATCGTTCGCAGAAACGAAGAAATCGATGAAGTTCAAGCACAACAAATCGTGGACGCAGGTATTACACAGGTCTATGTTAGGTCACCGCTGAGTTGTCGTTCGCGGCGGGGGATCTGCCAACGTTGCTATGGGCGTGACTTAGCCAGGCGCGGACTAGTGGCTCTTGGAACTGCGGTAGGCATAATTGCTGCTCAGAGCATTGGTGAGCCAGGAACACAGCTTACGCTGCGCACGTTCCACACAGGAGGTGTTGTCGGCGCTGATATCACCACTGGTCTACCTAGAGTTGAGGAACTTTTTGAGGCTAGGGTCCCAAAAGGTGTAGCTATCATATCTGAAATTGACGGTGTCGTGGAGGTGGTTGAGAGCCAGGATGCTCGCAAGGTTAGAGTGGTGAGTACCGAATATTATCAGGATGAGTATCCTTTGCCTTCTGGAGCCGTGTTGCTGGTGAGCAATGGACAGTGGGTTGAGGCTGGAACCAGACTGGCCTCTTTGGCTCCGCAGTCTGTGGAAGGGACGACCAGTCAACGTCTTGCAGTTGTGGATGACTCTTCTCTGGTGGCTAGGGTATCTGGCACCATCACCATCCAAGACAAGCAGATTATTATCAGGTATGAAGAGGTTGAGGAGCGCGAATATTTAATCCCTTCAGGGAGTCACATTCGAGTCAGATCTGGCGATAGGGTTAAGGCTGGAGAACAGCTCACTGATGGTGTGGTCGACCCACAAGATATTCTGCGTATTATGGGCAGGGAAGCGGTGCAACAGTATTTGGTTGAGGAGGTGCAGAAGGTCTATCGCTCTCAGGGTGTCAATATCAATGACAAGCACATAGAGATCATTATCCGGCAGATGTTAAGACGTGTGCGCATAGAATCTCCTGGCGATACAGACCTTTTACCTGGCGATCTAATCGATCGTTTCGAGTATGAAAGCATCAACGCCAAGGTGCTGGCGGAGGGTGGTGAACCAGCCACTGCCCAGACCCTCCTTTTGGGTATTACACGTGCTTCGCTTAACACCGATAGCTGGCTGGCAGCTGCATCATTTCAGGAAACTACCAGGGTCCTGACCGAGACAGCGATTTGGGGTAAGACAGACCGCTTGCTGGGGCTTAAGGAAAACGTGATTATAGGTAAACTAATTCCGGCCAGGGCTCTTTCTTCTGTAGAAGAAGCTCCCCCTGCTGAGCGAGAATCTTTGCCTTCTTTATAGGTAGAGATTTCTCCGGATATTTCCCAAGGAAAATATTGAAGACAAGTGGTCTTGTTCTGCAGGTATATTCGAAGGGGGGATACTGCGTCTTTTGGGTGTGCAGTGTGGACGGTCTGGTTGTTGGAGGATGGAGCCTCGGGTATGTTGTTAATTGAATTTCGAAACTCGACGGATGACTGAGGTGACTGCGGAAAAGGGGAGAGGGTAGTGTATAATGGTTGTACAGCGCTAGTTAGTTTACTAACGATGGGAGAATGAAGGATAGCGAAGCAAAAGCACGGATAGTTTCAGCCAAGCAGAGCGCAGATGACGTGTCATTAGATGCCAGCCTTCGTCCTCGGCGCTTAAGCGAGTTTGTAGGTCAAGATAAGGTCAAAGAGAATTTAGCAATAGCAATTGCCGCAGCCAAGAAGAGAGGCGAGCCTTTGGATCATATCCTGCTGTATGGTCCTCCTGGCTTAGGAAAGACCACATTAGCCTATATTATTGCTGCGGAAATGGGGGTCAGCATCAAGGTTACTTCGGGTCCGGCGATAGAGCGTCCGGGCGACCTAGCAGCTATCCTGACGAACCTACAGAGGAGTGATAGCTTCTTCATAGATGAGATTCACCGGCTCAGTCGGCCTGTAGAAGAAGTTCTCTATTCTGCGATGGAAGAGTTTGCCATAGATATAGTAGTAGGCAAAGGCCCGGGAGCACGGAGCTTGCGTTTGAAGCTACCTCCTTTTACTCTAGTGGGGGCGACTACCCGCTATGCGTTGATGAGCCCACCTTTAAGAGAAAGGTTTGGTGCTGTGTACCGACTTGATTTTTATGATGAAAACTCGATAGTGCTGATCCTGTGGCGATCGGCAAAGCTCTTGAATGTTGAGATAGATGAAGGCGCTCTAGGTCAGATTGCCCGCCGAGCCCGTGGAACACCACGGGTAGCGAACCGTCTCCTTAAGAGGGTCAGGGACTATGCTCAGGTGGTGGCCGACGGTGTGGTCACTGAGTCCGTAGCTGTAGAAGCTCTTTCGAAACTAGAGGTAGACCCTCTGGGCTTGGATGAAGTTGACCACAAAATATTGCGAGCCATCATAGAGAAATTTGATGGTGGGCCTGTCGGTTTGGAAACCATAGCTGCTTCTATAAGCGAGGAAGCAGATACAATAATGGACGTGTATGAGCCGTATCTGCTTCAGTTAGGGTTTATAGAGCGTACCCCTCGAGGGAGGTCAGCCACACGGCTTGCCTATGAGCATCTGGGGATGGCTTATAAACGGGGTCATGCCAGCCAACCAGGGCTATGGTAGAACAGTTACATCATTCACGACTGACCGTTAACAATTTTTCCTCTATTCTCCCCCTGTTTGTTGCCTTCCGTGTTGGGTAAATGCTTTATTGTCCTAGTTCTTCTTGTCGGGTTTTTGCGGGCAGCTGGGTGTGTTGGCCCTGTAGAGACGGCTGTGGTAGAACAGGTCATAGACGGGGACACCATTGTGATTGCAGGCAGTGAACATGTGCGGTATATCGGGGTTGATGCCCCAGAAGTCGGTGAACCTTTCTATTTAGAGGCGAAACAATTCAACGAGCGAATGGTTGTCGGCAAACGTGTCAGATTGGAAAGAGATGTTTCTGACAGGGATAGTTATGGGAGATTGTTGCGCTATGTATATGTTGATGGTATCTTTGTTAACGGCGAGTTGGTAAGGAATGGCTACGCTTTTGCCAAGAGGTATCCTCCTGATACCAAGTACCAAGAATATTTGGAGGAGATGGAGCGCGAGGCTAAGCGATTGCGTAAGGGGCTATGGCAGTGATTTTGTGTAGCCATCAGGTTTCCAGCCTCTCCGGGGTCCTGTTAAATGTGGTTTGAGGGGCAAGAGTATTAGGCAAATCTAGAACGGTTTCTGGTTAGGCCTTGTTCTAACAAAGCTGGACCGAAGAATAAGGAAACTCCTACTAGGGCAAGAAATAACCAAGCGACCGGGCCTACGAAGTCTTTACCTACGAGAACAATCATCACCAGTACGACTGCCTCGAGTATTGCGAGGACAGTAACTTTTGCCCAGCGCTGCCTTACACGAACGAAGGCTATTGCGGCTATTGCCAGTATAGAGAAGCTCAGAGCAATAAAAGGTGCGTTTTTCTGGATCTGCACTTGCCACGATAACTCAGCGCCTTTTGCTATTGTAATTATCCAGCCTATTGTTATGGGCAGGGGTAGCAGCATTAAGGAAGCGAAAACCCAGTCGCGCTTTAATGCTGCTTTAATCACAGAAATGAGAACAAGGAGTACCAGGGGTGCATAAGTTACAAATGCAAACCATGTCCAAGCTCCGGGTAGGTAGACTAGAAGTGCTCCGGTAGCTATCACTGGTGCTAAAGAGTAGCCCAGCCACGGAAATAGCCAGTCTGGCCGCCCATTGTACCAACCGTAAATGGTAACGCCGGCTACTAAAGCAATGACTGTGGACAGCCAGAAAATGTTTTGCCAGAAATGCAAGGCAAACAGTAAAGCCACCAACAGGTGTGGCAGTGCTGCGCACAGCGATTGACGCCAGGTACCCTGGCTGTAGACTTCATATATTTGTCGAGCAACTAACTGTGGCGGGCCGAATGTTTTGGTGGCAATAGTTGTTGCCTCCTCTTCGGACACCCCTGATTCTTTTAGTTCCTGGCTTTTGTCTTCTAAATGGGCGCGAATTTCTTTTATTATAGTGCTTTCGAGTATAGGGTCGAGTCGCAGGTACCTTTTTAAACTCTCGAGATATTTCAACTCGGGCGGTGCCATCTTATCAGCCCATATAATTGCTTGCCGGTTGCATAATCAGAGATACTGCCGTGGAGAAATCTCGCCATATTGCTAGTCTCTCAGCTAGTACCTTTTGCCCCTTTGCTGTTATGAAGTAGTAACGCCTTTCCTGCCCACTGGGTGTTTTTTGCCATCTACCAGAGACGAGACCTGCCCTCTCCAGCCGGTGCAGTGCTGGGTAAAGAGTGCCTTCCTTAAACTGGAAATAGCCGTTACTTCTCTTTTCTAATTCCTTGATGATTTGATAACCGTACATGGGCTGAATGCTGATCAACGACAAGAGCAGAGTGTCAGTGCTGCCTTTGAGTAATTCGCGTTCGTAACTCATTTTACCCCCAGTTGAGGCTTTATTGGGTTGTAATACTTCCTATCCTTTTAACTTAAGCATAGCATCGAAAACTTGAGCCGTCAAGGAACTAAAGAGCGGTATCATGGGGATTCAGCAAGATCACTTTTTAATGGTAATAGGAGTATGGGTCTGGTGCTTTGGTGTATGATTTTGTATGTCACTGAGCCATAGGTCCACTGCTCAACAAAGGAATGCCCATGACTCGACATGGCGATCAGGTCACAATCGTGTTTCTCAGCGTACTTCATTATTTCCAGATCTGGCTCTCCAACCCGTACTTCCGGTCTCACTGTTGACACCTTGTGCCCAAACCTGATGCTCAGTTTATTGAGATATTCTTGTGCGTCTGCCTTCATGATTTCTATGTCTCTATCTTTAAAGTATACAAAGTCTAAGCCACCAATCGTATGGACATGTTTACCTGGAGCAACCACACGAAGGAGAACGATTTCCAAAGAAAGCTTCTCGCCCAGCTCTCCGGCATATGGCAAAATTGCTTCGCCCCTTTCAGAACCGTCTAAGGTAACTAGACACCGCTTAAATTTGACTGTGACGGGTGCTGATGCAGAGGCTTTGATCAAAAGAATCGGTATTTTTACGGAATGGATTATCTCGTTAGCTGTGCTGCCCAGCAGCCAAGATGCAATGCCTGATCGCCCTCGCGATGTCATAATAATCAAGCCAATATCTTTTTTTACAGCATACTCCGTGATTCCCCTTGCGGGTCTACCTACTAGTACTTCTTTTCTAACTTTAACACCACCGGAGACTTTGCCTTTCAGTTGTTCCGCTCGCTTGTCGAGATAAGCTTTGGAAGCGGGAGTAAAATCCACCTCCTGGCTTTGACACACAGTGACTAGGAATAGTTCAGAAGCAAAGGCGTTAGCTATCTCCACAGCATACGGCAGAGCTTGCTCAGCCAACTGTGAGCCGTCTAGGGCGACCAAGAGTCTCTGAAACATTGTCTTAAACTAAGTATACCTCAAAATAAGCAACAAATGAGACAAGGCTATCACAGCGATTGTTGCCGGGAGGGCATATTTCAGGAATCTTCCCCATTTTATGGGGTAGCCTTCTCTTTCTGCTATAGCAGTCCCTACAACGTTTGCTGATGCTCCAATCGGTGTGGCGTTACCGCCGATGTCTGCACCTATGGCTAAGGTCCAGCTCAATGTGGATAGGTCAATACTGTGAGTGTGAGCGAGGTGACTTATCACCGGTACCATGGTGGCAGCGAATGGGATGTTGTCCACTATAGCCGAAGCAAAAGCAGATACCCAGAGGATTATGGCTATCATTATAATCAGCTTTCCCCCGGATATTTCCCCAATATAATTAGCCAGGATACCAAGTACACCTGTTTCCTCAAGCCCGCCTACGCAGACGAACAAACCGATGAAGAAAAGCAGAGTACGCCAGTCCAACCTTTGGAGGATAAGGGCGGAATCTTTCCAGCTGACCAGAAGTGTAAGCACGGCAGCGATGACGCCGATAGAAGCTACCGAGAGACCGGTCTCGGCGTGCGTTATCAGCAGAAGCACTACGAGGACAAATATTACTGTAAGTAGCCAGAACAGCCTTGGGTTTGTCACCGCTTCGCTCGGCTGAGGATACTCATTCGGCGGTAGAAGGCGAGTCGCAGGTTGAGTTGCAATGGTGCGACGCGTGCAAATGTAGAAATAGATGACGCTCAGGGCCATCCCTGCCCAGGCGATAGGGCCGGTGTTAATGGCAAAGTCTGTGAATGTATAGCCAAAAGCAGTGCCGATAATTATATTTGGCGGGTCACCGCACATGGTGGCGCTGCCCCCTGTGTTGGCAGCGAATATCTCGGCAATTATCATGGGCACCGGATCAAATTTTAGTAAGCGTGCCAGTTCTATGGTCACTGAAGCGAGAAACAACAGTACTGTAATGCTATCTATGAACATAGCCAAAAAGCCGGACAGAATCATGAAAGTAACTAGGATCGGTAGGACACGGTAGTTAACCATTCTTGCCACATGAAAGCATATCCAGCGGAAAAAGCCAACTCTACTTAATCCCTCCACTAAAACCATCATGCCGCCAATGAAAATGATGGTTTGCCAGTTAACACCGTGGGACTTTATCTGTTCTTCACCCGGCAGCCAGAATTCAAGTTCCCTTAGCTGATTTAAGTTGAGCACATTTAGTGCTGAAGCAGGACTTTTCATGATCAAGAGGAATACAACGGTGATCGTCAATGCTGCGCCGATGAGGGCTGGTATGTAGCGGTGCGTTTTACCACTTGCAATTGCTGCGAACATCGCTAGGAAAATAGCAGTAGCGAGTATCTGGCTAATCGCTGTCATTTACTGAAAAGCAGATTTAGGCTAGTTTAGTCTTGTTATTTTAGCATTCATCTATCAGATGGACAATACTTTTGTTGTGGAATATGGCTAGTTCGAATGTTTTGGACAGCGCCGGAGGCAGTAAAGTGCACGCCGCTGGTTCCAGCTCAGGTTGGCGAGTGCCCTTTCAAGTCCGATTTTTATCTACGGTTTCTGTAGTGAGTTTAGGTATGATGTTCAGGAAAACCTCAACGAGTCTAGGGTCGAACTGAGTGCCGGAGTTACGTTTTAACTCTTCTATTACTTTGCTAAGCGTCATGGGTTGGTGGTAAGGTCTTGATGCTGTCATAGCTTCGAAAGCATCGGCTATGGCTAGGATACGGGCTTCTAAAGGAATAGCCTCCCCCTGAAGTCCTGTAGGATAACCGTTGCCGTCCCATCGTTCATGGTGATGAAGTATGGCTGGCAGGCAGGATGTCAGGCTGGGTATGCGTCCCACGATTGCTGCTGCCAATTTGGTATGCGACTGGATAATCTCCCACTGTTCTGCAGTCATCTTGTCATCTTTTCTGAGCAGCTCATCAGGGACGCCTATTTTACCTATATCGTGAAGAAGGGCTGCGGTGCTTAAATTGGCCACTCTATCTGAAGGCAAGCCCAATGCCTCAGCTAGGGCGACAGCGTAGTCTCTCACTCTGCGTGAATGACCATGGGTGTAGATATCTCTGGCTTCAACAGCAGCTGCCAGTGCCTGAATAATACTGAGAATGCCCTTTTCTGCTGTCGCTCCGGTGGCCAATGAGCTATCAACTGTGGTAAACAATGTCTTTGTTGCGATTTGTATTCGGTTCCCCCCTGTTCGTTTTGCGTAATAGAGTGCATGGTCAGCGGCGTTGCAGAGCTCATCGGCAGTTGCACCGTCACCTGGCCATGTGGCTAATCCGAAGCTGGCAGTAAACGGGAATTGCTTAGCTGGCATTCCACTACTGATTCTTTTGCGGACACGCTCGGCCACTATGTAGGCTTGGTCTGTCCCTGTTTGTGGTAGTATGAGCGCAAACTCATCACCCCCGTAGCGAAAAGCTAAGTCAATTTTTCGTACAGCCCTTTTTATTAGGTGCCCTATCTGGTTAAGCACCTTATCACCGGCCATGTGTCCGTGAATATCGTTGTAGGACTTGAAAGAGTCGAGATCCAGTATTACCAGTGACAGCGCGCCGCCGTATCTGGAGTGGCGGTCAATTTCTCGATCGAGACACTCCTCGAAGTAGCGGCGGTTGTATAAACCGGTTAATTCATCCATACGTGCTCGTTGTTCGGCTTTAGCATAGAGCTGGGTGCTCCAGATAGCCCCGGCTATCTGATTTGCGAGTTGTTCCAGTATTTCTTTCTCCTTTTCACCGTAGGCATCCGGCTGATAGCTGGAGAGGTTTAAGCTTCCGAATATCTCTCCCTTGTTGAATAGAGGTACGTGAATCGAGGATCTGAACCCTGCTCTAAATTTAATATCGTTGACAAGTGACAGTCCTCTTTTAGCTATGTCAGTCTGGATAAGCGTCTTTTTTTCTTTTAAAACTAAACCTGTTATTGAATCCTTAAGCGGGTAGGTTTTGCCCGTTTGCAATTCTACTGGGGTATCATGTGATACGGCTAAAAACCTTACCCGGTCTCCTTCGATTAGTGTTATGGAGGCCCGATCGAAGTGTGCCAATTTTTGTAGTTCTTCAGCGAAGGTCTGGAATACCTTACTAAAATCTACATCCGCGGTGATCGTCTTGCTCACTCGGATAATTGAGGCGAGGAGTTGCCTTTTTCGTTCGGTATCCTCAAACAATCGTGCATTCTGAATAGGTAACGCTATTTGTCCCACAACGTGTTCCAAAATGGCTAGCTCCCGTTCTCCATAGGCGTGGGGACGCCGACTGGCGATGATGAATGCTCCGAAGACCTCTCCCTTTGCTAGCAGGGGTAGATAGACTATCGACCTTATGCCACGTTCCAGATGGTATTGCCCGGTCCAAAACTTCCTTTCTTTTGCCAGATCTGGTTCTATCAATGTTTTCTTTGTCATCGCTACGTGCTCTGTGGCTGTCCCGGCAAGTGGTAGCACATCTCCAACCTGCCACACAGAATCTATTTTTGAAGAGAGAGCATGAAACCGCAGCTTATCTCCTTCGATGATTACGACGCTTGCCCAGTCGACATTCATAATTTTTCTCAATTCTTCTGCAAAGCCTTGGTACACCTTGTTCAGGTTAAGGCTTGAAGTGATAATCTTGGTCAAGTTGTTTACTAAAGTCAGTGTTTGTTCGCTTTCACGGTTGCGCTGTTGAACGTATGCTTTCTCTAGGATAGCTGCAAGATAACAAGCGAAAGCATCAAGGGCTTTTATTTCTTGCGTCGTGAATCTATACTCGATGTCGGAAGCAAGCCCTATAATGCCTATAGTCTCTTCTGCTGACTTAATCGGTATGCTAGCGACAGAAATAAATCCGGACTGAGTCAGTGCGTTCTCGTTATATTTGGGGTCGGCAAGCAGATTGGAAATGATTACAGGTCGCCCCGATAAAATGGTTTGAGAAATAAAGTCTGCTTTGTTGTCACAGCAAGTTAATTTTTCTATCGTTTCTTTGTTTAAGCCCCGATAACTGAGAAGTGAGACTCCTTTTTGATGATAGTCAATCGTCTGTATCCAACATCCCGCCCCTGGTATGAGCTTTTGAAGTTTGCTCAAAGCTGAATCGGCGACTCGCTTAACGGGCAAAGAACGGTTCGCCTTTGCGTTCAGCGCCCTTATAGCGGCAAGTATGTTCTTTTCCAACTTGGTACGATTGCCCCTTGTCATTTTCTTCGTCAACGAACATTATTTTAGCAGAAAGAGCCCTCTGTGCGTATGAGTTTGAGTTGATGTCAGAATTTGTCCTTGTGGCGATTAAGTGATTCGGAAGGATCTCTAAAAATGTCGTGGTATTGAACGACTGCCGTCTGGATAATTTTGGGCAAATGATTAGCTTGGGGAACGAGGAGTATCCAAAAACACAATGGAGATAGGGGGATTCGAACCCCCGACCCCTGCGATGCGAACGCAGTGCTCTCCCTATTGAGCTATATCCCCATTCGGGGCTAATGGTAGCAAACGCTTCGAAAATCTGTCAAGCCACTCACGTAGCTGTTTTTAACACTCAAAAATTGCTTGACACTTTTAGCGTGGTACTGGTAGACTTACTGCTAGCTTAACACGGCACTATATATTGTTTACGCTATTCATGTATGGCCCCGTAGTGTAGCGGACTAACATGCCACCCTGTCACGGTGGAGATCGTGGGTTCGAATCCCATCGGGGTCGTTTTTTTATCTCTGGTTGTTGAAAGCTGAGATTGGCCTCTTTTTACAGCTAACAGGTATCCGCTGTTTTTCTTTGGTTCCAGCAGCCTTAAGCTGTGGAGCTGTTGCAGTGTTACCTGCGCTGAAGAGTGTGTACACAGGGGTATGGTCTCACCACGGCTCCAGAATTACCCGAGCGTCTACTGCTACGGCACCGTTCATGTAAGCAAAAATGGGGTTAAGGTCAAGTTCCTTTATCTCTGGGTTCTTCTCGATGAAGCTGGAGACTCTTAGCAGCAATTCTTCAAGGAAAGCAACGTCTGCTGACTCTTGCCCTCTATAACCTTGGAGCAAAGGATAGCCCTTTATCTCCCTTATCATTTCTCTGGCGTCTCTCCTTGTAAGTGGCACTATCCTAAAGGCGACGTCTTTCAGTACCTCAACCAAGATTCCGCCAAGCCCGAACATCAACACCGGACCAAATTGGGCATCTTTTGTCATACCTATTATCACTTCCACCCCTGGCTTAGCCATTTTCTGCACCGAGACGCCGTGGATCCTGGCATCAGGGTGGTGCCGCTTCACTGAAGCTATTATCTCGCTATATGCCTTGCCAACCTGTGTGGCGCTGTCGAGCCCTAATTTGACACCGCCGGAATCGCTTTTGTGGATCACATCGGGCGAGACTATTTTCAGCACCACGGGAAACCCGATTTCTCTACTCAACGAAACAGCTTGGGTTTTTGTGCGTGCTAGTTTAGCCTCTACGACGGGTATTCCAGCCTCTTTGAGGAGGTCTTTTGACTCTATCTCGGTGAGCTGTGTCCTTTTTTCTTGCTTGGCCTGCCGAAGTATTTTGTCTTTCATCATTTCTTTTGTCATGTTCTCCCCCATAGGGTGTCGTTCAAAATAAAAGCGCCTTTAATTTTATCTTATTAGCCTTATTGTCTGCAAAAGTGTCTTGGCGGATATGGCCTGTCTTGGTCTTCGTATTGTATACTTTCGCCGGGTTTATAATCCTCTACAGGTAAAGTATACTACAAATAGCTGAGTAACAGACCAGGGTATAGGATCGGTTGTAGAAATGAAGATTATTGGCATAGCTGGAAGCCCCCGACGTAATGGGAACACCGACATCTTGCTTCAGCAGGTAATGTCCGGAGCTGCTAGGGCAGGTGCTGATACGAGGATCGTTGTGCTCAGCGCATTGAACATTGCTCCTTGCCGCCATTGCGATGGCTGTTTAAAGACGGGTAAATGCGTTGTTGATGATGACATGCAGTGGTTACATATTGATTTGCGGAAGGCTGATGGGATTGTATTGGCGTCACCTATTTTTTTTATGGGCATAACGGCTCAAGCTAAGGCTATGATCGACCGTTGCCAGGCGATATGGGTCGTCAAGTATATACTCAAGATTCCGGTCGCCATACCGCCGGACAGAAAACGTAAGGGGCTATTTGTATCAGTTGGCGGCACAAAGCTACCTAACCTGTTTCAGCCGGCGCTAGCTACGGTAAAGAGCTGGTTTGCGACTTTGGATATAGGCTATCTCGGAGGAGTGGTCTTTTCTGGAATAGATGAAGCAGGAGCTATATTGCGATACCCGGCTGCGCTGGACGAGGCGTATATTGCCGGGCAGAAGTTAGTTTCAGTCTTAGAGGGAGCGGATAAGTAGTACTACTTGTGGCGAAGACGGAAAAGAGGGTCACCTCCAGCGAGCTGCGGGCAGATTGTTTGTCCCAAGCTTACAGACGAAGCAACTTGACTTTGGCCTACTCCTTTTCTATACTAAAAGCCTGTGGTTGATAGGTCTAGGGGTAAGGCTAAGTCTTGCCCGCTGGTCAATTGCCCGAGTGGCGCAATGGTAGCGCAACCGACTTGTAATCGGTAGGTTAGTGGGTTCGACTCCCCTCTCGGGCTATAGTCATGTGTCTGGGAGGGGTGCCGGAGTGGACAATCGGAGCAGACTGTAAATCTGCCGCCTGATGGCTGCGTAGGTTCGAATCCTACCCCCTCCACTACTTGCAAATCTTGGAGAGTTTATTAAAATATAGTGTATAATCTGGTATAATTTGACAGCTCAAAGCTGAACGGAAGAAGTTGCCCACATAGCTCAGTCGGTAGAGCACGTTCTTGGTAAGAACGGGGTCACCAGTTCGAATCTGGTTGTGGGCTCGTTAGAAAAGGAGGTTTTTAGAATGGCAAAGAAGGTTTTCGAACGAACCAAACCACATGTTAATGTGGGCACGATTGGTCATGTGGACCACGGGAAGACCACATTGACTTCGGCGATTACGCTGGTGTTATCCAAGAATGGTCCAACTCAGTTCCGCGCGTTTGATTCTATCGATAATGCCCCTGAAGAGAAGGCACGCGGTTTGACGATAGCTATCGCTCATATTGAATATGAGACTGAGAAGCGCCATTATGCCCATGTGGATTGCCCGGGGCATGCCGATTACATCAAGAACATGATTACCGGCGCTGCTCAGATGGACGGGGCGATTTTGGTGGTCAGTGCCCCGGATGGGCCCATGCCCCAGACCAGAGAGCATATTCTTTTGGCGCGCCAGGTTGAGGTGCCAAGCATGCTGGTGGCGCTAAACAAAGTAGATGCTATGGAGGATGAGGAGTTACTTGAGCTTGTTGAACTTGAAGTGAGGGACCTGCTCTCAAAGTATGGCTTTCCGGGTGATAAGACCCCGGTAATCAGAGTAAGTGCGTTAAAGGCCCTCGAGTGCGGGTGTGGTAAGCGGGAGTGCCAGTGGTGCGGCAAGATTCTACAATTGATGGATGCTGTGGACGAATGGATACCTCTGCCAGTTAGGCCCAAGGACAAACCTTTCTTGATGCCTATCGAAGATGTGTTCGGAATAAAGGGACGTGGTACAGTGGTCACTGGTAGGGTAGAACGTGGTGTAGCAAAGGTGGGTGAAGAGGTCGAAATCGTTGGCATTAGGGAGACTCGCAAAACGGTGATAACTGGGTTGGAAATGTTCCACAAGACCTTGGAGACGGCGGAGCCTGGTGATGCGGTTGGTTGTTTACTCAGAGGTATTGAGCGTGATGAAGTCGAGAGAGGACAGGTTCTGGCTGCTCCTGGCTCAATTACGCCGCATACACATTTTGAGTCTGAAGTGTATGTACTGACTAAGGAAGAAGGCGGGCGTCATACACCTTTCTTTAATGGTTATAAACCACAGTTCTATATCAGAACCTTGGATGTTACCGGGACAATTGAGTTGCCCAAAGGTGTGGAGATGGTGATGCCTGGAGATAATGTGAAGATGACTGTCAAGCTAATATACCCGGTGGCTTTGGAAACAGGGCTACGGTTTGCGATCAGAGAAGGCGGCAGAACAGTAGGGGCTGGCGTCATAAGTAAGATTTTAGAGTAACTTGTTATGGCTAAGAAAGGCGACGCGCGTGGTATTATCCACCTGGCTTGTACCCAGTGCCAGGAGAGAACTTATACTACTACCAAGAATAAGAAAAATGACCCGCAACGGCTGGAGCTACGGAAATATTGTCCTCGATGTCATACTCATACGCTCCACCGAGAGACCAGGTAGTCTTTGGTGAAAAAGGTACAACCTCAAACCGTCAAGCCCAAAAAGCGTTCTAGATTCGCGTATATTAGCGACATTGTTGGCGAATTACGGAAAGTCGTCTGGCCGTCGAGGCGAGAAACGTTGCGCCTGACGGTAATGGTTATCGGGCTTTGTGTTGCTGTGGGGCTGATTCTAGGGGTTCTGGACTATGGTTTTGCGGAGCTGGTGACCAAAGTTTTCTTGGGCGGAGGCTAGCTTCGTATGAAAAATGGTGACAAACGCTGGTACATAATACATACATATTCAGGGTACGAAGAGCGTGTGAAAAGGGCACTAGAGCAGCGCATCAAGTTTATGGATGCCGAGGACAAGATTTTTAAGATTGTGATTCCTACCGAGGAGGAGATAGAGGTGAAAGGAGGGCAACGCCGGACGGTTAGAAAAAGAGTGTTTCCGGGCTATGTGCTGGTTCAGATGAAGATGGATGATGAAAGTTGGAGTGTAGTGCGTAATACACCGGGGGTGACCGGCTTTGTAGGCAGCGGCAGCAAGCCGACGCCTTTATCCGAGGCCGAGGTAGAATCTATATTAAAGCAGATGGAGGAAGGTGTTCCGAGGGTAAAGGTCGGCTTTCGTAAGGGAGATAGCGTGCGTGTGGTGGGCGGGCCATTTACGGATTTCGTTGGCGTTGTAGATGAGATAAATGAGGCTAAAGGTAAGGTGAGAGTTTTATTGACCCTCTTTGGTCGCGAAACTTCTGTTGAGTTGGATTTCCTGCAGGTTCAACGATTGTAGAGGCACAAGATGGCTAAAAAAATCAAAGCGGTTATCAAATTACAAATTGAGGCTGGCAAAGCCACACCGGCTCCGCCGGTAGGTCCTGCCCTTGGTCAGCACGGTGTCAATATTATGGCTTTTTGCAAAGAGTACAATGACAGGACCAAATCACAGGCTGGTTCGATAGTTCCTGTGGAGATAACTGTATATGAAGACAGGTCGTTTAGCTTCGTCACCAAGACCCCACCAGCTTCTGACTTGATCAAGAAAGCCTTGGGGATTGATAAAGGGAGCAGTGCACCGGGCAGACAGAGTGCCGGTACGTTACCACGATCCAAGCTTTATGAGATCGCCAGAGCCAAGATGAGAGACCTGAACGCATGTGATGTTGAAGCAGCCGCAAAAATTATCGAGGGGACAGCGCGGAGTATGGGTATAAAGGTGGAATAGACTATGGACAGAGGTAAAAAATATCAAAGTGCTGTGAAACTTGTAAATCGGATGACCGCTTACCCTCTAAGCGAGGCGATTGAGCTAGCTAAAAAAGCTACCTTTGCCAAATTTGACGAGACTGTGGAGTTACATTTGAGAATGGGCCTTGACCCCAGAAGTGCTGATCAGCAGGTGCGTGGTATTGCAATTCTGCCCCATGGCTTGGGCAAGCAGATCAAGGTTCTTGTGTTTGCTCAAGGTGAGGCAGCCCGGATTGCTGAAGGGGCAGGAGCCGACTATGTGGGCGGCGATGAGCTCATAAAGAAAATCGAAGATGGCTGGATTGACTTTGATGTCAGCATTGCCACGCCAGATATGATGGGCAAGGTGGGTAGGTTAGGCAGGATATTGGGTCGGAGGGGTTTGATGCCCAATCCAAAGTCCGGAACAGTGGTGGCAGCAGATGACTTACCCAGAGCCATCGCTGATGCACGCAAAGGTAGAGTTGAGTTCCGACTGGACAGGACGGGAATCATCCATGTACCTATTGGCAAAATCAGTTTCGCCAGTTCCCAGCTCTTAGAGAACCTAACTGCAGTAGTAGAAGCTGTGGTCAGGGCTAAGCCGAGCGGAGCAAAGGGGCAGTACATCAGAAGTGCCTTCCTTTCGACCACGATGGGTCCAGGGATCAGACTTGACCTGAGGCCAATTTTGGTTTAATCTTAGATATCTGAGATCCGATAACTGAATAGTTTAAATCAGGATTGTGCCTGTGACAGCAGGTGCCTGTAGGCTTAAATCTTAGGAGCCTGCCGAGGCTATATGAACCTAATTTGTGAAGGTTATAGTCCTTGTCGCCATAGGCACAGGGACTTTTGAATTATATAAGGGGTGTGTAAATGTCCAAAGAGAAAGAAAAAAAGAGGCAACAAATAGAAGAACTGGCTGAGCGCTTATCGCGCTGTTTTATAGCTGTAGCCGTAGATTACAGGGGGGTGACGGCGAGGGAGATGATGCAACTTCGCCGTCAGCTTGCGGAGAGCGGCATAGAGTACCGGGTGGTAAAGAACACCCTGGCTAAGTTTGCTGGGGATAAAGCCGGTGTGCCGCATCTGAGCTCTTTGCTTGTAGGTCCAGTTGCCTTAGCTTTTTGCTTCGACGACGCAGTCAAACCAGCACGTATCTTGCGGGAATATATTCAGTCATCGGGTTCAATACTGCAGATAAAAGGCGGCATATTGCGCGGCAGGCTACTGAGTGACCGAGACGTGGCTGGTCTAGCTATGCTTCCATCGCAGGAGGTGTTGCTCGCCAGATTGATCGGACAACTGCAAGCACCGCTGCAAGCTTTACATAATGTGATGACTGCACCATTGAGGGCGCTGGTTGGAGTACTGAATGCCAGGATACACCAGCTTGAGGCAGGTTAGTGTGTTATAGTGCGGGTGGGGGTGAGAGGGGTAACACAGGTACTGAGGGAATAGTCAGTCCGGCAAGTAGATGGCTGGACTGTAGTAATTAGTAGTAATTAAAAGCAAGGAGCAGAGGATCATGACTAAGGAAGAGATTATAGCAGCAGTAAAGAAAATGACGGTTTTGGAGCTAGCGGAGCTAGTTAAGGCTTTGGAGGAAGAGTTTGGTGTTACGGCAGCCCCAGTGGCTATGGCGGCAGCGCCGGTAGCGCCAGGGGCATCTGCAGCTGCTGTACCGGCCGAGGAGGAGAAGACCGAGTTCACCGTTATCCTTAAAGAGGTGGGTGAAAACAAGATCAACGTAATCAAAGCTGTCCGGGAGGTTACCCCCCTGGGACTGAAAGAAGCCAAAGAACTCGTAGAAAGTGCTCCAAAGCCGGTCAGAGAAGGCGTGAGTAAAGACGAAGCGGCTGCGATAAAGAAGAAACTGGAAGAGGCTGGAGCCAAGGTAGAGATTAAGTAAAAAGCCGGTCAGGTTTTGCAGGGCGACAAGTAGTTTACGGGGTGGTGGTTTAGTTCTTTGTCCGGTATAATCGGTACAGGGCTGCAGTAGTAATTTTCGCCGTGCAGTGCTGACGTTGGCTTGGCGATTTCTTGCAGTTGCACTGGTGGCAGATGGAGGTCGACCTGTGTCTGACAACGGGTTCTGTGAAGTTTCTGCCAAAGTTGTCTCCCAGAAGGGGCATTGTGCTGCTGGTCATAGGGTGGGCGATGAGTTTATAATTGGTGAGACGACCCCGAAGGGCATGTGCTCGTGGGCATTTTATACAATTTTCCCTTTTGTTTCCGTTTTGCAGCTAGGCGGAGGTTTTCCGTGGGAGGACAAGCCGGATGGGACCACTGTTGCTTGTCCCGATACAACTAACCCTGTGGTTTTTGCGCTAAGGAGGATAGAGAGATAGACATCTCCATTCAGGGGGTGGGGAATGATAGATGCTGACGAGCTAGCTTTTCTTGATGGTATCGCCCAAGCGGAACTGGTGAGGCGGAGAGAAGTAACACCGCTGGAGCTTGTGGACGCGGCAATCCGTAGGGTCGAGCGGCTGAACCCCGTGCTTAATGCTGTGGTTACCCCTATGTATGAGCAGGCCCGCGCAGCAGCTTCAAGCAAGTTACCCAGAGGCCCTTTTACCGGGGTGCCATTCCTTCTTAAGGATCTTCTGGCACCCTATAGAGGGGTTCGCATGACTCTGGGCAGTGCTTTTCTCAGTGACTTTGTTCCTCCCCACGATAGTGAGCTGGTGATGAGATTAAAGCGTGCGGGCTTGATTATCCTTGGCAGGACGAATACACCTGAGTTGGGTCTATTGCCCACTACTGAGCCGAAGTTGTTTGGCGCATGTCATAATCCCTGGGATCTGACTCGGACACCGGGTGGGTCCAGTGGTGGTTCGGCAGCTGCGGTAGCCTCTGGTATGGTACCTATGGCTCATGGCAATGATGGCGGCGGCTCGATTCGTATTCCTGCATCGTGCTGTGGGGTTTTTGGTTTGAAGCCGACCCGTGCTAGGAATCCTCTGGGGCCTGATTTTGGTGAAATTATGGGCGGGCTAGTTGTGGAACATGCACTGACTCGTACGGTGCGCGATAGCGCGGCGCTGCTTGATGTTACCAGTGGGGCGAGTCCTGGCGACCCTTATTGGGCACCGCCCAAAAAGCGTCCTTTCATAAAGGAAGTGGGGGCACCACCAGGTAGGCTACGGATTGCGTTCACTGTTCAGGCCCCTACAGGTGTGCCGGTACACCCTGATTGTGCCTTGGCGGCGCGGGATGCAGCACAACTATGTGTAGACCTTGGGCATGAGCTGACCGAGGTGTCACCGGTGACTGATGGCATTGAACTGGTGAACCGCGCTTTCATGACTGTGTGGGCTGCGGGTTGCGCTTCGACAATTGATGCTGCCGCTTTGGCAACGGGAAAGAAGCCCACGCCAGAGCAATTTGAGCCTGCCACCTGGGCTATTTACGAAATGGGAAGTCGGCGGACTGCATCGGAATATTTGATTGCAGTGACGGTTTTGCAGAGATTTTCCCGGGATGTAGCCAGATTCTTTGCTGATTATGATATTTGGCTCACGCCAACGCTGTCCCAACCGCCATTACCCTTAGGTTCTTTTGACCCACCTCCTGAGGACCCTCTTTACGCCCAGCGTAGGGCTGCTGAGTTTGTCCCATTCACACCCGTGTGCAATATTACCGGGCAACCAGCTATGTCGGTGCCGCTATTTTGGAATTCAAATGGTCTTCCTATCGGTGTCCATTTTGTTGGACGCTTTGGCGATGAGGCAACCCTGTTTCGTCTTGCCGCGCAGCTCGAAGAAGCGCGCCCCTGGGCGACCCGTAAGCCTCCTGTGGCAGCATCTTAGCAATTTCTTGGTCAGCAGCTAGCTGTGTCCTCCGTCTGGGGCTCTTATACCTAGCGAGCTGGTTTTTGATTGGGTGTCGATTTGCTACAATTAGTTCGCAGTCTTTAAGGTGATGATACGTAGACTGGTAGGCGGTATACTGTTCTTTTTTGGTCTCGCAGGCCTGTTGCTGACGTTGATTTCCTGGCTGCCGGCTGGTATGAATCTAGCCATCGTAGCTTCTGTCGGTTTGTTTTGTCTGGGATGCGTCTGGGGCGGTGGCAAACTCCTGCAACAGCTACTGATTTCCGGGAGACCAACCCCAAACAGTTTTGCAACCCAGCGATCAGGGCAGAGAGGGTTAGTGATTCTGTGTCCAAGATGTGGCTGGCAGATCAACCCGGGACAGCGGTTCTGTGGGGGTTGTGGGCTGGCTGTAGGATCGGTCTGTTCACGGTGTGGTGCTGTCATCGCGCCGGGGTTCAAATTTTGCGCTAACTGCGGCGAGGTGGTCAAAAACTAAGCGGGCCGACTGAAGACCTATAACTATAACAATGTCTATTGCAATTTTGTGGCAGGAAGGACTAAAAGAGTACGATTTCGGTGCGGGACACCCATTTCGCGGCGGGCGTTATGAGGTATTTTTGCAGTTCTTGCGGGAACATCTGCCGGAGGACGATAACTACTGCCTTAAAGAGGCATCTCCAGCGACGGAGGAAGACCTACTGCTGATCTGTTCGAAAGATTATATCGAGTTCACCCGCGAGTATTTCAAGGCTGCTAATCTGGGGCTGGCATACCCGGGGTCATTTTACAGATATCACAGTGCGGACAACATGCCTGTAGGGACCCCAGGAAAACTCGAAGAGGCTGCCAGGCTAGTGGTGGGGCAGGCAAAGCTGGCATGCGACTTGGTTCAGCAGGGCAAGTTTATAAAGGTGGTCTCTATAGGTGGTGGCTTACACCATGCAAAACCCAGTTACGGTGAAGGATTTTGCCTGTATAACGATGTTGCCTTTTGCGGGCGCTATTTGATTCAGAAATATGGACTGGAAAGGATTATTATTCTGGACACCGATGCACATGCAGGTAATGGTACCATGGAGTATTTCTACGAGGAACCCCGTTTCCTGTTCATTGACCTACACCAGGACCCAAGGACGCTTTATCCCGGCACAGGCTTCTCTCACCAGATCGGTAGCGGGTCAGGTAAAGGCTTCACGGTCAACGTGCCTTTGCCTGTTGGGGCTGGCTACGAGTCGTATAAGCTCGTTTTTGAGTCCATAGTGGAGCCGTTGGTTTGGGAGTTCCAGCCTCAGGTGATCATTCGCAACGGTGGTTCGAACCCTCATTTTAGTGACCAGTTAACCGCACTAGGGCTGTCGGTCGCAGGTTTCCGCATGATAGGTGAGAAGGTGAGGGAGATGGCATCGGTTTGTTCTGGAAGAGTAATTGATTTGATTGCCTCCGGTTACAATGAGAGGGTATTGCCTCATGCATGGCTGGCATTGGTCAGCGGGCTCGCTGGATGGAGATTGAGTGTGGAAGAGCCGGAGCAAGTGCCCCAGCGCTTCGTCACTGATGTTGCCCTTGCACAGACTCAAAGAATAATAGAGGAGGTTAAGGAAAAGCTAGGACCTTTTTGGACTTGTTTCCGTTAGGGCTTGAGGCCTGTGCACTAAGAGTAGGATATCCTGAGGAAGTAGTCTATGTCTGTGAAACTCCTTGCTATTTATTTTGTTATCGGTGGGATAATTGTAGCTACTGTGACCTATTTTGGCAGTCACGGGAAAGGATTGCTTGCTGCTTTTGTAGCTTTCTTCCCCAGCATCAGCGTGGTGACATTAGTGAGCATATATCTCGCTGGGGGAGCTGGTGCCACAGTGTCCTACTTCCGCGGTATGCTGTTGCTACTTCCGGCATGGGCACTGTATGCCCTAGCTATGATGTTTATGTTACCCCGGTGGGGGTTGGTGCCATCGGTACTTATTGGCGTCTTTCTGTACATAATTGCATCATGGGTAACGATGAGGCTAGCGGGATAGTTATGATTGCCGAAAGGAGGCGTGAAATGGAATGGAAAGATTATGCTGCAGAAATTAGTGCTGTTTTAGGGCTTGCAGGTAGTCCGATAGCTATCACCTATTCAATGGAACCTCCCGCTGCAGCAGCCGCTGGGAGGCACCGCGTGTGTGAGGCTTTTTTGAAAGCGCGGGAGGGAGAAACCATTGACCTGACGGCAGAAAGTTCCTCTTGTAGGGGTGGATCCTGGCATCTCGGGCTGGCAGAAAGGCCGAAAGGTGAGGGTGATAAGGCATTAAAAGAATTCTTGGTGAAGGGGGAAAAGCTCTTTTGTTCAGTAACAGTGTTTCATAGGGCGCAATATTTGTGTGCTGCACCACCATTTGGGCTTGCAGAGCACGTCGTTCTTTCCCCGATGCAAAAAGCCGAGTTCGAACCGGATGTCGTGCTTTTTATCTGTAATCCTCTACAGGCATGTCGGCTGGTCACCCTGGACAACTATGCTACAGGGATACCGCCCAAGCTGGAAATGTGTGGCTCAACCTGCCATCAGGCTGTGGCTTATCCCGTGGTTACTGGCGAGCTTAATGTGAGCCTTATGGACTATACCAGTCGGCGGATGTCCGGGTATAAAGCTGACGAGCTACTGGTTTCAATTCCTTACCACCGCTTCATTGGTGTAATGCGGAGCCTGGATAAATGCACCGCAGGGCGGGCCAAATTTGAGGTGCCGGAATCCCTTCGCAGGCTTGGTGGGCGTGGGCCGTCCCCAGAGGTTTAACGTTCTGGCGCCAGTGAATTTGTTGTGAGGCTGCAATAACAGCAGCGGATTTTGCTTCACGCCAGGCTCCGCTGGCGGTACTGGAGGGCTTCGGCGAGGTGTCTAGTCCTTATAGTTTCTGCCGCCTCTAGGTCGGCAATGGTACGGGCAAGTTTAAGTATACGGTGAAAAGCACGGGCAGTAAGATGGAACTGTTTCATGGCCGCCTTCAGAAGTCCTTGGGCCTCGCTTTCCAGGCGACAGAATTCCTTGACCTCTACGGGTGTCATCTCGGCATTGCAGGTTAGCTTTGCGTCATGGAATCTACTTTGCTGAATTTTCCTGGCAGTTTCTACCCGACGGCGGACGTAGTCTGAATTCTCGCAAGGGGTATCATCGGTAAGCTTCTCGTACTCTAGGCGGGGTACTTCAATAAAAATATCTATGCGGTCTAGAAGCGGGCCGCTGATCCGTTTTTGATAGCGCAAGATCTCAGATGGAGAGCACTTGCATTCCCTGACAGGATCACCAAAGTAGCCACAAGGGCAAGGATTCATAGCAGCTATCAACATGAAATTGGCCGGAAAGGTGATGCTTCCCTGAGCGCGGCTTATGGTAACAACTTTGTCCTCAAGCGGCTGGCGCAACGATTCTAAAGCGGTGTGGTTGAATTCAGGGAATTCGTCAAGGAAAAGCACCCCTCGGTGACTTAAGCTTACTTCTCCGGGGCGCGGCCAGTGTCCACCCCCAACAAGTCCGGCGTGTGAGATAGTATAGTGTGGTGCGCGGAAAGGGCGTCGAGTTATCAGTGGAGTATCAGGGGAAAGAAGTCCGCTCACACTGTATATTTTGGTCACTTCCAGTGCTTCTGCGAATGTCATCGCGGGCATGATCGAGGGCAGCGAGCGCGCCAGCATAGTCTTTCCACTTCCAGGAGGGCCGGACATCAACACGTTGTGTCCACCAGCGGCTGCTATTTCTAAAGCACGTTTGGCATGTTCCTGGCCTTTTATGTGGTTTAAGTCGACCGAAGTGTGTACCGTGTCTGTATTTTGCCACGACCGGTCGGATCTGTATTCTGAGATTGCTGTCTCGCCACGGAAATAGCTGACCAGTTGGGCCAGTGAGACGACCGGAAGGATTTTTATACCTTCTATAAGGGAAGCCTCTTTAGCATCATCGGCGGGCACAACAACCTGGTGTAGCCCTTTGTCACGGGCTAAAGAGACCATCGGAAGAATACCTTGAGTATGCCGCAAGGCACCGTCTAAGGAAAGCTCGCCAAGAAACATAATTTGTGAGACGTCGGCATTTATTTGTCCGGAACTTAGCAGTATTCCAATAGCGATAGGCAGATCATAAGCAGGCCCGGCTTTCTTGAGGTCGGCTGGAGCTAGATTTATGGTAATCCTCCGCGCAGGGAAATTACATCCGGAGTTGCGGATAGCAGCACGAACTCTTTCCCTCGCCTCCTGTACGGCGGCATCGGGCAGCCCGACGATGACAGTTGCTGGTAGCCCGCTGGCTATGTCAACTTCGACCTCTACCGTTTGGGCATCCAGCCCCACTATTGCTGCTGTTTTTACCCGAGCTAACAACCTTTCGAAGCCCTTTCCAGAACCAGTCTTGGCCTATTGTGCTCTTGGCTCTTTTATGCGGTTTATGCCTACCTTTTTATGAAGGTTATCTATCGCTTGTACACGCGCGCCAGTGCCTCCTTCAGCCCTGGGACGGTGTGGTATCTTCCCATCTCACTTGGTTTGATCCACCTCATCTCTGTGTGTTCCCAATCGATTTTGACCTTTTCAGGGTCTTTAACGTGGAAAAGAAAAGGGTGCACAATCCACTTTCTATTCAAGTTTCTGTCAATGACCTCGAGCGGCTCCCCTTTGCGGACAAGTTTAACGTCTTTTTCGTAGAGTTCTGTTTCTTCTCTAATCTCGGTATAGGCTTGGTCGACGTCATTCGTTTCTATGTAACCACTGACTCCGGCCCAGCTTCGGCGATATGTGCCCACTTTGGCACTCCGTCTGAGCAGCAGGATTTTGCCTTTGTGCTCTAGAAAGCAGGTAACTACATGTTTTTCTTCGAGAGGGGTTGTAGTTGCTTTTTTCAGACAGGTCTCCAAGTATTCCTTCAGTAGCCCCAATGCGGCTTCAGTGGCATTCTGCTTGTTCTCTTCCCTGTCACCGTGGAAACGGTGTTCCCTGATCCAATCGGCATCGGCGGCTGAGAGTCCCATGTAAAACAGCCCCACAGGCTTTCTCTCTGTGGTGCCTGTGGGTCCGGCGATACCTGTGTCTGATATACAGATATCCACCTTAAGAAGTTTCCTGCCACCTCTTGCCATCTCCAGGGCAGTCTCCTGGCTTACAGCCCCCTTTTTTGTCAGCGTTTGCTTTTTTACACCAACAACCCTGGATTTTATTTCGTTGCTGTAGGCAACGATGGAGCCCTTGTAGTAATCGGAGCTACCCGGCACATCGGTTATTTTGTCACCGATCCTCCCGCCGCTGGCTGATTCGACCGTGCCTATGGTGAGCAGTTTACCGCACTTTTCATAGTACTCCCTGATGAGTCTGGCGATCTCGCTCGGTAACTCTACCATAGCTACTACCTTTCTGAGAGATTTTAGCAAAATACAATCGAGAGGGCTAGGTGGAGAACTGGTATAATTGTAAGCTGTGCATAGTTCAGATGATTCTATAATCTTTTTGGGCACTGCCGGTGCCCGGTTTGTGGTCACCAAGCAGCTGCTGGCATCGGGGGGTGTCTGGCTGAAGTTTGGCGATGTGGAACTGCTTCTGGATCCGGGACCTGGATGTCTGGTATACAGCACAAAGAAAAAACTGGATGCCACACATCTAAAGGCAATCATCCTGTCGCATAAGCATATCGACCACTCCGGTGATGTTAACATAATGCTTGAGGCAATGACTGAAGGTGGGTTCAAACGCCGGGGGGCGTTGTTTGCTCCTGCCGATGCCTTCGATGATGGTGCTGTTGTCTTCCCTTATACGCTTGATTACCCGGAGAGGATTGAGGTTCTCAAAGAGAACGGTCAATACGCGGTCGGGGATGTTTTCTTTCGGACCCCGGTCAAGCATAGGCATCCTGTAGAGACTTATGGGTTTGTCTTTTATACTCCCAGACATACTGTGGCGTGGATTACCGATACTAAGTATTTTGATGGTCTGGTTGATTACTATCGTGGAGAACTGTTGGTGATGAATGTGGTTATGCTCGAGCCCAGAGACGGGGTTGATCACCTTGCTATCCCTGAAGCCAAAAGGATAATACAGGAAGCAAGGCCTAAGGCCGCTATACTGACCCATTTCGGCATGTCTATTTGGCGGTCGAAACCGTGGGAAATTGCCCAGGCGCTAGCTCAAGAGACCGGTATCAAAGTTATTGCTGCACGAGATGGGATGAAATTTGATCTATCGCAATTGTGATGCATGGCTCCGCTTCTGGTGTAGGAGGTGGTTCCTTCAACCTACGTGTAGTGTGTTTCTCGGTTTTGAAGGTAGTAGAATATGGTGTAGGAGTATGAGATATTACTCACACAGACGGTTAGCGGTAACTTGTAGTGGAGTACGAGAGTATGCCGGCATATTTTATTGGTACCAGCGGCTGGCATTATGAGCACTGGCGGAACAATTTCTATCCTAGCGACCTTGCCAGAGCGAAGTGGCTGGAGTTCTACGCAAGCCATTTCAATGCTGTAGAGCTTAACAATAGTTTTTACCGGCTGCCTTCCGAAAAGGCTTTTGCCACCTGGTACCGATCTTCACCTCCAGGGTTTGTATTTGCAGTAAAGGTCAGCCGTTTTATCACACATATAAAGAGATTGAGGGACACCAACGAACCACTACAAAATTTTCTGACTAGGGCCAATTTTCTACAGGAGAAATTGGGCCCCCTTTTGTATCAATTGCCGCCCGGTATGAAACGAAATGAACATGTTCTAGAGAGTTTCTTGCAGACTTTACCTCCTGGGTACCAGCATGTATTTGAGTTCCGCAACGAGTCGTGGTTGAGCAGCGAGATTATCGCTCTTTTAAGGCGGCATAATGTTGCGCTGTGTGTCTTTGATATGCCTGGGTTTACTTGTCCGGCGGTAGTTACAGCAGATTTTGCCTATTTTCGTTTTCACGGTAGCAAGGGACTATACTGGAGCTGTTACAGCGATGACGAGCTCCACGATTGGGCGACCAAGATCGCTGAGGCAGTTAGGGACTTAAAAATAGTGTACATCTTCTTTAACAACGATGCCGAAGCCTATGCGGTGTGCAATGCGCTTACTCTAGCGCGGTTTCTAGGTTTGGAAGATGGGTTGGCTAGCAGGCCTCTGGTATAATCCCATGCGGTGCTGGTACACCACTGGTACATCGGAATCTGGAAAGTATGGGCGGCGGTTGATTTGCGAGCGACAAAGATGGTACACTTTGGAAGTCAAATCCGGAAGCCAATGGCGGTTTAAAAAATCGTACTGTTCATAACGGGAGCGAGTACTGAGCTATGAGGATAAAACTAAGAACCGATCAACTCAACCTTTTAGCTAAACAGTTACGTTTTGAAGTAGTGTTGCAGCAGCCCCGTGATGTAAGAGGGATGTTGGAGCTGCTGGGGAAAGAGATGCTATGGGACGACTCCGGGCTAAACAAGTTTGATAGTTCGCCCAGAAAACCAGCTCGGCTGACCTTTTCAGTGGAGGTGGCCAGAGACGGCTTCATTTGCGATATTCATCCAGCTTTAGCACAATATATCCATACTCTTCTCTCTGTAGAGGAGCCAAAAGAGTCGGCCGCTCAGTAGCATCTCTTCTGTTGGAGGGCCAGCTCTTTTGAGCGTAATCGGTTTTGTTCTGCTTAGCTCGGCTTGTTATAATTGGGTTTGTATCGTGGGCCGTTAGCTCAGTCGGCAGAGCACCTGACTTTTAATCAGGGTGTCGCAGGTTCGATTCCTGCACGGCCTACTAATTTTGTGTTTGCTTTTTCACTTCACCTCTGCTATTTAGCAAAACTTCGGTTGTTTCCTTACTCGAGCTTTCTGGTGTTGCTGTGAGTTAATTTCTCCTGATTCATGGCGGGGGTTCCCGTGCTTTTCAAAAATAAGGTTGTTTTTACTGATGGAATGCCCGTATAATATAATGCGCATTGGGGCTAGTGTGAGCGTCCTAAGATGATGATGTTCGACTATAGTTGACTGAAAGTACGGTTTGAATCTAGGCAAAAAGCACGATGTAAACATTGTGGTGGTATAGAGATACTGTGAAAGGGTGGGTGTGGGCACGGTTAGTTTAAGTATTAGTGTAATGTGGTCCTGTACCAACTTAAGTTATAGTCATGATGGCAAAGGGGGTTATCGTGCAGCAGACAAATGCAGTTACGGCAACGAAAGCAGGGACAGGTATTAGTCAGGAGGTTCTACAACAGGTGCTTAAGGTGGTGGATGAAAACGCTGGGAAGGCGGGGGCCATAATACGGGTGTTACAGCAGGCGCAGGGCATTATAGGTTATCTACCGGCGGAGGTGTTGCGGGTGGTCTCAGCGAAGATGAAAATCCCCTTAAGTGAGGTCTATGGTATAGTTAGTTTTTACCACTTCTTTTCTCTCGTTCCCAAAGGTAAATATGTTATTCAGGTCTGCACCGGAACTAGTTGTTATGTTAAAGGCTCTGAAAGGATTTTGAAGGCACTCAAGAAGGACTATGGTCTAGAGCCCAAGGGTATTACCCCAGATGGGAAATTCTCGCTGGAAACTGTGAGATGCCTTGGTTGCTGTGGTTTGTCGCCAGTGATGGCTATCGGTCATGACGTACACAGAAAGGTGAAGCCAAGTAAACTGAAAGAGATTTTGGATTCTTATAACTAACTAGGCAATTGGGGGATAAGATGATTGTAAAGCCACTTACATCGGTAGAGGAACTTTTGAACTGGAGAGAACGCGCTCGGGCTAAGGTTGCAGAGCGGGAGACTAAAATGCAGGTCAGGGTTCACCTGGGGACATGTGGTATATCTTCAGGGGCCAACAGAATATTCGCGGCTCTTGAACGTGAAATAACCTCACGCAGATTGTCCGACGTTGTTATCTTGAAAGCCAGTTGTATCGGGTTATGCGGGCGTGAACCTGTAATTACCGTCATTGAGCCTGGAAACAAGAAGCGAACAATCTATGCTGACCTTTCTGAGGACAGGATACCACGCATTGTTGAACAGCATTTTATTAAAGGGACTCCGGTAGCAGAATGGGTGATGGATACCAACTCTCCTCTTTTTGGATTTCAAGAGATAAGGGTAATGCATAATCAAGATATTGACCCGATGGATATCGAGGAGTACATTGCCAAGGATGGCTATCAGGCGCTGGCTAAAGCATTGACACAGATGTCCCCTGAAGCCGTTTTGGAGGAGGTTCGCAGGTCTGGTTTGAGGGGGCGTGGTGGTGCCGGGTTCCCAACTGCTACGAAATGGGGGTTTGTTCGCAATGCGCCGGGAGACGAGAAGTTCGTGGTGTGCAATGGTGATGAAGGTGACCCAGGGGCGTATATGAACCGTGCTGTACTGGAGGGGAATCCGCATTCCATAATCGAAGGGATGGCAATAGGTGCTTACGCTATCGGCAATGTGCGCCAGGGTTATGCCTATATACGAGCTGAGTACCCCTTAGCTATTGAGACGTTGCGACATGCTATTGAGCAGGCTCGGGAACACGGTTTGCTGGGGAAAAACATACTAGGTACTGGTTTTGAATTTGACCTCGACATTTTCCCGGGTGCCGGGGCTTTTGTTTGTGGTGAGGAGACAGCACTTTTAATATCGATCGAAGGAAAGCGTGGTAACCCACGGCAGCGTCCACCGTTCCCCGCGAACAGGGGGCTTTTCGGCAAGCCGACTACCATCAATAATGTTGAGACTTGGTCAAACGTGCCCCAAATTATATGGAAGGGAGCAGACTGGTTTTCGGGTGTGGGTACTGAAAGGAGCAAGGGGACAAAAGTACTCTGCCTGGTGGGGAAGGTAAATAATACTGGGCTGGTTGAAGTTCCTCTGGGGACAAGGCTGGGAAGAATTATATTCGATATCGGTGGGGGTATACCTGAAGGCAAGAGATTCAAAGCGGTGCAAATGGGGGGTCCTTCTGGCGGGGTAATCCCAACACAGCATATCAATACTCCTGTGGACTATGAGTCTATCACTAGCCTTGGTGCAATTATGGGTTCTGGGGGCTTGGTAGTGATGGATGAGGATAGCTGTATGGTTGATGTGGCTAAGTTTTTCCTCCAGTTCACCAGAGACGAGTCATGTGGTAAATGTACTCCTTGTCGGGCGGGGATACCCAAAATGCTGGAACTGCTGACCAAAATAACTAATGGTGAGGGGACGATGGAAGATCTGGCAATTATTGAGGAACTTGCTGAAATGGTCAGCTCCTGTTCGCTTTGTGGGCTTGGGCAAACCTCTCCTAACCCTGTGCTAACTACTGTGCGGCATTTTAGGGATGAGTATGAAGCTCATATTATGGACAAGCGATGCCCGGCGGCGGTGTGTCAGGCACTATTCCCGTCGCCTTGTCAGCATACTTGCCCTGTGGGCATCAATGTCCCAAAATATATTGCCCATACCGCCGCTGGGGAATATCTGGAAGCGGTGGAGACTATTAGGGAGCGCAACCCGTTCCCGGCAATATGCGGCAGGATCTGTCACCATCCTTGTGAGTATAAGTGCCTGCGAAAAGACATAGACTCACCTATGGCAATCCGTGCACTCAAGCGCTTTGTGGCCGACTGGTATTTTGACAATTTAGATAAGTTGCCCCCTCCGCAACCATTCCCCAGGACAAAGCCTCAGAAGGTAGCTGTGGTCGGAGCAGGTCCGACCGGTCTTAGCTGTGCCTACTTCTTAGCTCAGATGGGGTATGGGGTAACAGTTTTCGAAGCACTTCCTGTGGGCGGTGGGATGTTGGCTGTGGCTATTCCTGAGTTCCGTTTACCGCGCAAGGTTATTGAGCAAGAGATTGAATACATTGCAAAACGTGGAGTAGAGATCAGGTACAGTACACCGATAAACGAGAATTTCCGAGTGAGACACCTCCTGCAGAGCGGCTATGATGCTGCTTTTATTGCTGCCGGAGCGCAGAAGAGCCAGCGCATGGGGATTCCTGGTGAGATAGAAGGGCTAAGCGGGCTTTACTATGGCCTGACGTTCCTTCGCGATGTAAAGATTGGCAGGCAGACGAAGATTGAGAGGCGGGTGGCTGTTATTGGCGGTGGCAACGTGGCTATCGATTCGGCGCGTGCTGCGCTGCGACTTGGGGCAGAAGAGGTAAATATTTATTATCGGCGTACCCGGGAGGAAATGCCTGTATCAGAAGTGGAATACGAGGGTGCAGTAGCTGAGGGGGTAAAGGTGAACTTTCTAATCAATCCGGTGCGGATTCTCAGTGAAAACTGGAGGGTTACTGGTTTGCAATGCGTTCGCATGGAGTTAGGTGATGTCGATGCAAGTGGCAGGCGTAGACCAGTGCCCATACGTGGCTCAGAGTTTGTGGTGGAGGCAGATGCGGTTATTGCTGCGGTGGGTCAAGCGCCAGACCTCTCCTTCTTGCCTCCGGATAGCCGTCTGGAAAGGACAGAATGGGATCGACTTCGTGTTGACCCTAATACTCTGGCTACTAATGTCCCTGGCATTTTCGCCGGTGGGGATTTTGTCAGAGGCCCTGACATGGTGATATATGCCATTGCTGATGGCAGGAGAGCAGCCATAGCCATAGACAAATATCTCAGAGGGGATACATCGCGGGTGGAATTGCACGAACTAAAGCAAAAGACTGAGGTTGTCGAAGAATTACCCATCGAGGTGGCTAAGAAAATCTGGGAAGAGCAACCTCGGTCGGAGGTGCTGACACTTCCTGTAGAAAAAAGGCGGCGGAGCTTTGAGGAGATAGAGTTGCCTTTGACTGAGGATGAAGCCAGGAGAGAAGCTAAGAGATGTCTAAGATGTGACCTTGAGGTAGGAGAATAAAATGAACGAGATTACTTTAACCATCAATGGGGAGCAGGTTAAGGGAAAAGAAGGCGATACTATTCTCGAGCTTTGTAAGGCCAATAATATCGACGTACCAACATTGTGCCATTATGACGGTTTGAGTGATGTTGCCGCTTGTAGACTTTGTCTGGTTGAGATCGAAGGTGAGAGACGCTCAATGCCAGCTTGCACTTACCCGGCACGGGATGGTTTAGTAGTAAAGACACATACTGAAAGGCTGGAAAAATACCGCCGTCTTATTCTCGAGTTAATGTTTACGGAGAAGAACCATCTCTGTGCGCAGTGTGTAGCCAGTGGTGAGTGTGAGTTGCAGGCCCTTGCTTACCGCTATCAAATGGACAACTTCCGATATCCTCTTTCCTGGCCCTCACTGCCGGTGGACTCAGTAAATAAATACTTGGTCGTCGACCATAACCGCTGTGTCCTTTGTGGGCGCTGTATACGGGCGTGTGATGAATTTGCCAGTATACATACTCTGGACTTTGGTTACCGGGGCTGGCGGGATAGGGTAGTTGCTGACCTAGGACAGCCGCTTGGAGAGTCTTCATGCATTTCTTGTGGGGCTTGTTTCCAGGTCTGTCCTACAGGTGCTATTTTCTCCAAGTCAAGTGCTTACAAAGGCAAGAGTTCTGAGTCTGAGCAGGTGACTAGTGTCTGTCCTATATGTGGCGTGGGGTGCGAAATCAAAGCGTTTATCAAAGACAATAGGATAGTGAAGATTGATAGTCCGGACCTAACCAAACCTCGTGGCCTACTATGCGGTAAAGGGCGCTTCTCCACCTTGCAAGCGATCGGTAAGCGTGTTCTGACACCATTAAGGCGGAGTAACGGTAGGCTCGAACCTTGTTCTTTAAACGAAGCTATAGAAATCGTGTCTGCTGGATTGCGAGAGGTAAAGTTGCGTTATGGAGATAATGGTATAGCTGGACTGATTTCCAGCCAGTTGAGCAATGAATCCGCCAAGGCTTTTAAAGACCTTATAGTAGGTTCTCTGGCTAGTAAGCAGCTTGATAGTCTGGATGGGGATTATTTCAGGCTCGTTGGACAGGCATTAGAGGCTTCTGGTATCAAGAAAGGCTTGAAAGAGGTTGAAATCGACTCGATTGAGGACTTATTGAAGGCCGATTGCCTGTTTGTGGTCGGGGCCGACCCCTTGGAGACTCACCCTGTAGTTGGCTCCTATATTGTTCGTGCGGTCAGGCGAAACGGTGCGAATTTGATCGTGTTTAATGCAGCCAAGAATAGTTTTCCTTACCAAGCGACATTGTGGTTATGCCCGGAGAAAGGGAGAGAAGCTTTAGCTATAAGGGCTTTAGTCAAGCTCATCATTGATGAAGGTCTAGTTGTCACTATTGGTAGGGACAAAAGCCGCGATGCTCGTCTTGCTGACATCAAACCCTTGGATGCATGTAAGCAAGCAGGGCTTGATTATGAAGAATTGCATGGTGCTGCCTCTATGCTAGCTAGGGCAAAGCATGGCGTTATCGTGTACGGACAAGACATTCTGGTGCTGAAGAGCCCAGAATTACTGGCGTTGCTTTTCGATTTAGTGGCCATCTGTGATGGTGATAAACGTAAGCTGAGGACTTTGTGGTTGAGGCCAGGAGGAAATAGTGTTGGGCTATGGAATCTGGGGGTGGTTAATGGCGGGGGATTCAGTGTGGCAAAACTGTCTAAAAATAAGTCCATAAAAGCTTTATACTTATTGCTGGGGGATGGGGAACAGGGAGTGTCGGAGTTAGCAGGTCGTCCTAGTGGCATCGATCTACTTGTAGTCCAGACGAGCTTTATGTCTGCTATTGCTTCTGAAGCAGACGTGGTGTTGCCCTCACCGCTGTGGACAGAGGTTAGTGCAACTTACACCACTCTTGATGGCCTGACCAGGCACGTCGCGCGCCTTGTCAGGCCGCCGGAAGGGATTCGTGCTGACTGGGAAGTCATTAGCGAGGTCGATAGACGGCTTAGAAGATAATAATCAAACTCAGGAGTTGTTTCTATGGCGAAGGTAAAGGTAGCCACTGTGTGGTTAGAAGCTTGCTCTGGGTGCCATATGTCGTTTCTGGATATCGATGAGGCAATAGTGGAGCTAGTCAACATGATCGAGTTTACCAAGAGCCCGATTACTGATATTAAAGAGTTCAGTCCAGTGGATGTAGGTATAGTCGAGGGTTCGGTAGGCAATACTGAGGAGGAAGAGGTTTTGAAAGAGCTGAGGGCTAATTGTAAAATTTTGATGGCTTGGGGGGATTGCGCTTGTTTCGGCGGGGTTTGCGGCATGCGAAGTACTTTTGATAAGGACGAGGTGCTGAGGCGTGCCTATATTGAGACTGAGAGCACCTGTGAGGGAAAGATACCTCGTCCGCCAGACGTGCCAGCATTGCTGGAGCAAGTGAAGCCGGTAAACCAGGTAGTAAAGGTGGACTGCTATGTGCCAGGCTGTCCTCCGGAGGCAAAGGCAATCCTTTATGCTTTGAAGGAACTACTGGAGGGCAGGATACCTGTATTGCCCAGCGAGATGATGCGCTTTGATTAAAAGGGGTGCAAGATGGCGACTGAAGTTACGAGAAAGACTAGGGCAGCTTCCGAAGCTAGCAAGACTATAGAGATAAACCCGGTTACCAGGCTTGAGGGTCATGGCAAGGTGACTATTCAACTTGATGATGTTGGCAATGTTGCTGATGCTAGATTCCACGTGACCCAGTTCCGGGGCTTTGAGAAGTTCTGTGAGGGTAGAGTCTTCTGGGAGATGCCTGTCATTACTCCGAGAATTTGTGGCATCTGCCCAGTAAGCCATCACTTGACTTCTGCTAAGGCTTGTGATGCGATTCTTGGTGTTGAGTTGACCAGGCCAGCGAAGTTACTTCGTGAGCTGATGCACATGGGGCAGTTTATCCAGTCGCATGCTCTTCATTTCTTCCATCTGGCTAGTCCAGACTTGCTTTTAGGGTTGGACTATGAGCCAGCAAAACGGAATGTGGTGGGTTTGATTGAGGCAAATCCAGAGCTTGCCATCAAGGGGGTAAGACTTCGCGGTTTTGGGCAGGCGATAATTCAGGCTATCGGCGGGAAAAAGGTTCATCCTAACGGTGCTGTGCCCGGTGGCATGAACACAGCACTATCGCCCGCTGACCGTGACCGTTTCTTACGGCAAATTGACCAGGCGATAGCTGACGCTGAAGCTGCCATTGCGATAATAAAGGAATTCTGCGAACGTAATAGCGACTTCGTCTGTGCTTGTGCAAGCTTTCCTACCGGATATTTGGGACTGGTGGACAAAGATAACAATCTCGAACTTTATGATGGTAAATTGAGACTACTGGACGCTGAAGGAAAGGTCCTCGAAGACCAGTTCGAACCTGCTAACTATCTGGATATCATCGGTGAGTATGTGGAGGACTGGTCATACCTGAAGTTTCCATTTTATAAGAAGCAGGGTTATCCAAAAGGTGTTTACAGGGCTGGCCCCCTGGCCCGTTTGAATGTTTGTGACGCAATATCGACCTATAGGGCCAATTCAGAGCTTAAAAACTTCAAAAGCATGGGTAAAAACGGCATAGTGGAAGGTTCGCTCTACTATCATTACGCACGGCTCATTGAGTTGCTTTATTCCTTGGAGAGAGCCCAGCAACTGTTGGAGGACAAAGATATTTGTTCTACAAATTTGGCAGTGGGGTCTGGCGAGTATAATGAGCAGGGCGTTGGGGTTATCGAAGCACCGCGGGGAACACTGTTCCATCACTACTGGGTGGATGAGACAGGTAAGATTTTGAAGGTCAACCTCATTGTAGCTTCGGGCAATAACAATTGGGCGATGAACCGTGCGGTCTACGAAGTGGCTAAAGAGTTCATAAAAAATGGCAAAGTCACAGAGGGTATCCTCAACCGGGTGGAGGTAGCCATTCGTTGCTATGACCCCTGTCTTTCTTGTTCTACTCATGCACTGGGACAGATGCCATTCAGTGTACAGATTGTCACTGCGGCTGGTGAGATTCTGGGCGAACTGGTGAAATAGGGCGAATCTGCGAATTTCCCTTGAACTTCAGAGTTTTTGCTCTAGGTAGGTTGCTGGGTCTTTTCTTATTTGCCTGAGTTTATCTTTGTGGCGTTGTGTCTTGCAAAACTAGAGAATAATTTCGTATTATATTTTGGCTTTGCCAACCTGCCAGGAGGCCTCAATGTCAAAGAGTGAAGGAGGTAGACTATGTGGCATACAGTAATAACCGCAGGGGCTCATGTCGAGGAGGCGATGAAGCAGCTATTGCCACCCTGTCAGATTAAATGTCCCATCAATGAGGATATTCAGCGGACTAATGTGCTCATCTCTCTTTTGCCGCGGGATATTGAGAGAGCGAAGGAAGGTATAATCCAGATCGGCGATTATCTTTACGAAAAGAACCCGTTCTTCAATATCTGTGGTTACATCTGTGGATTGTGTGAGCTGGAGTGCAATTATAAGACCAAGGGCGGGTCTATCAGGAGGAGGCTGCTTAAAAGATTTCTTTCCGATTACTATACTGACTATTTGAATCAGAAAGAGGAGCTAAACGTAGTTAAAGACAAAGAGAATGTTGCTATTGTAGGTGGTGGGCCGGGCGGTCTAATGTGCGCCTATTATTTAGCAAAGAAAGGGTACAAGCCCACCATTTTTGAGAGCTCTAACAGGCTAGGTGGAGCATTATGGCTGATACCCGATTATCGTCTGCCCGACGATGTGCTAAAGACTACGATTGACAATCTGGTTCGAATTGCCGGGATAGATGTTAAGTTTAATTCGGAGGTCGGGAAAGGCAAGCTAGCATTTGAAAGATTAAGGGTACAGGGGTATAAGGCAATATTTTTAGCGAAAGGTACGCCTTATCCCAGGGTGCTGACCTTCAATGGTAAGCCTGTGGAAGGTCAGGACTTGTCCGGGGTGCTGTATGGACATACTTTACTTTACGAAATCAGTCATGGGAATATTGAGCCTGACTATTTTAAATATCGAAAGGTGATTGTTATCGGTGGTGGCAATGTGGCTTTTGACGTCGCACGTTCGGCGAGACGGCTGGGTGGCGAGGTAACTATAGTCTGTTTGGAATGTGAAGACAAGAGCTCTCGTGATGGTATTCCTGCTGATGAGGAAGAAATAAGAGGCGCGTGGGAAGAAGGTATTCAGATAGTATATTCCCGCGGTGTACAAAAAATCATAGGTGAAGCAGGAAGATTTAAGAAGATAGTCTCTCCCAAATGTATATGTGTATTCGATGACCAGGGGTTCAATCCGAAGTTTGACCTATCAGACACCATAGAACTGAGTGGTGATGTGCTGATAATTACCATTGGCCAAGGGCCTGACAGGGTAGTGCTGGAGAACGAGAATCTTCTTGATGAAAGGGGTAGGTTGGCGGTTGACCCACATACTTTGCAAAGTCTTAAATTCAGAGATGTGTTCATCGGTGGCGATGTCCGGCGGATAGGGTTTATGGTGGAGGCGATGAGGGAGGGCATGGAAGCTGCCGAGTCTATCCATAGGTATCTCAGAGGATTGAACATGACCGAGGGTAGGCGAAGGGACTACGAGAAGTTTGAAATACCGCTGAGGTCTAATTATAAGCCAGCGATTGAGATGGTATGGATACCGCCGGAGCAAAGGATGCATTTCCAGCTGTTCGAGAGAGGACTGACCCTTGGCGAAGCTATAGAGGAAGCCAGGAGATGCGCCACCTGTGGTCCCTGTGTGTCTTGCAAGGCGTGTATCTCCATCGGCTTCGAAAAATCGCTCTATTCTGTCCAGGTGGACGAGGAGAGATGCAGTGGGTGCGGAATCTGTGTGTATTCTTGCAACTATGGATCGGCGCATCTTGTAGAAAGGGAGGGAAAGATCGTCTCTGCTACTGATATGTTCCGGTGTAAGTCATGTGGCATGTGTGTTGCCGCTTGTCCTTCTGATGCCAGAAGAATGGTCGATGATGCTACTTATGAAAGAATTGACAAGGTATATGCTTCCTTACATTAAGTCAGGAGGAGCGACGTGAGCAACTTTGAACCGAAGCTAGTATGTTTTTCTTGCAAATTTGGCTGGGGCTATTTGGGAGACGAGGCTGAGCTTTCTGCGCAGATAAAAAACTGGATACCTATAATATGCAGCGGTAAGGTGGATGCTGCACATATTATAGATGCGTTCAAGAGCGGAGCCGATGGTGTACTTATTCTGGGCTGTCCCGAGGGGGATTGTCACTATCAGGACGGCAATTTTGAAGCGAGGAAGCGGGTTCATCTATTGCGTAAGGTGCTCAGTTCATATGGCATTGAGCCCGAGCGGGTGCGCATAGTGTTATCAACAGATCCAGAAGGAAAGCAGATACCCAATTATGTAAGAGAGATGAGTGAAACCTTGAGCAGGCTCGGCCCGGTCAAGCGTGTGCCACTGCACAGTCGAGAAACGGCTGCTAGCAGGGCGAAGAAATAAACAGAAAGGGGAGAGTAAACATGGCCGCTAGACCAAAGATCGCGATTTGCTGGCTGGGTGGATGTGGTGGCTGTGATGAAGCCGTTGTTGACTTGAATGAGGCTGTTCTACAATTGGCCGATGCTGTGGAGTTTGTCCTCTGGCCTGTAGCCATGGACTTCAAATATCACCATGTTGAAAAAATGCAAGACAAGGAGATAGCTCTAAGTATAGTCAACGGACACGTAAGGAACTCTGACCATGAAGAGGTGGCAAGGCTGCTGAGGCAGAAGGCACGGATGGTCCTCGCCTTCGGGGCTTGTGCCTGCTTTGGTGGCACACCGGGGCTGGCAAATTTTACCACTAAAGAGGACATATTTAACTGGGTATATCGGGATGCGCCTACTGTAGTGAACCCGAAAGGCAACTATCCTCAGCCAAAATGTAAGGTAAATGGTAAAGAGCTGACGCTACCAGAGTTCTATGAAAAAGTCTATGCGCTTAATCAGATTATAGACGTTGACTACTATCTTCCCGGATGTCCTCCACCACCTGACCTTATAGCCGGTGCGGTGAATGCGGTTCTAGCCGGCAAATTGCCCCCAAGGGGTTCGACCCTTGCCCCACGCAAAGCCCTTTGCGATACCTGTGAGCGGAACAAGACAAAGCCTCCAAGGATTGCACTTAAGGATATCAAGCGGATCCATGAGGTGGAGGCTAATCCAGATACGTGTTTCTTGGCACAGGGAATACTCTGTCTGGGACCGGCTACTCGCTCTGGGTGCGGAGAAGTTTGTATGAAAATAAATTTGCCATGCCGGGGTTGTTTTGGCCCAGTGGAAGGGGTGAAGGATGCCGGGTCCAAGTTTATTTCTGCGTTAGCCTCCATGCTCGACGTGGAGGATGAGAAACAGGTCAGAGAGCTGGTGGACAAGCTGGACGATCTTGCTGGCTACCTGTATCGCTTTTCAGCGCCGGTGTCGGCCTTGGTGCGGAAAAGAGTGTAACGAAAGCTACGAGGAGCAGGGAGAAATGACAAAGAACATAAGCATAAACCCAATCACCAGACTCGAAGGGCATGGTAAGATAGAGATTTTTCTAGATAACAAAGGTAATGTTGAAGACGCTTACTGGCAGGTAGTGGAGCTAAGGGGTTTCGAGAGGTTCTGTATTGGTAGACCTGTCGAAGAGATGCCGCGTATTACGCCGAATATCTGCGGAGTCTGTCCTACGCCACACAATATGGCATCCACCAAAGCCGTGGACGATGTCTATAGCGTGGAACCAACGCCGGCAGCTAAGCTGGTGAGGCAACTGCACTACAACGCTTTTATGGTGGAGGACCATTATATCCATTTTTTCTTTCTTGCTGCGCCGGACTTCGTGGTTGGGCCTGATGCTGATCCAGCAGTTAGGAACATCATTGGGGTGATCGGAAGGGTGGGACTGGATATCGGCAAGAAGGTTATTGACATAAGAAAACGCTGCCGGGACATCATACGTCTTATTGTCAGTAAAGCGCCCCATCCGGAGGGGGGATTGCCTGGCGGGGTGCCGCGAGGTATTACTGAACAAGAAAGGAAATGGATTAGGGACACAGCCAATGATTCGGTTGAGTTTGCCCAGTTTGCCTTGAAGTTGTTTAAAGAGGCTGTCCTCGGTGAGAAAAAATATCTTGACCTGATACTGAGCGATGCGTACAAGTTGAACGTTTATGATATGGGCTTGGTGGACTCCAACAACAGGGTCAATTTCTATGAGGGAAAGCTACGGGTTACTGACCCGAAGGGCAACCAGTATGCGCTGTTTGACCCCAAAGACTATGTCGATTACATTGGCGAATGGGTTGAACCATGGACATATATTAGATTGACGCACCTTAGAAAGCTGGGCTGGAACGGGTTGATCGAGGGAGAGAAGACTTCTCTGTACCGTGTCGGACCGCTTGCGCGGTTAAATGTGGCTGATGGCATGGCCACGCCCCTGGCGCAGAAAGAATATGAAGAGATGTTCGACAGGCTGGGTGGAAAACCGAGCCATCATACCCTGGCTTTTCATTGGGCTAGGTTGATAGAGGCCCTCCAGGCTGCTGAGGATATGCAGAGGGTAGCTAGCGAGCCCCTCCTGACCAGTAAAGATATACGTAATATGAATCTGCGTCTGAAGAAAGTGGGTATTGGCTGCGTGGAAGCAGCCCGGGGTACTCTGATCCACCATTACGAGACTGATGATCGCGGGTTGGTCACCAAGGCTAATCTTATTGTTGCGACCCAGCATAATGCCGCCCCTATCTGCCTCTCGGTGAAAAAGGCGGCACAGGGGTTTGTAACGGGAACAGAGGTGAAGGAAGGGCTGTTGAATATGGTGGAAATGGCTTTCAGGCCATACGATCCCTGTCTAGCATGTGCCACACATGCTCTGCCGGGCAAACTGCCGCTTGAAATAAACATTAGAGATGTGAATCGGCAGGTAATCAAAACGCTTGGGAGATAGTGTCTCAAGAACTTTGCAGCACAAGTTGCCTAATTTCGTATATATGCATGTCCCAGTAGCGGACTAAAGGACCTTACATTTGCTGTCCAGCCTTAGTTGCGTGTTGTTTGTGGGGTTGCTATGCTAAGGTTGGAGGCGAGCTAGGTTCTATGGACTAACGGTTTATGATCTCAGCAATGGTGAAGACAGCGTACTATTAGTCCTGCGGAACCGAAGCAATCGAAGGATGCGCCGAAATGGATGACCAGTTTGATGAGCTTGAGAAACAGGTACTGGCGAGGATGAAGGAGATATATAGCGAAACGGTAATTGACCACGCGATGAATCCTCGAAATGTTGGCAGCATTAGTGATGCTGACGGTTTTGTGGCCGCGAAGAGCCGATGTGGTGAAGTGATGAAGATGTGGATCAGGGTGAAGGAGGCAAAGATAGTGGAGGCTGCGTTCTGGACAGATGGCTGTGGCGCTACCGTCGCCTGTGGGAGTATGGCTACCGAACTGATTAAAGGGAAGGATATTGCCGAGGCTCTGGCGGTGAGCGCAGAGGACATTTGTGCAGCACTGGGAGGACTGCCGGAGGGTAATTATCATTGTGCTGAGCTGGCGGCGAACGCAGTAAAGGCAGTAGCGAGGGATTACATTTCTACGAAAAGAGAGCCTTGGAGAAAGGCCTACAGACGAAATCAAGGCTTTGTCAGTGTCTAGTGTGGAAGCTACCGGACGGGTACCACCTATAATTGCTGTAGTAGGTTCATCAGAATCGGGTAAGACTACTTTAATAGAAGCGCTTGTTTCCAACTTGAGGTCGCACGGTTACAGGGTGGCAACTATAAAGCATGCCACTCGGGAGCTATCTTTTGACAGGCCATACAAAGATAGCTGGCGTCATATCCGAGCGGGCAGTGAAGCGACGTTGGTCGTCTCTGTGGGGCAGGTAGTGTTGATCAAGCCTATCTTGGGTGAGGTTACTCTGGAGGAGGCGGTGCGATTTTTAGGCCCAGATTATGATGTCATTCTTGCTGAGGGTTTCAAAAGGAGCGATGTTCCTAAGATCAAAGTGTGCAAGGAGCTTGAGGAGGACAGCGTCTCCGATTTGACAAACTTGATAGCCGTTGTTAGCAGTAGGGCGGTAGAAAGCAAAGTTAGAGTTTTTTCTCCCAGCGAGGTTAACCGATTGACAGATTTTTTGGAGGAAATGTTTTTGAAGACGGAGAAAGGGGCGAAAGATAGGTGAGGTAGGGGGTTCCCGTTGGGATTCTTTGTGTAGTCCTACCGCAGTTTAAAGAGGACAGAAAGTTTTCTAATTAAAATAATCAGGTTCATATTGCCTTGCTGATCACTTTGCTCATCGAAGGAGTAGAAGTCAAAGCGAGGAAGGGTGAGAAACTCCTCTGGGTAGCTCTTGATAATGGGTTCTACATCCCTAACCTTTGTGCTGTCAGAGGGGTTGATCCACCTTTAGCCTCTTGCCGGCTCTGCTTTGTGGAAGTCGAAGGCAAGCAAGCCCCGGTCACCTCTTGTACGGAGCTAGCATTCGACGGGATGGTGGTGCATCTTAATACACCGAGGGTTCACCGACTACGCGCGGCTGCCTTCGAGTTTTTGCTCAGCCATCACCATCTTGATTGTGCCCATTGTGCCAAAAATAAGCATTGTGGACTTCAGGAGATTGCCTCCCGTCTGAAATTGCGATTGAAGCCCACGCGGTTGAAACAGATACCCAGAAACTTGCCAGTGGATTCCAGTCATCCGTTATTCACATACGACCCCAACAAGTGCATCCTCTGTGGTAAGTGTGTCTGGGCATGTCAGGAGAAGGGGACGGGAACCCTGGACTTCGTTTTTAGAGGCATCAATACCATCGTAAGTACTTTTGCCGGCAAGCCTTTAGCGGAGGCTGATTGCGAGGCCTGCTTAGCCTGTGTGCAGGTCTGCCCGGTGGGAGCTCTTGTACCCAAAGAAGTTGTTGCTTCGATCTTTATTCCTCGAGCTGGTATATAGACGATTACTTTATTCAATCGTTCCAGGCGTCCTTGCTTATCAGCGGCACGAATCGACAACCGCCTAGGTTTTCGATGACGACCTTCTTTTCTTTTTTGGTAACTTTGAGTAGATCCTGTTCCCATCTTGATCCCACAGGTATTACCATTCTGCCTTTTGTTGAGAGCTGTTCCAGAAGTACGTCCGGCACCCGTGGGGCTGCGGCGGTAACTATTATGGCGTCGTAGGGGGCACCATCTGGCCATCCCAGGGTTTCCCCTGCTAGATGGATCTCTATATTCCTGTAGCCAAGCCTATCGAGGAGCCTTTTTGCTGCATTTGCAAGTTCAGGAATACGCTCGACACTGACTACCCATCGGCAAAGCTCGGCCAGAATGGCGGTTTGATATCCACTACCAGTGCCGATTTCCAGTACCTTCTCATTACCTTGCAGGCTCAGTGCCTGTGTCATAATGGCTACGATGAAAGGTTGCGAAATGGTCTGTCCGTAGCCAATACTGAGGGGAATGTCTTCGTAGGCTAGATTGTATGATTCTGACGGGACAAAGAGTTCGCGGGGTACTCGCTCCATCGCCAAAAGTACACGTTTGTCTGAGATCTCCCGGCGTAAAGATTCAAACAGTCGCTCTCGGCTTTCTTGAAGGCCCATGCAGGTTTACCTTCAGTCCAGTATGAAGTTCATAATTATTAGAATCAGGAAAAGGCTCCCAGCTATGATACCTATCTGTCGCAGATCAGCTAGTAGATATTTGTATTTTTCCTTCTGTGTAGCCGAAGTAGCCAGTGCAGGCGAACTCGCTGCTAGCGTTGTTTTTGCCGCCGGAGCGACCGGAGTCGGCGTCCGAGGCAGTGTCTGTGATCGTATGGCAGCCCTGTACTTTTTTCTTCGTTTGTCCCTTTTTTTCTTCATGTATTACCTCATTTTTGCCATATCAACTAACTAATTGGCTCCACTTGGGTGTACGCTTTGGTAGTAGAGATATGGGCATGCCCCAGAAGCTCCTTAACGGATTGGAGGTCAGCTCCACCTTTCAGTTTTTGAATGGCAAAGCTGTGTCTGATACTACGCGGGGTCACCTTGGCATTCAGTCCAGCCTTGTTTGTATACGTCTGCACTATTTGCCAGAAGCCCTGACGCGTTAGCCGTTCACCTCGCCTGTTTACAAAAAGCGCAGTTTCCTTTTCGTCATTGGTCAATTGCAGGCGCGCGCCATCCCGGTAATCTTTGACAATCTGGGCAACTCTGGCATTGATAGGTATGACCCTTACTACGGAGCCGCGGCTTGTGCATTTGACGAAGTTATTCTTTACGTTGACGTCTTTCACATTCAGTGCTACAAGTTCACTGACCCTCAATCCTGTAGCGCAAAGCAATTCAAGCATTGCCTTATCCCTTTTTGCCTCTGGCGTTGAGAGTTTGGCTGGCTCAGCCAGCAGATTATCAATATCTGACGCAGATAGAGGTCTTGGCGTCGGCTTCTTCACTCTAGGCGAAGTTAGAATCGATGTAAAATCGCCACGTAGTTCCCCACTTTCGTGAAGGAAGGTGATGAATGATTTAGCCGCTGCAATCTTGCGTGCTATGGTAGATGCTTTGTATCCTTTATTTTTGAGAGAGTGGAGATATCTGTCCAGTAGTCTTGCGTCCAAACTGAGCTCTGCCTGCGATTTACCCTGTGTAACTGACTCCGCGTAGTCAACCAGTTGGTTAAGGTCGCCTGCGTAAGCAAGCAGGGTGTTCTGAGAATACTTTTTCTCCTCACCTAAGTGGCGGAGAAAGCTCTCTACATTCGCTCGAATTCGGGAAGACATTGTTGGTTTATATTTTAACATAAAGTGGAAAAATGGGGCTAATATCTCGACAATGTATTCGATCGGCTTTTGCTGATTTGTCCTGCAGTGTTACAATAAATTCAAAAAGTGCCCAGATTTTCCTTTCAACACTTGAAAACATTGCCACCAAAGCCTGGTGTTTACATTTTCAAAGACAGCCAGGGTGAGGTCATTTATGTAGGCAAGGCAGCATGCCTGCAGACCCGTGTGCAGGCTTACTTTGGTCATAGTTCTGCTCTTTCTCCCAAGCACCAGAAATTGGTGGCTAGTATAGACGATGTTGAAGTCATTGTTACCGATTCCGAGCAGGAAGCTTTAATACTTGAATGCAATCTAATAAAGAAACACCGTCCGATCTATAATGTCCGCCTCAAGGATGATAAGAGTTTTCCATATGTGAAGATTGATCTACGGGAGGAATGGCCTGCTCTGCGAATCACACGGCGTTTTGATAAGGACGATGGCAAATATTTTGGTCCGTTTGCCAGTGCTGGTTCGGTACGACAGACTTTGAGGTTACTTAGGAAAATATTTCCTCTCCGCTCCTGCACCAAACGCTTAGCAGGGAAGGAAACGCGGCCGTGCTTGGAATACCATATCAACCGATGTCTTGGCCCCTGTATTGGAGCTGTTACCAAAGAACAGTATGCAGAAGTTATCAAACAGGTCGCTCTATTTCTCGAGGGCAAACACCCGCAGGTAGTGCGAGATCTGAAGAAAAAGATGGAAGAGGCTTCAAAGAGGCTGGAGTTTGAAAGGGCGGCTATGTTACGCGATCAACTCAAAGCCATCGAAAGAGTTGTCGAAGGACAGAAAATAGCCGTTACAGTGAGAGGCAACTACGATGCTATCGCTATGGCACAGGCAAAGGATCTAGCCTATGTCGAGGTTTTCTTTGTGCGGAGCGACAAATTAATGGGGCGTGAATATTTCCTGCTGGATGGAATTTATAGTGAGAAATTCGAACAGATTATGACCAGCTTTGTCAAGCAGTACTATACTTCAGCCGCTTTTGTTCCACCCCTTATCTTGCTTCAATACGTGGTTGAAGAACCCGAGATTCTGACAGCATGGCTATCAAGCCTGAGGGGGTCGTCCGTCAAAATTGCCGTGCCACGGCGCGGAGCCAAGAAGCAGCTAATGGATACGATTGCTGAGAATGCGCGGCAGGGGTTACTGATATACCAGGCAAAGCAGTCCTCAACGGTGCAGGCTGCGTTAGCGTTGGAAGAATTAAAAGATAGGCTGGGTTTACCTGCCGTACCAGTGAGGATAGAAGGTTATGATGTGTCCAATATCCGGGGAAAGTTAGCAGTTGGTAGCATGGTTGTTTTCGAGCATGGCTTTCCCAAGCCGGCCCAATATCGGCGGTTCAGACTCGCGGTGAGTGATCGCGTTGATGACTATGCCATGATGCGTGAAGTGCTAGCGAGACGTTTCAGGCGGCTTCTTACTAATGGCGAGAAATGGTCGCTGGTTCCTGGCCTCATTTTGATAGATGGTGGTAGAGGGCATCTTAATGTGGCTCTTGATGTGCTGGATAAGCTTAATCTTAAGCGCATTCCAGTGGCCAGCTTAGCCAAGGAGGATGAGGAATTGTTCGTGCCTGGTAGCCCGGATCCTATTAAGATTCCCAAGACTTCTGCAGCTTTGCACTTACTTGAAAGGGTACGGGATGAGGCGCACCGTTTTGCACTGGGATATCATCGTAGATTACGCCATAAGGAGGCCATGGCATCAGTACTTGATGAGATTCCAGGGATAGGGAGCAAGCGGAAAAGGGCTTTGTTGCTTAAGTTCGGCTCTGTAGAGCGTATCAGAGAGGCCTCAATGGAAGAACTGGCTGCGGTGAAGGGGATGACTTACGAAGTGGCTCGAAGGTTGAAAGAGTACCTGTGAAAACGCTGAATAAAGTTGACATAATATAAAGATGAAGTGTAAAGATGGTCAGGTCTTGGGTATGCCCGCGATGTTTAGGTGGTTTGGATAAGTTCTATATAGAGGAAGGTGACACTATGGTCACCGACGAGACAATAGTCTGCCCCAATTGTGGCTTTATGCTGGAAGGGGCGATAGGTGAGTGCTGCGGCAATTCTAGGGACGAGCACGAGACTAGTGAGAATAGCGTAACAGAAGCTTTTTAATGAGTCGACAATTCTGTACTGGAGCGGGTGAAGGGATTCGAACCCTCGACGTCTTGCTTGGGAAGCAAGCATTCTGCCACTGAATTACACCCGCCGGTATTTATATTAAAGCCGTTTTTTGTTGCCGATGTCAACAGTGCCCTGTCCCAAGGAAGTCAGCTAGCGTGGAGCCATTCGGGGACAGAAGCTTCGGGGATTGAATCGTGTGATGGGATGTATGGTTTGATATCGAGCACGGGAGTGCCATTCAGCGCATCGAGCCCTGTGACTTCTAAGATACTTCCCCGGCGCTCAACCAGTTTTACTACTGTCATGCCGATAGGATTAGGGCGAGCAGGGCTTCGGGTTGCAAATACTCCTGTTAAAGGCAATGATCGGTCGCCTTTTGGGTGAACCTTTGCTGGTCGCTGTTCGGCTGGAGACAGTTTGTGCATCCAGTAAATGATGATGAGATGGGAAAAACCTTCCACGCCATCCAGGGCAGTTTCCAATTCTTTGTTGATTACTATCTGCGAAGCCACTGCTTGCCAGTCTTTGCGTTTCGGATCGTTGACATAGTTTCTCACTGTACCAATAGGTGTTAAGTTGATTTTATGTTCTATCATCAATTGCCTGTCTTGCCGACTCCTGGCCGAAAGCAAACAACTAGCTTGTCCTAACGATGGATCATGCTAGTGGCGTCAATGTAAGTATTTTCTTGGCAATTTGTGGATATTTGGCGATAAATAGCAGTTCATCCTCCACAAGCGGTTTCTGGCAAGCTACGTTTGCGTATCTAACCAGCTCCAGTATTATCTCTGCTTCTTGGGGATCTTTGAACTCTACTGCCATCTTCCCCATGACGTGTTTGAAGCCTGAAATGCCGCCATATTCACCAGTGCATATCTGGCTACCTGTCTCTACAAGTTCTGGTTCACCTCGCCCGAGTTCGGTATAACTGTAAAGTTCGTAGTTCTGCGGGTCTTTCAGGACTCCGTCGGCATGGATGCCTGAAGCATGGGCGAATGCGTTTGCGCCGACGCCGGGTTGGTTAATTGGTATAGGTACCTTGAAGGCGTAGCTAGCAAACTTGGCTATCTTCCAAGCCATGTTGAGCTTGATATGATTTCCCAGTTTGTATTTTCCGGCGAACCCCTTGGACTTAGTCACAGCGAGTACAGTTGCTACCAGGTCGGCGTTTCCGGCGCGCTCACCGATTCCGTTAACGGTCGTATTAATATAGGCATCTTGACCAGCATCTATGACACCTTTAGCTCCGGCCAGTGAATTCGCTACTGCCATACCGAGGTCGCCATGACAGTGGAGCTCTATAGGAATCTCCACTTCTTTTGCCAGTGTCCTTGTGGTCTCATAGATGGTAAACGGGTTGTCATAGCCCAGTGTATCACAATATCTAAGCCGGTCAGCACCATGCAATTTTGCTTGAGTTGCAAATTTGATCAAGAAATCTAGGTCTGTTCGGGAAGCATCTTCGGCATTGACACCTATAGATTCAGCGCCATGCTGTTGTGCAGCATCTACTGCATCGGTCATCATTTTTACGATGTCGTCCCTTGTCTTGCGTCCTAGGAATTTGCCCTGGATCATCTGGTCAGAAGTTGATATTGAAAGGTTAAGATGTTTGAGCCCTGGCACCAGCCTGAAGGCGGTTTCTACATCTTCTACGGTAGCCCGTATCCATCCTCCTAACCTGATCGGTTTCAGCACACCCATCTCGGCCAGTTCCAAATTTGCTTGCAGGTAGTAAGTCTCGTGGCGTGTAGTGGGAAAGCCAAATTCAGACTGAAATACCCCCATTTCATTGAGGTAAAGATTAATCATCGTCTTTTCAAGCTTAGATAGTCCAAGATTAGCGGTCTGTACACCATCTCTATTGGTCACGTCGATTATGTATATTTTCCCCATATTAAGATCCTCCTGTTGTTAAAAGATGTAACTCACATACCAGAAGGGGGTTACCAATGTTTTTAATTATAGCAGCGTATGACATATCAGTCCAGTGCGGGTTATTATAGTTTTGGAACGGCGCCATTTTTTGGTCGGATGGTTTGTTAATCGGCACCTTCATCAAAGCTTAGCATCCGCGCAGAAGGTTCGCGTAACTTAAAGGTCTATTTTGCTGGGCCGAATGGCTCTTGACAAAGTGAGGTGACTGTGGTAAAGTAAAATTGCCCCAAGTAATTGAGCTCGGAGCGGTGAGGCGCTGACGCAAGGTAGGCGAAGGCCGAAAAGCGTTAAGGGCGAGGAGCCGGGAAGAGTGAGGTTACTTGGGGCAGATTATTTTTGTACCTCGTCGATAAATTCCGGGCTGAGCACGCCGATAAAGGGGAGATTTCTGTATTCTCCGTGGAAGTCCAATCCGTAGCCGACAACGAATTCATCGGGGATTTCAAAGCCGATGTAATGGAGCGGTACGTTGACCAGTCGGCGTACGCGTTTGTCCAGCAGGGTGCAGACACGCAAGCTGGCAGGTGCTTGTGAAGCCAAGTGCCCTAGCAAATAGTTTAGGGTCATTCCGGTGTCTACAATATCTTCCACCATCAGGACGTCCAGTCCAGCAATGCTTATGTCGAGATCCTTGGTTATCTTTACCGTAGCCTCTCCATCGCTACCATAGTATGAAACAGCCATGAAATCGATATCGAGCGGTATCGAAATATACTGCATGATATCGGACATAAAGCATAGAACGCCCTTAAGTACGCCCACTAGTACCAGCTTCTTACCAGCATAGTCTTTCGAAATTTGTTTTGCCAGTGCTCTTACCCGGCGCTGGATCTGCGTGTGGCTGAACAAAACGTGGTCTATCCCCCTGATTTTTGTGGCACCGAGGCTTCCGTAACCATATTTAGCCAGCAGTTTCAGGTAATCGTTCTTGGTCAATAGTTTGATATTTATGTCTGGATAGAGCTCACGAAGCCGCCGCACTTTACGGTTTTTTTCCGTAATGAGGCTTTGCTTCAGGGTAGTGAGCTCAATATAAAGGTCCAGTTCCGGCAGGTAGAAATCAGGAGTAAACATCTCCGTTACCCGATCCCCTTCCCATTTGAGCGGAAAAGAGCGTGGCTCATACAGCCATTCGATCCTGTAAAAGTCTAGTAGCTTAACAAACTCCTCTTCGCTGGGATGTCCAAAGGTCGATGGTCTAAGGGACGAAGGGGGTAATTTGGGTGTTGCAGCTATTTTTTGACTTTTGCCCACATTCTCGGTGTGCCTGTCTTCTAGCATTTGGCGGAGCTCAGCTTTTTCGAGTGCGACGGAGACGAAATTGGCTACAGTAGATACGAAGTCTTTCTCAGTGTGTGAATAGCGCCTAGGTTCGCGGGTGTATACTCGGATCTGGCCGATTACTTCGCCGCCCTGGAAAATAGGAGTTGCAAGGATGGAACTGATCCCTTCAATATCTGCAGCCTGCGGGTATTGGGTTCGCTTATCTTCCTTGGCATTGAAAATCGTAATTGTCTTTCCTTCCATGACCTCGTGCAGGCTCTTATCCGCGTCCAGTACTCCCTTTTTGAGATACATGTCACTGAGACCGTAGGCAGCCACAATGTCCAAGTGTCGCTTTTGAGTACTGAGGAGTATCATGGAGCATCCGGTAGCTCTCAGTGCCTTAGTAATGCTTTTGGCAACGGAATTCAGGATTTTTGCCAAAGGCAGCGAGGAATTGACGCTCTTGGCGATTTGTTTGAAAGCTTGGGAATAAGCAAGTTCGGACTCTACCACATCACCCCTCCAACTACATGTATCTGCTAGCCACACTTGGTGTAGCCGCAGCTGGGACAGGTGTGACACCCTTCTTGGTAAATCAGAATATTACCGCACTCAGGGCATTGTCCTGCCCAGTTCTTACTAGCTACGTCCCGATCGTCGATTGTGTCGGGTTGGTAGTCCTCTATGTATTTTTCAAGTACGCTGGCAATAGCATCAGCGCAGGAAAGGATGGCATGTCCCTCTTCCCAAGCTACAGAGGGACAGCGGATACCGCGAAGATGTTTGGTAACCGAAGCTGTATCAACACCCGACCGTAGGGCTAGTGAGATAAGCCTGCTGGTAGCTTCGAGCTGCGCCGATGCACACCCACCTGCTTTTCCAAGGCTGGAAAATACTTCACAGATGCCTTTTTCATCGAAGTTGACCGTGACATAAATGTAACCACATCCAGTGGTGACCCGTTCTGTGATTCCTTTGGTGACCTTAGGCCGAGGCCTAGGTTTTAATGGGGCTGTGGTGCTAGGCTCCTTCGGCTTGCTGACGGTCAACACCTGGCTTTCACGGCTACGGTCTCGGTAAATTGTTATCCCCTTCAGCCCAAGTTTGTATGCCAGCCTGTACACATTTGCCACGTCTTCAACTGTCGCCTCGTGAGGCAGGTTTACTGTCTTGGAGACAGCGCTATCAGTATATTTTTGGAAGGCTGCCTGCATTCTGACATGCCATTCCGGGGAGGTATCGTGTGCTGTGACGAAGACATCCTTTACCCAATCAGGGACGGCTTCAAAGTCTTTGAGCCTCTTGCCTTTGGCCAGCTCCTCCATTAGTTCTTGAGAGTAGAAGCCCTCTTTTTTGGCCACCTCTTCAAAGTATGGATTAACCTCGATAAGTTCTGCCCCATCCAGTATATGGCGAGTATAGCAGAGGGCAAACAGCGGTTCGATGCCGCTGGAACAGTTGGCGATTATACTGAGCGTTCCGGTCGGTGCAATCGTGGTTCGCGAGGCGTTTCTCGGCCTTATCCCATTGCCTGTATCGTAAATACTTCCTTTGAACGCGGGAAACACGCCGCGCTCTACACCTAATTTCACAGATTCCTTGAGTGCTTCTTCGGCTATGAAACGCATTACCTGTTCGGCTATTTGCAGCGCTCTCTCTGAGTTGTACGGGATGCGCAGTCTGATTAGCATATCAGCGAAGCCCATTACGCCAAGTCCGATTTTTCTGGTCAGTTTGGTCATCCTCTCGATCTGTGGCAGAGGGAATTTGTTGGCGTCGATAACATTATCAAGAAAGCGCACTGCCAATCTCACAACCTCGCCCAGCCTTGTGAAATCTATTTCAGGATTGCTGTCATCCCCTTTGATCATTTTGGAAAGGTTTATCGAACCCAAGTTGCAAGATTCAAAAGGCAACAAAGGTTGTTCCCCGCAGGGGTTAGTGCTTTCTATCTTCCCTAAATGTGGGGTTGGGTTAAACCTGTTTATCGTATCGATGAAAACTACGCCTGGATCTCCTGTTCGCCATGCCATCTCAGTGATTTTGCGGAATACTTCTGTAGCGTTAAGTTGACCGGCAACCTCACCGGTTCGAGGGTTTATCAGATTATAGTCCTCGTCTTTTTCCACAGCGCGCATAAAATCGTCCGTTACCGCTACTGAAAGGTTGAAGTTAGTCAGCGCCTTGGGGTCTTCTTTAGCGGAGATAAAATCCAGAATGTCAGGATGGTCAACGCTGAGTATAGCCATATTGGCCCCCCGGCGCATGCCCCCTTGTTTAATAACGTCTGTAGCGGTGTCGAAAGCACGCATAAAAGAGACAGGACCGCTGGCAATGCCCCCAGTAGAACCAACTCTGTCGTTCTTGGGTCGCAGGCGTGAGAACGAGAAGCCGGTTCCACCGCCGCTCTTATGAATAAGTGCTGTATATTTAACGGCATCGAAAATCGATTCCATGGAATCTTCTATAGGGATAACGAAGCAGGCGGACAGCTGTCCTAGTTCTCTGCCTGAGTTCATGAGAGTAGGAGAGTTGGGCAGGAACTCCAGAGAGGTCATAAGCTGATAGAATTTTTCTTCCCAGAAGCTAACATCTGCCTTAGGGTCGTAAGATGTCTCCACAGAAGCAATGTGCTTGGCAACCCGGCAGAACATTTCCTCGGGAGTCTCGATGACCTGCCCTTGGCTATCTCTTTTCAAGTATCTTCTTTCTAGGACGGTGAGGGCGTTTTGTGAGAGACGTAATCCGGTTTCTACCTTTGTCGCCGCTTTATCTACTGCCACTGTTGTCGTTCGCTTTTGTGCCGGATGTCCTGTATCTTGCTCCTTTTCCGCAAGTATTTGTCTGACTGTATCCCTGATCTGAGTGCTTGATGGCTTTTGTTTTTGCTGTTTCAACACTAGGTCCTCCATTCCGGGCAGGGTGAGTTTTGGCTCCAGTCTTTGTATGACTTGGTTAGTGAGCTCTTCTAGCATTTCTCTGTCTTTAATACCCATGGATTCAGCAGCGGCAAAAATAGCACGTGCTATGCTGTTCTGGCTAGTTATATGCTGCTTGATCTTATTTTGGTGCTTGGACATCTTGCTTTCGCCTCTGTTGTCGCCGCCCCAATGGCTTTAACTCGTCCTCAGGCAGCAGTGGCAGCTGGCCGGCCGGTGGTCTTTTGGCTCTGGAGTCTACCAAAGTATCGACCACCTGCTTTAATGTGGCTATATCAGCAAACTCGCGATAGACGCTGGCGAATCTAATATATGCTATGTGGTCGAGGTTATGAAGCTTCTCCATTACCATATCACCGATTAAAGAGCTGGGGACCTCTGTCTTGCCGAGTCGGTACAGCTCAGTTTCAATGTCATCGACCATTTTGTCAATTGTACCGGTGGGCAGCGGGCGTTTCTCACACGCCTTACGTATCCCGATGAGTATCTTATCGCGGTTGAACTCCTCCCGGCGACCGTCTTTCTTAATTACAAACAGATTGCGTAGCTGCGGTTGCTCATAGGTGGTAAAGCGCGACTGACAGCGAAGACACTGACGCCGCCGTCTTATCCCCTCACCAACATCCCTAGAATCGATCACCTTGCTCTCGGGATCACCACAATACGGACACCTCATGCTACCCCCAATAAACTGTGGTATGCATATATTATAACCCAATATATAGATGCTGTCAACTTATCTGTGTGTTAAAAAATAGAGCGGCAGTGGGGTGCCGCTCTATTTGGGTAGGGTGAGGTGTGTGGGGGCTACAGAGGTTTTTTGGGGGTAGGTGCAGGGCGCGCAGCGGGGTACTGCGGTGCACGGCGAAGAAAAGACGGAACGTCCAAACTGTCTTCGGCAACACCGCGCAGTAGACGGCGTAGTTCGGACTCTGTAGGCACGCCGGCCCCATATTGCGCGGTGAATCCGGTGGCTACTATAGTGATCTGTATCTCGTCCTCCATTTGCGGGTTGAAGACGACACCGAATATTATGTTGGCATCGGGGTCTACCGCTTGGGCTATAACTTCGGCTGCCTCGTTGCACTCGAATAGTGTCAGGTTGCTGCCGCCGGTGACATTGAAGAGCACCCCTTTGGCACCATTTACGGATACATCGAGAAGCGGACTGGCGAGGGCTGCTCTAGCTGCTTCGACTGCTCTGTTCTGGCCACTGGCCCGGCCAACTGACATCCATGCTGGTCCCGCGTTCTTCATTATAGACCTGATGTCGGCGAAGTCCAGGTTGATCAGACCGGGCACGGTAACAACCTCGGCTATGGCTTGGACAGCAAGCCTGAGAACATCGTCAGCCAACCTGAAGGCGTTGTCGACTGTGGTCTTAGCGTCGCACAGCTCCAGCAAGCGGTCGTTGGGGATTATTATCAGGGTATCAACTTTTTCACAGAGGTTCAAAATGCCCTCTTCAGCAACCTTGGAGCGTCTCGTTCCCTCAAAGCTGAATGGTTTGGTGACCACACCGATAGTGAGGGCGCCGCTCTGCCTTGCTATTTCAGCCACAATGGGTATGCCGCCGGTTCCAGTGCCACCGCCCATACCAGCGGTGACGAAGATCATGTCAGCCCCAGAGACTACCTCCTGAACGGTCTGACGGCTCTCCTCTGCAGCTGCGGCTCCTACATTGTGGTCCCCACCGGCACCTAGTCCTCTGGTGAGTTTTTCTCCCAGCTGGACACGGATTGGTGCTTCGGACAGGGCAAGTGCTTGGGCATCGGTGTTCATAGTGATGAATTCAACACCCTTAATACCTTCTCTTACCATCCTAGTGACGGCATTCGAGCCACCACCACCGATGCCGATAACCTTAATCCTTGCTGGTGCCATTGAAAATGTTGACTTAGCCATCCTTAACCCTCCTTTTTCGTTTTTCTTTTTTGTCAGACACCGAAAAATTTTTTCAGCGCTTTGACAAAACCGCCGAGGATGCCGCTTTGTCTTTTTGCCTCCCACGCTGGCTTGCCCTGGTTCCTTGTGCCCCAAAGCAATAGGCCTACACCCGTGGCGTGAGCCGGATCGTGCAGGATATCCGTGATACCATATACACCCATGGGCTCGCCAATTCTGGTGGGTATGCGTATTGTTGTTCGTGCCAGGGCTTCCAGCCCGGCAAGTTTGGACGAGCCTCCGGTCAGCACGAGACCGGCAGGAGCCAGCGAAGCATAGTTTGAATCAGGCATTTCAAGAAGAATAAGTCGGAGCAGTTCCTCCATGCGCACTTTTATGATGTTGCACAGGTCTCTGTAGGAGACACTGTGTCCATCTTCCACTGTAAGAGTGGTCTCCTGGTTCTTGGTAAGCACCTCGGGATATACGTTGCCGTACTTCTTTTTCATTGCCTCAGCGATTTCAAAAGGAAGCCCCAGTCCGATGGACAGGTCACTAGTGACCTGATAGCCGGCCACAGGGATTACCGATGTGTGGTATATACTGCCGTCTTTGAACACAGCTATGTCGGTGGTACCACCACCGATATCGGCGAGAATGACGCCTACTTCCCTCTCTTCAGGCGTCAATACTGCTTCGCCGCTGGCAAGCGGCTCCAGAATGAGGTCCTGAATTTCAACACCGACGCTGCGAATGCACTTAACTAGGTTTTGTACTGAGGCGACAGCTGCAGTGATTATGTGTGTTTCCACGTCCAGCCTGAAGCCATGCATGCCTACGGGGTTTTTGATTCTCTCTTGGTTATCCAGCATGTAGCCACGCGGGATAGCATGAAGTATTTTGCGGTCATCGGGCAAGTTGATTTGCTGGGCTGCAGCCAGGACCCTCTTCAGGTCTTCAGATCGTACCAAGCGGTCGTTGCGTGGTATGGCAACGACTCCGTGGCTGTTCATGGAGCTTATGTGCCTTCCAGTAACACCGACATAGGCGCTTTCCACTTTCAAGCCACTTGCCTGCTCGGCACGTCTGACCGATTCAGCAACTGATTCTTTAGCCTCTTCTACGTTGACCACCATCCCTTTATGCATACCGTGTGAGGGTACAAGACCAACGCCAAGGACTTGGATATTGCCTCCTGAGTCCAGGGTACCGACTATGGTACATATTTTTGTTGTTCCTACGTCGATGGCTGCGATAACTTTTTTCATTGTTTGCCTCCCTTTTGTAATTTCATTCGGGCTACATGTATACGGAAAAGGCACCTCCTTATTTGGGCTTTCAAATGCGCTCCGCTACTCTAAGCTTGGCGCTACGACTTCGTGGGTTGGCTTTAATCTCGACAGCCGATGGTGTAATGACTTTTCTGGATATACTTCTTAGTTTAGCTACATGGTTGCACTGGCATATGGGCGTTTCAGGCGGACAGATACACCCTTTGCTTTCTTCGCTTATGAATTGTTTAACGATTCGATCTTCGAGTGAGTGATAACTAATTACCACCAGTCTTCCCCCAGGCTCTAGACAATCTATGGCTTGTGTTAAGGCAGCAGCCAAGTTTTCCAATTCGCGGTTGACGGCAATGCGCAGTGCCAGGAAGGTTTTTGTCGCCGGATGGATCCTGCTGTAGCGTTGGCCAATAGCTTGCTCGATTATGAGTGCAAGGTGAAGCGTGGTGGTTATAGGGCGGTTCCTGACAATTTGGTGAGCTATTTTGCGGCTATGTCTCTCTTCCCCGTAGTTTCGTATTAAGTGCTCTAGCTTTTCTTCGGGAAACGTGTTCACGATGTCAGCAGCAGTTAGCGCGTCTTCTCGGTTGAATCGCATGTCTAAAGGAGCATCGTAGCGAAAGCTGAAGCCTCTCTCTACTGTATCCAGTTGCAGCGACGAGATGCCTAGGTCAAACAGTATGCCGTGAACCGGGAGGAAGTTGTTTGCCTTGCAGATACTGTGAACGCTAGCGAAATTGCCATGTACGAAAATCACATTGTCCTTAAAGTCTGCCAATCTGGCCTTGGCGATATCGATGGCTTCGGCGTCCGCATCAATACCAAGGAGCCGTCCATCCGGCAGGATTCTCCGTAAGACCGCTTCGGCGTGCCCACCAGAACCGAGGGTACAATCGACGTAGCGCTTCCCTGGTTGGACCTGCAACGCTTCTACTACTTCAGCTAGCATCACCGGCTTATGGATTGGTAGCATGATGGCTACGCTCATTATTGCCCCTCAAGGCTTTCTATGATTTGCCAGACTTGCTCTTCGGCAGATGTTTTTTCAGAATTCCAGAGTTCCGGATTCCAAATCTCGATGCAATTATTGGCCCCCACTATGACCGCAGAGTCATCTATTTGTGCGTACTGGCGTAGTGGTTGTGGTAGTGCGACTCTGCCTTGACCGTCAAGGGACAGACTAAATGCAGCGCCAAAAAGCACGCGATTTAGCCTGCGCAGTTTGCTTGGAGATACAGTTTGCGATGCCAGTTGATCGGCAAGCTTGCGCCACTCTGCTGCCGTGTAAAGAACGATGCACCTTTCTGCGCCCCTGGTGACCATCAATTCTCCTCCGAGCTCTTGTCTGAATTTTGGAGGCAGGGGCAATCTGCCTTTGTTGTCTACTTTATATTGATATTCGCCAAGGAACATTTTTTTTACGCTATAACGGGTTCGCCTTCGAGTTGGCGCTCCAGGATCTTCACCTCTCGCCAGTCCAGTTTAGTCAGTTCTTCTATGCATTCCTGTACCTCAGCCCTGTCGCTAAGCGAGTAAGTAACCAAGCCGTTCCCATTGGCTTGCTCTTGCAGTATCCCTTTGACCACAAGTGCTTTAATGGCATCTCTGAGATTGATCTTTGCCATGTCTAGGGCACAGGCAATGGCACACAAACTTAACTTCGCGCGCGGATGGCGGGACCAAAAGCGGATCAGTTGGAGCTCAATGGTACTGTGGTTGTTCTCCTTGAGGAACTGAAGCAACCTGCTGTTCCCTAACCGGTACTGTACGCAATCGATCATCCTGTCACCTCCTTTTCCCACTTTTTCCCACTTTCAACCATTATAGAACACTTACTCCCAGAATTGTCAATACCTTTACCACACATTTTTGTGTTTTTTGCAATTTTTTTACCACACTAAAGGATTATAGGAAAAAGCTTGGTTTCTATATATAGTAGATGCTTTCCCTTGATAACCTATATTTTGCAACAAGCAGTCTGTTCCTAGTGAGTTGCTTCAGGAACGAGGTCTGCAGTTTCAGGCTTTTGGTGGATATGGTAAAATAGCAAAATGTTTCGTGGTGGAGTACTTGTGATAAGTGACAGGAGGTGGCGTGGTGAGGGGAGTGACCAGAGTGGCAAGGTGGCTTGTGAGTATGTTGGCCAGCTAGGCATTAGCGTGGCTAAGTATGCTATGGTACCTGATGAGGTGGAGATGATCTCTGCCACTTTAAGACAATGGGTCGATGTCGAGGGACTTGACCTCATTGTAACCAGTGGAGGCACGGGGCTGGCAGCTAGGGATGTTACCCCTGAGGCGACCATGGCAGTAGTTGAGAGGGTGATCCCTGGTTTAACTGAGGCAATGAGGGTAATGATGGCTAAGACGAAACCGGAGGCGTTACTGAGCCGGGCTGTTGCTGGGAGCCGTGGTAAGTGCCTGATCATTAATCTCCCTGGCAGCCCTGCTGCAGTGAAAGAGTGTTTGGAGATTATTTTGCCTGCCATACCTCATGCGATGGAAATTTTGAGCGGCAGAGGTCATGAGTAGCGGGGAACTAGAGATGCGTATTGATATTTTGACACTTTTCCCCCAAGTGTTTGACGGTTTTCTCAGCGCGAGCATTATCGGGCGAGCGAGGGAACGCCAGCTAGTTGATGTCAGGATTCATAATATCCGCGATTACGCTCACGATAAACACCGCACTGTTGATGACTACCCCTACGGTGGTGGTGCCGGTATGGTGTTGAAACCGGAGCCCATTTTTGAAGCTGTCGAGGCCATTAAGTCTGGTCTCTGTGTGTCCTTTGTACCAGTAATTTTGCTTACTCCCCAAGGCAGGCTTTTCAACCAGGAGCTTGCTCGTCAGCTTGCCAGTTTCGACTCCATCATACTTATCTGCGGGCGCTATGAGGGTGTTGATGAAAGGGTGGCAGAGCATCTGGCCACTGATGAGATCAGTATTGGTGACTATGTGTTGAGCGGCGGCGAGGTAGCTGCCATGGCTGTGGTTGACAGTGTCGTCAGGCTCTTGCCAGGGGTACTTGGTTCGGAGGAATCCTTGGATGAGGACTCACATATCCGAGGGTTGCTGGAGTATCCCCAATACACGCGGCCCGCGGTTTTTCGAGGATGGTCAGTTCCGTCGGTGCTTCTTTCTGGAGATCATGGTGCTATTGCCACGTGGCGCCGTCAGCAGAGTCTCATACGGACGGCAAAACGGCGCTCTGATCTGTTAGCTAAAGTCGCTCTCTCTGACGAGGAAAAAAAGTTGCTAAGTCAAATTTTTCAGACTAATCCTTAATGAGGGTATAAAAGATGAAGGTTGGCGTTTCTCTTAAAACCAAAACAGATTCTACCATACCCGACATCACTCCGGGTGACACGGTAAGGGTTAGCTACAGGGTAAAGGAAGCTAACCGGGAGCGTATTCAGACTTTGCAGGGCCTCGTCGTTAAGGTCAGACGTGGTGGAGGTGGGGGCAGCTTTACCATTAGGAAAGTTGCTTATGGGGTCGGCGTAGAGCACACCTTTCCGTTCAGCTCCCCGTTTTTAGAAAAGGTGGAGGTAGTGCGCCGGGGTAAGGTGCGAAGGGCGAAGCTGTATTATATACGCAGGCTCAGTGCCCGCGAATCGCGCCTTAAGGAGAGGCAGGAAAAGATGGTAGAGGTGGCCGTTTCAGAAGTATCTGCGAGCGAGGGAGAACAGATGGAGGAACCTGCAAACAGTGCTGGGGTGGAGGAAAAGGCATAAACGGGGCCTGAAGTGGCGGGATGAAGTATGCAGATGTGGCAGTCAATGTGCCATTCGCCCGGCAACGCACTTTCTGCTATTCTGTGCCCACCTATCTCAAAGTTGACATTGGCCAGGCTGTATGGGTGCCCTTTGGTTCCAAGGTCGTACAAGGCATTATTGTTGGGCTGAGTGACCGCCCCTCTGTAGAGGTTACCAAGCCTATCGGCGACACTATTGCCTCGCGTCCTTTGCTTTCTCCTATCCAGATTGAACTTGCCCTATGGGTCAGTAGTTATTATTTCTCTCCTTTGTTTGATGCTGTTGCCTTGATGTTGCCGCCCGGCTTTGAGCGTCGTGTGGTTACCTTTTTGCAGTTGGCTGCGCAGCCTTTTGACTCTAGTGGGTTGGACCCTGAATTGAAACAAATTGTGGATTTCCTTGCGGGCAGGGGCAAAGTGAGTATGAGGGAACTTGCAAGGAAGTTCGGCAAGAAAAAGTCAGAGAGAGCGGTGCAGTGGCTGGTGCGGCGTCGGTTTTTGCTTAAGAGCGAGGAATTGCAACAGGTCAAGGTAAGACCAAAAACTGAGCTATTTTTGAGACTTGTACTTCCTGCTCGTGCTACCAGTGACTATGTTGCCTGTCTAAAAAATGCAAGGGCTTACAAGCAAGCGGCAGTTCTGGATTTCTTGCTTCAGCAGGGCAAGCCTGTTCGTGTGGCTGAGGTAAGAGGGAAAGTAGCCTGTTCAAGCTCCGTCATAGAGTCGTTGAGAAAAAAAGGGCTGGTAGCAGTAGAACCTGTTGAAAAGAAAAGGGAGCCCCTGGCGGGCTTGCGAGTTGACCATTCTTCGCCTCCGGAATTGACTGCATCTCAGATGGAAGCCTGGCAAAAAATTCTCACTCAAATGAATCAACCAAAGCAGCGTAATTCCCCTCTGGTTTTTCTATTGCACGGTGTGACGGGCAGTGGCAAGACTGAGATATATCTTCGAGTGTTGGCTCACGTGGTGGCTCAAGGTAAGCGTGGTATTTGTCTTGTGCCGGAGATCGCCTTGACCCGTCAGACTATCGAGCGTTTTGCCTCTAGGTTCCCCGGGAGGATTGCGGTGTTGCATAGTGGACTGTCTTTGGGCGAGCAATTTGACGAGTGGCACCGCATCAAAAATGGTGCATGTGATGTCGTTATTGGACCGCGAAGTGCTCTTTTTGCTCCCCAGCCAACTTTGGGGCTGATAGTTATCGACGAAGAGCACGAATGGACATACAAGCAGTCAGATAAAACTCCGCGTTACCATTGCCGCGATGTAGCGGTGAAACTCGCTGAGCTCACCGGAGCTGTGGTGATATTGGGAAGCGCAACGCCGGATGTGGAGACTTACTACAGGAGTCTTCAAAGCAAATATGAACTTATTGAGCTTAAAGAGCGCATTACATTGCAGGGTATTGCGCCCTTGCCCGATGTGGAAGTTGTAGATCTCAGGGACGAACTTAGGGCGGGCAATCGAGGTTTGTTCAGTAGAAGGTTGCTGGAGGCTATACATCAAGTACTCAATGACAAAGGGCAGGTGATTTTGTTTTTGAATAGGCGTGGCACTGCAACATTCGTTCAATGCTGGCATTGCGGTTTTGTGTTCCAGTGCAGGAGCTGTGCAGTGGCTCTTACCTATCATGCAACCACAGGGAAACTGATGTGCCATCATTGTAGCTATTCTATGGCCTTATCCAGTAATTGTCCTCGGTGTTCTATTTCCCGGCTCAAGTTTTTGGGCGTAGGTACACAGAGGGTGGTGGAGGAAATACGTGGCATATTTCCGCAAGCGCGGGTTATCCGTTGGGATAGCGATGTGACTACCACACGAAGGGCTCATGAGGAGCTGCTGGACAAGTTTCGTAATCACGAGGCGGATATATTGGTCGGCACCCAAATGGTGGCAAAAGGGCTGGACTTGCCAGGCGTGACATTGGTTGGGGTTATAAATGCAGATACAGGTCTGAACTTGCCAGATTTTAGGGCAGGCGAGAGGACATTTCAGCTTTTATGCCAGGTGGCAGGTAGGGCGGGACGTGGTTTTACTCCAGGACGAGTGATTATCCAAACTTATTGCCCAGAGCATTACGCGATTGTGGCGGCTTCCAAGCACGACTATAGGCAGTTCTATATTCAGGAGTTGAGCTATAGAAGGCGTTTTGGCTATCCACCGTTTGGGCGTTTGACTCATCTGATATTTAGTCACACAAACGAAGCCAGATGTCGTGCAGAAACACATCGTGTTGCCAAGCTCTTAAAGGACGAAATTCGAAGGATGGGCCTGTCTGACATTCGCTTAATCGGTCCGACTCCGTCGTTCATTTCTCGGATAAAAGGGCACTATCACTGGCAAATAGTCCTGTGTGGGGAAGGCATTGCCGAGGTTCTGAGCTCTGTTGCGTTACCGAGTGGCTGGACTGTGGACATCGATCCTGTAAGTATGGTTTAATGTAGTTTGGAATGTCTGTTCGTTCTATTCGTTTGCTGCCTGATCCTGTCTTGAGACAGAGGGCTAAGCGGGTGCCCAATATTGATGGCAGCGTGCAGCAATTGATTGATGATATGGTGGACACTATGCGGGCAGCCTCTGGAGTAGGGCTTGCTGCTCCTCAGGTTGGTATCCCGCTGAGGGTGGCGGTTATTGAGATCCCGGGAGAAGAGGTCATTGCTCTGATCAACCCCGAGATATTGAAGCGGCATGGCGAGCGTTTAGTTCAAGAGGCTTGTCTCAGCGTACCCGGCTATCAAGGCGAGGTTAAACGGTCGGTTTGGGTTAAAGTTAGGGCTCAGGATAGGGAGGGCAGGATTATCCGCATCAGGGGTGAGGGGCTGCTCGCTCAAGCTCTGGAGCATGAGATAGATCACCTTAATGGAGTCCTATATATCGACCGCATAGAGCAGCCGGATAAACTGTGGAAAGTGGAAGCCAGGGTTGAGGAAGGAATTTAGCCCTGCCATTCCATTTCGACAACGAACCTACCAGTTAACCCTTCCAGTTCCACGTTGTAGAAACCGGGCGTATTTTTAACGACGTGAAAAGTAACCCTTTCGCTACTGTTTGGACCTAGGTGCACTTCCTCTACTGCTTCAACCGTTCCTTTTATTTTGAGCACCACACTGTAGCTGCCGCTAGTCTCGCCATTATTTGTTACCATGGCACTGATAGCAACGCTTTCACCTTGCTTAACGCGGTCAGGGGATATAATCAAGTTGCTCACAGAAAAGCTGGCTGGTGTTAGTGGTATAACTGTGAATGAGCCCATAAGCCCATCCACTTCTACGTAGTATTCCCCACCAACCTCTTTTACCGTAGTAAAAGACGCGGCTTGGCTGGCACCAGGTTGAAGGGTTAGCTCGGTAATGCCCTCTACTACGCCGTTGATCCTTAGTACGAGGCTATATCTTCCCATTTCATTACCGCTATTAGTGACAAGAGCGCCTATTGTTACCGGCTGGCCAGCTTTTACCTGGTTGGGGCTGATTGTGAGATTGCTGACTGAGAAGATGGGACGGCTGGCGTACGGCGAGTACGGCATACCTGCCGGTCTTGGTGTGGGCACCGGTCCTGTTGGGACGAAAGGACCTGGTGGCTGACTTGGCATGTATGGATGAGGGTATTCAGGGGGTGAGGCGAACTGTGCCGGCCTTGTTCCAGATACCGGGCCAGGCATAGTGGTCGGGATTGGCGGCATCTCTTGATGTTGCACTCTTTGTAGGGGCATTTCACGTAACCTGCGGTCAGTCATCTTTTTACCTCTTGAAGGTGCCCCCTGAGGTTGTTTTTTCTTAGGTGGCATAGCGATTACCACTATAATGAGCAGGACTAACACACCGATTATGGCGCCTATAATTATCACCAGTGGCGGTTTCAAAAACATGCCCCAAAAAGTTGTGGATTGTTCGACTGTAAAGCTAGCGCTTTCTCCGTCCAATTCCACTGTATATTCACCTGCTGGACCCGCAATGATGGTAAAGGCCAGATCTTTACTATCTCCAGGATTAAGGGATAATTCCTCACTGTCTTGGATCTCATCATTGACCCTCAATGTAAGGGTGTGGGTCAGTTTTTTGTTTCCTTTGTTGGTCACTGTGCAAGTTATGGTCACTTGTTCCCCCTCTTTTGGAGAAGGGGGAGTTATACTAAGGTTACTGACTTTAAGTTCTTCGGCTGTAGCTATAGTGGTTGTAGTTAGTACACTAAAAATGGCCGCTACCAAAACGAGTGGCCAGAATATTTTTCTCATCCTTGCCTCCTGCAGCAGGTGTCCAGATGCTTAATACTCTACGCTAAAATTGGTGATAAATCAATAGTGTGGGACCACACACGTGGAGTTGAACTGAGAAGCAGAACGGCGGGTTACGGTTGTCAATTGTCGGCGGAAGGTAAAGCCAATATAAAAGCAACCCCGTGGGAGGTTTCACTTGGCAGCCACAATTTGCCCTTGTGAAGCTTGATCAAGTATTTGGATAGTGCTAGCTCTATAGCTAGGTCGGAGGCTGACCTGCATCCTTTGTGCTCCGCCTGGTCATGTGGTATGTCTGTTGTGTTCTCGACCACAGCCGATGGATCGCCCCAGATTGTTATAGTCACGAGTTTGCCTTGTTTTGCCGTTGACGTGAATACGCTGCCGTGTTCAGCTGTGCTTTGACTGACATGTGATAATAAGGTGAGCAATACCTGCTCCAATCTAAGGGGATCCGCCATGATCATGGGTGACTCAGGTGTTAACTTCAAGGTTAACACCTGCTGGCGACTGTGTAGCGTTGGAACTATTTGTCCCAGGACATTGTGGATTGCTGTGTTGACAACCACAGGCTGGAGGCACAAATGGAGTCCTTCTGTTTGCAGTGTGGCTATGTCGATAATGGCAGACATTTCGTTCCATAGGTTCCATGCAGAGGCCAAGATTGTGTTAACTAGTCTCACCTCGCGATTATTACCTCGGGGCCTGAGTTCCTTGTTCAATAGACTAGAGGTAAGTATAATCTTCTCTAGGAGACTTTTGGATTTCAGGGGCAGGGAAGCAGCTACCTGCAAGGCCTGTGTTTCTCTTAGGTGGCTGCACAGGTTTTGCCCTTTAGTTAGTGCCTCTGCGGTATGGTTCGTCATTTAATGCATTTAACATTACCGATTTGATCTTCTGGAAGTCAACTCTTGGAAGGCTAGTTTCAAATTTAGTTTTGCCTACTGGGACTAATTTCTTACTAGCCACCTGTACTAAAAGATGGTATCGGCTGTGACCGAATAAAGCGGGCTGTGTCACCGATGTCTTGTGCCCTCATATTTACAATTTATTTGCTGCGCTTGACCCACAAACGATGGCCATCGGTTATGAACTCAATAGTCCCGTGCTGGGAAGTCAAAAAGACCCGCTCATGTCCCAATCTGTTAGTCAGCCTGTCCAGCACTTCACCATGAGGATGCCCGAACGTATTGTTTGCGGCAACTGAAATAACTGCGACATCCGGGTCGACCACGCTTAGAAATTCTGTTGAAGTGGCCGTTTTGCTGCCGTGGTGGGCTACTTTTAGTACGCTACTGCGAAGATTCTCCCGCTGCGAGATGAGGTACCATTCGGCCTCTTTGCTGATGTCCGCAGTGAATAAAAAACTTACCCTGTTCCAGCTCAGCCGTAGTACCAGTCCGTTGTCATTAATCTTATTGGCTGTTTCCAGAAGCCCGGATTTAGGCGGGTGCAGTACTTCTAGGGTGATGTTATCGCCGAGATTGATTTCTTGCCCCGCATGGACAGCTTTAAGTTCGATTCCTCTGGAGTGGATGGTTTTGAGCCATTCCTGATAGAGTGTAGTGTTGGAGGGTATGCCTGAGTCCAGGATCAGAGGTATTTTGTGTTTCTGTACAATTTCGATGAGGCCAGTAAGGTGGTCTGATTGTGGCTGGGTGAGCAGCACTAGGTCGATCGTCCTCTGCCAGTAGGGTATTTTCTTGTCCAGTTGCAACTTTATAGCCCTAGGGTCGGGGCCACCATCAATCAATATATTCTGACGGTTCGGCGTCTGGATCAGGATGGCATCGCCTTGGCCCACGTCGAGTATACTGACATGTAGTTTATCGTCCGCCATGGTACCCAACATTGCCCAGACGATGGTGTTTCCCAGCAGGAGGCAGGTTGTGCCCCATTTCACAAGTCTCTTCATAGATGACCCGTCCAGTCTGCTGCCGGCGGTTTTGATCTTGGACGACAATCTACTAATAAAGTCGACTATTCGTTTCCTGTTTTTGGCGGCTGCTAAAGTTCCTGCCAGCAAGAGATAATAGGCTAGCACCTGCCAAGGGTGTAATTGTGGTAACTCGATATGACTAAATGGAATGGCATTGTATGCCTGGGTTATAAAGATGAAATAGCTGAGGAAAACCCAGGCTATCCAGCCTAGCAACTGACTGAGGACTGGTATTGTTAGCCCCACAATACTTACCAGGCTTGCTGTGATTATCATCCCGGGTAGAGCTAGCAATGAAAATAAGGTTGCGGGTAGGCTGACGAAGGAGATGGTACCAAAGTGGTAGGCGATGACAGGGCAAGTTGCCACAATGGCGGCCGATGTTACTGCGAGACTGTCGATAACGAAGTTTGACAGCGATGCCACAGAGCCATTTTTGACAGTCGCAGCGCTTAATTTCTCTCTTCCGACGGCCTGAAAATATGGTGCCAGCACTATCAGCCCGGCCATAGCGAGGAAACTTAACTGAAAGCTAGCATTCCACAGGATTTGTGGGTTGAGTGCTGACATAATTGTAGCAGCAAAAGCAAGTGCAGTAATTGCACTACCTGGGCGCCCTAGATATTCGGCTAATAGGAACAAGGTCCCCATGAAGGCACCTCTAACGATAGGTGGACGCATAGCTGTCATAATGGCATAAGCCCATATAGTGAATAGGGCGAGCCATACGTATATGTAGTACCGTTTACCAAAAAGCCGTATTACCGCACTGGTGACCATCCCGATGATTATGCTGAGGTGCAGCCCCGAGATTGCTAGCAGATGTGCTGTGCCTGCTTGTGAGAATGCATCCTGTAGAGAAGTGGGCAGACCAGTCCTTAATCCAAGCAAAATAGCTTGGGCGACTGATGCCTGTGGTTCGGGCAAGGCTTGGATAAGGTTCCGGGAAAGAAACGTCCTTACAGAGTATATCCACGACAGCGGTTTGAAGCCTTTGTCGCGTGCAACTAGTTCTATCTGAGGATAAAATATCAGCGAATAGACCCCTTGTTGTGCTAGGTAAGATCCGTAATTAAAGTGGCCAATTTCTGGCGGTGTCTGTAGCTCGCCGGTTATTTTCAATATATCCCCATAGCGATACTTTGAGTACCTTTGGCAATAGACAATGACTTTGCCTTTAGTTGCTTTGTTTTCGCTCGCGAATTGAACCTCTGTAGCGGTAAACTGAAACGTCATGTAGTTGCCTGCTCTTTCTGGCTCGGTGGACACCATCCCGGTTATTTGCACCGTCCCTTTGTCATTGTAGAACTGCAGGTGTCCTTCATTTTTCTGCGGCAGGCTGTCCTGAAAGCGCAGGCTGCCACCGATCAGAGCTAGAAGGCAGAGTGCTGCTAAGAAAAGATATTTTCTGTGGTTCTGTAGAAACGGCAGGAGCAAGAAGGGTGCAGCTCCCAGTAAGAGAAGTACCGGCGGTATATGTAGCTTGGAGCCCAGATATATACCTGAGACCCAGGCAGCGCTAACATAGAGTAGCGTCACACAGTCATTCCTCCAATGTTACCAGGTCTCTGATTTTGTTCAGTGTTATGTCGCCGATGCCTCTTACGCGAAGCAGGTCTTCTAATCGGCGGAATGGACCATGCTGCTTGCGGTACTCAACGATTGCCTGTGCTGTTTCCTGTCCGATGCCAGGTAGTGCGCTGATCAACCAGGCTTCAGCCAGGTTGAGGTTCACCTTCTGTGCCCGCCTTGTTTCGCCAGTAGCGGGTACATATAGTTTCATACTGGTCCAGTCGGCATTGGGCAAGATTCCAGCGGCCAGCAGTATGGTTTCTAGGGTGTCACCTTCGTTGAGGGTATAGAACCCGGGGCAGGCTACTGCCCCATCGACGTAGATCCGCCCAGTGCGTTCGGGGTTGGTGCTTTCCGAAAGTATTATTTCCACAGACTGACGCTGTTTAAGCTTTATCGCTAGAAACAGGCTTCCCGTAATGAAGCTAGCTAGTAAGACAGCGGCTACGATCAGCCAGTACCTATTAGCGGCCGACATAGCGTTCACCTCCATACTCAAATTAAAGTCGCTTTTGTTCTGCTCTCTATTAAAAATTTGTAGGGTCTAGACGGAGTGAACCAGTTCTATATTATCGTGGCCAACAATGGTAAAATTTTATCATATATGGCAGACATAAAGACGATAACGGTCAATAGAAAGGCCTATCACGATTATCACATTATCGAGACTGTGGAGGCTGGGATTGTGCTAACGGGTACTGAAATCAAATCGATCAGGGCGGGTAGGGTAAACATCCGTGATGCCTATGCCAAGCCTGAGAATGGGGAATTGTGGTTGTATAATTCGCATGTTGCAGCCTATCAGCCAGGCAGCTATCACAACCATGACCCGAACCGACCACGCAAGCTTCTATTACACCGGCACCAGATAGACGAACTTTCTGGCCTTGCAAGTCGGAAAGGTTTGACTTTGGTCCCCCTAAGGCTGTATATTAAGAATGGGGTGGCGAAGATTGAGTTGGGTGTGGTAAAGGGCAAACAGCTTCATGACAAGCGAGAAGCTTTAGCCCGCCGTGAGGTGGAGCGGGAAATAGGGCGAGAACTGCGGCGCAGACATTAACAACTGTAGGTGCTGTCGCGGGGGCGCGAGGCGTCGACAGAGGAAGGCCTACAGAATAGCAGGCCGAGGTGCCATCGACCTCGTTAAACAGGTGGCAAAAGACAACTGCCGAAGCAGTTCCGATTGCAGCCTAAGTAGGGTTGCACATCCAGCTTGACCTCGCCCTGATGGGTTGGGACTGGGTGCCGAAAAGTCAGGGTGCGCCGTACCCGATGTCGATAGGGACGGTTAAGATTTATCGACTGGCCTAGTTATCAGCGGTCAGCGGATGGTAACTAGGTGAGATTGAGCAGCTGACTAAGCCTGTAGGAGATTCTGGCAACCTTCTTCTGGACGGGGAGTTCAACTCTCCCCCGCCTCCACCAGACAGGTCCCAGTACTGCTAATCCAGCTTGTCGACTGCTGAGGTCTCTTTTCTTCTGCCAACCTCGTCAAGGCTGTTTCTTAGTTCTGCAATGAAAGTCGTAAGTGATCTAAACTCGTCTTCGAGTTCTATAAGCTGGATTATCTTGCTGCCTATGATAACCCCATCGGCAATTCTAGCAACAAGTCTTGCTTGCTCCGCTGAGGATATACCAAATCCCACACACAATGGCAGTTTCGCAACCTTTCTAATCCTGGTAACAAAATTTTCCAGGTTATCAGGCAACCTGTCCCTAGCACCGGTTACACCGGTTACCGATACGAGGTATATGAACCCTCGGGAGCGTTGAACCACTAACTCAATCCGCTCGTCTGTGCAGGTTGGTGGAAGCAGGTATATGAGGTCAATGCCCTGATCTTTAGCAGCTTTCTCTAGTTTCGAACCTTCCTCCGGAGGCAGGTCAGGCACTATCAAACCGTCTATGCCAGATAGCGCGCAGTCCCGGCAAAATTTCTCCAGTCCGTAGTTTAGTACGGAATTGAAATAGGTCATAAATATTAAGGGGATGGGGATGTTTCGGCTTATCTGCTTAGCCATGTCCAAGCACAATTCTGGCGTAGTCCCGTTCTGTAATGCCTTAAAACTCGCCTTCTGGATGGTTACACCATCGGCAAGGGGATCGGAAAACGGAATGCCGATTTCGATAATGTCGCTGCCCGCGTTGGCGAGAAGTTCGACTATCTTAGTAGTAGCTTCAATAGTTGGATAGCCTGCGGTGATATAAGGGATCAGCGCTATGCGCCTCGCTTTTTTGAAGACCTTTGCTATTCTGCTCATTGCTTTGTCTCTAAGGTTTCAGCCAGGATATTTATGTCTTTGTCGCCACGCCCTGACAGGTTTATGATGATTATGTGCTCACGGCTCAGTGTACCAGCCAGTCTGGCGGCATAAGATATGGCGTGTGCCGGCTCTAGCGCGGGCTGGATGCCCTCGGTGCGGCATAGCAGTTTAAATCCTTCCAGTGCCTCTGCGTCGGTGACAGCAACGTAGGTGGCACGCCCGGTATCTTTAAGATAACTGTGCTCGGGACCGACACCAGGGTAGTCCAGTCCTGCAGAAATACTATGTGTTTCTTGAATCTGGCCGTGTATGTCTTGAAGGACGTAAGATTTAGCACCGTGGAGCACGCCTATTTTCCCGGTAGCCAGCGTTGCGGCATGTTGTCCAGATTCCAGCCCCCTTCCGGCTGCTTCAACGCCGATCAGTTTGACCTGCCCATCATTTAAAAAAGGGTGAAAAATGCCGATGGCATTGCTACCACCGCCCACACAAGCCACTATGTAGTCGGGGAGCCTCCCGCATTTAGCCAGGATTTGTTCCCTGGCCTCTTTGCCTATTATGGATTGAAAATCACGGACTATTGTAGGATATGGATGGGGACCAACAACCGAGCCAAGAAGATAGTAAGTGGTGTTGACATTGGTAACCCAGTCTCTTATGGCTTCGTTGATGGCGTCCTTTAGCGTGCGGCTGCCTGTGTCTACCGGTCTTACCTCGGCACCCATAAGTTTCATTCGGAGGACGTTCAAAGACTGGCGATGCATGTCTTCCTCTCCCATATATATGATGCACTCGAGCCCTAGCTTGGCACAAACAGCGGCAGTGGCGACACCGTGTTGTCCAGCCCCGGTCTCTGCGATTATTCTTCTTTTTCCCATAATCTTTGCCAGTAATCCTTGTCCCAGGGCATTGTTAATCTTGTGGGCACCAGTATGTGCCAGGTCTTCTCTTTTGAGATAGATCCTAGCACCTTGGCAATGCTCGCTCAGTCTTTCTGCAAAATATAACGGAGTAGGCCTTCCCGCGTAGTCACGGCACAGTGATTCAAACTGTTCCCAGAAAGCGCGGTTTTTCTTTGCTTCTTCATAGGCTGATGCCAATTCTTCGAGTGCAGGTATGAGTGTTTCCGGAACAAACTGCCCTCCATACTCCCCGAAATATCCTTTCTTACTGGGTATCACTGCAGCTACCTCCTTTGTTAGGCCAAGAAACGCTGTTGGTCTGGCTGCTGGCTTCGGCATTTTTAACCGCTTGAATAAAACTAGCAATTTTTGCCACATCCTTTTTCCCCGCTGTCTCCACACCCGAGGATACATCTATACCAAATGGCTTGACTCTGCTGACCAGAACGGCAACGTTGTCTGCTGTCAGGCCACCAGCGACTATAATGGGGAACTGTAAAGCTATCTTCCTGGCAACTGTCCAATCGAAAGTTCTTCCGGTGCCGCCATAGTGCCCCTCCATTTTTGTATCGAGCAAGTGGAGTAGCTTATCGCGCGGGAGGGAATCGTATCCTGTTTTGATGACTTTGATGATGTTGTCCGCGGTGTCATCAGGGGAGACATGAATTGTCCTGATAATAGGCCGGCTCACCAGTTTGCAGTAGTCTAAGGGTTCGGTCCCGCTAAGCTGTACCCAGTCAAGACAGAGGCAATCAGCAATTTGGTTCAATCGCTGAATATCTTCGTTGACGAATACCCCAACGATCTGCGGGCGTGGTTTCAGCTGGCGAACGGCAGCGGTAATCTGCTCAGCTTTTTCCAGAGAGGCCATGCGACGGCTTGGAGCGAAGACCAGTCCGATGAAGTTGGCACCGAACTGACTAGCTGCCAAAGCGTGTTCCACCTCGGTTATTCCACAGATCTTGATCCTTATCACCGGCCGAACATCTCCTTGATTTTGGCTGCGATATCGGGTGTGGACATCAATGCTTCGCCTACGAGAACTGCGTCAACCTTTAGTTTTTGCAATTTTTCAATATCGGCGCGTTCCTTTATTCCACTTTCGCTGACCACCAGACGGTCGCTTGGTATCAACGGTCGCAGACGCTCAGTGGTTGATAAATCGGTCTGAAAAGTAAGTAAATCACGATTGTTTATGCCGATAATTCTGGCACCACTGTCGATGGCAGTTTCCAGTTCGGTTTCGTTGTGCACTTCCACAAGGCAGCCCATACCTAGTTCATGGCCTAAACATAGGAGCTCCACTAGTTGTGTTGGACTGAGGATATGTACGATAAGCAGCAAACTGTCCGCACCGTAGGCGCGCGACTCATAAACTTGGTAGGGCTCGACGATAAAGTCTTTTCTGAGGAGAGGTACAGGCCTAGTCAGCGAACGCTTTATGTCCTTCAGATGACTTAAATTCCCGCCGAAGTATTTATTTTCCGTGAGTACAGAGATGGCGGCGGCGCCGCAGTCAGCATAGATTTTGGCTATGCCGGTGGGGTTAAAATCGTGGCGGATTACGCCTCTGGATGGCGATGCTCTTTTAACCTCTGCGATCAGCTTTAGGCTGTTACCACCTATGGCCGAAGCTAGATCCAAAGGTGGCGGCTGATCCAATGCCATTTGTCTCATCTCAGGAAGCGGCACTACGTGTTTACTGTGGTCCAACTCCTGGAGTTTGTTCGACAGGATCTGAGAAAGAATTGCCGACATCTTTCTTCTTTCTTTGCTAACTGACGCTTTGGGTGAAATCCGCCAACTCTTTAAGTTTAAACAGTGCCTGCCCACTATCCACTATCTCTGCAGCCATGGACACACCTTCGCGGAGCGTCCGTGCTTTGTCTCCCACAACGAGTGCGGCTGCAGCATTAGCCAGCACAATGTCACGTTGCGGTCCTCTGAAGCCACCGAAGATGCTGCGCAGCATTGCAGCGTTCTCCTCCGGTGTGCCGCCCTTCAACGTCCCTCTGCTTGTACCAGGCAACCCTAAATCTTCGGGAGTTACGGTATAGCTGGCTATCTTGCCGTCCTTTACCTGGCAGACGAATGTCTTGCCTGTCAGAGTGATTTCGTCGAGGCCATCTTCTCCATGAACCACCAGTGCGTGACGGCAGCCCAGATGTGTTAGTGCCATTGCCAGTTTCTCTATTAGTGAGGCGTCAGCTACACCTAGAACCTGTGCCTGGACGTTTGCGGGATTAGTCAGAGGGCCTAAGATATTGAAAACGGTGCGGATGCCGATCTCACGCCTGGGGGCAGCAGCGTGCTTCATAGCTGGATGAAAGTTGGGCGCAAACAAAAAGCCAATTCCTATTTGTTCGATACACTTTGCTACTTGGTCTGCGGTAAGGTCTATGCGAACCCCAAGTGCTTCGAGCACATCGGCACTACCGCACTGGCTACTCATAGCTCGATTGCCGTGTTTGGCTATTTTTACTCCGGCTGCAGCGGCAATAATGGCTGCGGCGGTGGAAATATTGATGGTGTTGGAGTTGTCGCCGCCAGTACCACAGGTGTCAATTACTGGGTCAGTGATATTCACTGGTACGGCTCTTTGTCTCATTGTTCTAGCTAGCCCTACGATTTCATCTACCGTTTCGCCCTTCAGACGGAGAGCGGTGAGGAAAGCGCCGAGCTGAGCAGGGGTGGCTTCGCCATTCATTATTTCGTGCATTACCTGTGCTGTCTGCTCTGTACTTAGTGATTGTCTGGCAACCAGCATCGAAATAGCTTCCTTAATCATTTCATCCCCCCATTTGCAAAAAATTTCTCAAAATTTCTTTACCGTTTTGAGTCATGAATGACTCCGGGTGGAACTGTACACCTTCTACCTGATATTGGCGGTGTCTGATGCCCATAATAGTGCCATCGGCTGTCCAGCAGGTTACTTGTAGGCATTCGGGTAGCCCTTCTCTTGCCACCACAAGTGAGTGGTAACGAATGGCGCAGAAAGGATTTGGTGATCCCTTTAACACCCCTTGGTCGTCGTGGTATATCAGAGAAGACTTACCGTGCATAATCTCTATGGCACGCTGTATCTTGGCTCCAAACGTGTAGCCAATGCATTGATGGCCCAGACAGACGCCCAATATAGGCAATCTTGGGGAGAAGTGCCGAATAACCTCGTTGCAAATACCGGTATTTAGGGGTGTCGACGGGCCTGGAGATATTACTATAGCATGTGGCCCTATTTGTTCTATTTCTTCGATGGTTATCCTATTGTTGCGCTGTAGCGTGACCTCTGCACCAAGCTCGCTCAGGTATTGGTACAGGTTGAAAGTGAAGCTGTCATAGTTGTCAATTAGCAATACCATCATCGTTGTTACATATCTCCTTTGGGACACTCTGCTTGATCGATTGCCTGAAGTAAGGCTTTTGCTTTATTCATTGTCTCAGCGAATTCACGTTCAGGGATGCTATCATAGACGATGCCGCAGCCTGCCTGTATGTAAGCGAACCCGTCCTTTGCCACCATGCTTCTTATCGTGATTGCCATGTCCATGTTACCTGAAAAAGAGAAATAGCCTACTGCGCCGGCATAAGGACCCCTTTTGTCTGGTTCAAGTTCAGCTATTATCTCCATCGCCCGGATCTTTGGCGCCCCGGAGACCGTGCCAGCGGGGAAGCAGGCTTGCAAGGCATGGAAAGGTGTCAGGTCACGTCTCAGTTTGCCCTGTACGTGTGTGACCAGATGCATCACATGTGAGTAACGTTCTACCTCCATAAGTTTGCTCACCTCGACTGTTCCAGGTTCACTGATGCGGCCTATATCATTGCGCCCTAAGTCGACCAGCATGATGTGTTCGGCCCTCTCCTTTTCATCGTTTTGCAGTTCCTGCTCTAGTGCTAGGTCTTCTGAGGGAGTTTTGCCTCTGGGGCGGGTGCCAGCCAGCGGCCGGGTCATCACGTTGCCGTCTTCTACCCGGACCAGTATCTCGGGGGATGCCCCAAGGAGCTGGAAGCTCTTAAAGTCCAAAAAGAACATGTATGGTGAGGGGTTCAAGGTGCGCAGCGCACGATAGATTTCAAACGGTTCGGCACTAATAGGTCTTGCTAAACGCTGGGAAAGCACCACCTGGATAGCTTCACCACATGTTATGTATTCTTTAGCTTTGACAACACAAGCCTCGAACTGCTCCTTAGTAAAATTTGAAGAGAGACAGCAACCGTTTACGTTGCGGTGAACTGGCTGTACGTTTGCATGTGGTAATGGTTGTTTTAGTCTGTTTACCATCGCTTCGATCTTGTCTACAGCTTCGTTGTATGATTTTTCCAAGTCACCATCGAGTTTTACATGGCTCAGTATTTTGATCTTGTGGGTGACATGGTCGAAAACAAGGATAGTGTCGACAAATAAGAATATGGACTCCGGCAGCCCCAGAGGGTCATTAGCTGGAGAAGGCAACTTTTCGAAGTGTGTTGCCACTTCATAGCTTAAATAGCCAACGGCACCGCCGCAGAATCTGGGTAGATCGGGGATCGGTATCAGTCTGTACTGGCTGAGTTCTGCAGCCAGCAATGGCAGGGGGTTGACCCTGTCCTCCTTTCTGGTAATGAGAATACGGTACGGGCTTGTACCTATGAAGCTGTATCGCGCCAGGCGTTCTGCCCCCTCAACGCTCTCGAGGAGGAACGAGTAATCGCCATGGTTAACCTTAAGATAGGCAGATACCGGTGTCTCTAGGTCGGCAACGATTTCACGACAAATCGGGACTACGTTACCCTCGACACCATCGAGTTTTCTAAGTTCTTCAAGCGTTGGGTAATACATTTATCTTCTCACCGTTAAATTTAGAGCCTCTCGCCCCTAGGGGCGAGAGGCTCTATATCTCGCGGTGCCACCCTAATTAGCCACCTTTTGATGGCTATCTCGTTCTAGGTACGGCTTGGTTCCTCAAGCGATACCCTGGGCTGGGATAACGGTGCCCTTTCCGTCAAAGCCTACTCGGTTACTACCTTTCGGTTTGCGGCTCCCGAGTCCATTCAACCTCTGCGCCAGCACCGGCTCACACCTTACCCGGCTCTCTGAGCTTCGCTGGAGGCTTACTAGTCTCGTTCACAGCCTTTACAGTATTCAGTTTTTCAAGCTTAGTATAAGAGAGAAAAATTTTGCTGTCAAGTCACTGCACTCGTCCAGTAGATCAGTGACACTTTCGTATTCAGTCCTGGGGCCAGAACAACAGGTTTCCTCTCTGCTTGTTTCACCCTCTCCTTTAAGGGAGAGGGTTAGGGTGAGGGTAAACTAGAGACACCGGTGTCACTGATCTGTTTGCACCAGCTCAGTCACTCCTAAGTGTGAGTAGGATAATAGGGATGTCTCTGTGGTTCCTGAAAACAAAGCCTTTCTCGATGTCCTGGGGCAGGCATCTGCACTTTGGGGCAATATGGCTTGCCTTTGCCACTGGTCATCTCGGCAACGGCTACTTCTATATCTAGCTACGGTCTGCAAGAACATTCTGAGAACATAGCTTTGGTGCTTCCTGTCGCAGATGGTTCTTGTGTTACGAGCTCCTTTGAGTGCTGGTCTCTCTAGCCTACTGCTTCAGCCGGAGTAAATCACACAAATAATTAAAAGGGCTTTAGACACACCAAACCTACCGGGTTTTTGAGGTTGTTTCGTCTGCTATTCATCAACTGGGGCCTCCTTGGACACGTGCATTGTTTGGTCTTTTTAAGTAGAATATAAGCTTGGTAGCGCTTTCCGAGCCTCGTGCCCTAAAGGTTAGGCCCATGGGCAGTGGCCGATAGGGTACCACTGGAAACGGTGGTGCCTCCCGTGTTTGGAAAGGAGAGCCGATTGTGAATTCAAAACTTATTTGCAACCTACTAGTCAGTTTTCTGTTAGCCTCAGTCGTTTTCTTCGTGGAGTCGGGTTGTACTTCAGAGGAACAGGTTGTTGGCCCCAAGCTGCGGATAGCCACCACAACAAGCCTTTGTGATTCAGGGCTGTGGGATCGTCTAGAGCCACTTTTTGAGGCGAGGTACATGGTTGACCTGGACGTATTGTACGCTGGAACTGGCATAGCAGTGTGTTACGGGGAGCGTGGCGATGTCGATGCTATCGTTACCCACGATCCATATATGGAAGAACGGTTTGTTTCTCAGGGCTACGGTGTGGAGCGGATACCCTTCGCCTATAACTATTTTCTTATCGTAGGGCCTGAGGATGACCCGGTGGGTATTAAAGATTTGGCTCCCGAGGAGGCCTTTACCAAGCTGGCTGTTTCGGGGGCTGCTCTTTTTATCTCTCGTGCGGACGGATCGGGTACTCATGCCAAGGAGCAGGCAATATGGTCAAGAGCAGGTTTTGACTACGAAGTTGTAAGAAGAGGCAGATGGTATGTGGAATCGGGAAGAGGAATGGGCCCCACCTTGCTTATGGCTTCAGAGAAGCGTGGCTACACCCTTACCGACAGAGCAACATTTCTAGTCTACAAAGATAGACTTGATCTCGTATCTATCGTGGATAAAGGCGAATCCTTGCTTAATGTTTATACGATTATCGTAGTTAATCCGGCCAAGTTTCCTGCGGTCAATTATAGGGCAGCAGAGCATCTGGTTGAGTTTTTAGTTTCGGAAGAAGTACAGGCTTTTCTAAGAGTGTATGGTGTCGAAGACTATGGCGAACCTTTATTTTACCCATATTATGGGCAGTAGTTGAGTACGGAGAACAGCAGGGCTGGGCCCTACTTTGACTTAGGTGGTGAGTAGATAGGCGATGGAAGAATTATGGACTGGCTTCATAAAGGCGTTGCAACTTATTAGCTCCTTTGATGCCGAGGTGATTGACATAACTGCCCGATCGCTGGCGATCTCGGCGACTTCTTGTGCAATTGCTTGTGTGGTTTGTTTTCCATTAGCTGGGTTGGTGCATTTCAGTTTGTTCCCAGGCAAAAGGCTCTTGATGGCTACAGTACAGACTTTGTATAGTCTACCCACGGTTTTAGTTGGTCTATTTGTTTTTCTGTTGTTGTCGCGCTCTGGACCACTCGGTAGCTTGGGGTTATTGTTCACTCCGGCGGCGATGGTTATTGGTCAGGTGCTTCTTGTGAGTCCGATAATGTTAGGATTAGCTATATCTGCTTTAAGCGGTGTCGATGCTTCTGTCCATGACACAGCTGTGGCACTGGGTGCTAATCGGTGGCAGGCGGCGATCAAAGTCATGAGTGAAGCACGATATGCTATGCTTGCTGCGGGGGTGATGGGTTTTGGTCGAGCCATTTCTGAGGTTGGTCTCTCTGTGATGGTGGGTGGAAACATAAGAGGGTTTACCAGAACCCTGACCACAGCTATCTCGCTTGAGGTCACAAGGGGCGATGTCGAGTTGTCTATAGCTCTGGGGATAATATTGCTAGCAGTAGCGCTGGTGGTAAACTTAAGCATAAGTTGGCTGCAACATAGATGATAATAATAGAAGCTCAGGGACTGGGGAAGCATTACCAAAAAAGACCGGTGCTGAAATGCATTGACCTGCAGATTCGCAAAGGCGAGGTCTTCGGTTTGATTGGTCCGCGTGGTGCTGGCAAGACAACGCTCCTACGGTTGCTCGACCTTTTAGACAAGCCATCCAAGGGTGAAGTTTACTTTGCCGGGGTTAATGTGACCTCTTCTGAACGCTTACGGTTGCAGGCGAGGCGAAGGATGTCATTTGTATCGCAGAAACCCATCGTTTTCTCTGGCAGTGTCTGGGATAACATCGCCTGTAGTCTTAAATGGAGGAGTGAAAAGACAGCAGTGGCGAACAAAAAGGTTGAGGCTGTTCTGGAATTGGTAGGCATGGCTGAATATGCTACCAGGAAGGCCAAGACCCTGTCTGGCGGTGAGGTGCAATTGATAGCTTTAGCAAGAGCTTTAGTTACCGAACCAGATGTGTTGTTTTTGGATGAGCCTACGGCTAATCTCGACCCAATTTCTGCAGCTAAAGTGGAGGCACTTTTAGCTCGGCTTATTCAAACGCGCAAGATGACCATCGTGATGGCGACGCATGATATGGCACAGGGTCAGCGGCTGGCAAGGCGTGTCGGGGTGCTCATGGATGGGGAATTGCTTCAAGTAGGCAGTCCGGCTGAAATATTCTGTTCTCCGGTAAACAAAGAGATAGCTGAATTTGTGGGTGTGGAGAATATTTTAGAAGGGAGGGTAGAAGGTAAGAACGAGAATTTGACGACAATAAATGTTAACGGAGCTGTATTGGAGACGGTCACCGCCTGTGAAATTGGCGACTCCGTTTGGGTGACTATTAGACCTGAAGATATCACTTTTGCCCGAGTTAAGGAGTTGACCAGTGCCAGAAACGTATTTCGAGGCAAGATAAAGAGGGTGACAACTGTGGGTCCGCTGGTCAGGATTGAAGTGGATTGTGGCTTTCCACTTTTGGGGGTGTTAACTCGGAAGTCCGCTGAAGATATGGCGCTTGAGCCCGGTAAGGACATATATGCCAGTTTTAAAGCTAGCGCCATACACGTCATAAAGCGGGGGTGACCGCACTTGTGTATTTGTGATGGGTGGAAGGCTAGGGTTTTTCAGTCTCCTGTTTTTTAAGTCGATTTCTTACCTGTTCTAGTAGCCAGTCGCACCAGGCATCGATCCCTTGCCCGGTCTTGCAGGAGACTTCGAAGATGGTAACGTCCGGATTCAAATCAACAATTTTCTTGCGAAAACCGGCTAGGTCGAATTCTTGCAAGGGAAGCAGGTCAATTTTATTTATAACCACGGCATCGGCTAGGGAGAACATGACAGGATACTTGGCTGGTTTGTCATCGCCTTCAGCGATGCTCGAGACTACCACCTTCTTGTGTTCGCCGAGGGAGAAACCAGCGGGGCAGATCAGGTTGCCTACATTCTCGATGAATAGTAGGTCGGTATTCTTCAACGGCAGTCTATTTAATGCTTCTGTGATCATGTGAGCTTCTAGAGAGCAGCTACCGCCAGTGTTTATCTGCACCACCGGGATCTGCTGTTTGTCGATCTTGTCGGCATCTATTTTCGAGGCGATGTCCCCTTCAATGACGGCTAGGCGCAGCTTGTGACGCAGCTGCTCTATGGTATTGAGGATAAGGCTCGTCTTGCCAGCGCCTGGGGATGACATAAGATTAATAGCTATGATCTTGTGACTGTCGAGTAACTCCCTATTCTGGGCGGCTATAGCGTCATTCGCACTGGTGATATTTTTAAGTACCTTTATCCTTTTCATCTATCATTCGACCTCTATACTTTCGATAAAACAGTTTTGTCCTTCTGTTATCTCCAGGCTGGTGCCGTGGCAGCCGGGGCAGACCCAACTGGAATCCTCGAGTTTGAAGTTAGTCTGGCAATCGCGGCAGTGCAGCTTGGCAGGTATTACTTCAAAATCAATGCTCGCATTTTCAGCGATGCTGTCTTTTTTTAGGAAATCGAAGTAAAATTGCACACACTCTCCGACGACGCCTGACAGTTCCCCGATGACGAGCCTGATCTTTGTTATCTGGCCTGCTCCCGCGGCCTTGGCTTCGCTGATGGCAATATCGAGTATGTTTTGTGTTATCGCTAACTCGTGCACTGCTGTCCTATGGTGTTTTACTTTCAAGTAAACCCAGTGGATTATAGACTTTTTACCTTGCCTCTTTCAAAGTATACTCTGCAGCGATGTCTGTAGCGGACTTCTTAAGCACCAAAGTTATTTTTCGTGAGGTCGAGAGCCATTTCTTTCCTTGACAAAAGGCGGGCGAACGGCTAAATTCTGTTATCAACTGTTTGAGCCGCTGATAGTGGGAATTGTGGAAGTAAGACATGATAATTGCTGTTGATGCTGAAGGCGGTGATTATGCCCCTCGCGAGGTGGTTAAAGGTGCTATTGCCGCGGTAAGGCAATACCCGGTCGAAGTAGCACTTGTCGGCAGGAAGGCGATTTTGGAGATGCTTCTCCGTCGTTACTCCAACATATCTGGGGTGACTATCGTCGATGCCAGGGAGGTGGTGCGGGGTGATGAAGACCCGATACAAGCTGTTCAGAATAAGCCAAATTCCTCTGTAGTTATCGGTGCTAAGCTGGTACATGATGGCGTCGTAGATGGTTTTGTTTCTGCGGGGAGTACAGGTGCCACGGTTGTCGCCTCCTTTCTGAATTTGAAAATGGTTCCGGGTATCCAGAGAATGGCTATTTGTGCTGTGGCCGACCTCAATCAGCCTCAGCCGACTCTGATTATCGACGTGGGGGTAAACGTTAACTGCAAGCCAATATTTCTAGTACAGTTTGCGCAGCTTGCCAACATACTAGCGGAGCATGTCTTGGGAATTGAGTGCCCCCGTGTGGGGCTGTTAAATGTTGGTGAAGAAGAGCTAAAAGGCAGTACTCTGGCTCGAGAGGCATACCAACTGTTGAAGAGGTCCGGTCTAAACTTTATCGGGAATGTGGAGGGATTCGATGTATTACGGGGCAAGGCTGACATAATTGTCACCGATGGCTTTACTGGCAATGTCCTGATTAAGACCATAGAGGGGTACTCCGAGGTTGTTCAGGAACTTTTAGCGCTGGGCGAAATGGCGGAGATCGACCGTTATTTGACGGGACCGGCACTGGCACAGTACGTACAACTCACTTCTGTGGTGAGAAAGCTGGACTACAAACAGTACGGTGGTGCCTGTTTATTGGGCTTGGAAGGTAACATTATTATAGCCCACGGTCGCAGCCGCTCGACAGCTATCAAGAACGCTATTTACTTAGCTTATCTAGCCGCTAAGCAAGGTATAGTGGAGGCTATCAAAGCAGGCGACTATGCCACGGAGTAGGTTAGATGTGTAAAGCCTCTGCGTCTGCTATTACGTCGCGCTTATGGCGGCCCCACTCTTGGTGAACAGTATCTTGCCGTTCTTGGCATCGATTTCGATACTATCTCCGTCCTTGAACTCTCCTTCTAAAATCTTCATGGCTAATGGGTCAAGTAGTAGTCTCTGAATTGCTCGTCTGAGGGGACGAGCGCCATATGCGGGGTCATACCCCTCGCTGATTAGATACTCTTTGGCAGCCTCTGTAAGCCTGATGTCGATGTGGCGGCCGGCAAGCCGTTTTCTGACGTTGTCGATCTGTAGTTCTACGATCTGCTTTATATGTTCGATATTGAGGGGGTGGAATATTACTATTTCATCTATCCGGTTGAGGAACTCAGGTCGGAATTGTGCCCTGAGCAATTCCATAATTCGGCGCCGCATCTCCATCTCCTGATGTGGCCCGAGGTCTATGATCCATTGTCCTCCCAGGTTGCTGGTCATTATAAGGACGGTATTTTTGAAGTCTACGGTGCGGCCGTGGCCATCTGTTAGACGTCCATCATCGAGTATTTGCAACAAGACGTTAAATACGTCAGGATGCGCCTTTTCTATTTCGTCTAGCAAGATTACTGTGTAATGGCGGCGTCTTACTGCCTCAGTGAGCTGGCCACCCTCTTCATAGCCCACGTAACCTGGTGGGGCACCTATAAGCCGTGACACGGTATGTTTTTCCATGTATTCTGACATGTCGAGGCGAACCATGGCCCTTTCGTCGTCGAACAAAAATTCAGCTAGTGCCCGCGCTAGCTCTGTTTTGCCTACGCCAGTAGGCCCGAGGAAGATGAAGCTTCCTAGGGGACGATTCGGGTCTTGAATGCCGGCACGGGCACGCCGGATAACATTGGCAACAGCTCTTACTGCTTCATCCTGACCTACAATGCGCTTATGTAGTCGTTCTTCCATGTGGACGAGCTTTTGAATCTCGCCCTCGAGCAATCGGCTTACCGGTATGCCTGTCCAGCGACTGACCACCTCGGCGATGTCTTCGTCATCCACCTCTTCTTTAAGCAGGCGCTGCCCCTTTCTGGTGGAAAGCCTTTCTTCCTTGTCCTTTAGCTGTTTTTCCAGTTCTACCAGTGTGCCGTATTTGAGCTGTGCTGCTTTTTCAAAGTCTGCTGCGCGCTCCGCCTTTTCGATCTCATATCTTACCTGTTCTATGCGTTCTTTCAACTGCTGAAGTTCGTGGATGTCGTGTTTTTCTTCCTCCCATTGCATTCGGAGCCGGCGTTCCTCCTCCTTCAGATTTGCCAGTTCCTTCTCCAAAGCGTTTAACCTTTCCTTTGAGGCGGTATCCTGCTCTTTTCTCAGGGCTTCTCTTTCTATTTCGAGCTGCATGATGCGGCGCGTAACCTCGTCCAGCTCCGCTGGCATGCTGTCAATTTCGGTCCTCAATTTGGCAGCAGCTTCATCCACCAGGTCTATAGCCTTGTCTGGCAGGAAACGGTCGGAGATATAGCGGTTTGAGAGCACTGCTGCAGCTACCAGGGCTGAGTCCTTTATGCGCACCCCATGGTGTACTTCGTAGCGTTCCTTAAGACCGCGAAGGATTGAGATAGTATCCTCTACAGAAGGCTCATTGACAATTATCGGCTGGAACCTTCTCTCTAAAGCGGCATCCTTTTCTATATATTTTCGGTACTCATCCAGGGTGGTGGCACCTATACAGTGTAACTCGCCGCGAGCCAGCATAGGCTTTAACATGTTCGAGGCGTCTATTGCACCTTCGGCAGCGCCAGCGCCCACTACAGTATGTAGTTCGTCGATGAACAGGATTATTTCACCTTCTGACTGCTGGATTTCCTTGAGGACTGCTTTGAGCCTGTCTTCAAATTCGCCACGGTACTTAGCCCCGGCTATGAGCGCACCCATATCTAGTGCTACTAAGCGCTTATTCCTTAATCCCTCGGGGACATCACCACGGACTATGCGTTGGGCTAGTCCTTCCACGATGGCTGTCTTGCCTACGCCAGGTTCACCGATAAGGACGGGGTTGTTCTTTGTCCTCCTGGATAACACTTGAACCACGCGCCTGATTTCATCGTCGCGACCTATGACTGGATCCAACTTACCCCGGCGGGCAATCTCGGTGAGGTCGCGTCCGTACTTTTCCAGTGCCTGATATTTGCCTTCAGGGTTGGGGTCGGTCACTCGCTGGCTGCCCCTTATGGAAGCCAGCGTCTGGTAAACGCGGTCCTTGGTCACACCGTGGCCCTTCAATATTCGCGCTGTGCCAGTGTTTTCTGTTTCCAGGATAGCCAGAAACAAGTGCTCTGTGCTGATGTATTCATCCTTGAATCTGCCAGCCTCTTTTTCGGCTGTGTCTAGCACTTGCTTAAGGCGCGGCGATACGTAGACCTGTACTGGCCCGTATGCTTTTGGAAGACGCTCCAACTCGTCGTCCAGCTGCCTTCTTAAGGAGCGCGCGTCAACGCCTAGTTTGGACAAGATCTGCGGTATTATTCCACCTTCTTGCTCCACTAAGGTGTAAAGCAAATGTTCCACTTCAACTTGGGTGTGACTATGTTCCTCAGCAAGCTTTTGAGCTGTCAGTAAGGCCTCTTGTGCTTTTTCGGTGAATCTGTTTATATTCATTGTTTTGCCCTCCCCTCTGCAGGCTTACTACGCAAAACTCTAGCTGGTGTGCAAGTTTCCAGAGTCTGAATGGTCTCGTCGAGAAAGCTAAGAATCTGTTGCTGGAGATCTTCATCAACGTCGATTATCGAGGCAATCTTTGATCTTAGTTCTAAAAGCCTTGTCCTTATATCCAGAGCAAGGCGCAAACCCGCTAAATTTAGGCCAGCATCTTCAACTAAATGCTTTATCATCCTTAGCTTGGCAATGTCATCTTCAGAATAGAAGCGCAGCCTACGATGGCGGGACGGCGACAGAAGTCCAGCCTTTTCATACTTGCGCAGCGTCTGAGGATGCATGCCCGTGAGCCTAGCGGCTACTCCCATTATGTATACACCACTACAGTACTCCTTGCTCTCCATAGCATATCCCACCGTCAAGTTAGAGATTAGTCTAATAATATTATAATTGTTGATATAAACTATGTCAATTATCGTTATACGCTCCGTAGACCTTAGCCTTGATGGCGAGGGCACTGATCTTGCCCAAAGTACTGGCGGCTAATTATCTTTCTTGCTCTAAAGCGCATGTTCAAGTAAAATTCGTGTGCTATGGTCAGGGCAGACAAACTGGAATTAGCCAGGATCAGCGCTCGGGGTGTTGTTCAAGGCGTCGGTTTCAGGCCCTTTGTCTATCAGCTGGCGACCAAGTACGACCTTAAGGGGTGGGTCTGTAACACTTCGGAAGATGTACGTATAGAGGTTCAGGGTGAGCGCTATCGTCTGGAGCAGTTTATTGCCGAACTCCAGAGCAATGCCCCGCCGCTGGCGCGTATAGAAGATGTGGTAGTGACCTATCACCCTTGTAACAGCGATGTTTATACGACGTTTGAGATACGGCAAAGCATTGCCCAAAATGATAGGTACCAGCTTGTTTCGCCCGATATCGCTACCTGCGATGCTTGTCTGCAGGAACTTTTTGATCCGAAGGATAGACGTTACCGCTATCCATTCACCAATTGCACCAACTGTGGTCCGCGCTTCACAATCATCGAAGACATCCCCTATGATCGCCCCAAGACAACCATGCGGGTTTTCCTGATGTGTTCGGACTGCGAAGCTGAATACCACGACCCTCTAAACCGTCGCTTTCATGCTCAACCGAATGCCTGTCCTAAGTGTGGACCGAGACTGGAATTGCTTGACGGCTATGGCAATTCTGTAAAGGCTGCCGATGTAGTTTCTGAGGCTTGTAAGTTACTGCTTGCAGGTAAAATCGTGGCCATAAAAGGCCTTGGCGGTTTTCTGCTGGCATGTAATGCTACTGATGAGCAAACAGTGGAGCAGCTTCGCTACAGGAAGAAGCGCCCCTTTAAACCATTCGCAGTCATGGTCGCTAGTGTGGAAGAGGCGAAAAGGCACTGCTATGTATCTGAACTGGAAGCCAAGGTGCTTATGTCGCCGCAGTCACCCATCGTCCTGATGCTACGGAGGCCGGAATCCACCGTTTGTAATGCTGTGGCACCGAATTTGAAATATTTGGGGGTAATGCTTCCTTATACTCCTTTGCATCATCTATTGATGCAGCAAGTTGGTGTGCCCTTGGTGATGACCAGTGGTAATATCAGTGAGGAACCAATTGCCAAAGACAATGACGAAGCCCTCAGACGACTTTCCGGGATCGCGGACTACTTTGTGGTGCACAATCGTGATATCTATGCTAGGTATGATGACAGTGTGGCCATCGTTGAACGGGGGCAACTTCAATTGACTCGGCGGGCACGTGGCTATGCTCCATATCCCATCCACCTAAAGTTCCATGCCAGACAGGTGTTTGGTTGTGGGGCAGAGGAGAAAAACACCTTCTGCCTGACTAAGGACAATTATGCCTTCCTCAGCCAGCATATTGGTGATATGGAAAACCTGGAGACTTTAGAACATTTTGAAAATACCCTGAATCTTTACAAAAGATTGTTTCGTGTTCAGCCGGAGGTAGTGGCTTGTGACCTCCATCCTGAGTATCTTGCTACGAAGTATGCCATGGAGCTTGTTTCCAGAGAAAAAGGTATTAAGCTGGTTCAGGTGCAGCACCATCATGCACACGTGGTTAGCTGTATGGTGGACAACGGTATTGATGGTCCGGTAATAGGTGTTGCTTTTGATGGTACCGGATATGGTAGTGACGGCTGCATTTGGGGTGGTGAATTCTTGGTTGTGGAGTACGGACAATCACAGAGGTTGGGGCATCTGGAGTATTTACCCTTACCGGGTGGGGCAATGGCTATAAAGCGTCCTTATCGCACTGCTATCGGTTATGTCCTTAAATTGCTGGGCGAGGAAGCTATTGCTAGATTGGGTGTACTGAAGCAAATTGATCCAGTTGAGGTGAATGTTGTCAAACATCAGGTTGAAAGTGGTCTCAATGCCCCGCTCACGTCCAGCATGGGAAGGCTTTTTGATGCAGTTTCTGCCCTGCTCGGGGTCAGGGGCACTGTGGATTACGAGGGGCAGGCAGCGGTTGAACTGGAAATGGTAGCCTATGACGCCGATAGCCGATTTAAAGAGGGCCAGTATCCGTTCTCCATAGTTGAGCAAAATGGTATAAATGTGGTCTATCTGAACGAGCTTTTTGCGGGGATAATAGCGGACGTGTATAATAAACTGGACACACCGACGATCTCGGCTAAATTCCACAACACTGTGGCAAGGTTGATCTTGCAGATGTGCCAGCTTATTAGTAAACGTACAGGTATTAGGCATGTAGTGTTGAGCGGCGGTGTCTTTCAAAACCGCTTATTGCTTGGCAAGGTCATACCTCTACTGGAGGTTTCCGACTTTTTCGTATTAACCCACAGACAGGTGCCTTGCAATGACGGTGGGATTTCACTGGGCCAGGCAGTAGTGGCCAATTTTAGCACTAGCTAACAGGAGAAGGACTATGTGTCTTGCAGTGCCCGTGCAGGTTATCGGGGTGTATGGTGATGAAGCTGAAGTCGACATCGGCGGCGTCAGACGTCGTGTGAGCATTGTGCTGACTCCGGAGGTACACGTAGGTGACTATGTGTTACTTCATACTGGCTATGCCATTAATGTCATCGACGAAGCCGAAGCACAGGAAACGCTGCGGATCCTTGCAGAGATGGCACGAATGGGCGAGGAAACTCCCGGTGGCATTGCAGGAAATATGAGCCAAGAACCAGTCTCGTAATGTTGATGCGTTCTGTTTTTATCCTCTTGACAGCTCTGTTACTCATTAGTTGTACCCGTCCTGCGACATTTTCTAGGGATATCAGTAATGTAGACTATCTCGCCGAGGTGGACCCTAATTTTGCCTGCGAAGGAGTCTTGCAACAATTGAAGGCAGCCAAGGGTGTAGTCTCTCAAATAGGTGACTTTACCTGGAGGGAGTTTGCTGCTATAGGTGTTGTCCTGCCCCCACCAGGGGTATGTGCTACAGGGACGACCTATTTGGCGGAGAGAAGTTCTGTGCCCGGTGGGCTTAGCTGGATGCCGCTCACCGAGAAGCTGTCTTTTCGGGCTACTATAGATAACATTGCCGGCGCTTGTGATAGATGTCTGGTGATCGCTGAGCAAGTGTGTTTCTCTAACAAGAAGTTATCCTCGGATGAAAGGCAGGAGCTATGGTATCAGCTCGAATCGTCACTGACTGGTGCCATATATTTTGTCTTGAGCCACAAGAATACCCTGGTATATCAGGTATTTCCAGAGACAGACTCCCAATTCGGGCGCTCCAGCGATGATGTCAGAAAAAAGTATGGTGACAAATTCAAGTCTCGATGTGACCAGTATCTTGCTTTGCTCGCTGGCCTTCTGTATCACTTAGACAAAGCAAAACAAATGGTCTCAAATTTGCACGGAGAGCGTGATGAAGTTCATCGATGAGTTTAGGGATGTTAACCTAGGTAAGGGATTGATTAGCAGGATCCGCAGAATGTCCACCCGGCCAGTAGCACTTATGGAATTTTGTGGTGGTCATACAGTGGCGATTATGAGGAATGGTATACGGCAATTGTTGCCGCCCACGGTGCGACTGCTTTCTGGCCCCGGGTGTCCAGTGTGTGTTACTGCCAATACAGACATAGATACGGCTATTGCTTTAGCTGGTTTGCCTGATGTCATGATTACCACCTTCGGGGACATGTTGAAGGTTCCGGGAAGTTATTCCAGTTTGCAGAAGGTGAGGGCTGAGGGTGCAGATATAAAGATCGTTTATTCTGTGCAGGACGCCTTGCAGATTGCGCGAGCTACCCCGATGCGCAAGGTCGTCTTTATCGGTATCGGGTTTGAGACTACGGCACCCACGATTGCTGCTGCAGTGCTGCAGGCTAAAGCGGAAAAGATAAGAAACTTCTACGTTCATTGCCTTTTGAAATTGTGCCCACCGGTTATGAAGGCGCTGTTGGATTTGGGTGAGATCAGACTGGACGGCATAATATGCCCGGGACATGTGAGTGCCATTATTGGTTCTGAGCCGTACGGCTTTATTCCCAAGGAATATGGCGTTGCCTGTGTGGTCTCCGGGTTTGAGCCACTGGACATCTTACTCTCCGTAGCTATGTTGGTAGAACAGATAGAGGTGGGTAATCCTCGTGTTGAGATAGCCTACCGGCGTGGGGTCAGACCGGAGGGTAATGCGAGGGCATTGCAACTTATCGATACTGTGTTTGAAGTCAGTGAAGCTAATTGGCGTGGCATTGGCACTGTCCCCGCCAGCGGCTTGAAATTTAGAAAGGAATTCGAGGAATTTGATGTAAGTTCACAGTTTACGGTCAGTGTGCCACCTGTCAGAGAGGCCAAGGGGTGTCTGTGTGGTGCCATCCTGCGGGGAGTGAAGACGCCGGTCGATTGCGCTCTATTTCGTAAAGTGTGCACACCTGAAAGCCCTGTTGGTCCATGTATGGTGTCATCAGAAGGTGCCTGTGCCGCCTATTACCAATATGGAGTGTAATATGAGAGACACAACTGAGACCATCCTTCTTGCCCATGGGAGTGGGAGCAAACTCAGCCATGAACTTATTGAGAGGAAACTTATTCTACCCTTAGCCAATCCGCTGCTTAACCGTCTTGATGATTCTGCTGTGTTTGAACTTAACAGATGCCGTCTTGCCTTTACTACTGATAGCTATGTCGTGAACCCAATCTTTTTCCCGGGGGGTGATATCGGGAAGCTGGCTGTCTGTGGCACTGTGAACGATCTTGCTATGAACGGTGCCAGCCCTCTGTACCTTAGCCTGTCTTTGATCATCGAGGAGGGGCTGAGCCTCGAGGAGCTTGAACGTGTGCTTGCTTCAGTTAAAGAAGCTGCTGAAGAGGCAAGGGTAAGCATAATCACCGGCGATACCAAAGTGGTGAATAAAGGTAGTGCCGATAAATTGTTTATAAATACTTCAGGCATTGGCGTGGTACCTGAGGGGGTGAACATCTCTGGTGCCAACGCCCGGATCGGGGACAAGATCATCCTTAGTGGATCTATTGGTGACCACGGTATTGCTGTGATGAGTCAACGCGAGGGACTTAGGTTCTCTGTGCCTATCGAGAGCGATTGTGCCCCACTAAATAATATGGTTGCAGGTATGCTTGCTGTCTCGTCGCAAATACACTGTCTCCGCGATCCTACACGTGGGGGGCTAGCGACTACACTGAATGAAATAGCCAGACAGTCAGGTGTCGGTATAAGAATAGACGAAGATAAGATAGTTATTCATGAGGGTGTGAGGGCAGCCTGCGAACTTCTTGGTTTTGATCCTCTTTATGTGGCTAACGAGGGTAAGTTGGTCGCTTTTGTCGCTCCCGAGGATGCAGAAAAGGTTCTAGAGAAAATGCGACAGGACTGCTATGGGAGCGAGGCTGCCATTATTGGTGAGGTGGTCGATGATCACAGGGGTAGGGTGGTGATGAGAACCAAGCTTGGCGCGTCGCGTGTAGTGGATATGCTCACCGGAGAGTTGTTGCCTAGAATTTGCTAAGCTATCGCGCTCTTTGTTACGGTGTGTAGCTGTTTGTTTTTAGAAAACGGAAAGTCTCTGTCCTAAGGTATCTGTATTTGTAAGCGGTGGTTTGCAGAAATGGCTATAAAGGGGTAAAATATGCCCTTGGCAATTCTGCCTTGTTAGAGAAAGGAGGCTCTATGGCTAAGGCAAAGGTCCAGGAAATCCCTGTGGTGTGGATCCAAACTGGCAGTTGCACCGGTTGTTCAGTTTCCGTGTTAAACTCCGTTAGCCCCACTATAAAAAATGTGCTCATTGACGAGGTTGTCCCCGGAAAACATGTCAGCCTGAGGTTTCAGTCAACTGTAATGGCAGGTCAGGGAGAGGCTGTGCTCAAAGTACTCGAGGACACACCAAAGAGTAGCAGGGACGGCTACCTTTTGGTAGTCGAAGGCGCCATACCTACAAAAGACAATGGGATTTACGGTACACTGGGGGAGAGAGATGGGAAACCTTTACCCATGGCGGTGTGGATCGAGGAATTGTCGAAGAGTGCCATGGCAATAGTTGCCCTGGGTACATGTGCTGCTTTTGGTGGAATAGCTGCTGGTAGCCCTAACCCCGGTGGCTATACTGGTGTCGATAGCTTCTTGAGGACGCGGAAGGTCAACAAGCCACTGATAAACGTGCCGGGCTGTCCACCTCATCCTGACTGGTTTGTAGGCACTATTGCTTCGATATTGCTCCAGGGTCTACCTAAACCTGAGGATCTAGATGAGTTCAAGCGCCCCAAGCTTTTCTATGGTAAGCTGATCCACGAAAATTGTCCCCGACGGGCTTATTTTGACGAGGGAAAATTCGCCAGGAAGTTTGGCGAACCCGGGTGCCTTAACGAACTTGGTTGTAAGGGTCCGGTAACCTATGCTGATTGTCCTCTCAGAATGTGGAATCATGGGACAAACTGGTGTATCGGTGCCGGGTCACCTTGCATCGGCTGCTGCGAGCCGGGATTCCCTGACCTAATGGCACCCTTCTACCAGAAGCTCACTGATGCCGCGTTACCTCCCATAGGTATGGCGCGGGAAAAGTAGGCAAGTTGAATAAGATGCAGGAGGGTTAGAATTGAGCAAGATCATAGTAGACCCGATCACTCGCATTGAAGGGCATCTTAAGATAGAGGTTGTAGTGGAGAAGGGTGTGGTCAAAGACGCTTATAGTTCTGGTATGATGTTTCGTGGTATCGAGCTGATTCTACGGGGGCGGGACCCCCGCGATGCTCAGAGATATACCCAACGAATTTGTGGCGTTTGTCCTACGAGCCACTCCGTAGCAGCCGCTTTGAACCTTGACAGTGCCTTTGGTCTCGCCGATAAGATACCGGACAATGGGCGCATTGTGCGCAATCTTATTCTGGGGTCGGCCCATATTGCTGACCATATTTTACATTTCTATCACCTGGCTGCACTTGACTATGTGGACGTAACCAAAGTGACTAAGTATGACGGTAACGACCCTGTGCTCAACTCCGTAAAGCGGTTTATCGAGCGCGGAGAGCTGGCACCATTTGTACCACGATATGAGGGGGACTATCGTCTGAGCGATAAGATGAACATAGAGCTTACTGCTCACTATGTGAAGGCGCTTGAGATGAGACGCAAAGCGCAGGAGATGTTAACTATCTTTGGTGGTAAGATGCCTCATAATATGGCAGTGGTGCCCGGTGGTGTTACCGAAATCGTTACGGTGGACAAGATAGCCTCTTTTCTGTGGAGGCTCAATGAGCTCAGAGACTTCATTGATAACGTATATGTTCCCGATGTCCTTGCTGTAGCCGAAGCTTATCCCGATTATTTCGAGATCGGCTCTGGGTGCGGTAACCTGTTATCTTACGGGCTGTGGGACTTGGAGGGGAATAATCCCGACTATACCAAACGGAAGCGATTGATTAAGCAAGGTACCGTATCTATGGATCTTAAGGTGGGTGACCTGGATGCCAATAAAATTGCAGAGTATGTCAAGTACTCGTGGTATATGAATTCAGGCACAGGTAAGCACCCTACTCAGGGTGTGACCGAGCCACAGTATGGCAAGCAAGGAGCTTATTCTTGGGTGAAGGCGCCTAGGTATGATGGTAAAGTTTATGAAGTGGGGCCACTGGCTGGGATAGCTGTCACCTATGCAAGCGGCGAGCCAGCTGTAAAGAGCCTTGTTGATTCGGTACTCTCAAAATTTAAGGCACGTCCAAAGGTGTTATTCTCGGTCTTGGGCAGACACGCAGCCAGGGCTTTAGTAGCCAAATATGTTGCCGATAGCATGCCCGAATGGCTGCTTCAGCTAAAACCAGGTGAGCCAGCTTATATAGACTATCAGATACCTGACCAGGCTTTTGGCATGGGGCTCACAGACGCTTGTAGGGGTGCTGTGGGGCACTGGATAGAAATAAAAGACAAGAAGATTGCGAATTACCAATGTGTGGTACCCAGCACGTGGAACCTGAGTCCGAGAGATGATCAGGGACAGCCTGGGCCTGTGGAGCAAGCGCTGATTGGCACCAAGATAAAGGATGAGAAAAATCCATTCGAAATAGGACGTATCGTGCGTTCCTTCGATCCCTGTCTGGCTTGTGCTATCCATTTGGTCAGACCTAAGGGGGGAACTATTGGAGCATTCAGGATCGCTTAGTAACAACGTAGCGGGCACCTTTTATCCTGAAGTCGCTGTCGTCGGTGTTGGCAATCTGCTGTTGGGTGACGATGGGGTGGGGGTGCATTTGGCTCATAGATTAGCGGATAAAATCGACGATAGTGATGTTGCCGTTATCGATGCTGGTACTGTCCCCGAACTGTTTTTGCTAGTAGATGGTAGGTTCAGGAAATTAATCTTTGTTGATGCAGTTAGAGCAGGTGGGCCACCCGGCTCTATATACCGTTTTGGTCTGGAAGTGCTTGAGACCCAATCCGAGCTACCATTTTCGTTGCATGATATGACCTTATTAGGCAACTTAAGGCTGTTAGCTCTGTTAGGGAAAGAGCCAGAATCTGTGGTTATTATTGGTATCGAACCTAAAAATACGGAATTTGGCACACAGCTTTCTCTTGAGGTGGAGAAGGCGCTACCTAAGGCTATAGAGCTGGTGCTCGAGGAGATCGGGGAGTTTTCAAAACACTCTATGGAGGTAAGGTGACATGATAGTCTCTCAGCTAAAGCCATTCCAAGAGGTCTTGAGCTATTTGGATGGAGAAGGGAAGGTTTTTATAGTGGGTTGCAAAGGATGTGCTGAAGTCTGCCACACAGGTGATGAGGTGCAGGTGTTAGATATGAAGCAGAAGCTCGAGCAGGCTGGTAAGACCATCACTGGATACTGTGTGGTCGACTTTCTCTGCGACAAAGCATTGGTAAAGATGCGGCTACTGGCTCATCGTGACGAAATACAGGATGTAGATTCTCTGTTAGTTATGACCTGTGGAATTGGGGTGCAGGCTGTAGCTGGAGTGGTGGACAAGTTGGTTCATCCGGCGGCCAACACTATTAATATGGGTGGAAGCAGGGGCGAGTGGCGGGGTGCGGAGCGTTGTCGCGAATGTGGAGACTGTGTTTTGGATATGACCGCCGGTATATGCCCCTTGACTGCATGTACCAAAGGACTGCTAAACGGACCCTGTGGTGGCGCCAAAGACGGTAGATGTGAGGTTGAGCCGGAAGTTAGGGAATGTGGCTGGCATCTTATTTATGAAAGACTGAAGAAACTTGGCAGGCTGGACAAAATGACGGGTTTGCCGGTGCTAAAAGACTACAGGAAAATGATGCCACCGAAAGAACTGAGATCAACTTTAATGTGGGCACTGGAACAAGAGGAGACTAAAGTCTAGCTACCTGTTAAAGGAGGTAAATGCCGATGACGCTACGGGAAAAGCTCAGCAGCGGTAAATTTGTGGTTACTGCGGAAGTTGGCCCAGCTAAAGGGGTAGATACCCACGAGTTTCTAGAGAATGTAGAGTTGCTTAAAAATCGTGTTGATGCTATCAACTGCACCGATCAGCAGAGTGCGGTGATGCGGCTAGGTTCGCTGGCGGGTTGCTATCTTATCAAACAGAAGGGCGGAGAACCCATCTTTCAAATGACCTGCCGTGACCGAAACCGTATTGCCCTGCAGTCTGACTTACTAAGTGCCTATGTTTTCGGGATAGAGAATGTCCTTTGTCTTACGGGAGATTTCGTTACCTTGGGTGACCATCCGGACGCGAAACCCGTGTTTGACCTTGATTCGGTATCATTGCTTTATGCTGCAAAGCAATTGGAGCAAGGGAAAGATTTAGCGGGGAAAGAACTTACCGGTGCTCCTAAGTTCTTCCTGGGTGCGTGTGTAACACCTGGCGCTGACCCACTTGAACCGCAGCTGTTGAAAATGGAGAAGAAAGTCAAAGCAGGAGCACAGTTTTTCCAGACCCAGGCAGTCTATGAACCCAAAAAATTCGAGGTTTTTATGAAAGAAGCAAGGAAATTCGGGCTACCGGTACTTGTGGGAATAGTATTGCTGCGGTCGGCAGCGATGGCCAGGTTCATGAATAAGAACGTTGCCGGGATTCATGTGCCCGATGAGCTGATTGCAGAAATGGACAAGGCAGAGAATAAGCTACAGAAGGGTATTGAGATAGCTGCTCGATTGATCAAAGAGATGAAAGATATGTGCCAGGGTGTGCATGTCATGGCGATCGGGCTGGAGTCTAAAGTTCCCGCTATTCTGGATGCGGCCGGACTGTAGGTGGATTGTGGGGTCGAGCAGGGGGTGTGGTGACCGTTGCGCATAGTCCGTTTTTATGCGGCTGGGAAAATAGGCTATGGCGTCCTGCTCGGTGATGAAGTGCGACGCCTGCGTCGCAATCCGTTTCTTCAATTCGCACGCTCACACGGGATTTCGTACTTCGACAGTGTCTGTTATCGCTTAAGCGATGTTAAGCTATTGCCCCCTTGCGTCCCTTCAAAGATCGTTTGTCTAGGGCTTAATTATCGAGGCCACATCGAGGAGATGGGACTGACTGTACCTTCTGTGCCACTTATCTTCCTAAAACCTGCTTCTGCTGTTATTGGGCCCTGTGATAGCATTGTATTGCCTCGTGGTTGCCGACGTGTTGATTACGAGGGTGAACTCGCGGTGGTTATTGGCAAGAAGGCAAAGAATGTGTCAGCAGAGAAGGCAGCAGAATATATCATTGGCTATACCTGTTTCAACGATGTTTCTGATCGTGAGGCGCAGGCTGTTGACGGTCAATGGACCAGGGCGAAAGGCTACGACACCTTTGCTCCATTGGGCCCGTGGATAGACACAGATGTTTCACCTGACGATCTCAGGTTAGAAACGTATGTCAACGGTGAGCTGAAGCAATCAGCCTCTACTAAGGAGCTGGTTTTTAGTATACCGGAGCTGGTAAGCTTCATTTCGCACGTCATGACGCTTCTTCCCGGGGATGTTATTGCTACGGGTACGCCTGCCGGCGTGGGCCCCCTCAAATCCGGCGATGTTGTGCAAGTTAAGATCGAGGGCGTTGGGGTACTAACAAATTCGGTTGTCGACGCTCCGGCGTCTTGCTGATACCAGATGCTCCATTTAGAGTCAGGGTCGGGATTGAACTCTTACCCTTGTAGGTTTATGGAGGTGCGGCAGTGGTATTTTTGACTTGTTTATTAGTCAAGTGTTAGACTTGCATGAGAGCACTTACCAGGTGGGTTACAGAGAAGAATAGGGTTGTGGCAAGGAAGAGCTATGCGTGAGATAAAAGTTCTGCTGGCTGGGGGCAGAGAGATTTTTCGTGAGGGGCTACTAAGGCTGTTGAAAGAGCAACCGCACATCAATGTGGTTTCCCAGTGCAGCAGCAGACAAGCACCGACCAAAGTTAAAGAGACCAAGCCCGACCTGATAATTATAGATACTAATCCCTTGGTGGCAGATGCCTTGGTGGCTACCCGGAAAATCAGTAGACTGTACCCCCAGACAAAAATAGCCGTTCTCACTGATGAGGGTAGTGAGGAAGAGCTCCTTTTTGCCATGGAGCAGGGCGCTCGAGGATACTTAAGCAAAGGTATATCGGTGGAAGACTTGATCAAGTGCATCGAACTTATTGCCAGAGGAGAGATTGTGATCATCCCTTCGACCTCTGTAAAACCACCTAGGGAGCTGGTTTTGCGACATGATACCAAAGGGCGTAGGAGCACAGAAGGCAAGCCCTGCCTTTCTGCTAGAGAGTTGGAGATAGTAGGACTGGTAGCCAACGGGTTGACAAATAAAGAGATAGCTCAAAAGCTGTCTATTACTGACAATACGTCCAAAGTCCATATCAAGAACATCCTCAGCAAGCTGCAGTTACGGAACCGGCAACATCTGGCTGCTTATGCTGTTCAACATGGTCTGGCTGCTACAGTGCGCGAGATGGACTCCGATTAGCCGGTGGTAAACTTCAACTGCGTAAATTTCACCAAGCGTCTTTGCCTGATTGTTGGTGCTGGAGTCAAGTATATTTGCGGTTGACTGCCCTATGATGTAATGCTACAATACGTATTCGGTTTGCTTTGACTAATGCAACAAAGGGGGCTTCTATGGTTTTGATCGGCGAAAGTATACACATAATTTCCCGGCGTGTGAGCGAAGCTGTAAGAGACAGGAATGCCGCTGTAATTCAGGAGTTAGCTAAGGCCCAAGCCGAAGCAGGAGCAGATTACATAGATTTGAACCTTGGTCCGGCGAAGAGGGACCCGGTGGGGATGACAGAGTGGTTGGTGAATGTAGTCCAAGAGGTCACCGATTTACCATTGTCCATTGATACTTTGAATCCGATAGCAATGGAGGCAGGTTTAAGGGCGTGCAAGAAGCGCCCTTTGCTCAATTCGGCTTCTGGCAGGACGGATAGCAAGGCTGAGATGTTACCACTGGCTAAGAAGTACAATTGCGACGTGGTCATATCGGTGCTGACTGACAAAGGTTGCCCGCCCGATATAGATTCCAGAACTGAGAGCATTATGGAGACGGTGGCTTATGCCAACGAGCTTGGCATTCCTAATGAGGATATCTGGGTTGACCCCATTATTTTGCCGGTAAGCGCAGACCAGAAGCAGGTGCGAGAAGCACTCGAGTTTATTAAGATACTCCCTGACTTGCTGCCAGGCGTGAAATCCACAGTAGGGTTGTCGAATGTGTCTAATGGCACTCCGGAGGAACTTAGGGGCATCCTCAACAGGACTTACATGGTTATGCTGGGGCGCTATGGCCTCTATTCCGCGATCGCTGACACACTGGACCAAGAGCTGGTCAGGCTAAACAGGGGGGAACTACCACACATAGTTGAGCTCATTTACAAGGCGATGGACGGTGAGCCAATAGACATGTCTTCCCTTTCCAAGCAGGAGCAGGACTACGTCAAGACCACCAGGGTATTGATGGGAGAGACACTCTACTCCCATGCCTGGTTAGAGGGATGAATCAAGAAGGAGATGGATCATGGACTATAAAGCACCGGTAGAAAGCTATACAGGTAGGGTGGCTGAGGTAGTTATAGGGAAGGGCGAAAAAGCACTTAAAATTGGCGGCGAAAACGTTTTACCATTTCATTTTTTTGAGGGTACGATTGCTAACCCTCCCAGGTTAGCTTTGGAGGTGCTCGATAGTGCGCCAACGGGTTGGGCATCGTGGGAAATAGAGCCTTACAAAGATGTTGTCTCTGATCCGGTTCGCTGGGCAAACAGGGCGTTAGAACTCGGTGCTGACCTCGTCTGTCTTCGCCTAGTTAGTACCGACCCATCGGGGCAGAACGTTTCAGGGGACAAGGCTGCAGAAACGGTTAAAAGGGTGGCTTCGGCGATGAGGTCGCCGCTAATTGTATATGGGTCTGGGGATGAGACCAAAGATATTGAGGTACTGACAAAAGTGGCAGAGACTTGCACTGGCGAAGTCCTTCTTCTAGGCCCAGTGGTCAAGGAGAACTACGAGCCTATAAGTAAAGCGGCACTGGATCATGGGCATTGCATAATAACACAAAGTCCACTTGACATAAATCTAGAAAAGGAACTGAACGTAAAGCTACTGAAATCATTTCCTAAAGAGCGCATAGTGATTGATCCTTTAAGTTCAGCCTTAGGCTACGGCATGGAGTATAGCTTCACTATTATGGAAAGGACCAAGCATATCGGTATCATGTTTGGTGATAATACCATGCAGATGCCTATTGTAGCTGACCTGGCTAGTGAGTGTGCCAAGACGAAGCAGGCAAAAGAGAATGAGAAACAAGGGCTATTGTGGGAACTTGTCAGTGCCATAAGCCTGTTGCTTGCCGGCGCCAATATTGTGGTGCTGCGGTTGCCGCAAAGCCTGAAAATATTGAGAGAGGTCCTGGAAGGTAAGTTGTGAAAATTAAGAAATTGATAATCATTCCTAATTATGGTAAAATTTAAAAGGAATAATACTACATATATGAAAGGAGACCTAATATGAAGGTGTCTGAAAAGAAGAGAACACGGAAGGACGAAGTATACAAGATAATTAGAGCCGAAGATAAATGGGAACCGATCGGGCACACGCCGATGCCTGCGCTGCCGGATCTTAGGAACTGGGATTTAAGATTGCTCAAGACTTATAAACCCTTCTACGCACCGTTCTGTGATTTGTGTTGCTTCTGCACTTATGGAAAGTGCGATCTTACCGGCGACAAAAGGGGTGCTTGTGGCATTGATATTGCAACACAGCAGGCTAGGATTGTGTTGCTTGCTTGTTGCATGGGCATGTCAGCGCATGCAGGCCATGCTCGTCATGTGTTGCATTATCTAATAGAGAGGCTGGGCCCAGATTACAAGATTAACCTGGGTGACCAGATACTTGTGGAAGCGCCACATATAAGGACGGTATTAGGCCTTAAACCTGAGACACTAGGGGATCTGGAGAAAGCCCTTGATTACGTCGAAAGCCAGCTCATTCACGCCGTATCATCGTTGCATACCGGACAGGAAGGTTCTGCTCTGGACTATGAATCGAAAGCCCTACACATTTCCATGTTAGACCATGTGGGCATGGAGGTTGCTGACATCGCTCAGATAGTGGGCTTCAACTATCCAACGTCTAAAGCTGATACCCCTTTGGTTGGCTTGGGATGGGGAGCGGTGGATAGGACAAAGCCAGTGATACTTCTGGTGGGGCACAATCCGGTTACCGCGGTCCCAATTGTTGATTATATAAATGCGAATGGTCTGCAGGATAAGGTCGAAGTTGCCGGTATCTGTTGTACTGCCTTGGAGGTGACCAGGTATAGCGATAGGGCCAAGGTGGTGGGCCCGCTATCTCGGCAGCTTTTCTTTATCAGATGTGGCATTGCCGATGTCATCGTTACCGATGAGCAATGTATCAGGACTGACATGCCTATAGAAGCAGCCAAAGCGGGCTCGGCACTGATAGCCACCACCGATAAAGTCTGTTATGGGCTTGAGGACGTGACAAAAAGGGAAGCTGATGGGATAGTCAGAGATATGGTGGATCGTGGTAAGCAGGTGTTGATATTTGACCCTGAGAAGGCTGCAGAAGTGGCGGTGAGAGTGGCCCTGGAGCTGGCGCCCAAGAGGAACAAGGTCTTGGTGAAGCCGGAGGAAGTCCCAGAGCTAGCTAAAGATCACAGGCTGTGTAATCTGTGCAGTCAAGTTTGCCCTAATCTTCTGCCGGTGGGAGATGCTATCGAAGCGGCAAAGAATGGCAATATTCAACCATTGGTGAAAGTGTTCGAGAAGTGTATTGGCTGTGGTAAGTGCGAGCAGGAATGTCCCAGGCATGTGCCCATCTTCAAGATGATGCAGGCGGCAGCTAGCTGGGAGGAGTGGAAGATAAGGGCAGGACGGGGCCCGATTATGGACACAGAGATCCGCAAGGTAGGCGCTCCGATAGTTCTGGGAACCATCCCCGGCGTTATCGCTATTGTCGGTTGTTCTAACTTTCCCGAGGAGATCGAGGAAATAGCTGAGATAGCTGAGGAATTTGCCAAGCGGAAGTATATAGTGGTTTTGAGTGGCTGTTCGGCTATGGTGGCGGGGATGAAGAAAGACAAAGATGGTAGGACTCTCTATGAGAAATACCCACCCGACTTTGATGCTGGTGGCGTGGTCAATGTCGGCTCCTGTGTGGCAAATTCACACATAACCGGGGCGGCTATCAAGATTGCTAATATCTTTGCCACATTGCCGCTCAGAGGTAACTATGAGGTAATTGCCGACTACATTTTGAATCGTGTCGGTGCTTGTGGCCTCGCCTGGGGTGCCTATTCTCTGAAGGCAGCTACAATTGCCACTGGCTGTAATCGCCTCGGTATCCCGGTAGTGGTGGGCCCGCATTCGTCTAAATATCGCAGACTATATTTGAGCCGCAAAGAGGAAGACGACTGGACAGTTATGGATGGCAGGGAGAAAAAGCTGGTGGACACTCAAGAACCTTCTCCTGAACACCTGATCACAGTTGTTGAATCTAAAGAAAGGGCAGTGGTAACCTTAGCTAAACTGTGCATCCGGAAAAATGACACCCCTCAGGGACGCCAGATTAAACTGACCCATTATATCGGGTTACACAAGCAGTATCTGGGTACCTTGCCTGACGACCTACATCTTTACATAAGGCGAACTACTGATATTCCTATCTTCTTCAAGAAAGAGGTTATGGCCTATTTAGAGAAGGTAGGATGGAAAGAGAAACCGGTGCTTAGTTTGCCTACTTTGATAGGGACGTATCCTTCTGAGGTACCTATTGATGCTGTAGTGCATTAATATGCGAGGCAGGTAGTGCGTATTTTAATTGCAATACAGGGACATTACGGTCAGCGGATTGCCGATAATATTAAAAAGTACGCGCCGGCAGACTGGGAAATTTTTATATACACTTTTCCAGCTGAGCTACCGAGCATAATCGATGATGCCGAACAGTTCTTACCCAGAGAGCTGCCACAAGCCGATCTGCTAATATCTTTAGGTGAACATCCTGGTGTTGCCCAGATGATACCGGACTTGGTTGCAAGGAGTGGAGTCAGGGCGGTTATCGCACCGACGGATAACCGAGCCTGGTTACCTCCTGGGCTAGCCAGGCAGATCAAGCAAAAGCTAGCTTCCCAGGGTGTGGAGATGGTATATCCGGTACCTTTCTGCACGTTGACAGAAAAGGACGCTCAAAACCCTTACATCCGTGAGTTTGCCAGATATTTTGGTAGACCGACAGTGGAAATAGAGATGGATAGAAATAAAGTGAAGAGCGTTCATATTGTCAGGGGTGCCCCCTGTGGCTGCACATCTTATGTGACAGAAGGGCTGGTTGGCGTCTGGGATAGGGATGTGGTGGAGAAGGCGGGGCTGTTACATCACCAATATCCCTGCCTGGCGACGATGAATATGGATCAGGAATTCGGTGACACTCTAATGCATCGCGCTGGCTTGATGACCAAGCTGGCAGTTGAGGGTGCTTTGAAGATCGCTAAAATAGCACTGTAAGGAGGCTTGTGATGACTATGACTTTGCCGTATCATCGGGTCAACGTGTTGACCGGCACCAAAGCAGCGAGGATCATTGAAGACCCAGGCGAGTATGCCCACTTGATCAAGCGGGCAAACAGGCCGCTTTTTGTCCTCGGCCCCAGAATTCTGAGCATCTCTCTCGGAGGGAGACTGCTTGCAGAGTATGCTGTGGACATTGCCCGGGCAGCCGATATCCCTATTTGCGCTACGGCGCACACTCAGAAGAAACTGCTAGAGCTGGGTGTGCAACCTGCCAGTAGCTATGACCTGATCGAGATTATTAATCATCTTAAAGACCCCGGTTGGCGTGGAGTAAAGAAGGAAGGTAATCACGACCTTGTCATTTTCCTTGGCATCAGGTCGGATCTTGGTGAGCAAGGGCTATCCACACTGAAGCACTTTGCACCACATCTTAAGACCATGACCTTATGTAAGTACTATTTTCCAAATGCCAGTTACTCCCTCCCCAATTTCCGCAAGGATGAGCAATGGAAGGAGTTTCTGGACAAAATTATTGAAAATCTAAAACAGAAGGAGGCATAAAAAAATGGCAGGTATTTTCCCGGTAGATGTCGGCCCCCAGTACGAGGGCGAGGTAATTAGAAAAGCCGACCTTTATGTTGAGTTCGGGGGACCAAAAGTACGGAATAAGTTTGAGCTGGTCACCTTAAAGGGGTTGGACGAAGTGGAGCATGAGAAGATAGAGGTAATCGGTCCTGATATTAAGGATATGAAGGAAGATGGCAGTTATCCTTTGGGGCTGATGATAGATGTTGCCGGCGAGAAACTGGAAAAGGATATGGAGCCGGTCCTGGAAAGGCGGATACATCTCTATGCTAACTATATTGAAGGCTTATATCACATGAACCAAAGGGATGATATCTGGATCAGGATAAGCAAGGACTCCTACAATAAAGGACTTAACTCCCTTGTGGAAGTGGGCAAAATATTGATGTTTTTGTTCACTTCTGAGCTGGACGTGATTGAGAAGATTTCTATCACTTTTGTAACCGATGAGAAGAAAGTCGAAGAACTTGTAGAGAAGGCTCGGGAGGTCTATAAGGCTAGGGATGAGAGGGCAAGGGGCTTAAGGGAAAAAGATGTCGAAGAGTTTTATAGCTGTGCCCTTTGTCAGAGTTTTGCGCCTACACATATTTGCATAGCTACGCCGGAACGGGTGGCGAATTGTGGTGCGATTAGCTGGTTTGATGGTAGGGCTGCCTACAAGCTTGACCCCGAGGGACCAGTACAGGAGGTCAAGAAAGGTGAGTGCCTTGACCCGATAAGGGGCGAGTATAGCGGATGTAATGAGCTGGCAGCGGTGAAGTCCATGGGAACCTACAACCGCGTTTATCTACATAGTGCCTTTGAACATCCACATACCTCCTGCGGTTGTTTTCAAGCCATCTGGTTCTATATTCCTGAGGTCGATGCCTTTGGACTGGTGCATCGCGATTTCGTCGGCCCCACTGTGGTGGGTGTTCCTTTCTCTACCATGGCGGCGGATACCAGCGGTGGCAGGCAGGTTGAGGGGTTCCTAGGTATGGCGCTTGAGTATTTGAGGTCCCCCAAGTTCCTTCAAGCTGACGGAGGTATCAGACGGTGTGTCTGGATGCCTAAGGAGATAAAAGAGAAGTACCGGGATGCTATTCCTGAAGACCTCTACGACAAGATAGCTACCGAGGAGGACGTCAAAAACGTTGAGGAGCTGGTGGAGTTTCTCAACCGAGTAGGGCACCCTTGGGTAAAAGGTGAGGTCGAACTACCCACATAGTTTGTGATTTTTAGTGATAGGAGGTAGATATGCCGCTCAAGGGCACTGATATTGTAAAAAAGCTACCTGATGGAGGAAAGAAGAACTGTAAGGAGTGTGGTTTTCCCACTTGCTTTGCCTTTGCTATGAAACTGGCAGCGGCTGGTACTACTCTTGACAAGTGTCCTTATCTTACTGCCGATGTTAGAGCCGAGCTCGAGGAAGCACTGGCACCGCCCATAAAGTTGGTGACCATAGGCAGAGGAGATGCTGTGCTTCAGATTGGGAACGAGGAGGTAATCTATCGGCATGAAAAAACTTTTATTCACCCGCCCGGTATCGGTTTGCTCATTTCGGACAAAGAGCCAGAGTCCCAAATTGATAGCAAGTTAGCAAAGCTGAAGGAACTGCAGTTTCCCTGGGTGGGTCGTGTTTTGAAGGCGGATGTTCTAGCTCTGCAATTTGAGTCCGGCGACAAAAGCAAATTTGAGGCTTTGGTGAAGCGGGCTTGTGTCGCCGTCGATTTACCAACGGTGCTCATTTCAGAGGATGCTGATGTGTTGCTTTCTGGATATCAGCTTTGCAGCGATAGGAGGCCGCTGCTTTACCCGGTTACCAGGGAGAACATAGACAAAATCATCTCGGCTGTCAAAGCCAAACCAACTCCGCTCGCAGTCAGGGGTAACAGTGTTGAAGATTTGATACCGCTGACGACTAAGCTTAAGGAAGCCGGACTTGAAGAAATTGTTCTTGATCCCGGATCGAGAAACTTTAGAGATGCTATTCGGGATCAGACATTGATCAGACGGGCAGCCTTAAAACATAATTTTAAACCATTGGGTTATCCCACCATTGGTTTTCCGTGTTTCATGACTAGCGATGAGGTTCGGCAGATCCTCCTAGCTGCAATGTTCGTCATAAAGTATCCGGGCATTATTATCCTATCAGATTTCGACCAGTCTTCGCTGTTGCCATTACTAGTGCAAAGACTTAACATTTACACTGACCCCAGGATTCCAATGTCAGTGGAACAGAAGATCTACGAGATAGGCGAGCCTACTCCTGATTCCCCAGTGTTGATCACCAGCAACTGGGCATTGACCTATTTCATCGTTGCCTCTGAGATCGAAAGTAGTAAAGTGCCTTCATGGTTGCTGGTTAAGGATACCGAGGGGCTAGGTGTGCTCACTGGCTGGGCTGCGGGGAAATTCTCAGGGGACTCTATTGGACCATTTGTCAAAAAGAGCGGAATCGAAGGCATGGTGAAACACAGGCGGCTCGTTATCCCTGGCAAGGTTGCCAGAATCAAGGGTGAGCTGGAAGAGGCTTTACCTGGCTGGGAGATAATTGTCGGTCCTCGGGAAGCAAGTGAAATACCTGCCTACTTGCCTAGCCTTGTTCAGAAGTGGAAGAACTGAAAGCAGAACTGGCTGACATCCTGAAACCAACCAAGAGGGACAGACGGTTTCTGATTTCGCTTCTTCAGGAACTCCAGGAGAGGCTGGGTTACCTGCCAGAGGATGCGATGTTGACCTTGGCCGACTTTTTGGGCGTGCCGGGGAGCACAGTGTATGGCGTGGCCACCTTCTACAACCAGTTCCGTTTTCTCCCCCTAGGCAAGCATCAGGTAAAAGTTTGTATGGGCACCGCCTGTCATCTTGCTGGAGGACAGCTCGTTCTTGAGGCTATGTCACGCGAGTTGCAGCTCGATGTCGGTGGGGTTACCTCTGACAGAATATTTAGCCTAGAAAGGGTCGCTTGTGTTGGCTGCTGTGCTCTGGCACCGGTTGTGATGATAAATGGTACAGTCTATCCCAGGATGAGCCCTCTGAAAGTGGAAGAGGTCTTGGTGAATATAAAGTCGAGCAATCGAGAGCAGAAGGCAGGCTAGTTGCCATTGCTACTGACAAATTGTCGGTCCTCTTGTAGATTTTTCAATGTGCTTCGATGAGATTGTCGAACGTGCCAGGCAGGAATGGGAATCGTTCTTTTCTGGTGACGTTCCGAGAATTCTTGTGGGTACGGCTACCTGTGGGCGTGCGGCTGGCGCTTTAGCTGTTATTGCGACTTTCAGGGAAGAGCTGGAGAGGCGCCACCTCCAGGCGACTATAACCGAGGTAGGATGTATAGGTCTTTGCTCTCTTGAACCCCTTGTAACCATTATTAAGCCAAACTATTTCACTGTTTGTTATCACAATGTGACCCCACAGAAGGTTCCGACACTTGTTGAAGGCTGTATTGTCAATGATGATCCATGTCTTGATTTGGCCTTGGGAACGGTTGATAGAGATGGTGTAGGGGCAGTATATATTCCGGAGTTACCGCGCTTTGAGCATGAGTATCGTGTCCTCCTACGGAACTGCGGCTATATCGACCCGGGTAACATAAGTCATTATATTGCCCATGGCGGTTATAGAGGTTTGAAAAAGGCATTGGAGATGGCCCCAGAGTCAGTGATCGAGAAGGTGAAGCGTTCTGGGCTTCGTGGTCGGGGTGGGGCTGGCTTTCCCACAGGGAGAAAATGGGAGCTATGTAGAAGAGCCCCAGGTGAGCCAAAATACGTCATATGTAATGCCGATGAAGGGGACCCGGGCGCTTTTATGGACAGAGTGTTACTGGAAAGCGACCCCCACGCAGTTATCGAGGGCATGACCATCGCTGCCTATGCTATTGGGTCCAAGGAGGGATTTGTCTACATTCGGGCTGAGTACCCTCTTGCTACCGAGCGTTTGCGGGTTGCTTTGCGTCAGGCGCGGAATTCGGGGTTTCTAGGAAAGAATATCCTCAATAGTGGCGTCACCTTTGACATCGAAATAGTCGAAGGTGCTGGTGCATTTGTTTCTGGTGAAGAAACTGCGTTAATACATGCTATTGAGGGCAGGAGAAGCACACCGCGTGTGAGGCCACCATATCCGGCCGAAAAGGGGTTGTGGGGCAAGCCTACATTGATCAACAATGTCAAGACATTCGCTCTTGTGCCACCGATTATTGATAGGGGCGCAGGCTGGTTTTCCAGCATAGGTACGGGAAATAGTACAGGGACTGCTATGTTTGCCTTAGCTGGTAAACTGGCCAACACTGGTTTGACGGAGGTGGCGATGGGAACAACCTTGCGGCAGCTTATCTTTGATATCGGCGGTGGCATTCGTAATGGAAAGAAGTTTAAAGCGGTTCAGATAGGAGGACCTTCTGGAGGATGTCTGCCAGAAGCTATGCTTGATATCCCGGTCGATTTTGACTCCTTGCGGCACGCTGGGGCGATTATGGGTTCTGGCGGAATCATTGTTATGGACGAGGATGATTGTATGGTAGACACTGCAAAATTTTTTCTAGACTTTATCCAGAAAGAATCTTGTGGTAAGTGCTCTACCTGTCGTATTGGCACCAGACACTTGCTAAACATACTTGAAGATATCACGGCAGGACGGGGAAAAATCGATGACTTGGACTTACTGGCTGAGCTATGTGAGGATATAAGAGGCAGTTCGCTGTGTGGTCTTGGCCGCACTGCAGCGAACCCGGTGCTAACCACGCTAAGATATTTTAAAGATGAGTATGAGGCACACATCTTGGAAAAAAGGTGTCCAGCGCTGGTATGCAAGGAACTGATCGCTTATTATATATTGCCAGAAAAATGCGAACGGGGTTGTGAACATTGTGTACTGGCTTGCCCAGCAAAGGCTATAAGCCCTGGCAGGGGCGGTGTTAAGGTTATTGACCAAACAAAATGTACTAAATGTGGTAGCTGTCAACTTGTCTGTCCTCCGGAATATAGAGCGGTGGTGAAGGTATCGCCGGTGAGCTCTGTACCACGGTAATAAGGCGTTCTGTTCTGTAAAAGAGGAGACCGAAGGCCTTAGTGCACGTATATCGATTATGCAGAGGCACTTTTTCTGGATATAATACCAGTGAGTGGGTTGTCTAGTGACTGCAGACGGCATCCAATTTTCTCAATAAAAGGAGGGCACGATGGCGAAGACCATTGTAGTAGCGGGGAAAGGTGGAGTGGGTAAAACGGCAGTGGCTGCACTACTTATAGACTTTTTGTCAAAAAAGGGTTTAGTATTGGCTATTGATGCCGACCCGAGCACGAATTTGAATCTTGCTTTGGGGCTACCTCTTGGTGAGACAGTGGGTAAGGCTAGAGAGGACATTACTGAGGCGATTCAGAAGGGAACTCTTTCACCGACTGTTTCTAAGCAGGAGGTTCTAGACATGAAGATACGGCAGGCGTTAGTCGAGTCCGACAAGATCGACCTTTTGGCAATGGGTAGACCTGAAGGGCCAGGGTGTTATTGTGCTGCTAACCACATGCTTAGGCTTGCTATTGACAAGTTAGCTAAAAATTATGACTATACTGTCATAGATTCAGAGGCTGGGATGGAGCACATAAGCCGCCAGACGACTCGGGATGTAGATGTCCTGATCATAGTTTCAGATGTTACCATGCGAGGCATAATGGCCGCTGCCAGAATGAAGGAGTTGATAAAGGAGCTGAGGACCAAAGTAGGCAGAATAGTACTGGTGGTCAACAGGTCAAAAAACGGCTTACCGCCGGAGATACAAGATGCTATTCAAAAGCATGGGCTGGAACTAATTGCTGTCATTCCTGAGGACCCTTACATAGGTGAGTTTGATATGAAGGGAAGGCCTTTGATAGGGCTCCCGGAAGAGTCTCCTTTGAGGCAGGGGATCGAGGATATCGTGGCTAAACTTGCTCTGTGATTTTAATTTAAATTTAGAATAAATTCAGAAGAGGGTTTTGCCGATGGGTTCCATAGGCAAGAAATTGATTAGCCTGCGCGAGATAGAAGGTGTGGCAAGTCCCCATCAGCGACAGGTAGATTCTGCACTAGCGGCGCGTCAAAAGGCGTTTGAGTATGTTAAAGATGTAGTCGGCTTAGCGAAGTATATTGGCGGAAAGGTTGAATCGCTAGGGATTGGCGAGGACTGGTCTTTGAGCAAGGAGATATTTCCCGGAGTGAGAGTGTATTTTGTCTTTGTCAAAGGTGACGAAGAGTTTCCCGGAAGTTTGAAGGTTCTTTTTTCAGGGAAAAACATAAATGTTATGAAGGGTGAGGATCTGGCAGGATTTGTCATACTATACGTGAACCACATGCTCAGGTATGTGAGGGAAACAAATCCGGACGCTAATTTACCCGAAGTGTGCTACAGGGTATAAGTTTTCAAGCAGATTTAGCAAGAGGAAAGTAAGGCCTTTGTCAGTCTACTATACCAATCTACCAAATTCCTTTTCAAGCTCGCGAGAGCTTAGGTGAATCATAGTCGGCCTCCCGTGGGGGCAAACCTGAGGCTGTATCGTACTTTCTAGCTGTCTCAGAAGGTCTACCATCTCTTCGATAGAGAGGCTGTCTCCAGCTTTGACGGCACTATGACAGGCTATGGATTGCGCTATTCTTTCTGTAACTCTTTGTAGCCCAAGTTCGCTCCCTAGCAAATCTATCAGATCTCGGATTGCCTCACCAGAGCTTCTCTCTTTCATCATCGCCGGCACCGCTCTCAAAAGGTAGCTCCTTCTTCCAAAAGGTTCCAGCCTGATGCCGAACTGCTCCAATAATTTACCACGGGCCTTAACAAGTTCGTCATGTTTAGGGTCTAACTCTAGGCAAATTGGCTCCAAAAGCCCTTGGATTTCCACACTCTGCTTAGAGCGCTGTTCCAATATTTTCTCGAATAAGACGCGTTCGTGGGCGGCGTGCTGATCTATCAGGAAAAGGCCATTTTGTCCTTCAGCGACTATATAGGTATTGGCTAGTTGTCCTATTACTCTAAGAACGTGAATATCGGGCATGTTGTTCTGAAGAGTTAGCAGTGAGTGAGATGTAGGATTGGGTTGGATGCGCAAGGTCTTGGCTCCAGATATTTCCTTAAGTCTTCTCCGCACCGAATGTAGAACCGAAGTGAAGACCATTTGGCTGTTGCGAAATTTGATCTCTGCCTTTGTGGGGTGAACGTTAACATCCAGTTCCTCCGGCGGTAGAAACAGGTTCAAAATTACAACAGGATGTCTTTCGGGCATCAGCCAACCGCAATAGGCTTCCTCGATGGCGCGGGAAAGGGTGCTGCTACGTACCCAGCGGCGGTTGACAAAAAAATCTATGTAGTTCCGAGTAGAGCGACTGAAGGAAGGCATGCTCACGAAGCCGAAGATATGTAGCGGTCCTTGTCTTTCCTTGACCTCGATCATCCGTTCCGCAAAATCAGCCCCATAAAAAATGGACAGTATATCGCGGAGGTCTCCGTTACCGGATGTTGAGAGAACTTCTCGTTCCTCAATTAGAAGGCGGAACCTCACCTCAGGAAAAGCGAGAGCGTAGTGATAAACGGTGTCAACAATATGCCTGTTTTCAGTTGCTGTTGATTTGAGGAACTTAAGTCGAGGCGGAAAATTTCGAAAAAGGTGGCGCACAGTAACAGACGTGCCTCTGAAATGGCTGTAAGTCTCTTTTTTGATTATAGCCCCGTTTTCCACTACGATGAGGATGCCAGTATTGTCCTCCTCAGTTTTGGTCACCATTTCCACTTGTGACACAGCAGCTATGCTTGGTAAAGCCTCCCCACGGAACCCAAGTGTGTTTATTTTCTGCAGGTCATCCAGTGTGCTAATCTTGCTTGTGGCATAGCGCTGGAAAGCAAGGTCTACTTGATTCCTTGGGATGCCACTACCATTGTCGTTGACCTTAATTGCTTTCAATCCGCCGCCTCGTACCTCCACCAAGATTTCCGTAGCACCGGCGTCGAGGGAATTTTCTATGAGTTCCTTGACGACCGAGGCAGGACGCTCCACAATTTCGCCAGCGGCAATTCGGGTGATTACCTCTTGTGGCAATACTTTGATCGGCATCTTATTTCATTGTATGGGTTAAATATGTGCAAGTAAAGGGCAGAATTCTAGAGTTTTTCAATTGGTGCTAGGCTGACCAGCAGTTTCTTAATTCCTGCGGCTGTGAATGCTACGGTTATCTCCTGGTCATTGTCTGAAGTTGAACAGGCTATCACTATGCCTTCGCCGAATGACCTATGGCGGATCCTATCTCCAACTTCGAGCCTTACGGAATTGCTTGACTTTACCTGTGTTGCGGAGTAGATATTTGTTATAGGTGTAAACAAGTCTTCATTCTCCTGCCAGCTTGTTGTACGGATCGCGAGTTCTCCTGGTATGTCTTTTAAGAACCTTGATGGCAGAGTTCGAGAGCTGTTGCCAAAGAAGCTGCGCCGCCAAGCATACGATAAGTAAACCTGCTTTTGGGCACGGGTTATGCCTACGTAGCATAGACGACGCTCCTCTTCTATCTCATCTGGGCCAACTGATTTGCGGTGGGGCAGTAGTCCCTCTTCCAAACCAGTGATGAAGACTACTGGAAACTCGAGTCCTTTTGCTTGATGGAGCGTTATCAGGGTAACAGCATTTACCCTTTCATCTAGCTCATCCGTGTCCTGTACCAGGCTCACCTTTTCTAGGAACTTAGCCAGTCCATCGGGAGGTTCAAAGTTGTCGTATTCTTTGGCTACGGCGGTGAGCTCCAAGATGTTTTCCCAGCGCTCCTCCCCGTTTTCTTGCTCGCAGATATACGCTCTGTACTCGATTTTCTGGATCAGTTCTTCTATAAGTGCTGAGAGCTTGAGCTCACGACTTTTGGCGATGAATTCTTCAATCAGATCTACAAAACTGGCGATTGCCTGTCTGGAGCGCGGCATCAGTGCAGGTCCTTCTTTCTGTGTGGCTCTTTTAAGTGCTGAATAGAGAGCGAGGTTCTCTTTCTTTGCCCAGGCTGATATTTCAGTTAAGGTTCGCTGGCCGATACCCCTGGCTGGTACATTTATTATGCGTGCAAGGCTTAAGTTGTCGTTTTGATTGTATATTACCCTTAAATATGCGATAACATCCTTAATTTCTTGCCTCTGGTAGAACTTGACACCGCCAACCAGCGTGTATGGTATCCCGTAGCGCATGAACGTTTCTTCTATGGCTCTTGATTGGGCGTTGACCCGGTACATGACGGCACAGTCACTGAACTTTGCTATTCCTTCGCTGACAAGTTGCTCTATTTTTTTGGCGACAAATCGTGCTTCGTCTTCCTCATCAAGGGTTTCGATTATGGTTACCGGCATTCCAGTTTCGTTATCGGTCCACAGTCTTTTTGGTTTTCGCTGGAAGTTAGCTGTGATGATGTTAGAGGCTACATCTAGGATCATCTTTGTAGAGCGGTAGTTTTGTTCCAGATATACGACAGTAGCATCGGGGTAATCCTTTTCGAAGCTCAAGATATTACGTAGGTCAGCGAATCTCCACGAGTAAATGGACTGGTCAGGATCACCAACAACACAGATGTTGCGGTGTTTTTCGCCAAGTTGTTTTATAAGCATGTACTGAGTTACGTTGGTATCTTGAAATTCATCCACCAAAATGTGCCTATACCGGGTCTGATATCGCGACAGGACATCTTTGTGTTCATTGAACAGTCGCACTGTTTTCATTAACAAGTCATCGAAGTCCACCCCATGGCTCTGGTCAAGGGACAATTGATACCGTTCATAAACTCGCTGAACTATTTCCTCGTAGTGATTGCTGACTTGTTTGGCATATTCGGCAGGAGTTAACAGCCGGCTTTTGGCGTACTTTATCGCTGCTTGTATAGACCTGGGGCTAAATTGTTTTGGATCCAGGTTGAGTTCTTGCAGGCTCTGTTTAATCAGGTTAAGCTGGTCATTTTCATCATGAATTACGAATGCGGGGTGAAGCCCAATAGCTTGGCCATCTCGGCGGAGTATACCAGCGCATATAGCGTGGAAGGTGCCAACTGTGAGTGACCGAGAAATCTGCCCCAGCAGTGTTTCTAAACGACTTTGCATCTCTTTTGCTGCCTTATTGGTGAAGGTAACTGCCATAATATTGCGGGGGCTGATGCTGCAGGCTTTTACCAGATACGCTATGCGGTGCGTAATGACGCGTGTTTTGCCGCTGCCGGGCCCTGCAATAATAAGCAAAGGTCCATTTCTTATCTCTACAGCCTGCCTCTGGGCTAAATTGAGTCTGTCCAGTATGTCTATGTCCATAGGTGGTTTTTTTACTTGCTCTGACCGCCGCCATGCCATTCGATCTTTATTTTTTGCGCATCAACGCCGCTTATTGAGACCCCATCGGATTTCACAGTAATGGTGGCATCGCCCGGCTTTAATTTTATCGTCGTATCTGAACCGGTATGGCTTATACTTATCTCACTCAAAGGAACTTTGAGTATGATGTCGGCCTTCTGAGATGGTAAGCCGGAGATTAACTTGCCGTCTAGATACATTGACACACCTTCTAAGCGTACCGTGGTTCCGATACCAGCGGCCTCACAACCGAAGACAGAGAACAAGCCAGCGGTCAGAAGTATGAATGCGCAAACTCGTATGATTATTTCCTTTCTTGCCATTCTATCCTCCTCGGTTTTTTTAATTGCTTCGTTCGAAACTAAGAAGCTGATCGGATTGCGAATCTCGGCGGGCGCTTTTAGCCAAATTATAACATCACGATGGAAGAGGTCTCAAAGGCTGTTGGTGACTTTACTGGAATCCGGTCTTTTACCTATAATGTTGGCTACTTTGTTGTCTGGGTCTAGTTATGAATCAGCTGGTGGCAATAGTGGGCATGGCTGGTGCAGGCAAGTCAGAGGTAGCTCGCATCTTTGAACAGGAAGGTTTTGTCAGAATTAGATTTGGTGACATCACTGATGAGGAGCTTAGGAAGCGTGGGCTGGAGTTGACTGAGGAGAACGAGCGCTTTATCAGAGAGTGGTTACGAAGGGAACATGGCATGGCAGCTTATGCCAAACTGAATTTAGCCCGAATTGACGCTTTACTTGAAATCTCCAATGTTGTCATCGATGGCCTTTATTCGTGGGAGGAGTATATGTTGCTGAAGGACCGCTATGGCGATCGTCTCCGGTTGGTGGCTGTGTGGTCATCGCCCAAGACGAGGTATGAGAGATTAAGTAGAAGGTCGGTTCGTCCTCTTACTAAGGAGGTGGCGGCCGCAAGGGATGTTACCGAACTGGAAAATACTAACAAAGGGGGACCCATCGCCATGGCCGATTTCACCATTATCAACGAGTCGACGTTCGAAAGCTTGGCACAAGAGGTGAGAAAGGTGATCGGGGTTCTTAAATGAAAAAACCAGCTCGCCCTAGTGTCGATGAATATTTCCTAAAAATAGCTTCAGTGGTTGCTGAGCGTTCCACTTGTCGCCGCCATCATGTCGGGGCTGTAGCGGTGAAGGACAAGCATATACTGGCTACAGGTTATAATGGCGCTCCTGCGGGGCTTAGGGATTGCTTGGAGCTCGGCTGTCTACGTGACGAGCTAAGCATTCCTTCGGGGACAAGGCATGAGGTGTGCCGCGGCATTCACGCTGAGCAAAATGTAATTATCCAGGCATCATTGCACGGTGTGAGTCTGGAGGGAGCGACGGTCTATTGTACACACAGTCCTTGTGTACTTTGTGCCAAGATGCTCGTCAATGCCCGCATCAAGCGCTTCGTTACCTTCGGAAGATACGCCGACGACGCCTTTTTGAATTTATTTCACGACGCCGGTGTGGAATTCGAGGTCAAACGAAAGCCCTCTTCTCGGATAACATATCTGGACTAATCCATGACAATGCCCAACGAACCTGGGCTTTCGTCAAGGAAATCCTCTTTCCCCTATTCCGTTTCGGGTCTTAGCACTACGAGTCTGGGGCCGTCTTCAGTATCTCTAACATCGATGGTGACACCGTCTACCACAAAGGCCAATTCAGCGCCAACCAGGAGCACCTTGGAGCCCTCGTGCTCTACTACTTGGTCACCTTCGGCTTCCTTGTCAAGAACGAGAGCGAGCTGACCTCCTGGCCCTAATGCTAGTCTAAGTCCCACTTCTGGATCGTCCGTGTTTGCCAGTAGCGCTTCCAGTAATAGCTGCTTAGCCCCATTTGTCACTGTTAGCAATTTTACTTCCTCCTTATTATTTATTTAGACGATAGGGGTGCATCTCATCACTTTCCTATACCACTATTCTAACCCCGTCTTTACTACAAGGATATACCTCTTTAGGGTTATTATGGCGTTTAAAAATGGGTTATTTTTAAACCTAGCTCTCATTACTGTAAACGCTCCCTTGACTTTAAAGAGCAGTTAAAACTAGCTAAAATTGGACAGAAAGGAGGTTTGAAGTATGGAGATTAAAAAGGTCTGTGTGGTAGGTGCGGGTACAATGGGGAGCGGGATAACTCAGGTGGTGGCACAAGCTGGTTACAGGGTGGCCATGGTCGATATGAAGCAAGAACTTCTTGATAGAGGTTTATCTGAAATAAGGAACGGTCTAGATAGATTTGTAGCAAGAGGAAGAATGACTCAGGAAAGCATGGAGGCAGCTTTAGCCAACATTCAGGCTACGACTGATCTGAAGGCTGCGACTGTGGATGCAGATTATGTTATTGAAGCGGTGTTCGAGAGAGCCGAGGTCAAAATACCCCTTTTTCGGCAGCTTGATGAGTTTTGCCCCGAGCATTGTATCCTGGCGTCCAACACATCGGGTATACCGATATCTCTGCTTGCCTCGGTGACCAAGCGCCCTGATAGAGTGATCGGGATGCATTTCTTTAGTCCCGTGCCATTAATGAGGGGACTGGAGGTGGTCAGATCGCTTTTGACATCGGATGATACGGTTAGAACGAGTCTGGACTTCGGTAAATCTATAGGCAAGGAAACTGTTGTGGTAAAAGACTCACCGGGATTTGTCACCAATCGAATCATACCTTTGGTTATGAATGAAGCGGCTAAACTTTTGGAAGAAAATCTGGCTAGTATGGAAGATATTGACAAGATCGTCAAACTCTCTTTCAATTGGCCCATGGGGCCTTTTGAGTTGTGTGATCTCGTGGGCGTGGATGTGGTTGTCGATCTTCTGGAAGGTATATACCAGCAGACCGGATGGGAGCGGTATAAACCTACCAGACTGCTCAAGAGGATGGTGGAAGCCGGCTACCTTGGGCGAAAGTCAGGTAGAGGGTTCTACACTTTATTCGTCACCAAGTCAATTACCTGATGGACAGAAGTGCCGAATGAGAATAGCAGGCTAGCGGATAAACTTTCGTTTTGACGGTTTCTCGCCTACGCGATTTCTCAGAATGCCTATACCCTCTACTTCCAGTTCGATGATGTCGCCTGGTTTTAGCCGACGGTTCAGTTCGGCGCCGCAGCCCCTTTCAACTGTACCTGAACCTAAGAAATCGCCCGGTTGCAGGGTCTCCTCCCAGGAGGCGAACTCGATTATGTGTGCCCATGTCCAGTAGCTGGTGCCACTGTTGCCTTCTGACCATGCCTCTCCATTAATTCGGGCTATCATCCTCAGATTAGAAGGGTCTATTTCGTCTGGAGTTACTAAGCATGGCCCCATAACGCTGCAGAAGTCCTTTCCCTTTGCCGGTCCTAAGCGCGCTGTCATCTCCAGTGCTTGAATATCTCGAGCACTTACGTCATTAAAGATAGTATATCCGGCAATATACTCTGTAGCTTGCTCCCGTGGAATGTTTTTCCCTTTTTTCCCAATATAAATGCCATATTCTAGCTCGTAGTCCAGCCAGTCTGTGTAGCTCGGCCAGGGGATAGTATCTTCTGGCCCAATAACTGTATCAGGATTGCCCTTATAACAGACCGGCATTTGGTACCACGCCTCAGCCAGTTCCCTTTGCCCTGAAAAGCTGGCGTGTCCTTCGAAGGCAAGGTAATCGCGAATTGAATTGGGGCGTGGCACCGGGGCCTTCAGCTTGACTTCGTCTATAAAAAAGATTAACCTTTCGCCATCATGCCCCAAGGAAACACCTTTTGCTAAATGATGAGTAGCGAAATCGACCGCCAGCTCGGCAGCCTCTCTTCCTTCTTTTCCACTGTTAAAGAAGCCAATCATGTCTGGTGGCAATATCACGGAGGCTATCTCGCGGGCACGCTTTGTGTCATACTTGGTGGCAAGGTAGCAACTGTACGCGAAATTGAGATCTATAATTATCCGATCTTCCTTGAGCGCACCGATCCGCTGTACGCGACCCAGTACCGTCGAGATTTCGAATGTTACTAGCTTCATTTGTGCTAGGTGCTCTGAATTAACTAACAGATTAACAAACTCTGAGTCGCTTGACAATATAAAACTTCTAGAGAAGTTTCATGCGGTAACGGGTTGAAGAAGGTGACATGGCTTGTTACGAGCTTGATATAATTACTACGGTCGTTCTTCAGGGCGCAATATTGTTCCGGCTCCTTTTCTAGTTGGGCTCCAATCTATTGGGAGCAGCAGATAAGCACATAAACTAGCTGTTTGCAGGAGTAGGAAATGAGGGAGTGCAGTATTGAGAGTAACAAGCTACAATGTAATTGTACATACGAGCCTTGCCCAAGGAAGGGTATTTGCTGTGAGTGTTTAGAATATCATCGCCAGGCTGGTGAGTTGCCAGCCTGCTATTTCCCGCCCGAAGTGGAACGGGAGTATGACCGTTCTATCAAAAGATTTATCGAAGCGTATCGCAAGTAGGTCGGTGATACCTGGTAAAGGCTAGGCATCGCTTGCGAGGCTAGTTGTCATTTTCTGATACTGTAAACGCAGCCACAATAGTTTTGGCGATAGATTTCCTGCTGTTTGGCTATTTGCATCGCTTTCTTGAACCCTTCGCCCTTCTTGAAATCGCGGCCAAGAAACCTGTCAGCGCCGATATCCATGCCTATTTTGTTTATGACGGATGCTTTTTTCTGTGGACTTACGGTCAGAGAGGTAGTAAAAAGGTCTGCACCACGGTTTAGCATATGATAATATGTTCTTTCCAGCCGCAGGTGATAGCAGATCTCACATCTTTTGCCTCCTTCTGGCTCGTCCTTGAGGGGACCAGCTTTTTGAAGCCACTCTTTTGGGGAATATGGGATTTCTTCCATTTGGAATTGAAAAAGGCGAGCGATATAGCGTGCAGCCTCAAGTCGCTTGTAAAATTCAGCCTCGGGATAGATATTTGGATTGAAGAAGAGTCCGATGATTTCGTATCCCTCTTTTAGCAACGCAGTGGCTGTGCCAGCAGCACATACCCCGCAGCATATGTGCAGCACCACCTTCATCTGTGTCGTTCGTACTCCACTGTATGAATATAGCTGCACTATAACATAGCGAAATTTTGGTCGCAAGCAGCCTACCGCCTTTTAGTGCTGAAGGAAGGTTTGCGGGGAAGGTTTTGCCCAATGTATCAGGTTTATATTTTGAGGAAACAATGGTTGCTGTTCACTGGCTGCTTAAGAGGGGTGTTCTCCAGCATGTTGCGTGGTGTAGTATAATACAGGTAATTGAAATTCACATCAGATTTCGATGAGTTCACGCAAGGTCAAGCTTGCACACGATTTTTGTTGATGGGTCGTACCACCGATTAACTCGCATTTTAGGAGGAAACAGGACATGGCGGGCAATAGCTATGAGATTTCCAGGACATTGCGTTGCAAGAACCTCAATGTGCCAGGCACCCTGAGCAAACTGACATCGGCGATTGCTAAGGTTGGTGGTAACATCGGGAATATCACTACGGTGCATCTTGGTCATCATTACACTGTTCGGGATATCGAGGTGCTTGTAAATAGTAGGGAACTCCTTTCTGAGCTGCTGAATGAAATATCTAAGATCAAAGAGGTGAAGATACTGGAAGTTAGGGACAACATACTGGATTTCCACGAGGGTGGGAAGATCAGGATGGTTAATGCTGTGTCTATCAATTCGCTGGACGATTTACGAAAGGTCTATACGCCGGGAGTAGCCGAAGTTTGCAACCTTATCAAAGAAAATTTAGCCTGGAAGGACAAGTATACTTATATCCCATATTCAGTAGCTATTGTTACCGATGGAACTGCTGTACTCGGTCTAGGTAATATCGGCCCCATTGCTGGGATGCCTGTTATGGAGGGGAAAGCAGCGTTGATTTACTATTTGACCGGCGTAAGCATGGTGCCCATTTTAGTCAATACAACCGATCCCGATGAAATCGTTGATGCCGTGGAGCACATTGCAATCACCTTTAGCGGGATACAGCTTGAGGACATAGCGTCGCCACGCTGTTTTGTCATCCAAGAGAGGCTGGAGCAAGTCCTTGATATTCCGGTCATGCACGACGACCAGCAGGGCACTGCTGTTGTTGTGTTGGCGGCTTTGATCAACGCTTGCAAAATTGCTGGCATTCCGTTGGAGAAGGCGAGAGTGGGTCTTATCGGTCTGGGCGCGGCTGGCATGTGTATTGGGAGTTTTCTACTCCAGTATACGGGCAACCCGCCGTTGGGTACGGCAAGAACTGAGGCGACAATCAGGCGGTATGCTGACCAGGGAGGCATTCCTTCCACAATAACAGAGATTATGGAAACAGCCGATATTGTTATTGCTACTTCGACTGTTGCCGGGCTTATTGAACCAAGCATGGTCAGGAAAGGGCAAATTATTTTTGCACTGTCAAATCCTGTTCCGGAGATTGAGCCGCAGCTTGCTCTCGCGGCTGGTGCTACTCTAGCTGCTGACGGGAAGACGATAAACAATCTGCTAGCTTATCCTGGCATATGGCGGGGAACACTGGACGCCAAAGCCAGACGGATCAACTTCGAAATGTATAAGGCAGCAGCTATGGCCATTGCCAACTCTGCTGGCGAGGGTGAGCTGATGCCGAGCCCATTAGACCCCAAGGTGCATCTGGCAGTGACCCACAGCGTTGCCAAGGCTGCTATGGAAACTGGTGTAGCTCAAAGAGACCTGGACAACGACTATTTTGAGAATACCAATATAAAGGAACCGCCATGGAGTTAATTTACCTGCCGCTAGCGTTTGTATTGTGGCTTTGTTCTAAATAGACAGATGTCCGATGGCAATGGTACCGTTGATTATTCTCTTGTGCTCAAACGTTGAACAGGAATGTTATGATGTCACCGTCTTCGACAATATAGTTTTTGCCTTCTAACCTCAGGAGCCCCTGTCTCCGGGCTTCGGCAAGACTGCCACATCTTTGCAGATCTTTAAAGCTCAGCACCTCGGCTTTGATGAATCCTTTCTCTATATCGGAGTGTATTTTGCCAGCTGCCTTCAAGGCTGTAGTACCTTTGGGGATTGCCCATGCTCTCAATTCATCTGATACGGTAGTAAAAAAGGAGATCAGACCTAATAATTCGTATGATGCTCTAACAATGCGATCAGGTGCTGGCTCGCCCAAACCCATGGCAGTGCGGAATTCTTTAGCTTCGCTTTCGCTTAGTTGGCCCAATTCCATCTCCAGCTTACCGCAGATTGCAAGAACTTGGAAGTGTGTATCGGAGTGTCGTCGACGGAGTTCGGCCTCTATGGCCGAGCACTGCGCTATTTGACTCTCATCGATATTCATCACAACCAGCCTGGGCTTGGCGGTTAAAAACTGGTAGTTGGCAAGGCTATGCAATTCGTCAGGATTCAGTTCCTGTTCTCGGATTGGCTTTTCTTTTTCTAACCATATTTTTACTTTGTGCAAAAGGACTTGTTCCTTGGTAAGCAAGTCACGCTCTTGTGTCTTTGCGCCTTTTAGAATCTCTTGAATGCGCTGTAGCCTTCGTTCGATAATTGACAGGTCTGAGAAAATGAGTTCCAGATTCATTGTTGCTATGTCCCGATCGGGGTCAATGCTTCCATCTACGTGGGGAACGCGCTCATCCTTGAATGCCCTTACTACGTGAAGGAGTGCATCGGCTTTGCTTATATAGTTCAGCAACTGTCCTTCTATTCCCCCCTTTTTCCCAAAGTCTTTTGTGGTCCCTGCAGTATCGGTGTATCGTATTTCAGCAAAGGTTATCTTCTTTGGATGGAAGATTTTCCCCAAAACCTCCAATCTTAGTTCAGGGACCTTAGCTATGCCGATGCTTGGGGCCAGCTTACTCGAGGTCGAAGGTTCTGAGGTTATACTCCGTCTAGTTAAGGCATTGAATATGGTTGTCTTGCCGCTTTTGGGCAAACCGATGATGCTGATCTCCAAGTCTGACCCCCGTATTTCACTATAGGCTAGGCGTGGTAAAAATGCAAGGCTTGTTACCTTTAATGTGTTGTAGCTGTGTAGGTTGATGTGCTATAATGGGTCAAGTTATTAGTCTCACAGTAGTTAATAAGATGAGATACTACGAACTTGTTGTTATACTTAGCCCCGAGCTAGCGGATGGTGGGGTGAGTGGGTTTATAGACAGACTTAAAGGTCTGGTGAACGGTATCGGCGGTGTTGTGGAAGAGACAGTTGAGTGGGGAAGGCGAAAATTAGCTTATCCGATAAAGAGGTGTTACGAAGGCAATTATTTGCTGGCTAAAGTCAAGCTTCAACCTTCGTCAGCAAAGGAGCTGGAAAACAGTCTTAAGTTGTGGGAAGAGGTCTTACGCCATCTGCTGGTGAAAATCGATAAGTAGCTTGGGACTGGGATGGTCAGTCTGAATAAGATCATACTTATAGGCAATGTGGGCACCGACCCTGAGATGCGCTTTACGCCGAGTGGTAATCCCGTCACTTCATTTCGCTTGGCGACTAACCGTGTTTATACTACTGCTGATGGTGAGCGGAAACAGGAGACCGAGTGGTTCACCATTGTTACCTGGCGGAAGCAAGCTGAGAGCTGCAATCAATTCTTGACCAAAGGACAGCGGGTGTATGTGGAAGGCAGCTTGAGGACCCGTGCTTGGGAGGGGCGGGATGGGCAAAAGCGCGTGACCGCCGAGGTTATAGCCAGCAGGGTATTGTTTTTGGATAGGCAGGCCGCTGCATCTTTTCCCGCTGATGAGCTACCAGGTGATGCGGTGAGCGAAGATGTCGAACCAGAAGACCTGCCTTTTTGAGCCGTTAGCGGAAAGCGAGGTTGAAGTATGACTGAAGCAGAAGGAGCCGTCAAAGAGATAAAAGAAAAAGGAAGGCGCTTTGTTTTTAAGCCAAAGGTGTGTCCCTTCTGTAAAGAGAAGTTCGAGATCGATTACAAGGATGTCTCCAGGTTACAGCGTTATCTGTCCAGCTGGGCTAAGATCGAGACGCGCAGGCGAACAGGAGCTTGTGCCAAGCACCAGCGGCAGTTGGCTGTAGCAATAAAAAGGGCACGTTTTTTGGCGTTGTTGCCCTATACTCCAGATCACCTTCGCCCTAGCGATATCTCCGAAGGATAATAAGAGGAAAACTTGTTATGCCTAAGAGGACGTATCAACCTAAAAGGCTGAAGAGAAAGCGCACACATGGTTTTCAGGCTAGAATGTCTAGCCGTGGTGGACGGAGGGTTTTAAAAGCGCGGCGCCTCAAAGGAAGATGGCAACTTACGCCTGTTTAATGATATGCGAGGTTACTGGGCTCTGAAGACCAGAGCCCAATATTCTTTAGTATATAGTTCTGGCAGAACCTGGGCGAATGACCTTGTGGTAGTAAAAGCTTTACCTAACCAGCTTGGTGTTACTAGGCTAGGGTTTTCTGTGGGTAGGCGGATTGGTAAAGCGGTGGTACGTAATAGGGTACGTCGCCTGATAAAAGAGAGTGTGCGCATCTTGCGTATAAGGCCTGGCTGGGATATAGTATTCATCGCCCGAAAGGGAGCAGCTAGTGCTAGTTATCAAACGATCAGGGAGGCAATCAACGGGCTGTTGAAGCAGGCCCGCTTGCTAGAAGAGAATGCGACAGCTAACGCTATGGCTGATTAAATTCTACCAACTGACAATTTCGCGGGTCACTCCACCCTCTTGCCGTTTTGTCCCTACGTGTTCCCAGTATACCTACGAGGCTATATGGAAGTATGGCTTGGTCAGAGGTGCTTGGTTTGCTGTAAAACGTCTGGCACGCTGTCACCCTTGGTCCGAGGGTGGCTATGACCCGGTGCCATAAGTGGCAATTTTGTCCCTGAGAATGATGCTGATGTTTAGTCTTTCAAAACTGGCCAAAATGTCTATCCTAGCACTTATTATCCTGATCGTGTTGGCTATTGCTGGTTGTACCAATCCGGAGTGGCAGGGCTGGTCCGGCATTAGTCATTACAATGGTACCCTTTTTGTTGGTTCTATGGATGGTAAGTTGCTGACAGTCGATCCATCCGCCCGAAGCGAGAATCTACCGTTTCCTGATGCTGGTGAGTGGGTATTTAAAATCCCTGCCTTTGGCCTGGCGAGACCGATGTGTGGTCCCGCCTGCGCTTCGCCGTCTCCAGTGATTAATATTTATGCTACACCATTGGTGAGAGGTGATCTTGTATATGTTGCTACTTACTTCGGTGATAGTGGCAGGATACTAGCGGTTAATAGGGTTATTCCCGGATATGCCGAAGGCGCGCCTATGAGGTCAAAGGGGGAGTGGGTCTATCCCAGCGTCCTTGAGTCGATAGGTGCTGTTGTGGGCACCCCAGTGTTGTATGACGATATGTTGTTCTTGGGTAGTTCAGACGGTAAGGTTTATGCCCTGGATGTCATATACGGCGAAAAAAAGTGGGTTTATGACACTGGAGGGAAGATATGGACATCGCCAGCAATCGCAGATAGTGTTCTATACGTCAGTAATTACGAGCATAAACTTTTTGCTCTGTCTGCTCAAGATGGCACATTACTTTGGCAGAAGGAGTTCCCAGCTTCGATTGCCTCATCCGTGGTAGTATCAGGTGGCAGGTTGTTTTTTGGTACTTTTGACCATTACCTTTATGCCCTTGATGCGGCAACCGGCAATTTGGTATGGAAGTTCAAAGGCGGAGGTTGGTTTTGGGCTACACCGGTGGTTAAAGACGGTGTGGTCTATGCAGGTTGTCTGGACAAGAAGGTTTATGCTTTGAAGGCTGACACAACTATGGCTGAGGGAGAGAAGCTATGGGAGTTTTCTACCGATGCGCCGATTATAGCCGGTCCTGTTTTGACTGCCAAAGGACTTGTAGTGGCTTCGATGTCAGGGAAAATACATGTGCTGAGAGTTCAAGACGGTGGTCTGTTGCAAACAGTCGCCATTGGCTCCCAAATCGTAGCGCCTTTGTGTGTGGTGGATGACATGGTTTACGTACATGCCAGAGACAGGTGTATCTACGGGGTCGACGTAGAACTGGGTGAAGTAGCTTGGAAATTGTCAACGGTCGTAAAGTAGGCCGGTCATGGCTGAGTTGTGGAATACGATAATTCTCGAGCCTATATTAAATAGTCTAATTGCGTTATGTTCCATTCTAGGTGGTAGCTTCGGGTTAGCCATCATCGTTTTTACGGTGGTTACTCGTATAGCGTTGTTACCTCTTACTCTGCGCCAAACCAAGTCGACAAAAGCAATTCAGGAGTTGCAGCCCAAACTTCAGGAACTGCAGAAAAAATATGCCAAGGACCAACAGAAATTGCAGCAGGAAATGATAAAGCTGTATCGGGAAGCCGGGGTGAACCCTCTTGGTTGTTTATGGCCATTGCTCGTCCAGTTACCTATCTGGATTGTTCTCTATCAGTCCATAATGCAGGCACTGGCAGCGACCCCGGAGAACCTATTAAACCTTGCCCAGCATCTTTATTCTTGGGATTTGGTGACACGTGCTGTACCCTTGAACGAGCGTTTTTTATGGTTACAATTGTCCAAACCGGACCCCAATCTGATTTTAGCTTTGCTGGTTGGAGCAACGATGTGGGTGCAGCAGAAGATGGTGACGCCGCCTGCTGCTGACCCCCGCCAGCAATCTGTGAATAATATGACGCTAATGATGATGCCTCTGATGTTTGCTCTATTCACCCTTTCTTTCCCCAGCGGACTGGCGTTGTACTGGGTGGTCTCTAATGTGGTGGGAATAGTCATCCAGTATTTCGTGGGTGGGGGTTGGGGTTACCTGCGCAGGCCGTCGGTTAGCGATAAACCCGCCTCTGGGCGTGATGTTACTGCTTCTAAGCCTCCGTCAAAAGTGCTAAAGAAAGGGGTTGAAGAGTCCAAGGTCATCAGCAAGGCGGCTGAAGCTAGGAAAGGGGGGTTCTTCCGAAAATGAAGGAGCTAGAGGTCAGTGGTAGAACGGTAGACGAAGCTGTCAGTAAGGCATTGGAACAACTTGGGGTAACAGAGGACGAAGTGGAAGTGGTTGTCCTAAAAAAGGGTAGGGCTGGGCTGTTAGGTGTTGGTGCTGAAGAGGCTAGAGTCAAGGTGAAGTTGCTACAGCCACAGTCTAAACGGGCAGATATACCTGCGTTGGCTAAGGATGTTTTGACCAGTCTTCTTAAGTATATGGGTATGGAAGCAGAAGTTTCTATAGCATCTCCATCCAGCGGGGGTATGCCAGTAAGCCTCGATATCAATGGCGATGACCTGGGGGTATTGATAGGACGTCGAGGACAGACGCTTGCCAGCTTGCAGTACCTGGTCAGGCTTATTGTGTCCGAGAAGCTGAAAATTTGGGTACCAATAAACGTTGATGTAGCTGGGTATAAAAAACGCCGTTACGAATCGCTGCGTAGTCTAGCGCTCAGGTTGGCTGAACAGGCGAAGCGGGGACGGAGGGTCATAACCCTGGAGCCAATGCCTGCAGATGAACGACGTGTAATTCACCTCGCCCTTGCCGACAACCCGGATGTCACCACACAGAGCATGGGCGAGGGCGAGAAACGAAAGGTAGCTATTTTCCCTAAAAAGCGTTAGCGATGTTTCGCCAGGTAAATAGCAAAGTAAATTTTCCACAGCTGGAAAGTAGTGTCCTTGAATTCTGGCGGGAACGCCAAATCTTTCAAAAGAGCCTGAACATCAGAGCAGGCTGCCCCCAGTTTACTTTGTATGAAGGACCTCCGACTGCCAACGGCAAGCCCGGAATTCATCACGTGCTGTCTCGCGTGTTCAAAGATGTTATCCCTAGATATAAGACGATGAAAGGGTATTACGCACCGCGAAAAGGCGGCTGGGATACCCATGGTCTGCCCGTAGAACTGGAGGTAGAAAAAGCCCTTGGCTTTACTAACAAGGCGCAGATCGAGCAGTTCGGTGTGGCGGAGTTCAACAAGCTTTGCCGCCAAAGCGTGTTCAGCTACATCGAGGACTGGGAGGCTCTCACTGAACGTATTGGATTCTGGGTCGACCTGAATGATGCTTACAAGACTTTAGACAATAGCTATATCGAGTCTTGCTGGTGGGCGCTAAAACAACTGTGGGACAAGGGCCTTATCTACCAGGGGTACCGGGTGACCCCGCATTGTCCCAGATGCGGCACCTCGTTGAGTTCACATGAGGTGGCACTAGGCTACAAAGACGATGCCGATGACCCGTCCGTTTACATAAAATTCAAACTCATTCGAGGCTTGGTGACTCCCGGGAAAATTGTCTCCTCTCAGTTGGATAGGGTCCCGTGGGACAAACCTGTCTTTTTCCTTGTCTGGACAACGACGCCGTGGACACTGCCAGGCAACACAGCTTTGGCTGTAGCCTCGGACGCCAAGTATGGTCTATTTGACAATGGGGCCGAGTATCTGATTATGGCGGAAGCACTGGCGCAAAAGGTTGGGCTCGATGGGTATGAAATGAAGGGGAGCATTTCTGGTTCCGAGCTTGTGGGCTTATATTATGAGCCACTTTTTAACCCGCACCATTTTGGAGTGGTGAGGTGGCATTTTAATGTCCAGGGCGCTGAAGAAACGCCCACCTATGAAATGCTCACTCTACAACAGGAGAAAGAGGACCTAGCGTATCCTGTTATCACTGGGGACTTTGTGTCTCTGGACGAAGGGACAGGAATAGTTCATATTGCTCCAGCATTTGGGGAGGTCGATTTTGAGGCGGGTAAAGAGAACGGACTGGACTTCGTGCAGCCGGTAGACCTCGACGGGCGTGTTACTGGCAAGTATTCGTTTTCGGGAAAGTTTGTTAAGGAAGCTGACCCCCTGGTGCTTCAAGACCTCAGATCACGCGGTTTGCTTTATCGTAGTGAACGTATAGTCCACACCTATCCGTTCTGTTGGCGATGCGAGTCGCCCCTCCTCTATTACGCCAAAAGGAGCTGGTATATCAGGACTTCGGTAAAGAAAGCTGCTCTGATTGCCCGGAATGAGGAGATCAACTGGTACCCAGAGTACATAAAGCACGGGCGTTTTGGTAACTGGCTGGAAAATAACGTCGATTGGGCGTTTTCACGCGAGCGCTACTGGGGTACGCCACTGAATATCTGGAATTGCGAGCACTGTGGCAAGTACGAATGTGTTGGCGGTGTTACTGAACTCCAAAGCAAGCCGGGCATAAATGGAATTGCAGACCCGCTAGACCTTCACCGTCCTTTTGTGGACAACATCACCTTTTTATGCGATCAGTGTGGCGGCAAGATGAAGCGGCTGAGCGAGGTCATCGATTGCTGGTTCGATTCTGGCGCTATGCCCTTTGCCCAGTGGCACTATCCTTTCGAAAATCAGGATGTCTTTAGGCGTGGCTTTCCAGCTGACTATATCTGTGAGGCAGTTGACCAAACGCGGGGATGGTTTTATAGCCTACATGCAATCTCCACTCTGCTTTTCGACAGCCCCAGTTTTAGAAACGTTATTTGCTTGGGACATATCTTAGATGCACAAGGAGAGAAGATGAGCAAAGCCAGGGGCAATGTAGTTGATCCTTGGTCTGTGCTCAATAGCTACGGTGCCGACGCTTTACGCTGGTACTTGTTTACCTCATCACCTCCTGGCAATGTCCGGCGTTTTTCCGGCGGGGGGGTGGAGGAAGTTTTGCGTAACTTTTCGCTTACTTTATGGAATACGTACGCTTTCTTTGTAATGTATGCCAACATCGACCGCTTTGATCCGACCTCGGGATCAGAGGTCTCGTTACATGACCTAGACAGGTGGATACTCTCCCGGCTCAACCAGCTTATTCTCGAGGTGGATGGAGCTTTAGACCACTATGACCCAACGACCGCTGGTCGGAAGATAGAATTGTTCGTCGATGAGCTTTCCAACTGGTATGTTAGGCGAAGCAGGCGCCGTTTCTGGAAGAGCCAGAATGACGCTGATAAGCAGGCTGCTTATATGACGCTATATCGGTGTTTAACCACACTTTCTAAGCTGCTGGCCCCGTTTGTCCCGTTTATCGCCGAGGAAATTTACCAAAACTTGGTGCGGTCTGTTGACCCTGGGGTGCCAGAAAGCGTGCACCTGACCGATTTCCCCATAGCGCAGACATCTGAAATCGATGAGGACCTCATCGAAGCTGCTCGTCTTGCTATGCTGGTCTGCAGCTTGGGACGTGCTGCCAGGGCCAAGGCTGGGATAAAGGTGCGGCAGCCGCTTGCCAAGGTGGTTATTGGAATTAGTTCAGAGGCTGAAAGGGTTGCTATCACAAGAATGAGCAGCCAGATTCTCGATGAGTTGAATGTTAAGGAGCTAGAGTTCTCTTCCGTACCAGGAGCTTTCGCACAGCGTGACGACTTTAGCCTGGCTATGGAAGGAGATTACTGGGTGGCGATAGCCACCAAGCTATCACCCGAACTGGAGGCTGAAGGTATGGCCAGGGAGATAGTCCGGCGCCTGCAGACAATGCGCCGCTCAGCTGGGTTTGAGGTCACCGATTCAATAGTGGTCTACTATCAAGGTGACGATTTCGTTCAGGATGTGATGACCAGATTTGCCCAGTATATCAAACAGGAGACACTTTCGAGGGAATTGGTGAAAACCGATATACCCGAAGGCAGTTATAAAGAAAAGCACCGAATTTCTGGGTATGAAGTTATCCTAGGTGTAATGCGCTATTCGTAATAGCGTTACAGCCTAGCGTTTCGGGGGCGGGCTCTGGGCCAGGCGGGCATAAACGGTTCGTGTCTCACTAACTCTGACGAAGGTTATTTCGACATCCTCGCCGATGCTTGATAAACGTATTGCTTCGATAATCTCTTGGGCCGCAGTTACATCCTTACCTTTGAAGCGAATAATGACATCGAGCTGTCGCAGTCCTGCCCTCTCAGCCGGACTGCCAGGTGCAACATATGTGACCACTACTCCCTTCTCTACCGGCAATCGATTTACCATGGCAATGTAACGGTCAACGGTATACAAACTGACCCCGAGCCAAGGGCGGATAACATATCCTTGCCTGATAAGCTGTTCAATTATGGGTATGGCGGTTTTGGTGCTGATGGCATAGCCCATACCCTCGACACCAACCCCGGATATTTTGGCGCTGGTAATGCCCACCACTTCCCCTTTCATATTGACCAGAGGACCACCGCTGTTGCCGGGGTTGATGGCTGCGGAGGTCTCTATAAGGTCATCAAGGGTCTGCCCGCGGTCAACCTCTAGCGAGACCTTAAGACCGCTGACTGTCCCCTCCTTAGCCCTTAGCCCCCTCCCCAGAGGATTGCCTATGGCTACCACCCAGTCCCCGACGCGGAGCTTTGTGGAATCGCCCACGGTGGCTGCAGGCAGGTTGGAAGCATTGATCTTGACCACAGCCAGGTCGGTAAGTGGGTCTGTGTATATGTTGCTGGGGCCTGCTTCAAAGACCCTGCCATCGTACAGTTCTACAGTGACCTTCTTAGCTCCCTCAACTACATGGTTATTGGTGACAATGATGCCGTTACTATCTATGATCCAACCCGAGCCAGCACCTGACTGGCTTCTTGGCGTCAGGAATATGTCTAGGGTCACCACCTCAGTGGTTATGGCTACCACTGAGGGATAGACTTTCTCCACCACATCGGCGATGCCTGGCAGCATCGGTGCGTCCTCTCTTGTACGTGGCAACGACCATGTGGGGTTCAGACCCCCACTGCCCACTTCATGCTCTGTGTTGGGCGATTCTGACTGGGAGGGTTCCGGGGTTGGTGATGGGACTGGGAAAAAACACCCCGGGGTGCTGGCCAGAAGAAACAGGGCTACCAGCACAAGAGTAGAGTATATAATCTTTACCTTATCAGAGGTATGTTGCCACCGCATATCTAGCTTGTTACCCCATTTCACAAGATTTTATCACAAAGGTCAGCGTTACCAAAGTTTGGTATTGGAGTCACCCCTTGAGTTCAATGCAGCGCTGCGCTAACGGCATCAAGAATGGCACAGCCAGAAGACAGCCATCGTGGGTGTCATTCACTGTACGGCCAGGGAGTGAGATCCTCTTTTAACGTAGCTATATGGCGGTCTTGATACCAGCAGGTCGCGCAGCGCAGTCCCTACGAAGATACCTTGATGGAAGCTTACATGCTGGCGAAGCTTATTTCCCTTTGAATATTGGCTTTCTGTTTTCCAGAGCTGCCCTGCAACCCTCCTCGAAGTCCTCTGTCGCTAGCAGGAAATCGTTCAACCGTCTCTCGAGGGAAAGTCCATCTTCGAGGGCGAGCTCTATACCTTGCAAAACTGCTTGTTTGGCTGCACGTACCGCCAGAGGTGCTGGCCTGCATAATAGTTCTGCCAGTTGTCGGGCTGTCGACATTAATTGTGCTAGAGGCACCACTCGGTTGACCAGCCCTATGCGGTAGGCCTCCTGGGCATTGATAGGACGGCCTGTAAGCAGCATTTCTGCTGCCTTAGCCATTGGGATTGCCCTAGGCAGTCTCTGTGTCCCCCCCCAGCCCGGTATCAGCCCCAGTGTTACTTCCGGCATACCAAAGGTGGCATTCTCAGACGCTATACGCAGATCACAAGCAAGCGCCAGCTCCAGTCCACCACCCAAACAAGCACCGTTCACGGCAGCGATCAATGGTTTCCATATCGTCAGTCCGCACATTATGGTTGGAGGCTCTGGTAGGTTTTGCGCCCTTGCCCTTTTCATTTCGGGGAGCATCGTTCTTATATCAGCCCCGATGGAAAAAGCCTTCTCTCCCGACCCGGTAATGATGCCGACCATGATCTGGTCGTCGTCCCTGAAGTCCACTAAGGCTTCGCTTAGCTGACGCAGCATTTCAGGAGTAATCGCGTTCAATGCCTCCGGACGATTTAGAGTGATAGTGGCTATCTTGCCGTCTTTCACGTAATCAATGCTCATTGCTTCCTCCCTGTCATACTTTTCCCAGCATGTCTGCCAGTCGGACTAAGCTTTCCAGGCTACTGATATTGTATACTTGGGCAGAAGGGTCTGTGCGTCTGAGTAGTCCGGTGAGCACCTCACCCGGACCTATTTCAAAAAACAGCGAAGCACCGGCGTGCAGCATGGTTCTGGTGCAGTTAAGCCACTGTACACAGTGCGTGAGTTGTTCTACCAACTCCTGTCTTATTTCTGTTGCCTTGGTGAGTATCTTTCCACTAGCGTTGGCGACCAGCGGCACTGCGGGGTCGTTTATGGTGGTCATTTGTATAGCGCGTTTAAGACCTTCTGCGGCTGTGGACATGAGCCGCGAATGGAAGGCACCGCTCACTTTTAGCGGGATGACCCGCCGGGCACCCCGCGCTATGGCCAATTCTCTCGCTTTGACCAGTTTCTCCTGTGCCCCGCTGATGACAATTTGCTCCGGTGAGTTGATGTTGGAGATTTCTACATCGGCAAGAGAGCAGATGTCCCTTACTGTTTCTTCATCGAGGCCGAGGATTGCCAGCATCCCTCCAGGGTACTGTTTACCAGCCTCATTCATCAGCCTGCCTCGTTCTCGGACCAGACGCAGAGCATCAGGAAAGCTGATCGAGCCGGCAGCTACTAGAGCGGTGTACTCACCCAGGCTATGTCCGGAGACGAAGGCTGGTTGTGGTAGGGCTGCACCGTACATTTCCTGGGCAGCTTTAAGGCAGGCAATACTGACGGTCAGCACCGCTGGCTGGACGTTCTGTGTTTGTACAAGTTCTTCCTCGGGACCTTCAAGGCAGAGGCGAGAGAGTGGCAAACCCAGAACCTGGTCGGCTTCGTCGAAGATTGCTCTGGCAGACTCATTGTGGAGCCACAGGTCTTGTCCCATACCGACCCTTTGTGACCCTTGCCCCGGGAATAAAAAAGCTACTTTTCTGTCCAAGTTTGTTTCCTCAACCCTCCGTCTTGAGTTTGTATAAGCTTTCGATGATTTCTTCAGCTTCAGCCATGATCGACTCGACGATATCTTTAACAGGTTTTATATCCTTTATCAGACCGGCTATCTGTCCTGCCATAAGAGAACCATCTTCCACGTTACCATCGATGACGCCCAATTTTAGTCTGCCTCTGCCAAATGCTTCCAGCTCCTCCACAGATGCTCCGGCTTTCTCGCGTGCTCTGAACTCCCGGGTCAGCCTGTTTTCCAGACAGCGCACAGGATGTCCGGTCGATTCACCGGTTACCACAGTAGACCGGTCAGTTGCCAGGATAATCTGTTCTTTAAACTTGGGATGCGCGATGCACTCCTCCGAGCAGATGAAACGGGTTCCCATCTGGACCCCCTGGGCACCTAGAGCAAGTGCTGCTACCAGTCCGTGTCCATCGGCGATGCCACCGGCTGCTATTACTGGCAGTCTCACGCTCTGCACTATTTGAGGTACTAATGCCATGGTGGTTGTCTCGCCGATGTGCCCGCCTGACTCCATACCTTCGGCGATTATAGCGTCTACTCCCAGCCTCTCCAGACGTCTTGCCAGTGCTACGCTGGAGACCACGGGCAACGATTTGATTCGGGCCTCTTTCAGTGCCGGTATGTATGCTCCGGGATTGCCACCGCCGAATGTGACGATGTTGACCTGTTCCTCCATGATCACCTTGAGATTGTCTTTAATGAACGGTGACATCAGCATGATATTGACGCCAAACGGCTTATCTGTACGTTCTCGGGTCTCTCTGATCTGTTTTCTCAGCCAGTCAGGTGGCGCATCACCGCTGCCGATTACCCCCAGGGCACCGGCATTGGACACCGCTGATACCAGTTCAAAGGTCCCCAGCCATGCCATGCCTCCTTGAATGATGGGATATTTGATGCCCAGTAGCTCACAGATGGCGAAGTTACCTAACATCAATAGCCTCCATAGCAGAACGGACTCAAGTCATTTTTTTCTGTAAACTGTTTCAAACAAAGCCTCCCGGTTTGCGGGCTCACCTCATCATCATGACTCGAACCTGCTTATTGCCAGGACGGAGTTGTGTCCTCCGAACCCGAAGGAGTTGGACAGGGCAAGCCTGACGCTTTTCTCCTTTGCTTTTCCGGGTACATAGTCCAAGTCACATTCTGGGTCGGTTTCTTCAAGGTTGATGGTCGGCGGGATAATGCCCTCGGCTATTACTTTGCAGCAAATGATGGCCTCTACTGCGCCAGCGGCACCCAGCATATGTCCCAGCATCGATTTCGTTGAACTCACCGGTATATCATAAGCTTTTTTTCCGAAGACCTTCTTAATTGCTTTTGTTTCTGTAATATCGTTCAACGGCGTCGATGTGCCATGGGCATTTATATAGTCCACGTGGTCGTAGTCCAGGTTCGCCAGCGAAAGCTTTATCGCCCTCGCCGCTGCCTCTGCATCGGCAGCGGGCTGTGTGATGTGGAAGGCGTCCGACGTTGCCCCATAGCCAACTATTTCGGCAAGCGCACTGGCACCTCTGGAGAGGGCATACTCCAGGCTCTCCAGCACCATAACTCCGGCGCCTTCTCCGATAACGAAGCCATCGCGCCTGGCGTCGAACGGCCTTGACGCTTTTGCTGGATCTGGGTTTTTTGACAGCGCACCGGCCTGAGCGAAACCGGCAATGCCTATGGGAGTAATCGCAGCATCGGCGCCGCCTGCGATGACTACCTTATAAACGCCGAATTTGACTAGCTGGTAGGCTAGCCCTATGGCATCGGCGCCGGTGGAGCAGGCGGTAGCTAGGCTGAAGTTGACCCCTCTGACTCCAGACAAGATCGATAGGCGGCTTGGGGCGTTATCAGCTATCATCATGGGTACTAAATAGGGGCTGATCCTGTTTGGTCCTCTGGTGTGCAGGACCTCCATCTGCCGCGAAAGCGTAGTCAGGCCACCTATGCCGCTACCAATAATAATGCCGATGTCATACCTGTTGTTATCATCTATTTTTAGCTTGGCACCGTCCATAGCCTGCAGGCTGGCTGCGATAGCGAAATGAGTGAACCTATCAGTGTATTTGGCTGTTGATGGATCAAGGTACTTGAGCGGGTCGAAGTCCTTGACTTCTGCTGCTATCTTGACAGGGAAATCGGTGGCGTCAAACAGTGAGATGTAGTCCACCCCTGATTTGCCGGCTATCAGGTTTCGCCAGGTATCCTCAACGTTTATTCCCAATGGGGTGACCACACCATATCCAGTTACAACAACCCGGTTGTTCATAGCCGTCAACGCTATATACCTTCTAATTTTCTTAGCACCAGGACAGCATTGACACCCCCGAAGCCGAAGGAGTTGGAGATGGCCACCTCCACTTTGGCCTTTCTTGGTTTGTTGGGCACGTAGTCCAGGTCACATTCCGGGTCCGGGGTATCGTAGTTGATGGTGGGTGGGATCACTCCTTCTCTGATGGTGAGAAGCGAGAAAATGACTTCTACTGTTCCGGAAGCCCCCCACATGTGTCCTGTCATGGACTTGTTGGAGCTGATTGCCAATTTTTTAGCATGGCTGTCGAAGACCTTTTTAATCGCTCTGGTTTCGGCAATGTCGTTGAGCACTGTGGAGGTGCCGTGAGCATTCACATAGTCTACATCTTCTGGGGCTACCCCGGCGTCTTTTAGCGCCAGGCGTATGCAGTCAGCTTGCCCCCCGCCATCGGGTGTCGGTGAAGTGTAATGATAGGCATCGCAGTTTCTGGCAAACCCGGCAATTTCGCCATATATTTTGGCGCCCCTTCTCGCTGCCGTATCTAGTGCTTCCAGTACCACTATCCCACTACCTTCGCTGGTGACGAACCCGTCGCGGTCGGCGTCGAAAGGGCGGCTGGCCCTTTGTGGTTCATCGTTCCACCTACTGGTGAGGGCGCCCAGATTGTCGAGGGAGGCAATACAGGTGGGTGTGATACCGGCGTCGGCGCCACCGGCGATGACCATGTCTGCCTCTCCGTTCTGGATGAGCCTGAAGGCAATACCTATGGCAGTTGTCCCTGCGGCACAGGCTTCCATGGGGCAGTGGTTCGGGCCTTTAGCTCCGAACCTAATGGCTACCACTGCCGACACCATGTTTCCCGAATCATTCAGCAGAAAGAAAGGTGGGACCTTTCTCAGGTCTCCTTGTAACGCTATGCTGTGGGCATTTTCAAAGTATGAATTGGTACCACATGCTGTCCCGATTACCACCCCGATGCGCTCCGGGGCATATTGCCCTGGTCTGATATCGGCGTCCTGTAGGGCCATCACAGATGCCGCCATGGCATACTGAATGAAGGGATCGAACCGCTTGACGAATTTTTCATCCATAAAGTCTCTGGCGTGGAAGTCTTTCACCTCACCAGCTACCTGACACCTTAGAGAGGAGGCGTCAAAGCGGGTGATGGGACCGATGCCAGACTTTCCTTCACAAAGGGCTGACCAGTTCTTATCAGCACCAGTGCCCAGAGGGGTAACCATCCCCGCGCCCGTTATCACGACCCGTCGTCTGTCCACTTGAGTTTGTCGGACCTAACTATTCTTCTTGACCTTCAGCTTCGATTCGATCAGCGCCACTATATCTCCCACGGTGAAGATATCGCCCATTTCCTCGTCCTGAAGGTAGAGACCAAGTTCGTCTTCAAGTGCCAGCGCCAGTTCGACCCTGTCCAGGGAGTCAAGATCCAAATCTTCTTTCAGCAGGGCGGCTGACACTATCTTACTTTCGTCAAGCCCCGGTTCCACCTTTAGGATCGCCTTTTTGACCAGTTCGAATATGTCCATGTCTTCACCTCCGATTTCCAGCTGGTGTCTGCCAAAAAGTATGATATGTAGATATCTAGCTTAACTTGTTTATCTGCCAGCTACAAGGCACCTCTGCACCTGTACCCTGGTCTATCCGGTGTACAAAAGTCGGGGGACTTGCATCCAGAAGGTGACAGTAATACAATTTAGGCAACGGGGCGGGCACTATCGTTCGATGTTGCTACGGGTATCAGAAGCAAGTGGGCAAACCGCAGTCAAACAAAATTACTGTTATAATAGTTGACGACCATCCGCTGATACGTCAGGCGCTCCGCGCTGTGTTAGAAAAGGAGCCCGACTTGGAGGTGGTGGGTGAGGTTGGAGATGGGACAAGTGCCGTAGAGCTGGCTGAGAAGTTAAGACCTGACGTAGTCATTATGGACGTAAGCCTTCCTGGGATGGATGGGGCTGAGGCGACACGGCAGGTGAGAATAGCCTCACCTGACACAGCAGTGCTGGCGCTGACGGTCCACGATGACGAAACGACAATCGCCGATGTTTTGCTAGCAGGTGCATCGGGGTATTTGACCAAAGGTGTCTTTGATAGGGAGGTTGTGCAGGCGGTTCGTACAATTGCAGCCGGTCATATGGTGCTCTCCCGGCCGGTAGGTAAATCACTTGTGCGGTATGTACCCAGCTACCGGTCGGCCCGTCTGTCGCTGGACACCGGAGAGGTGCTTACACCGAGAGAACTGGAAGTCATAAAGTTGGTTGCCCGCGGAATGCCTAACAGGGATATAGCTGCCACTCTGGGCTTGAGTGTAAGGACGGTAAAGGGGTATTTGACCGATATTTTTTCCAAACTGGGGGTTGGCAGCCGCACCGAGGCTGTGGCCTTTTGTTTGCAGAAAGGTATTATATCGACGGACGATATTCGATGAAGGACAAGGAACCACGTATCTGGCTGGTCGCAGGGGTTTTTGGCGGCAGGGCAAGGCATATTCTGATGACCCCCCACTTCTGGGGCATTGCTTTCATAATGGCGGGCCTTGTCTTACTCTATAACGCCAGTTCCCTGGGTGTGGAAAGGTGGTTTCCACTTTTTGCCGATGTCTTCAGGTTCAGAGGCGTCTATGCCTTTGTACTGAGTTTTCTCTTCCTTATCCCCATCATTTATGCTGGCGCTATATTTCGTGTGCGTGGTGTTTTCGGCACCTGGGCGGCGTCTGTGGCAGCTACCTTACCACAGCTGCTGAAAGAGTCTTCAGACCTGGCATTCTGGCTTGGCGTGGGGCTTTTCCATCTGGCTTCGCTGTTACTGGGCTTGCTGGTAGCACTGGACTATAACCCCGTTTCGGTCCAGGCATCTTCACGGTCGACAAAAACTGCGAAACATCTGCCGATAGGACAAATCGTCAAATTGCGGGAATATGAGCGCAGGCACCTAGCGCGAGAGTTGCATGACAGGATAATCCAGTCGTTGTTGGTGATTGCCAACCGCATTCATGCACTGGAATCCGGCAACCAGGGAGAGGTCTCCCCGGAGGTGAAGAAACAGATGGAGGAGGTCCTGGTCATGGTCCTCCGCGCGGTGGACGATATTCGGAGGTTAAGTTATAGCCTCGGTTCCAGGATTCTGGACAACGCTGGCTTGCTACCGGCATTGCGCTGGCTGGCTGACCAGATAAGCAGTCAAGAAGGTATCAGGGTCGAGGTGAGGGTAAACGGCAGGGAGCACAGGTTGCCAGCGGAGCTGGAGCTGGTGCTATTTCGTGCAGTGCAGGAGGCGTTGCGCAATGTGGTCCGCCATTCCAAAGCTTCGTCGGTTGTGGTCACGCTGGACTTTCTCTCCAGTGATTTCCAGGTGTCCGTCGAGGACAACGGCTGCGGTTTTTCTGTACCGGGGAAATTGGACGAACTGACGTTGCAGGGCAAACTGGGGCTGGCAAGGATTGAGCAAGAGGTGAGGTTACTGGGCGGCGTGTTTGATGTCTGCTCTATTCCCGGCGGAGGTACGACGGTGAGAATCCAAGTAAAAGCCTGGTCTTGAGGGGTGGGGCTAGCGGTCCTCCCCTGACACAGGTACACTTCTCCCCAGGATGGCGGCTATGTATGCCAGTTCTCTGAGCAGTTTGGCGAGCTCATCTGTTGATATAGTCTGTCTGGCATCGCTCACCGATTCCGATGGTGAATAATGGGTTTCAATGATGAGGCCGTCGGCACCACATGCCACAGCCGCGCGGCTCATCGCTGGCACTAGGCGGGCATCGCCTGTGCCGTGGCTGGGGTCAACGATTATGGGCAAGTGTGTCCTTTCTTTAAGGTAGGGGACCGCATTCAGATCCAGTGTGAAGCGGAGTTCGCTGGAGAGCCCCCGTATACCCCGTTCGCACAGTATGACCTGCTTGTTACCCTCGGCCATTATATATTCCGCTGCCAGCAAGAACTCCTCATAAGTGGCGGACAAGCCGCGCTTGAGCAACACGGGCTTGTCACCTTTCCCCACCTCACGGAGCAGCGGGTAGTTCTGCATGTTGCGGGAGCCGATTTGAAGGCAGTCGGCATATTGTGCCACCAGTTCAACGTGGCGTGGGTCGAGCACCTCTGTGACCACCTTTAGCCCTGTTTCTTCGGCTGCCTCCTTGAGGTATTGCAGCCCTGTTTCTCCCAGCCCCTGAAAGTCGTATGGCGAAGTTCGTGGCTTGAAGGCACCGCCGCGGAGTAAGTTGGCACCTGCAGCTTTTACTTCCCGGGCGATGCGCGATATCTGTTCGGCGCTTTCCACGGAGCAGGGACCGGCGATTATCGCCAGCTCCTTGTTGCCTACCTTCACTCCGTCTATATTGACTATCGTCTTAAAGCCCTGACGGTACCTGGTGTAGAGGTACCCAGCCTTGTTTCCAGTGCTGGTGGCTGCTGCCGCCTCTTTTAGGCTTGTCTTTTTCTGGATTACCATCTTCTGCCTCCTCTTGGGTAAAAAACTAAGAACCCTCCTGCCTAGGAGGGTTCTTTTCATAATTGCTGGCTACTAAGATATGCTAGGCTGACGCCCTCCCAGGCCCGGGGATAGGCGGGCTAAACCAGAAGCTAAACCAGACCTGGTAACGCATATCAGCCATGTTAAATGCAATTTAGCACATCGAGGGCTATTTGTCAACTGTTGCAGTGACGGGGCAATGGATACGGCGTTTCTGGTATAATTCTGTTCAGGATCATGATAAGGAGGTCTAAGTGAGACACTGCAGGTTGTTGATACCTCTGATGCTGGTTGTAGTCCTGTCGGCGTTTGTTCTCGGTGCCTGTGGCACGCGGGGACTTATCGATTACAAGAACGAAGAATGGGGTTATACCGTCCGGTACCCATATAGCTGGAAGCTGGAGGTAAGCACCGATGGCAAGGTCTGTGTGGGCACAGCCCCATCGAAGAAAGGCTCCTTCAGGATCGATGTCGTGGAGGGGTTGTCAGCCCGAGATGTGGCGCAGCGCTGGCTCATGTCGATAGGCACTGCGTACAAAGAGGTGGCGATGTTGGAAAATAAACCATCTGGCGATAAATTCTGGGACTGGTACCTGGCTTATGAATATGAGACCGAATATTATGGCACTTTTCACGGCGAGGCTTTTTTCAAGCAGGTCCGGGGCCGCGTTTACAAGATAGACACGCTGGCTGAGAAAGAGCTGTACAGCAAGTACCCCTTCCCCGTCATCGTCTCATCTTTCAAGGTAACAACAAAGGAATAGCGCTGTCAGTTGCCGGGGCAAAACGGTACTATCTCTCTGTGATACGGTAGTATATGGTGCCGCTGTAAGTCTCGGAGGGAAAGTCTGACTGGCTAAGGGACAGCCAGAAAGCGTTGTTACTTGTTACACCTGTTTCTGCCGTCTGGGTGCCTTGGTGTAACCGGGTATATTCTTTCCTGATGGTGATGGCATTCCCGGGGTTTCCTGCTCTCAGAGCGAATTGCAGCTCTCCGGCAGGTGGATTGCCACCGCTCTCGTCCAGATATACCACTGTGGCTTGTCCCGTCCAGTCGTTTGACTTAATGTCCACGCCGTAGTCTCCGTTTGCTATGTAGACGGCTGTCAGACTTTGTGGGTTTGGCGGCGTGTCCTCGAACTTTAGGCCCGGCTGCACTTCTCCCCAGTCCAGCAGAGTGGTGCTAAAGCTTAATTCACCGTACCAGTTCATCATCTTATTTCGAATACACAGCTCGTCCCACATGCCAAGCTTGGTCGTGGCCTTAGCGCAGACGTCCCAGTTAGCTGGCGGCACGCTTTCTGTAGCTACTTTGCCCGGCTTGAAGGCGAATATCCAGCTGCCCGACTTCCGGCGCAGGTCCGGCTGCCTGCTTTCGGCGGGCAGGATTTGCCAGCTTGTAGGGTTGCCAGCGTCAATGCCCCAGAGAGGCGGCCTGTCAATGTTACACAGGAGTATTCCACAGGTCTGGGTATTGCCCGTTGGAGGTGGTGGTGGGTTGGTGCCGGCGGAATCGTAAAAAATGGTCACCCTCACCTCCCTGAGGTGTGAGAGCTGGTTGCCCATTTTCATTTCTATGTCCACCCTAGCGTAATAGGTGACCTGGGGTGTCAAACTGGTGGCGGGCTGGGTGCAGCCCGGGTCGATATAGATCTCTACAGACTGTATTTCGGGTCTGGGCCTTCCTAGGGCTGTGCCCTCGTCTATTGCCGCGGGCTCGGTCGCTTGCTTTTCGGTGGTGTTGTCACTGGTGTTATCCGTGTTGGGTGTTGCCCCTGGACTCAGACCGACCGGGATTACGCCCGCCAGCACAGTGCCCTGCTGCCAGCAACCACCGTCCGGTGTACCCAGGGGCAGTACCAGCATTAGGCATACCATTACCACCAACAGGGCCAGTACGGCTGTCTCCCTGCTGACAAGTCGTCTCATAGTACTCGACCACCTTGTGCCGGACGCTTTACCTTTAGTATGCCGATAATATGACATAGTGGCCCCTCACTGTCAAGATAGACTTTACGTAATCAGTACATTTACGCTTTGCCGCCCGCGAGTCTAGGAGTTCTTTCCCAAGGCAGCGTATTACCAACTTACCACATAGATGGGACGTGGGGCGGTTACTAACAGGTGGCAGCAGTACGTTGCCGCTGACCATGACCGGCGGGTGGCTTCTCCATATTGCAGCACGAGTGAGACCAATTTGTGGTCTGAAAACGTTACCCACGGGTGATTCGAAGACCAGCTAGTGGGTTCTACACTGTCTTTGGTGATCGGAGATGAAAAAGTTAGTTTGTATTTGGTTGCTGTTGTCGATGGCGCCCCTGTTGTCTGGAGGGGTTGTCCTCCAGGTGCCCGGTGGGGGTAACATCGCCGGCAGGGTAGCGGTTGTCCCCGATGGGTGGTGGAGAGCAACTGCGTCGGTCCCAACAATCTCTAATGACATCTCCTCCGCCATGCAGTGGTCTTTCCTCAAGACAAGGGTGCCCGAGGCGTGGCAGGTGACTTCAGGGGATTCCGGTATCATCATCGCTGTCCTGGACACGGGCATCGATGAGCAGCATGAGGACCTGCAAGGTAAGGTAGTTGGCAGGGTGAACTTCACCACGAGTGCCACTACCGACGATGTTTACGGACACGGTACCCATGTTGCCGGCATTATTGCGGCGATGGCGAACAACGGGCTGGGCATTGCTGGAATGGCATACGATTGTCGGCTGCTCAATGTTAAGGTGGCTGATGATGGCGGCTGGGTGACCGCCGGAGCGCTGGCGAAGGGGATTATCTGGGCTGTTGACCATGGTGCCAGGGTGATAAATATGAGCCTGTACCTTCTGGAACCGTCGGCGGAAGTCGAACGTGCCGTGGACTATGCCTGGAGCAAAGGGGCCCTGCTGGTGGCGTCTTCCGGGAACTACCTGGGCAATCGCCTCACCTATCCAGCATGTTATGAAAGATGCCTGGCAGTGGCGGCTACTGATGGTCGTGATGAAGTGGCCCTATGGTCGGGCAGGGGTGACTGGGTACAGGTGGCCGCCCCGGGAGTTTCGATTTATTCCACGCTGCCTGGTAACAAATACCAGGCGCTTAGCGGCACCTCGATGGCGGCGGCGCACGCCTCAGGTCTGGCCGGGCTCCTGTTCAGCGTAGCTAATAAAGACGGCAGCGGCTGGGCTAATGAGGTGGTGCGCACCGCCATCGAGTCCGGTTGTGACCCATTGCTTTATGGTGTCAAAGGGCGCATCAACGCCGTTAAGGCGATGGAGAGGTTCGGCAGAGCAAAATAGCAGCCTTAAGCCTACCCCTATAGAGGGGGCTTGACAGATGTGGTATACTATAAAACAAGCTACGCTGGTTATACAGGAGTGCCGGAGGAGAGATAAAAGGAAGGGTAGTAAAAGTCTGACAGCAGCCGGTCTATGTCGGGGAGCGATGAAGCATCAGCTGTAATCCGGTCACTTGGCTGGTGTGGAGCAAGTAGTGAGACCGACCCGAAGCGGGTCGGTTTTCTTTTTATAATTTTTAAGCAAGGAGGTGATGTTGCAGGTCAAGGAAGGCTAGTTATCAAACCGTGAAAACACAGGACAAGACACAAAACGCTTTAGCAAGGAGGTCGTATTTAACAGATGAAAAGGCTTGGTCTATTAGTATCCGTGGCGTTACTGCTGTGTCTGCTGCCTCTGGCTTACACCCAGGCGGCTGATGTTACCGGCAAGTTCACCGTTCCAGCGGCGGCGCCTAGTGTGACCGCACTGCAAATTTATGAAGACCTAGAGTGCACAAAGGTTGCCGAGGCCATGGACCCGCAGGTGGAGTACTATGCCAGGGCCACAGTCGAGCTGATCAGCAAGCTCAAGCACCTGAAAGAGGTGAAGGTATATATTTACTACGACGCTACCGGTGATGATGGCGAGCCGGGACCCTCGGACCCCCAGACATGCGCCATTCTGACATGGACCGCCGGACCACCCGATAGCTGGTCCATAGATGCCGGTGGCTCCACCACGTGGCTTATAGTCAGCGATAATTGCCAACGACCGGTAAACCTGGACGTAACTTCCGGAGACTGGGTGTTCGC